>Ga0180223_1000013_pt1 | contig 572170 bp, 545 predicted proteins | sample eDN5th30CKraftOP_FD_151337 | JGI IMG/M metagenome (GOLD analysis project Ga0180223, IMG submission 151337) | Enriched Organic Plus compost microbial communities from Emeryville, California, USA - eDNA 5th pass 30_C Kraft OP (version 2) (version 2) ...
TCAACAGGCGCTCAAAGCGCTTCTCCAAGACACAGCAGATGCTCGAGATCACACTCGATCTCTTCTTCAACAGAAAGCCGGACAAAAGTCAGAGGAGTCAGAAATGAACACTCCCCCCGCAAGGGGGGAGGTGACCTGCTGGCTTGATCGCGCCCCAACGTCTCCCTCCCCCTTGCGGGGAGGGGGCAGGGGTGGGGGTGCCAAAGGCTCGGCTCAGGCCTCCGGCTCCAGCAACTCGATGCGGTTTCCGAACGGATCGGCGATGTAGCACCGCTCGTATCCGGGGAGCGGTGCGTCGGTGGTGATGTCTACGCCCGCTGCCCGCAAATGCTCGATCAGTGCCGCCAGGTTTTCCACCCGGAAGGCCGGGTGGGCCTTTCTTGCCGGCGAAAAGGTGGCCTCGACGCCCAGGTGGACTTTCAGCGCGCCGCGCTCGAACCAGGCTCCGCCGCGTTTGGCTAGGTTTTCGGGTTTGGCGACTTCGGGGATGCCCAGGACACCCGAGTAGAAGGCGCGGGCTTCGGCTTCGCGGCCGGCGGGCATGGCCAGCTGGACGTGGTCGATGGCGACGAGATTCATGGTGCGGCCCCTCCTTGGTCGCGCCCTTTCTAAACTCAATCAAGGATTTGCACATGCCCAATTGGCTGACCCGCCTGGCCGGCGGCAGGATGCGCACGCCCGGAGAAACCAAGTCGGCGGGCGGCGGGACGGTGTTTTCTCTGACCCAGCTGGGCGAGGCGAACTGGACGCGGCGCGGCTTCGTGAGCCTCGTCAACGAGGGCTTTGCCAAGAACCCGGTGGTCTATCGCTGCGTGCGGATGGTGGCCGAGGCGGCCAATTCGGTGCCGCTGCTAGTCGAGGAGAACGGCAGGCGGGTGAACGATCACCCGGTGCTGAACCTGCTCAGGCGCCCCAATCCGCGCCAGTCGGGGGGCGAGCTGCTGGAGGCGGTCTATTCCTACCTGCAGACTGCGGGCAATGCCTATCTGGAGGCGGCTGTTGTCGAGGGCGAGGTCAAGGGGCTGTTCGCGCTGCGCCCGGACCGCATGAAGGTGGTGGCGGGGCGCGACGGGTGGCCTTCGGCCTATGCGTATAGCGTGGGGTCCAAGACCCGGCAGCTGAGCCAGGAGCCGGCGCCGATCCCGAAGGTGCTGCATATGGCGCTGTTCCATCCGCTCGACGATCATTACGGCATGCCGCCGCTCGAGGCGGCGCAGCAGAGCTTGGATATCCACAATGCCTCCGCGCTCTGGAACAAGGCGCTGCTCGACAATGCGGCGCGCCCTTCCGGGGCGCTGGTTTACTCGCTGGGGGCGGGGAATCTGTCGCCGGACCAGTTCGACCGGCTGAAGGGGGAGCTCGAGGAGCACTTTTCGGGCGCGGGCAATGCCGGGCGGCCGATGGTGCTGGAGGGCGGGCTCGACTGGAAGACCATCGCGCTTTCGCCCCGCGACATGGATTTCATCGAGGCCCGGCATGGGGCGGCGCGGGACATCGCGCTGGCGTTCGGGGTGCCGCCGATGCTGCTCGGGCTGCCGGGGGACAATACCTATTCCAACATGGTCGAGGCCAATCGGGCGCTGTGGCGGCAGACGGTGATGCCGCTGGTGCGCCGGGTGGCGGACGACCTGAGCTACTGGCTGGCGCCGGCTTTCGGGGGCGTGAACCTGGTGGCGGATTTCGATGCTGTCGAGGCGCTGGCGGAGGATCGCGCGGCGCTTTGGGAGCGGGTGGGGGGCGCGGATTTCCTCAGTGATGAGGAGAAGCGGGGGTTGTTGGGGGTTTAGGCGGGGGGCGGTGTTTGGGGCGGCCCCTCACCCGGCGCTGCGCGCCACCCTCTCCCCGAGGGGGCGAGGGTGGGGAGCGCGTTGCGGGGTTGGGGGCATTTCCGAACTGGAGGTGCCGCGGCGAAAACCCTCGCCCCGTCGGGGAGAGGGTGCCCGGCAGGGCGGTGAGGGGTGCAAGGGGCAAGATCGTGAGTTTGGCTCCCCCACCCTGTCCCTCCCCCGCAAGGGGGGAGGTGACCTGCTGGCTGGACGAGTCCGAACCGCCTCATTTGCTCTCGTGACCTGCTGGCTCAAGACGGGCCAAGGCTACCCTCTTGCACCTCCCCCCTTGCGGGGGAGGCTGGGAGGGGGGTGAGCCACGATTGCGGAGAACATCCATGGACGAACTGACCCGTAGCGTCATCACGCGCGGCGATCTTGCGCATCTGGCGCTGTTTCTCTGGGCAACGACGAGTTCAACCTTGCTCGTCTGGGCGCTGCGCGAGCTGGCGGCGGCGAACAAGCGGTTCAACGACTTCGTGCACGAGATCGCCACGATCAATCAGCTTTTCAGACGGAAGGACGAGTGATGGCCGACAAGAGCAATCCTGAGGCGGCACAGGTGTTCAGGCAGTTTGCCTGGAACCTGGCGGGGACGCTGGCGAGCGTGAAGGCCGGGCAACGCCCGCAGGCCGGCAAGGGGGGCGGCAAGCGGTGAGCGGCATTCCGATCGACGAGACGGGGCGGTTCGCCGGCTATGCCAGCGTGTTTTCCAAGGTTGATGCCGGCGGCGATGTCGTGATGCCGGGAGCGTTCGCGCGCAGCCTTTCGAGGCGCGGCACCGAGCGGATCAGGCTGCTGTTCCAGCACGACCCCAAGGAGCCGGTGGGCACCTGGGAGCGGATCGCCGAGGACGGGTTCGGGCTCTGGGTGGAGGGCCGGCTGGTGCCGGGCGTGCCGCGCGCCGATGCCTTGCGAAAACTGATCGAGCGCGGCGCCATCGACGGGCTTTCCATCGGCTTCCGCACGGTGAGGGCGACGCGCGAGGCGGCGACCGGGCACCGAAAACTCTGGCAGATCGACCTTTGGGAAATCTCCATCGTGACTTTCCCGATGATGGAGGGCGCGCGCATCGCGGCGGCCTCTCCCGATGCCCGGCTGCAGCAGGCGCTGCAGGCCACCATTTCTCTTCTCAAAAACTCCTGAGGATCTTTGCATGACCGATAAGGTGACCGACGGCCTCGAAATCAAGGCTGGAGCGGGCAGTGACAATGCCGACCTGTTTGCGCTGATGAACGCCTTCGAGACGTTCAAGGCGGAGAACGACGAGCGCATCGCCAAGCTCGAGAAGCGCGGTTCGACCGATCCGCTGACCGACGAGAAGCTGGGGCGCATCAATGCCGCGCTCGATGGCTACAAGGCGGCGATGGACCGTGCCGCCGTCGACCGTGCGCGCCCGGCGCTCGAGGGCGGGCGCAGCGAGGCGGACGACGAATACAAGGAGGCGTTTTCGGCCTATGTGAAGCGCGGCGAGGAGAAGTCGCTTTCGGTGGGCGTCAATGCCGATGGCGGCTATGTGGTGCCGGGCGAGACCGAGACCGAGATCACGCGGCGCTTGACCGAGATCTCGCCGATCCGTTCGATTGCCGGGGTGCGGCAGGTGTCTTCGGCGGTTTACAAGCGCCCGATTTCGATCACCGGGCCGGCGACGGGCTGGGTGGGCGAGAAGGATGCGCGGCCGCAGACGGCGAGCCAGACCATCGACGCCATCTCCTACCCGACCATGGAACTCTATGCCATGCCGGCGGCGACGGCGAACTTCCTCGACGACGCGGCCGTCGATGTCGGCCAGTGGATCGCCGACGAGGTGAACGCGGCCTTCGCCGAGCAGGAGACGGCGGCCTTCGTCAATGGCGATGGTGTCAACAAGCCGACCGGCTTCCTGCAGTCGACGCTGGTGGCGGAGAGTGCCTGGGCCTGGGGCAAGCTGGGCTATATGGCGACGGGCGTTTCGGGCGACTTTCCGAGCGATGACCAATCGGACGTGCTGATCGACCTCGTCTATGCGCTCAAGGCCGGCTACCGCCAGAATGCCAGCTGGGTGATGAACCGGCGCACGCAGGGCGCGATCCGCAAGCTCAAGGACACCGAGGGCAATTACCTCTGGCAGCCTGCGGCGGTGGCGGGCGGCAACGCCACGCTCCTCGGGTTCAACCTGGTCGAGGCCGAGGACATGCCGAACATCGGCGCCGGCACGACGCCGATTGCGTTCGGGGATTTCCGGCGCGGTTATCTCATCGTCGATCGCCAGGGCGTCAATGTGCTGCGCGATCCGTTCTCGGCCAAGCCTTACGTACTGTTCTACACGACCAAGCGCGTGGGCGGCGGCGTGGCGGATTTCGACGCGATCAAGCTGCTGAAGTTCGCGGCGAGCTGAGCAGGCAACACGCTCTCAAACACCCTCCCCCTTACGGGGAGGGATGGGGAGGGGGTGAGCAACTCCCCCTGGGCTCGCCCCCTCCCGACTCTGCTTGTGGCTCACCCCCCTCCCGGCCTCCCCCGCAAGGGGGGAGGTGAAGAAAGGGCGGAGGCTCTTTCCAACAAGGATCAACATCATGACCTCTTACCTTCTGGCGGGACCCGTCCAGGAGCCGGTGACTCTCGCCGAAGCGAAGGCGTTTCTGCGGCTCGATGACGAGGCCGAGGACGGGCTGGTTTCGACCCTCGTCACGGCGGCGCGGCTGCATGTGGAGGGGATCACCGGGCGGGCGCTGTTGGCGCAAAGCTGGCGGGTGGTGCTCGATGCCTGGCCCAGGGACCGCAGCGTCAGGCTGCCGGTTACCCCGCTCATGAGCGTGACGGCGGTGACCGCCTATGATGTGAACGGCGAGGGGCATGACGTGCCGCTGGCGCAGTTCTGGCCGGAGAACGGGAAACTGCTGCTGCCGGTGAATGTGGCGGGAATGCCCATTCTGCGCGAGCGGCAGGCGATCGAAGTCGACTATATCGCCGGGTTCGGGAGCGAGCCCGAGGACGTGCCGGCCGACATCCGCCAGGCGCTGCTGGCGCTGGTCGGGTACTGGTTCGAGCATCGGGATGCCGTGATCGTGGCGGGCTCGGGGGCGGTGGTGCCCTCGGGGTTCGACCGGCTGGTCGCGCCCTACCGGAGCGTGCGGCTATGAACGAGCGCATTCCTTCGATCGGCACGCTGACGGACCGGGTGCAGCTGCTGCGGCGCGAGATGATGAGCGAGCCGGGCGGCGGGCACGTGAAGGTCTATGTGCCGGTGGCAAGCGTGTGGTCGCGCGTGCGGCCGCTGAGCGGCAGGCAGGGCGTGGATGCCGACGGGCGCGGCGTGGTGATGAGCCACGCGGTGGTGATGCGCTTCCGCGCCGATGTGCGGCCGGGCGACCGGGTGGTGTACCGCGGGCGCAAGCTCGAAGTGGTGAGCGTGGGCGATGTGAACGGGCGGCGGGCGTATCTGAGTTGCTCGTGCGCGGAGAGGGCGGTGACGGGATGATTTTGCGCTTTTGGCCCACCCCCCTCCCGACCTCCCCCACAAGGGGGGAGGTGTTTCGATCCGGGATTGAGCAGGATCTGAACCTCGAACACGGTCGGCACCTCCCCCCTTGCGGGGGAGGCTGGGAGGGGGGTGTCCTACGATGACTCATCCGATTACCTCCCTCCAATCAGCACTCGTCGCCGCCCTTCGCGCCGATGCCGATCTCGCGGCGCTCATTGGGGCCAACGCCATTTTCGACGCGCCGCCGCTGGGCGATGCCGGCAGCTACATCGTGGTGGCGCGGCATGATCTGCGGCCGCGGGATGGGGACTTGATGCCCGGCAATGAGCACCGGCTGCTGTTTCACATCTGGCACTCCGATCCATCGCGAAAGGCGGCGCTGGAGATTGCCGAGCGGGTGGCGAAGGTGGCGTTCGAGGCCGATCTCGATGATGCCGGTCTGGTCGTGACGCACAGGCGGCACGAGGGCACCGAGACGGTGATCGACAAGGACACGGGCAGGGCGCGGGCAGCACTCGCTCTGCGCTTTTATTCAGAACCAAATTCCTAGGAGGAACGCATGGCGGCCCAGAGCGGCAAGGACATGCTGTTGAAGCTCGATTCCACGGGAGCGGGCGGCTTTGTGACCGTGGCGGGATTGCGCACGCGCACGCTCGCCTTCAACGCGGCGGCGATCGACATCACCGATGCCGAGAGCGCGGGGCGCTGGCGCGAGCTGCTGGCGGGGGCGGGGGTGAAGAAGGCCTCAGTCTCGGGCTCGGGAATCTTCAAGGATCAGGCGTCGGACGCGGCGATACGGGGGCTGTTCTTCGGCGGCACCATCCGCAACTGGCAACTGGTGCTGCCCGATTTCGGCGTGGTGGAAGGAGCGTTCCAGATTACGGCACTGGAGTTCAAGGGCGATCATGCCGGCGAGGTGACGTTCGACCTGGCGCTGGAAAGCGCCGGGGCGCTGGCGTTTACGGCGGTTTAGCTTTCTTCGGCCGAGCGGTTCTGGGCGGCGTGATAGACGCGGGTGATGGTAATGACTTGCGCGTTGTCCGTTTGGGCCAGGTGATAGACGATCACATAGGGAAGGCCGGGCACAACCTTTTCGAAAAGATCGCCTCGGCTTCGACGTCCGCTGACAAAGAGCGCGAGGCTATCGCCGGTCTCGCGCAACCTGTCAGCAACGCGGATCGCCGCTGTGCGGTTATCTCGCGCGATGTAGATGAGCTGGTTCTTGATGTCGTTAAGTGCACTTTCAGACCACTGAACCTTGCGCCTCAAGCCGATTTTCTCCGGCTAGCCTGATCGATGGCAGCATAGATTTCGGCCATCGCCTCTTCGTGAGAGACCACTCTGCCAGCCTCCATATCCTCGATGCCTTCGAGGATGCCCTCGATGATGGGCAGCTCAGTCCGGACATAGGCTTCAATCGCCTCGGCAGCGACGTAGGAGAGGCTGCGTTTCCCGGCCTCCGCGATCTTCTCGAGCTTGGCCTTCGTCTCTTCCGGAATTCTGACGGTGATCGTGGTGGTGGCGGCCATGGGGCGCACTCCTTGTGTTCACTTGTATACAACCTAACACAAACACTTCATGGAGACCACAGGATGGCCAATCCGCAGCGCGGTGAGATCGAGGCGGTGATCGGGGGCGAGCGGCGGGTGCTTTGCCTGACGCTGGGAGCGTTGGCGGAGCTGGAAGCCCGGCTGCAGGCGGGAGACCTGGTTGGGCTCTCCGAGCGGTTTGCAGGCGGGCGGATTTCGGCGCGGGACCTTACGGCGATCATCGGGGCCGGGTTGCGGGGGGCGGGCAATGCGGTTTCGGACGACGACCTGGCGCGGATGGCGATCGAGGGCGGGCTCAAGGGCGCGGCCGAGGTGGCGGCCAGGCTGCTGCGGGCGACGTTCGGGGAGGCGGCGGAGTGAGGCCGTTTCCGTGGGACGAGGCCATGCAGATGGGGTTCGGCGTGATGCGGCTGTCCTCGCGCGAATTCTGGGGGCTGACGCCGCGCGAACTGGCGGCAGCCTTCGGGGCGCTGAGCGGGCGGGTGGCGGCACCGCCGCGTGAGCGGCTGGACGAGATGATGCGGGCGTTTCCGGATGGAGGGCATGGCTGATGGCCGATGCGGTGTTTCCCGACGGGTTTCGTGGGGAGCTGGATGGGGTTTCGGGCGAACTGGAGCGGATCGGCTCGCTTGCCGATGGCGTGGCGCGATCGCTGACCAATGCGTTTCGCGGAGCGATTGCGGATGGCAAATCGCTCAACGGGTTGCTCGGGGATATCGCGCGCAGCTTTGCCGACATCGCCCTCAAGGCGGCGTTGAAGCCGCTGGGGAACCTGGTTTCGGGGCTGGTGGAGAATGTGTTCTCGGCGACCAATCCCGTGGTGCAGGGGGTAACGCCGTTCGCCAAGGGCGGGGTGATCGCGGCGCCGAGTTACTTTCCGCTGGGGCGCGGGCTGGGCGTGGCCGGCGAGGCCGGCGCCGAGGCGGTGATGCCGCTGATGCGCGGCGCCGATGGGCGGTTGGGCGTGGCCGGCGGGGGCGGGGCGGTGAATGTGACGTTCAATGTGAATGCGAGCGATGCGCGGAGCTTTGTGGGAGCGGAAGCGGAGGTGGGGGCCATGCTGCTGCGGGCGGTTAGGCGGGGGAGCAGGGGGAGTTAGGCGGGGCGGTGGGGTGGGTTTGGCCCACCCCCCTCCCGGCCTCCCCCGCAAGGGGGGAGGTGTTTCGATCCAGTTTGTTGCGCGGCCTGCGCTTCATACCCAACCTGCACCCTCCCCTTGCGGGGAGGGTTGGGGAGGGGGTGAGCCCCAACTACGGAGTTTCCAAAATGTCCTTTCATCCAATCCGCTTCCCTCTCGATATCGCGCTGGGCGCTCGTGGCGGGCCGGAGCGCGCCACGGATATCGTGACGCTGGCCTCGGGGCGCGAGGAGCGGAATTCGCGGTGGGCGCGGTCGCGACGGAAATACAATGCCGGGTACGGGGTGAAGTCGCGCGCCGATATGCAGGCGGTTCTGGCGTTTTTCGAGGAGAGACGCGGGCGGTTTCATTCGTTTCTCTGGCGCGATGGGCTGGACTGCTCGTCGGACGGGAGCCAGGTCATCGGGACCGGGGATGGGGTGAAGAGGGCGTTTCAGCTCGTCAAGAAATATGGGGCGGATTTCGATCCCTATCTGCGGGCGATTACCAAGCCGGTGGCGAGTTCGGTCTTGGTGGCTATGGCAGGCATGGGGGCGAACGACTTTTCAGTCGATGAACTCACGGGGATCGTGACGCTGGATGCGCCGCCGGCTCTGGGCGCGGTGGTGACGGCGGAGTTCGTCTTCGATGTGCCGGTGCGGTTCGATACGGATCGGCTCGATATCGAGCTGACCAGTTTCGACGCGGCGGAAGCGCCGAGCATTCCGTTGATCGAGGTGCTCGAATGAGGGCGTTCGGGGCAGCGTTTGCCGAGCATATCGGGTCGGGACAAACCACGCTGGCGACGTGCTGGCGGGTGACGCGGACCGATGGGCTGGTGCTCGGGTTTACCGATCATGACCTGGTGTTGAGTTTTGATGGCACCGATTTCGTGCCGGCGCATGGGCTCGATGGCGGGGAGGGGACGGCCAAGCTCGGGGCGCAGGTGGATACGTCCGAGGTGGTGGGGATTTTGCATTCCGAGGCGATTGCCGAGGACGACATCCTGCTCGGGCGGTTCGATGGGGCGCTGGTCGAGACGTTTCGGGTGAACTGGCACGACGTGGGCGTGCGGGCGCTGATGCGGCTCGACACCATCGGGGAGATCGTGCGCGAGGACGGGGCGTTCCGGGCGGAGCTGCGCTCGGGGCAGCAGGCGCTCAATGTGCCCAAGGGGCGGATCTACCAGGCGCTTTGCGATGCTGAACTCGGGGATGCGCGGTGTGGCGTGAGCCTGGAGGACGCTGCTTACAAGGCGAGCGCAGGTGTAGCGGCGGTGCGGGACCGGTTCCGGCTGGAGGTGACCGGGCTCGATGGGTTCGATGAGGGTTGGTTCTCGTTCGGGCGCGTGAGCTGGACCTCGGGAAAGCGGGACGGCAAGGGTGACCGGGTGGTGAGCCATGCGCGGATCGGCGGGGCCGATGTGCTGGCTTTCGATGCGCCGGTCGGGGATTGGGTTGCGGCGGGGGATGCGCTGACGGTGTTCGCCGGGTGCGACAGGCGGTTTTCGAGTTGTAAGGCGAAGTTCGGCAACGGAGCGAATTTTCGCGGGTTTCCGCACATTCCGGGCAATGACTTCGTGATGCGTTTTCCCAAGTCCGGTGACGTGCTCGAAGGGCAGGCACTTGTCAAATGAGCGTGCCGGCGGAGCGGATCGTCGCGGCGGCGCGGCTTTGGGTGGGAACGCCCTATAGGCACCGGGCTTCGACGCGTGGCGCGGGGTGCGATTGTCTGGGGCTGGTGCGTGGAATCTGGCGCGAGATTTATGGCGCGGAGCCGATGACGGTGCCGGCCTATCGGGCGGACATGCGCGACGTGGCGTTTGCGGGGGCGCTGGTCGCGGCGGCGGAGCGGCTGCTGGTGCGGGCCGAGGCGCTGGAGGCGGGGCAGGTGGTGTTGTTCCGACTGAACGGCGCGGCGGCGGCCAAGCATTGCGGGGTGCTGGTGGGCGAGGGGCGTTTCGTGCATGCGCAGGAGGGCCTGGGCGTGGTGGAGGCGAATTTGGAGGGCTGGGGGAAAAGGGTGGCTGGGGTGTTCGGGTTTCCGTGAAGGCGGGGCCCCTAACGTATTTGTCTGGGGGCCGAAGGGGCGTCAGACTCAGAGCCTCTTGCTCACCCCCCTCCCAGCCTCCCCCGCAAGGGGGAAGGTGCTTTCAGAGTTCTTGGCGCGGCAGGTGCCCGATCCCCGATTGAAGCACCCTCCCCTTTACGGGGAGGGTTGGGGAAGGGGGGCGCACGCGCCGATTTTTCCAATCAGACGGGAGCCGTCATGGCCACTTTAGCACTCTCGGTTGCCGGGCAGTTCGTCGGCGGGGTCGTGGGCGGGCCGATCGGGGCGACGATCGGGCGGGCGCTGGGGGCGCTGGCGGGGGCGGCGGTCGACAATGCGCTGTTCGGGGAGAAGCCGCAGCGGCGGGCGGGAAGCGATTTTCAGCTTCAGGGCTCGCTCGAGGGCGGGGCGGTGCCGCGGCTTTATGGATGGAGCCGGGTGAGCGGCAATATCTTTTGGGCGACGGAACTCGAGGAAATGGCGAGCGAAAATTCGGGCGCCAAGGGTTTTGGGCAGCAGACGGGCGAGAGCGAGATTTTCGGCAATTTCGCCGTGGGCCTGTGCGAGGGCGAGGTGCATCGGCTCGGGCGCATCTGGGCGGACGGCAAGCTGCTCGACATGCAGGGGCTCAATATCCGCTTCTATCGCGGCACCGAGACGCAGAGCGCCGACAGCCTGATCGAGGCCAAGCAGGGCGCCGGCAATACCCCGGCTTATCGGGGGCTCTGCTATCTGGTGTTCGAGCGGTTGCCGCTCAGCCAGTTCGGCAAGCGCATTCCGCAGATTTCGGTGGAGCTGTGCCGGGTGGTGGGCGAACTGGAGCCGGCCATCACGGCGGTGACGGTGATCCCCGGCGCGACCGAGTTCGGCTACGATCCGGTGGCGCGGGTGCGGCTGGTGGGGCCGGGGCAGACGGCGGTGGAGAATGCGCATCTGCAGGCCGGCATCTCGGACTGGACGCTTTCGATCGACGAACTGGTGGCGCTTTGTCCTAACCTCAAGCACGTCTCGCTGGTGGTGACCTGGTTCGGCAGCAACTTGCGCTGCGGCCAGTGCCTGATCGAGCCCAAGGTGGAAGGCGCGACGCGGCAGGTATCCAATGCGAGCTGGGGCGTGGCGGGGCTGACGCGAGCAGGCGCCAAGGTGGTCTCAACCCATGACGGCGGCCCGGCCTATGGTGGCACGCCTTCGGACGCAGCGGTTAAGGCAGCGATCGCGGACCTCAAGGCGCGTGGGCTCAAGGTGACGCTCTATCCGCTGGTGATGATGGACATTCCCGAGGGCGGGAGCCAGCCAGCTTATCCCTGGCGCGGGCGCATCACCTGCGATCCTGCGCCAGGAAGCGCGGGATCGCCGGATACGACGAATGCGTTGGCGACGCAGGTCTCGGCCTTCATGGGCACCGGCGCCGATTGGCGCTATCGGCGAATGGTGACCCATTATGCGAGCCTGGCGGCGAGCGCGGGCGGCGTGGACGCATTCATCATCGGCTCGGAAATGCGGGGGATGACGACGCTGCGCGGCGCTTCCAACAGCTTTCCCTTCGTGGCGGCGATGGTGGATCTGGCGACCGAGGTGCGCTCCATTGTAGGCGCCGGTACGAAGCTGACCTATGCGGCGGACTGGTCGGAATTCTCGGGCTACCAGCCGGATGGCGAGAAATTCTTCCATCTCGATCCGCTCTGGGCGAGCCCGAATATCGATGCGGTGGGCATCGACAATTACATGCCGCTGACAGATTGGCGCGATGGAGAGGACCATCTCGATGCCGACGACGGACGCGGGCTTTATGACAGGGCCTATCTTCAGAGTCGCATTGCAGGCGGGGAGGGGTTCGACTGGTATTACGGCTCGGACGGCGAGCGCGTCGCGCAGGTGCGCTCGCCAATTGGCGACGGCGCCTATGGGGAACCCTGGGTCTGGCGGTTCAAGGATATCGAGGGGTGGTGGAGCAATTTCCATCATGATCGACCGGGCGGGGTGCGCGCGGTTTCGGCAACCGGCTGGGTGCCGAAGTCGAAACCGATCTGGTTCACGGAACTGGGCTGCGCAGCGGTGGACAAGGGCCCCAATCAGCCTAACGTCTTCGGCGACCCCAAGAGCGCCGAGAACGGCAGGCCGTATTTTTCGAGCGGGCTGCCCGACCCGTTGGGGCAGAGGCAGTTCCTGCGGGCACAACTGGATTATTGGGGCGGGGCGGCAAACCCCGCCTCAGATGTTTATGGCGGCCGGATGGTTGAACGCCTCTATCTGTGGACCTGGGATGCCCGGCCCTATCCGGCCTTTCCGGCGGACACCGATAGCTGGAGCGATGGCGCCAATCATGCGACGGGGCACTGGCTGACCGGGCGCGTCGGCGCGATGGCGAGCGACGAACTGATCGGCGCCATCGCGGCCGATTACGGGGTGACGCTGGCCAGTGTCGAGGCAGCGCAGCCGCTGGTGCACGGGCTCAAGATCGAAGGTCTGGTTTCGGCGCGCGAGGCACTCGAGGAAGTGCTGGCGGTCTCGGGCCTTTCGGTGCGCGACAGCGCCGAGGGACTGGAATTTCGACGGGCGCAGGAACGCGATGCCGCGCCTGCGGGCGAACTGGTGGCCGAGGATGGCCCGATCCTGTCGCGCCGCCGGCCCGATCCGGGCGAGGCGCTGGGGCGGGTGGCCGTGACCTATTTCGACCGCGAGCGCGGCTACCTCACCGGCACGGTGACGGCGATGCGGCTGGCCGGCGGCGTGGCGGCGGGCGAAGCCTCCAACCTCGTGCTCGACCTCGCCGGCGCACGCCATGCGGCCGAGAGAATCCTGCTCGATCGCGGGGCAATGGCGGAGACCCTCGAGTTCACGCTGCCGCCATCACGGGCGGCGGTGGAGGTGGGCGACGTGCTGCGGCTCGACGGAATTGCGGAGGGGCCGTTCGAGGTAACGGAAATCCGCGATGGATTGGCGCGCAAGGTCTCGGCGCGGGCGTTGCCGCCGCGCATGACGGCGGCCATCACCTCCGACCGGCCTTCGGCGCCCACGACGCTGGCATCGGCGGCGGCGCTACCGGTCGTGGCGGCGGCACACTTGCCGCCTCTGCCCGACAATCCGCTGCGCTCGCGGCTGCTTCTGGCGGCGACGGCAAAGCCCTGGCCGGGCGAGGTGTCGTTCGTCGATGACCTGACCGGTCTGACGCTGGGCATGGCAGCAAGCGCGGCGACCTTGGGCGAGCTGACCGCGGCTTTGCCCGCTGGGCGTTTCGGAGCATGGGACGATAGCGCGAGCGTACGGCTGCGTGCCTATTCGGGGCATTTTTCTTCCGCAAGCGAGGCAGCCGTATTGGCGGGTGCCAACAGGCTGGCCGTCCTTGGGGACGATGGCGAATGGGAAGTGCTGGGCTTTGCCGAGGCTGAGTTGCTGGCACCCGGCTTCTATGAATTGCGGCACCTGCTGCGCGGCATGGATGGATCGGCGAGCGGTACTGCCGGCATCGGCAATCGTGTGCTGGTGCCCGATGGCCGTGCGGGAACGGTGCCGGTGGAGGGCGCGTGGCTCAACACCACGCTCAATCTCCATGCCTTTGCCGGGCGCAGCGACGTGACGGGGCAGGCCCTGGCGGTGGAGCTGGGGCTTGGTCCCGTGCTGCCGCTGGCGCCCGAAGATCTGGCGGCCGTGCGCAACCCGGCAAATGGCGACGTGACGCTCACCTGGACGCGGCGCAGCCGGGCCGATCCCAACGGGACGGGGGCGGGCGTGCCGGTGCTTGAATACGTGCCTGAGGCCTATGTGGTCGAAATCCGCAATGGCGCGACGCTGGTGCGCACGCTGAGCGCAGCTGAGCCATCGCTCATCTATGCGTCGACGCAGCAGATCAGCGATTTCGGCGCGTTGCCGGCGAGCTTCGCCTTCAGCGTGCAGCAGATCAGTGCCGGGTTCGGCCCCGGCCACAGGGCAGAGGAGGTTTTCAATGCCTGACGAACGCTTTTCGGCCTGCCTCAAGGTCGTGCTGGCCCACGAGGGCGGCTATGTGGATCACCCCGCAGATCCCGGTGGTGCCACCAATATGGGGATTACCCGCAAGACGCTGGCGCGCTGGCGGGCGGTGTCGCCCTGGTGGGCGCTGCCCAAGAGCGCGGTCGAGCAATTGGGTGCCGAGGAGGCGGGGAAAATCTACCGCTCCTCCTATTGGGACCGCTGCAATGCCGGCGCCATGCCTGCGGGGCTGGACCTGGCGCTTTTCGACTATGCCGTCAATTCCGGGCCGGACAGGGCCATCAAGGCTTTGCAGGCGCTGGTCGGCGCCAAAGCCGATGGCCAGGCAGGGCCGCTGACGCTGGAAGCCATAGCCCGCCGCGTCGCCGAGATCGGCGTCGCCGGGCTGGTCGAAGCACTGAGCAACCAGCGGCTCTCCTTCCTGACGCAACTGACGACCTTCGCCGTCTTCGGCCGCGGCTGGAGCAAACGCGTCGAGGACGTGCGCCAGGCCGCCCTGGCCGTGGCGGGCGCCGCCACCGGGACGACTCTTCCAAACCCCGATTTCTGGAGCGAGATCATGAATATACTGGCTGGTTACAAGACTTACATCCTCGCCGCCGCGATGGTGCTCGCGGGTCTGGCGCAGGTGCTGGGCGTCGAAATTCCTTCGTTCGAAGGGCACTCGGCGGGCCAGCTCATCCTCGAAGCCGTCGCCATCATCTTCCTGCGCAAAGGCATAAAGAACGATATCAGCGGTGTCTGATAGCCGTCCTCTGTGCTACACTTCTTCCATACCAGATGGAGGGGGTATGAAAGCGCATAAGACAATCGCCGCACGGGGAGAGATGACATCGCCGTGTGGCACATGGCGGTCGTCGACCGTTCATGTCCCGTTCAGCACCTTGCCTTTAGGGTGCGCCGCATGAACAGGTTCCTTTCGACATTGGTAGCCGGATTGCTGGCGCTCGGGGCGGTGCTGCCGATGGCGGCCTCGCCCGCTTTGGCCCAGGCTTGCCTGGGCAAGCGCGAGATCCAGCAGGCCGTGTCCGACGGGCGAATCCTGCCATTGGCGCAGATTCTTTCGGCCGGCGGCATCGATGCCTCGAGCGTCGTCTCGTTCCAGGTGTGCGAACGGGGCGGCGGGCTTGCCTATACGCTGCAGGTCTATGAAGGCGGCGAAGCCCGAACCATTGTCTTGAACGCGGCGACGGGTTCGCCCTGAGCCACGACGCCTAAACGCGGGGGCATGCATGCGCATTCTGGTGGTCGAAGACGACACCAACCTCAACCGGCAGATCAAGGAAGCGCTCGTCGACAGCGGCTATGCCGTCGACGTGGCCTTGGACGGCGAGGAAGGGCATTATCTGGGCGATACCGAACCCTACGACGCCGTGATCCTCGACATCGGCCTGCCGCAGATGGACGGCCTCTCCGTGCTCGAGCAATGGCGGCGCGACGGCAAGACCATTCCGGTGCTGCTGCTCACCGCCCGCGACCGCTGGAGCGACAAGGTGCAGGGCATCGATGCCGGCGCCGACGACTACGTCGCCAAGCCGTTCCACATGGAGGAATTGCTGGCGCGCCTCCGGGCGCTGGTGCGCCGTGCCGCCGGCCATGCCTCCAACGAAATCACCGCCGGCCCCGTGCGGCTCGACGTGCGCTCGGGCAAGGTGACCGTGGACGGGCAGGCCATCAAGCTCACCAGCCACGAATTGCGGCTGCTCAGCTACCTCATGCACCACAAGGGCAAGGTGATTTCGCGCACCGAGCTCACCGAGCATCTCTACGACCAGGATTTCGACCGCGATTCCAATACGATCGAGGTATTCGTGGGGCGCCTGCGCAAGAAACTGCCCGAAGAGGTGATCCAGACGGTGCGCGGATTGGGCTATCAGGTCGTCGGCGACTAAGACATGCCGCAACGTTCGATTGCGACCTCCCTTTTCCTGTTTTCGGCCGCCTGGCTGATCGTGGCACTGGTCGGGACGGCCTTCCTGCTGTCCGGCCTCTATTCGCAGGCGCTCGACACCAGCCTCTCGGAAACGCTCGATTTTCATCTCGAAACGCTGGTGGGGCGCACGCTCGAAGCGGGCGATCCGCGCAGCGACTCCATCGATCTGGGTGATCCGCGCTTCGACCGGCCGGCCTCCGGCTGGTATTGGGCTATCCGCGACCCGGACGGCAATGTGCTCAACCTCTCCCCCTCGCTCGTCGGCCTGCAGGTGCCCGCCATCGCGGCGCCGTTCGACGCTTCCAGCAAGCGTACTGCAGCGACCAAGGACGATTTCGGCACGGAAGTGCGTGTCAACGAACGCGAAGTGTCGGTCAACGGCAGGCTGCTGCGCGTGCTGGTGACCGGCAATCTCGACGAAATCTTCCAGCTCGTGGACGATTTCCGCAGCCAGACCCTGACGGTCCTTGGCGCGGTGGGCGCCATGCTCGCCATCATGAGCTTCATCGTGGCGCGGTTTGCATTGCGGCCGATCAACCAGCTCCGCGCCGCCGTCGAGCGTGTGCGCGAGGGCGAGAGCCAGAGCGTCACCGGAGCGTTTCCGCGTGAGATCGCGCCCCTGGCCGACGAGGTCAACCAGCTCCTCAATTCCAACGCCCAGATCATCGAGCGCGCCCGCAGCCAGGTGGGCAACCTCGCCCATGGCCTCAAAACCCCGCTGGCCGTGTTGCGCAACGAAGCGTCGAGCGCGCCCAAGGACGGGCTCTCGCGCATCGTGCTTTCCGAAACCGACAAGATGACGCAGCTCGTTTCGGCCTATCTCGATCGCGCCAGACTGGCGGCGCGCACGGCGGTGGTCGGCAAGAAGGCCGACCCGGCCGCGCTGGTGTCGCGCCTGGCGCGCGTGATGCAGAAGCTGCACCCGGACCGCGTTATCGAATTCCGCCAGCCCGAACCGGGATTGCCGTGGTTCCGGGGCGACGAAGGCGACCTGGAGGAAATGGCGGGGAACCTGCTGGACAATGCGAGCAAGTGGGCCAGGAGCAACGTGCGCGTCTCGCTGGCCGCCGACCGGCGCGAAGCCAACGCCATGTTGCTGATCCGCATCGAGGACGACGGCAAGGGCCTGACGGACGAAGAAGCCCGTGAAGTGTTGCGCCGCGGTGTCCGTCTTGACGAAAAAACGCCAGGAAGTGGTTTAGGGTTAGATATCGTTAAGGAATTGGTTGACGTCTATGGTGGTTCACTGCAATTGGGGCGCTCGGAGCTCGGCGGCTTGCGGGCGGAGCTTAGGCTTCCTGCGGCCCGCCCCGGGCGGAACTGAAACAGACCCTGCCGCATTGCGGCGTCAGATACTTATATCCGGTTCAACGGGACCCAAGATGAACAAGCTCACTCGCGCCCTTCCGCTTCTCGGCCTGCTCGCACTGGCGGGCTGCTCCAGCACCGGACCGGTCAGCCAACCGGTCGCGACCGTAGCGGCGCCGGTGGTGACGGCCCCCGTTCTCACCGGGCCCAGCCCGGCCCAGCAGGTCGCCAACGCCCAGGTTTCCACCAATGTGGACGCCTATGTCGATCCGGCCGTGCTGCCGCTGATGAGCCCCAAGGAAAAGGCCGATGCTTCGAGCGCACAGTTCTACGCGCTGCAATTCGGCCGCCCCGGCGCGCCGCGCACCTGGAGCGGGTCGGGTTCGAGCGGTTCGGTCACCGTCGGCCCCTATGTGCGCGTCAACAATCTCGATTGCCGCGATTTTACCAACACCGTGACCGTCGCCGGCAAGCCTTATGTCCGCAAGGGCACGGCCTGCCGCGAAGTCAACGGCACCTGGTCGGTGGCTTCGATCGCAGGCTGACGAGCCGGCGTCCAGGCGCGCCGCTTCCAGATTTCTTTACCAACGCGGGGATAGAGTGAGGGCACCACTCTCAGCTATTCCCGCGAACTATGCCCCAAGCCAGCACGCAATCTGATCGGAATGCGCCGTTTCTCGGCCTGCTTGACCTGATCATCGTTGAAGATCCGACGATCTTCCTGTTCGACGGCGCCTTGCCGCGCGTGCATGCCCAGCACATCTGGACCTGGATGGTGCGCGACGTCGCGCCCGACCTCATCACCCCTGCAACCGACGCTGCCGCGCTCGACGCCATGATGCCGCAGCTCATGTCCCGACTGCGCGATGTGCTCGAGGCTTCCAAGAAGAGCGCCGAGGAGAACCGCCGGCTGCGGACGCAGGTCGGCGGCGAGGAGACCTACGAGCGTCTCCCCATGACCATCAACGCGCTGCGCCAGCGTGCCCTGCTCGAAAAGGCGCGCGGTTTTGGCCGCGCCACCAATGCCACCAATGACGAAGCCGCGCTCGGCGCGGCCCTCCAGGCCATGCCGCTCCAGGACGCGGCGGGCATGGCGCTGCTCATGCAGGCGACGGTCGGGCAGGTGGCCAATCCCAACAAGCTCGTCGGCGCCGTCGTGCGCCTCACCGGTGGTCCCTCCGAGGGAGCCATTTCGCGCGCCGGGCTGGCCCCGGTGATCGACGCGATCCTGGCGCATGCGCAGAACCAGCTTTTCCACCTTACGCCCTCGGGCACCTTTGCCGACATGGACATGACCTGCCGCGCGCTCGACCGGTTCCACCGGCTGGTGCGTTCGGTCAACGGGTTCGTCGAAATCAACCGCAGCGGGCGCTGGGCGCAGGTATTGGCCGGGCTGACCAAGGCGGTGTCGAGCCGCCTGGAGCCCAGGCTGCGCGAGATCATTCCCGACCTCAACCAGGCGATGCGTCGCCGCGAAAGTGGCGACCGGGTCGACAGCGACCGTATGTTCGCGACCATAAACGGGCTTTACCTGCTGACGGCGGTACGCGAGGCGCGGGACTCGCTGGCGCTCAACGCGCTGTTTGAGCAGACCTGGACGCATGTGGGCGAGGCCCTGGAAGTCCACATCAACCGCAATCTCGATCTCATCAAAGCCAACCCCGCCGACGCGACTGCCGGCGAGCGGCTGGAAGCGGCGATCAAGATGGCCGAGCTGCGCTTCAACCAGGAATATGCCGACGTGCTGCGCCGCGCTCGCGACGCTGCCATGCGGCGCACGGCGCAGGCCAGCTAGAATGCCTGAGGGAAAGGGGTCGCCACTTTCCGGTTCGGGAGGGTTCTAGCGCCCGACCGGCTCGACCAGCCGCACCGAGACCTGGCGGCCGAGATCGCGCAGCACCAGCCGCTTGCCCGCCTCACCCTCTCCCACCAATGCAATCGCGCCGGTTTCTTCATCGATGGCCGGCGCCAGCACGACGCCGACCGCCAGATGCGGATCGGCGGCGTCGGTGTTGGGATAAAGCAGGTTGCCGGCCTCGAAATGCCGCGCCTCGTCCGCCGCGATGCGCCAGACCGCCTGCGCGCTGCCGAAGCGCCCGGCCAGATATGCCGGTACGAGCGCGATCGCGCGCGGCGCGGGGCACGGCATGTGCGGTAGCAGCACGAGCGGCAGACAGCGCTCGCGGGCTATCGCATCGGCTTCCTCCACCGGAACAGAGCCCAGGGTCAGCAAGGAGGCCAGGGTTTCCATACTGAGGGCTTCGGTCGGCGCACGGGCAGCGAGAGGCCGTCGCCGGAAGAAGCCGGAGCGGGGTTTTTCCGGCGAAGGGCGCTCTGCAAAATCGACGGCGTCGAGATAGGCAGGGAGGTCGCCTTCCGCCTCGGCGGGGTGGGCTGACGGCGGAGCATCGGGGGTTTCGTAGAGCGGATCGATCTCGATATCGAAGACGGGACCCGGATTGCGCCCGAGAGCTGTCGCGGCGGCCGCCGCGCCGCTTTGGGCGCAGCCGGAAAGACTGCGTAAGCCTGCCGCCGCGCCCGCCAGCGTAATGCCGGGAAGCGATCCGGCGGCCAGCAACTGCACCCCGTTCCAATGCACGTGACCGCCAGCGGCGACCCAGAGCGTCAGTTCCGGCTGCCAGGCACCGCCCAGAATGAGGCGGTCGGCAACGAGAGCGGGTTCGGGCCGGACAAGGTTCTCCATTTCCAGCGTCATTTGCACCTTCAGCCCGCCGCCCTGGTTTGGAGCGGCGCGCCGGGGCACGAGGCCAGACGATAACGGGATGCCATAGGCTTTGGAGAACTCGATGAAGCGCGATTGCGGATGCAGGCGCGTGTCGCTCATCCTTGCTAATGCAATTCCGGCATCCAGCGCGAGCATGGCCAACCGATAGGCGGGGTTGGTGCCGGTATTGACGGCAACCCTGCTGCCAGGCCAGACCCCGAAACGGTCGGCAAGCTCGAAGGCTTCGGCAAGGCCGACGACGCCGGGAAGCCGGTTGCCCGGGAAGATCGGCAGGCGTTCGCTCGTGCCGGTGGCGAGCACGATACGCGCGGCGGCAATGGTCAATATGCGCGCCGACAATCCGTCGCTGCCGGCTTCGATCTGATGGACGCGAACGCCACTCGCGCCGATCGCGAAGGCCTCGGCAGTCTTGAGCATGGTGACATTGTCGAGACGCGAAAGCGCCTGTGACAGGCGGACGATCATGGCATCGGGCGTCTCTTCCTCTTCCACAGAGCCGAAGAGCCGGGCATCGCCGCCAATTGCGGCCCGCCGCTCCACCAGAACGACGGTGCTTCCCGATTGCCCGGCGGCAAGAGCCGCGGAGAGGCCGGCGACACCGCCGCCGATGACGACGAGATCGGCCGCAAGCATACTTTCGGCTGCCATGTCGAGCCATGGCGGCGGTGCTGGTGGAGCGTCGAGCCGCAGGCCGAGCGAAGGTCCGGCGCGCTTGAGGAGACCGAACAAGCCTCCGCCCGACCTTTCGCCGACAGTCACGAATTCTTCGCCATCGAGCACAGGCGTGCGCGCCATGGGCAGGTACCGATCGCGCTGCTCGGACAGGGCCGCCGGGGCAATTAACGGCGCGCTGCGCTGGGTGAGAGCCAGCGGCGAACCGTTGCGGAGGCCGAGGGTATCGACGCCATTGGCCAGCAGTGCGGAGAGCACAGTGTCGCCGGCAAAGCCGTTGACCATGCGGCCATCGAGCATGAAACGCAGGGGGCGGCTGCGGTCGATATCGCGACCGGCGAATTGATGCTGTCCCGGCTCCAGCCGGTTGGGCTGCCCCTTCATAAGGCGAACTCCGCGACGAGGGACCGGTCGGCGAGTGGCGAATGCGCGTCGATCCAGTCGGCTTCGGCCTGGCTGGCCTCCCCGGCGAGGAAACGCGCAATGGTCGGCGCGAGGAAGGCGCCGATGACGCCGAGACCTGCAATGGTGAAGGTGTCGGGCGAGGACAGGCCGAGCATCGGCGCGCCGTCGGCCGTGAGGGCGCCGACAAAGGCAGCCTGTCCGGTTCGCCGCGCCTCGCCGCCGAGAATCCCGCCAGTTTGTCCAAGCACGTCATCCACGACGCCGCGTCCGATAGCGGAAACGGCGCGATCGGCGTTCTGGTAAAGGCTCAGCCCGCGATCGAGGAAGGTGACTAAGGGCGAGGGCAGAGCAGGTCCGCGAGTGGCGGCGATACTGGCGCGGTTGTGCGGCTGCAGCAGCCGCGAACCATGTTCGAGCACGGCCGTATCGTCGGCCAGCACGGTGAACTCCGCCGCAGCTTCGAGAGCATTGACGCGGACGACGCCTAGTTCCGCCAGCCATTTGAGTAGTGCCGGCTCCAGCACGGCGCGGTTGAGAAAGACCGCATCGCGAATGCGGATAGCGCTGCTGCCCGGGGGAAGCGTGCCCGTTGGCGGTTGCAACTCGGCGGCCAGCCCGAAGCCCAACGCCAGATGCCGCATGTGACCGAGAACATCCCGGCCGGAAGGCGTCTCTGCGACGAAAACCGGGTCGAGCCGCTCGATCGTGGCCTTGCTGGCAATACGGCTGATGAGCTTGACGCTTTCCGGCGTCACGCTCTTGAGCAGCGCCCAGGTCGGCGGCCGGGTGAGGGGGGCTGTCGAAAGATCGAAACCCTGGGGCAGGCGCCAGGCAGAATGGGGCCGGCAGACGACACAGACCCGGCGCCGATGCCGGTCGGCCAATAGCCCCGCCAGCAGGAGGGCGAAAGGGGAGGAGCCGAAAACGGCGAATGCGTAGCCTGCCTCCCTCATGCGCTGCTATCGGACCTTCACTGCGTCAAACAGTCCACAACACGGATATGTGTTCAGGTGCATTTTTTGCCGAAATAGCAATATAGAAGCAACCGTTGCCGCTGACCGAGACGAATCTGCGCTGATGCTTTTCTGGGTACTCGCCATCACGATCACCGCCATTGCGTGCGCTGCTCTTTATTATGCGGGCGCCGGCCGGCCGGTCAACGCGACGGCAGCCCCCGAAGGCGATGCCACCAGCGAGCATTATCGGCTGCAACTGGCTGAAATCAATTCGGATATTGCCGCCGGCCGTCTCGGCGACGTGGAAGGCACGGCCGCCAAGGCCGAACTGGCGCGCGAACTCATTCGCCAGCAGGGCGAGGCGGGAGAGAAGCTCGCCGTCGAAAAGGGCAGTGCCCTGCTGCTGCCGCTGGGCTTGCTCGCGGTCGTGGGCATCAGCTTTGCGAGCTATTGGTACCTCGGCAATCCGGGCCTGCCCAGTCAGCCGTTGGCCATGCGCGAGCGGCCGGTCGCCGAACGGATCAATGTCGACGATGCGGTCAAGCGCATCGAGCAGCAATTGGTGCAGACTCCCGACGACCTGCGCGGCTGGGCCGTCATCGCGCCCGTCTACATGCAGATGGGGCGCTACGAGGATGCTGCCATCGCACTCAGGCACGTCAACGAACTGGCGCCGCCGACCGCCGATACGCAGACCGATCTCGCCGAGGCGCTGATCATGGCCGCCAATGGCGATATGAGCGATGAAGCGCTGAGCTTGCTTGAAAACGCCGCCAAACTCGACCCCAGGCATATCCGCTCGCGGCTCTATCTGGCTGGCCACGCCACCGAAGCTGGCGATTATGCCGACGCCGTGTCGCAATGGCAGGCGCTGATCGCGCTGGGCGACGGGTCGAGCGCGCCTTGGCTCGATGTTGCCAGGCAGGGGCTCGCCGCCGCACAGCGCGGCCTCGAAGGCAAACCGCTCGAAGCGCCGGACACGCCCGAGGCGGTGACCGACGAAACCATCAAGTCGATGGTGGAAGGGCTTTCCGAACGCCTGCTCAAGGATGGCGGGACGCTCGAGGAATGGACGCGCCTGGTGCGCTCGCGCCTCGTCATGGGTGACGAAGCTGCGGCACAGGCGGCATATGACGCGGCCAAGGCCGCTTACCCGGACGCTGCGCAGCGCACGGAACTGGACGCGACTGCGGCCCAAGGAGGACTGAACTAGCCATGGCCATGACCCGCAAACAGAAGCGCATCGCCATCATCGCCGGCCTGGCTGTCGTGCTGGGTCTCGCGACGACGCTGGTGCTAACGGCCCTGCGCGACCAGATCGTCTTCTTCTATACGCCCACCGAAATGCACACCAAGGCGGTCGCCGCCGGCACGCCGGTGCGGCTGGGCGGCGTCGTCAAGACCGGCTCCTGGCAGAAGAGTGGCCAGAATAATGCCTTCGTGGTGACGGATGGACAGACCGACATGCCGGTTTCCTATGTCGGCATGCTCCCCGACCTCTTCCGTGAGGGGCAGGGCGTGGTCGCCGAAGGCGCCATCGGAACCGATGGGCAGTTTACGGCTTCCAACATCATGGCCAAGCACGACGAGAACTACATTCCCAAGGAGATCGTCGACGATCTCAAGAAGCGGGGCGAATGGCGGCCCGACGATCCGGCCGGCTCGCTCAAGGCGTTGAGTGGGGGCTGATCCAGATGTCCATAGAACTCGGTCACTTCGCCCTCATCCTCGCCTTCGCCATCTCCTGCGTGGCGACGGTGCTGGGTTATGCCTCCTGGCGCACCGACGGGCGCCTGGCGCTTTTCGTGCGGCAGGCGGCAGTGTTGCAGTTCCTGCTGGTGGCGGCGAGCTTTGCCGCGCTGATCCAGGCTTTCGTCATCTCCGACTTTTCGCTGCTGCTGGCCTACAACAATTCCCACTCGCTCATGCCCTTGCTCTACAAGGTCACCAGCGTGTGGGGGAACCATGAAGGCTCGGTGCTGCTCTGGATTCTCATCCTCGTTGCGATGGGCGCGGCGGTGGCCGTATTCGGGCGCAAGCTGCCCAAGGAGCTGCTGACGCTGGTTCTGGCGACGCAGAGCCTGCTGGTTGCAGCCTTTACCGGTTTTGCCCTCTTCACCTCCAACGCCTTCGCCCGGCTCGATCCTGCCCCGTTCGAGGGGCGCGACCTCAACCCGATCCTCCAGGATTTCGGCCTCGCCGTGCACCCGCCCATGCTCTACATCGGCTATGTCGGTTTCTCGGTCTGCTTCTCCTTCGCCATCGCGGCGCTGATCTCGGGCCGCATCGATGCCGCCTGGGCGCGCTGGGTGCGCCCCTGGACCATGCTGGCATGGACTTTCCTGACGCTTGGCATCGCGCTCGGCTCCTACTGGGCCTATTACGAGCTCGGCTGGGGCGGCTGGTGGTTCTGGGACCCGGTGGAAAACGCCAGCTTCATGCCCTGGCTGGCCGGCACGGCGCTGCTGCACTCGGCCATCGTCATGGAAAAGCGCAATGCGCTCAAGGTGTGGACGATCTTCCTTTCCATCATCACCTTCTCGCTCTCGCTGCTCGGCACCTTCCTCGTCCGTTCGGGCGTGCTGACTTCGGTGCATTCCTTCGCCTCGGACCCGACGCGCGGCCTCGTCATCCTCTCCATCCTGGCCGTACTCATCGGCGGCGCCTTCTTCCTTTTCGCCATGCGGGCCTCGGCCTTGCGACAGGGCGGGCTGTTCGCGCCCATCTCCAAGGAAGGGGCGCTGGTGCTCAACAACCTGTTCCTGGCGACCGGGCTCGGCGCCGTGCTGGTGGGCACTCTTTATCCGCTCCTCCTCGATGCCCTGACCGGGCACACAATCTCGGTGGGCGAGCCCTTCTTCAACCTCACCTTCGGCTCTCTGATGGTGCCGCTGCTGATCCTCGTGCCTTTCGGCCCGTTCCTGGCCTGGAAGCGCGGCGATCTGGTCGCCGTAACCCAGCGGCTGGCCGGCGCTGCCGGCCTGGCGCTGCTGGCGGCCATCGTCATCTTCTTCCTCTCGGGCATGCATGTGTCGCTGGCCCCGCTCGGGCTGCTGCTCGGCTTCTGGGTGGCGTTCGGCGCCATCGCCGAACTTATCGACCGCTCCAAGCTCGGGCGCATTCCGCTCGGCGAGAGCTGGCGGCGCTTCAAGGGCCTGCCGCGTACGGCGTTCTCGACCGCGCTCGGCCATTTCGGCCTGGGCATCACCGTCATCGGCATCGTCGTCACCAGCGCCTGGCAGAACGAGCTCATCACCACGATCGGCAAAGGCGAGACCGTGTCGCTCGCCGGCTACCAGGTGCGGCTCGACCAGCTCGATGAAGACGTGCCCGGCCCGAACTACACCGCCGACCACGGCGAGTTCACCATCATCGCCCCCGGCGGCGGCGAGCGTCAGGCGATAGCCGAGCGCCGCATCTACACCGCCAGCGGTCAGCCGACGACCGAGGCGGCGATCCAGACCTATGGCTTCTCACAGGTCTATATCCAGCTCGGCGAAGACGAGGCGGATGGACGCCATGTGCTGCGCCTCTGGTTCAAACCTTACATTACCTTCGTCTGGCTGGGGGCGCTGATCATGGCGCTTGGCGGGTTCGTCTCGCTCTCGGACCGCCGCCTGCGCGTCGGCGCGCCCAAGCCGCGCCGTTCCGCCACGCCGGTGCCGGAGGCGGCGCAATGAAGCGTCTGCTCGCCGCCCTCGGCCTGATGCTGGCGCTGATGACGACGGCGCAGGCGCTCAACCCCAACGAAATCCTCAGCGACCCCGTGCTCGAGGCGCGGGCGCGGGAGATTTCCTCGGGGCTGCGCTGCCTTGTCTGCCAGAATCAGTCCATCGAGGACAGCGACGCCGATCTCGCGCGCGACCTGCGCATCATCGTGCGCGAGCGGCTTGTGGCGGGCGATACCGACGATCAGGTCCGCGACTATCTCGTGGCGCGCTATGGCGAGTTCGTGCTGCTGCAGCCAGTCTTCGCCCTGCATACGCTGCTGCTCTGGATCACGGCCCCGGTCCTGCTGATCGCAGGGCTGGTCGCCGTCATCATCGGGGTGCGCCGCAAGCGCCGCGCGCCGCCTCTGCCTGCCGGCCTTACGGCCGAAGAACAGGCCGCTCTCGACCAGTTGGAAGAGCGCTAGGAGCGATCCCGGCAGGGGCCTACGCCCCGGCCAATTCTTGCCGCGGACCTTTCCAATTCCTGCCGCGAGGCTTACCAACTTGTAATGCGGCTGAAACATGCCGGAAATACCCGCACGTCCATAACGTAGCCACTCTGTTGGGGAGCCCGTTAGGAGAACATTAGAGATGCGCTCGTCACTCAATTCCCGTACACGCCGCTGGGTCGGGGCTTCGGCTCTGGCCATCATCGCAGGCCTGAGTGGTGTTTCCACCTTTGTGGCCACCAGCCAGACCGCCAACGCCCAGATCACCGCGCCGGCCGTTACCGCGCCGTCCTTTGCCGATCTCGTCGCCGCCGTTAAGCCCGCCGTGGTATCCATCCAGGTCGAGGGTGAGGACAAGTCCTCCACCACTTATCAGGGCGGCCGCAACTTCCAGTTCAATTTCCCCGACCTGCCGGATGATCACCCGCTCAAGCGCTTCTTCGACCAGTTCGGCGAGCAAAATGGCCCGCAGGCCAAGCCGCGCAAATACCAGGCTGCCGGTTCGGGTTTCGTGATCTCGGCTGACGGCTACATCGTCACCAACAACCACGTGGTCAAGAACGCCGACAAGGTCACCGTGATCTTCGACAACGGCGATGAAATGTCGGCCAAGGTCATCGGCACCGATGAGAAGACCGACGTGGCCGTGGTCAAGGTGGACGGCAAGGATCTGCCCTTCGTGGAATTCGCCGAAGACACCATCCGCGTGGGCGACTGGGTCGTGGCGGTCGGCAATCCGTTCGGCCTCGGCGGCACCGTGACCGCCGGTATCGTTTCGGCCCGCGGCCGTGACATCGGCGGTTCGTCCTATGGCGATTTCCTGCAGATCGACGCTGCCGTGAACACCGGCAACTCGGGCGGCCCGACCTTCGACACCACCGGCAAGGTCGCCGGCATGAATACCGCGATCTTCTCGCCCAATGGCGGCAATGTCGGCATCGCCTTCGCGATCCCCGCTTCCACCATCAAGCCGATCGTGCAGCAGCTCATCGACAAGGGCACCGTCACCCGCGGTTTCCTGGGCGTCCAGATTCAGGACGTGACCCATGACATCGCCAACAGCGTCGGCCTCAAGAACGCCAAGGGCGCTCTCGTGACCGAGCCGAGCGACGGCGGTCCCGCCCAGAAGGCCGGCATCAATTCGGGCGACATCATCACCGCTGTCGACGGCACTCCGATCGACAACGCCCTGGCCCTGTCGCGCACCATCGGCAACAAGGCTCCCGGCACCAAGGTCGAACTGACCGTCTGGCGCAACGGCAAGGAAGAGAAGGTCACCGTGACCCTCGAAACCTTGAAGGACCAGACTGCCCAGAACGATCAGCAGAACCAGCAGCAGCCGGCCCAGCCCGACCAGCCCACGCCCTCGAGCGTCGGCATCACCCTGGTGCCCAATGCTGACGGCGACGGCCTGCTGATCCAGGACGTCGACCCCAGCAGCACGGCCGCGGACAAGGGCTTCACCGTTGGCGACCTCATCCTCGAGGTGGACAACAAGAAGGTTGCTACTGCCGACGAATTCGAAAAGGCTATCCAGGGCGTCAAGGACTCCGGTCGCGGCACGGCCCTGATCAAGGCCAGCCGCAACGGCAATGTCCGCTTCATCGGCCTGCCGCTCGACACCGCGAGCAAGTAACTAATTCATCACCAAGCCAGCCCCGGAGAGCTTTTTTCCGGGGCTGGTCCTTCCTATATCGGTCGCAGCCAATCGTGATGGGGCTATGCCCATGAAAATCCTATTGATTGAAGACGACCGGGAAGCTGCCAGCTATCTCATCCAGGCCCTGGATGAAGCTGGGCACGTGACCCACCATGCCACCGACGGAGAGACCGGCTATGCCATGGCCTCCGGCATGGACTACGATGTCCTGATCGTTGACCGCATGCTCCCCCGCCGCGACGGCCTGTCGATCGTGGAATCGCTTCGCGCCGAGGAGGACAAGACGCCCGTCCTGATCCTCTCTGCCCTTGGCGAGGTCGACGATCGCGTAACGGGCCTCCGCGCCGGCGGAGACGACTATCTCACCAAGCCCTACGCCTTCACCGAGCTTCTCGCCCGCGTCGAAGTCCTGGCCCGCCGCTCCAGCCCATCGGAAGCGGCCACCAATTTCCAGGTCGGCGACCTGACGCTCGACCGGCTCTCCCGCAAGGTCGAACGCGGCGGCGAGACCATCATGCTGCAGCCGCGCGAGTTCAGGCTGCTCGAATACCTGATGAAGAATGCCGGCAAGGTGGTGACGCGCACCATGCTGCTGGAAAACGTCTGGGACTATCACTTCGACCCCCAGACCAACGTCATCGACGTCCATATGTCGCGGCTGCGGTCCAAGATCGACAAAGGCCATGCCACGCCCCTGCTTCAGACCATACGCGGCGCCGGTTACATGATCCGTGACTAGGTTCGCTCAACTCTGGCGCACGACCACCGTACGGCTCACCGCGATCTTCGTCCTGATCTTCGTGGTGTTCTCGATCCTGCTGCTGGCCACCATTTCCTACCAGTCCAGCATCCAGATCCAGCGCCAGCAGGCCGCCGATATCGACCGGGAAATCGCCCAGATCGCGCGGCTGGATGACCGCAACGGCTTCCGCGCCTCGATCATGGCGGTCGAGCGCATGTCGCGCCAGCCGGGACCGGGCGTCTACTACATCGGCGACCCTACCGGCCAGATCATCGTCGGCAACGTCGCCAACCTCCCCTCCGAAGTGCTCATGGAGCCGGGCACCTATACTTTCAACTATGATCGCCAGCGTCCCTCGGACGCCGACCTCGATCTGGAAGGCGTGCCGCCTCCGCCACAGGGCAATGCCATGGTGCGTTCGGTCGTGCTGCCCAGCGGGCTGCACCTCGTGGTCGGCCGCGACATTTTCGAGCGCCGCGGCTTCACGGCCATCATCCTCCAGAGCTTCCTCATCGGCGTCTCGGGCATCGTGCTGCTTTCGATCGTCGCCGGCCTCTTCAATGCCCGCCGCGTGTTGCGTCGCATCGATACGATCAACGACACGACTGCCAAGATCATGAAGGGGAGCATGTCCGAACGCATCCCCATCACCAGTCGCCGCGACGAGTTCGACGGGCTGGCCGAAAGCCTCAACGCCATGCTCGACCGCATCGAGCAGCTGATGCAGGGGCTCAAGGAAGTGACCGACAACGTCGCCCACGACCTCAAGACCCCGCTCACGCGCCTGCGCAACCAGGCCGAATCCGCCCTGCGCGACAGCGCCGGCGAGGACGATCGCCGCCAGGCGCTCGAAACCACGATCTCCGAGAGCGACAAGCTCATTCGCACCTTCAACGCCCTGCTGATGATCGCCCGCGCCGAAGCCGGCGCGCCGTCTGGCGCCTTTGCCGATGTCGATATCAGCGCCATCGCCGCCGACGTCGCCGAGCTTTACGCGCCCGTGGCCGAGGAGGAGGGCATGGAGCTGGTGAGCGAGGTGGCCCCCGGCATTCGCTTGCGCGCCAATCGCGAACTTATCGGCCAGGCGCTGGTGAACCTGGTGGACAACGCCATCAAGTATTACGAGCCGCAGGACGGGCGCACCGGCATCATCACCGTCACCGTTCGCCAGACCGGCGACCGCGTCCACATCGAAGTGGCGGACAATGGCCCCGGCATCCCCGTCGAGGATCGTGAGCGCGTGATCGAGCGCTTCGTGCGCCTGCAAGCCAGCCGCACCAGCCCCGGCTCCGGCCTCGGCCTTTCCCTCGTCGCCGCCGTTGCCCGCGTCCATAAGGGCGAGTTCCGCATCGAGGATAACAATCCGGGCGTAAGGGCGGTTATCGATCTGCCGATTTGAGCCGGGCCGCAAGCGAGTTCGGGTTATTGGCTCACCCCCCTCCCAGCCTCCCCCGCAAGGGGGGAGGTGCTGACGGTGCACGTGGGACGTTCAACGCGCCAGCAACTGGATCCAAACACCTCCCCCCTTGCGGGGGAGGCTGGGAGGGGGGAGCCACCTTCCCCTCCACTCTCCACCTTGCCGCCCCCATCGGCACCGGCTATCCCATTGTTATGACCCTCGCTCTTGCTCCGCTGCCCGCCCTGCCGCATGCCGCCTTCAGTGAATGGGCCGCCGGACTCGATCCGCAGGTGGCGGCGCCGATAATGGCGGCGGAACCTAACCTGGGCCCGCTTTTCGCGCAGGCGCCTTATCTCTTCGATCTCGCCCGGCAGCAGGCCGAATGGCTTTCCGGAGCGCTGCGGACCGATGCCGATACCGCGTTGTCGGCTGTGCTGGCGGAGGTTCGTGCTGCCGGCCACGCGGCGGCCAGCGAAGAGGAGCTTTCCCCGGTCCTGCGGCGCGGCAAGGCGCGGGTGGCGCTGCTGGCGGCCGTGGCCGAGGTCGGCAAGGCCTGGACCACGGCCCAATCGACCGCCGCCCTCTCCGATCTTGCCGACGCCACGCTCGACGCGGCGCTGGATCTACTCATGCGCAAGGCCGCCGATCGTGGCGACCTCGTACCCGGCGCGCAGGCTACCGCTGCCGCCTCGGGCCTGGCGCTCTTCGCCCTCGGCAAGCATGGCGGGCGCGAGCTCAATTATTCCTCCGACATCGACATCGTCGCCTTCTTCGATCCGGCCAGGGGCATCCTTGTCGATCCGATGGAGGCCACCAAGTTCTACACCCGCATCGTGCGCGGGCTGGTGGCGCTGATGCAGGATCGCACCGAGCACGGCTATGTCTTCCGCACTGATCTCCGCCTGCGCCCCGATCCCGGCTCGACCCCGGTAGCCATCTCGTTCGACGCGGCGATCGCCTATTACGAGGTGCGCGGCCAGAACTGGGAGCGCGCCGCCTGGATCAAGGCGCGCCCCTGCGCCGGCGACATCGCGGCGGGCGACAGCTTCCTTAAGGAAATGGCACCCTATGTCTGGCGCAAGCATCTGGATTTCGCGACCATCGCCGACATCCAGGCGATGAAGCGGCAGATCAATATCTCGAAAAACGTCGGCGACGTGCGCGTCGAGGGCCACAACGTCAAGCTCGGCCGCGGCGGCATCCGCGAGATCGAGTTCTTCACCCAGACCCAGCAGCTCATCGCCGGCGGCCGCGACAAGACCCTGCGCGTGCGGCCCACGGCACAGGCGCTGGCGGCGCTCGCCGCAGCTGGCTGGATCAGTGAGAAGACCGCCACAGACCTCACGGAAACCTATTGGTTCCTGCGCGCCGTCGAAAATCGCTTGCAGATGCTGCGCGACGAGCAGACCCAGTTGCTGCCCGAGACGGAGGAGGGCGTGGCGGTGATCGCGCGCCTCATGGGCGACGCCGACCCCGCCGCCTTCGAAACCCGCTATCGTGCCGCGCTCAATCTCGTCGTCGGCTATTACGGCGAACTCTTCACGGAGGGCGAGACGCTGGGCACAGGCGAGGGCAACCTCGTCTTCACGGGCAGCGATGACGATCCGGGAACCCTCGAGACCCTCGCCTCTCTAGGCTTCAAGGACCCGGCCAAGGTCTCCCAGACCGTTCGCAAATGGCATTACGGCGGCTATGGCGCCACCCGCTCCGCCGCTGCCCGCGCGCACCTCACCGAATTGCTGCCTTCGCTGCTGCGCACCATTGCGGGCGCTGGCAATGCCGACGAGGCGCTGGCGCGTTTCGACAATTTTCTGTCGCGTCTGCCCTCCGGCGTGCAGCTCTTCTCCCTGCTGCGCAATTACGAGCAGTTGCGCCGCCTGCTGGTGGCCTTCATGGCCTCGGCGCCGCGCATGGCCGAGGCGGTGATCCACCGCGCCCATGTCATGGATGGCCTCATCGATCCGGCCTTCGCCAACGACGTGTCGCGCCGCCGTGCGCTCGTCTCCAAGGTCGATGCCTTCCTCGGCGAGGGCAGGGCCTATGAGGAGGTGATCGACCGCGCCCGCATCATCGGCCAGGAGCAGAAATTCCTGATCTCGGCCGGCTTGCTCTCGGGCACCGTCACCGGCGCGCGGGCCGGCGAACAATTCACCACCCTGGCCGAAACCTTGCTGGCGCGCCTGTTCAAGGCCGTGCGGACTGAATTCGAGAGACGCCACGGCGTGGTGCCCGGCGCCCGCACCGCGCTATTGGGTTTCGGCAAGATGGCGAGCCGCGAGATGACGGTCACTTCCGACCTCGATTTCATCATGCTCTACGACGCCCCGGCCGAGGCCGACGAGAGCGACGGCCAAAAGCCGCTCGCTACCAGCCATTACTTCACGCGCCTCACCCAGCGGCTCGTTTCCGCCGTCACCGCGCCGACCTCAGAAGGCGTGCTCTACGATGCCGACATGCGCTTGCGTCCCTCTGGCAATGCCGGGCCGCTGGCCACGGGGCTGGGTGGTTTCCGCCGCTACCAGATGGGCGAGGCCTGGACCTGGGAACACCTGGCGCTCAGCCGAGCCCGCGTCATCGTCGCCGATGGCGACATGGATGGGTCGGTGAACGCCGCGATCGGCGAAATCCTTGCCGCGCCGCACGATGCCAACAAGATCGTCGATGACGTCCTGTCGATGCGCGCCCTGATGGCCCGTGAGCGCAAACCGCGCCACGCCTTCGACCTCAAGCTCGCCACCGGCGGTCTCGTCGACCTCGAGTTCATCGCGCAATCGGCCCAGCTCGTGGCCGGGGCAACCATCGCCCGCCCGCAGGCGCCGACGCGCGAAGTGCTGGCGCGGCTCGATGAAACCGGCCTCGCGCCGGAGGGCGCGCGCCTGGTCGAAATCCTCGATCTTTATGCCACCATTCTGCAGGTGATGAGTGCGGCCCTCATCGATCCCTTCAAGGAAGACGCCTGGACCGGCGCATTCCGCGAACTGCTCGCCGGGCTGACACACTATCCCAGCTTCGAACTGCTGGCGCTCGACATCGAGCAGATGCGCGGCGAAGTCTCCGCCGCGGCGGAAGCCTGGTACGCCAAGGCGCGCACGCTTTAGTTGCGCCGGGGCACGGTTGCTCCCCGGCTTGCGGCTTCTTCTAAGCCTGCTCCCGCAAGAACCGCGCAGGTGGTCGCGAGACCACGCTATGCGTTGCCGCCGCGCCGAACAGCGCCAGCACGGCAATCGCGCCGATATTGACGTAGAGCAGCGTTACCAGGTCGAATGAGAAACCCACATCGACCAGAAGCTGGGACAGCACCCAGGCCAGGCCGATGCCGAGCGGGGTTGCGAGGATCGCGGCGATCAGCGCCAGCAGCATATACTGGATGAGTGTCGTCGCCGTGACCTCGCGCCGCTGCTCGCCGATCACGGTCTTGATGACCGCTTCCACCTCGCGTTGGCGCCGGCCGGCCGCGAGGCTGCCGATGACGACAAGCAGGCCGTTGCCGGCTGCCAGCCCACCCACCAGCGCCGCCGCCAGCGAAAGCTGGCCGAGGGCGGTGGTGATCTGGCCCAGCGTCTTGCCGATGGCGATGAAGCGGACATCGGGCAGGGCCTCGGCGATCTGCGTGCCGACTGCATCCTCGTTGCCCGGCGTCGCCGTGACGGTGGCGAACAGCGTGGCAGGGAAATCCGAGATGGAGCCGGGCGAGAACGTCGCCAGGAACTCGATGCCGCCCTGCCAGGCGTAATCGCGGAAGCTGGCGATACGCGCGGTGATCTCTTCGCCGAAAATGGTGAAGGTCAGCGTGTCCCCGATATTGACGCCGAGCCCGGAGCGCAGGCTCTGATGTAGTGACACCAGCGGCTCGCCCTGATAGTCGGCCGGCCACCATGCCCCATCCACGAGGCGCGATGTAGCCGGCATTTCGCTGCGATAGGTGAGCGGCACGTCGCCTGAGAGCAGGAACGAGGCCTCGGGCCCGCGCGAGCGGCCGCTGCCGATCGGAGCGCCATTGATGGCGGTGAGCGAGCCGCGCAGCATCGGTGTGGCGGTGACCGCCGAAATCGCCGGATGGTCCTGCTGCATGCCGAGTAGCGTCTGCAATTCGTCTTCGAAGAGATCGGTGGCGACGAAGGTGGGGGCGTCGAAGACCGAGGCGCCGAGGAATTCGTTGCGCAGGTTGACCTGGAGCACCAGCACCACCACCAGCATTGCCAGCGTCATGCCCACGGCCACGATGACCGACGAAGTGATGGAGCGCGCCCCCGAAATGGCCCAGAGCGCCTGCCGTAGCACCCGGTTTTCCGGCTCGGGCATATGGGCGATGACCCATTGCGCCAGCGCTACCACAGCCACGAACACGATGGCCGAGATCAGGCAGGCAATGGCGAAGATGGCGATGAGCCGGGTATCGCCCACCATGACATTGGCAAGCCACAGCAGAGCCAGCGCCGTGAGCGCCAGCGGCAGCATCTGCGGGATATTGGCCAGCATCCGCCAGTCGAAGGGTTGCGTTACCACGCCGCCCGAACGGAAGAGCAGGGCCGGGCTGATATACTGGACGCGCTGCAGGGGCAGGTAGGCGAAGGCGAAGACTACCAGCAGGCCGATGCCTGCGGCGACCAGCAGCGGCTGGGCGTGAACGACCGGCGCCAGGTCCACCCCGATGGCGGAGCCGACGGTTGGAAGGATCAGCAGCGTGATCGAGGAGCCGATGAGCACCCCCAGCGCAATGCCGACGATCGCGACGGCCGCCACCTGCGTGAAGAAGTGCAGGAGAATGCGGCCCCGGTCGGCGCCGATGCTGCGGAACACGGCGATGATGCCGGTGCGCTCGGCGACATAGCTCGAAATGCCGGTGCCGACGCTGACGCCGCCGATCAGCAGCGAGGCCAGCCCCGTCACGATGAGGAAGCGCATGAAGAGGTCGTAATAGCGCACCATCGGCCCCAGGCCATCGGCGGCGGTGCGGATAGTCCAGCCGCCATCGGTGAGGCCAGCGGTCAGGGCGGCGCGCGCATCTTCGGCGCTCATGCCGTCGAGCTTGAACTTGTAGCGGAAGAACGAACCGAGGCCGGGCAGGGGCGAGGTGCGGTCCGAAATCACCGCCAGCCCATCGGTCGAAACCATCACCGGCAGGCCAAGGCGCAGGCCGCGCGCATTCATATCGGGAATGTCCCCGAGCACGCCGCGCACTTCGAACGGCGTGCCGCCCAGTTCGATCATGTCGCCGACACCGAGCCCGAGCTGGTTGAGCATGAGGCCGCTGACCAGCGCGCCGAACGCGCCGTCATGCTCCTCCAGGAACGTGAAGACATTGGCGTCGCCCGGCAATTGCGGGCTCGAGACGGCGCCGAAGAGCGGATAGGTATCGCCTACGGCGATCAGGTCGACGAACGCATCCTGCCCATTGGCCTGCGCGCCGATATTGGTATCCACGACCCGCGCATTGGCGGCGAAGCCGTCGATGAATTTGAGTTCGGCTGCATTGGCCGGACGGTCGGCGCGCGCGGCTTCTATATCGCCGCCCATAAGCAGTGCCGCGTCCTTGTTGACCGCCTGGCTGATGCTCAGGCCTACCGAGTTGACGCCCGCGATCAGCGCCGTGCCCACGGCCAGGCACACCAGCACCAGCGTGAACCGGCGCAGGTCTCCGCGCATGTCGAGGAGACCGAAATAGATGGCAGCGAAAATGGAGCGCATGGCCTAGTGGTCCTGCCCGGTGGTTTCCACCAGTTCGCCCTGGGTCATGGTGAAGACGCGGTCGGCGCGCGCGGCCAGGCTGGGGTCGTGCGTGATCAGCACCACGGCGGTGCCCTTCTTGCGGGCGAGGTCGAACATCACGTCGATGACGACCGCTCCCGTCTTCTGGTCGAGATTGCCCGTCGGCTCGTCCGCCAGCAGCAGCGGCGGATCGGCGATCATGGCGCGGGCCAGGGCCACGCGCTGCTGCTCGCCGCCCGAAAGCGCCGTCGGCCGGTGATGCACGCGGTCGCCCAGCCCCACCGCGACCAGCGCCGATTCGGCGGCTGCGCGCGCTTCGCGCAGCTTGAGTTCGGGCCGCGCGATGCCGAGCGCCAGGCTCACATTGTCGAGCGCGGAGAGAGAAGGAATGAGATGGAAGCTCTGGAACACGATGCCCACCGAGCGGCGCCGGAACAGCGCCAGGTCATCGGCGCTCAGGCTCCCCAGATCGGCGCCATTGACCTCGATGCGCCCCGATGTCTGGCGCTCCAGCCCCGCGAGCAGCATGAGCAGCGAAGTCTTGCCGCTGCCCGATGGTCCCACGATCGCCACGACTTCGGCCGGCTCCACCCGAATGCCGACATTCTTGAGAATGTGCAGGGGGCGGTTGGCGATTTCCAGCGTGTAGTTCACGCCGGACGCATTGATGATCGAGCCAGGTGTCACTTGGGGATGTTGTTTTGAATCGGTATCGGTGCGGCGCAACGTCTTGCCGGTTCCGCCAGCCGCCTTCGGCGTCACCTTATCTTCGACCTCTTCGTTCACACGGTTCCCCCAGGCCACAATCAATTTATCTGGCTTAGGTGACATGGCTAAGCCAAAATATGTAAAGAGTCATGGCCCAACTCACCGGAATCTCGCGGTGGTTGTGGGTAATGACCGTCGGTGGGAAGGTACATGAATAAACGAATTTCGAGCATTGTGTTGCCGCTCATGCTGTTTGCCGGTCTGGCGGCGCCCGCTTATTCGGCGGAAGCAGAGATGGCGCTGTTGAACTCGTATATCGGCAATTGGCGGGGAGAGAGCGTTTTGACCGGCGGGGAAAAGCCCGAGCCGTTCCGCTGCCGGCTCAATATTGCCAAGGGCAATCTCAACAAGATCAACTACGCCGGCCGTTGCACGTTGATTAACATGAATCTTTCGGTCAGCGGCACGATTGCTTACAGCGATCAGAATCGGCGCTTCGAGGCGGCAATGAGTTCGAATGCCGGCTTCACCGGCTTGGCGGTTGGCGTCAAGCAAAGCGACCGGATCAGCTTCGATCTCAAGCAGCGCCAGTCCGATCGCGGCGGCAACGATGTGCGTATCGGCTCGAAAATCATCCTGATCGGCGATTCGATCCGCGTCGACTACGAGGTCGAGTTCAACGATTCCGGCAAGCTGCTGGTCGCCTCCGTACCCTTCTCGCGCTAGCGGGAGGGGTCGATCACGATTCGTCGCTTCGGCGGCGCGTTCCAACCCGGCGCCGGCCGGGTGATGCGTGAACGCAACATCTGGAAATTGGTTGTCGCCCTCGTCCATCGCCTCCAGAGCTTGTCGAAGGACGAGGAGCGACAGTCATCCGGGTCCGCTCTTCGACAAGCGGAGGGGCCCGGGTCCCTTTAGGCTGCCACCGCCGGCAGCATTTCCGTGTAGTTGCGCAGCGGCAGCGAGATCGCCACGGTCGTGCCCAGGCCCGGGCTGGAGTCGATGGCCAGCCGGCCGCCGTTCTGTTCGGCAATGCCGCGGGCAATCGCGATGCCGAGGCCCGCGCCGGTCTTGCGGGTCAGGGTGGAATCCCCCAGCACGAAGGGTTGCGATAGGCTGGCGAGCCGATCTTCGCTCATGCCGAGCCCGGTATCCGAAATTTCGATGACCACGCCGTCATTGGCCGCGAAGGCTGCCAGCTTGACGCTGCCGCCCTTGGGCGTGAAGCGGATGGCGTTGTCGAGGATGTTGGAAAGCATGCGCTCGAGCGCCATGCGGTCGCCTACCAGCGTCGCGGCGCACTCTACGCCCAGTTCGAACACCAGACCCGAGCGCCTGGCACGAGTGGCGAAGCGCTGTGCGGAGTGCGCCAGCAGGGCGTCGACCTCGACGTGATCCTCGCGCATCACCTTCTGGCCGCCTTCGAGCTCGGCGAGCTCCAGGATGGTGGCGAAGGATTCGAGCAGGTGTTCGCCCGACTGCTTGATGGTTTCGACATAGCCCAGATAACGGCTGTCCCCGAGCGGACCATAGGTCTGCTGCCGCACCAGTTCGGCAAAGCCGATGATGTGGTTGAGCGGGGTGCGGATATCGTGGGAGAGGTGGGCGAGAAAGTTGGTCTTGGAGCGGCTGGCGGCTTCGGCGCGCAGCTTTTCTTCGTGGTAGCGTCGCGCCAATTGCCGCTGTTCTTCGCGGATGGCGTTGATGGTGGCCAGCAATTGTTCCATCTGCTGCTGGCTCTGCGACGGCGCGTTGCAGAGGCGGCGCATGGCCAGCACGAAGAGCCCGGCGACGACGACCGCGCCCATGGCACGCAACAGGATACCACCCGCCACGCGCTCGAAGGCGATGCTGTCCGGAGAGGCGCCGAGGAGGCGCGCGTCGTGCAGCGTGCGGATGATGTCGAAGAGAACGAACAGCGTGACGGCCACGATCGCCGTCAGCACGATGGCGCGCGTCACCGGAGACGCCTGCGAAACGACAGATCTGGCGGAGGCAACCCAGCCGCCCTGGCTGGTTGTCGCAGGGGGCCGCCGGCTGAAATCAGCCGATACGAATCCCCTTGCCTCGACGCCGGATGTCTCCGTCGACCGCATCAAATTCTCCGAAATAGTGTGAGGCGAAAAGCCTGTCCCGCAACCCGATGTCAGGACTGTGAATCAGCCGTGAGCGTCTGACAAGAGGGGGAGGAGGGGCCGCACATGGCGGCCCCGAAATTCGTGAGTCGGCTGAATCACTTAGCCGGTGAGAAAAATTCTTCCACAGGTAAGGAAGCGTTAACTACCAAGCGTCCGGCTGAGGATATCGGCGGTATTGCGCGAAAGCGCCCCGGATTCCGCCAATGATTTCAACGCCGATTCGGCCGCGGCGCGTCGCTGCGGCTCGTAATTGCTCCAGATGCGGAAGGCCGTCAGCACGCGCGCTGCAACCTGTGGGTTGCGCTTGTCGACATCCGCCACGAACTCCGCCACGAACTGGAATCCGCTGCCATCCGGCTTGGCGAACTGCACCGGATTGGCATTGGCGAAGCTGCCCATGAGTGAACGCAACCGGTTGGGGTTGTTCCGTGGGAAGCTCGGATCGGCGAGGATCGCCTTGACCCGTTCCAGCGTGCCGTCGTCGGGCACTTGGGCCGAAAGGCTAAGCCACTTGTCGAGCACCAGCGGATCGGCCGTATAGAGCGTGCGGAAGTCGCCGAGCAGCGCTTGCGCATTGGGAGCGTTGGCGTGGACGAGGGCCGAGAGCGCCGCCATGCGGTCGGTCATGTTGGTGGCGTTGCGGTAATGGGCCTCGGCCAGCGCGAAGGCTGCGTCGCTGCCGCCGCCAACGAGCTGGGCGAGGCAGGCATTGCGCAGGGCGCGGCGCTGGGTGGATGCTTGCGCTGTCGAGAATGGGCCGTCTTCCGCCAGTGCGTCATAGGCCGCCTTCAGCTTGTCATGCAGGGCGCGGCTGATGGCGGCGCGCAACGCGATGCGCGCCTCGTGGATGGCGCTCGGGTCGACATTGGCGCCGATGGCCTGGGCGACGTTGTCTTCGCTAGGTAGCGTCAGCGCCAGGGCCTTGAAGGCCGGATCGCCGCTATGGCCTTCGAGCGTTTCGCCCAGCGCCTGCGCCAGGGCGTCAACGCGCGCCTGGTCGGTGAGCTTGCCGCCGGCCTTGGTGGCATCGAGCAGGATGCCGGTCGCCACCGTCTGCAGCGCCTGCCAGCGGTTGAACGGATCGCTGTCATGCCGCGCGAGGAAAAGCTGGTCTTCGGCCGAAAGCGAGGTTTCGATCTTCACCGGCGCCGAGAATTCGCGGAACAGCGACGGCACGGGCCGGTTGGCGATGCCCTCGAACGTCACCTCGGCTTCCTCCGTGGTGAACATGATGAGGTCGCCCTGCACATCGGCACCGGAAACCCCGGTCCAGCTCATGGGGCTGCCATTGGGGCCGATAAGCCCGAACTTGACCGGCACCACCAGGGCCTGCTTTTCAGCCTGGCCGGGCGTCGGCTCGGTCTTCTGCTTGAAGCGCAGCTTATAGGTCTGGCTGGCGGCGTCGTATTCGTCGCTCACCGTCACCTTCGGCGTGCCGGCCTGCAGATACCAGTGGATGAACTGGTCGAGATTGACCTCGTTGGAATCCGCGAAGGCCGCGATGAAATCCTCGATGGTGGCGGCCTGCCCGTCATGGCGCTCGAAATAGAGGTCCATGCCTTTGCGGAAGCCGTCTCGCCCGAGCATGGTGGCGAGCATGCGCACGACCTCGGCGCCCTTCTCGTAAACGGTGGTCGTGTAGAAGTTGTTGATCTCGCGATACTGGTCGGGGCGCGGCGGATGGGCGAGGGGGCCGGCGTCCTCCACGAACTGCGCCGAACGCAAGAGGCGCACGTCCTCGATGCGCTTGACCGGGCGCGAGCGTTCATCCGAAGAGAACTCCTGGTCGCGGTAAACCGTCAGGCCTTCCTTGAGGCAAAGCTGGAACCAGTCGCGGCAGGTGACGCGGTCGCCGGTCCAGTTGTGGAAATATTCGTGGGCGATGACCCGTTCGACATTGTCGTAGTCGGCATCGGTCGCCGTCTCGGGAATGGCGAAGACCAGCCGGTCGTTGAAGATGTTGAGGCCCTTGTTCTCCATCGCGCCGAAGTTGAAATCGGATACGGCCACTATGTTGAAGACGTCGAGGTCGTATTCCAGCCCGAACCGCCGTTCGTCCCAGGCCATCGAGCGCTTGAGCGCATCCATGGCGTACAGGCACCGGTCTTCCTTGCCGTGCTCGCAATAGATGGCGAGCGCCACGTCCTTGCCCGAGCTGGTCTTGAACGTATCGTGGATCGCGCCGAGGTCGCCCGCGACCATGGCGAAGAGATAGGACGGCTTCGGGAACGGATCTTCCCAGACGGCGAAATGGCGGCCGTCCTCGAATTCGCCCTGGCCCACCGGATTGCCGTTGGCCAGCAGCACCGGCGCCAGCGCCTTGTCGGCGATCATGGTGACGTTGAAGGTGGCGAGATTGTCCGGCCGGTCGAGATAATAGGTGATGCGCCGGAGCCCTTCCGGCTCGCACTGCGTGCACCAGGTGCCGTTGGAGCGGTAGAGCCCCATGAGGCGCGTATTCTTCTCCGGCTCGATGGTGACGGTCGTTTCCAGCACGAACTTGCGCAGCGGTGGCTCATGGATGGTGAGGCTGGAAGGCGTCGCCTCATAGGCCAGCAGCCCCAGCGGCGCGCCGTCGATGGCCACCGAGTTCAGCGCCAGCTCGTCGCCGTCGAGCACCAGCGGCGTGCCGGGCTCGGTGCCCTCCCGCGGCGTTACGTGCAGCAGGGCATGCACGACCGACCTTTCAGGCGCGATCTCAACCTCCATCTCCACCCGATCGATGAAATAGGGTGTCGGCGCATAGTCCTTGAGGTAGATCGTGTGCTCGGTTTCAGTGCGCATGATGGGCTCCGCAGCTCTTATTCTAAACTATTGAAATTGCTGTTGCTCGAAGGCTACAGCGGATTCGCCTGCTTTGTGTATTCTGTGCGGCTGGCAACCAGCTTCGTGATCTTTCCCGCCGAATCCGGCAGTATTGGGAAGCCGATGATAGGTCCGCCGGCACGCACCTCGCCCCACGTACAGTTCCGCGTCAATAGGTGCGTCATCCAAAAACATCCGGCGGGCAAAATCTCCCTGCCGCCATCTTGGTCGAGCTGGTCCTCAACCCTACCTGAGGACACAGCGAACGGGCTACTTGGCTCGACCGGGACGGAAAACCGAGGTGACGGCAATGCTCAAGTGGTTTGAACGCCGCTTAAATCCCTATCCGGCCGATCCGCCGCACGAGCCGCCGAAGGGCCTCATCGCCTTCTGCCTGCATTATAGCGAGGGCGCCAAGAAGTGGCTGGTGCTGATGGCCATCGCCGCCGCCGCCATCGCGGCCGGCGAAATCCTGCTGTTCGGATTCATCGGTGATGTCGTCAACTGGTTGGCCGAGGCCGACCGCGCCACATTCCTGCAGACCGATGGCTGGAAACTCGCCCTCATGGGTGGCGTCATCCTCATCGTGCTCCCGGTCTTCGTGCTGATCAGCACCATGACCATGCACCAGACGCTGCTGGGCAATTTCCCGCAGCGCATCCGCTGGATGACCCACCGTTATCTCATCCGGCAGTCGATGTCCTATTTCCAGGACGAGTTCGCCGGGCGCATCGCCACCAAGCTGATGCAGACCTCTCTCGCCGTGCGCGAAGTGGTCATGAAGCTGCTCGACATGCTGGTTTACGTGGTCGTCTATTTCACGGGCGCCGTATTCCTCGCCGCCTCCAGCGACTGGCGCCTGGCCATTCCCTTTATCTTCTGGCTGGTCGCCTACATTGCCCTCATGCGCTACTTCATTCCGCGCCTGGGCAAGATCGCCGAGGCGCAGGCCGATGCGCGCTCGACCATGACCGGCCGCATCGTGGACAGCTATACCAACATCGCCACGGTCAAGCTCTTCTCGCACTCCAACCGCGAAGAGACCTATGCCCGCGAGGCCATGGATGGCTTCCTCGACACCGTCTATGGCCAGATGCGCATGTTCACCGTGCTCCAGCTTTCCGTGAGCTACCTCAATTCCCTGCTCTTTGCCTCTGTCGGCGCCATCGGCATCTGGTCCTGGCTCGGTGGCGGGCTGACGCCCGGCGCGCTCGCCGTCTCGCTCGGCCTCGTCATGCGCTTCCAGGGCATGAGCCAATGGGTCATGTGGGAGATGTCCGCCCTCTTTGAAAACATCGGCACGGTGCGCGATGGCATCAACTCCATCTCGATGCCGCGCCTCGTCTCCGACCTTCCCGACGCCAGGCCGATCGGCAAGGTCGAGGGGCTGGTCAGCTTCGATGATGTGACGTTCAGATATGGTTCAGAAAAGGGCGTCATCGAGGGGCTGAACCTCGAAATAAAGGCGGGCGAGAAGATCGGTCTCGTCGGTCGCTCGGGTGCCGGAAAGTCCACCATCGTCAACCTGCTGCTTCGCTTCTATGATCGCGAGAAGGGCATAATCTCTATAGATGGCAAGGACATAGCTACGGTCAGCCAGGAATCGCTGCGTGAAAATATCGGCGTTGTGACTCAGGATACCTCGCTCCTCCACCGCTCGGTCCGCGAGAACATCCTCTACGGCCGGCCCGACGCCAGCGACGAGGAGATGATCCGCGCCGCACGATTGGCAGAAGCCGATGATTTCATTAAGGATTTGGTCGATCCAAAGGGTGGTCGCGGCTACGACGCCCAGGTCGGCGAGCGCGGCGTAAAGCTCTCCGGCGGCCAGCGCCAGCGCATCGCCATCGCCCGCGTCCTGCTCAAGAACGCTCCGATTCTCGTGCTCGACGAAGCCACTTCCGCCCTCGACAGCGAGGTGGAAGCGGCGATCCAGGGGCAGCTTCAACACCTGATGGAGGGCAAGACGGTTATCGCCATCGCCCACCGTCTCTCGACCATTGCTGCGATGGACCGCCTCGTCGTCATCGACGCGGGCAAGATTGTCGAGCAAGGTACGCACGCCGAACTCCTCGAACTCGGCGGCCATTACGCACGGCTCTGGCAGCGTCAGTCCGGCGGCTTCCTCGAAGTCGACGAAGACGCCCGCGCGGCCGAGTAATCAGTTAACACGACCAACCCCACCAAGGAGGGAAAAATGGCAGGAATCAATGACAGCGCGAACCGCACGTTCAAGAAAGTGAAACGAAAACAATATCATAAAGCCCGACCCTGATTGCACTCGCAGGGGCTGGCGCAACCGAAATGAGAACGAAATGTTCGATCGCGTCATTGCCTATTTCAACACTCGCTACAGCCCCACGGCTCTGGCGAGCGATCCGCAGCCGCCCATGGGCCTGTGGAGATTCACCTGGTACTTCGTTGGCCAGTTTCGCGGCGCCTTCGCGCTGCGCATGTTCCTCGTAGCGGGTGGTTCGGTTGCCGATGCCATGATGCCGATTTTCGTCGGCATGATCGTCGGCATGCTCGCCGCCACCAATCCCGGCGAAATGTTCTCGGCCCACGGCCAGACGCTGCTGATGATGGCGGCGGTGGTCCTCATCATCCGCCCGGGCATCTTCATCGTGGATACGCTGGTGCGTAATCACGCCATCGTTCCCAACATCGTCAATATCGTCCGCTGGCAGAGCCATTGGCACGTCATCCGGCAGAGTTGGACCTTCTTCCAGAACGACTTTGCCGGCCGCATCGCCAACAAGATCATGCAAACGGGCGAAGCCATCGAAACCGGCGTCAACCTCACCATCGATGCCGCCTGGTATGCTCTCGTCTTCGTCGTAGTCGCCGTTTCCGTGCTGGCCGGGCTCGATCCCCTCCTGCTGGTGCCGATAGCCATCTGGTTCGTCGGCTATGGCATCCTGTTCAAGATATCCATGCCGCTCATCGCTCACCATTCCGAGGTGCTCTCGGAAGCCAAGTCGGTGATGACGGGGCGCATCGTGGACAGCTACACCAACATCCAGACGCTCAAGACCTTCTCTACCGGCGGGCACGAAGACGCCTATGTTGCCGAGTCCATTGACGATCATACGGTGGAGTTCCGACACCTCATGCGGGTCTTCACCTACATGTGGTCCATCCTGTTCTTCCTCAACGCCTTCCTCGTGATCTCGATCACCTGGCTGTCGTTGCGAGGCTGGAACGACGGTACGCTCAACGCTGCCGCCGTGGCGACGGCGATCCCGTTCGCGCTCCAGATCATGAACATGTCGGGTTGGATTCTTGAGATCGGCTCGAACGTCTTCCGGCAGATCGGCAACGTTCGCGACGGCATGGACACCATCGCCCAGCCTATCACTATGCTCGACAAACCCGAGGCGATGGCGCTGGAGGTCGAGGCCGGCGAAATCGATTACGACAATGTCTCGTTCAACTATTGGCGGGGCAAGGCCGGCTCGGTCATCGACAGGTTCAGCCTGCGCGTTGCGCCGGGTGAAAAGATCGGGCTGGTGGGCCGTTCAGGGTCAGGCAAGTCGACGCTGGTGAACCTTGCATTGCGCATGTTCGACGTGCAGGAAGGGGCTATTCGCATCGACGGACAGGACGTTCGGGATGTCACCCAGGAATCGGTGCGCGCCGCGATCGGCCTCGTCAGCCAGGATACTTCGCTCCTTCACCGTTCGGTTCGCGAAAACCTCAAATACGGCCGGCAGGATGCCAGCGACGAGGAAATGTTCGCAGCCGCCCGGCAGGCGCAAGTGCATGACGTCATCATGGGTCTGTCGGACCCGAAGGGTCGGACGGGGTACGACGCCCATGTCGGCGAGCGTGGCGTAAAGCTCTCGGGTGGCCAACGCCAGCGCGTCGCCATCGCCCGCGTCCTGCTCAAGAACGCACCCATCCTGGTGCTGGACGAAGCCACCTCGGCGCTGGATTCGGAAGTCGAGGCGGCCATTCAGGAGCAGTTGCAGACCCTGATGGCCGGCAAGACCGTGATCGCCATTGCGCATCGCCTCTCGACCATCGCCGCGATGGATCGTCTGGTGGTCCTCGAAAAGGGCAAGATCGTCGAGGAGGGCACCCACGCCCAACTCCTTGCCGCGGGTGGCCATTATGCCCATCTCTGGGAGCGACAGTCCGGCGGTTTCCTGGATCTGGAAACCGAAGCGGCCGAATAGAAAAGGGGAGGGGCGGGTCTCGGGCCCGCCCTTTTCGTATGCCGGCGAGGGTATGGGAACTGCTTGCCCCTTGCCCCCATTAGACCATGATCTAAGCTCACGACTCGCCATCAGTTTTTCCGCCCAAGGCCTTCCTATGAAACTCATCGACCGGCTCAACCAGACGTTCGAGAACTGGGTCGATCCCTACGGCCGCAAGGGGGACCTGCAGCCTCCGGCGCCGGTGCTGCAATTCTTCTGGTTCTATATCCGGCAGGCCAAGCTGCCCTTCGTGGGCCTGCTGATTCTGGGAGGCCTGGTGGCGCTGGTCGAGGCGGCGCTGTTCTATTATGTCGGCCGGCTCGTCGACATCCTCGACGCCTCCACGCAGGCGCAGGGCTGGGGCGGCCTCCTGGCGGGCTATGGGCACGAACTGCTCTTCATGCTGTTCGTGGTAGTCATCGCCCGCTTCGTCATCACGTGGCTGTCGGCGGTGGTCGAAGAGCAGACCATCAATATCGGCTTCTACAATCTGGTGCGCTGGCAGGCCTATGCGCATGTCATTCGGCAAAGCCTCAATTTCTTCCAGAGCGATTTTTCCGGCTCCATAGCCAGCAAGGTCTGGCAGTCCGGGGGCGCGGTCGGCGATTTCATGGTGAGCCTGCTGCAGGTGGTGTGGTTCATCGCCATCTATGCGCTCACCACCATCGTCCTCGTCGGCCAGCTCGATTGGCGCCTCGCGGCGACCGTCATCGTCTGGATCATTATCTTCGGTTTCATGGCGCGCTATTATGTGCCGCGCATGCGCAAGCGCTCGGCAGCCAGCGCCGAGGCAGCCTCCCAGCTCACCGGCCGCATCGTGGACAGCTTCGGCAATATCCAGACGCTAAAGCTTTTCGGCACGTCGCAGGGCGACGACGATTTCGTGCGTGCCGGTTTCGACAACTACATCGCCGCCATCCGCCGGCTCGCCCGTATCCTCGTCAGCGTGCGCAGCGCCATGGCCATGCTTTCTGGCGTGATGATCGCCGGTATTGCCGCTCTCTCGGTGCATTTGTGGACGCAGGGCGTCGTCACTGTAGGTGGCGTCGCCTTCACCATGGGTCTGATCTTGCGCCTTTATAACCTGCTGGGCCGCATGATGACCCAGCTCAACGGCCTGATGCGCAATTACGGCACCGCGCAGAACTCGGCAGAAATCATCGCCCGTCCGCTCGAACTGGTCGACGCGCCCGATGCCAAGCCGCTCGTGGTGACGCAGGCGGCAGTCCGGTTCGAGGAAGTCAGCTTCCACTACAACCGTGAGATCGGCGTCATCGATCACCTCGACCTCTCGATCCGTCCAGGCGAGCGTATCGGCCTGATCGGACGTTCCGGCGCCGGCAAGTCTACGCTCGTCAACCTGTTGCTAAGATTCTACGACTTGCAGGCCGGACGCATTCTGATCGATGGCCAGGACATTTCCAAGGTCACCCAGGAATCCCTGCGCGCCAATATCGGCGTCGTCACGCAGGATACCTCGCTCCTGCATCGTTCCGTCCGCGCCAACCTCATCTATGGTCGCCCCGAGGCCTCGGACGATGAAATGATGGCTGCCGCCGCGCTTGCCGAAGCCGATGACTTCATCGAGGCGCTGATCGACCAGAAGGGCCGCACTGCCTACGATGCCTTCGTGGGTGAGCGTGGCGTCAAGCTTTCGGGCGGCCAGCGCCAGCGTGTTGCCATTGCGCGTGTGCTCATCAAGAACGCGCCTATCCTGGTGCTGGACGAGGCCACTTCGGCGCTCGACAGCGAAGTCGAGGCCGCTATCCAGTCGCAGCTTGAAACGTTGATGGAGGGCAAGACCGTGATCGCCATAGCCCATCGTCTCTCGACCATCGCGGCGATGGACAGGCTGGTTGTGCTCGACAAGGGGCGTATCGTCGAGCAGGGTACCCATGCCGAACTGCTGGCGCTGCGCGGCCATTATGCCCAGCTTTGGGCGCGCCAATCGGGCGGTTTCCTCGATAGCGCCGAGCAGGCTGCGCAATAGCGCTGATAGTCGGTAAATGCGGCGGCGAAAACCTTACCGGTTTCTTTAGCGCGGTCTTTGGCCGGTCGCGGCATTATCGGCCGGTTCATTTGGAGCATATTGTCTTGTCATGTTGAGACGTACCGTTCCCGTCCTTGACGTGGATGGCAGCCAGATCGCCATCTACGAGATCGAGATCAACGCGCATTGGCAGCCCGAGGAGCTCGATTTCGCCTCCGAGGCGATGGATCGCATGCGGGTTGAGCGGGGGCTTTCCCCCACCGATCTCAAGGACCTGACGTTCCTGGTGCTGCCGGCAACGCCCAACGCCTGAAAAGGGCCGGCGGGTTGCCCCGCCGGACCTTGGATTACTGTCCGACTTCGAGTTCGGCGAAGAGCTTGTCGAAGCGCTCCGCGGCCTTGCCGGGTTGCTTGACGGACTTGGCCTCGTCCAGGTTCGTCGGTTCGCCAACCACGATCATGGCCACCATGCCCATGCCGTAGTGTGGCGTGCAGCGGATGCCGTAAACGCCATCCTTGTCGAATGTGACGGTAAAATCCTTGCCGATCGGGCTCTTGAACGCCTCGAAACCCTCCGGGAACATTCCCGGAACCGTCTCAGCATTGTGACCCTTGCTGGCGGCGATGAAGTGCACTGTGTCGCCGGGCTGGATCTTGGTCAGAGCCGGCTCGAACACCATGGTGCTGCCGTCGGACCCCTTGTTGAGCATCTTCACCTCGAAGTCGGCGGCAAGAGCCGGCAGGCTGGTCAGCGCCGCGAGGGCGATGCTGGCCAGGGTGAGCTTGGTAAGGCGCATGGTCGAATTTCCTCAGTCGAATAAACATGATTATTATAATCATATTTACAAGCCTTCGATCAACCAATGCTTGGCATTGGCAGCGATGGTGACTCCGTCTAAGAAAACGAACGGCGCTGTGAAATCGATTGCGGAGCGTCGTGAGGGAGGATCTACATGGCGAAGGCCAAGGCCGCTTCGGCTGCAAAATCGGGTTATTCGGAGATCGCGCTGGCGGGGGCCTGGTCGCTCACATCGCCCAAGCACAAGAATGCTTTCGGCATCGATCTGCCGGGCGACGTCCACACGGCCCTCATCAATGCCGGTGAAATCCCTGATCCTTACTTCGCCGCCAACGAGCAGGTCGTCATGTGGGTCAACCACACGCCCTGGACGGTTGAACGCACCTTCGAGGCCGCGCCGGCAGACCTCGACGGCTATCTGACGCTGACGCTCTCGGAAGTCGATTGCATCGCCAGGATATTCCTCAACGAGGAACTCGTCGCCGAAACTGACAATGCGTTCCGCCGCTATGATTTCGACGTCACCGGGAAGGTGCTGGAGGGCATCAACGCGCTACGCATCGAATTTGCCGTAACGCGCGACGTTGCCAAGGCTCGCGCTGAAGCGCACCCGTTCCCGATACCCTTCACCAAGAACTACCGGACCAATGGCCTTGAAGGCGTGCACATGAATTTCGTGCGCAAAGTCGCCTGTCACGCCGGCTGGGATTGGGGCATCTGCCTCATGCCCACGGGCGTCTATGGCCGCATGGCCATCCGCAACAGCCGCATCGCGCGCCAGGAAAGCGTGCAGGTCGACCAGGCCCACGGCAGGAAGTCGGTCGAGCTTCAGATCACCACGCGCCTCTTCGCCTTCGCCGAAGGTTCGGTCGAGATCACCCACGCCATCGACGGCCAGACCATCGCCGACAAAGTTGTGGTACAGCCGGGCGAGAACGTGCTCGTTCACAACGTCACCATCAAGAACCCGAAGCTCTGGTGGCCGAACGGGCAGGGGGAGCAGCCGCTCTACGAACTCGTTACCGACCTCGAAGGTGAAGTCACCCGCCGCAGGATCGGCCTGCGCAAGCTCGAGTGGGTCATCGAGAAGGACGAGATCGACCACAGTTTCAAGGTACGCGTAAACGGGCGCGACATCACCATGATGGGCGCCAACTGGATTCCCGCCGACGCCATCCCCTCGCGTATCACCGAGCCGGTCGTCCGCGACCTCCTCGAAAGCGCCGTCGCCGCCAATATGAACATGATCCGCGTCTGGGGCGGCGGCCAGTACGAGCCCGACTACTTCTACGACCTTTGCGACGAACTCGGCATCCTCATCTGGCAGGATTTCATGTTCGCCTGCATGAGCTACCCGTCCAACCGCGAATTCCTCGATGATGTCCGCGTCGAGATAACTCAGCAGGTCCGGCGCCTCTCGCACCACGCCTGCATCGCCCTCTGGTGCGGCGACAACGAAGTGATCGGCTCGCTCACTTGGTACGATGAGACCAAGGCCAATCCCGAGCGCTACCTCGCCAATTACGACCGGATGTCTTCGATGCTGCAGCAGATCGTCGAGGATGAAGATCCGGTCCGCCGCTTCTGGCCGTCCTCGCCTTCGCTGGGCTATCTCGATTTCTCGGACGGCTGGCATTCCGACACGCGCGGCGACCTCCACTATTGGGACGTCTGGCACTCGGCCAAATCCTTCGAGGCCTACCGCACGGTCAACCCGCGCTTCGCCTCCGAATTCGGCTTCCAGTCCTTCACCTCGATGAACGTCATCGAGACCTTCACCAATCCCGAGGACCGCAACCCGTCCTCCCCGGTGATGGAGAACCACCAGCGCAACGACGGCGGCAATGCCCGCATCCTCGAAACCATGTGCCGCTACTTCCGCTTCCCGGCCAATTTCGAGCAGATGGTATTCCTGTCCCAGATCCAGCAGGGCCTGGCCATCAAGACCGCCATTGAATACTGGCGCTCCACCAAGCCGCGCTGCATGGGCACGCTCTTCTGGCAGATCAACGACACCTATCCGGTGGCGAGCTGGGCCAGCCTGGATTATGGCGGCCAGTGGAAGCTTCTTCACTACATGGCCCGCCGCTTCTACCTGCCCATCAATGTCGTCGCCGTGCCCGACAAGGACGACATCGTGCTCAGGGGCATAAACGATACGGCGGAAAAGGCTGAGATCAGCCTTGAAGTCCGCATCGTCAACGTCGACGGCGGGTCGAAGACCGTTCACGACAAGCGTGGCAAGATCGGCGCCGACGCGGCGGCCGAACTGGCCCGCATCCCTGCCGGCAAGCTCGGGGAGGGGGATTTCCTCTTCTTCTCCTGGACGGGCGAGGACGGTAGGAAACTGGGCGAGAACGACTTCTTCCCGCGCGCCTACAAGTATTACGACGTGCCGGAAGCCAAGGTGAAGGCGACGTGGTCCAACGAGGACGGCGCTCCCGTCCTGACCCTCTCTACCGACCACCCGGCGTTCTTCACCACCGTCTCGGTGGATGTCCCGGGCTATTTCTCGGACAATGCCCTGACGCTCCTGCCGGGCCGCGACGTGAAGCTGGCTTTCACGCCACGCAAGGGCGCCAAAGTCACCCAGAAAGCGCTGGCCTCGGGTCTTGAGGTCAAGCATCTGCGCCAGACCTACTAAGCGGGTTGCCTGCTCGGTGATCTCTCCCCGCAAGGGGAGGGATCACCGCGGGGGCGTCAGCCGTCGCCGCTGCATTGACAACCATCCCTATCTCGCCCAACCCTAGCTCCGCGCGGCCTTCTCGCGCTGGAATCTGACATGACTATCGCCATTGCGCCCGCCGAGGAGCGCCGCCTCTACGGTATCAGCCTGGTGCTGGGTGCCTATCTCGTTTTCACGATGATCGACTCCTCGGCCAAGTGGCTGGCGCAGAGCGGCATGCCGACGCCGCAGATCATGTTTGCCCGCTACGCCATCCATTTTGTGCTGATCACGGCTTTTCTGGCGCCACGCCACGGCCTGGCGCTGGCGCGCACCGGCAATCTCAAGCTCGAGATCGTCCGCGGCCTGTTGTTGCTTTCTACTACGGTCTGCAACTTTATCGCCGTGCAGTTTCTCCCGCTGACCATCACCGGTTCGATCAATTTCACCATGCCACTGATGATGTGCGCCCTCTCGGTGCCGCTGCTCGGCGAAACCGTGGGTTGGCGGCGTTGGTCGGCCATCCTGGTCGGCTTCCTGGGCGTGCTCGTCATCGTGCGTCCCGGCACGGAGGCCTTTCATCCGGCAGCGTTGCTGTCATTGACCGGTGCATTGGGGTCGGCACTCTATTTCGTTTTCACGCGCAAGCTGGCGGGTGTCGACTCCGCCAACACCCAGCAATTCTATTCGGGCCTTATCGCCACCATCTGCCTGGCGCCCTTCGTCTTCCAGGCCTGGATCTGGCCGAGCACGCCGGCGGATTGGTTCGCCTTCATCCTTATCGGCGTCGCCGGGCTCACCGGCCACCAGCTCTTCTCGGTCGCCGCCCGCTATGCGCCGGCGTCAGCGCTCGCGCCCTTTGCCTATTCACAGATCGTCTACATGGCGCTTTCAAGCTGGCTGGTCTTCAATCAGCCGCCCGATCTCGGCATCTACATTGGCGCGCCCATCGTCATCGGCTCCGGCCTTTACATCTGGTGGCGCGAGCGGGCGATGACCCGCAAGACGGTCACCGCCATCGGCGAGGTAGATTGAGGACAGGCGCAACTAACTGTCCTGCCCTGCGTTCATCGACCGCAATGGAGGGTAAGAAATGTCCCAGGAGATCAAGTACGAGATCGTGCAGCACGATGGAGGCTGGGCCTACAAGCTCAATGGCGTGTTTTCCGAGCCGTTCCGTACCCATGACGAGGCCCTGAGCGCTGCCCGCGAGGCCGCTGCGCGCCAGGAATTGCCCGACGAGACCCGAGATATCCTCTACGAGGATGAGCGGGGTGTCTGGCACAGCGAGGAATCGGAAGGGGATGATCGCCCCGACGCCGAGGTGATCCCTTAAGTCTATTCTGCGCGACTGTCCTCGTTTCCCCCAGGGATGCGTTACCCCGCGGCCGCCGCGGGCTGCCTTTGTGCGCTGGCGTGCCAGGGGTTGTAGGTGCCTATGCACCAAAGGTAGCCTTCGGGGTCGTAGCAATAGAACGTATCGCCGCTCTCGGTCCCTCGACGCATCTCTCCGACGATCATGCCGCCGGTCAGGGCGACCTTGTCGAACACTGCCTGGGCATCCTCGACCACCACATAGGGGCTTTGTGTCACCCCTCGCAGCGCCTTGGGCGTGGATTGCAGCCTGCCGAATTCATTGTCCTTGGGTGAGCCGAGCATGATCATGCCGTCTCCAAGGGTGAGTTCCGCATGTGCGATCCCACCCTTGCCGTCCTCGTGGACTGCGCGGCGCGAAAAGCCGAACGTATCGCACAGCCAGTCGATCATGCGCGGCGCGTCTTCGTAGATCAGGCACGGAATGACCAGGCTACCCATTTGCGTCTCCTCGCTTTGTCCTCAGTGCAGTGGCTTGTTGAAATCCTTGCGGAGTTCGTCCTTGGCCGCTTCCAGCGTCTTGCGCTGCTCGGCGGACAGGTTCTTGCCGGCCCGATTGATATAGAAGGTCAGCATGGACATGGCCGATTGGTAAGGCGTACCTTTGCGCCTGTCGCTACGCTCAGCCGACCGTTTCAATGAATCCGCGATCTTCTTGGGATCGTGAGATTCGAAAATGTGTGGCTCGAGGTCCAGCGCATCACTGTGTTCGGTTACTCCCGCCGACCATTTTTCGGGCATTTCGACCTCCTTGGGTTGCTCGGCTCCCAAGCAAAACCCGACTTCGCATCCCCCGGTTCCCCTTTCGTTTGATTGTGACAAGCGTGTGCTCTCCATTAGGGCCGCAAAACAACAGCAGGGAAGTCCGCATGGCTTACAAGTTCGCTGCCCAGGAATCCGTAGCTGCCGGGTTGCGTCGCGTCGTCAGCGAGCAGGCGCTCAAGGCGGAGGAGACGGCACGCGAGGGAACGTCGGACCCGCAGGCGGCTATCCATTCGGTTCGCCGCCGCTGCAAGAAAATTCGCGCCGCGCTTCGCCTGGCGCGCGGCAGCTTTCGGGGCTACCGCCAGGAGAATGCTGCTGTCCGCGATGCCGCTCGGGCCCTTGGCGCTCTGCGTGACCGTCCGGTCGTCCTGGAGACTTATGATGCCCTGGTCGATGAACTGGACCTGACGCCGGAGCCTGCCGAGCGCGAACGCTTGGCATCGCGTCTGGCGACGAACGCGGTCGAAGATCCGGTAAAGCCACTTCTTGTCTTTGCAGACAGTATGGGCGATCTGGCGACCCGCTCACGGAACTGGAAGCTGGAGCGGCAGGGTTTCGCTGCCCTCCAGAAGGGGTTGGAGATCACCTATCGCCGCATGCGCAGGGCGCAGCGCCGGGCGGCGCGCCGCCCCACGGCGGAAACCCTTCACGACTGGCGAAAGCTCGTCAAATATCATGCGCATCATCTTGGCCTGCTGGGCCTGAGCGCACCGCATGTCCTGCTGGCAACCCGGGCCGCGGCAAACGATCTCGCCGACATTCTCGGGCGCCATCACGACCTCGATATGCTCAGCGCCGCATTGAGTGACGATACGCTGCTGACCCCTGTCATCGCCGGCCGCAAGGGCGAGCTTGAAGCGCAGGCTTTTCATCTGGGCACGGAACTGTCGGCGGAACCCGTCTCCGCCTTCCTGGTTCGCTGCGAAGCCTATTGGGACGATTGGCGCGCGATCGGGGAATGAAAAAGGGCGGTGCAAGGACCGCCCTTAAAATTCGCCTTATGCGCCGTGTTCCCAGCGCCCGGTAGCGTCACCCTGGGTGATGAGCCGCGCGCTGCGACGTCCCGAGAGCATTTGCAACAGCCACGTGATCGAGACGAAGAGCCGGTTCTTGACCCCGATCAGGAAGTAGATGTGGGCCACGCCCCACACCCACCAGGCCAGGATGCCGCGCAGCTTGAGCCAGCCGAAATCGATCACGGCGGCGCGCTTGCCAATGGTGGCGAGATCGCCCGCATGCTTGTAGGCGAAAACCGGCGGCTTCTGGCCGGAAAGCCGGGCCTTGATCGTCGCTGCTGCATGCTTGCCGCCCTGCTTGGCAGCATCGCCGACGCCGGGCACTGGCCGTCCATCGGGGCGGAAGGCGAGGGCGGTATCGCCGATGACGAAGATTTCCGGATGCCCCGGCACGGTCAGGTCCGGCTCGACCTTCACGCGCCCGGCACGATCCGCGTCCACGCCCAACCAGCGCGCTGCCGGCGACGCCTGCACGCCAGCGGCCCAGATCACGGTCTTGGTGTCCAGCTGCTTGCCGCCATAGACAACGCCGTTGGCGTCGATCTCGGTAACCGCGTGTCCCAGTTCCACCTCTACGCCGAGCTTGCGTAGCGCCTCGAGCGCATAGGCCGAAAGCTCCGGCACGAAGTTCACCAGCACGCGGTCGGCACCCTCGATGAGCACGACATGCGCTTCTTCCGGCCGGATATGGCGGAAATCGCCGCGCATGCTGGCCTGCGCCAGTTCCACGATCGTACCGGCGAGTTCAACGCCAGTGGGCCCGGCGCCGATGATGACGAAGGTGAGGAGCGCCCGGCGCTTGGCAGGATCGGGCTCGCGCTCGGCCCGCTCGAACGCCAGCAGCAGGCGGCGGCGAATGGCGGTCGCATCTTCCAGCGTCTTGAGGCCCGGTGCGTTCGGCTCCCATTCGTCATGACCGAAATAGGCATGCCGCGCACCCGTCGCGAGGATCAGGCTGTCATAGGGCACGCGCGAGCCATCCTCGAGAATGACCTCGCGCTTATCCTTGTCGATACCCGACACGGAGCCGAGCAGCGTCGTGATGTCATTCTTGCCGCGCACCAGGCTGCGGATCGGCCAGGCGATGTCCGATGTAGCCAGTGCCGCCGTCGCCACCTGGTAGAGCAGCGGCTGGAAGAGGTGATGGTTACGCCGATCGATCAGCGTGATGTCGATCCCGCTTCCAGACAGCTTCTGCGCGGCCATCAGGCCCCCGAAGCCGCCGCCAACGATGACGACCCTGTGTTGAGAAGAATTGCCGGTCATTGATGTGAGCCCTCCGACGTCGCTCACGTCCTAATTATGGGCGATGCCCGTTTCGGCAATCCCTTCCCCGACAGGACAGCCATGCGTTATTCGGCGGCAGCCTTGAGCGCTGCCTCCTCGGCGGCCTCCTGACGACGGGTCGAGCCTCCCAGCCACGACGCGAGCGCGGACAGGAGATACAACAGCATCGAAATCGAGAACGCGATCTTGATGCCGACCATAAACGGTCCCGAGAGCAGGTCCGGGAAGAACGTCTGACCCGTGATGACGGCTGCATGCTCCGGTGGCAAAGCCGCCAGAGATGCTGCAGGGATCAGTTCCCCCATCGGATTATAGCCGAGGAAGGCTGCAAATAAGCTAGCCACGGGCGGAGCGCCAGCGACTTGCGCTGCGACATCCTGAGGCAGGCCCTCGGCCACCAGGCGCGCTTCCATCGTGCCCGGAAGGCTCATGGCAAGCCCGATGATCATCAACGTGAAGAAAATGCCGATGGAGAGCACCTGACCGGCATTGAGCGTGGTCGCGCGCACGCCGGATGCCTGTCCGCGTTCGGCCGCCGGCACCGCATTCATGATCTGCGTGCTGTTGGGCGCGCTGAAGAGCCCGGTGCCGACGCCGTTGAGGAACAGCAGGAGGGCAAAGACCGGGTAGGGGAAGTCGGCTTCCAGCAGCATCAGGCCGAGGAACGTGGCGGCGCCGATGATCATGCCCAGCGCGGCGAAGAGCCGGGACCCGAACTTGTCGGCGAGATAGCCGGCGACCGGGCCGGCAACAAGAATGCCGACAGTCAGCGGGATCATGAAGATGCCCGCCCAGAGCGGGGTGGATTCGAACGAATAGCCGTGCAGCGGCAGCCAGATACCCTGCAGCCAGATGATCAGCATGAACTGCAGCCCGCCGCGCCCGATCGAGGAAAGCATGCTGGCGGTGACGCCCGCCGTGAACGGCCGGATACGGAAGAGCTTGAGATCGAACATCGGCAGCGGCACGCGCTTTTCGATGGCGACGAAGGCGATGAGGAAAATAATGCCGAAGCCCAGTTCCATGAGCACTTTCGGGCTGCCCCAGGCCATCAGCGCCGCGCCGTCGGGCTGAATGCCGTCATTGACGCCGATCAGCACCAGCACGAGGCCGATGGCGAAGGTGATGTTGCCCCACCAGTCGAGCTTGCTGTGCCCCTTGGGCTTGACGCTGTCGCGCAGCATCAGCAGGCCCCAGCCTGCGCCGATGAGCCCGATCGGTACGTTGATCCAGAAGATCCACCGCCAGTTGATATCCGCCAGCACGCCGCCGAGGATGAGGCCTAGGAACTGCCCTGCAATGGCGGCCATGGTGTTGATGCCCAGCGCTAGGCCGCGTTCATGCGGCGCGAAAGCGTCGACGAGAATAGCCGTCGAGGTCGCGGTGATCATCGCACCGCCGACGCCCTGCAGTATGCGCATCCAGACGAGATAGCCCGCGGCGCTGTCGCCGGTCGGCATGAAGCTGAGGAGCAAGGCGGCGATGGTGAAGATGATGAAGCCAAGATTATAGACCTTGGCGCGCCCATACATGTCGGCCAGGCGCCCGAAGGTCACGACCAGGACGGAGGTCACGACCATGTAGCCCATGATCGTCCAGAGCAGGGTGTTGGTGTTGCCCGGGTCCAGCGGCTTGAGGCCGATGCCGCGGAAAATCGCGGGCAGGCTGATCAGGATGATCGATGAATTCATCGCCGAGGCGAGAACGCCCAGCGTCGTGTTGGAGAGCACCATCCATTTGCGGGTGCTGTTTTGTGTTGCAGTCATTGCCAAAGCGAAAATGTCGGTTTCGGCTGCCGGGCAGGGGAGGCGGCCCGAACGGTCGGATCCCGCGGAAGTCGGAGGGGAAATGGCGCACCCTCGCTGCGCGAATTTGCTTGCTTATAATTAGTATGCTAACAAATTGATATGACGGATTTTGCAAACCTGCTTCGCAATTTCACCGCGGACATCGCGGTCACCCACCGGCTCTGGAAGAAGATGTCGCGCCCCGTCGTGGCCCGCCACGGGGTCACGGAAGCGTCGGCGATCCCGCTCGTCTGGATCGGCCGCATGGGCGAGAACGTGCATCAGAACGTGCTGGCCGATCGCTGCGGATTGGAAGGCGCCTCGTTGGTGCGCCTGCTCGATGATCTGCAGCGCGCCGAACTCATCACCCGCACGCCCGACCCCAACGACCGCCGCGCCAACCTGCTGCGGTTGACCCGCCGAGGCCGCGTGGTCGTGCGCAAGATCGAAACTGATATGGATGCCTTTCGCGAGCGTCTGCTTGCCGCCGCAAATCCCGCCGACATCGAAGCGGCCATGCGTGTCTTCGCGCTGATCAAAACTCAGGCTGACGCCGCCGCGGTACTCGACGCTGCCTAGGTCGGGCTAGAGACCGCGGCTCGCCTTCCTCCGCAACTCCGGCCGACGAATCCTCTGCCGAGGCTCGCACAACTCGCCAGCGTCGGCACGATTGTCGAGTTCTGCGTAGGGATCGGGATCATTCTGGCTCATTACGCCCGCGCTGTAGCACGCGCAGCGGCGGAAACAAGGGCCTGGCCCTTGGAGTGCGCACAATTGAAGCCTCACCCGGTTTGGGTGAGGCCGAAAGGTCAGACGACTAAGAGCCGATCACGCGCTGGCGGACCTCTTCGTCCGTCGATGGAAAGTTGCCGTCCGGGGTGGCGCGGTCGACCGCGTGGGGGATGACCGACGCCAGTCGCTGCACCAGTTCATCGTAGCTGATGCCTGATTTCTGGGCTAAGGCAGTCAGCGCGTCGCGACCGATGGCGCCTTCGACCTGATCGGCCGAAAGTCCTTGCGTTGGAACGCCCGGCGTTATCCAGGAATCCGCTTGTTCCTGCTGCCCGGCACTGCGAAACGTCGAAAGCAGTTCATCCAGGCCATTCTTGAGCGAACCGCCGACATCGGAGGCCGTCTGACCTACGATCTTGCCTGCATCGTTGAGTGTCCCGCCTAGTTGATTGTTCTCGCCGGTGGCGGAATCTGCGGCGCCGCCCATCTGGCCGAGGACCTGACCGATCTTGTCGCGGTTCTGGTAGCCCGCGACGGCCAGCAGGCCCAGCAAAGCGAGCATTGAGGGCATTTTGTTGTCTGCCATGACGGTTCTCCTTGGGGTTATGCCCGCCTGCGGCTGAAAAAGCCCCAGACCAGTAATACGATCACCGAACCAACGATGGCGCCGATGAGCCCGGCACCTTCTCCGGCCGAATACCAGCCGATGGCCTGGCCGAGATAAGTCGCCACGAACGCGCCGACCACGCCGAGCAGCGCCGTCAGCACGAAGCCGGAGGGCTCGTTCTCGCCGGGTACGATGAATTTTGCGACGATGCCCGCAATGAGGCCGATGATTAGCGTCCAGATAATTCCCATCTCTTTCCTCGAGCTTTAAAGTCCGGTGACTAACGGGAAGCTGCCTCATTGGTTGCCTCAAGGTTGGGGAGGGCAGGCTCGACCCGCATGGCTGGTGACCGCTCCGTGCTTTGCGCTTGGCCTGCAAATTGTGTATGGCCACCCCAATGACAACTTTCGACCTGGCAACGGCGCGCCGCTTTTCCGTGGCGCCCATGATGGATTGGACCGATCGGCACTGCCGTGTGCTGCATCGGTTGCTGACCCGTCGCGCCTTGCTGTTCACCGAGATGGTTACGAGCGCGGCCCTCGTCCATGGCGACGCGGAGCGGCACCTGAGGTTCAGCGCGATGGAACAGCCCGTCGCCGTGCAGCTCGGCGGTTCCGACCCTGACGAGCTCGTACGCGCCGTCGCGCTTTGCGATGCCTATGGCTATGCCGAGATCAATCTCAATATCGGCTGTCCATCCGACCGCGTGCAATCGGGCCGCTTCGGTGCCTGTCTGATGGCGGAGCCCGATCTCGTGGCGCAATGCGTGCGCGCTATGCGCCACGCCACCGATACGCCCGTCACGGTCAAGTGCCGCATCGGCATTGACGACCAGGATACCGAGCAGTCGCTGGATCGCTTCGCCGACAGGATGGTGGAGGCGGGTGTCGATGCGCTCTATGTCCACGCCCGCAAGGCCTGGCTGCAGGGGCTTAGCCCCAAGGAAAACCGGACCATTCCGCCGCTCGATTACCCGCGTGTCCATCGCCTGGCCGCAAGGCTCGCGCCGCTGCCGGTGATAATCAATGGCGGCATCGAGACGTTGGATCAGGCCAAAGAGCATTTGCAGCATCTGGGCGGCGTCATGCTCGGCCGCGCTGCCTACCACAATCCGATGCTGCTCGCCGAGGTCGACGCCCGCATGTTTGGGGAACCGGCCGGAGCCATGTCACTGCGCGAGATCATGCTTGCTATGGCAGCCTATGCCGAAACGGAGCTCGTCCGCGGCGCGCGTATGAACCAGATCACGCGACACATGCTGGGGCTTGCCAACGGCCTGCCCGGCGCGCGTCATTTCCGCCAGATACTTTCGGTCGATGCCTGCAAGCCGGGCACGGGCCCGGAAGTGTTGTTCAAGGCGCTAGAAGCCGTCGAACAGGCTGGAGCCATCCGAGCCGAGGCCGCGCTGTTAACGGCCTAATCGGCCAGTTCCAATGCATTGCTGCTTACCGCATAGCGCGAGAGCGTTTCCAGAAACGTCATGCCCAGAAGGCTGGTATCGAGCGCGTGCGCCTCTGCCACGAAGGCGCGAATACCCTTGCGTTCGATGCCGCCGACACTGATCGTGTCCAGCTTGACGCTCGCCGCCCGACCCATGCCGTTTGCGGTCGAAACCTGGACCGTGTAGCGTAAGGAATCCGTATCGATGCCGGCCTTGCGCGCGTCCTCCGCCGTGAGCACCACGGCGCTGGCCCCAGTATCGAAGATCAGCGGAATGCTGGCGCCGTTGATATCGGCCCGAACCTGGAAATGCCCGCCCATGCCGCGCCGGAACGTGGCGGTGCCCGCTTGGCTGTCCACGACCGCGATGCCCGGAGCCAGTTCACCGAACACCTGGCCCGCCAGTCCGCCAATATCGTCTCGCAAGGCGTAGCTGACGATAGCGACGCCAAAGATCGCAACCCACAGCACCAGCGCGCTGAGCATTTCCCCCAGCCGGCGGCGTCGCACGAACATGCCGCCAGCGAAGACGATCAGCAGAATCAGGAGCGGCACCATCTGTGCGGTCTGTTGCTGGGTCAGGCCGACAAGGCTACCTGCGTCGGCGCTGATCAGCATGGCGAGCCCCACGGCCACCAACAGTGCCACTCCAATGAAGATCATACGCAGGCTGCCTCTCTTATGCTTCTCTCCATAAAGGTCGCCTTTGCGGCGAATTCAAGTGTGGCTCGTCCGCTTTTGAGGGCAGGTGCTTTCGGCAGTGGCCTGTTCCGGCAGGATTTTGCCGGATAGCACCCATTGGCAGCATAGCGTTGTCCACCATGCAGCACGGATAGCGCCGGAGTTACTGTAATTGACCTGGTTCCCTATGGTAACTTCTGAGCAACCCGTAAACTGACTCGATATGACCAAATGACCAAACTCACCCTCATCAGCTTCCCGACCTGCCCCTATGTCCAGCGCGCTGTGATCGCGCTAAAGGAAAAGCAGGTGGATTTCGACGTCGTTTATATCGATCTTGCCAACAAGCCTGACTGGTTCCTGGCCATTTCGCCCCTGGGTAAGGTGCCCGTGCTCAAGGTGGAACAGGATGACGGCACGGAAGCCGTGATCTTCGAAAGTGCAGTCATTCTCGAATATCTTGAGGAGACCGTGCCCGGCGTCCCGCTGCATCCCGCCGATCCGCTCAAGCGTGCCCAGCACCGTGCCTGGATGGAATTCGGCTCGCAGACGCTCGCCGATGTCTGGAAGCTGACGTCCGCCCGCACGGACGAGGAACTTTCGGTAGCTCGTGGTGGGCTGGAGGCCAAATTTACCCGCTTGGAGGATGTCGTGGCGGGCCCGTATTTCGCCGGCGAGGCTTTCTCTTATGTCGATGCGGTTTTCGCTCCGGCCTTCAGGCAACTCGATGCGATCGACACCGTTACGCCAACAGGCCTATTCGCAGCTTTCCCCAAGCTCTCCACCTGGGCTCAGGCTCTCCGTGCCCGTGAGAGTGTCCGCGCCGCCGTTCCGGCCGACTTCGTCGATCTTTATCTGGAGCGTCTGCGCAAGAACGATGCCGCGGTTCTCAGGCAGGCAGCCTAGCCGCGATTGCGAAACGAGGCGGGCGACGATCCGGCGTCCGCCTCAGACGAACACCATGACGGCGGCAAATACCGCCACTTCCACTAGCGCTTGCAATGCCCCGATTGCATCGCCTGTCTGTCCCCCAAGCAAACGCCGGCACAAAGCCGTCCAGCCAGCGACGGCACCTAGCGCGAATAGCAGCGCCAGCACATAGGCAAGCGCACCCGCTGCTGGCGCCAGAAACACGAAGCTTAGCGCCAGAGCAAAGGCGCCTCCGATCCCGAATGCTGTTCGGCTGACTCGTCCCGCCGCCGCTGAAACGCCATCGGCTCGGGCATTGGGCAGTGCCACGGCAAGCCACAGGGCGGCCGACCGCGAGAGGATAGCTGCCGCAACCCACACTGCGGCGCCCTTGAGCGGATGGATGGCAACGAGTGTTCCGAGCGCTGCCACGCGCAACACCAGAAACAGGCAGAGCGCCGCCACGCCATAGGTTCCATGCCGGCTATCCTTGAGGATTTCCAGCCGCCTCTCGATGCTGGCACCTCCAAAAAGCCCGTCCGCCGCGTCGGCCAGCCCGTCTTCGGCCATCGCGCCGGACACGATCACGGCAAGTCCAACCGCGAGCGCAGCGATGAAATAGCCCTGGATGCCCAGCCATCCTCCGACGAGCAGCAAAGCGGCCGGCAAGAGCGCGATCAACAGGCTTGCGAAAGGCAGCACCCGCGCGATGCGGTCGAGATTGGGCTTTTCGTGCGGCCTGCCACCGGTCGGCAACCGCGAGAAAAACCGCAGCGCCATGACGAGATCGTCGGCCATGCCGACGGGTTTCGGGCGCGGGCGGAAATTGTCGTTGCTCTTGCGCGGGGCAGGGCGCTCGCTTTCGGAGGGCGGGGCGACGTCCAATTGACCTGGGACCTTCCAAGGGGATTCGATGGCGCACAATCGCACCGCTTCGACTTGCCCGCAAATAAATGGCAATGAAGATGCGCCGTTGAGTCTTCCGCCCGATTGGAGTCGCCATGCCTGCGCCCGCTTACGCCGATATCTTCGAACTGCTCACCATCGTGCCGGATGGCGACGAAGAGGCCGTGGCTGTCGTGCGCGAGCGCGAGGGTATGTTGACGAAGCCGCCGGGTTCGCTTGGCCAGCTCGAGCGTCTGGTCGAGTTCCTGGCGCGCTGGCAGGGTAACGGCGAGCCGACGCTCGAGAATCCGATGGTGGCGATTTTCGCGGGCAATCACGGCGTTACCGATCAGGGTGTCTCGGCCTATCCGCGCGAGGTCACCGCGCAGATGGTCGCCAATTTCACCAATGGCGGCGCCGCTATTTCGCAAATCTGCGCGCTACATGAATTGAATCTGCGCGTTTTTGAACTAGCGCTGGAACTGCCGACCGGCGACATCACCCGCGCGTCGGCGATGGACGACAAGATGTGCGCCGCCACCATCGCCTACGGCATGGAGGCCATTGCCGGAAAGCCCGACCTGCTGTGTATCGGCGAAATGGGTATCGGCAACACCACAATTGCAGCCGCCATCTATGCAGCCCTCTATGGCGGCAGCGGCGCCGATTGGGTCGGTCGCGGCACTGGCATCGATGACATGGCGCTCGCCCGCAAGGCAGCGGCTGTCGACAACGCACTCATCTTCCACGCCGGACACCTGGATGATCCCTTTGCCATCCTCTCCCGCCTCGGCGGGCGAGAGATCGCGGCCATGCTCGGCGCCATCATTGCCTCGCGCCACCAGCGCGTGCCGGTCATTGTCGACGGCTTTGTCGCCACCTCGGCGGCAGCGATCGCTCATGCCATCAATCCCGACGCGATTGACCACTGCGTCTTCGCGCATGTCTCGGCGGAGAGCGCCCACGCCAAGGTGTTCGAACACCTCGGCCGCCGTCCGCTGCTCGATCTGGGGATGCGGCTGGGCGAGGGGACCGGAGCGGCGCTGGGCGCGGTGCTCGCCAAGACGGCTTTGCATCTCCACAACAACATGGCGACGTTCGAGGAAGCGTCGGTCACCAACCGCGCGCATTGACCGGCGGATCAACCGGCTTCCGAGTAGATTTCCAGCCGGTTGCGCCGCTGCACCACAGGGGCGACGGCATCCATGACGCGGGCGCGCGGAAAGGTGGCGATGGCCTCGGTGCCGAACCGCAGCTTGGAGAAGAGGTCGAACCGGCCCTGATGCAGTTCCATGATGTTCTGCACGATCGGCAGGCCCAGCCCGGCGCCCTGTTCGGCGGTCTTCTGCGCCAGCGAGCCCTGGCCGAACGAGGAGAGAACGGTCGCGATTTCTTCTTCGGGAATGCCCGGGCCGTTGTCGCGGACTGAAACCAGTTGGCCGCCATCGACCGAGCGCGCCACTGTCAGCGAAATCTTGCCGGCCTGCGGCGTGAACTTCACGGCGTTCGAGAGCAGGTTGAGGATCACCTGACGGATCGCGCGCTCGTCGCCCCAGATCTTGGGCAGGTTGTCGGCATAGCTGACGGAAAAGTCGATCTTCTTGGCCTTGGCGCGGATTTCCACCATGCGGCGGCAATCCTCGGCGATATCGATCAGGTGGATGGCTTCCTCGTTGAGGTCGTACTTGCCTGCCTCGATGCGGCTGAGGTCCAGCAATTCATTGATGAGGTTGAGCAGATGCTGGCCGCTGGCGTGAATGTCGCCGGCATATTCCTTGTATTGCGGCACCTGATGAGGGCCGAGCAGCTCTGACTTGAGCACTTCGGAAAAGCCGATGATGGCGTTGAGCGGGGTCCGCAACTCGTGGCTCATGGTGGCGAGGAATTGCGACTTGGCGACATTGGCCCGTTCGGCGTGACGGCGGGCTTCGTCCGACATCTGCCGCGCTTCCTCCAATTCGGTGATCAGCGCGTCCTTCTCCGCCTGGTGCGCCACGGTCTCGAGTTCGGAGGCATGCAATTGGCGGGCAAGGTAGATGAAGAAGAACTCGCCGCCCACGGCCACCGCCGCGAGGGCATAGTTGAGCGTGCCACCCAGGAGCACGAGGTTAAGGCTGACGGTCAGGACCGCCGGCAGGGTGCTCACGATGGTGGCGGCGGGCAGGGTGCGGGTGGCGACGGCATTGGTCGCCGCGCCGACGAGCACCATGGCGAAGAGCGCCACAGCCAGGTTCTGCTGGTCGCCGCCGGCCAGCGTGAACAGCGCAACGAGCGCCCATGCCACGCCATAGACCATCTCGACGGCAGCGAAGCTGGCCGTCCAGCGGCGGGCGTCGAATTTTTCGCGAGGGGCCGCCAGGAAACGACGACAGAGCAGCACCACACCCAGATGGGCTGCGACCACCAGCGCCGCCCAGCCTGCGGCGATGAGCGGAGAAACCCAGAGGCTGGCGAAGAGGGCAAGGATGACGAGCAGGACCGGCATGGTCAGCGCGCCCGAAATGCGCGAGCCGGCATAGTCGGCGAGCAGTTCGTAATCGTAGGAGGCAAGCGTACCCGAGCTCGAAGTCAGCCGCTGGCGCGCTTCGAACACGGTTTTCTGGGCGTTGCGTCGTGGCTCTCGCCCCATCATGGACCGAACGTCGGTCTCACTCGTTGCCGGATCGGACGGCATGAACTTACTCGTTACTCAATGATGCGAACTAAAAACGCTTTCGCTACTCTGCGGTAAAGCCTTGCCACGGCGTAGTTAATGGTCGGTGAAAACGATGGCCGCTCCTCGCAATATGAGATCCCGTCGCGGCGGCCTGCTGCAATTCGCGCTCGTGCTCGTCGTTCTGGGCGGCGGCGCCGTGGCCCTGGGCCTTCTCGATCGCTCGGGAACGCCGGTCGCCGGCCAGGCGCAGGTTCACGACGGCGACACCATTTCCCTCGATGGCAATCGCATCCGCATCGTGGGCATAGACGCGCCCGAATATGCGCAGACCTGCATGGATCGGTCGGGCGGAGAATGGCCCTGCGGCAAGGCGGCGCGCGACGCGATGCTCGCCCTCGTGAAGGGGCAGGAGGTTTCCTGTCTGTCTGAAGGGCGTGACAAATATGGCCGCATGCTAGGCCGCTGCTTCGTCGGCAAGACCGATCTTGGCGCCGCGATGATCGATGCCGGACTGGCGGTCTCCTACGACGACTACAAGTTGCGCGAGACCGCGGCGCGCGCCGGGGGCAGGGGTATCTGGGCCGGCAGCTTCGTCATCCCCTCCGAATGGCGGCGGACGAGTGGCGAGGCCGAGCCGGAATTCGACTTCCTTACGTGGCTGCTCGGATTGTTCCGATAATTGACAGGCGAAAGATTATTGCTTTGAATGGCCGTTTGAAGTACGGGTCGCACCAATTCTCATTGGTTTTACCTCAAATTTCGAAATCTGATTTCGCGGGGCTTTGATGGCGCTGGACAAGATCGATCGCAAGATTCTTACGCTTCTTCAAAAGGATGCCACCATGCCTGTGGCCGAGATCGGCCGGAAAGTCGGCCTCTCGACGACGCCGTGCTGGCGCCGCATCCAGAAGATGGAAGAGGATGGCGTCATCCGTCGCCGCGTCGCGGTGCTCGATCCGGTCAAGGTCAATGCCGGTGTTACGGTGTTCGTGGCGGTCAAGACCAACGAGCATAATGAGACCTGGCTGCGTAAATTCGCCGCTGTCGTCGAGGACTTCGCCGAGGTCGTCGAGTTCTACCGCATGAGCGGCGATGTCGATTATCTGTTGCGGGTCGTCGTGCCCGATATCGGGGCCTATGATGCCTTCTACAAAAAGCTCATCGGCAAGATCGCGCTGACCGACGTGTCGTCGTCCTTTGCCATGGAGCAGATCAAATACACCACGGCCCTGCCGCTGGATTTCGCTCTCGTCAGCGACGACTGAGCAGCGCAGACGAAAAGGGCCGGCCTCGCGGCCAGCCCTCCGAATTCCAGAGCTTTGGACGCTCTTACTGGTGAACCACCACCAGCGCGCCGACCTTGGCGCGCTCGTAAAGATCGGTCACGTCCTCATTGGTAAGACGGATGCAGCCGGAGGAGACGGCCTGGCCGATGGTCCAGGGCTCCGAAGTGCCATGAAGGCGGTAGAGGGTCGAGCCGATATAAAGCGCACGGGCGCCGAGCGGGTTGTTCGGGCCGCCGGGCATATAGGCCGGCAGATCGGGAACGCGCTTGCGCATGGCCGGCGGCGGGGTCCAGCCCGGCCATTCCGCTTTGCGGGTGATCTGGTGCGTGCCCGACCAGCGGAAGCCGTCGCGGCCGACGCCGATGCCGTAACGCACGGCCTTGCCGTCACCGAGCACGAAATAGAGGCGGCGCTCACTGGTTTCCACAATAATGGAGCCCGGAGCGTATTGAGCCGAGTAGGACACGATCTCGCGCTTGATGGGCGAGCCGCGCTTGCTTTTCGCCGCGACGACCGATGCTTCTTCCCAGGTATTGGTGTCGGCGTTATAGACCCGAGCTGCCGAAACCGGGGCAGCCAAAGAAATACTCAACAGCGCCGACAGTGCAACTGCTATGGCGGTCTTAAAGGAATTCATTTGTCCGACTGTGCCTCTGACAGTAAAGCCGCTCGTGTCTGCTCACGGGGCCGAGTGATTCCGGTTGCTTACCCAATTTTGGATAATGTCGCAAAGTGCATGCCATGATTCGGCCACATCGCGATAAGCTTACAAAGCAGTATGTTGCCAGGAAGTTACAGTGGCCGTTCACCACGGCGTGAATCGAGAGGTTGACAGGGCCTTTCCCGCCTTCTAGCAGCCATCTGAACCCGGTTTTGGCGGAGGCCCCGTGAGCGAAGATCTCAAACGCGAAGCTGCCGCGATGGCGCTGCTGGAAGTACGCCCCGGCATGAAGCTCGGCCTGGGCACCGGTTCGACCGCCCGCCATTTCGTCGATCTGCTCGGCGCCAAGGTCGCCCAGGGCTTTGAAGTCCTGTGCGTGCCGACTTCCGAAGTCACTGCCGAACAGGCACGCGGCCTCAATATTCCCCTGACCGACCTCGACGCGTTGCCCCATCTCGACCTCACTATTGATGGTGCCGACGAGATCGGCCCCGGCCTTGCCCTCATCAAGGGCGGCGGTGGTGCGCTGCTGCGCGAAAAGATCGTTGCCGCTGCTTCCGACCGCATGGTGGTGATCGCCGACAGCTCCAAATATGTAGAGACGCTTGGGCGTTATCCGCTGCCGATCGAGGTCAACCCGTTCGGCCTGGGCGCGACGCGCCTCGAGATCGAGCGGATCATGCGCGAATTCTCTGCCGAAGGCGGGCTGACGCTGCGGCAGGACAAGGCCGGTCAGGTCTTCGTGACCGACGGCGGACACTACATCCTGGATGCTTTATTTGGCCGTATTTCGCAGCCAAAAGCGCTCTCGGATGCCTTGCTCGAAGTGCCGGGAGTGGTGCAGCATGGCTTGTTTCTGGGGCTATGCCAGCGCGCCTATATTGCCGGCGCAGACGGTATCAAGACTTACGACGCCTGAACGCGGCGCAACCGAATGGGTGGAACACCTCAACATGGGTAACAAAGCAATGACCAGTTTCCGCAAGCGCGCCGCGCTCGTCGTCGTGGCCGCGCTGTCGCTGGCCTCCGTTTCCTTGGCGGCCTTGCCCGCTGCCGCTCAGGAACTGGCCCCCGAGCATCTGGCCCTCGCTCGTAAATATGTCGATTTGACCGACAAGTCGTCCGTCTATGAAGTGACGCTGCTGCAGACCGGCGTGCAGGTGATGCGCCAGCTCATCGTGCAGAACCCGGAAGTGTCCAAGCAGCTCGACGACGCCATCACCAAGACGCTCGACGAATACAAGGCCAAGAAGAGCGAACTGCTCGATCAGTTCGCCCGCGTCTATGCCCTGCGTCTCTCCATGGATGAGCTGCAGCAGATCGTGGCCTTCTACGAATCCCCGACCGGCTCCAAGCTCGCCCAGGTCAATGCCGAGGCCAACCAGGACCTGCAGAAGGTCATGCAGGTCTTCCAGAACAACCTCGAGATCGAATTCCTCGCCAAGGTGCGTGCGCGCCTCAAGGAGCAGGGCGTCAATCTCTGAGTCGGCTGCAACCCAGCCATCGCCATCCAGGAAGGGCCTCGCTTTGTGCGGGGCCTTTTCTTATGTAAGGGCACCATAGTCCGAACCGGGAGTCGTCCTTTGAGCCAGACCTATGATCTCGTTGTTATCGGTGCCGGCTCCGGCGGCGTGCGCGCGGCCCGCGTGGCGGCGACCCTGGGAGCCAAGGTGGCCATCATCGAGGAATACCGGGTCGGCGGCACCTGCGTCATCCGCGGCTGCGTGCCCAAGAAGCTCTTCGTCTATGCCAGCCGCTTCACCGATATGTTCTCGGTCGCCGAGAGCTTTGGCTGGCAGGTCGATGCCCGTTTCGACTGGGCCACGCTGGTCGCCAACAAGGATAAGGAAATCGCGCGCCTGGAAGCAGCCTATGTGTCCGGTCTCGAAAAGCCGGGCGTCGAGATCATCCGCGACCGTGGTGAATTGGTGGATGCCAATACGATCCACCTCGTCAACGGCAAGCGCGACCTCAAGGCCCGCTACATCCTGATCGCTACCGGCGGCCATCCCTACACGCCCGATATCCCGGGCAAGGAACTTGGCATCACCTCCAACGAGGCGTTCCATCTCAAGCGCCTGCCGCGCTCCATCCTCATCGAAGGCGGCGGCTATATCGCGGTCGAGTTCGCCACGATCTTCGTCGGGCTGGGCGTGGACGTCACTCTCAACTATCGCGGCCAGCAGATCCTGCGCGGCTTCGATGCCGATGTGCGCACCTCGCTCGAAGCTGGGCTCGAAGCGCGTGGCATCAAGCTGATCTATGAAACCACCATCCGCTCGCTCAAGCGCAAGGATGAGGACATCTCCGTCGAGTTCAGCGATGGCAACGTGGCGCCTTATGGCGCCGTTATGTTCGCCACCGGTCGCCGCGCCAACATCCACGGCCTCGGGCTCGACAAGGCCGGCGTCAAGCTGACCCCCGACAATTACATCGCCGTCGACGCCTTTTCGAAAACCTCCCTCGACAGCATCTACGCCGTTGGCGACGTCACCGGCCGCGCCGCGCTGACGCCGGTTGCCATCCGCGAAGGACAGGCCTTTGCCGAGACGCTTTTCGGTGGCCGTCCGACCGCCGTTGACCTGTCCCTGCTGCCCACGGCCGTCTTCGCGGAGCCCGAAGTCGGCGTCATTGGCCTCACGGAAGAGGAGGCCTTGACCGGCCATCCCAACCTCGAAGTCTACCTCACCCGCTTCCGCCCGATGATGAACACGCTCTCGACCAAGAGCGACCGCGTGATGATGAAGCTCATCACCGATGCCAATGCCGGCAAGGTGCTGGGCGTCCACATCGTCGGCCCCAGCGCGGCCGAGATGATCCAGCTCGTGGCGATCCCCATGGCCATGGGTGCCACCAAGCTCGACTTCGACCGTGCCATCGCCGTGCACCCGACGGCCGCCGAGGAATTGGTGACCTTCAAGGCTCCGACCTATCGCTATAAGGACGGCGTCAAGCTCTAGCTCTACAACCAATTGTTGCTTGGCACCGCCCCCCTGGCGCTGTAAACCGCCGCTGCGGCTGCTCCAGGCCGCAGTAAGAGGCGAGTAGCACAAGATGAGCACCTGGACCCCGGCAAGCTGGCGCGATAAACCCATCTCGCAGGTTCCGGCCTACCCGGACCCTTCCGCCCTCCAGGATGCCGAAAAGCAGCTCGCCAGCTTCCCGCCGCTCGTCTTTGCCGGCGAGGCCCGTGAACTCAAGGCCTCGCTCGCCGAAGTCGCCCGTGGCGACGCCTTCCTGCTCCAGGGCGGCGACTGCGCCGAAAGCTTTGCCGAGCACGGCGCCGATCATATCCGCGACTTCTTCCGCGTCTTCCTGCAGATGGCGGTGGTGCTGACCCACGGCGCCAGCAAGCCCGTGGTCAAGGTCGGCCGCATCGCCGGCCAGTTCGCCAAGCCGCGCTCGGCCGATACCGAGACGGTCGACGGCGTGACCCTGCCGTCCTATCGCGGCGACATCATCCACGATATCGCCTTCAACGAGAATGCGCGCCGGCCCGATCCGCAGCGCCTGCTCATGGCCTATCGCCAGTCGGCGGCGACCCTCAACCTGCTGCGCGCCTTCGCCAATGGCGGCTATGCCGACCTCACCCGCGTCCACGAATGGACCGTGGGCTTCATGAAGGGTTCCAACTGGTTCCCGCGCTACGAGGAAGTGGCCAAGAAGATCGACGACGCCATCCGCTTCATGGCCGCCCTGGGAATTACGCCCGAGAACACGCCTTCCCTGCGCGAGACCAAGTTCTATACCAGCCACGAAGCCCTGCTTCTCGGCTACGAGCAGGCGCTGACGCGTCGCGACTCCATCACCAACGATTGGTACGCCACCTCCGGCCACATGCTCTGGATCGGCGACCGCACCCGCCAGCCCGACCAGGCCCATGTCGAATACTTCTCCGGCATCAAGAACCCGATCGGCATCAAATGCGGCCCGTCGCTCTCGAGCGAGGACCTGCTGCGCCTGCTTGACAAGCTCAATCCCAAGGATGAGGCCGGCCGCATCACCCTGATCGGCCGCTTCGGCGCCGACAAGGTCAACGAGCACCTGCCGCGCCTGGTCGAAACGGTCAAGAAGGCCGGCCGCACCGTTGTCTGGTGTTCGGACCCCATGCACGGCAACACCGTCAAGGCCTCGAACGGCTACAAGACCCGCCAGTTCGAGAAGGTGCTCGACGAAGTCCGCGCCTTCTTCGCGGTGCATCGCGATCTGGGCACCTATGCGGGCGGCGTGCATATCGAAATGACCGGTGACGATGTCACCGAATGCGTGGGCGGCGTCGCTGCGGTCACCGAGGCTAACCTCAAGGACCGCTACCACACCTATTGCGACCCACGCCTCAATGCGAGCCAGGCGCTCGAACTGGCGTTCCTCGTCGCCGAGGAAGTTCATGCCCAGCAACCGGCCACGCCGGTTAAGGCTGCAAGCTTCTAAGGATGCGAGTAGGACCAGACGATTAGCCCGGCATGTGCCGGGCAACCTTCTGGTTTCAGTTTTTCCACCAACCGCTAAACTCCCCGGCCTCCGCCGGGTAAGTTCCCTGGGTGCGGGTTGAGGGAGCGCCAGCCGCGCCTCAGGCGGCGCGTTCGAAGAGCTGTAGGCGGCGGGGGAGGGAGCGTTCGGCGCGTTCGCGCCGCGCCAGGGCGAATTCCAGTGCCTCGCGTAGTTCCCGATCGGCAACCGGCTTGGGCAATACGCCCAGTGTCCCCGGAATACCCGTTCCAAGCTGATCCGGGTTCGCCGTCATGAACAGCACGGTCACGCCACGGCCGGCGAGTTCGCGCCCGATCTGGGGGCCGGTGGCTCCGTCGCGAAGATTGACGTCCACGAGAGCCAGGTCGACGCCGGAAGCCAGCCGCATGGCGCTCGCCGCATCGGCGGCAATCCCGGCAGCCTCAAGCCCCATGTCATCGAGCACGCTTTCCATCTCGATGGCGACGAGAATCTCATCTTCGACAATCAATACACGGGCAGTCATCGGGCAAGTCTTTCGGTATGCACTTCTTATAGCGGGTACCAAACTCGCGAATCGGCAATGCGGTTGCCGACAATTCCATACAATTGAAAACAATAGTTACTGAATTGCCGTGAATGCCGATTTCAGAATGAAGCCTAGCAAGCCTGTTGTCGCCATGGCAAAGCGCAATCAGGCACTTAGCACAACATTAACCCTAATGGGCCATTAATGGCGGGGAGGGAAACCGCCATGGGGGCGGCGATCCGGAGGACGCCATGTATCGATTTGTCCCAGCCCTGACCCTGTCCGCTCTCGCCCTGTTTGCCGCCATGCCGGCTCTGGGCGCCGACTACCCGGATGGGTTCCGCCCGGCTTATCCCGAAAATTTCGACGACTACGAGCCGCTCGGCTTCGAAGTCGGCCTGCGCTACTGGTATTCCAAGGGCGAGCAATCGCTTGGCTTTGCCGGCGAGACCGTCAAGGCCAACGACACCAGCCACATTCTCGAAGGCCATCTGCGGATCGATGATCGCTCCACCAGCAGCTACGTAAAGGGGCAGGCGGGCTACGCCTTCGCCACCGACGGCTCCTATAGCGACAGCAGCAGCGCGGCCTCACTCGACTTCTCCGGCGGGCAGATCGGCTATGCCGGCGCCGATTTCGGCTACATGCCTTTCGGCACCGACACGTTCAAATTCGGTGGCCTCATCGGCTACCAGTACATGAAGGAATCGCCGGACAAGGCGCGCGCCGATTTCGGTGCCGACGGCCTCAACATCCACGCGCTGCGCCTGGGCGTCACCGCGCGCGCCGAGATCAACGACTTCTTCGACATCAACGCCGAACTCGCTGCGATCCCCTATGCCGACATCTCGGGGCAGACGGCCAATTATCTCATTCCGACCACCGTAATCGGCGGCATCAATGCCGATACGCTTTCGGCATCGCTCTCGGGCGCCGGCTACGGCGCGGCTGGCGAAGTCATGCTCGGCATCCATCCCACGGAGAACATGGTGCTCCGTGTCGGCGGCCGTGGCTGGATGCTCAAGGGCCCGGCTACTGCCTCGGTGACTTACTCCGATAGCGCCACCCCCGGAACCACCGTCAAGGCGAGCCAGGTTCTCGATGGCCTCTCGCTTTTCCGCTACGGCCTGCTCGCCGAACTCACCGGCAAGTTCTAGAACAAGCGGGTTTCCGCCCCAGAGCCGACCACACCGCGGACCTTTCCCGGGGAAGGCCCGTGGGGATGGCTATGGTAAATAGCCAGTATCCGCACGCCCACGCCCAGGCGATCTTACCTTCGCTTGCCCTCGCCGGAGCGAGCGGATAAGTCTTTGCCGTCTCTAAACCGGGCCGTTTTCCGTGACTGATCGTCTCCGCATCGCGCTTGCCCAGCTCAATCCCAAGGTCGGCGACCTCAAGGGAAATCTGGCGCTGGGGCAGAAGGCTCTTTCCGATGCCGTCGCTGCCGGCGCGGATATCCTGATGTTCCCCGAGCTGTTCCTGACGGGCTATTTCCCCGAAGACCTGTTCTTCAAGCGCCAGTTCGTCGACGACGCCATTGCCACGGCGCGCGAGCTGATCGCCGCGACCGCCGGCACCAATGTCAGCCTCGTGCTGCCCACGGTCTGGCGCGACGAGGAGGGGCTGCGCAACGCCGTGATCCTCGGCGAGAACGGCCGCGTCACCGCCCGCCGCTTCAAGCGCGAACTACCCAATGACGACGTTTTCTACGAACGCCGCTATTTCGTGCCCGGTGACCTGGCCGAGCCGGTGACCATCAAGGGCGTCTCGATCGGCATTCCGGTCTGCGAGGATATCTGGCACGCTGAGGTCTGCGAGCATCTGGTGGATAACGGCGCGCGCCTGCTGCTCTGCCCTAACGGCTCGCCCTATTGGCGCAACAAGCAGACGCTGCGCAAGGAACTGGTCCTCGCCCGCGTCAACGAAGACAATGTGCCGCTGCTCTATCTCAACCAGATCGGCGGGCAGGACGAACTGGTCTATGACGGCGCCTCCTTCGGCATCGAGCCTGGCGGCCGCCTCGCCTTCCAGGGCAAGTCCTTCGAAGAAGATTTCATCGTCACCGACTGGGTGCATACCGATAACGGCTGGCGCTGCGAGAACGGGCAGGTCGTTCCGTTGGTCTCTTCGGACGAAGCTCCCTGGCGCGCCTGCATTCTCGGTCTGCGCGACTATGTCTACAAGAACGGCTTCAAGCAGGTCGTGCTCGGCCTTTCGGGCGGCATCGACAGCGCCGTGGTCGCGGCCATGGCCGTGGATGCCTTCGGGCCCGAAAACGTCCACTGCCTGATGCTGCCTTATCGCTACACGTCCGGCGAAAGCCTGCGTGACGCCGAGGATTGTGCCCGCAGGCTCGGCGTGCGCTACGAGGTCGTCTCCATCGGCGGGCCGGTGGACGAGGCGTTGCACGAGCTGGCGCCGGTCTTCGGCAACGAGCCGGTCGATACGACCGAGGAGAACATCCAGTCGCGCATGCGCGGGCTGGTGCTGATGGCCGTCTCCAACAAGTTCGGCTCGATGCTGCTGACCACGGGCAACAAGTCCGAGATGTCGGTCGGCTACGCCACGATCTATGGCGACATGAACGGCGGCTTCAATCCGCTCAAGGATATGCTGAAAATGCAGGTCTATCGCCTGGCGCGCTGGCGCAACGAAAACCTGCCGAGCGACGTGCTCGGCAAGGCCGGCGAGATCATTCCGCAGGCCATCATCGACAAGGCGCCGAGCGCCGAGTTGCGCCCCAACCAGACCGACCAGGACAGCCTGCCGCCTTACCCCGTGCTCGACGCCATTCTCGAAGGCTTCGTCGAGGAGGAATTGTCGGTGAAGGAACTGGTGGCGCGCGGCTTCGACCTCGCCATTGTCAAGCGCATCGAAAAACTGCTCTACATCGCCGAATACAAGCGTCGCCAGTCGGCGCCCGGCGTCAAGCTGACCGCCAAGGCGCTCGGCCTCGGCCGCAAATACCCGATCACCAACGGCTATCGCGACGATAGCGGGGACAGCAATTGACCACCGTCCGCTATGCGCCGTCCCCCACGGGCCGGCTCCACCTGGGCAACGCCCGCCCGGCGCTTCTCAACTGGTTCTTCGCCCGCTCCCATTCGGGCACCTACATCCTGCGCATGGACGATACCGACCTGGCGCGCTCCACCCGTGAGTTCGCCGATGGGATCGAGCGCGACCTGGCCTGGCTCGGCATCGAGCCCGATGCCGTGGTGCGCCAGTCCGACCGCACGGCGCTCTACGAGGCCGCCAAGCTCAAGCTCATCGCTTCCGGCCGCCTCTATCCCGCCTACGAGACCGAAGACGAACTCGATCGCCGCCGCAAGCGCGCGCGGGCCATGGGCAAGCCGCCGATCTACGACCGCGCCGCCCTCAAGCTCACCGATGAGGACCGTGCGAAGCTCGAAGGCGAGGGCCGCAAGCCGCATTGGCGGTTCCGCCTCGATGGCCGCCCCGTGCATTTCACCGATCTCATCAAGGGTGAGCAGACCGTCAACACCGCTTCGATGTCGGACCCCGTGCTGGTGCGCGAGGACGGTTCGTTCCTCTACACGCTGCCCTCGGTCGTGGACGATATCGACCTAGGCATCACCCACGTCATTCGCGGCGAAGACCACGTTTCCAACACCGGCACGCAGATCGAGATTTTCGAGGCGCTTGGCGGCAAGGTGCCGTTCTTTGCCCACCACAACCTGCTGACCGATGCCGAAGGGCAGGGCTTCTCCAAGCGCCTCGGCTCGCTCTCGCTCTCCGACCTGCGCGAGCAGGGGTATGAGCCCCTGGCCGTCGCCATCATGGCTTCGCTCACCGGCACTTCGCTGCCTGTCGAGCCCTATGAAAGCCTCGACGCCATCGCGCGCCGGCTGGAGCTCTCGATGATTTCGCACGGCCCGGCGCGCTTCGATCCGGCCGAGCTCGATACGCTCAACGCCCGCATTCTCCACGCCATGCCCTATGAGGCCGCGCAGCCGCGCCTCCAGGAAATCGGCCTCGACAACGAGCCGCTCTGGCTCGCAAATCGGGAAAATTTGAATCAATTTCGGGACATCGTGGAGTGGTCCAAGCTCGTCACCGGCCCGGTTGAGCCCATTATTCTGCCGGAAGATCGCGAGTTCATCGGCATGGCGCGCGACATGCTGCCTGCCGAGCCCTGGGATCAGGCTACCTGGATCCTGTGGACCAATGCCCTCAAGGAAAAGACCGGGCGCAAGGGCAAGGCCCTGTTCCTGCCGTTGCGCATGGCGCTGACGGGCCGCCATGACGGCCCCGAGCTTAAAGCCCTGCTGCCTTTACTTGGGCGTAAGGTGTGTCAGGACCGACTATCCTGACGGTCTTGCTGCCGAACTGAATGATGCGCTCGCCAGCGGGTGTGGCTGGCTTGGCCGCGGCCACCACCGGCGGCTCCGAGCCTGGACGGCGGCGGGGCAGCGGCACGTCGATGAGCTGGGCCGAAGCCACCGCCAGCGGCGCCTCGATGACATTGGCGGCCTGCTGCTGGCGGCGCGGATCGCGCAGCGGCAGCGGGAAGTCTATATCGGCGAAAGCGACTGTCGCGCGTGATTGCCCGTCGCCCCCGTTCATCATCGTCACCGACCCTTCCGGCGTCGTCGGCTTGCAGGTCGCCGTCAGATCGACGCTCTGGCGATACTGGAAAGCGAAGGGCTGGGACGAATAGGCCGAGCCGTCCAGATTGACCATCTGCTCGGGCTCCTGGCCCGGATTCTTGTAATAATAGAGATCGACCGGCGAGCCGGGGCAGGTCTCCTGGCACTGATAGGCGTCCTGACCGAGATAGTCGGGCAGGGTGGAGAAGCTGATCGGCCAGAAATAGCCATCGGTCTTGCGCACGCAGACCGTGCGGATGGTGCCGTAGCCGGCGCCGGTATAGCCGTCGCCGATGATGTCGCCTTCCGAATACTGCCCGTTCTGGTCGGTATAGCCTCCGAAGAGCCGGTCGAAGAGACCGCCGCGGCCGGGGACGTTCTGCTGGGTCACAGACGCCTGCGAGCCGGAGCTGCAGCCGAAGCGCAGCATTTCCTGGAGCACGGCTTCACGCTGCTGGGCAATAGCGCCCGCCGTTTCGACCGAACGGGCAAGCGTGTCGCGCTGCTGGCGGCCCTTGATGATCTGGCGGGCCAGTTGCTGGCATTCCCGGTTCAACTGCTGGCCGGCCTTGGCCGCCGCGTTGCAGCCGCCGCGCACATAGGCGCTTTCGGCATCCTGAACCGCCGCGGCCACGGTGCGCGACTGCTCGGAATTGCTCTGCCCCTGGCGGAAGTCGGCATTGCGCTCGAGCTGGCTGAGCTGTCGCTGCAATTGCGCACAGGCATTGGCCTGCGCGTAAGCGTCGGTCGTATCGATGATGACGCCAACGGCCATCACCAGCATCAACAACAGGAAGCGAACGACGTTATGCATTGAAACCAGCATATTCGGGGCCTAAGTCCGTCACGGCTAAACATCGATTGCGCCAAATCCGCGGCTCCTTAAGGAAACCGTGAGAGACGCCGGGCACTATGCCTTGGCCTTGGGTTAACCAATCGCGCCGCCCGTGTCACCTTAAAGCGCCGGAAAGTCCCCCGATGAAGCTTGCAACCCTCCGCAACGGCCGCCCGGATGGCCAGCTCGTGGTCGTTTCGCGAGACCTCAAGCGCTTCGTTTCGGCCGGCAAGGTCGCGCCCAACCTGCAGGCGGCACTTGATTCGTGGGAGACGGCGGAGCCCGCGCTGGCGGCGCTGGCCGATGCCCTCAATGCCGGCGACATCGCTTCCCAGCCTTTCGAGCCAGGCCTGGCCCTCGCGCCGCTCCCCCGCGCCTATCAGTGGATCGATGGCTCGGGTTATCTCAGCCACCTCGAGCGCGTGCGCACGCTGGCCGGCAGCAAGGACGCCGAACTGCAATCGGTCCGCCCGTTGCTCTATCAGGGCGGCTCGGACACGCTTTCCTCCGCAACCGATCCCATCCTCGTCACCGATGACGGCCTTGCCGTCGATTTCGAGGCCGAGATCGCCGTCATTACCGGCCCGGTGCTGATGGCGGCGCACCGCGAGGAAGCCGCCGCCGCTATCCGCCTCATCACTATCTGCAACGACGTCTCGCTGCGCCGGTTGGTTGCGGACGATCTCCAGAACGGCTTCGGCTTCTTCCACTCCAAGCCCTCCACCGCCTTCGGCCCGGTCGTGGCGACGCCCGACGAGTTCGGCTCGGCCTGGCAGGACAACAAGCTGCATCTCAAGCTGCGATCGCAGGTCAACGACATTCCGTTCGGCCAGCCCGATGCCGGCGTCGACATGCATTTCGATTTTGCCGACCTCATCGTTGCCGCCACGCAGACGCGCCGGCTTGGCCCCGGCACCATCATCGGCTCGGGCACGGTGACCAACCGCCACGACGACGCGCCGCCGATGCGCCGTGACGGCATCGGCTTTTCCTGCATCGCCGAGGCCCGCGCCGTCGAGAAGCTCAAATACGGGAAAGCCCGTACGCCCTTCCTCAAGGAGGGCGATCGCATATCCATCTCCCTGCTCGACGCGGCGGGCACGCCGGTGATCGGCACGATCGAGCAGAAGGTCGTGCGCTACAGTCGTTGAAAGCGCTTGCTTTCCCGCGCCTTTGCGGTCAAACATGCGCGCCATGAAAACCGTCAACGCAATCTGCATTATCGGCTGCATTATTATCCGCTAACCCATCGGGCGCGGCGCGGTTTTCTTCACCCCAAAATAGAGACTACCGAAGAGTCCGCGCCCGCGTGAAATCCGCTCTGTGGCAGGACCTTTATGACTTCGGCTCAAGACACCAGACTGCGCCTCTACAATACCCTGACCCGGACCCGGCAGGACCTTGTCCCGCTCGATCCGGCCAATGTGCGCATGTATGTGTGCGGCCCGACCGTCTACGATTTCGCCCATATCGGCAACGCCCGCCCGGTCATCGTCTTCGACGTGCTTTATCGCCTGCTGCGCCACATCTATGGCGCTGAACACGTCACCTATGCCCGCAACATCACGGACGTGGACGACAAGATCAACGCCCGGGCCGCGCGCGATTTTCCGGGGCTTGGGCTCAACGAGGCCATCCGCAAGGTCACCGAGAAGACGGCGGCCCAGTTCGAGGCCGATGTGCGGGCCCTGGGCTCGCTCGATCCCAGCCACCAGCCCCGCGCCACCGAGAATATCGATGAGATGCAGGCGCTGATCCAGGCGCTGCTGGAGCGCGGTCACGCCTACCAGGCAGGCGGCGAAGTGCTGTTCGCCGTGGATTCGATGCCCGATTACGGTCAGCTCTCGGGCCGCAACCTCGAAGACCAGTTGGCCGGCGCCCGCGTCGCCGTCGAAAGCCACAAGCGCAACCCGGCCGATTTCGTGCTCTGGAAGCTTTCTTCGCCCGAGGAACCGGGCTGGGAGAGCCCCTGGGGTCGCGGCCGCCCCGGCTGGCATATCGAATGCTCGGCCATGAGCGAGCGCTATCTCGGCCGCACCTTCGATATCCACGGCGGCGGGCTCGACCTCATTTTCCCGCACCACGAAAACGAGATCGCCCAATCCCGCTGCGCCCACGGCACCCATGCCATGGCCAATATCTGGATGCATAATGGCTTCGTGCAGGTGGAAGGGCAGAAGATGTCCAAGAGCCTGGGCAACTTCATCACCATCCACGACCTGCTCGAAACCGACAAGTTCGGCGGCCGCCGCTGGCCGGGCGAAGTGCTGCGCCTCGCCATGCTGATGACCCACTACCGCGAGCCCATCGATTTCTCGGTGTCCCGGCTCGAAGAGGCGACCCTGCTGCTCGAACGCTGGGAACGCTTCGCCAAGGGCCATGAGCCGGCGGCAGTAGTGGATGCGGAGGCGCTGCGCCTTCTGGCCGACGACCTCGACACGCCCGGCACGATCCGGCGTCTGCACCGTCTGATCGTTGATGACGGGCAGCCGGCGGCGGGCCTGGCGATTGCCGATCTGCTGGGGCTCAAGATTCTGCGGGAAACGCAGGTCGATGCGCAGGTAGAGGAGCAGGTAGCTGCACGTCTGGCAGCTTTGAACGCCAAGGACTTCGCCCAGGCCGACAGCATCCGCAACGCTCTCGCCGGGCAGGGCATTGCGCTGATGGATTACAAGGATGAACAAGGCCAGCGTCAGACCAAGTGGGAAGTGAAGAGGTGAGGCGGGAACCCCCCTCATCCGGCGCTTCGCGCCACCTTCTCCCACGAGGGGAGAAGGGCGGGGTGGCGCGTGCCGAGTCTTTGCCGTCAGACACCGGCTCCCCTTCTCCCCTCGTGGGAGAAGGTGCCCGCAGGGCGGATGAGGGGGGCGATGCCCGCTTGCTTCGCTTCGCCCGCTCGATGCGCCACCAACCTACCGAAGCGGAAGCAAAGCTATGGTCATTGCTCCGCGACCGGCGTTTCGCTCGCTACAAATTCCGCCGCCAGGTTCCCATTGGCCCCTATATCGCTGACTTCGTCTGTTATTCGGCCCATCTGATCGTCGAAGCCGATGGCTCGCAGCATTCTGAAAGCCCACGCGATCATCTTCGCGATGCTGAACTCGAACACCGAGGCTTCCGGCTCCTTCGCCTCTGGAACAACGACATCCTCGCGCGTCCCGATGCGGTGGGTGACACCATCTGGGCGGCATTGCAGATTGGGGAGGTGTCATCCTGACATGATCTGTCACGACCGGCCTCTATCGGACTGCCCGTCAAACCGGAGTTGGACCTATGCTTGATCACGTTGGAATTCTCGTTGCGGATTGGAACAAGGCCAAGGCTTTCTACGATGCCGCCTTTGCGCCCCTGGGCTTCACCTTGCTGACCGTGGTGCCCGAGCAGTTCACCGGCGGGGTGAAGGTGGGCGGCTATGGCCAGGCCAAGCCGGATTTCTGGATGACGGAAAGCGCTGTGACCGGCCCCGGCCGCCACTATGCCTTCTCGGCCAGTTCCCGCGCAGCGGTCGATGCTTTCTATGCCGCGGCCCTGGCGACGGGCGGCACCGATAACGGCGCGCCGGGCCCGCGTCCGCACTACCACGCCAACTATTACGGGGCCTTCGTGTTCGACCCCGATGGCAACAATATCGAAGCGGTCTGCCATCTGCCCGAATAGGGCCGGCACGCCAGGGCTTCGCAATGGAGACCGCCCATGAGCGAGATCTTTTCCGGTGGCTGCCAGTGCGGCGCGGTTCGGTTCCGCGTCGAGGGGCCGGTGCATCATGCTTCCATCTGCAATTGCCGCATGTGCCAGAAGGCCTTCGGCAACCTGATGGCGCCGTTCGCCAGCTTCAAGGCCAAGGTGGAGTGGACACGCGGGCGGCCCACGCTTTTCCGCAGCTCGCAGGCGGTGCGGCGCGGTTTTTGCAACAGGTGCGGCACGCCGCTGACCTATCAGATCGGGGACGGCAACCCCGCCCTCGCCATCGGCGCCTTCGACCGGGTCAACGACATCGTGCCCACCATCGAGTTCGCCCGCGAGAACCGGCATCCGGTGATGAGCAATCTCGATGCGCTCGCCGCCGAGGAATTGGGGTCGACCGATGAGGAGCGCAACATGCTCGCGATTCTGCGCTCGTTCCAGCATCCCGACCACGACACCGACAACTGGGTCGCCAGGGGAGGAGACGCCGATGATTGAGGACATTACTCCGCCAACCGCTCGCCACCTTCCCGCTCCTCTGACGGCCGATTGTCACCGATGACCAAAGAACGCCTCTACCTTTTCGACACCACCCTTCGCGACGGCGCCCAGACGGCGGGAATCGAGTTCTCGCTGGAGGACAAGATTTCGATTGCCGCGCTGCTCGAGGAGCTCGGCGTCGATTATGTCGAGGGCGGCTTTCCGGGCGCCAATGTGGTGGATACCGAGTTCTTCGCCGAAAAGCGCACCCGCCGCGCCACCTTCACCGCCTTCGGCATGACCAAGCGGGCAGGGCGTTCCGCGGCCAACGACCCGGGCGTGCAGGCGCTGCTCAATTCGAGCGCCGCGGCCACCTGTTTCGTCGCCAAGGCCTGGGACCAGCAGGTCATCCTGGCGCTGGGCATCACGCCCGAGGAGAACCTCGAGGGGCTGGTGGAAACGATCCAGGCCGGCCTCGCTGCCGGCAAGGAAGTGCTGATCGACGCCGAACACTTCTTCGATGGCTACAAGGCCAATCCCGCCTATGCCACGCGCTTCGTCGAGACGGCGCTGGCCGCGGGCGCCCGTTGGGTCGTGCTCTGTGACACCAATGGCGGCACCATGCCCTTCGAAATCGAGGAAATCGTGCGCGCGCTGCCGGTCGATCAGGCGCGGCTGGGCATCCATGCCCATGACGATACCGGCCAGGCCGTGGCCAATACGCTGGCCGCCGTACGTGCCGGCGTGCGCCATATCCAGGGCACGCTCAACGGCATCGGCGAGCGCTGCGGCAACGCCAACCTCATGACCATCATCCCGACCCTGGCCCTCAAGCCCGGCTTCGCCGACCGTTTCGAACTCGGAGTCGATGCGGCGCGCCTGGCCAACATTACGCGCATTTCGCGTACCTTTGATGAGATACTCAACCGCGCCCCGGCGCGGCAGGCGCCCTATGTTGGCGCCTCGGCCTTCGCCACCAAGGCCGGCATCCATGCCTCCGCGCTCGCCAAGGACCCTTCGACCTACGAACACGTGCCGCCCGAAAGCGTCGGCAACGAACGCTCCGTGATGGTCTCCCAGCAGGCCGGCCGCTCCAACCTGCTGACGGCGCTCAAGCGCCACGGCATAGAGCTGAGCAAGGATGATCCGCGCCTCGATACGCTCCTGCGCCATGTCAAGGAGCGGGAGGCGCGCGGCTATTCCTATGACGGCGCCGACGCCTCTTTCGCGCTGCTGGCGCGTAAGACCCTGGGAACGCTGCCCAAATTCTTCGATGTCGAGAACTACCGCACCAGCGTCGAACGCCGGCACAATGCGCGCGGCGAGCAGATCGCGGTGACCGAGGCCATCGTCAAGATCAGGATCGACGACGATTTGCTGATGTCGGTGGCCGAGGGCAATGGCCCCATCAACGCGCTCGACCTGGCGATGCGCAAAGACCTCGGCAAGTATTCGGACAAGATCGGCGATCTCGAACTGGTCGATTTCAAGGTCCGTATCCTGGACGGCGGCACGGGCGCGGTCACCCGTGTGCTGGTCGAAAGCCGCGACGGCACGGGGGAGCGCTGGTACACTGTCGGCGTGTCCGCGAACATCATTGATGCCTCATTTGAGGCGTTATATGAGTCGATCACCTATAAACTGTTGAAAACCGAGGTGCCGGCCAACAATCCGGCGCATTAGGTCTTCCGCGACAACCCGGTTTGTAGGCGCATTTCTTGGCGCCTATGAACCCCTTGGAGGCAAAACTGGCCGAGACCGCCCCTAAACGTCCCCTTGCCGTCACGATTGGCGCGGCGGTTGCTACATTGGTCGTCATTGCAGGGGTGCTGACTGGCCCTACGATCCTGAGCTGCTCCAATAGCCCCGAAGGCTTCGCCGCCTGCTTCTCGGGCAAGTTGTCCGATATCGGCGTGCTGCCCAAGCCGGCGCCCGTCGCGGTGGCCGAGGCGCCCTCGGCGCAGGAAGAGCCTGCCGCCCAGACCGCGACCCCCGAGCCCGAGACCGCCCTCCCGGCCAATATTCCCGACATTATCGGCCCCACCTTCGGCTTGCTGCGCGCCCAGCCGGATGGCTCGGTGGTGATCGCCGGCAGCGGCAAGCCCGGTACCGAGGTCGAGGTTTTCGCCAACGACGATTCCATCGGCAAGACCCCGGTCGAGCAAAGCGGCGACTGGGTGCTGGTGCCCGAAAAACCGCTGCCGCCGAGCGGCGTCGAACTCACGGTCGGCGAGGCCGGTTCGCCCCAGCGCTCCGGTCAGTCTTTCGTGGTGGTGATCGATCCTGAGCATAAGGCCGAGCCGCTGGTCGTCGCCAGCGTTCCGGGCAAGGCCAGCGAAGTGCTCCAGGGGCTCGTGAAGCCCGGCACCGAAGTGCCGGCCGACATCGCCGTCGCCCAGGCACCGGTCAACGCGCCGGGCTCCAATGTTCCGGCCCAGACGGCCGCCCCGGCCGTCACACCACCGGCGATCGAAGTTGCGGAGGCTCCGGCGGCCGCCGAGGAAACGCCGGCCCCGCCGAGCGCGGCTGCGCCGCCTGCCGAACCGCCAGCCGCTCCGGCCGCCGAGCCCCAGGCTGCGGCCCAGCCGGCCGAACCCGCTGCACCTGCCGCCGAACCTGCTGCACCTGCCGCCGAACCAACTGCACCTGCCGCCGAACCAGCTGGCCAGACCGCGCCGGCACAGGATGAGCCTGCTGCCCTTGCCGAAGCGCCGGCGGCTCCCGCTGAACCGCCTGCCGCGCCGCAGGAACCGGCTGCGCAGCCGGCTGCTGCCGAGCCTGCCGGAACGCAGGTGGCCGCAGCCGAGCCGCCAGCCGCCGTCGCGGCTCCGGCAGCGCCGCAGCCACAGACCGAGGTCCCGGCCCTTGTCGCCAGCATCGACGCCATCGAGATCGATGGCGAAAAGAACTTCTTCGCTGGAGCAGGGACGGATGGCGCCACCATTCGCCTCTATGTCGATGACCTGCATATCGCCGACACCGTTGTCCGCGGCGGCCGCTGGCTGGTGGAAACCACCCGCAACGTATTGACCAAGCCGTCGCAACTGGTGCGCATCGACGTGCTCAAGGCCGGCTCTTCGGAAGTCGCCACGCGCGCCGAGGTCAATTTCGAGATCGATCTGCCCGCCGTTCCGACCGAACAGGCTCCGGTCGCCGTGGCGCAGGCCGAAACGCCTGCCGTCACGCCGCCCGCTGCCGCCGAGCCCCCGGCTCCTGCCGCCACGCCCACTCCGAGCCAGGAGCCCGCTTCCGCTGCGTCCCAGCCGCAGGCCGAACCCCAGGCAGAGCCTGCCGCCGCTCCGCCCGAGCCCGCGCCGGCGGCTGCCAGCGACGCCTCCGTGCCCACCATGGTCGCCGTGCCCATCGGCAACGACCCAGAAGCGGTGCGCTTTGCCTCGGGCAAGGCCATCATCCGCAGCGGCGACAATCTCTGGACCATTGCGCGCCGCGTCTATGGCCAGGGCATCAAATATACGACGATCTACGAGGCCAATACCGGCCAGATTCGCGATCCGCACTGGATCTATCCCGGCCAGGTCTTCGACCTGCCCGAGGACGAGGCGGAATAGCCGCCGACCCATTCCACGAATCGGATGGCCCCGCCAAGGCGGGGCCATTTTTCTGGGAAAGTCCGCAGTTTGGTATAGTTCTAACTTGCGAACCGGCCCCCCTTCTTTTATCGTAAAATAACGATGAAAACTCTGAACATGCACGACGAGGATCTGGCAGCCATGCTGCGCGCCTTGGGCCACCCGGTGCGCCTGTCGATTCTGCGCATCCTCGGCACGCAGACCGATTGTTGTTGCACGGACGTGACCCAGTGCCTGCCGCTGGCGCAATCGACCGTGTCCCAGCATATCAAGGTGCTGCTCGACGCCGGCCTTATCGAGCGCCAGGCCAAGGGCACCCGCAATTGTTATTCCCTCAGGTCCGATAGGCTCGAGGCGGTCAATTCCGCCTGCGCGGGCCTGCTCGCCGGCCTCGTTCAGGCTCCGCAACGGTTGCCGGAAACGGTCTGATGTCTTCTCCCGATATGTCCCAAAAGAAACCTCGCGTAAGCGCCGAGGAAGGTTCTCTGCTTTCCACGGTCCGCAACCTGTGGGTCTATATGTGGCCGGAGGGGCGCAACGACCTCAAGCTGCGCGTGGTGCTGGCCATCGGCGCGCTGCTGGTTTCCAAGGTCGCCACCACCCTGGCCCCCTTCGCCTATAAGGGCATCATCGACGCCCTGGGGCAGACCGGCGGCAACCAGGCGCTGGTCATGGGCCTGGCCGTCCCCATCGTGCTGGTCATCGCCTATGGCGTTGCCAACGTCGTGGATGCCGGCTTCCAGCAACTGCGCGACGTGCTGTTCGCCAGCGTCGGCCAGCATGCCGTGCGTACACTGGCCTTCCAGACCTTCAACCACCTGCATCGCCTGTCGCTGCGCTTCCATCTGCAACGGCGCACCGGCGGCCTGTCGCGCGTCATCGAGCGCGGCACCAAGGGCATCGAAACCATCGTGCGTTTCACCATGCTCAATACGGCCCCGACGCTGGTGGAATTCGTGATCGTCGGCGTGGTGTTCATCGCCATGTTCGGCGTGAGCTATCTGGGCGTGCTGATCGTCACCATCTGGCTCTATCTCTGGTTCACCATCAAGGCGAGCAACTGGCGCATCGCCATCCGCCGCGACATGAATGCGTCCGATACCGACGCCAATTCCAAGGCCGTGGACAGCCTGCTCAACTTCGAAACGGTGAAGTATTTCAACAACGAGGCGTTGGAGGCCCGGCGGTTCGACGCCTCGATGGCGACCTATGAGCGCTCGGCCATCCGCATCTGGAATTCGCTCGGCGTGCTCAATTTCGGGCAGGCGGTGATCTTCTATGTCGGCCTCACCATCATGTCGGCCATGTCGATCGTAGGCGTGCTCAACGGCCGCCTGACGTTGGGCGACTTCGTGCTGCTCAACACGTTCCTGATGCAGATCTACCGGCCGCTCAACATGATCGGCTTCGTCTATCGCGAAATCCGCCAGGGCCTGACCGATATCGAGGAGATGTTCAAGCTACTCGACCAGGACCCGGAAATCGTCGACAAGCCGGACGCCAAGCCGCTCGAGGTGACCGGCCCGGTCGTCCGCTTCGACGACGTGCATTTCCAGTACGATCCCGACCGTCCGATCCTCAAGGGCGTGAGCTTCGAGGTGCCGGCGGGCAAGACCATCGCGGTGGTCGGTCCTTCGGGCGCCGGCAAGTCCACGATCTCGCGGCTGCTCTATCGCTTCTATGACGTCACCAGCGGCAGCGTCACCGTGGATGGGCAGGATGTGCGCGACATCAAGCAGGATTCCCTGCGCGCCGCCATCGGCATGGTTCCGCAGGATACGGTGCTCTTCAACGACACCATTGCCTATAACATCCGCTATGGCCGCCCCGACGCGAGCGAGGAAGAAGTGCGCGCCGCCGCACGCATGGCGCAGATCGCCGGCTTCATCGAGTCGCTGCCCAAGGGCTACGACACGCCGGTGGGCGAGCGCGGCCTCAAGCTTTCGGGCGGCGAGAAGCAGCGCGTAGCCATTGCCCGCACCATCCTCAAGGCGCCGCCGATCCTGGTGCTGGACGAGGCGACCTCGGCGCTCGATACCAAGACCGAGCGCGATATCCAGTCGGCGCTCGATGCCGTCTCGGCCAATCGTACCACGGTGGTGATCGCCCACCGCCTGTCGACCGTCATCAACGCCGACGAGATCATCGTCCTGCGCGACGGCCAGATCGCCGAGCGCGGCCGCCACCCGGAACTGCTGATGCGCGATGGTCTTTATGCGCAGATGTGGAACCGCCAGCGCGAAGCCACGGAAGCCGAAGAGCATCTGCGCCAGGTGCAGGACGACAAGGACGGTTTCGTCCGCCGCTCGCCCGTGCCGGAAGGCGAGGCCGCGGAATAAGGGGCACTCCTTTCCTTCTCCCCGCGTGGGAGAAGGTGGCGCGTCGGCGCCGGATGAGGGGGCTGCGCTGTTTGGGGCTCACCCCTCACCCGCCCTGCGGGCACGAAGGAGGATGGCTGAGCTTGTGGCTTCAGCCGTCAGACCTTGGCTGCCACCCGGCGCCGCACCAGTTCGCTGCTGTTGACGATCAGGATACCCGCCAGCACCAGCAGGGCGCCGATGGCGAAGTTGGCGTCGACCGGTTCGTGCAGCACGATCACCGCGCTCACCACGCCGAAGAGTGGCGTCATGAAGGACAGGATGCCGAGCCGTGAGGCGAGGTAGCGCTTGAGCATCCAGAACCACACCAGAAACGTCACCAGCGTCACGATGACGGACTGGAAGCCCAGGCTGACAACGGCCGTCTGGGTGAACTCCATATGCGTGGCGCCGGTCATGGCAGCTACCAGCAGCATGAGAATCGTGGCCACGGCCACCTGATAGAACAGCGTGCGTGCGGCGGGCGCCTCCGAGATGCGGGTGGTGCGGATCACCACGGTGGTCAGGCCCCAGGACATGCCGCCCAGCAGCGCCAGGAAATCCCCCAGCAGCATGTTGCTGGCGCCGGCGCCGGGCGTGTCACCGCGCCCGAAAAAGGCGACGCCGATGCCGATGAAAGCCACCACCACGCCCAGCCATTGCGCGCGCGACATGCGTTCCTCGGGCAGCAGCAGGTGGAGGCCGAGCGCCGACCAGATCGGGGACGTATAGACGAAGACCGAGACGTGCGAGGCATAGGTGAAGTTGATCGCCCAGGCGATGAACAGGAACTCCATCGTGAACAGCAGGCCGGCGATGAGGCCGGGGCCGATCGAGCCGTCCCTGAACTGGCTCAGCCCGCTCTTCCAGAGAAGATAGGCGCCGATCACCACTGCGGCGAAGCCCGAGCGCAGCGCGATCTGCATGACGGTGGAGATATCGGGCGCCGCCAGTTTCATGGCGACCTGCTGGAAGCCCCAGCACAGGCAGAGGACGAGCATGATGCCGAAGGCGGTGGCATCTAGGGGGCGGCGGGCCGCTTTGTTTTCCATGTCGGGGAGGACTCGGGCGATGGGAGGGCGTCAAAACGCCCGCACCATCTGCGCTTCCGGGGCAGGGGGCAAACGATATTTGGCCGCATGCCGGGGTGGAATACGAAAGGGCCCGCATCGCTGCGGGCCCTTTGCGGTTTCGTCGGGAAGCGTGGCCTTATTCGGCCGCGTCCTGGCGGGAGACGATGGTCACCCCGTCCTTTTCCGTCTCGACCAGGCCGTTGCCGTCGGTGCGGATATACTTGCTGGCGCTGTTGGCGTCGGCCGGGATTTCCACGGCGACCCCTTCTGCCGTCTCGGCAACTTCCTTGCGGCGGAAGGGGCTCAAGAGGGCGCCGAAGGCGCGGCCGATAAGCGAACCCACCCAGCCGAGCTGATGCTTGATCACATGCGGGGCGGTGATCATCGTCGGCACCATGATCAGCGTCAGTGCCGTCGAGAAGAACAGGCCCGAGACCAGCGCTGCCGACAGGTGCACGAACCACGAGCCGGCCAGGCCACCCACCACGATCTCGCGGCGGATGAAGTCGAACTCGATGTTGAGCGCCATCGGGATCACGCCGAGCGCCGTCACCGTGGCGGTGAGCAGCACCGGGCGCACGCGCTGGGCGGCGGTGATGAGCATGGCCTTGATCGGTTCCACGTCATCGTCGCGACGGTAATGGTTATAGGTGTCGATCAGCACGATGCCGTTCTTCACCACGATACCCGCCAGGGCCACGATGCCCAGGCCCGTCATGATGGCCGAGAAGCTCATCCCCGTCACCAGCATGCCCAAGAACACGCCCGCCAGGGACATGATCACCGTCGAGAGCGTCACCAGCACCTGGTAGAAGCTGTTGTACTCGAGCAGCAGGATGAAGAAGATCAGGAACATGGCCATGCCGAATGCCTGCACGATGAAGGCATTGGTATCGCCGATCTGCTCGGCCGAACCGCCATAGGCGATGTTGATGGTCGAGGGCCATTCCTGCGTAGCCTGCCAGGCCTGCAATTCCCTGATCTTGGCATCGGTGGCGACGCCAGGCTCGAGGTTGGCGGCCACGTTCATCACATAGACGCCGTCGCGACGGGTGATGTTGGCGACCTTGGGCACGGCCTTGCGCTCGATGAAGTTCGACACCGGCACCAGACCGGCACTGGTCATGATGCGCAGGTTGTCGAGCGTATCGAAGGTGCGCTCGTCCTGCGGCAGGCGAACACGGATATCGAGTTCGTCGGTCGCGTCGTCCGGACGATAGGTGCCGAGCTTGACGCCCGAGGTCACGAGCTGGACGTAAGGCGACAGCTCGCGCACGCCGATGCCGTACTTGGCGGCTTCCGCGCGGTCGATCGTCACTTCCCAGTCGATGCCGGGGGAGGGGCGGCCGTCTTCGACGTCGATGGCGCCGCCCAGCTCGTTCTCGACATAGTTGCGCAGCTTGGCCACGGCCGGAGCGAGGTCGGCATAATTGGTGCTCTCAACGCGCAGGTTGATCGCCTTGCCGGCCGGCGGGCCGTTTTCCTGGGCCGCGATCTGAACTTCGAGACCGGGGATGTCCTTGGTACGCTCACGGATGTTGGAGAAGATCTCCTCGGCCGTGACGCGTTCGTTCCACGGCAGGAGCTGGAGGTTGAACTGGCCGACCGTGTCCGGCGGGGCGCTCGAACCCATCATCATGCCGCCCGAACCGGCGAAGGTCATGATGGAATCCTGGATGCCCGGGACCTGGAGAATCTGGTCTTCGACTTCCACCAGCAGGTCGCGGACTTCGACCGGCGAGTAATTGCCGCGGGCGATGACGTTGACCGTGCCGTATTCCGGCTCGGACGCCGGGAAGGCCTCGGTGCCGGTCGGGTGGCTGATATAGAGCGCGAAGATGGCCGCGATGATGCCCAGGCCTACCGGCAGCGTCACCAGCGGATAATGGAGCAGCACCGAGAGCAGCCGCACGTAATGGCCGGAGAAGCCGCGCACCTTCTTGAGGTCGAACTTGTCCGGGTACATGACGATGTCAGCGGCTTCCTTCTCCTCTTCATCGATATGCGCGCGGGCGATGATGCCGCCGATCACGGGCATGAAGATGAGTGCGGAGACCAGCGAGGCCACCATGACCACGATCACGATGATCGGCAGGTAGCTCATGAACTTGCCGATGATGCCCGGCCAGAACAGCAGCGGGATGAAGGCGCCCAGCGTCGTGAAGGTAGCCGAAACCACCGGCACGAACATCTTGCGCGCCGCCATGATGAAGGCTTCCCGCTTGTCGTAGCCTTCGGCGAGCTTTCGCTCCGCGTATTCCACGACCACGATCGGGTCGTCCACGAGCACGCCCACCGCCAGCACCAGGCCGAACATGATCATCATGTTGACGGTCATGCCCATGAGCTGAACGACGAGGAAGGCGATCATGAACGAGATCGGGATCGAGGTGCCGATCATGATGGCCGGACGGATGCCGAGCGTGGCCACGCAGGTGATCATCACCAGCGCCACGGCAGTCAGCACCGCCGCTTCCAGCGAGCGGTAGAGGCTCTTGGTCGAGTCCGCCTGGTCGACAAGGAACGAATGCTCGATGCCGTCCGGCCAATCCTTGGTGAAGGCGGTCGTCACGTTGCGCACTTCGTCCGAAATGCTGATGACGTTGGTGCCCAGCTTCTTGACCACGCCCAGCGTGATGGCCTGCTGGCCGTTCACATGGGCGAATTCGGTCGCGTCCTTGAAGGTGCGCTGGATGGTAGCCACGTCGCCAAAGGTGACGACGGTGTTGCCGTCGGTCTTGAGCGGCAGGGAATAGACGTCCTCGGCCGTGGTGATGAGGCCGGGCACTTCGACGTTGAACGAGCCCTTGCCGGTATCCAGCGTACCGCCGGGCACCACCATGTTGTTCTTGGCCAGCGCGTCCATGAGCTGCGCGGCCGTCAGGCCATAGGCCTCCAGCCGGTTGGTGTCGATGGTGACGGCCAGCATCTCGTCGCGGGCGCCGGAAATCGAGACGCTCTGGACGTCGGGGATTTCCTCGAGCTTCTTCTTGAGGTCCTTGGCCTTCTCGACCAGGGCGCGCTCAGGCACGTTGCCATAGACGGCCACCGAAACCGACGGCATGCCCGAGAACGAAATCTCGGTCACGGTCGGGGTCGTGGCGTCGTCCGGCAGGTCGCCGGTCACGCCGTCGAGCTTGGCGCGGACGTCGGAGAGGGCCTTGTCCTTGTCGGTATTGACGTTGAACTCGAGGAAAACCGAGGCGTGGCCGGTCGTCGAGGTCGAGGTGTAGTTCTCGAGTCCGTCGATATCCTTGACGCGGTCTTCGATCGGCTTGGCCAGCAAGCGCTCGGCGTCATAGGGCGAAACGCCCGTCTGGCTGACCGAGACGTAGAAGTAGGGGATGTCGATGGCCGGGAAGCTTTCCTTGGGCAGCGACATGTAGGCGCCGAAGCCTGCGACCATGAGCAGGGCCATGACCGTCAGGACGACGCGGGGCATCCTCAGGATGCGTTCGATGAAATCAAGCATGTTGATCAGGCCCCATCAGCCTTGGCAGCGTTCACGGTCTGCCCGGCCTGAACGAATTCCTGCCCGACAGTGATGACATCCAGCTTGGCGGGGAGGCCGGTAACCAGAACGCCCTCCCGCGTGTCGCTGACGATGGTGACCGGATAGAAGGTCACCTTGCTGTTCTCGACGGCGCGCACGCCGAGCGTGCCATCGTCGTCAAGGGTGAGCACCGACTGCGGAAGCAGCTGGGCCGACGTGGAGCCGAGGTTGACGGTGGCAGAGGCGGTGAGGCCGGCCTGCAAGGAACCGTCGGCATTGGGAATCTCGATCTCGATCGGGAACGAGCGGGTGGCCGCATCGGCAACCGAAGCGATGTAGCTCACCTTGCCCTGGGCGGTCTTGCCGGTAACGGTCGAGACGGTGGCCGGCAGGCCGAGACGGGCATAGCCGATCCGCGCTTCCGGCACATTGCCGGTAAAGACGATCGGGTTCATCTGGACGATGGTGGCGCAGGGCGAGCCGGCTGCCAGCATGGCGCCGACATTGGCCAGCGGGTCCTGCACGACGCCGTCGCTCTTGGCGCGGATTTCGGTGCGTTCGAGTTCGGCCTTGGCCTGGTCGACAGCGGCCTGCGCCCCCTTGAGCGAGGCTTCGACGCCCAAAAGCGCGTTCGAGGCCGCCGAACCCTTCTCCACCAGCGTCTTGGTGCTGTTATAGGCGCTTTGCGCCTGAGCCAGCGTCGCCTCGGCCTGGGCAACGGCCGTCTGGCGCGTACCCTGGTCGAGCGTGCAGAGGAGGTCCCCGGTCTTGACCGACTGGCCCTTGGTCACGGCCACGGCCGAGACGATGCCGGTGGTCTCCGCCGAAGCGGTCACCGTGGCCTTGGCCCTGGTCTGGCCGCGCAGCGGCACTTCGATCGGCATATCCTTGGCCGTGAAGGTTTCGATGCGCACGGACCGGGCCTCGTCGGCCGAGCCCTTGGCGGCCTGCTGGCGCTGCGCAATGGTCAGGTGGGGGTCGATATCACTATGGTTTTCGGATTCCGACAGCATTCCCGAATTCTCGAGAGCCGTCTTGACCGGACCGTCCTTGCCGCCGTCAACGAGTTCAACAATGTGGCGTTCGCCCTTGCCTGGTCCCTGTCCACCCTGGACAAGCAGGCCCGTCGAAAGCCAGGCGCCTGCCGCCAGTATGATCAGGAAGGCTACGCCGTAAGAAAAAAATGCACGCATAATCTAAAAAACCCCCGCTATTCTGCCGCTTGAGCGGCCTCGGTGTCAGGGCGCGCCATCGCGATTAGCTCGCGCATATGGGTAGCCATATGTTGGCGTGCAACCTCCATCACCGAGATTCCGTAATTGACGACCCAGGCATCGGCCGGGCTCGCCTTTTCATCCTGGAGCACCTGCTCCATCTGCTTTCTCATTTCGTCGAGCCGGGCGATCTGCTCCAGCAGCCGTGCTTCCACCAGGCTCTGGGGCAGCAGATGCGCATAGCGCGCAAACAGCAGGAACGGCGAACGATAGACATCCTCGCCGATCGGCTCGAACAACGACGACACGAAAGCGCGTCTGCCGGCTTCCGTGATCGCATAGACCTTCTTGGCCGGCTTGCCGGCCTGCGGCTCGACCCGGCTGGTGACCAGCCCATCCGCCTCCATCTTGGCGAGCGCGGGATAAATCGAGCCGAAACTGGCGTCCACGAAATAGGCACACTCGCCTTCTACCGTGAGCCTTCGAATCTCGTATCCCGTCGCCTCACCCTCATAGAGGATCGAGAGGCAGACCGTTCTGACGTTCATGTGGGCAGTCTCCCGCGAGTCACATACTCGCTCGATATATGCTGGCGCTATATATCTCGAACGAGCATATATCAAGCAGGAATAGGGGAAGAGGAGTGGGGCCGGTTAACGCGGTGTTTCCGCGGCGCTGCCGCGCCTTTGCCGCCACTGCATTGGCACACAAAGCCTTATCGGAACCTTAGTGCGGTTCCTGCAAATCCTCCACACTCCGCATTTGCATGGCTGCCTTGCGCGCAAGGTCTGGATTGCTGGCCGCGACGAAGAACGGATTGAGGAAATTCCTTTCCGCCTTGCCATAGGCGAGGGGGGCGCCGTCGAGCGTCAATACGACGCCGCCTGCCGCCTCCAGCACCGCCTGTCCGGCGGCAGTATCCCACTCCGCCGTGGGCGTGAAGCGCGGGTAGAGCTGCGCATCGCCGCGCGCCAGCAGGCAGAATTTGAGCGAGGAGCCCACCGAAACGTCGCTCTCGATCTTGAGGTCTTCGATCAGGCGCGCAAGCGCCGCGTGGCCGTGCGAACGGCTGGCGACAACGCGCATCGGCGCAGCGCAATCCACCTGGATTCTGTGCCGCTCCCCATGCGTCGATCCCGAAACGCTGCACGTGAACGCGCCCTCCGGTCCGCCGCAGAAACATTCCCCCGTCGCCGGGGCCAGCACGACCCCGAGCGTCGGCCGGCCATGCTCGACCAGCGCGATATTGACGGTGAACTCGCCGTTGCGCTTGATGAATTCCTTGGTGCCGTCCAGCGGATCGACCACGAAGAACTTTTCGCCCAGCACCGGGATATGCCCGGCCGCGGCGCTTTCCTCGGCAAGCACGGGTATGCCTGTTGCCGCCAGATATTCGAGGATCACCTTCTCGGCCGCGGCATCGGCCTCGGTCACGGGCGAGCCGTCCGATTTCTCGGTGGCTGCGAACGGGCGGGCATAGACTTCGTCGATGACCCGAGCGGCCGCGATGGCGGCTTCCAGCATCAGGTCGAGCAGCTTTTCGCTCATCCGGCTTTGCCGATCTCGATATCGAGGCCCAGATCGAGCGGCGTCGCCGACATGGTGATCTGGCTGGTGGAGATGAAATCCACGCCCGTCGCCGCGATCGCCTTGAGCCGTTCGAGCTTGACTCCGCCCGAAGCCTCCAGCACGGCGCGGCCGGCGGTGATCTCGACGGCGCGGCGCAGCGTCTCGTTGTCCATATTGTCGAGCAGCACGACCTTGGCGCCGCCATCGAGCGCTTCACGGAGCTGGTCGAGCGTTTCGACCTCGATCTCGATGGAAACCAGATGCCCGGCGAAAGCCTGCGCCGCCTTGAGCGCCTGCGTCACCCCGCCGGCAACGGCGATGTGGTTATCCTTGATGAGAATGGCGTCGTCGAGCGCATAGCGGTGATTGGCGCCGCCGCCGCAGCGGACGGCATATTTCTCGAAGGCGCGCAGGCCCGGCGTGGTCTTGCGCGTATCGCAGATGCGCGTCTTCGTGCCGTCGAGCTCGCGCGCATAGCGCCGCGTCAGCGTGGCGATGCCGCTCAGGTGGTTGAGGAAATTGAGCGCCACGCGCTCGGCCATCAGCACCTGCCGCGCATTGCCCCAGACGCGCCCGACCACGGTGCCCGGCTCGACCGCATCGCCATCGGCGACGGCCGGCTCGAACGTCACGCCATCCCCGATCAGCCGGAAGGCGGCGGCGGGGAAGGGGAGGCCGGCGATGACGCCGGCTTCGCGCGATGCCAGCACGGCGGAGGCCGTCGCGTTCGGGGGCAGGGTGGATTGGCTGGTGAGGTCGCCGGCCAGCCCGAGGTCTTCCTCGAGCGCCGCCAGCACCGCCTTGTCGACCAGCGGCCTGGGCAGTTCGGCAACGGGCGTCGTCACAACATGCATATCAGGCCCTCCCGGCAATACGGCGAGGGGTTTACGCGCGCATGCGCGGGCTGGCAAGCGCCGCTCACGATCCCTTCAGTGGCGCGATCGAGCCGCGCGCCACCAGTGGGCATTCCATCTTTATCTTATGGGCGCTGATATCGCCCGCCTGCCGGTCGAGCAGGGCGCCGACCGCCCAGCGTGCCATCTCGTCATGCGGCAGCACCACGGTCGAAAGCGGCGGCTGCGCATAGCTGGCCAGGTCCTCGTCGTCGAAACCGACGATGGAAATATCCTCGGGCACCCGCAACCCTTTCGCCTTGACCGCATCATAGGCGCCGATGGCCATGCGGTCGTTGAAGCAGAAGATCGCCGTGGGCGGGTTAGGCATGTCGAGCAGCCGCGCCGTCAGCTCGCGCCCGCCATTGACCGTCCAGCCGCCCGCCACGACGAGGTCGGGATCGACAGCCACGTCCCAGGTGGTCAGCGCCTGGCGATAGCCCTGCTCGCGCGCCCGCGCCGCCTCGATCCAGTCTTCGCCCGTAAGATGGGCTATGCGGCGATGCCCGGCCTTGAGCAGCGCCTCGGTGGCCGCATAACCGCCCGCCACGTCGCCCGGCACCACGGAGGGAAAGCGCGTCCGCTTCTCGTAGCAATTGAGCAGCACCGTCGGCATCTCGCGCAGCTTTTCGGGTGCATGCACGAGGTGCGTGGTCACCAGCGTCGCATAAATGACCCCGATCGCCTTCTGCTGCTGCAGCATGTCGAGCGCCGCTGCTTCGAGCTTGGGGTCGCCGCGCGTGCAATAGGTCGCCAGCAACACGTCCTGCAGCGCCGCCTCGTCGCGCGCGCCTTCGATGAACGGCATGGCGAAGGGCGTGGTGCTCACTTCATCGAGAATAAGGCCGATGACAGGGGAGGCATTTTCGGGCACGGCATGGCGCGGGCCCTTGCGATAGCCCAGCGCCTCGGCAGCCTCCAGTACGCGCTTGCGCGTGGAATCGGCCACGCGCGCATTGGCGACGCCGTTGAGCACGAGCGAAACCGTGGCTTGCGACACGCTGGCCCGCTCCGCCACGTCGATCATTGTCGCGCGTTTGCTCATATCCTCAACCGGTTGGTCCGTCACGTTTTCCCCGCTTCTGCCATGCCCGTTCCGGCTTGCCAAACTTATTCGCAAACGTTGATCACGGCCCCGCTTGCCAAAGGCGCGATCCTGCACTAGCGTTGCTAATAATATAACTAAAAAGATTACCCAAGGGGGAGTCATGACTATCAGGGCCGTCGTGTCCCAAGGTATCCGCCAGAGCCTGTCGCTCGATGGCGCCTGGCAGTTCCGCATGGATGGGGAGCAGGGCTGGCGTACCGCCACGGTGCCCGCGCCCTGGCAGTCGCAGTTCGACGACCTGCGCCATTCCTTCGGCCGCGCCGTCTATGCGCGCACCTTCGCCATTCCCGCCGAATGGCAGGGCCGCGAAGTCGCCATCAGGTTCGGCGCCGTCAATTACCTGTGCGAAGTCTATTTCAACGGCGCGCTGCTCGGCGCCCATGAGGGCGGCTACCTGCCGTTCGAATTCGTGCTGCCGGCCGATAAGGTCCGCGCTGAAAACAGCGTCGAAGTCCGCGTGACGCTGCCGAGCGCCGATGCCGGCGAATACCCCGAGACCCCGTTCGGCGAAATCCCGCACGGCAAGCAGAGCTGGTACGGCCCGGTCGGCGGCATCTGGCAGTCGGTGACGCTCGAAGCGCGCGACGCTCGCCACCTCGTTCACGCAGCGATTTCCGCCGATCTCGCCTCGGGCCGCGTCACCGCGACCATCGAGGCCAGCGCTGCCGCCTCCGGCCTGGCGCTCGAAGCCGCGATCATCGCCCCCGATGGCGCCATTGCCGCCACGGCCTCGGGCAATGTCGGTGCGGTGCTCGCCGCACAGGTGCAGGACGTGCGCGCCTGGTCGCCGGAGCATCCCAACCTCTATTCCATCCGCATCGACCTCAAGGCGGCGGACGGCACGGTCGTTGACAGCCTTACCCAGGCCTTCGGCTTCCGCACCATCGAGACGCGCGATGGCAAGTTCTTCCTCAACGGCGAGCCGCTCTATCTGCGCGGCGCGCTCGACCAGGACTACTACCCCGAGGGCATCTACACCCCGCCTTCGCTCGAATTCCTCGAAGACCAGGCCCGCAAGGCCAAGGAACTCGGCCTCAACCTGCTGCGCTGCCACATCAAGGTGCCCGATCCGCGCTACCATGAAGTGGCCGACCGACTGGGCCTCCTGATCTGGACCGAAATCCCCAACCTGCAATATTTCTCGGCCCGCGGCGGCGAACGCCTGCGCGAGACCATGGCCGGCATCCTGCGCCGCGACGGCAACCACCCCTCGATCATCGCCTGGACGATCATCAACGAGGATTGGGGCACGCGCCTGGTCGAAAGCGCCGAGCATCGCCAGTGGCTCAAGGATACCTATGACTGGCTCAAGGCCGCCGATTCCTCGCGCCTCGTCGTCGACAATTCTGCCTGTATCCCGAACTTCCACGTCAAGACCGACATCAACGACTATCATTACTACCGCTCGATCCCCGAGCGCCGTGCCGAATGGGAGAAGCTGACCGAGGAATTCGCCGCCGGGGCCGACTGGACCTATAGCCCGCATGGCGATGCCGAGCGGCGCGGCGACGAACCGCTCGTCGTCTCCGAATTCGGCGTCTGGGGCCTGCCCAACCCGGCCCAGATCCGCGATGCCGACGGCAAGGAATATTGGTGGGCCGAGACCGGCGGCAATTGGGGCGATGGCGGGGCCTATGTCCACGGCATCGAAAACCGCTTCGCCACTTATCATCTCGGCAAGGTCTTCGGCTCGCTCGATGCCTTCATCGACAACGTGCAATGGTATCAGTTCGCCAATCTCAAATATGAGATCGAGTCGATGCGCGCCCATGCGCCCATCGTCGGCTACGTCATCACCGAGCTGACCGACGTGCATTGGGAGGCCAACGGCCTCCTCGACATGAACCGCAATGTCCGCGCCTTCCACGAGCGTTTCCACGAGGTCAACACCGATCTCGTCATCGTGCCGCAGCTCGATCGCCATGCCGGCTATGCCGGCGACAGCATCGCGCTCTCGCTCAAGATCGCCACCGGCGGCCGCTCGGTCCTGGCCGGCAGCCGTCTCGCCTGGTCCGTGGGCGGCGCCAGCGGGCAGGTCGACGTGCCGGCCACCGCGCCGCTCGCCGTCGCCGATCTCGGTTCGGTCTCCGTCCCGCTCCCGGCCAATGCCGGCGGGCAGGTCGTCTCCATCTCGCTCGAACTCAAGGCTGGGAGCGAAACCCTCTCGCGCAACAGCATCGACGTCTCGGTCTATGCCACCCGCTCGACCAAGGGCCTGCCCAAGGTCGCCAGTGGCGACAAGGCGCTGGCCGATCATGCCGCCGCCCTCGGCTACACGGTCGTCGATGCGGCTTCGGCCGATGTCATCCTCGCCCGCGCCCTGGGCCCGAGCGATATCGCCGCCATGCAGCAGGGTGCGCGCTATGTCGTGCTTGCCGATGGCAAGGCGACCACCAACCGCAATCTGCGCGCCGATACCGGCGGGCGCGAACCACCCTTCATGCCCATCGTCGACGAAACACCGGGCAACCCGCTCGGCAACGAGGCGCAGCTTCCCAATATCGGTTTCGTGGCGCGTCAGGGCACCATCTGGCGCGGCGACTGGATTGCCAATTTCTCGTGGATCAAGCGTAGCGGCGCTTTTGCCGGCCTGCCGGGCGGCCCGCTCCTCGATGCCTCGTTCGATCGCGTCGCGCCCTTCCACGTGCTCACCGGCTTCCGCTCCTGGGAATATGAGGGCCTGGTGCAGGCGGCTCTGGCCGTCGGCTACCTCAACAAGCCCGCCGTTCTCATCGGCCGGCGCTCCATCGATCGCGGCGGTCTCATCGCCACCACCTTCCGCCTGACGGAGGACGCGCCCGGTTACGATCCGGTTGCTACCGCCCTTTTTGATGCACTTGTGCTCACGGCGGCGGAAACAGGGGAGAAACTGACGCGCTGAACAAAAAAAGATCAGATAACGCAGTAGGTTACTTAGTGTATCCGACTGTTTGATTTGTATCGTTTTTCGCGTTGACAACCGGCGATCCTGCGATAGGGTCACGGCAGGGAAAGATAGTCGGGTCAAACCGACAGGGGCCGGGCAAACCGGCCCCGCACTTGGCGGTCAGCAACCGCGCTGGCCGAAAGGGAGGAAAGCGTGGCCGATATCAGGCTCAAGAGCGTCAGCAAGCATTTCGGCGCCGTTCGGGTGATCGAAGATGTTTCGCTCAGCATCGAATCCGGCGAGTTCATCGTCTTTCTCGGACCCTCGGGCTGCGGCAAGTCCACCTTGCTGCGCATGATCGCCGGGCTCGAAAGCGTCGATAGCGGCGAGATCTGGATCGGGGATCGCCGGGTCGACCAGCTTCCGCCCGCCGAGCGTGAAATCGCCATGGTGTTCCAGAACTACGCGCTCTATCCGCACATGACGGTCAAGGACAACATGTCCTTCGGCCTCCAGAACATCCGCATGCCCAAGGCCGAGATCGAAAAGCGCATCGCCAACGCGGCCAAGACGCTCGAGATCGACCACCTGCTCGAACGCCGCCCTGCGCAGCTCTCGGGCGGCCAGCGCCAGCGCGTCGCCATCGGCCGCGCCATCGTGCGCGATCCCAAGGCGTTCCTGCTCGATGAGCCGCTGTCCAACCTCGATGCCGGCCTGCGCGTGCGCACCCGCGTCGAGCTGGCCCAGCTCCACCAGCGCATGAAGGCCACCATGATCTTCGTGACGCACGACCAGACCGAGGCCATGACGCTGGCCAGCCGCATCGTCGTGCTCAACAACCGCAAGGTCGAGCAGATCGGCACGCCGATGGAGATCTATTCGCGGCCGGCCTCGCGCTTCGTCGCCAATTTCGTGGGTTCGCCCTCGATGAATTTCCTGCCCGTCACGCGCGTTACCGATCGCGACGGCAGGGCGCTGGTGACGCTGCCCGACCAGTCCGAAGTGCAGACGGCCATTCCCACCAGCAGCCTGCCGGGCGGCGATGGCCTGACGTTGGGCATCCGTGCCGAAGCGGTACGCGTGGCCGCCGATGGCGCGACGCGCGGCAAGCCCGACGTGATCGAGCGGCTGGGCGAGCGGACGCTGGCTTATGTGCGGCTGGCCGACAATTCCACCATCATCGCGGAGGACGCCGGCAACAGCCGGTTGGCAGTGGGGGATACGGTCGGACTGCGGCTGGATGGAACCTCGGCGCATATTTTCGATGCGCAGGACAAGGCCTATCACGCCGCCGATTGAGGAATTACCCGGGCGGCCCGGCGGCTCCAGCCGGGCGGCGCGGGAGGGGTCGCGGGTTCGATCCTGAGCAATGCCGAAGGGCGCCTGGAGCGTTTTACCCAAAAAGGGGAGGAATGACGTGAAGACTTTAATGAAGCTGGCAATGGTCACCACGGCGCTGATGTCGATCAGCTCCATGGTCCAGGCCAAGGAAACCGTGGTCTGGTGGGACTTCCTGAGCGGTGGCGACGGCGTGCGCATGAAGGCGCTGCTCGACCAGTTCAACCAGGAACATGCCGATTCCATCGAAATCCAGGCCACGACCCTGGAATGGGGCGTGCCGTTCTACACCAAGGTGCAGACCTCGGCCGCCGTGGGCGAAGGCCCGGACGTGATGACCTATCACATCTCGCGCCTGCCGCTGGGCGTGTCGACCAATACCCTGGGCGAGATCACCGCTGACGACCTGGCCAGCGTTGGCCTGTCGGAAGCCGATTATGCCGCCAGCAACTGGCAGGCTGCCCATATCGACGGCAAGCAGTATGCCGTGCCGTTCGATATCCACTCGATCGTCCTCTACTACAACAAGGACAAGCTGAAGGCCGCCGGCCTGCTCGACGACAACGGCCTGCCCAAGGGCCTCGACGGCGCCGACAATTTCAAGGCGGCTCTCCAGAAGCTCAAGGACGGCGGCACGCAATACGGTATCTCGACCGGCACCGCCGACGGCGCTACCCAGTGGCGTATCTTCTACTCGCTGTTCAACCAGCAGGACGGCAAGTTCCTGGACGGTGACAAGTTCCTGGACGGCGACAATCTCGACAAGGCCGTGAAGGCTGCCAGCGTCCCGGCCGAATGGGTCAAGGACGGCCTGGCTCCTGCCACCACCGAATACGCCGCCTCGATCGCGCTCTTCACCTCCGGCGAAGCGGCGATGCACATCAACGGCGTCTGGGAAGTCCCGACCTTCACCGACCTCGCCGCCAAGGGCCAGCTCGGCTTCGAATGGGGCGCGGTTGCCATCCCGACCTTCTTCGATCACCCGGCCACCTGGGCTGACTCGCACTCCTTCGCCATTCCGAACAATGTCGGCAAGGAAATGACCCCGGAGAAGCGCAAGGCCGTGATGGAAGTCATCGCCTGGATGAACAAGCACTCGCTCTCCTGGGCTGGCGCCGGTCACATCCCCGCTTACGCTCCGGTCCGCGACAGCGCCGAGTTCAAGGCCATGCAGCCCAACGCCACCTACTCGGTGCTGGCTGATACCGCCGCCTTCGATCCGGTCTCCAAGCTCGCCGGCGTGGCTTCGCCCGTCTACGACGCTGCCGGCAACTACTTGATGCCGGCCATCAATGGCGAGCTGGATGTCCAGCAGGCCATGGAAGAGATGCGCGACGACCTCCAGGGTCAGGTCGAGTAACAAAGAATGGGGAGCCGGTCGCCGCAAGGTGGCCGGCTTCTTCCTAGGCGAGGGGATTTTCCATGATCAAGAACCGGACAGCCGAAGTCACTGCAGCGCTGATCCTGGTGGCGCCTTTCGCGCTGATCTATGCCGTGCTCTTCATTTATCCGACCATCCAGATGGTCCTGATGAGCTTCACCGACGCGCCGCTGATCGGCGATGGTCAATGGGTGGGGTTGAAGAACTACGCCAAGATGTTCGCGGATCGGAAATTCCAGACCTCGGTCATCAATACCTTCTATTTCGTGCTGCTGACGGTCATTCCGAACACGCTGATCGGCCTCGCCATCGCGATGATGGTCAACCGCCTCAACGGCTGGCGGCAATCGCTGATCCTGGCGCTGTTCTTCCTGCCCTATATCCTGCCGGTCTCGGTGGTCTATCGCATCTGGAACTGGATGTTCGACCTGCAGTTCGGCGTCATGCAATACCCGATCGAATTCTTCACCGGCCAGCGCATTCCCGTCTTCCGTACGCCCGCGCTGTTCCTGCCGGCCGTCGCCTTCGTCACCATCTGGTGGACCTGCGGCTTCAACATCCTGCTGTTCCTGGCCGGCCTGCGCTCGATCTCGCCCGAAATGTACGAAGCGGCCTCGCTCGACAATGCCGGGCGCTGGAAACAGTTCACCCGCATCACCTGGCCCCTGATCTGGCCGGTGACGGCGCTGGTGCTCACTATCCAACTCATCCTGCAGCTCAAGATCTTCGACCAGGTCTATCTGTTCGTGCAGGGCGGCCGCGCCGACCCTTCGATGGTCATGGTGCAATATATCTACGTCAACGCCTTCCAGAAGAGCCAGGGCGGCTACGGCGCCACCATCGCCGTTGCCCTCTTCGTTCTCATCATTGCCATGTCGGTGCTGCAGTTCACCGCTCTGCGCGCGCGAGGTGAAAAATGAGTGCCGTCACCGAAAGCAATGCCGGCGCGCTTTCCCAGCGCCAGCTCCGCACCCTGCGCGCCTTTGATATCGGCGGCGCCGTCCTGGCGATCGTTACGGTCGTCGCGGCGATCATCTGGGCGTTCCCGCTCTATTGGGGCATCGTCACCACGCTCAAGCCCGAATACCAGGTGGTCGAGCCGGGCTTCGCACCCTGGCCGCGCACCTTCACGCTCGAGGCCTATATCCACATCCTCACCCACACCAATATCGGGCTGTGGTACCTCAATTCGCTGATGACCTCGCTGGCCGTGACCGCCATCGTCGTGCTCATGGGCGCGGCGGCGGGCTATGCCATCAGCCAGCTCGATTTTCCGGGCCGGCGCTTCATCTGGTTCATGATCCTGGCCAGTTTCATGGTGCCGATCCAGGCGCTGATCGTGAACCACTTCGTGCTCATGAGCCAGTTCAAGCTCATCAACACCTGGCTGGGCGTGATCCTGCCGCAGCTCATCGTTCCGGTGGTGGTGATCGTCTACAAGCAGTTCTTCGACAGCGTGCCCAAGGAGTTCCGCGAGGCCGCCGTGATGGATTCGGCCAGCGAGTTCCGCATGCTGTTCAGGATCTTCCTGCCCATGAACTGGGGCGTGACCACCGCCCTGGCCATCATCACCTTCATCGGCGCCTGGAATGCCTTCCTCTGGCCGTTCCTCGTCGCCACCAAGGAAGAGATGATGAACGTCACCGTCGGCATCACCCAGGTCCACGACGCCTTCGGCGTGCAATATGCCCGAGAACTGGCTGCGGCCGTGCTGGCGGGCCTGCCCGTGGCGGTGGTGTACCTGATCTTCCAGCGCCGCGTGACGCAGGCCATCATGCTCTCGGCCGGCATCAAGGGCTGAAGCCGCTTCATCTCCCTGACCCTGGGCCTTGCGCGCGTTCGGCAAGGCCCATCCTTTTTCGTCAGTCGTCCACGGGCATGAGATAGGCCGGATAGCGGTCCGCATCGAGCGGCGGAAGGCTGGCGATACGCAGCACCGTCGCCTCGCTCGCCCGGTCCAGATGCACCCGCAGCGCTTCCGCCGCCGCATCGACGTCGCGGTCGATCAGCGCTTCGAGCACCGCCAGGTGCTCGGCGAAGGCCAGGTTCATCTTAGGCCGCGCGCCATAGCGCTCCTCGGTATGGCTGGTGGCGATAAGCGAGCGCTGGCTGTCCTTGATGACCCGGGCGAGCTGCGCGTTGGTGCAGCGGCCCACAATGTCCACATGCAGGTCGCGCTCGAGCTTGTTCAGCTCGGACGGGGTGGCGACGCCGCGCACCATCAGCGCCTTGAGCCAGTCGCGTTGCTCGATCACCCGGCCCATGTCGAGCACCGCATAGGCGCTCTTGAGCGCCACCGGTTCGAGCAACTGGCGCAGCTCGTAATATTCGGCCACCTGGTCGGGCGTGAGCTTGTCGGCATACCAGCGCGCCTGCTTGTCCTGCCGCGTCAGCCCGGCCTGCTCCAGCCGGGTGAGGATCACGTGGGTGAGCGTGGGGCTCAGATTATGGGTATCGGCCAGCGTGAAGCGGTCGATGGCGAACGAGCCGAAAGCCACGCAGGAGGAAATGGTCGCCTCGATCTGCGGATAGACGCGATCGGAGGCTCCCGAGAGCCCGAAGGCGTCGCGATCGTCCTCGGAGAGTTCGAGCCCCGCCTCGAACAGGTCCATGCGGATGGGTGCGACCGGCCGGCCGGTATAGGACACCAGATGCCCGCGACCGCGGAACTTGGCGATCAGCCATTCCGAAGCGAGCTGTTGCAGCGCCGCGCGCGCAGGCGTGCGGCTGACGTCCAGCGCCTTGGCGATCCCTGCTTCGCCAAGCACGAGGCCATCTGGCAAGATGCGGTTCTCGATATGGCGTCTGAGCAGGGTATAAATCGCCTCGCTCAGGCGCTTGGTTTCATCTAGAGCTGCTGGAGCTTCCAGGGTGTCAATGGTCATCGGCAGGCTCCCGTAACGGCGTGGGGAAACGACCCTAGGCGGCGGATAATGGCCCCACAAAGGCGCCGATTGCCGCAACCACCGCTTCGCCAACCCCCGGCTCGCTCAGCGAATGGCCGGCTTTGTCCACCATCACGACCTCGGCATTGCCCCATTGGCGGGCCAATGCGAAGGCGGTCGCGGGCGGGCATAGAAGGTCATAGCGCCCCTGCACGATTTTCCCCGGAATCCGGGCCATTCGGCCCGCTTCGGCCAGCAATTGGCCGGGCGCAAGAAAGCAGTCGTTGGCGAAGTAATGCGCCTCCATGAAAGGGGAGGCGGCGAGGGGGCCTGCCGCCTCGTTTATGGCGGCGAAGTTGAGGCGACTTGCCGCAGGGGCGATCTCGGACAAAATCCGCTCCGTGTCGTTCCAGGCGCGCGCCGCGGGGCCATGCACCGCCGGATCGGAATCAAGCATGCGCCGCCAATAGCTTTCGAGCGGGGTAGCGCGCTCGTGCTCGGGCAGGAGACTCAGGAAGTCCTCGTGCAGCCCTGGATGGAAATGCGCCAGCCCGGCGCCAAAGGCCCAGTCGAGTTCGCTGCGCGTGCCCAGGAACGTGGCGCGCAGCACGATGCCGCTCACCCGTTCGGGATGGGCCTGCGCATAGGCGAGTGCCAGCGTCGCACCCCACGAGCCGCCCACCACCAGCCAGCGCTCGATGCCGAGCGTTTCGCGGATCAGTTCCATGTCGGCGACGAGGTGCTGCGTGGTGTTGGCCTCGCGGCTGCGGCGCGGCGTGCTGCGGCCCGCGCCGCGCTGGTCGAACAGCACCGCGCGGAACTGCGTGGGGTCGAACAGCCGCCTGTGGCTGGGCTGGCAGCCGCTGCCCGGCCCGCCATGGAGGTAAACCGCCGCAATGCCATCCGCCCGCCCAACCGTCTCGACATAGAGCTCGTGCCCGTCGCCCACGGGCAGCATCATCGTCGTCAGCGGCGTGAACGGATCGGAAAAGCTGCCGTCAGGCGTCATGCGCGTTCTCTTCCGGCTCCAGCGTGCCGCCGGCGAAGTTGCGGTAGATATAGCGATTGGTGCCCTCGGCCGCTTCCGTCTCGGCGATCTTGAAGATCTTGTCGTGAAGCGGGGAGAACGAGCAGGCCGGGTCGGTATTGCCGGCGCTGCCGGTCAGCGCGAAGGCCTGGCAGCGGCATCCGCCATAATCCTGCTCCTTGAACGCGCAGCTCCGGCAGGGTTCGGGCATCCAGCCGGTGCCCCGATATTTGTTGAAGGCATCCGAGTTCTGCCAGATCCAGGCGATGGAATGGTTCGAGCGCACGGATTCGAAATTGAGGTCCGTGATCGTTTCCGCCGCGTGGCACGGCAGGATCTTGCCCGCAGGCGTGATGTTGAAGAACTGCCGGCCCCACCCGCCCATGCACTTCTTGGGTCGGGTCGCGTAATAGTCCGGAATGACGAAGTCGATGGCGAGAATGCCCTTGAGCCGAGCCTCCGCCTCCTCGACCACCTTGGTCATCTCGTCGATCTGCTCGATCGAAGGCATCAGCGAGGCCCGGTTCTTGAGCGCCCAGCCGTAGTATTGCACGTTCGCCACCTCGATGCGGTCGGCGTCCATGGCTACCGCCATGTCGATGATCTCGGGCAATTGGTGCATGTTTTGCCGGTGCATCACGGCATTGACCGTCAGCGGCAGTCCCACCTCGCGCGCCCAGCCGGCGGCTTCCAGCTTCCTGGCGTGGCCGTTCCTGAACCCGCCGATGCGATTGGCCAGCACCGGGTCGGAGGCCTGGAAGCTGATCTGGATATGCGAAAGCCCGGCATCGGCCAGCGCTTCGAGCTTTTCCTTGCTCAGCAGCACAGCCGAGGTGATGAGGTTGGAATAGAGCCCGACATCGCTCGCATGCTGCACGAGTTCCACGAGGTCCTTGCGCACCGTCGGCTCGCCGCCCGAGAAGTGGACTTGCAGCACGCCGATCTCGGCAAGCTCGGTGAGCACCTTCTTCCACTCGTCGGTGGTCAGCTCATTGCTGGCCCGTTCCATCTCCACGGGGTTGGAGCAATAGCCGCATTGCAGCGGACAGCGATGCGTCATTTCCAGCAGTACGGCGAGTGGAATGCCATATTGTTCCGCAACCGTGCGGTTGCCTTCCAGGATGGCCACGCCATCCCTTGGATCGGCAAGGACCGGGCTTGAGTGGGTAATCGAAGGGCTCATGATTTCGCCTCCACCAGGAACCCGGATTCCGCCAGGTCCTGCAACATGGCAATGACATCCGCAGCGATCTCCTCGCGGGGCGCTGCGTATTTCTCGACAAGCAGGTCGATGATCACCGCCACCGCCCGCGCCCCGTCGCACATCTGCAAGATCTCGACGGCGATATCGTCGGGCGCCATCACGCGCTCGGGCACCAGCAGCACCCAGCGCTGGCGGCTTTCGTCGAACCGCAGCTTGGCGCCGCGGGCGAGGGTAGGGACGCTCGCCTCGCTGACATTCATCCGCCGCCGCGCGGCGGGTGCGGCGGCGGTGTTCATCGGGCCTCCGGCACGAAGGCGCCCGGCGGGGTGTGGCCTTCGACATAGGCGTGATAGAGCGCGTCGAGCTGCACCCAGAGCACGTTGGTCTTGAAGATCAGAGCATTGCAGACCAGCGCGCGCTGCTCGGGCGTGGTGGCGTGTTTCTTGACATAGCCGAGCGCGAAATTGGCGTCGCGCGGGGCCTGCTCCAGCCGGCGCTGGAAATAGGTCATCACGTTGGGATTGATGAAGTCGTAGTGCTTGAGCATCCCCGAAATGCGCTCTTCATGCAGGTTCGGCGCAAAGAGTTCGGTCAGCGAGGAGGCGATGGCTTCGAGCGGCGTGCGATCGCGCACGAAATGCACATAGGCGTCCACCGCGAACCGGGTCGCCGGCAGGATACCCTCGGCGGATTCCACATAGGCCGTGTCCAGCCCCAGGCCCTCGGTCAGCTTTATCCAGCGCTCGATGCCGCCTTCGGTGTCGAAATTGCCGTCATGGTCCTCGATGCGGTGGCGCCATTCGAGCCGGATATTGCGGTCGCGGAAGCGCGACAGCACCACGGCGTCCTTGATGGGAATGGAGCTCTGGTAATAGTAGCGGTTGAGCGCCCAGGCCTGCACCTGGCCCTTGTCGAGCTTGCCGCCATGCAGCAGCTTATGGAACGGATGCAGGCTGTGGTAGCGCGTCGCCCCGATATGCCGGAGCTGGTTTTCCAGTTCCTCGGCCGAGTTGAGCGGCGCGTCGTTCGCCACCGAAAAAGCCGTCATCGCAGTCATAGCTTGATCTCCATGCCGTCCGACGGGATCAGCCACCCCGCCGCTTCCGCTGCCTGCCGCTCGGGCGAGCCGGGCAGCAGGGCGGGATTGGAATTGTTGATGTGAAGGAAGACCTTGCGGCCGATTTTTGAATCGGAAAGCGCGGGGATCGCCGCTTCCATGGCGATGTGACCCATTCGCTGGCCGGTCTTTTTGGAGAGGCCCTGCGCGATCATTTCGTCGTCGCGCCAGAGCGTGCCGTCGAAGAAGACCAGGGGCGCACCCTCGAGCCGCGCCGCGATCTCGGGCGTCACCTGCGAGCAGGCGGCCAGGAACACGAAGCTGTCGCCATCCGCCTTGTCGCGGATCACGAGCCCGAGCGTGTCGCCCGGCTGCTCGTCGGATATGCCTTCGAGATACCAGGCGGCCTTGCCCGGCGCGGCGAAGGCTTCGATTTCGAGGCCGGAAGGCGTGCCGTCCGGTAGTTGCGGCTCGAAGACCGCGTCCATTTCCAGTGGAATCCGTTTCACAAGATCGGGATTCAGGACGTTGAAAATGCTGTTCGATTTGAGGATCGAGAGCACCCGCTCATGCGCATGGATGGCGAAGGGCCAGCCTTCGCGCAGCGAGAGCAACCCGGCGACCGCATCGACCTCGCCATTGGTGAGGATCACGCCCGCGATCGGGCTATGCCGCAGCCTGCCGTCCTTGGGGTGGAGGGCAGGGGTGTCGGTGATCTGCTGGCGGATGTCGGGGGACGCGTTGATGAGGAACCAGTTTTCCCCATCGGCGCTCACCGCCAGCGAAGCTTGCGTCGAGCGCAGTTCGGGCTGGCCGTTTCGGGCGGCCGAGCAGATGGCGCAACCGCAATTCCATTGGGGCACGCCACCACCCGCCGCGGCGCCGAGAACGATTATGCGTAGCATGAGCTTCAGCGCCCGCGGCGGGATCGATGCTTACTTGCGCGTAGCGCAGGCGTACATGTTGATTTCCATGCTCACCGGCACTTCGACGATCTTGGGCTTGTTCCAGGCCATGAGTTTTCTCCTCAGGTGTTCAGGCGGCATGATTGCCTGCCTGAGGAAAAGGCTAAGTGCGGAGCGGCCTTACGCGCACTCTATCGCATCGATAGGTGAAGCCTATCGGCTAGAGATCGTTCAGGGCGGGCCGGTCGAGGAAGGGCGGCGTGGGTTCGAGGGCGGGCGGCACGAAGGCCTTGCCCACCTCCTGCAACGTCTCCAGCAGCGTCGAATAAGGCTCCAGCCGGCGGTATTGCGAGGGCACCATCGCCACGATGTGACGAGCCGGCGACTGCACCTTGTAGAGCCGCACGCCATCGAGCGCGGCGGCGCCTGCCACCGTCGAAATCGCCGGCGCCAGGCACACGCCCAGCCCGGCGCGCACCAGACCGATAGCCACTTCAAAACTGCGGCATTGCGCGGCGACGCGATGCTCGGGGAGCATCTCGTCATACCAGTCCTCCACCCGCTTGGCGTGCTGCGTGCCGAAGATGAACTGGATCGACTGGTTGAGGATGGCGCGCTCCTCCTTCTTGAGATCGCGCGCCGCCACCTTGACCTTGGCGAGGTCGAGCCGCTCGGGCACCACCAGCACCATCGGATCGTCCACGATCGGGATCTGCAGGAAGCCCACGCTGGCCTGCGCCACCGAACTCGATGCCACCAGACCAATATTCACCCGCCGCCCATAGAGCAGTTCGAGCACGTCGGCCGGCGCGTTCTCCTGGATATCGAAGTCGATGTCGGGGAACTTGGCGCTGATCGTCGCGATGGCCTGCGGCAGGATCACGCGCAGCACCGAATTGATGCCGGAGAGGCGCACCGTCATGCGCTTGCCGCCGCTATACTGCGCCAGCCCGTCCTCGAGCTCGCGCATGTTGCGCAGCACCGTCTCGGCCCGCCCCATCAGGTAATTGCCCGCCTCGGTGAGCAGCATCTGGTTGGAGCGCCGGTCGAAGAGGCGCGTGCCCACGATGCCCTCGAGCTTGGAGAGCTGCTGGGAGAGCGAAGGCTGCGCCAGCCCGAGCTGCTTGGCGGCGCGCGTCAGCGTCTCCGAATGCGCCACTGCCCAGAAGATGCGGAGCTGGTGGAGCGTAATTTCCGGTTGCCGCGCCATCGGCCTGCTTCGCGGCGAGCGCAGCAGGTCGTTGATGTCGCCCATGAGCTTTTCAGATTCACTGTCGGTCATCTGCTCTATATCGCCGGGTTTTCGCGGGACTTAAACCGCGACAGCGTCCGACTTTCCAATGCTCACGATTACAAAACAAGCTGACGGTGCGCGACTCGCGGCAGGAACCTGCCGCCCTCGTCGGCCAGGAACGTCTCGAAGGCCTTCATCGCCGGCGATACCGCCCGGTCCGCCCGCGTCACCGAAAACCACTGCCGGCGGATCGGCGTCCCCACCACGTCGAGCACCACCAGCCGCCCCAGTTCGACCTCCTGCGCGATGGTGTGCCCCGAGATGAAGGCGAGCCCGAGCCCGGCCATCACCGCCTGCTTGATGGTCTCGTTCGAATCCAGCTCCGAGCCCAGGTCGTCGATCCGCCCCGGCAATTCGCCCAGGAAGATTTCGAGCGAGATGCGGGTTCCCGAGCCGCGCTCACGCACCAGGAACTTCTCCTGCCCGATCCGCTCCTTGCTGATCTGCCTGGCCTTGGCCAGCGGATGCTCGGGCGGTGCCACGAATACCAGCGGATGTTCCCCGAACGCCGCCGCCCGCACCGGCAGCTCGCGCGGCGGCCGCCCCATCAGCGCCACGTCGACAAGGTGGTTGTTGAGGCTGGCAATGGTCTCGGCGCGGTTGCCCACGAACAGTGACACGTCGACATCGGGATATTGCTTGATGAACGCCGCCATGATGCGCGGCGCGAAATACTTCGCCGTCGACACTACGCCCAGCCGCAGCGCGCCCTTGCGCACGCCATTAATGGCGTCCACCTCGTCCGAGAGCACCAGCAGCCGCTCCTCGATCGCCTTGGCGGCGTCAGCCACCGCCAAACCTGCGGCAGTCGGACGCATCCCCTCGCTGGTGCGATCGAAAAGCTGCGCGCCCAGCACCTTCTCCAACTCGCGCAATTGCAGCGTCACCGCCGGCTGAGATAGCCCTAACTCATTGGCTGCAAAAATGATTTTGCCGGTGCGCTGCACCGCGGCCACGGCCCTGAGCTGACGAAGCGTGATGTTCTTCATGACACAACTATAAGTTTTCCAAATACCATTTGCACAGAGAATAAATTTTACTTGGCGCAATCCGGCTGTTCGTCTGGCTGCACCGCTTCAAACCGGCAGCCCATCAGAGGCTCAAGACCGGCGGGGCGGAAAGAGGAGGAGCAGCATGCCCGCGCCGTCGCTAGACGATCACCTCAATGCTTTTGTCGGCACCTCGTCCGCCGAGTGCCTGGCGGTCGCCGATATCATCCGCAAGCTGGCCGGCGCCGCCGTCGAGGTGCGCGAGGCGATCAACCTGGGTGCGCTCGGCAATGCCTTTGCCGGCATCGCTTCCACCAATGCGGGCGGCGACGTGCAGAAGGACCTCGACGTCCTCGCCGACGAGATTTTCCTCAACGCCATGGCCGGCGCGCCTGTCGCGCTCTTCGCGTCCGAGGAACTGGAAAACCCGGTCGTGCTCGACCGCGACGCCCATATCGCCATCGCGATCGATCCGCTCGATGGCTCGTCCAATATCGAAACTAACGTCTCCGTCGGTTCGATCTTCTCCCTGCTGCCGGTGGTGCGGCCGCTGGAGGCGAGCGGCATCGAGACGTTCCTGCAGCCGGGTACCTCCCAGCTCGCTGCAGGCTTTTTTGTCTATGGGCCGCAACTGGCGCTGGTGCTGACGCTGGGCGCGGGCACCCATATCTTCGTCTATTCGCCGCGCCAGAACACCTTCGTCGAGGCCTACCCGGATGTGCAGATCGCCCACAAGGCGAGCGAATTCGCCATCAACGCCTCGAACTATCGCCACTGGGATTCCCCGGTGCGCCTCTATGTCGATGAATGCCTTAGCGGCTCCGCCGGCGCCCATGGCCGCGACTACAACATGCGCTGGATCGCTTCGCTGGTGGCTGACACCTACCGCATCCTCATCCGCGGCGGCGTGTTCCTCTATCCGGGCGATAGCCGCAAGGGCTACGGCAAGGGCCGTCTGCGCCTGGTTTACGAAGCCAATCCGATTGCGATGCTGGTCGAACAGGCGGGGGGCCTGGCGACCGATTGCATGACCCGCACCCTCGAAATCCAGCCCACCGCGCTCCATCAGCGCGTGCCGCTGGTCTTCGGGTCCGCGTCCGAGGTCACGCGCATCGAACATTACCACGCCGAAGCCGGCCAGATCGGGGAGCGCTCGCCGCTCTTCGGGCATCGCGGCCTGTTCCGGTCATAGACGGTCGCGGGGGAGGGGAACTTGTCGCAACTGCATCCGATCATATCGATCACGGGCTCGTCGGGCGCCGGCACCACATCGGTCAAGCGCATCTTCGAGCTGATTTTCCGGCGGGAGAACATCGGCGCCGCCTTCATCGAAGGCGATGCGTTCCACCGCTACAACCGGGCGGACATGAAGGCCAAGATCGCCGAGGAGGAAGCCCGCGGCAATCCGAACTTCACCCATTTCCACCCGGACGCCAACGAACTCGAAACGCTCGAATCCATCTTCGCTGAATATGCGCTGTCCGGCACCGGCCGCACCCGCACCTATATCCACGACGAGGAGGAGGCCAAGACCTACGGCGTGCCGGCCGGCAATTTCTCGCCCTGGCGCGAATTCGGGGAGAGCGACCTGCTGTTCTACGAGGGCCTGCACGGCTGCGCGGTGACCGACAAGGTCAACCTGCCGCGTCATGCCGATCTCAAGATCGGCGTGGTTCCGGTCATCAATCTGGAGTGGATCCAGAAGATCCATCGCGATCGGGCGGCGCGCGGCTATTCGGCCGAAGCGGTGATGGACACGATCCTGCGCCGCATGCCGGACTACGTCCGCTACATCACGCCCCAGTTCACGCAGACCAATATCAACTTCCAGCGCGTGCCGATCGTGGACACGTCCAACCCCTTCATTGCCCGCTGGATCCCGACGCCCGATGAATCGATGCTGGTCATCCGCTTCGCCAATCCGCGCGGGATCGACTTCCCCTACCTGCTCTCGATGATCCACGACAGCTTCATGTCGCGGCCCAATTCCATCGTGGTCCCCGGCAACAAGCTCGATCTGGCCATGCAGCTCATACTCACCCCGCTCATCTTGCAGCTCATCGAGCGCAAGCGGCGGGCTGCCTGAGGAGGCGAGAATGAACGCCATCGCGCTCCCCGACATCTTCGAAGCGGACGTTGCCGGCCGCACGGTTCTGGTTCGCGCCGATCTCAACGTTCCAATGCATCATGGCGTCGTCACCGACGCCACCCGCATCATCCGCTTCGCTCCCACGGTCGCCGCCCTCCAGCAGCGCGGCGCCAAGGTGGTGGTCATGTCCCATCTCGGCCGTCCCAAGGGGACGCATAACCCGGTCCATTCGCTCGCGCCGGTCGCCAATGCCCTGGCCCAGGAACTCGACACGCCGGTGCGCTTCGGCTCCGATTGTGTCGGCGGCGCCGCCGAGGCGGTCAGCCGTACGCTCGAGCCCGGCTCGGTCGCCATGCTCGAAAACCTGCGCTTCCATGAGGGCGAGGAGGCCAACGACCGTGCCTTCGCCTACCTGCTCTCGGCCAATGGCGACATCTTCGTCAACGACGCCTTTTCCTGCTCGCATCGCGCCCATGCCTCGACCGACGCCATCACGCGGCTGATGCCGTCCTATGCCGGCCCGTCGCTTCTGGCCGAGGTCGAAGCGCTGACCTTGGCGCTCGACGATCCCGACCGTCCGGTAGCGGCCGTGGTCGGCGGCGCCAAGGTCTCCACCAAGATCGACATCCTCACACACCTCGTCACCAAGGTGGATTTCCTCATCATCGGCGGCGGCATGGCCAATACGTTCCTGGCCGCCTTTGGCCATGATGTCGGCCGCTCGCTCTACGAGCCCGATGCCCTTGTCACCGCGCGTCGCGTGCTGGTGCAGGCCCAGAAACACAACTGCGAAGTCGTTCTCCCCAATGACCTCGTGGTTGCGCGCGACTTCGCCGCCAATGCGCCAAGCGAAGTCGCACCCATTTCCGCCATTCCGTCCGATGCCATGGCCCTCGATATCGGCCCGGCCTCGCTGGAAAGCGCCATCGGCGTTCTCGAACGCTGCCGCACGCTCCTCTGGAACGGCCCGCTCGGTGCCTTCGAACTGGAGCCCTTCGGCCGCGCCACGTTCGCGCTTGCCCAGGCGGCCGCCGGCCTCACAGCGGCCGGTCGCCTGCTCACGGTCGCCGGGGGAGGCGATACCGCCGCCGCCCTCGGCGCTGCTGGGGTCGCCGATCGCTTCACCTACCTGTCCACGGCCGGCGGCGCCTTCCTCGAATGGCTCGAAGGCAAGCAATTGCCCGGCATCGCCGCGCTCACCTCACCCGAATCCGCCATGGAGAACATCTGAAATGGCCCGCATCACCCTCAGGCAGCTTCTCGATCACGCCGCCGAGCACGGCTACGGCGTCCCCGCCTTCAACATCAACAACATGGAGCAGGGACTGGCCGTGATGGAAGCGGCCAAGGACGTGGATTCCCCCGTCATCCTCCAGGCCTCGCGCGGCGCCCGTTCCTATGCCGGCGACATCATGCTCGGCCGCATCATCGATGCGCTTGAGGAGATGTATCCCGACATCCCGCTCTGCATGCACCAGGACCACGGCAACAACGTCGCCACATGCCTGTCGGCCATCCAGCACGGCTACACCTCCGTCATGATGGACGGGTCCCTGAAGGAAGACGCCAAGACCCCGTCCGACTACGACTACAATGTTGGCATCACCGCTGAAGTCGCCCGCCTTGCCCACATGGTCGGCGCTTCCGTCGAAGGCGAGATCGGCGTGCTCGGGAGCCTCGAAACTGGGGAGGGCGACGCCGAGGATGGCCACGGCTTCGAAGGCAAGCTCGACCGCCACATGCTGGTGACCGATCCCGAAGAAGCCCGCCGCTTCGTCTCCGAAACCAAGGTGGATGCCCTGGCCGTCGCTATCGGCACCAGCCATGGCGCCTATAAGTTCACCCGCGAGCCCACCGGCGAAGTGCTGGCGATGGAGATCATCGAAAAGCTCCATCAGGTCCTGCCGAACACGCATCTGGTCATGCACGGCTCGTCCTCCGTTCCCAAGGAATGGCAGGAAGTCTTCAATTCCCACGGCGGCGAAATGCGCGAGACCTGGGGCGTGCCGGTCGATGAGATCGTGCGCGGCATCAAGCATGGCGTCCGCAAGATCAACATCGATACGGACCTGCGCCTCGCCGCCACCGCCGCCATGCGCAAGGTCGCCGTCACCGATCCGTCTGAGTTCGACCCGCGCAAGTTCTTCAAGCCGGCCATGGACGCCATGCGCAGCGTCTGCCGCCAGCGCTTCGAGGCTTTCGGCACGGCCGGCAATGCCTCGCGCATCAAGGTCATTCCCTTGAGCCAGATGGCCAAGCGCTACGCCTCGGGCGCGCTCGACCCGAAAACCTCGGCCCAGCACGCCGCCTGAACACCACGAGATTTTTGAAAGGAACCATCATGGATACCGCCGCAAAGACCGTCAGGGGCAAGGACCGCTACAAGTCCGGCGTCATGGAATACCGGAAGATGGGCTATTGGGAGCCCGACTACGAGCCGAAGGACACCGATGTCATCGCGCTCTTCCGCATCACCCCGCAGGATGGCGTCGATCCCATCGAAGCAGCTGCCGCCGTGGCCGGCGAATCTTCCACCGCCACCTGGACCGTCGTCTGGACCGACCGCCTGACCGCCAGCGAGAAGTATCGCGCCAAGGCCTATCGCGTGGACGAAGTCCCCAACGCACCCGGTCAGTATTTCGCCTACATCGCCTACGATCTCGATCTCTTCGAGCCCGGCTCGATCGCCAACCTCTCGGCCTCGATCATCGGCAACGTCTTCGGCTTCAAGCCGCTCAAGGCCCTGCGCCTGGAAGACATGCGCTTCCCCGTCGCCTATGTGAAAACCTTCCAGGGCCCGGCCACCGGCATCGTCGTCGAGCGCGAACGCCTCGACAAGTTCGGCCGTCCACTGCTCGGCGCCACCATCAAGCCCAAGCTCGGCCTCTCCGGCCGCAACTATGGCCGCGTCGTCTATGAGGCCCTCAAGGGCGGTCTCGATTTCACCAAGGACGACGAGAACATCAACAGCCAGCCCTTCATGCACTGGCGCGATCGCTTCCTCTACTGCATGGAGGCCGTCAACAAGGCCGAGGCCGCGACCGGCGAGATCAAGGGCACCTATCTCAACGTCACGGCCGGTGACATGGAGGCCATGTACGAGCGCGCCGAGTTCGCCAAGGAACTGGGCTCCTGCATCGTCATGATCGATCTCGTGATCGGCTACACGGCCATCCAGTCGATGGCCAAGTGGGCCCGCAAGAACGACATGATCCTGCACCTCCACCGCGCCGGTCACGGCACCTATACGCGCCAGAAGAGCCACGGCGTCTCCTTCCGCGTCATCGCCAAGTGGATGCGCCTGGCCGGTGTCGACCACATCCATGCCGGCACGGTCGTCGGCAAGCTGGAAGGCGATCCGAACACCACCAAGGGCTACTACGACATCTGCCGCGAGGGCTTTAACCCCATGCGGCTCGAACACGGCGTCTTCTTCGACCAGGATTGGGCGAGCCTCAACAAGCTCATGCCGGTGGCCTCGGGCGGCATCCATGCCGGCCAGATGCACCAGCTGATCCACCTCCTCGGCGAAGACACGATCCTGCAGTTCGGCGGCGGCACCATCGGCCACCCCATGGGCATCCAGGCCGGCGCCACCGCCAACCGCGTCGCGCTCGAAGCCATGATCTACGCCCGCAATTCCGGCCGCGACTACCTGGCCGAAGGCCCGCAGATTCTCCAGGAAGCCGCCCGCCACTGCCTGCCGCTCAAGCAGGCCCTCGATACCTGGGGCGACGTCACCTTCGATTACACCTCGACGGACTCGCCCGATTTCGTGCCCGTCGCCACGGCCGCCGAATAAGGAGCATCTTTCCATGCGCGTTACCCAAGGCACGTTCTCTTTCCTGCCCGACTTCAACGACGACCAGATCCGCACGCAGGTCCAGTACTGCATCGACAACGGCTGGGCCGTGAACATCGAGTTCACCGACGATCCGCATCCCCGCAACACCTATTGGGAAATGTGGGGCCTGCCGATGTTCGACGTCGCCGACGCCGCGGCCATCATGCTGGAGCTCGACTCCTGCCGTAAGGTCCACGACGGCAAGTACATCCGTCTCTCGGCCTTCGACGCCTCGCACGGCTGGGAGTCGATCCGCATCTCCTTCATCGTCAACCGCCCGAAGGAAGAGCCCGGCTTCCACCTCGAACGCGACAACGGTCCCGGCCGCCAGCAGCACTATCACCTGCGCAGCTACGCCACCGACAAGCCGGCCGGCGAACGCTACCTCTGACCAGTTTTGCGGGGCCAATCCTTATCACTCTCACGGCCCCGCAAGTAGTCGGCGCGCCCGGGTTCCTCAGTCCCCCGGGCGCGCCCGACAAACCGCGCCACCATCACCGAGGACCAAGCCATGGACGCTCCCACGCCCCAGATCGATCTCCGCCGCGAGTACGAGGAGTCCGGCGTCGCCGACGTCCTGCGCGAACTCGACCGTGAACTGGTGGGCCTCGTCCCGGTCAAAACCCGCATCCGCGAAACCGCCGCGCTGCTCCTCGTGGACAAAGCCCGCCGCGACCTCGGCCTCACCCAGGAAACGCCGACGCTCCACATGAGCTTCACCGGCAATCCCGGCACCGGCAAGACCACCGTGGCTTTGCGCATGGCCGACCTGCTCCACCGCCTCGGCTACATTCGCAAGGGCCATCTGGTCTCCGTCACCCGCGACGATCTCGTCGGCCAGTACATCGGCCACACCGCGCCCAAGACCAAGGAAATCCTCAAGAAAGCCATGGGCGGCGTCCTCTTCATCGATGAGGCCTATTACCTCTTCCGCCCCGAGAACGAACGCGACTACGGCCAGGAAGCCATCGAAATCCTGCTCCAGGTCATGGAGAACCAGCGCGACGACCTCGTCGTCATCGTCGCCGGCTATGGCGACCGCATGGAAAAGTTCTACCAGTCCAATCCGGGCTTCCGCTCGCGCATCGCCCACCACATCGATTTCCCGGATTACACCGACGACGAACTGCTCCAGATCAGCGAGCTGCTGCTGGAGCAGCAGAACTACCACCTCGACGACGGCGCCCGCAAAGCGCTGACCGAGTACATCGCCATCCGCCGCACCCAGCCGCATTTCGCCAACGCCCGCTCGCTGCGCAACGCCCTCGACCGCGCCCGCCTGCGCCAGGCCAATCGCCTCTTCGACAGCGCCGACGGCCCGATGAGCGCCGAGACGCTTTCGACCATTTCCGAACCCGACATCCGCAAGAGCCGCGTCTTCGCCTTGGGAGAGATCAAACCATGAGCCTCATCATCGCCCCTTCGGTCCTCTCGGCCGATTTCTCCCGCCTGGGCGAGGAAGTCGAAGACGTGATGGAAGCCGGCGCCGACTGGATCCATCTCGATGTGATGGATGGGCACTTCGTTCCCAACATCACCTTCGGCCCGCCCGTCATCAAGGCGCTGCGCCCGCGCACCTCGGCCGTCTTCGACTGCCACCTGATGATCGAGCCCGCCGATCCCTTCCTCGCCGCCTTCGCCGCCGCCGGCTGCGACATCATCACCGTCCATGCCGAGGCTACCAAGCACCTCGACCGCTCGCTCCAGGCTATCCGCGACCTCGGCCGCAAGGCCGGCGTGTCCCTCAATCCCTCTACGCCCGAAAGCGTCATCGAATACGTGCTCGACCGGCTCGACCTCATCCTCCTCATGACGGTGAATCCAGGCTTCGGCGGACAGGCCTTCATCCCCTCGGTCGTGGAAAAAGTGAGGCGCGTCAAAGCCATGATCGGGCGCCGCCCGATTCACATCGAAATCGATGGCGGCGTGACGCCGGCGACTGCGCCATTGGTCGCAGGGGCGGGCGCGGACGTTTTGGTCGCAGGGTCAGCGATCTTCAAAGGCGCTAAGGAAGACTATCGCCGCAACATCGAAGCCATTAGAAGGGCTGTCGCGGCGCAACGAGCCGCCTGATTGTTGAAAGCCCTGTGGGGGGCAGCCAAGGTCCGATGCTTAAAGAACAAATCCAGCCTGATGAGAGAGAAGTCGCCACGGTCGCATGGCCGCGCGTGATTCTTTTCGATCTGGACGGAACGCTCATCGACTCCGTTCCCGACATTGCCGCATCCGCCAATCTCCTGCTTGCCCAGGAAGGCGAGCCGCCGCTGAGTGAGGACGAGGTCCGCGCCATGATCGGCCACGGCATCCGCGTGCTCACCAAGCGCATCTATGCTGCGCGCGGGCAGGATCTGGATGGCGACGCGCTCGACTACAAAACCTCGATCATGCAGGGAATCTACGCGCAGAACCTGACGGTGCGCACCACCGTCCATGCGGGCGCGCGGGAAATGCTGGCGCATTATCGCGCCCAGGGTGCCCGGCTGGCGGTCGTCACCAACAAGCCCCAGCTTGCCACCGAAACCGTGCTCGACGCCTTCGGCCTCACCTCGGCCGTCGATCTTATCGTCGGCGATTCCGGCCTGCCGCGTAAGCCCGAGCCGGATATGCTGCTCCATGCCGTGGCCCAGCTCGGCGCCACGCCGGCCGATGCCATCATGGTCGGCGACAGCGCCGCCGATATCGAATCCGCCCGTGCCGCCGGTATTCCCTCGATCGGCGTGCGCGGTGGCTATACGAATGTTCCCCTGGAAGAGTTGAAGCCGGGCGCCATCGTCGAACGCCTCTCCGATCTTCCGCAAGCCATCGAGGCACTATCTGCGCATGTCTGAGCTCAAAGCTCTGATCTTTGACGTCGATGGAACCCTGGCAGAAACCGAAGAGCAGCACAGACTAGCGTTCAACGCTGCATTCGCCAGGGCAGGGCTTCCCTACGAATGGTCGGAAGATCGGTATCGCGAACTTCTCGGGGTCACCGGTGGCAAGCAGCGCATGGCTGCTTATTTCGCCGCCGTGGGCGACGATACCAGCCCGGCGACTATCGCCGCGCTCCACGCCGCCAAGAACGGCCTTTATGCCCAGCGGGTGACTGCCGGCCAGGTGCGCCTGCGTACCGGTATCGCCCGCGTGCTCATGGAGGCGCGCGATGCCGGCCTGCGCCTGGCCATCGCCACCACCACCAGCCGCGAAAACCTCATCGCGCTGCTTCGCGCCACGCTCGGCTCGGCCACGCGCATTTTCGAGGTGATGGTGACCGGTGAGGATGTGAAGACCCTCAAGCCCGATCCTGAGGTCTATCTCAAGGCCATGGCCCAGCTCGGCCTGCCGCCGGAAAATTGCCTGGCTTTCGAGGATTCCGCTGTCGGCCTGGAATCGGCCACCCGTGCTGGCCTCAAGACCATCGTGACGCCCTCGATCTATACCAGCCACCACCGTTTCGGTCAGGCCGCGCTTGTCGTCAATTCGCTGGGCGAGCCCGGCTGCCCGGTCCGCGTCTACCAAGGCAACCTGCCCCCCGACGCCCACGTCAACCTCGATATCCTCCAGCACATCGCCGAGAGCTGAGGGCAGGAGAGCGGGAAGCAGTTTGGCGGGGGCGCAGAAAGCGGCCGCCGGCTGCACGCCTGTTTGCGCGCGACCGTCGCCCCTCCAATCACTCCATCTCCGCCGGAAAAGTTCAGCGGTGGGGCGCCTTTCGGGAGTGTGCTGCAAAATTCGCGTTGGCGCCGCTCGCCCCCTTACGTCCCCGCCGCTACGCCGAACGGCGCGCGTTTGCGGTTGCGCGGTGCCGGGGCTTCCGCCAGTTCTTCCAGTATCGGGCAATCCGGGCGCGTGTCGCCATGGCAATGCTCCGCCAGATGCCGCAGGGTATTGCTCATTTCCTGAAGTGCCCGTGCCTTGCGCTCGAGTTCCTCGATATGGCCCAGTGCAATGGCCTTCACGTCCCCGCTCGCCCGCGACCGGTCGCGCCAGAGGGTGAGGAGGTCGCTCATCTGCTCGACCGAAAATCCCAGATCTCGTGCCCGCGCGATGAAGCGCAGCGTATGCACGTCGTTGTCGCCATAGACTCGATAACCGGATTCCGTTCGCACCGGCGCGCCGATCAGCCCGATCGATTCGTAATAGCGGATCATCTTGGCCGAGATGCCCGATGCCTTGGCTGCCTGCCCGATATTCATCGCTTCCGTCTCCGCATTGGTCCGCCTCCATATAGGTAAGCCTTGCCATGCTTGGAAGCTCAAGACCTGCTTGACCTTCCAAGCATGGCAAGCCCGATCCTTCGTGGCCTGAACCACAGAAAGGTCCATCCGATGCGGATTTTCTCCACTTTCCTCGCCACCCTGGCGTTCGTCACTCCAACGCTGGCGCAGGATCATTCTATGCATGGCGGCGCGCCTGCCACAACACTCCCCGCCATCTGCCTAGAAAACGCCGCCGCACCGGCTCACGATATGTCCGCCATGGCCGCTGCGGCTGGCGACGAAGCGCATCAGGCTCTCGCGGCCGGCATGGATGCAATGCATGCCGAAATGGCGGCAGGGATGACTGCCACCGATATCGACGTGGCTTTCGTCTGCGGCATGATTCCCCACCATCAGGGCGCCATCGACATGGCCAGGGCCGAACTGCAATACGGCAAGGATGAGTGGGTTCGCGGCATGGCGCAGAAGGTGATCGAGGCCCAGGAGCAGGAGATCGCCGATATGCTCAAGTGGCTGGGTGATCGCGGGAAGTAAGCAGTCGGCAGGGTGATCGCTGCTCACCCCCCTCCCAGCCTCCCCCGCAAGGGGGAGGTGTTTCGATCCAGTTGCTGGCGCACGAAGGGTTCAACACCCGGATAGCACCTCCCCCCTTGCGGGGGAGGCTGGGAGGGGGGCCCGGAACGCAGAACTCTACCCCCACAAACCCCCTCAAACCGGCTCTGCCACCACGCCCTTCCTTGCCCCGGACCGCAGCATGCCGGTCAGCAGCAGGCTGATGGCGAGGAAGGGGAGCAGCATGGCGAGGCCGCCGCGCATGCTCGTATGTTCGGCCACGAACCCGATCATCGGCGGGCCGATGAGGAAGCCGGTGAGCGCGATGAAGGACAGCACCGCCACGCTGGCCGAAGCCGGGCGATCGGGCTGGCTGGCGGCGGCGGTCACCGCCAGCGGGAAGCCGACCGAGACGCCGAAGCCGGTGACGGCGAAGCCGATCACCGCCATTTGCGGCGACGTGGCGAAATAGACGATAACGAGGCCGATGAGTGCGCAGGTGCCGCAGAAGCGGGCGAGCGCCACCGCGCCATAGCGCATGCGCAGCCAGTCGCCGCTGAAACGTCCGGTGGCGACGAGGGCGGCGAAGACCGAATAGGCGAGGCCTGCCTGCGCCGTGGGCGCCGCGAAGACGTCGCGCAGGAACACCGCCGACCAGTCGGCGACGGCGCCCTCGGTCATGCCGATGCCGAACACGAACATGCAGATGCCCAGGAGGATCGGTCCGGGCGGCTGCCACCTGCCGCGCGGCGCGGCGGCTGCTGCCGCACGCTCGTCCTTGCCGTGATCGGGCAGGCGGGCGCCGACATAGAGCGCGACGGGCAGCACGATGAGGCCGGCCAGCGGAATGGCGATGGCGGCCGGAACGCTGAGCGCCGCGAAGGTCGAGCCGACGACGCTGCCGGCCATGATGCCCAGGCTCCAGAAGCCGTGGCAGGTGCTCATGATGGCCCGCCCGCCGTGCTTCTCCACCTCGTCGGCCTTGACGTTGAGGCCCAGTTCGAGTGTCGAGACGGCGGCGCCGGCCAGCATCAGCGCCACGAACAGCGACTCGCTGTTCCAGGCCAGGGCCGGCAGCGCCATCACCAGCGAATAGACGATGAAGCCGTAGATGATCGTGGCTCGCGCGCCGATGCGGGCCACCAGACGCCCCGCAAAGGGCAGGGTGAGCAGCGTGCCCACCGGCATGCCGAGCAGCGCCAGCGCCAGGCCGGCCGGGCCAACCCCTAGATGCTGCTGTATGTCGGGGATGCGCGGCAGCCAGCTGCCGAAAGCGATGGGCTGGAGAAAGAACACAAGCATTATAAGGCGTTGCGGGGTCATCGGGCCGGCCCAATCGGTAAAATTTTGATGAAATTCGGGCGCGGATTCCGTGGAGCCGCGCCCGGATATCGTCACGCCTTGCGCGGCGAACCCATGGGGAAGGGCGCGTAGCCGACGAAGCCGGTGAGCTTCCAGCGGCCATCGACCTTGCGGCAGAAATAGAGCGTCTGCCAGTTCATCACGTCCTTGCCGCCATCGGCCAGGGCGATCACGCCGTCGAACTTCTTGTGCGCCACGGCGATGTCGCCGTTGATCTCGATGTGCTGGAGGTTGGTGGCGCGGAAAATGCCGGTGCGCTGGTCTTCGGCATATTTGACCTTCTTGGCTTCGGCCGCCTGACCCAGCCAGGCGTCGCGATAGGCTTCCAGGGTGGGGAAGCCGATGCGCCAGCTATCGGGATTGTCGGACTTGCCGGCGTCGATGCCCAAAAACCCTTCCTTGATGAAATCGCCGTCCACCATGCTCCAGTCGCCGGCGATGAAGGCGTCGATGTCGCGCTCCACCAGCATGGTCCAGATTTCTCGGCGGTCGGGGTCGTTCGGGAACGGGTTGTTCAGAAAACTGGACATCGGCGTACTTTCGTTGTCAGGTCTAGATCGGGTTCTGTTCGGGAAGCATTCATCAATGTGGCGCGATTGAGGCCTTCTCGCGCCGGCATGTTCCAAATTTACATTTCAGAGGGCCCCTCGGCCTGTCAACTGCGTTCTCCCAAACGCGCGCAAGCCCGTGCGGCCAGCCCGGCAGGGCTGCCCGATTGCTCACCATAGTGCACGAAATCAAAGCGGTAAACGCCCATTTTCCGGGCAGTACGTACCTCAGAAACCGATTTCACATTTTCACGCGTTTTCTCTGTCCACGATCGCGCCGTACCCGCTTGACATCTTCCGTAAACCACCCCTAGTCTTGAAAATCGTTTACAAGAGGCGGCCATCAAAGACCGCTTCGCGACTAAAAAGGGCGTAGGGGCGTCATGAAGGTAGGGATTATCGGGCTGGGCTTCCGGCTCGGGTATTTGGCGCACGTGTTTACCGAAATGGTGCCGGGTTTCGAGGTTGTCGGCTATGTCGATCCCGAGCCTGCGGGCGCTTCCTATGCGACCGAGCACGGCGTTTCGCTGGGCCAGACCTATGCCACGCTCGAAGACCTGCTGGACCAGGCCGAGTTCGACGTGCTGATGGTGGGCTCGCCCAACCACATGCACCTCGAACACATCCGCATCGGCCTCGAGCACGGCAAGAAGGTGTTCACCGAAAAGCCGGTGGTGACCTCGATCGAGGAAACCATGGCGCTGGCCGAGCTCATCCGCGAATACGGCTCGGACAACGTCATGGTCGGCCTCGTGCTGCGCTATGCGCCGCTCTACAAGGATCTGCGCAAGGCGCAGGCCGAGGGGCTGCTCGGCGAAGTGGTCTCCATCGAGGCTGCCGAAACCATTCCGCCCTATCACGGTGCCTTCTTCATGCGTGACTGGCGCCGCTACGAGCGCTTTGCCGGCGGCTTCATGCTCGAGAAGTGCTGCCACGACCTCGATCTCTATAACGGCGTCATGGGCTGCCGCCCGAAATACGTGTCGTCCTTCGGCGGCCGTAAGATTTTCGTTCCGGAGAATGCGCCGGAGAGCCACGGCATCAACGATCTGGAAGTCTATCACCGCAAGCCGTCCGGCTGGATGGGCAGCGACAAGGTGTTCGACAGCGATGGCGACATCGTCGACTACCAGGTGGCCAATGTCGAATACGAGAACGGCTCGGCGCTGATGTTCCACACCAACCTCTCCGTGCCGCACGATTTCCGCCGCTTCGCCGTCATCGGCGCCAAGGGCATGGCCGAGGGTGACTTCATCCGCAATTATTTCCAGGTCACGGACGCCCGGACGTCCAACCGCCTGATCGACACCACCTACCAGCTCTCCGGGCTGTCCCAGCACTACGGCGCCGACGAGCAGATGGCCACGGACATCGCCCGCCACGTCACGCATGGCGACCCGCTGCCGGTTTCGGTGGTGGACGCGCTCGAGGCCGGCCTGCTGGCGCTTTCGATGGACGAGGCGCGACGCACGCGCAGCGTCGTGGACATGACCCCGATGTGGCAGCGCTTCGATACCGCGCTTGGCCGCAAGGTTTGAGGAGGGTAGCAGAATGACGAGGCAAAGTAGCGCCACACTCTTCGCCCTGGCACTTCTGCTCCCGGCCACGATCTATATTCTGGGGATCGTCGCCTATCCGCTGGTCGATACCTTCCTGCTTTCGTTCACCAATGCCTCGCTCAAGCCGCAATCGGACTGGATCGGCTGGGCGAACTACCAGCGCATCTTCACGGCAGGCAATTTCACCGAGGTTATCATCAGGACGTTCATCTGGACGTTCTTCTCGGTGTCCATAAAGATGATCATCGGCACTTGCGGCGCCGTGCTGCTCAATGCAGCGCTGCCCGGCCAGACCGTGTTCCGCATCCTCACCATGCCGCCGTGGGTCGTGCCCATGGCCATCGGCATTTTCATGTGGGGCTGGATGTATAATGGCCAGTTCGGCATGATTTCCGGTCTGCTGCAGAATTTCGGCATCATCAACAAGCCGGTGGCCTGGCTCGCCTATGGCGACACCGCCTTCTGGGCCACGATCGTCACCGACGTCTGGATCGGCGTGCCGATGGTGACGATCTATTTCCTCGCCGCCATGCAGTCGATCCCCAAGGATCTCTACGAGGCTGCCTGGACGGATGGGGCAGGGCGCTTCTATCGCTTCCGCCGCATCACGCTGCCGATGATGGTCCCGGCGATCATCACCATGTCGCTGCTCTCGCTCATCGCCACGTTCAACTCGTTCGACATCATCTGGATCCTGACCCAGGGCGGTCCCTCGGGCTCGACCACCACGATGATCATCGACACCTACAAGACCGCCATCGGCTCGCGCAAATACGGCGAAGGCGCCGCCCGCGCCGTGGTGATCTGCATCTTCGTGACGCTGTTCTGCCTCGCCTATTTCCGTGCTGTTCGCAAGCTCACCGCCGGAGAAGCCAAATGAGCCATCTTGCCCGTAACGCTGCCGTCGTTACCGCTGATGCCGGAGTGTCGGACGACAGTGTCGCCGCTCCCGCCAAGCGCAAGAAATCCCGGCGCTCCGCCAAGCCGATGATCGATCGCTACCGGTGGTACGAGGTCGTGGGCATCTATGCCGGCATCGCGGTGTTCCTGTTCTTCGTGCTGGCCCCGTTCATCGAAGGCTTTCTCGTCTCGCTCAAGCCGCTCGCGCTGCTGTTCTCGACGCCCTACAGCTTCTGGCCGAAAAACGGCTCGTTCGATGCCTATTTCTCCATGTGGCAGAGCGTGCCCATGCTCGGGCTCTACATCTTCAACTCGTTCTTCATCTCCACCATCGTCACCATCATCGTGGTGGCGGTCGTGGTGCCTGCCGCCTACGCCTTCGCGCGGTTTCCCTTCACGGGAGCAGGGTTGATGCTGGGCGGGTTCCTGGCCGTCAACATGTTCTCGGGCGCAGTGCTGCTCATTCCGCTCTTCCGCCTCATGCGCTCGCTGGGCCTGCTCAATACATACTGGGCCATGATCGTGCCGGGCGCGGCCTTCCTCATCCCGTCCTCGATCTGGCTGCTGCGCACCTATCTCATGCGCATCCCGCGCGAGCTGGACGAGGCCGCCTGGGTGGATGGCGCCAGCCGTCTCTATACGCTGCGCCGGGTCATCCTGCCGCTTGCCATGCCGGGCATCGTCGTGGTCGCCATCATGACCTTCATCGGCGCCTACGCCCAACAATTCATCTTCGCTCTGACCTTCAACTCGAAATCCGAATTCATGCCGCTGCCGATCGGGCTCTTCGCCTTCTTCGGCAAGCAGGAAGTGATCTGGAACGAGCTGATGGCCGCGAGCTTCGTCGGGATCCTGCCAGTCATGATCGTGATCGTGTTCTTGCAGCGCTATCTCGTCGCCGGCCTCACCGCCGGTGCCGTGAAGCAGTAAGGGAAGCGGCCCAGACGGGCCGCCATCAAGGGAGACTAATAATGAACAAGATTACCGGACTTCTGGCCGTGTCGATGCTGGCTCTCGCCAGCGCCGCGCCGGCCGCCTACGCCCAGGACGTGAAGGAAATCTCCTTCATCAACTGCGGCGACGAGCTGACTGCCGGCTATGCCGATTACTTCAAGGAATGGGAAGCCGCCAATCCCGGGTACAAGGTCGTTCCGGAAATCGTCGGCTGGGGCCAGTGCCAGGACAAGGTGACCACCCTCGCCGCCGCCGGCACCCCGGTTGCGCTCGCCTATGTCGGTTCGCGTACGCTCAAGCAGTTCGCCCAGAACGACCTGATCGTTCCCATCCCGATGACGGATGAGGAAAAGGCCTCCTACTACAATTTCGTGCCCGAGACCGTGACCTTCGACGGCACCCAGTGGGGCGTTCCGGTCGCCTTCTCGACCAAGGCCTTCTTCTGGAACAAGGACCTCTTCAAGGAAGCCGGTCTCGATCCGGACACCCCGCCCAAGACCTGGGACGAGGAAATCGCCTTCGCCAAGGCCATCTCCGAGAAGACCAATGCCGCCGGCTTTGGCGTTGTCGCCAAGACCTTCGACAACACCATGCACCAGTTCCTGCATTGGGTTTACACCAACGATGGTTCGGTCATCGACGCTGACGGCAACATCACGCTCGACAGCCCGCAGAACCTGGCGGCCCTGACCGCGCTGCGCGACATCACCAAGTATGCCGAAGAAGGCCCGACCGCCTACGAGCAGAACGAAGTGCGCGCCATCTGGCTCGACAAGAAGCTCGGCATGATCCACGCCTCGGCTGGCGCCGCCATCCGCGCCCAGGAAGCCGGCCTCAATTGGGGTGTCGCTCCGCTGCCGCTCGGCCCGGACGCCAAGGGCCCCGGTACGCTGCTGATCACGGACTCGCTGGCCGTGTTCAAGGGTACCGGCGTTGAAGACCAGGCCGTCAGCCTCGCCAAGTTCCTGACCTCCGGTCAGCGTCAGTGGGATGCTGAAATGGCCCAGGGCCTGACCCCGCTCCGTCCGCTGCAGCCGCAGACCGACGAACTGCTGGCCAAGGACCCGACCTGGAAGCCGTTCCTGGACGGCATCGAGTTCGGTGGTCCCGAGCCGCTGTTCACCGACTATATCGGCCTGCAGAACACCATGATCGAGATGGTCCAGTCGGTCGTGACCGGCCAGGCCGAGCCGGCCGATGCCCTGAAGAAGGCAGCTGCCGAACTCGAGCAGTACAAGTAAGTCTTAGCGCGCGGGTCGCCGTCGTCCCGGCGGCGGCCCGCAACCGACCATGCTTCCACCCGGCCGCAAAGAGCCGGACGGTTTGACCGGAGACCTGACAGCGATGTCCGCACTCACCCTTTCACGCCTGCGCAAATCCTTCGCCGAAGCCGAGATCATCAAGGGCGTCGATCTCGAGGTGAACGAGGGCGAGTTCGTCGTGTTCGTCGGCCCCTCGGGCTGTGGCAAGTCCACGCTCCTGCGCATGATCGCAGGGCTCGAGGATGTCACCGACGGCGAGATCATCATCGCCGGCAAGGAGGTCAAGAACCTGCCGCCCGTCAAGCGCGGCATTGCCATGGTGTTCCAGAGCTACGCGCTCTATCCGCATATGACGGTTTTCGAGAACATCGCCTTCCCGCTGCGCGTGGAACGCCTGCCCAACGAGCAGGTCAAGGAGCGCGTCGGTCGCGCCGCCAAGGTGCTGCAGCTTGAATCGCGCCTCGAACATCGCCCCGGCATGCTTTCGGGCGGCCAGCGCCAGCGCGTCGCCATTGGCCGCGCCATCGTGCGCGAACCCAAGATTTTCCTTTTCGACGAGCCGCTTTCCAACCTCGACGCCGCGCTCCGCTCGGAGATGCGCATCGAGCTGATGGAACTGCACAAGCGCCTCGGCTCCACCATGGTTTACGTGACCCACGACCAGGTCGAGGCCATGACCATGGCCGACAAGATCGTGGTGCTCAATGCCGGCAAGATCGAGCAGGTGGGCTCGCCGCTCGAACTCTATCACGACCCGGACAATCTCTTCGTCGCCGGCTTCATCGGCTCGCCCAAGATGAACTTCATCAAGGGCAAGGTGACCTCGATCGATGGCGGCAATGCCGCAGTGGACCTCGGCACGCTCGGCACCATCGTGCTGCCGCGCCGCGGCCGGGCCGGGCTGGTCGGCAAGGATGTGATCGTGGGCATGCGCCCCGAGCACCTGTCGCTGGGCCAGGAGGGGTTCTCGATCACCGTCACGCCCAACATCGTGGAGCGCCTCGGCATCCACACGGTGGCCTATTCGACGCTCCCGGCCGGGGAGAACTACATCGCTCTCTTCGAAGGCGATCCCGACATCGCCGAGGGCAAGCCGGTGGCCATGAGCGTCGATCCGGCGCAGTGCCATCTCTTTGACGAAACTGGAAACGCGGTTAAGCCAGCGTCCTGATCTGCCGGCGGCAGTCGCGGCGGGCTGCCCCGAAAGGAGATATGCGATGCTCGACCTCGTCGGGTACCTACAGACGGAGAAAGAGGCCTTCAGCCGCTCGGAAAAACGCCTGGCAGAGCTGATCCTCTCCGATGTGGAATCCGCGCTGAGCTCGTCCATCGTCGACCTGGCCGCTTCCGCCGAAGTCTCCCCGCCTACCGTTACCCGTTTCTGCAGGCGCGTCGGCTGCGAGAGCTTTTCCGAATTCAAGGTGCGCCTCGCCCAGAGCCGCTTCGTCGGCCAGCGCTATCTCCAGCCGGCCGAGGGCCCCAGGACCGCGCGCGACATCGCGCAGAACATCGTCAATCATGCCCAGTCCTCGCTCTATGCGTTTTTCGAGGTGATGGACCCCGAGGCGATCGAGCGCGCCGCCGTGCTCATTTCCGAGGCCAGCTATCTGCTGCTCTTCGGCTCGGGCGGCGCTTCCTCGCTCGTCGCCACCGAGTTCGAAAATCGCCTGTTCCGCCTGGGCCTGCGCATCAATTCCTGCCTCGACCACCAGGCCCAGCTCATGCGCACCGCGGGCGCGCCGAAAGGCACGGCGGTCATTGCCTCCTCGATGAGCGGCAACAACGAGCAACTGGCCCGCACGCTCGCCATCGCCGGCGAATATGGCCTGCCGCGCATCGTGCTGACCCGCCCCAATTCCCCGGTAGCGGCGGAAGCCGACGTGCTGCTGGGTCTCGACCTGCCCGAGCAGCCCGACATCCTGCGCCCGTCCTCGGCGCGCTACGCCTATCTGGCCATGATCGACACGCTGGCCCAGACAGTGGCCACTCGCATCCAGACGTCCGCCGTGACCAGCATGCGGCGGATCAAGCACCAGCTCATCGTCAATCGCGACGGTGACGATCGCCAGGCCCTCGGGGACTGACAATGTCCCGATGGCTCCCCCACAGCTTCGCCCGTCCGGGCGGGGCGCCTCACAGCGACCAACACGAGACATTTTCATGCCCAGCTTTTCCCTGGTCACCACCTGGACGCCCGCCAAGGACGGCGAGCCGCTCGGTTACGGCATCGAGCTGACCAATACCGGCAATAAGCCGGTCAGCGGCTTCCAGCTCGGTTTTTCCGGCCCGGCCCGCATTGATCCGCATGCCACGCTCGAAAACGGCAAGCTGCTCAAGCGCCTTTCTAACCACACCCTGATCGCCCCGCCCGACGGCTATGTGCTCGAGCCGGGCCAGACCTGGACCGCCACGGCCCGCGGCCTTTCCTATGGCTTGCGCCATTGGAGCGACGGCGCCAATTCCGGCTATGTCGTGCTCGCGGACGGCACTGTCGTCGTCACCGCCATCGCACCGACCAAGGGCAAGGGCCACAACGCGCCGCTGCTCAAGGGCGCAGCGAAATTCCCGGTGCCGGCCAAGGCGGCCGTGCCGGTCTCGATCATTCCCTGGCCGAAATCGGTGGCCACCACCGGTGCCCGCATTGCCCCGCCGGGCCTTGACCTCAAGCCGCAGGGGGAAGCCGCCGGCCGCGCCGCCGCAGCCTTTGCTGGCTTAGTCGATGACCTCTTCCCGGTCGAGGCGCTGGTGCGTCCGGCTTCGGAAGCCGGCATGCCGGTCAGTATCGTCGAAAAGGCGGGCATGGGGCCGGAGGCTTATGAAGTCGCCTTTGGTGAGAACAGCGCCACCGTTTCGGCGACCACGCGGCAGGGCATGTTCTATGGGCTGGTGACGCTCGGACATATCTTGCGGGGCGCGCGGCAATATCCGCAGACTTTCCTGTTCCCGACCGGCGGCACCATCACGGACGAACCGGCCTTCGAATTCCGCGGCAGCCATCTCGACGTGGCGCGCCAGTTCTATACCGGCGCCGAGGTCATGCGGCTGATCAAGCTCATGTCCTGGAACAAGATGAACAAGTTCCACTGGCACCTGACCGAAGACGAGGCCTGGCGCCTCGAAATCGACGCCTATCCGCAGCTCACCGAAATCGCCGCCTGGCGCGGCCACGGCAAGGCGCTGCCGCCGCTGCTCGGCTCCGGCCCGCAGCCGACGGGCGGCTATTACAGCAAGGACGTGGTGCGGCAGGTCGTGGCACTGGCCGATAGCCTCGGTATCGCGGTGATCCCCGAGATCGACATGCCCGGCCATTTCTACGCCGCCCTCCAGGCGCTGCCCGAGCTGCGCGATCCCGCTGAAAAGGGCGAGTACCAGTCGGTTCAGGGCTTCCCGAACAACAGCCTCAATCCCGCGCACGAGCCGGTCTACAAGTTCGTCGAAACCGTTGTCGATGAAGTGCTCGAACTCTTCCCGGCCAACATCTTCCATCTCGGCGCCGACGAAGTGCCGCTGGCCGCGTGGTCGGGCTCGCCCCTGGCTCTCGACATGATCGAGAAGCTGGCGGGACCGGCGATGCGCGCCAAGCACGAGAAGCAGTTCAACCAGCTGGGCAACCACCACGGCGCCGACGAGATCGAAGGCTCGCCGACGGCGGTGCTACAATCCGAATTCATCAAGCGCGTCCACAAATACATCGCCAGCAAGGGCGCCATCACCGGCGGCTGGGAAGAGGCGGCACACGGCGACGCCGTGGACAAGGAAAAGTCCTATGTCATCGGCTGGCGCAATGTGGAGATCAACAAGGCGCTCGCCGCGCGCGGCTTCGACATCGTGGTGTCGCCGGGCCAGCGCTACTACCTCGACATGGCCAACGGCATTTCCTGGGCCGAACCCGGCGCCGGCTGGGCCGGCTGGTCGGGCCCGCAGGAAACCTACGAGTTCGATGCCGGCGAGGGCTGGAGCGAAGAGGAGCTCAAGCACCTCAAGGGCGTGCAGAGCTGTATCTGGTCGGAATCCATGACCGACCGGGCGATCTTCGACCGGCTGGTGTTCCCGCGCCTCTCTGCCGTCGCCGAAGCCGGCTGGACCCCGCGCGAGCGCAAGAGCTGGAACCGGTTCAAGGACATCGTGGGCCTGATGCCGATCATGTACGGAAACTGGGCGGCCGAGTAAGCGCCGCCTGTTTGGGGGAGAAAAGCCGCCGTCGGGAGATGGCGGCTTTTTGTTTTGGGGCGGGTAGAAGGGTCAGTCGCCGAAATCACCCTTGAAGCGCTCGATCTGGTGCATGCGTTCATGGAGGACAGTGACTATGCCGATATCGCCGCCGGCGAGCCGCCGCCAATAGACGATGTGTTTTTCGTATTTGAAGTAGAAGCCTTCCAAGCCGAATTCGGCCGGGATGGGTTTGGAGCGCGTTCGGTGCGTCTCGATCCCGTTGAAAGCTTCGAAGAGACCCACGACATAGCGGTCCGCCTGCTCCGGGCCCCATGTCTCGCGGGTATAGCGATAGATCACATCGATACGGTGGGAGGCAGCCTCCTGAACGAGGACACGCGCCATCGCTACACCTTGTTTCGCGCAATGACCTCGGCGGCGGTGAGCGGTTTATAGGCCGTGTCCGGCGCAGCGAATGCCAGCGTCAGCTCCGCCTTGAGCCGATCGAATGTCTCCTGCTCGACGCGCTCCTTGTCGCGGCGGATCAGGTCGCGGATGTATTCGCTGACATTCTCGTAGGAGCCCGTCTCGCTGACATTGCTCGAAACGAACTCGCTCAACGCGCCGCTAAGCCGAACGGTCATGGTCGTGGTGCGGGGCATGAAGACAATCCTGTGCGATCTGTCTTCAATATAATCAAAGATAACTACGGTTCAACCGTGCCGTCACCCCGCGAACGGGTTCTCCACCTTCGGCCAGATGTCCTTCCGCGCCTTGCGATATGGCGTCGTAGCCGGCGTATTGGGATACGGCTTGCCCGCCGAGCAATAGATGATCTCGGACGCGATCTTGGAGAACGAGTCGTAGAAATGGTTGGTCGACTTGATCAGCAGGATTTTCTGCTGGGTCGGGTCGATCCCCATCACCGAAAAGAGGCTCGGGTCGAAGCTCTGCGCGCGCGTCGAGTTGAGGATCACCTCGAAGCCGTCGAAGGCAATGACGGCGGAATCTCCGAATGGCGCAAAGCTTTCGCCGAAGCGCATTTCGGCGTTGCGGACGAGGCGGACGACCTTGACCAGCTTGTCGATGGGCTCGCCCGTGAACGGGGCGGATTTGGCGCCGAAGCGCAGGGCGATCTCGGCGCCTTCGCCGGCGGCGAAGCAGATCTGGACCGCGATGGGGTCCCAGATCGTGCCAACGGCGACGCCCTGGGCATCGTGCTTGATGAGTTCAGCGAGGATGACAGTGGCGTCGCCCGCCGTGCCGCCGCCTGGATTGTCCCAGACGTCGGCGATCACCACCGGGCCCCTGGACGCGGCGAGGGCCTTGGCGACGGCTTCGCGCTCGTCGAGTTGCTTGACCATGAAGGTGCCGCGCATGGAGAACAGTTCCATGCCCAGCTTTTCGGCCAGGGCATCGCCCTTCGCCTTGTCGTCGTTGGTGATGACGATGACCTTGGTGCCCATTTCGGGCACGTCGCCGGCCATGAAGCCGTGGATGATCGAGATCGAGAGCAGGTCGGGATCGCTCTTTTCGAGGGCGTAGAGCCGATTGACGAACGAGCGCATCGGGTCCTGCGAGGTCGGGAACACGTCGATCATGCGGCAATCGAAGACCGACATGACCGGCCTGGCCTTGCCAGTGAGCTGGTCGACGGCGATGCGCCAGAGGTCTTCGGCGCGCTCGACGAAATCCGTGTGCGGGAATTCCTTGAACACCACGAAGAAGTTGCCGGCTGCGGCGCGCTTGGCGGTGAAGTGGCTGTGCGGATCGAGTTCGGCGCAGACGAGGATGTCCGGCCCGACGATATCGCGCACGCGCGTCAGGAAATCGCCCTCGGGATCGTCATAGCCCTGCGCCACCATGGCGCCGTGCAGGCCGAGAACCACGGCATCGACCGGCATCGCGGCCTTGAGCTGGTCCAGAATTTCGTCGCGCAGATCCTCGTAGGTCTGGCGGTTGATGAGGCCGGCGGGATCGGCCCAGGCGGCAGTACCCTCGATCAGCTCCCAGCCCAGCTCGCGCGTGACGCGGCGGCCGACGGTGATGGGGGCAGAGCAGAGCGTGGGCGTTTCCGGATGCTGGCCCGGCGGCGCGTAGAGGGACGCTTCGAAAGCTTTGCGATCGATCGAGATGGGAGAAAAGGTGTTGGTCTCGGTCGCCAAGGCTGCGGTGAACACGCGCACGGTAATCTCGCTGGGAAATGCGTAAGAAATTTACATGAAATGGCGTCTTGAGGGCGCCTTTAGTGTCATAAAACGGGATAAAGCACTTCCTGACGAAAGTCACTTACAAAACCGCCCCGTCCCGGCGCGTGCGACGAAAGTCGCAGAGATGTGAGAGGCCGCCTCAGGCTTCCGGCGGATACTGATGCTCTCCGCCACGGAAATCGCGGACCGTGAAGCACCCGTCGCCGCGCGCCTCGATGCTGGCCGGGCGGATCTCGGCTTTGCCGTAGCCGCCCGGAATATCGAGGATATAGACCGGCTGGCAGAGGCCCGAAATGCGGCCGCGCAGGCCCGCGACCAGTTGCTGGCCTTCCTCGATGGAAACACGGAAATGGCTGGTGCCCGGCGCCAGGTCCGGGTGGTGCAGGTAATAGGGCCGGATGCGCATTTCGACGAAGGTGCGCATCAGTTCGGCGAGCGTATCGGGATCGTTGTTGATGCCGTTGAGCAGCACGGTCTGGCTGATCATGGCAATACCGGCATCGATCAGCCGGGCGCAGGCAGCGCGGGTCGCCGCGTTGAGTTCGCGCGGGTGATTGGCGTGCAGCGCCACATAGACCGTCTTGCCGCACGATTTGAGCGCCGCGATCAAGGCGTTGTCGATCCTGTCGGGCTCGACCGCCGGCACGCGGGTGTGGAAGCGCACGATCTTGAGGTGATCGATCCGCGCCAGCTTCTCCATCATCTCGCCGAGACGGCGCGGGGAGAGGACGAGCGGGTCGCCGCCGGTCAGGATGACTTCCCAGATTTCTTCGTGCTCGGCGATATAGGCGATGGCCTTGTCCAGCGCTTCGGGCGTCAGCGTACCGAGTCCTTGCGGCCCCACCATTTCGCGGCGGAAGCAGAAGCGGCAATAGACCGGGCAGACATGCACTGCCTTGAGCAGCACACGGTCTGGGTAGCGGTGAACGATGCCTTCCACGGGGCTGTGCGTGAGGTCGCCGATCGGGTCGTCGCGCTCGAGCCGGGTCGTAACGAGCTCGGCGGCGCTGGGTACGAACTGGCGGGCAATGGGGTCGTCGGGATCGGTAGGATCGATCATCGCCGCCACGGCAGGCGAGATGGCGATGGTGTAGCGCTCGGCGACTCGCGCGATATCGTCGATCTGCGCGGCTTCGATATAGCCGGCCTCGGCCAGTTCCTGCGGGGTGCGGATGGGGCGGTTCACCGCAGGCGCTCCGCGACGGGCACCCAGAGCACCTGGTCGATGCGGGCGGCGCCGGTGGCGAGCATTACGAGACGGTCGAAGCCGAGGGCGACGCCGCTGGTATCGGGCATCAGGGGCAGGGCAGCGAGCAGGTCTTCGTCGAGCGGATAACGCTCGCCGTAAAGGCGTTCCTTTTCGGCCATTTCCAGCATGAAGCGGCGGCGCTGCTCGTTCGCATCGGTGAGTTCACCAAAGCCGTTGGCCAGTTCGACGCCGCAGGCATAGAGCTCGAACCGCTCCGAAACCCGGCGATCATCTGCGGCGCGGCGGGCGAGGGCGGCTTCGGCGGCAGGGTACCGATCGAGGATGGTGATACGGCCGAGGCCGAGATTGGGCTCGACTTTTTCAACAAGGATGCGGCTGAAAAGGTAGGACCAGGTGAATTCGGCCGGCACGGCAAGGCCGCGCTCGCGCATCTGGGCCGCAAGCGCCTCGGCGTCGGTTTCGCCTTCGGCGTTCATGGTGGCGAAGAGGTCGATGCCGGCATAGCGGGAGAAGGCGTCGATGACGCTCAGGCGCTCGGGCTCGGCGAAGGGATCGGATTCGCGGTCGCGATAGCGCAGTTTGGCAGCGCCGGTTTCGCGGGCGGCAATGCGCAGCATCTCGATGCAATCGGCGATGACGGCATCGTAAGGCTCATTGGCGCGATACCATTCGAGCATGGTGAACTCGGGATGATGCAGCGCGCCGCGCTCGCGATTGCGCCAGACATGGCCGATGCTGGCGATGCGGCGCTCGCCGGCGGCCAGCAGCTTCTTCATCGAGAATTCGGGCGAGGTGTGGAGATAGAGCGTTTCGCCCAGCCCGTCATTGCCGATGGCGTTGGTGGCGAAGGCGTGGAGATGCGTTTCGTTGCCGGGGGAGCGCTGCAGGCCGGGCGGATCGACGAGAACGAAGTCGTGCTGCGCGAAATAAAGCCGAATGGCCGCTTCGATGCGATTGCGCGCAAGAAGGATCGGACGACGGTCCTCATGTACGCTCGGCGTCCACCACGGGGAGACTTGCGGTGTCGAAGAGGCGGGGGGCAAGTGAAACGTCTTTCGTACTGGGGTCTGGCGGTTTTGATGGAATTGCGGTAAGGGCGCACCACGAAATCAATGCGCGGCCCGGCCTAGTTGCCGTTCCTATTAGGCCGCCGCCACCCGTTGAACAAGGAAGAAACTATGGTCAAGGTCATCGCGTCCTCGCTGCGCAAGGGCAATGTCGTGGAAGAGGATGGCAAGCTTTACGTCATCCTGTTTGCCGAGAACGTCCATCCGGGCAAGGGCAATTCCGTGACCAACGTCGACATGCGCCGCATCTCGGACGGCGTGAAGGTCACCCAGCGCTGGCGCACGGTCGAAATGGTCGAGAAGGCCGATGTCGATGAGCGCGCCTACCAGTTCCTCTATGAAGACGGCGAAGGCTTCCACTTCATGGAGCCGGAAACCTACGAACAGCTCACCGTCAGCAAGGATGTCGTGGGCGACCAGTCGGCCTACCTCAACGATGGCATGCAGGTGTTCCTGCAGACCTTCGAAGGCGTGGCCATCGCCATCGAACTGCCGCAGCGCGTGACCCTCGAGATCGTTGAGACCGAGCCGGTGGTGAAGGGCCAGACGGCCTCCTCCTCGTTCAAGCCGGCAGTGCTCTCGAACGGCGTCAAGACCATGGTGCCGCCCCATATCGGCGTCGGCACCCGCGTGGTCGTGATGACCGCCGACGGCTCCTATGTCGAGCGCGCCAAGGACTGATCGGTCCTCAAGGAATTCAAATCTTCGCGAAAGGCCGGCCGCTGTGCCGGCCTTTTGTTTTGGCCGGGCGGCTGGTAGTCGTTGCGGATGACATCAGGCATTCATCACGTCACGCTCATCACCCGCAAGGTGCAGGCCAATGTCGATTTCTACGCGGGCTTTCTCGGCCTGCGGCTGGTCAAGCGCACCGGCGGCTATGAGGATGCCGAACAGCTCCATCTCTTCTATGGCGACAGCGAAGGCTCGCCCGGCTCGCTCATCACCTTTCTTGTCTGGGAAGATGGTTCGCAGGGCAGGGTGGGGCTGGCGCAGGTCGGCGAGATCGCGCTGGCCGTGCCGCCGGCCAGCATCGGTTTCTGGCTGACGCGGGCACTACGCTTTGGGATCAAGCATCAGGGGCCGGTTGCCGAATTCGGCGAGCCGGTGCTCAAGCTGACCGATCCAGATGGGATCACGGTCAAGCTGGTCGGCGTGGCCCTCGAGGGCGGGGCGCCGCCCTGGGGCGTGGCCGGTATTCCCGAGGCCGATGCGGTGCGCCGCATCCGCGGCGTGACGCTGATGAGCGACGTGCCGGACCAGACGGGCGCGTTCCTCGCCGCCCATTTCGGTTATGCGCACGCGGCGCGCAGCGGTTCGCTGGAGCGCATGGTGTCCGAGAGTGGCGACATCGTGGATATCCGCGATGCCAGCGGCTTCTGGTCCGGTGCGCCGGGTACCGGTGTGGCCGACCACGTAGCGTTTCGCGCGCCGGATCGCGAGCGGGTCGAGGCGGTGGAGCGGGCGCTGCGTTCGCGCAATGCCAGCATCGTCAACGTCCACGACCGAAAATACTTCTATTCTCTCTATGTTCGCGAGCCTGGCAACATTCTCTTCGAGTTTGCGACCGACGGGCCGGGTATGCTGGTGGACGAGCCGGCTGAAACGCTGGGCACGCAGTTGATGATCCCGCCCGAACGGCAGGCGGATGCCGAGACGATCCGGCTGCTTCTGCCGCAATTCTCGATGCCCGACGAGGATCGGGTGCGCTATGTCGATCTGCCTTTCGTCCATCGCTTCTTCACGCCCTCTGACCCGGATGGGTCCGTCATCGTACTGCTGCATGGCAGCGGTGGCAGCGAAGTCGATCTCATGCCGATGGCGGCCCGGATCGCGCCCCGCGCGACGCTGCTCGGCGTCCGGGGCAGGGCGACGGAAGAGGGCATTGCCCGCTGGTTCCGGCGCGAAGGCCCGCTCCGGTTCGACCAGAAGGACATCCGCTCGGAAGCTGAGGCCTTCGAGGCCTTTGTCGAGGGGGCTGTCGAAACCTATGCGCTCGAGCCGGCGCGCCTGACCTTCATGGGCTATTCGAACGGGGCCAATTTCCTGCTTGCGGCCATGCAGTTCCATCCCGGCCTCATCAGGCACGCCGTCGCGCTGCGTCCGGCCAGGGTGCTCGAGGAACGCACGGGCGCCGATCTTGCCGGCACCCGCATTCTCGTCGTGCTCGGGCGTGACGACGCGCTTTACCGAGAGCAAGGCGATGAAGTGTTTGCCGAACTCACCCGGCTGGGCGCCGATACCGCGCTTGCCGAGGTGCCGGCCGGACACGAGCTGGACGATATGGATATCGAGGTCGTGAGACGCTGGCTCGCTGACTGAGTTGTGATCGGTTTTCCCCAACCGATCATCAGTCCAGCTTTCAGGCGAGTTTTTTTGCCGCAAGTTGAAATGCCTGCTTTGACAACGCTCTGCGCCGCTTCATAGTAAGTCGTGCGGCGCAGATTCCGGCGGCCGCCCTCCCGTACTCGAGCCCGAAAGGAAATCTGCCCGGTCGATGACAGGTTCAGTGTTGCTCCTCTTTCTCGTCGCTTTGCCCTATGCAGGAAGCCTTATTGCCGGTTTTCTGCCGACAAACGCTCGCAACACGGAAGCCTGGTTCGCCGGCGCGATAGCCTTTGTCGCGCTCGTGGCGTCGCTTCTGGCCTACCCCACGATCGCAGCGGGCGAAGTCATTCGCTTCGAGATCGAGTGGCTGCCGACTCTCGGGCTCAATTTCATCTTCCGCATGGATGGCTTCGCCTGGATCTTTTCGGTCGTCGTTACTTTCATCGGCGTGCTGGTGGTGATCTATGCGCGCTATTACATGTCGCCCAAAGACCCGGTGCCCCGGTTCTTCGCCTTCCTGCTGGCCTTCATGGCCTCGATGCTCGGCCTCGTCGTTTCCGGCAACCTCGTCCAGATGGTGTTCTTCTGGGAACTGACCAGCATCTTCTCGTTCCTGCTCATCGGTTACTGGTACCACACGCAGGCGGCGCGCGACGGCGCGCGCATGGCGCTCACCGTCACCGCCCTTGGCGGGCTGGCGCTGCTGGTGGGCGTGCTCATCATCGGCAATATCGTGGGCAGCTACGATCTCGACGTCGTCATCGCCTCGGGCGACATGGTGCGCAACAGCCCGCTCTACATCCCGGCCTTGCTGCTGGTGCTGCTCGGTGCCTTCACCAAGAGCGCGCAGTTCCCGTTCCAGTTCTGGTTGCCGCAGGCCATGGCCGCGCCCACCCCGGTTTCGGCCTATCTGCATTCGGCCACGATGGTGAAGGCCGGCGTCTTCCTGCTCGTGCGCTTCTGGCCCTTCATGGCCGGCACCGATGCCTGGTTCTGGATCGTCACCTATACCGGCCTCATCACCCTGCTGGTCGGCGCCTATTCGGCCATCTTCCAGCAGGACCTCAAGGGCGTGCTGGCCTATTCGACCATCAGCCATCTGGGCCTCATCACCGCGCTGATCGGCATGAGCACGCCGCTCGGGCTGGTGGCGGCGATCTTCCATATCCTCAATCACGCCACCTTCAAGGCCTCGCTCTTCATGGCCGCGGGCATCATCGACCATGAGGCCGGCACGCGCGACATGCGCAAGCTGAGCGGGCTCATCCGCTTCATGCCGTTCACGGCTACTCTTGCCATGGTGGCGAGCGCCGCCATGGCCGGCGTGCCGCTGCTCAACGGCTTCCTTTCCAAGGAAATGTTCTTCACCGAAACGGCGGTTCGCGACCCCAATCCGTTCGTCGATTATTCGCTCCCGATCGTGGCCATGCTCGCCGGCATGTTCAGCGTCGTCTATTCGTTGCGCTTCATCATCGGCGTGTTCTTCGGCCCGCCGCCCACCGAGCTGGACCGTGTCCCGCACGAACCCCCGGCGCTCATGCGCCGCCCGATCGAACTGCTGGTCCTGATCTGCCTTCTGGTCGGCATCATTCCCGGCATTACCATCGCGCCGTTCCTGGCGACGGCCGTGCACTCCGTGCTCGGCGACGATACGCCCTATTACAGCCTCTCGATCTGGCACGGCTTCAACGCGCCCCTGCTGATGAGCCTTGTCGCCATGGTCGGCGGTGTGCTGATGTATGTGGCGCTGCGCAGTTACTTCAAGCAGGGCATCGACGGGCCGCCGCTCATCCGCAAGCTCAAGGGCCAACGTATCTTCGAGCGCGTGCTTGTCACCGTCTCCTGGAAATGGGCCCGTACGCTCGAAGGCGTGCTCGGCACGCGCCGCCTCCAGCCCCAGCTCTTTCTCGTGGTCGCCATGGCCATCATCGCCGCGCTCGTGCCGCTTTCGGCCGGGTTCGGAGCGCTGGGTTTCTCGCTCGACGGTTTCGATCCGGTGCTGGCGATGCTCTGGGCCATCGGCCTCGTCTGCGGTATCGGCGCCGCCTACCAGGCCAAGTTCCACCGCCTCGCCGCCCTTATCCTCATGGCGGGGGCGGGGCTCGTCACCTGCATCACCTTCGTCTGGTTCTCCGCGCCCGACCTGGCGCTCACCCAGCTCGTGGTCGAGGTCGTCACCACCGTGCTCATCCTGCTCGGCCTGCGCTGGCTGCCCAAGCGGCAGCCGGAAACCGAGCCGCGCGGCGGCGCCGCCACCCTCGTGCGCCGCTATCGCGATCTCGCCACGGCAGTCATCGCCGGCGGCGGCATGGCGCTGGTTTCCTACGCCGTGATGACCCGTCCGCTCGTGGATTCCATCGCCTCGTTCTTCCTCGAACACGCCTATGTCGATGGCGGCGGCAAGAACGTCGTCAACGTCATCCTCGTCGATTTCCGCGGCTTCGACACCATGGGCGAAATCACCGTCCTGGGCATCGTCGCCATCTCGGTCTTCTCGCTGCTCCGCCGCTTCCGCCCGGCCGCCGAGAGCGTTCCCAAGCCCGAGCAGCAACTCGTGCAGAACGCCTATGACGAAGCACGACCCGAGCGCGACGCCGGCAGCACCATCCGCGAATACCTCACCGTGCCCGCCGTCATCATGAACTGGATGTTCCCGGTCATTACCGTGCTCGCCGTCTATCTCTTTCTGCGCGGGCACGATGCGCCGGGCGGCGGTTTCGCGGCGGGCATCACCATGTCCATCGCCTTCATCCTCCAATACATGGCCGGCGGCACCCGCTGGGTCGAGGCACGCCTGCGCGTACTGCCGATCCGCTGGATCGGCTCGGGCCTGCTCGTCGCCGTGCTCACCGGCATGGGGTCGTTCCTGTTCGGTTTCCCCTTCCTCACCTCGGCCTTCCAATATGCCGACGTGCCGCTGATCGGCAAAGTTCCGATGGCCTCGGCACTCTTTTTCGATCTGGGCGTGTTCATGCTGGTAGTGGGGGCCACCGTACTCATCCTCATTGCGCTCGCCCACCAGTCGATCCGCGCGCCCAAGCCGGCGCGCGTGCCTGATGCCAGACCGGCCTCGCGGCCCATAGTCACTACCGCGGGAGGCCAGTGATGGAGATCATCATCGCACTTGCCATCGGGGGGCTGACCGGCTCGGGCGTCTGGCTGCTGCTGCGCCCGCGTACCTATCAGGTCATCATCGGGCTCTCGCTGCTCTCCTATGCCGTCAACCTCTTCATCTTCTCGATGGGGCGGCTGCGCTCGAACGCGGCGTCGATTCTGCCGGGGGCGGGAGCCGACATTGCCGGCTTCTCCGATCCCATCCCGCAGGCGCTGGTTCTGACGGCCATCGTCATCGGTTTCGCTACCACGGCCTTGTTCCTCGTGGTGCTGCTGGCCGCGCGCGGCCTTACCGGCACCGACCATGTCGACGGCAGGAGGGACTGAGATGGATATTCTCCGCCAGAACCTCGTGATCCTGCCAATCCTCCTGCCGCTGGTCACCGGCGCGCTGTTGTTCCTGCTCGATGATCGCCTGCGCGCCACCAAGTCGGCCCTCAGCCTCATTTCCAACATCCTGCTCATCGGCCTCGCCATCGCGTTGCTGCTGAGCGTCGATAGCGGCGACCCCGGTATCGGCGTCACCCGCACCTATCTCCTCGGCGATTGGCCGGCGCCCTTCGGCATCGTGCTCGCCGCCGACCGCCTCTCGGCGATCATGCTGCTGCTTGGGGCCATTCTCGGCTTCTGCTCGCAGGTTTATGCGCTGGCACGCTGGAGTACGACGGGCCCCGCCTTCTTCAGCCTGGTGCAATTCCTGCTGATGGGGCTCTCCGGCGCCTTCCTGACCGGTGACCTCTTCAACCTCTTCGTCTTCTTCGAAGTGCTGCTGGCCGCGTCCTATGGCCTGGCGCTGCACGGCTCGGGCGCGCAGCGCGTCAGGGCAGGGCTGCACTACATCGCCATAAACCTCGCCGCCTCGATGCTCTTCCTCATCGGCGTCAGCCTCATCTATGGCGTCACCGGCTCGCTCAACATGGCCGATCTCGCCGTGCGTATCCCGGCCGTCTCCGCCGAGAACCGGGGCCTGCTGGAAGCGGGCATGGGCGTGCTCGGCGTGGCCTTCCTCATCAAGGCCGGCGTCTGGCCGCTCTGCTTCTGGCTGCCCACCACCTATGCGGCCGCCAGCGCTCCCGCCGCCGCGCTCTTCGCCATCATGAGCAAGGTCGGCTTCTACGTCATCCTGCGTCTCTCGATGCTGCTGGTCGGCCACGGCTCCGGCCCCTCGGCCGATTTCGGCAACGCTCTGCTGCTCTATGGTGGCATGGCCACCATCATCTTCGGCACTATCGGCGTCTTGGCCTCGCAGGGCATTGCGCGGCTGGCGGGCTATAGCGTGCTCGTCTCCTCGGGCACGCTGCTGGCCGCCCTCGGACTCGGGCTTACGCAGGTCACCAGCGGCGCGCTCTTTTATCTGGTCAGCTCGACGCTCACAGCTTCGGCGCTGTTCCTGCTCGTCGAACTAGTTGAGCGTGCCCGTATCGCCGGCGCCGACATCCTGGCGGTGACCACCGAAGCCTATGGCGAGGACGACGAGGAACTCGACCACGAAGAAGAGGTCGGTCTCGCCATCCCCGGCACCATGGCCATTCTCGGCATCGCCTTCGGTGCCGTGGCCCTGCTGCTCTCCGGCCTGCCGCCGCTCTCGGGGTTCGTCGCCAAGTTCTCGATGATCCAGGGCATGCTGGCCGGGCGCATCCTTGAGGCGACCGGCTCCACCTGGACGCTGGTGGCCCTGGTCATCATCTCGGGCTTTGCCGCCCTTATCGGCATGACGCGCCTGGGCATATCGACTTTCTGGACCTCGCTCGAAGCTGCTGCGCCGCGCGTGCGCGTGGTCGAACTGGCGCCGGTGGCGCTGCTGCTGGCCATGTGCGTGGCACTTACCGTCTGGGGCGGGCCGGTCATGCGCTACATGGATTCCACCGCCCAGGCGCTGGAACGGCCGCAGAACTACATCGCCGACGTGATGGGGGCCGAACCCCATGGCGGCGGCCCGGCATGGGAGGGCGCGCATTGAAACGCATTCTGCCCTATCCGCTGCTCTCGCTCAGCCTCCTCGTCATGTGGCTGCTGCTCAACCAGAGTCTTGGGCCCGGCCACATCCTGCTCGGCGCCGTCATCGCCATCGTCACCGGCTGGATCACCGCTTCGCTCGACCCGCCCAAGCCCCATGTCTATCGCTACGGCAGCGCGCTGAAGCTCCTCGTGCTGGTGATGGTGGACGTGTTCCGCTCCAATATCGATGTCGCCTCCGCGCTTATCACCGGCCGCAGCCGCGAGACCAACCGCTTCATCGAAATTCCGCTCGAATTGACCGATCGCGTTGGGCTTGCCGTGCTCGCCACCATCGTCACCGCCACGCCCGGCAGCGCCTGGGTAAACTACGATTCGATCCGTAACGTCGTGCTCATCCACGTGCTCGACCTCACGGACGAGGAGGAATGGATAAGGACCGTCAAGACCCGCTACGAAAAGCTGCTGCTGGAGATTTTCCAATGAGCGCGGCTATCATCCTCTGGTCGGTGACCATCGCACAGGTGATCCTGGCCGTCGCCATGGCGCTGGCGGCGTTCCGGGTGCTCTATGGTCCGCGCGCGCAGGACCGCGTGCTGGCGCTCGATGCGGTGTATCTGTGCGCCATGCTGATCCTCATCTGCTTCGGCATCCGCACCGGCACCGGCATCTATTTCGAGGCGGCGCTCATCATCGCCATGCTCGGCTTCGTGAGCACGGTGGCGCTGGCCAAGTTCCTCATGCGCGGCGAGGTGATCGAATGACCGGGCTCGACGATTTTCCGCTCTGGGCGGCCATTCTCATCGCCGTGCTGGTGCTGGCAGGCTCGCTTCTCGCCCTGCTCGGCACCTTCGGCCTGCTGCGGCTCAAGACCTATTACGAGCGCATCCACGCTCCGACGCTGGGCACCAGTTTCGGCACGCTCTTCATCGTCATCGCCTCGATCCTGTTCTTCTCGATCCAGCAGACGCGGCCGCTCTTCCATGAAATCCTGATCTTCATCTTCATCACGGTGACCACGCCCGTGACGCTGATGCTGCTGGCGCGGGCCGCTCTCTTCCGCGACCAGGCCGAGGGCAAGGAAGTGCCGGGCGCTCAAAAGCTCAACGAGGCCATGCACGGCTCGACCGAATAGCGGGGGCGGGCCGGGCGAGGGGAGGCGCAGCAGGTGGTTACGCTCGTTCCGCATCTTCATGCTCTCGTCGTCACCCATGGCTATCTCGCCGTCGCTCTCCTTATCGGGCTCGAAAGCCTGGGCATTCCGCTGCCGGGCGAAACCATCCTCATCACCGCCGCCGCCGTGGCCGGAGCGACCCATGAGCTCGAGATCGGCTGGGTCATCGCCGCCGCCGTGGCGGGCGCCGTTATCGGGGACACGATCGGCTATATCATCGGCCGCACCATCGGCTTCCGCCTCCTCCTCCGCTACGGCGCCCGCATCGGCCTGAGCGAGCCGCGCCTCAAGGTCGGCCGCTATCTCTTCATGCAGCATGGCGGCAAGGTCGTGTTCTTCGGCCGCTTCTTCTCGCTGCTGCGTACGCTGACGGCGCTGATGGCCGGCGCCAACAAGATGCCCTGGCCCGAATTCTTCTTCTTCAACGCCAGCGGCGGCATCGTCTGGGCTTCGGTGTTCGGCCTGGGCGCCTACTATTTCGGCCAGTACATCCATCGTATTAGCGGCCCGGTGGGCATCCTCCTGCTGCTGGTCGGCGTGATCGGCCTGCTCGCCTTTTGGGTATTCTTCCGCCGCAACGAGGCGGCGCTCATCGCCCGGGCCGAAGCGGCGCTGCCCGGTCCGCTCGAATGAAGCATTTCCGTCCTTGACGAGTCGTCGCGGGAGCGCTGCCTGCAGCCTCCAAAGCGCAGATCGCTGCCCATCCGCTCGCCCCCGAAATACTGCCAATGCATAACCCTGTATGACTTTTGTTAGGGTTAACGAAAGAAGTAGCGAAATTTTATAACCGGTTATATCTGCACCCGAACGACCGGATTCCCTCAATACAGCACAGGTGATGAAACCCACGATTAATCGAGTGTTAATCGGGGCCGCTGGCCCAAGGGGAATTTCATGGCCATCAACAATGAGTTCGACCATCGCGTATCCTCTGAAGTTGTTTCGGACGATTTGACTGTCGCGGGTGCCGGCACCGTAGCCGCCCCGGCAGGTCTCCCCGAACTCCCCGGTCAGGTGGAACTGGTCGCTCAGGCCGTCCGCGTCGCGCAGGCACAGGCCGATGCCCTCGTGCCCGAGCGCATCGTGGTGGAACTCGCCGACGGCAACATTGCCCGCCTGCCGGAAGGCGCCGATATCAGCCAGCCCCACCAGAACGGCGCCGACCTCGAATTCGTCCAGCCCGATGGCTCCGTGATCGTTATCCCCGGCGGCGCGGTGCAGGGGCTCGTGCTCTTCATCGGCCCGGTCGAGATCCCCGCTCCCACCGTGGCACAGCTCTTCGAGGCCAATGGCATCGAGGCGGCCGCCGGCCCGCAGGGCGGTGCGGCGCCCGATGGTTCGCACGGCAACTTCCAGGATACGCCCGGCGGCCAGTCCGTGGGCGACGGCATCGGCTATTCGTCGCTTCTCGGCAATACCGAGCTGGTTTTCGGCGCCGATGCAGCCAATGACGAGCAGGGGGGAAACCTCCCGCCCTTGGTTTCGGTCAGCAGCCTCGAAGGCGTGCTCTCGGAAGAGGGCCTGCCGGGTGGCCTGGTCGAAAGCGGCGATAGCCCCGTCACCACTTTCTCCGGCTTTATCTCCGCCTCGGACGTCGATGCACTGACCTATCGCTTCACCACGGCGTCGGCCTTGACCTCCCATGGCGCGCCGGTCGTCTGGACCATCAGCGCGGATGGACACACCCTCACCGGAACTGCCAACGGCGTAACCGTCATCACGGCAGTCCTGACCCCCGGCGCAGGTGGCGCCGCCTACACCATCACGCTGTCCGGCCCGATCGATCACGCCGCCGGCCAGGGCGAAAACAGCCAGGGGCTTGGTATCGGTGTTGTGGTCTCGGACGGCTTCTACACCGTCCCCGCCACCATCAACGTCACCATCTCCGACGATACGCCCAATGCGCCGGAAGAAGGCCTCGCCGAAATCAGCGAAGCTAGCCTTCCCGGCGGCGCGGGTGCGCTGCCGACCGCTACCGGCAATCTCGGCTTCCAGTTCGGCGCCGACGGTCCGGCGGCCACCGATGCCGTGAAGCTCGCGGCCGATGGCGCCGCCTGGGATGCACAGACCAATACGCTGACCGCGCTCGACGGGTCCTGGAAGATCGTTATCGACCAGACCGGCGCCTATACCTTCACCCTCATGAAGCCGCTCGACAATTCCGGCGAGGGTAACGACACGGCGATCAAGCTCGATATCCTCGTCACCATCAAGGATTATGACGGCGATGCGCAGGACAGCCATCTGATCGTCACCGTCAATGACGACGTGCCGGTTGCCTATGGTTCCGGCACGGTGGTCGTCACCGAGGCGGCCGGCGCGGATGGAGCCTTCATCCCGCAATCGGCCACGGGCACGCTCCAGTTCACGCCGGGCGCCGATGGCGCCGTTGTCACCGCCATCACCTATCGCTTCGGCGGCTCGATCCTGGAGATGGGCGAGGGCCCGTCCGATCCGGGCGGCTTCACGGCGCTGACTTCGCATGGTCAGCCGGTAACTGTCACCACGTCCTCCGACGGCCTGACGGTGACCGGCACGGCGGTCATTGGCGGCGCGACCGTTACGGTCTTCACCCTCGTGGTCACCAATCCGTCGACCGGTGCCTATACGTTCACCCAATACGCTGCGATCGACCACAACGACACCAATGAAGGCGGCGCCGACGATGCGTTGCGCATGGTGTTCGATTTCACCGTGACCGATGGGGATGGCGACACGTCCACGAGCTGGGTGCAGGTGGACATCCGCGATGACATGCCCAGCCTGTCTGCCCCCGTCGATGCGACGGTGAGCGAGAGCGATCTGGCATCGCACGCCGCCACGGCTTCGGGCGTTTTCGATCTTGATTTCGGCGCCGATGGTCCGGCCGCGTCCGGGGCGCTGGTTCTCGCCGCGAACGGTGCAACCTGGACGGCGGGCGCCGAGGGCCTTGCCGGCACGCTGGCCGACAACCAGGGCCGTTGGGAAATCGTCGTCGACAAGGATGGCAATTACACCTTCACGCTCCTCAAGCCGTTCAATAATTCCGGCAGCGGCAACGATGAGGCCATCAAGCTCGACATCGCCGTGACGATCAAGGATGGCGACGGCGATACCCGAACCGAAAACCTCTCCGTGACCGTCAAGGATGACGTGCCGCATCTGACGGGCGCATCGGTTGCCGTCGGTATCAACGAAGCCGATATCAACACGCTGCTGTCCGATGGCACCCATCCGGGCGTCGGCCCCGCCATTGCCACGGGCTCGGTAGCGGGCCTGGTGGATTTCGGCGCCGATGGTCCGGCCAAGGGGCCGCTTGGTCTCTTCAATGCCGGTTTCGGCTTCACGGCCGATGCTGCGGCCACCATGGTTGCCCTCGGCCTGCAATCGCATGGCGATGCGCTGTCCTTCGTGCTCGTCGGCACTGTCCTCATCGGCTATGTCGACAACGGCAATGGCCATTACGACGTCCTGTCCGACCGTACGGTGATGTCGCTTGCCCTCGATCCCATCACCGGCAAGTTCGTCTATACGCAATTCGACCAGCTCGACCACGTGTCGGGCGGCCAGGCCAACACCGCGCTCGTCGGCAGCGCCGGCACGGCCATCGACTTCGGCGCGGTCATCACCGCGACCGATCGCGACGGCGATACGATAACGCTCGACGGCAAGGTGCTGGTGACGGTGACCGACGACGTGCCGGTGGTGTCGCTGACCCCCGGCTCTCTGCTGGTTGCAGATGAATCCCTTGGGGCCCAGGGCGCGGATCTGAGCGCCTTTGCAGGCGTCCACCACAAGGGCGTGGATGGCGATGTCGCCTCCCCGGTCGGCTACGCCCAAAGCGCAGGCCCCGTGGTCAACGCGGCGATCGCCTTCGGCGCCGATGGCCCGGCTGCCTCCGGCGCCGTGACCTATTCGCTCATACTTGGTGCCGGCTCCACCGATTCCGGCCTGCGCACCAGCGACGGCAAGGTGATCTACCTTTTCAAGGAAGGCGACCTGATCGTCGGCCGCTATGACGGCCCCGACCTCAATACCGGCGTTACCAATACCGGCACCGATCCGGCTGCCTTTGCGATCTCCATCGACGCCGACGGCAAGATCACCATCGTCCAGTACGTCTCGCTCTATCAGGGTGGGGTCAACGTGGCCGATGACGTCGTCACGATTGCGGCGGGCAAGGTGCTCGTCAATGTGACCGCCACCGACTGGGACGGTGACACGACTTCCGCCCAGCTCGACATTTCATCTTCCATCGGTTTCCGCGACGACCATCCGACGCTGACGGATGCGGCTCCGGTCAATGTGAGCGTGGACGAAGCCGACATCAACACGCTGCTCTCCAATGGCACCCATTCGGGCATCGGCCCGGCAATTGCGACGGGCTCGGTTGCGGACCTGGTGAACTTTGGCGCCGATGGTCCGGCCAAGGGCCCCCTCGGCCTGCTCAATGCCGGCTTCGGCTTCGCCGCCGGTGCGGCCCAGACCATGGATGAACTCGGTCTGCATTCCAAGGGCGGGGCGCTGGTCTTCGTATTGGTGGGCTCGACCCTGATCGGCTATGTCGACAACGGCAATGGCCATTACGATGTCCTCTCCGACCGTACGGTGATGTCGCTTGCCCTCGATCCGATAACCGGCAAGTTCGTCTATACGCAGTTCGACCAGCTCGACCACGTGGCAGGCAACGACACCTCCATTTCGATCGATTTCGGCCAGGTCATCACGGCGACCGACCGCGATGGTGACTACATCACGCTGGGCGGCAAGGTGCTCGTTACCGTGATCGACGATGTGCCGCAGATCACGATCAGCGCTCCAGGTTTGGTAGCGATCGATGAAACCGGCGGAAATAACGCTGACAACAGTTTTGCTTCTACCGTCAAGGCGCTTTTCGGTGACATGGCCGGTGGCAGTGGCCATGATCTGGCCCAGCCCATCTATGCGCAAGGCCATGTGGTCTCCACTACGCTCAAGAGCGGCGCCGACGAGAGCATCACGCAGTCGCTGGCCCTACATATTGATGAGCCCGATTCCGGCCTGTCCACGACGGACGGGCAGGCGATTACGCTCTATCAGTCTGCCGACGGCGTTGTCGTTGGGCGCATTGGCGGTGAGGATGGCCCCATTGCCTTCGCGATCACTATCGACGGACAGGGCAATGTGAGCATTGCTCAGTATATGTCGCTGCAGCATCCAATCGATACCGACCCCAACGATTCGGTTACACTGGCTGGAAAGATTTCGGCCATCTATACGGTGACCGATTTCGACAACGACACGGTCACCGAGACGATCGCGATCGGCGACCACATCAAGTTCTATGATGATGCCCCCTCCATCACTCCGCACGAGGCGGGGCAGGTCACGGAAGGCGGAAGCGGCCATGCCGAAGGCAGCCTCGGCATCAACTTCGGCGCTGATGGCATGGCTGCTTTCGTTGCGAGCACGCCTGTCACCGAAACACACGTGTTCGATTTCGGTGCCGGTACGGATCTGGGACAGGGGTTCAGCGCGAGCGCTTTCTACGCTTCAGGTTACCCCTACAATGCCGCGCTTGTTGGCGCGCAGAATGTTCCCGTCGTTATTCGCTCGACCAATGGCCAGCCCTTCGATTTGGGTAGCGTCAAGCTTGGCATGGAAGGCGCTGCGGCTCACCAGTTCATCAAGGTGATTGGCCTCGATGCGTCGGGCAACCCGATCCCGGGCAAGGAAGCGATTGTCGAGATAACGCAGTTGAGTGGGGCCGGCAGCGGCGCCACGACCTTCGTCTTTACGCCGACTGGGTCGACCTTCGACGGCATTTTCGGCGTCAGGTTCGAGCAGGACCCGGATTTCTCGGGCCGCTTCAACGTTGACGATCTCAGCATAGTTAGCCAGGTCAGTTCCGGCAGCGATCCGTCCGATGGCCCCGTGGTCTTCGATCCCACCGATTTCGTCACGGCTGTCGACAATAACGACGCAGCGCTCGAGTTGAGCACGCTCAAGTCGGGTGGCCAGCCGGTTCACTTCGTGCTGCTCGATCCGGTGACCCTTGTCGCCTATACCGGCGCCACCGCGCCGACCTCGATCGATGGCGCCAACGTGGTCTTCTCCGTAGTGCTCACTGTGGATGCGCAGCATCCTGAAGGCACCTACGACTTCAACCTGCTCAAGCCGCTCGATGACTACAATGACGGCGCGACGATTTCCGATATCAAGTTTACCTTCAACTTCCTGGCCAAGGATGGTGACGGGGACACGACGTCCGGCAGCTTCACGGTCAATGTCCAAGATAGCGTGCCCTCGGCCCATGACGTGCTCACCAGCATGGGCGAGAACGAAGACAAGAGCATCACTCTGGTCGCCGGTACCGATTTCGATTTCGGCGCGGATACCCACGGGGCAACCCTTTCGCTAGGTGCCGCAACGTTGACTGGCGTTCCCGACGGCGTCGTATTGGGCAAGCTGACGGTTACGCTCGGTGCTGACGGACATACGGTGACGATCAACCCCGGCTCAGCATTCGACGCGCTCGGTGAAGGGCAGACGGTTGTTTTGCATATCCCATATACGGTCACCGATGGCGATGGCGATCCGGTCACCAGGGAGATCACAGTTACCGTCAACGGCGCCAACGATGAACCCGAGACTATGCCGGTATTCGCGAGTGGGTCAGAAGACACCCTGATTGCCGTACCCCTGAGCGGATCGGACGTGGAGGAGGGAGCGATATCCTCGTTCCGGGTGACCGATCTGCCGGCCAATGGCAAGCTTTACGCCGATGCCGGTCTGGTAACGTTGGTCACCGTTGGTATGCTGGTGAGCGGTACTGTCTATTTCATGCCCGACCAGGACTACAATGGCACGGTCTCCTTTCAGTATGCCGCTGTGGATGGGGGGGATCTGCAAGACTCGACGCCCGCGACCGCTACAATCACCGTGAACCCGGTGAACGACGCGCCGGTAAACGGTATTCCTGTTGGTCCTCTCGCCGTTGATGAGGACACGCCGCTCTCGATCACCGGGCTGTCAGTGTCGGATGTGGATGCCGGTTCTGCGACGATCCAGGTCGTTCTGTCGGTGGAACGCGGCGTCCTGACGGTGCAGGCTCATGATGGGGTGACTATTACGGGCAGCGGCACGGGCTCCGTCACGTTGGAGGGTTCTCAGGCCGCTATCAACGAGGCCCTTGCTCAAGCTAATGGCGTTGTGTTCCAGGATGCAGCGAACCACGCTGGTGCCACTACCCTCACGATGACGACCAGCGATTTGGGAAATACCGGTTCGGGTGGTGCGCTGACTGATACGGACACGGTGACCATCAATGTTGCCCCCGTCAACGACGGCCAGGGCAAGGTAACGATCGAGGGGACCGGTGCCGTTGGCCAGGTGCTGACCGCAAACTTCGCGGACGATGATCCGGATGGGCAAGCCTCCGGTATCACCTATCAGTGGACGCGCGACGGTCAGGCTATCAATGGTGCGAACGGCTTGACCTACACGATCGCCAGCGGGGATGCCGGTCACGAGATCGGTCTGACGTTGAGCTATACTGACGGGCAGGGCTTTGCCGAATCTATCGATGCAGCAAAGTTGGCCATTGCCAATCCGGTGGAGGTGAGCCCGCCGCAGGTTGCCGACATCGACGGAACTGGCTTCTATGCGTTCAAGAACGACAGCATGAATCCGAACACCATCAATGTGGACGTCAAGTCGCTGTTCTCCGGGGATGACCTGACCTACACGGTCACCGAGATCAGAGGGCCGAACGGAAGCAATAACTGGTCCTGGTTGCATGAACCCGGAAGCACTGTGTTCACCGGCAATCCGGGTGACAACGTCCAGGCGGGACTTTACATCGCCCGGATCGATGCGACCAACAGCGCGGGTACCACGTCCACCTATGTTGCCTTCAGCGTATTGGATGGGACCATTGCCAAAATGGTCATTTCCGATCCTGGCCAATTGCATGACACTTGGGGAGACAATGCTATCCATCTGGCTCCGGGAGTCGATATCACTGGCGTCGTGTCGGGTGGAGACAACAACGACGTCGTTATTGGCAACGAGTTTAATAACCACCTCGTGGGCAGCAACGGTGAGGATGCGCTTTATGGCGGGGCCGGTAACGACATCCTGGAGGGTGGAGACAACAACGACTACCTAAGCGGAGGTGCGGGTGACGATATTCTCTACGGTGGTCAGGGAGACGACTATCTGATCGGCGGCTCTGGCAACGACACGCTCTATGGCGGAGAGAACAACGACGTACTGATTGGTGGTGATGGCAACGACATTCTGTTCGGCGGACCGGGCTCCGATATCCTCACCGGTGGCGCCGGGGCAGATAAGTTCGTCTTCCTACCCAATGAATACGGTACCGACCACATTACCGACTATGTGTTTGCAGAAGGGGACGCGATTGATCTTTCAGCGCTGCTGAACATGTCCCAGAGCAACGTCCGTCTAAGTGCGGTGAGCGGCACGGACAACGTCGCTATACAGTATGACAACAGCGGTGGGGGTTGGTACAGCACCCAGGACATTGCCATTCTGGATCACTTCAATACGGCTGGTGTTGATCAGGTGAAAATCATCTTCCACGATGGCGAAGTTACATTGACCATCTAGCTCAAAAAAAGGGCAGCTCCTTTTTGGTGCTGCCCTTTTTCAAGCATAGGGTAGTCGACGCCCCGCTCTTGCGCAGTCGGCGCTTATGCCCTATCTACGCCTTGCCTTGGTCTTCGCCGATCAAGGTTTTGACCCGGCCGGAGTTTCCACCTCCTGGCCGGGTCATTCATTTTGACGACTCGTCCGTCCCGCTTAATGTCGCTCGATCTGGCTGCTCGGAGGGCGATGATGTTGAGTACGGAATCCTGGCTGATCTGGGCCTTGCTGTCCGCAGCGTTTGCGGCGCTGACGGCGGTGTTCGCCAAGGTGGGGATCGAGAACGTCAATTCCGATTATGCCACCTTCATCCGTACCATCGTGATCCTGGTGGCCGCCGGCGGCATGGTCTATGCCACCGGCAACTGGCAGTCCCCGAGCACCGTATCCCCCAAGACCTGGCTGTTCCTGCTGCTGTCCGGGCTGGCGACGGCCGCGTCGTGGATCTGCTATTTCCGCGCCTTGAAACTCGGGCCGGCCGGGCAGGTGGCGCCGATCGACAAGCTCAGCGTCGTCATGGTCGCCATTTTCGCCTTCGCCTTCCTCGGCGAGCGCTATTCCACCATCAACTGGGTCGGCATCGCGCTGATCGCGGGCGGCGCGGTGCTCGTGGCCTTGCCCTGAGGGCCGCTAACGCGCGAGCCGCGCCAGCAGCAGGCGGGAGCGCTCCACGTCCCGCCCGGTCTGCTCGATCAGTTCGGCGACGCTGGCGAAGCGCTGCATGTCGCGCAGGCGCTCGACGATGAAGAAGGCGATGGTGCGGCCATAGAGCAATTCGTCGAGGTCGTGGATATAGGCCTCCACGCGCCGGTCGTGCACGTCATCGAATGTCGGGTTGCGCCCCACGCTCACCGTCGCCCCGCGCAGCGCCTCGCCCTCGCGCAGCAGCGCCCAGCACGAGAACACGCCGTCGTCGGGCAGGGGGAATGTCCCGTTCACCGCGATATTGGCCGTCGGGAAGCCGAGGACGCGGCCACGCTTGTTGCCGTGAACGACAAGGCCCGAAAACTGCGGCAGCTCCAACAGTTCGGGCAGGATCACGAGGCGACCGACAGGCCGAGATACTGGCTCTGGTGGAAAACCAGCGGCGGCGTGGCGGAAAAGAGCTCGGAGGAGAGCACTTCGAGCAGGATGATCTCATGGTCGCCGCCGGGCAGGCGGGCATTGATGGCGCAATCGAGCCAGAGCGTGGCGCCCTCGATGAAGACGGCGCCATCGTCATTGGTACGCCAGCGGGCATTGGCGAAGCGGTCGCCGGTCTTGGCGGCCAGGTTGCGCGACAGCACTTCCTGGTTGTGGCCGAGAACGCTCAGGCCGATGCGCGGCATGCCGTCCAGCCGCTGCCAGGTGGTGGAGGTGCGGGCGACGCAGACCGAAACCAGCGGCGGCTCGAGCGAGACCGAGGTGAAGGAATTGACGGCCATGCCCAGCGGCTTGCCGTCCTCGAGCGCGCACATGGCCACCACGCCGGTCGGGAACATGGAAAAGGCTCGCCGCAGCGCCAAAAGCGGCGATACCTGCTCCTTGTCCAAGATCTCGGCCATGACGTTCCTCCCGGCATATAGTCAAATTTGATTGGTTAAGTTGAACCTAGTCAATTTTCCGCTTTCGGGCAAGCGCCTCCTATTGTGTCGGGGGGCTCGCTGCCCTAGTGTCCTGCCGTGTCCTCGATCACTCGCCTCGTCGTTCTCGGAGCCGTTCGGCAGTTTCAGCCGGTGCATGGATATTTCCTGCGCCGGGAGCTTTTGACGTGGCATGTGGACGAATGGGCCAACATCCAGCCCGGCTCGATCTACAACGCCCTGCGCTCGCTCAAGCAGGATGGCTATATCGATGAAAGCGGCACGGAAGCTGCCGGCAAGCGCCCGGAACGCACCATCTACACGATGACGCCCAACGGCGATGTCGAGCTGATGCGCCTCCTGCGGCAGAACCTCTGGACGGTCGAGACCTTCGACACCAAGCCCGTCATGGCGCTGACCTCGTTCATGTTCCTGCTCAGCCGCGCCGAAGTGGTAGCGGCGCTCAAATACCGGATCACCGAGATCGACGCCAAGATCGCCAGCAACGGCTTCGACATCAAGGACGTGGCGAAGTCTTCGACGACGCCCGCCTATGTGCGCGAAATCTTCGAGCTCTCCTCGCTGCGCCTGCGTGCCGAGCAGGATTGGGCGCGCGGACTCTATGAGCGGATTCTTGCCGGCGAATACACCTTTGCTGGCGAGGGCGACCAGCCCCCGGCGCTGGAAGCGACGCCGGCGGGGTAGGGGCGGAAGGCTCGCCGGGACGGTTGGCGCGAACCCATCGCTCGCTGCCCTTCTAAACGAAGCCGTCCGCAAACTCTCCATTTCCTGATGAACTCCCCCCACCCTCGATCCCACAACGAAGAGGGACCGAGGGCGTGGGGGTGAGCCTGGAGGCTATCGCGCCCGATACCCCGCGCCCGGATGGTCATCCCGCAGCAGCGGGGTCGGGGTGCCGAGCAGGCGTTCGCGCAGGCTCTCGCCCTCGTATTCGGACGCCGCCACGCCGCGGGCGCGCAGGATCGGCAGGACCTGCTCGACGAAGTCGATGGTCGAGGCCGGCTGGATCAGCGGGGTGAGCAGGAACCCGTCGAGATCGGCGCCTTCCGCCATTTCCACGATGATATCGGCGATCTTCTCGGGCGTGCCGACGAACGGATTGGTGCGCACGCCATGGGCATGCCAATCCTTGAGCACGTCGCCCACCGTCATGTCGCCGAAGCGCGCTACCTGGGTCTGGGAAAGCTCGGTATGGAGCTCGCTCATCTTGGTCGACGGATCGTAGGAAGAGAGGTCGAGCCCGGTGAACCAGGCATAGGAGGCCACGGCCACTTCCGGCGTCTGCGCATCGAGGATTTCCTGATGCTTGCGGCGGGCTGCTTCCTCGGTCGGGGCGACCACGCACGAGAAGGCGCTCATGATCTTGATCGAGTTGGGGTCGCGGCCATTGGCGACGGCCTCGTCGCGGATCGATTTCACCTGCGCGGCCAGCTTCTGGATAGTGCCGCCGCCCAGGAAGATGCATTCGCCGTGCCGACCGCCGAACTGGCGGCCGCGATCGGACGAGCCGGCCTGGAACAGCACGGGCGTGCCTTGCGGCGAATAGGAGGCGTTGCCATAGCCGCGCGAGCGGAAATAGGGGCCTTCATGGGCGATGGTGTGCACCTTGGCCGGGTCGGCATAGCGGCCGGCCTTGTCGCGCTCGATGGCGTCGCGCTCCCAGGCGCCTTCGAAGAGCTTGTAGGCAAGCTCCATGAAGTCATCGGCCATGTTGTAGCGCTCGTCATGGGGCACCATCGGCACGCCGAAGGCGTTGACGGCGGTTTCTGCGGTGCCGGTGGTCACCACGTTCCAGCCCATGCGGCCGTTGGAGAGATGGTCCAGGCTCGCCATGCGGCGGGCAAAGGCATAGGGCTGCTCGAGCAGGGTCGAGCCGGTCATCACGATGCCGAGCTTGCTGGTCGAGGCCAGCAGCGCGCCGGCGACCACGGCGGGGTCGAGACGGGGCAGGTCGAGCCCTTCGAGCGAGCAGATGTCGGGGCGCTCGCCCTTCACGTCCGCCCAACCCCAGGCATCGGCCAGGAACAGGAAATCGAGCTTGGCATCCTCGCAGATCCTGGCGACGTTGCGCCAGTAATCGAGGGTATCGAACATGTGGCGCTGGCTATCGGGATGCCGCCACGTGGACGTGCCGGAATCGTTGGCCTGGGGGTTTTCAAACAGCCCAAAGCGTAGCTTCTTCATCGATATGGCTTTCTTTTTGTGGGGATTGATGCGGGCGCCTCAGCGCCCGATCACGTCCTCGTCGCTCCACCAGAGGACGCGCTTGCGGATGAGTGCCAGGATCGACACCAGCAGCACGCCGAGGAGACAGAGCAGAGCAATGCTCGCCCAGGTGACGGGCAGGTTGGCCTGCGCCGCCGCAATGGTGACAAGGGAGCCGAGACCCGCCTGCTGGCCGGCCGCCACGAATTCGGCGACGGCCGCGCCGACGACGGCGAGCGGCATGGCGATGCGCAGGCCGGCGAAGACGAAGGGCATGCAGCCGGGGAAGCGCAGGTCGCGGAAGATTTCCCAGCGGCTGGCATGCAGCGTCTTCATCACGTCGAGCGCCTTCTGGTCGACATCGCGGAGGCCGGCGAGGGAATTGACCAGCATCGGGAAGAACACGACGAGCCCGGTGACGATGTATTTGGGCGTCATGCCGAAGCCGAAGGCGACGACGAGCGCCGGGGCGATGGCCACCACGGGGGTCACCATGACCACCACGATCAGCGGCATCACCGCCTTTTCGATGCCCGGCAGTTCGGCCATGGCCACGGCCAGCAGGAAGCCGATGAGGATGCCGGCGCCGGCGCCGATGGCGATTTCCTGGCAGGTCACGAGCAGGTTCGCCCAATACATGCCGGGGTCGTTGAGAAGGCTCTGCCCGATCGCGCCCCAGGTGGGCAGCACGTAGGGATTGCTCACGGCCACGAACTGCCAGAGCGCGGCCACGACGACGAAGGTGATGGCCGGCAGGCCCCAGTTCCAGAGCGCATCCATCAGGAGGATGCCCTGGCCGGATTTGCTTGCGGGCTTGGTGGCGGTCGTATCAGACACTGGCGGCCTCCATCATCACCTTGCGCAGCGCGCCGCGCACGTGACCTTCGAGGTCACGGAAAGCATCAGTGGCATAAAGGGCTTCGTTGCGCGGACGCGGCAGGTTGACGTCGATGATTTCGGCGATGCGGCCGGGATGGGCCGCCATCAGCACGATGCGGTCCGAAAGGATGATCGCCTCGGGCACCGAATGGGTGACGAACAGCACCGACTTGCGGTTGGATTGCCAGAAGTCGAGCAGGCCCATGCGCTGCTGGTCGCGGTTCATCTCGTCGAGCGCCGAGAAGGGCTCGTCCATCAGCAGGATTTCGGGGTCGAACACGAACGCGCGGGCAATAGCGGCGCGCTGCTGCATGCCGCCCGAGAGCTGGGCGGGGTAGCGTTCGATGGCGTGACCAAGGCCGAAGCTGCGCAGCAATTCCCTGGGGTCGCGCAGGTTCCGTCCCTTGTTGGCGCCGGGGTTCACCGTAATCGGCAACGTCACGTTGTCGAGAATGGTGCGCCAGGGCAGCAGGGCCGGGGCCTGGGGAACCAGGCCGATGGCCTTGTCCTTGCTGGCTTCCCGCACGGATTTGCCATTGATGGTGACGCGGCCGCTATCGGCGCCCGAAAGTCCGGCGACCACCTTGAGCAGGGTCGATTTCCCGCAGCCCGAGGGGCCGATCACGGAAACGAACTCGCCCTTGCGGATCGTCAGGCTCACCTTGTCGAGAACCGTCGTGCGGGTCTCGCCGGCGCCGTAGCTCTTGGTAATGTTCTCCACCTGCACGCCGACATCGCTGTCGGCGTGCCGCGGAGCCTGTGCAGCTTGGGCAGACATTCTTACTTCTTTTCAGGCCAGATGAGCTTGCCGTCCTTGTAGAGCGAGGCGACGAGCTCGGTATCCATCATGCTTTCCAGCGGCGGCGGGTTCTTGAGGCCGCCGAAGGTCTGGACCATCTGGTATTCGTTCTTCCACTCGTCGGCCGTCTGCACGCCCGGCGGGCCGAAGGCGCTGGCGCGGACCCAGGCGGATTCGACGCCCCAGGTGCGGGCCTGCTGGTCCTTGGGGAAGGCCGAGCCCTGGTTGTTGGCTTCGGCCAGCTTGCTGATCATGTCCACGCACTTGGCTTCGTCGGCCAGGCACAGTTCCAGCGCCTTGAGGTCGGCGCGCATGAAATCGGCCACCGCTTCGCGGTTCTTGGCCAGGAACTCGGAATTCACTTCCATCACGTTGTAGGTGCCCTGCAGGCCCAGGTCGGCCGGCAGGAACTCGCTGAACGGCAGGCCCATGGCCTTGAGCGTCTGCGGCTGGTTGGAAGCGTAGCCGACAATGGCGTCGACCTGGCCGCGCGTGACGACCGTGGGGTCGTAATTGGTCATCTTGACCAGCTCGACCTTGGACACGTCGACGCCGGCAGCGTCGAGCATGGCGAGCGCGATCGGGGTGATGTTGATGAAATAGCCGAGCTTCCTGCCCTCGAGGTCCTTGAGGCTCTTCACGCTTTCATTGGCGAAGATCGAGAAGGGGGAGGTGCTGCCATAGGTGGCGACGGCGGTGAGGTTGTGGCTGTTGGCGGCCGCGAGCATCACGTCCGAGGCCGAGCCGAGCGCGGTGAACTGCGCCTGGCCCGAGGACACGAGCTGCTGGCCGTTGCCGCCGGCGGCGTTGATCTCCACCGTTAGGCACAGGGCGTCGAAATAGCCCAGCTCCTTGGCCAGGAAAACGTCGAGCTGGCCGGCGCTGGCCGAATAGCCGTAGCCGGAAATGTAGGTGATGGTGCCGGCCGCCTTGTTGCGGTCGCACTCGGCCTTGCTGATCAGCACATTGGCCGGCAGCTCTTCCGCGGCTGCGGCGGGCGCCTGCGGCTTCTCGGACGAGCACCCGGCGATTGCCAGCGACATGGCGGCGGCGACTGCGACGAACCGCCCATAGCCGATGGCGGAGCGACCGTTGAATATGGGGCTATAAGTCAAACCTTTTCCTCCCTAGCCACCTCGTTCTCCGACGAGGCTAGGGACATCTAATATAATCAAACTTGACTATGCAAATTGTTTTTAACCGGACAATGGCGACCGAAAGCCCCGCGCCCCGGCGGTCCGGGTCGCCGTTATCACAGTGTTTACCATGGGAGGGTACCTATGCTCCTTGCATATCAGGAGCATAGCCGTGCTGACGACTTACGGAGCAATTGGACTAGCCCTGCTGGTGATGGTCGGCCTGATCATCGCCTCGGCACCGATCGTGCGCGCCGCGCGCCGACGCCGCCGTCACTGGTAGGTTTGCAAAATCCAGTCGCGCAGCTCGCAGGGCTGCGCGACAAGTTCTCTCGTCTCAGGCGTCCACGGTCGGCTTGAAGTTCATCGCCACGCCATTGATGCAATAACGCAGATGGGTCGGCGGCGGGCCGTCATCGAACACATGGCCCAGATGGCTGCCGCAGGTGGCGCAATGCACCTCGGTGCGCACCATGCCGTGCGAAACGTCGGTCTCGGTCTCCACCGAACCCGGAATGGGCTCGTTGAAGCTGGGCCAGCCCGTGCCGCTCTCGAACTTCACCTTGCCCTCGAACAGCGGCGTATCGCAGCCGGCGCAGGTGAACGTGCCGGGGCGCTTTTCCAGCAGCAGCGCGCAGCTTCCCGGCGGCTCGGTGCCGTGGCCGCGCATGATGTAATATTGCTCGGGTGTCAGGCGCGCGCGCCATTCGTCATCGGTGCGCGTGACGGGATAGGTCTTTTCCATGATCGCTTCTTTCGGCAGCCTCGGGCCCGCAACGGCCCGAATGGGGTTTCATAGCCATGATATGGCGATGGGACGGCGATGGTCCAACACCTATTGTACTTTCATCCCAAACAGCCCCCACACGGCCCGCAAATGAGGACAAGTATGGGACAGTTCGCCAACTCGGTGGACGTTCGGCCAATCCCGAGTGAAGGGCTCTCCGCTATACTCCTGACTCTGCAAGGTAAATGCTGGGCCGCGCATCAGGGCGGCGACCATGCGGGTACGGCTGAGCAATGGAGTAAAGCTAGATGTCTTTCTCGTCCAATTTCTGGGAATTCCTGTGGCTGATCGTTTCCACGTTCTTCTTCATCGCCTACCTGGTCGTGCTGTTCCAGATCATCATCGATCTGTTCCGCGACCGTAACCTGGGTGGCTTCGCCAAGGCGATCTGGGTGATCTTCCTCATCATCTTCCCGCTCATCACGGCCTTGGTCTATCTGATCGTCCGCGGCGGCGGCATGGCCGATCGCCAGGTGCGGCAGGTCAACGAGGCCCGCGAGGAAGCCGACGCCTATATCAAGCGCGTCGCCGGCACCAACGCCGCCGACCAGATCGCCAGCGCCAAGCGCCTGCTCGACGAGGGCACCATCACGCGTGAAGAGTTCGACAAGCTCAAGGCCCGGGCGCTTTCCTGACGCCGGCAGGCCTGCCGCATCCTGATGATGCCGGGCTGGCGCGAGCTGCCCGGCATCACTACCTTCTCGGCCATGCGCCGTGATCCAGAACTGCCCAGTCCCATCGCTCCCGCCGTCGCCGTCAAGACCGATATCGTCGTCATTGGCGCAGGGCAGGCCGGTCTTTCCACCGCCTATCACCTGCGCAGGCGCGGCCTCGAGCCGGGCAGGGGCTTCGTCGTGCTCGACCAGTCGCCCCAGGCCGGCGGCGCCTGGCAGTTCCGCTGGCCTTCGCTGACCCTGAGCACCGTCAATCGTATCCACGATCTGCCGGGTCTGGCCTTTTCCGACACCATCGATACCGGCGCCACCGAAGTGCAGGCGGCCGTGGCCGTGCCGCGCTATTTCGCCGAATACGAGCGTCATTTCGGGCTGCCGGTCTATCGCCCGGTCAAGGTCATGGCCGTCTGCGATCGCGCCGGACGGCTGCGCGTCGAAACCGATCGCGGCAATTTCTCCGCGCGCGGCCTTGTCAACGCCACCGGCACCTGGGAAACGCCCTATATCCCCGATTATCCCGGCCGCGACCGCTTTCGCGGTCGCCAGCTCCATACCCGCGACTATCGCACCGCCGAGGAGTTCGTCGGCCAGCATGTGGTCATCGTCGGCGGCGGCATCTCCGCTATTCAATTGCTCAACGAGATATCGGGCGTCACCTCTACCACCTGGGTCACGCGCCGCGAGCCGGTGTTCCGCGACGGCGCCTTCACCGAGGAAGATGGCCGTGCCGCCGTCAAGCTGGTCGAGGATCGCGTGCGTCAGGGCCTGCCGCCCAATTCGGTGGTGTCGGTCACGGGCCTGCGCAACACGCCGGCCATCGAGTCCATGCGCCAGCGCGGCGTCCTCGAACGCCTGCCCATGTTCTCCGAAATCACCGCCGATGGCGTGCGCTGGCCCGACGGCATGACGCAACGCGCCGATGTCATCCTCTGGTGCACCGGCTTCCGCTCCTCGCTCGATCACCTGGCCCCGCTCATGCTGCGCGAGCCCGGCGGCGGCATCACCATGACCGGTCGCCTCGCCACCCAGGTCCTCAAGGATCCGCGCGTGCATCTCGTCGGCTACGGCCCCTCCGCCTCCACCATCGGCGCCAACCGCGCCGGCGGCGCCGCAGCGTCCGAACTGCTGGCCTTCCTGGGCCTGCCGTGAATTAGAGACCCGTTGCCAAGTCGGGGGACGCCCGGCCAATCGCGGCGTGCCCGCTCCCGGCTAGTTTGAGCCGAGGAACAGGCGGGGCCATCCATGAACCAAGCGGAATCGACTGCTGAAGGCACGCCGCCCGGATCGCCCCTCGAAGGCATCGTGGCCGAGGTCCTGGCCAAGCTGCGCGCCGCGGCTGACGCCCCCGAGCCGAAGATTACCTGCAACAGCCTCATCGAGCTTTTGGGCCCCAGGTCGCACGTGCTGGCCATCCTGGTATTCTCCCTGCTCAACCTGCTGCCCGGCCCGCCCGGCTATAGCGTCCTCATCGGCCTCGCCATCATGGGCTTTTCGGTGCTGATGATTCTCGGCGCGCCGATCCGGCTCTGGTCCTTCGTCGGCGACAGGCGCCTTCCGGTCGGGCTCATGCTCAAGCTGCTCGAATTCCTGGCCTGGTTCACCCGCGCCATCTCCAACCTTTCCAAGCCGCGCTTTCTCTGGATGTCGGGGCGCACCATGCTGTTCTTCGTGGCCATCTTCGCTTTCCTCATGGGCGTGGCGATGCTGTTCCCCATCCCTTTCACCAATACTCTGCCGTCCTTCGGCCTGGCCGTCATCTGCGTGGGCATCCTCAATCGCGATGGCGTCGCCATGATGCTGGGCACCGTCATCTGCCTCATCGGCATCGCGATCCTCTATGTCTGCATCTGGGCCATCTTCCTCATCGGCTCGGCGGTGGTGGAGGAAGTTGAGGAGGCCATCCACTGATGCAATAAGAAAAGGGCCCGCGCCGCGCGCAGGCCCTTGGTTGCAGTGCCGCCGTTCGGCGATCATCCTGCCCTTTCGGTCTGGAACGGCCGCACATTGTCACCCGAGGCCAGACGGTCCGGCGGGCGGCGGCGGTAGGCGCGTTCGAGGGCGATTTCGATGGCTTCTTCGATATGTAGCCGCAGCACGGCCGTGTCGTCGTCGCGGGGAACTATCGCCAGAGCCTGTTCGAGATGATCCCGAACGTGCTCGTATAAGGGCAGGGGCAGATAGTGGACGTTCATGCTAGTCTCCGCGAGCCCCATCGGCACAATGCGCCTGGCTCCCTGCTGCCGGGCTAAGAAGGTCGCTCAAATTCTAAGTATGATTCCGCATATCGGGCGGAATCCATGGCGAGGAGGCTTGCGAGTGAAACCGGATATCGAAATCAAGCGCGTCTATGAACCTGCGTCCGGGAGCGACGGCACCCGCGTCCTCGTCGATCGCCTCTGGCCGCGTGGGTTGACCAAGGAGGATGCGCATTACGATCTCTGGCTCAAGGACGTCGCTCCCTCCACCGACCTGCGCAACTGGTTCGGCCATCGCGCCGAGCTCTGGGACGAATTCCAGCAGCGCTATGAGCACGAACTGGCCGCCAACCCGGCAACGGCCGAATTGCTCGACATCGTTCGCAAGGGCCGCACGACGCTGCTTTATGGCGCCCGCGACGAGACTCACAATCAGGCCGTCGTCCTCGCCGGCTATCTCAGGCGTCACGCCTGAGCGAACAAAATGCTTGCGAGCAAAAGCCCGATCAACGAGTATCTGCCCTCGTTATTTGGTGGAAGGCCATGGCTTCGCGGCAGGATAGTTCTTCAGGGCGGCTCGACGATGCCGCGCGGGCCGGCTGGCTCTATTACGTGGCTGGCAATACCCAGGATGAGATTGCCCGCAAGCTCGGCGTTTCGCGCCAGACGGCGCAGCGCCTGGTGTCGCTCTCGGTCAGCGAGGGTCTCATCAAGGTGCGGCTCGATCACCCCATCGGCCACTGCATGGATCTGGCTACGCGGCTGACCCAGCGCTTCGCGCTCGATCTGGTCGAAGTCGTCCCCAGTGATCCTGAAAATCCCTCGACAACGATCGGCGTCGCCCAGGCCGCCGCCGCTGAAATCGAGCGCCGCCTCAAATCCGAAAAGCCCATTGTCGTCGCCATTGGCACCGGCCGCACCCTCAAGGCCGCCATCGATCAATTGCCGCGCATGGAAGCGCCGCAGCACAAGATGGTGTCGCTCACCGGCAATATCGCGCCTGATGGCTCGGCTCATTTCTACAACGTCATCTTCAACATGGCCGAGACCGTCAAGGCGCGCAGCTTCCCGATGCCGCTGCCGGTCATTGCCTCTTCGGCCGCCGAGCGCGAGCTGCTCCATGCCCAGCCCATGATCCGCGCCACCATGGACCTGGCGGCGGGCGCCGATGTCACCTTTGTCGGCATCGGCGATCTCAGCGCCAGTGCCCCGCTTTACGAAGACGGCTTCATCACCGAACAGGAGCTCAGGGCCCTGCAAAGGGCCGGGGCGGTGGGCGAAATCGTCGGCTGGGCCTTCGACAGTCAGGGCCGCCTGATCGACGGCCTCACCAATGACCGCGTTTCGAGCGCTCCCATCCCCTCGCGCGAATCCTCGCTGGTCGTGGCCCTGGCCAAGGGGGAGCGCAAGCTTTCCGGCATCCGCGCCGCCCTCAATCGCCGGCTGGTCAACGGCCTCATCACCGACGAACTGACCGCCGCCGGCCTGCTGGCCTGACCCCTTTTTCCCGCCCGTTTCCCACAAGCGCCCACGCCTGCCGTGGGCGTTTGTATATGGCTATTGACTTTTGCTCATATTGGATGAGTATTTGCCCATCACCACGGCAAAAGCTCGCCGTGGATGGGAGGAAAATCGATGAAACTGTCTCCAGTTCTTCTGGGCGTGTTCGGCTTGGCCACGCTCACCGCTTCCGCTTCCGCCGAAACGCTGACCATCGCCACCGTCAACAACGGCGACATGATCCGCATGCAGAAGCTGACCGACGACTTCACCGCCGCCAATCCCGATATCCAGTTGCAATGGGTCACCATGGAGGAGAACCAGCTCCGCCAGAAGGTGACCACCGACATCGCCACCAAGGGCGGCCAGTACGACATCCTGACCATCGGCACCTATGAGGTTCCGATCTGGGCCAAGCAGGGCTGGCTGCTGCCGCTCGACAATCTTGGCGACGATTATGACGTGAACGACCTGCTGCCGCCGATCCGCGACGGCCTCTCCGCCGACGGCAAGCTCTACGCTGCCCCGTTCTACGGTGAATCCTCGATGGTCATGTACCGCAAGGATTTGATGGAGAAGGCCGGGCTCACCATGCCCGACGCTCCAACCTGGGACTTCATCGCCGACGCGGCCCGCAAGATGACCGACCGCGCCAACGACATCAACGGCATCTGCCTGCGCGGCAAGGCCGGCTGGGGCGAGAACATGGCGTTCCTGACGGCCATGTCCAATTCCTTCGGCGCCCGCTGGTTCGATGAGCAATGGCATGCCCAGTTCGATCAGCCCGAGTGGAAGGATACCCTGCAATTCTACGTCGACCTGATGAAGGATGCCGGCCCGGCCGGAGCCTCCTCGAACGGCTTCAACGAAAACCTGGCGCTCTTCCAGTCCGGCAAGTGCGGCATGTGGATCGACGCCACCGTGGCCGCCTCCTTCGTGACCAACCCGACCGATTCCACCGTCGCCGACAAGGTTGGCTTCGCGCTGGCGCCGGACAAGGGCCTGGGCAAGCGCTCCAACTGGCTCTGGGCCTGGTCGCTGGGCATCCCGGCGAGCACGACCAAGGCTGAAGCGGCCGAGAAGTTCGTCGCCTGGGCCACGTCCAAGCACTATCTCGACCTCGTGGCCTCCAAGGAGGGCTGGGCCAACGTGCCGCCGGGCACGCGCGCCTCGCTCTACGCCAACCCCGAATACCAGAAGGCCGCGCCCTTCGCGAAGATGACGCTGGATTCGATCAACTCGGCCGATCCGACCCATCCGACCGTCAAGCCCGTGCCCTATGTCGGCGTGCAGTTCGTGGCCATCCCCGAATTCCAGGGTATCGGCACCACGGTCGGCCAGCTCTTCTCGGCGGCCCTTGCCGGCCAGAGCTCGGTCGATGATGCCTTGAAGCAGGCACAGGACGTCACCACCCGCGAAATGACGAAGGCCGGCTACGTCAAGTAACCCGCCTCGTACTGCCCGGCCCCATCGTCCCCCCTTGGGCCGGGCAGCAACGGGGGCATCGTCACGGGCGTCAATCGGGAGGATATGCGCCATGGCCACCGCACAGACGCGCACGCTGGCGCGCTTCATGCTCGCACCCTCCGTATTGGTGCTCCTCGTCTGGATGATCGTGCCGCTGGCGATGACGCTGTGGTTCTCGTTCCAGAACTACAACCTGCTCAATCCCGTCACGAGCTTTGCCGGCTGGACGAACTATTATTACTTCCTGACCGATCCTGCCTTCCTGCAATCGATCGGCAACACCATCCTGCTGGTCGGCGGCGTGCTCGTCATCACCGTGGTCGGCGGCGTGTTGCTGGCGCTCCTGCTCGACCAGCCGATCTGGGGGCAGGGGATCGTGCGCATCCTCGTCATCTCGCCCTTCTTCGTCATGCCCACCGTCGCGGCTCTGGTGTGGAAGAACATGATGATGCACCCGGTCTATGGCATCTTCGCCCACGTGGCCAAGTTCTTCGGCCTCCAGCCGGTCGACTGGTTCGCCCAATATCCGCTGTTCTCGATCATCCTGATCGTCGCCTGGCAATGGCTGCCCTTCGCCACCCTCATCCTGCTCACCGCGCTGCAATCGCTCAGCGAGGAGCAGAAGGAGGCGGCCGAGATGGATGGCGCCAATGCCTTCAACCGCTTCATCTATATCGTGCTGCCCCATATTGCGCGGGCGATCACGGTGGTCATCCTCATCCAGACCATCTTCCTGCTCGGCGTCTTCGCCGAAATCCTGGTCACCACCAATGGCGGCCCCGGCTACAACTCGACCAATCTGGCTTTCCTCGTCTACCGCACCGCGCTCCTCAACTTCGATGTCGGCGGCGCGGCGGCAGGCGGCGTCATCGCCGTCATCCTCGCCAATATCGTCGCCACCTTCCTCGTGCGGCTGATCGGCAAGAATCTGGATGCGTGAGGAGGGGATGATGATGGATATCACCGTGCCCGCGGGGCGCCCGGCGCCCGGCAAACTCGATCGAAACACCTCCTCCCCTGCGGAGGAGGACGGGAGGGGGGTGAGCCCCGACCACAACGCCCTCGGAGAACGCTGACATGGCCCGCGCCGTCTCCACTCAACGCAAGGCCGGCTTCACCATCCTCGCCTGGCTCGTCGCGCTGCTGATCTTCTTCCCGATCCTCTGGACGGTGCTGACCAGCTTCAAGTCCGAGGCCGAGGCCATTGCGTCCCCGCCCACGCTCATTCCCAACTGGACGCTCGAAAACTATATCGAGGTGCAGTCGCGGTCCGATTACCTGCTGCATTTCGGCAATTCGGTCATCATCTCGATCGGCTCGACCCTGCTGGCGCTGCTCATCGCCATCCCCGCCGCCTGGTCCATGGCCTTTGCGCCCGCCAGACGCACCCGCGACATCCTGATGTGGATGCTCTCGACCAAGATGATGCCCGCCGTCGGCGTGCTGGTGCCGATCTACCTCATCTTCCGCGACGCCGGCCTGCTCGACAATGTCTGGGGCCTCACCATCATCCTGATGCTCATCAACCTGCCGATCGTCATCTGGATGCTCTATACCTATTTCAAGGAAATCCCGGTCGATATCCTCGAGGCGGCGCGCATGGACGGGGCGATCCTCTGGAAGGAAATCGTCTATGTGCTGGTGCCCATGGCCGTCCCCGGCATCGCCTCCACGCTCCTCCTCAACATCATCCTCGCCTGGAACGAAGCCTTCTGGACGCTCAACCTCACGGCCGCCCGCGCGGCGCCGCTGACGGCGTTCATCGCCTCCTATTCGAGCCCAGAAGGGCTGTTCTGGGCCAAGCTCTCGGCCGCCTCCACCCTCGCCATCGCGCCCATTCTCCTGCTCGGCTGGTTCAGCCAGAAGCAGCTCGTGCGCGGCCTCACTTTCGGCGCCGTAAAGTAAAGGGACACGTCATGGGTTCGATCACGCTCGACCACGTCAACAAGACTTTCGGCGGCCATCCGGTCATCCCGGATATTTCGCTCGCGATCGAGGACGGCGAGTTCGTCGTCTTCGTGGGACCCTCGGGCTGCGGCAAGTCGACTCTCCTCCGGCTGATTGCCGGGCTCGAGGACACCACTTCGGGCACCATCAGGCTCGACGGCGCCGACATGACCGACGCTCCGCCGGCCCGCCGCCAGCTGTCGATGGTGTTCCAGTCCTACGCGCTCTATCCGCATATGAGCGTCTACGACAATATCGCCTTCCCGCTCAAAATGGCCAATACCGACAAGGCCACCATCGACATCAAGGTGCGCGAGGCGGCGCGAGTGCTCAACCTCACCGATTATCTCGACCGCAAGCCGCGGGCGCTCTCGGGCGGCCAGCGCCAGCGCGTAGCCATCGGGCGCGCCATCGTGCGCCAGCCCAAGGCGTTCCTGTTCGACGAGCCGCTCTCCAACCTCGACGCGGCGCTGCGCGTGAACATGCGTCTCGAAATCACCGAGCTGCACCAGCAGCTCAAGACCACCATGATCTACGTCACCCACGATCAGGTGGAGGCCATGACCATGGCCGACCGCATCGTGGTGCTCAATGCCGGCCGCGTCGAGCAGTTCGGCACCCCGCTCGAACTCTATCGCCGGCCCGCCAACCGGTTCGTGGCCGGCTTCATCGGCTCGCCCCGCATGAACTTCATCGAGGGGGCAGATGCCGCCGGTCACGACGCCCACGCCATCGGCGTGCGCCCCGAGCATTTCCGCCTGTCTTCGACCGAAGGCACATGGAAGGGCAAGGTTGGCGTTGCCGAACATCTCGGCTCCGATACATTCCTGCATGTCCAGACCGATGCCGGCCTTCTCACCGTGCGCGCGCCGGGCGACCACACCTATGAGCACGGCGACGACATCTACCTCACGCCCGAACCCGACCGCATCTACCGCTTCGACCGCGACGGCCGGGCTGTCGCCTGATCGTCTGGAGGACCTCCATGGCCACTAAACTCTCGCAAGCCAACCTGCCCGCTATCGCGCAGACGGCCGCCATCCCGCGCTACGACCGCGCGCAGCTCAGGCCCGGAATCCTCCATATCGGCGTCGGCAATTTCCACCGCGCTCATCAGGCTGTCTATCTCGATGATCTCTTCAATACCGGGGCCGGCCTCGACTGGGCCATCGTCGGCGCCGGCGTCCGTCCGGCCGACGAGGACATGCGCCAGAAGCTCAAGGCCCAGGACTGGCTGACCACCGTGGTCGACCAGGAGGCAGACCTGTCGCAGGCCCGCGTCACCGGGGCGATGGTCGATTACGTCAAGCCCGGCGACACCGCCGCCATGCTCGCGCAATTGACCGATCCGTCCATCCGCATCGTCTCTCTCACCATAACCGAGGGCGGCTATTATATCGATCCGGCCAGCCAGCACTTCGATCCGACCCATCCCGACATCGTCGCCGATGCCGCCGACATGGCCGCGCCGCGCACCGCTTTCGGCCTCATCCTCGCCGGCCTCATGCGCCGCCGCGCCGCCGGCCTGCCGCCCTTCACCGTCATGAGTTGCGACAATATCCCGGGCAATGGCCACGTCACCGAGAACGCCGTCGCCGGCCTCGCCGAACTTGTCGATCCCGAACTCGCCGCCTGGGTGCGCGCTTCGGTGTCCTTCCCCAATTCCATGGTCGATCGCATCACTCCCGCCACCTCGGCGCGCGAGCGCGACCTCCTCGCCAGCCAGTTCGGCATCGAGGACAATTGGCCGGTCTTCTGCGAGGCGTTCAAGCAATGGGTGCTGGAGGACCGTTTCCCCGCCGGCCGGCCGGCGCTGGAACGGGTCGGGGTGCAGTTCGTGCCCGATGTCGCACCGTTCGAGCTCATGAAGATCCGCATCCTCAATGGCGGTCACGCCACTATCGCCTATCCTGCCGCCCTCATGGATATCCACTTCGTCCACGAGGCCATGGCCAACCCGCTGGTGCGCGGCTTCCTCGAAAAGGTCGAGCAGGACGAGATCATTCCCATCGTTCCGCCGGTGCCCGATACCAGCCTGGGCGGCTATTTCGACCTCATCGTGCGGCGTTTCTCCAATCCCAAGATCGGGGACACCGTCACGCGCCTCTGCCTCGACGGGTCCAACCGCCAGCCCAAATTCATCTTGCCCTCCGCCGCCGATCGCCTGGCCAGGGGGGAAAGCGTCACCGGCCTGGCGCTGGTCTCGGCCCTCTGGTGCCGCTATTGCTACGGCGAAACCGACAGCGGCGCGGCAATCGCCCCCAACGATCCGAGCTGGGACCGCCTCACCGAGGCCGCCAAGAAGGCCAAGGCCGATCCGCTCGCCTGGCTCGCCATGGGCGATATTTTCGGCCCTCTCGCCAGGAACCCCGCCTATGTCGCCGCCTTCTCCAATGCCTTGAAGACGCTTTGGCGGGCCGGCACGCGCGAGACCCTTGACCGCTATCTGGAAAACCGGCTTTAGGCTCGCCTTCCGCTTCTCCCGCTGCTTATATCCCTGCCGGGAGGACGCCGGTGTGACGACAGGTCTGATTATCTTCGATTGCGACGGCGTGCTGGTCGACAGCGAGCCGCTGGCTATCCGCGTGCTGCTGGAAGCCATCGAGGCTCAGGGCATCACCCTCGACCCGGCCATCGCCTATCGCGACTATCTAGGCCGCTCCCTCGCCTCGATCTCGGCCAGCCTTCATGACAGCCACGGCGTCCCGCTGGGCGAGGCGGCGTTGGCCAGCATGCGCCACGACCTCTACGCCCTCTACCGGCGCGAACTGCGCGCCACGCCCGGCCTCGAGGAAGCCCTGGCGCAGATCACGATTCCCATCTGCGTTGCCTCGTCGAGCCATCTCGAACGCATCCGCGTCAGCCTCGAAGTCACCGGCCTCATCGATTATTTCGAGCCCCGCATCTTCTCGGCCTCCATGGTCGAGAACGGCAAGCCCGCGCCCGATCTCTTCCTCCATGCCGCCAGGTCCATGGGTGTCGCGCCCGCCGATTGCCTCGTCATCGAGGACAGCCCCGCCGGCATCGCCGCCGCTCGCGCGGCGGGCATGCAGGTCTTCGCCTATGCCGGCGGTGGCCATATCGCGGCGGGCAACGTGCTGCCGCAGATCGAGGCCGCCGGGCCGGATCGCATCTTCACCGACATGCGTCAGCTTCCCCTGATGCTCGCCGAAAGCGGCTCTCAGCCGCTCCTCGTCGCCGTCGATGTCGGCACCGGCAGTGCCCGTTCCGGTGTCTTCACCGCCGATGGCCGCATGCTCGGCCGCGCCGAGCAGCCCATCGACCTCCGCTGGCTCGATGCCAACCATGCCGAACACTCGTCCGAGCAGATCTGGGCCTCCGTCTGCATCGCCGTGCGCAACGCCATGCGCCTTGCCGGGGCCGATCCAGCCCGGGTTGCCGGCATTTCCTTCGACGCGACCTGCTCGCTGGTCGTGCGCGACCGCGCCGGCCACCCCTTGGCCGTCTCGCCGGAAGGCGACGATCACTGGGACACCATCTGCTGGTTCGATCACCGCGCCCGCGGCGAAGCCGCCGAATGCACCGCCACCGGCCACGAAGTGCTTTCCTATATCGGCGGCGTCATGTCGCCCGAAATGCAGGTGCCCAAGCTCATGTGGCTGCGCCGCCACGTCCCGCAAACCTGGGATCGCGCCGGCTATTTCTTCGACCTCACCGATTTCCTCACCTGGAAGGCCACCGGAGCGCTGGCTCGCTCGCAATCCACGCTCGTCTGCAAATGGACCTTCCTCGGCCATACCGCACCCGGCTGGCGCCGTGATTTCCTCGCCGAGGTCGGCCTCGATGACCTGCCCGAACGCGGCAGCCTGCCCGAGGAGGCCAATCCCGTCGGCTCCAGCGCCGGCCGGCTGACGCGCGAGGCCGCCGATGCCCTTGGCCTCACCGAGGATTGCCAGGTCGGCATCGGCCTCATCGATGCCCATGCCGGCGCGCTCGGCGTCCTTGGCCGCTTCGCCGCCGATCACGCCGATCTCCACCGCCATCTCGGCCTCGTGGCCGGCACGTCGAGCTGCATCATGGCGCTGAGTGCCGATCCGCGCGCCATGCACGGCGTCTGGGGCCCGTATTTCGGCGCCGTCATGCCCGGCGTCTGGCTCAACGAGGCCGGGCAATCGGCAGCCGGCGCCGTGCTCGATTACGTGCTGCGCTCCCATAGGGCGGGGGGCGAGCCCACCGCCGCGCTCCACAAGGCCGTCACCGACCGCATCGTTCAGTTGCGCGAGCGCGAGGGCCGCGACCTCGCCGGGCGTCTGCATATCGTCCCCGATTTCCACGGCAACCGCTCGCCCCTTGGCGATCCAGATGCCCTCGGCGTCATTTCCGGCCTCAATCTCGATACCGATTTCGATAGCCTCTGCCGCCTCTACTGGCGTGCCGCCGTCTCCATCGCCCTTGGCCTGCGCCATATCCTCGAAACCCTGGGCGAAAAGGGCTATGTCACCGACATGCTCCACGTCACCGGCGGCCACATCCACAGTCCGCTCCTCATGGAGCTTTACGCCGATGTCACCGGCTCGGTGATCCAGGTGCCCGATTGCGATGCCGTGCTGCTGGGCACCGCCATGGTCGCCGCCACCGCCGCCGGCCTCCACTCAGATCTCGAAGCGGCCGGTGCTGCCATGTCCCGCGACGGCCGCTCGCACGAGCCCAATCCCGATGCCCGCGCGCGCTACGATCACGATTACCGCGTCTTCCGCGAAATGATCCGCCACCGCCAGGCTCTCGATGCGCTCGATCGCGAACGCGCCGCCACCTGACTGCATCCAATCCTCCTGCCGGCGCGTTTTGCGCTCAACGCAAGGAGGCCGAAATGGCAGACGCATCGCAGATCAAACTGCATTTCGAGGTCATCGGCGCCGATGGCGTCCCGCTGGGCCGGGTCGAGCGCGTGGAGGAGGGGCGCTTCCGGCTCGATGACGTGAAGGGTGCCGGCGGCGAATTCGAGAACCAGCACCGCTATGTGCCCATCGGGCTGGTGGCCGATGTCGAAGGCGACAAGGTGCGCCTCTCGGCCAGCGCCGCCGTGGCCGTGCTCTGGGAAGAGGACCGCGCCGGCGACTCCATCGCCTGACCGTCGCTTTTCTCCTTGTCCGCGCCGGCGTCAGTTATTATGAGCATAGAAATCATATTTCTATGCGCGGGGGCGAACATGCCAGAACAGAAATCCGTCCTTCAGCCTGTCGATGCCAAGGCCGTCGCGCTGGCCAAGACCCTGTTGCGCACCGCGCGCTATGGTGCGCTGGCCGTGATCGAGCCGGGCACCGGCGCGCCCCTTGCCAGCCGTGTCGGCGTCTCGACCGATATCGACGGCACCCCCGTCATCCTGATCTCGCGCCTCGCCCCGCACACCAATGCGCTCCTGGCCGATCCGCGCTGCTCATTGCTGTTGGGCGAGCCGGGCAAGGGCGATCCGCTGGCCCATGCCCGCATCAGCATCGATTGCCGCGCCCGCGAAATCGAGCGCGACAGCGCCGATCATGTCCGCCTGCGCACCCGCTATCTCGCCCACCAGCCCAAGGCAGGGCTCTATGCCGAATTAGGCGATTTCCGCTTCTTCCGGCTCGAGGCGCAGAAGGCCAGCCTCAATGGCGGCTTCGGCCGCGCCTATGCCATGACGCCGGACCAGTTCCTGACGCTCTCCGCTATCAATGCCGACCTCGCCGCCGCCGAAGCGTCCGCCGTCGAGCACATGAACGAGGACCATTCCGAAGCCGTCGCCCTCTACGCTCGCCACTTCGCCGGGGCCGCTGATGGCAAATGGGTCCTCCTCGGCATCGACGCCGACGGCATCGACCTCGCCAACGGCGACGCCGTCGAACGCATCTTCTTCCCCGAACCCCTGGCCAGTGCCGCCGATATGCGCATGGCCCTGGTCAAGATGGCCCAGCAGGCCCGCCAGCAGCTCGCCTCGTAAGCGCGCCTTACCTGTAGAAAAGGCTGATCAACTGCCCGTCGATGCGCTCCACCGCGATATCGACCTCATAGACAGCCCGCATCGTCTCCGGCGTGATCACCGCCTCCGGCGCGCCCTGGTGCACGATGCGGCCGTTCTGCATGCACACGATATGGTCCGAATAGACCGAGGCGAAGTTGATGTCGTGCAGCACCAGCACCACGGTCTTGCCCAGTTCGTCCGCCGCCTGCCGCATCAGCTTCATCATCGCCACGGCATGCTTGATGTCGAGATTGTTGAGCGGCTCGTCCAGCAGCACGTAGTCGGTGTCCTGGCACAGCACCATGGCCACGAAGGCGCGCTGCCGCTGCCCGCCCGATAGTTCGTCGAGGAACCGCCCCGCCAGCGGCCCGAGATTGAGGTAGTCGATGGCCCGCTCGATATGGCCCTTGTCCTCCACGGTCAGTCGTCCCTTCGAATAGGGATAGCGCCCGAACGAGATGAGGTCCTTCACCGTCAGCCGCGCCGCGATGTGGTTGTCCTGCCGCAGGATGGCCAGCCGCCGCGCCAGCACGTCGCCGCGCGTGGCCGACACGTCCAGGCCGTCCACGCTGATCGTGCCTTTGTCCATCGGCAGCAGCCGCGCGATCATCGACAGCAGCGTCGATTTTCCCGCCCCGTTCGGCCCGATGATCGAGGTGACGCCCCTGGCCGGCAGCACCATGCTCACATCGTCCACCACCAGGGTCTGGCCGTAGGATTTGCTGACATTGCTGACCTGGATCATCGTGCGGCCCCGCGGAGCAGGAGGAAAAGGAAGACGAGCCCGCCGGCGAACTCGATGATGATGGCGAGCGCGGTGTTGAAGCCGAACACGTGCTCCAGCACCGTCTGCCCACCCACCAGCGCGATGATGCCCAGCAGCACCGCCGCCGGCAGGATATAGGCGTGCCGATAGGTCGGCATGATGAGATAGGCGAGGTTGGCGACCAGCAGGCCGAAGAACAGCACCGGCCCCACCAGCGCCGTCGACACGCTCACCATCACCGCGATCACCACCAGCACCATGCCCACGGTGCGCTTGTGGTCGACCCCCAGGCTGATCGCCGGCTCGCGCCCCAGCGCCAGTACGTCGAGCCGCGAGAGCAGCGGCAGCAGCAGCGCCGAGGCCGCCGCGATCACCACGCTCGCCACCACCAGCAGCGTTGGCTCGATGGCGTTGAAACTGGCGAACATGGCATCCTGCAGGATCACGAAATCATTGGGATTGATGAGCCGCTGCATGAGGTTGGCGAGCGAGCGGAACAGCACGCCGAAGACGATGCCCGCCAGCACCAGCAGGTAAAGGCTGCGCCCGCCCGAAAACAGCCAGCGGAAGAGCAGGGTGGAGAGCAGCACCATGGCGCCCGCATCGACGAGGAAGCGCACCTGCGGATCGATGGTGGCAAAGGCCAGCCCGCCCAGGAAGAACACAAGCGTCGTCTGGATGAGCTGGTAGAGCGAGTCGAACCCCATCAGCGCCGGGGTGAGAATGCGGTTGCTGGTAATGGTCTGGAACAGCACCGTGGAAACGGCGATGGCATGGCCCACCAGCACCATGCCCCACACTTTCCGTCCGCGGAAGCCGAGCACGAAATCCCAGGCGCCGCGCACGTTGATGGTCATGAAGAGCGCGATGCAGCCCAGCGCGAGAATTGCAAGGATCGCCAGCACCAGTGCGGGATGGAGGGAGGGTCTAGCCAAGCTGGTTCCGCCTTCTCAGCAGCAGCCAGAGGAAGATGGCGCTGCCCACCACGCCGAACACCGTCCCGATCGGAATTTCATAGGGAAAGCGGATGATCCGCCCGACGATGTCGCAGGCCAGCACCGCGCCCGCGCCCACGATGGCGATCCAGGGGATCGAGCGGCGCATGTTGTCGCCCATCACCGAGCTGACGAGGTTGGGCACGATCAGCCCGAGAAACGGGATCGAGCCCGCCGTCACCACCACCACTGCCGTCACCATGGCCACGATCGAAAGCCCGAGCGCCAGCACGCGCCGGTAGTTGAGTCCGAGATTGGTGGTGAAATCCTGTCCCAGTCCCGCCACCGTGAAGCGGTCGGCCGCTACATAGGCGATGAGCGTCAGCACCGCCGCCAGCCAGAGCAATTCGTAGCGTCCGCGCAGAATCCCCGAAAAGTCCCCGAGCGTCCAGGCGCCCAGCGTCTGCAGCAGGTCGAAGCGATAGGCAATGAACGTCGTCACCGCCCCGATCACCCCGCCCAGCATGATGCCCACCAGTGGTACCATCAGCACTGAGCGCAGCGGCACCGCCGCCAGCAGCCGCATGAACAGCGCCGTGCCCGCCAGTGCAAAGGCCGCTGCCACCAGCATCTTGCCGAAAAGCGGCATGCCCGGCGCCAGCAGCGTTACCAGCAGGATGCCCAGGCCCGCCGATTCCACCGTGCCCGCAGTTCCCGGCTCCACGAAGCGGTTGCGCACCAGCATCTGCATGATGAGGCCGGCGACGCTCATCGCCATGCCGGCCAGGATCAGCGCCAGCGTGCGTGGCACGCGGCTGATCAGTAGCACCTGCATCGGCTTGTCCTCGGGCGAGGACGAGAGCAGCGCGCCGAGCGACACGTCGCTCACCCCGATGAAGAGGCTGATGCCCGCCAGTGCGAGCACGGCGAGCGCGGCAAACGCGAGTTTGAGGGCGTTGGCGGACATTTGAAAAGGCAGGCGCGGGGCAGGGTGCCCCGCACCAAAAAGCTTACGTCTTACTTGCCGAGCGCATCCGCCACCTGGTCGACCAGGAGCGTGAAGGCCGGCAGGCCGCCATTGATGATGTAGGTGCGGACCGGGTCGAGATAGACGACGTGGCCGTTCTTCCAGGCATTGGTCTGGCCGACGAGTTCGTTGTCGAGCACCTGCTTTGCCGCCTCGGCGCCGCCGGTCGCCGCGTCGCGGTCGATCACGAACAGCCAGTCCGGGTTGGCTTCCAGGATATATTCGAACGACACCGCATCGCCATGCGCGCCCGCTTCCGCCGACGAGGCGGCGGCCTTGAGGCCCAGCGTGTCGTAGAGCCAGCCGAAGCGAGAGCCGGGGCCGAAGGCGGTGACTTCGCCCGCATTGGTGAGGATCACGAGAGCCGTGCCGGCCTCAGGCGCCTTGGCCTTGGCCGTCGCGATGCTCTCGTCGAGCTTGGTCTCGAGCGCCTTGATCTCGTCCTGCTTGCTGAAGATCTGGCCCAGGATTTCCGAATTGGCGCGGATCGAGGCTTCGAACTTGGTCCAGTCGTTGCTCAGGTCGATGGTCGGGGCGATCTTGGCCAGTTCCGGGTAGGCGGCCGAGGAGCGGCCCGCCACGATGATGAGATCGGGCGCTGCCGCGGCCACGGCCTCGTAATCGGGCTCGAAAAGCGAGCCGACCTTGAGATATTTGTCCTCGCCATACTTGGAAAGGTATTCGGGCAGGTTGGTGCCCGGCAGCCCGGCAATCTCGACACCCAGCGCGTCGAGCGTGTCGATGGTGGCCAGGTCGAAGGTGATGACCTTGGCCGGGTTGACCGGCACGCTGGTCTCGCCCTGCGCATGCGTGACCAGGATGTCTTCGGCCAGGGCCGGAACACTGGTGGCGGCAAGCAGGCCTCCGATAAGGGCGGCTGCAATTCCTTTGGTGAATGGCGAAGTCGTCACGGGTCTCTCCTGCGATGCCTTTGATGAGTCTAGGCTTCTACGCAGCATCGCCGCGAAGTCAATAAACTATTCTTTAATACTCAGGTTTTGTGCGCTTTCCGGCGATGCCATTTTGACACGCCATGCCAAGCGCGAGGATTTCCAGCCAGTTTCCTCGGCCATGATTGGGAGTAGCTTTTTCTAAAGGCTCGACAATCGGAGGAGTGCGCCATGCGTTCTGTTCTGGTCCGGCTGCTTGCCGGCATCCTGACGCTGGCAAGCCTGGCGGCTGGCCCTGCTGCCGCTCAGGACATGAATGCCTTCGTCATCGTGCCCGATCATCCGGGCGGCGTAGGCGTCTATGGCTGCTATCGTGCCAACCAGTCGCTTTACGGCCCTTACATCCTTTCCTTCTGCCTGGAACGGCGCGGCACCTATTCGGTGCGCGGCGGCGGCGTGCGTTGCGACGGGCGGCTCACCTGGCACACGTCCGGCCGAGACGTCCTCGTCGATCTCCAGCGCACCTCTTGTGGCGGCGGCGTCGCCTGGGAAGCGGCCAGCATGGATTGCCGGCCCACCGGCCGTTCCATGGGCATGGTCGGCCAGTTGCTGCGTTTGGCCGCGTTGCGTTGCACCTATCACCCGACCGTCCGCTTCAAGGCCCGGCGCGTCTTCACAGCCAACCGCATCTAGGAGTGCAGCCATGACAGCCAAGACCAAGCAAGCCAGAACCTTGACAGCCAGGGCTTTCCTGCGGTCCGTGCTTCTGGCGCTGGCCTTCGCCGCCGGCAGCGGCGTCGTCGCTCCGGCACTCGCGCAGGAGCCCTTCGTGATCGTCCCCGACAATCCCGGCGGTGGTGGAGGTGGCGGTGGCGGCGCGCTGCGCGGCAATGCCGTGGCCACCGCCAATGTCAATGTCCGCCAGGGCCCCGGCACCAACCACCGCGTCATCGACGTGCTGCAACGGGGCGACAGCGTCTCCATCGTCCGGTGCCAGAACAATTGGTGCCTGGTCGATCATCGCGGTCCCTCCGGCTGGGTTTCGCGCAATTACCTGCGTGAGGTGATCGACACCGGCCGCCCGCCCGCTCCCCGTCCGCCTGTCGTTCCGTTCCCGCCCGTCACCCCGCCGGGTGCCGGTGGCGGCGCCAATCGCCTCGTCTGCTTCTTCGAGCGTGCCGATTTCCGTGGTGCCAATTTCTGCGCCCGCCCCGGCGAAGCCGATCGTGACCTTGGCGTCTGGGGCCGCGCCCTGATGTCCATCCGCGTCGATGGCCGCACCGCCGTCGATGTCTGCACGCAGCGCAATTTCGGCAATTGCACCACCTTCCGCAGTGACGTCCGCCAGCTCAACCGCATGCTGCAGAACAACGTCGCCTCGTTCCGCGTACACAGATGATGAAGGGAAACGGAAAATGGTAACCAGACGCGGCCCGGGCCTGATCGGGCGTACAGCAGGCACCATGGCCAGAACCGCCGTCATAGCGGGCACCGCCACCGCCGTCTCCGGCAAGGTCGCCGCCCGTCAGGCTGGCCGGCATACCCCCGCCGAGCCTGCCGCCCCCGCCACGGCGGGCCTCACCCAGGAGGCCATGGCCCAGCTCGAGAAACTGGCCGAACTCCACAAATCCGGCATCCTGACCGATGAGGAATTCGCCACCCAGAAAGCCCGCATTCTGGGATAAAGGGAGAGTTGCCGCCCAAACGGCGCAACGCGCGCCCTCACCCTTCTCCCCTTGTGGGAGAAGGTGGCGCACAGCGCCGGATGAGGGGTGAGCCCCACCCGCTGCACGCCTACTTCGGCGCAACCCCCGTGGTCTGCCGCACCACCACATGCGTTTCTAGCATATATCGCACATCGCGGATCGCCCCGTTCCCGAGCATGTCCATCAGCAGCGAGAACGCCGCCTTGCCGGCCTGCACCGAGCGGTTGGAAACCGTCGTCAGCGGCGGATAGGTCGTGGCGCCCAGCACGTCGTCGCACCCGACCACGCTGAACTGCTCCGGCACCCGGATGCCCGCTTCGCTCAGCCCCGCCAGGATGCCCTGCGCCATGAGGTCGTCGAACGCCACCACCGCCGTCGCTCCGGACTTGAGCAGCGCCGGCACCGCGTCGCGCCCCGCCTGGAACGAGGGCACGGTGGCTGCGATGGTCTGCACCGTCAGCCCCAGCGCATTGGCCGAGCGGCGCACGGCGCTGCGGCGCTGCGCATTCGACCAGGAGGAGGAGGGGCCCGAGACATAGACGAGCGAGCGGTGCCCGAGTTCGGCCAGGTGTGCCACCGCCTCGCTCACGCCCGAGCCGGAATCGATGAGGATGCGTGGAATGCCCTCCACGTCGCGGTTGATCAGCACCAGCGGCCGCTGCGCCGCATGGGCGCGCACGCGCTCGTCCGACAGGCGCGTCGAAGCCAGGATCAGGCCCTCGACCTGGCCGGTGAAGCGGCCGACGAGCTTGTCTTCCTGCTTGGCCTTCTCGTCCGAATTGCCCAGGAACACGCAGAAGTCGAAACGGTCCGCTTCCATCTGTGCGGCGCGGATGAGGGGCGGGAAGAAGGGGTTGGCGACGTCGGGGACGATCAGCGCCACGTTGCCGTGCCGCCCGGTGGAGAGCGCACGCGCCGTGGGGTTGGGCACATAGCCCAGCTCGTCCGCGATTCTGAGGATGCGCTCGACCGTTTCGGCGCTGAGCATTTCCGGTTTGGTGAAGGCGCGCGATACCGACGAACGCGCCACCCCGGCGGCTTCCGCCACCTGGCTGATGGTCACTCCATCCCTGCGTTCCGTCATTCTCGCCCCACGCAATCTTTCGAATTCCGCCCAGGAAACTCGGGGGGCAGCCACGCGGCGCCCGGCGGCAACAAAGCATGGCGGGAGAACCGCCGCAACCGCTTGACATGCAACCGGTTGCATTAAATAGTTTCGCCATTCTCCGGTGCCAGGTCGGTTTTCCCCGGCGGGCGCCCATTTCGCTTACTGGAGCTGGTTTTGACTTCGACTCTTGCCACCCGTCCGCAGCCGCAGGGCAGCCGCCAAGTCGAGCGGCTGACGGTCCAAAGCTTTCCGACCCGCGTTGAGATGGGAGCCGTCGCCGCCCGCGACGTTGCCGCCGCCCTTGTCGAGCGGCTCGGCAGGCAGGCGGAAGTGCGCATGGTCTTTGCCGCCGCCCCCAGCCAGTCCTCGATGCTGGCCGCCCTGCGCGAGGCGCCGGGCATCGATTGGTCGCGCGTCACCGCCTTCCACATGGACGAATATATCGGTCTCCCCGCTGCCGCGCCCGAGCGCTTCGCGAGCTGGCTGGATGCCCATGTCTTCGACCGGCTGCCGTTCAAGGCTGTCCATCGCATCGTGCCCGAGCCCGATGCCGAGGCCGAAATCGCGCGCTATGCCGCGCTCCTCGCCGAGGCGCCCATCGATTTCATCTGCCTGGGCATCGGCGTCAATGGCCACATCGCCTTCAACGATCCCCCGGTCGCCGATTTCGAGGACCCGCTGGACGTCAAGATCGTCGAACTCGACGATGTCTGCCGCCAGCAGCAGGTCGATGACGAGTGCTTCGCCCGCTTCGAGGATGTGCCCGAGCGCGCCGTGACCCTCACCATTCCGCGCCTGCTGCGCGCCGAAAAGCTCTTCTGCGTGGTGCCCGGCGCCGCCAAGCGCGCTGCCGTCGAGGCGACCCTGCGCGGCCCGATTTCCACCGCGTGCCCGGCCAGCATCCTGCGCCGGCACCCCGATTGCACGCTTTATCTCGATGCGGAGTCCGATCCCGATGCCTGAGAACAAGACCATCGATGCCGATGCGCTCTGCGCCGCCTATTTTGGCGAGACGCAGGCCATCATGCAGCGCATCCTGGGCGAGGAGCGCGACGCGCTCGATGCCGCCGCCGCGCGCCTGGCCGACCAGATCGCGGCCGACCGCCTCGTCTATATCTACGGCCCGGGCGGCCATTCGAACCTGGCCAGCCAGGAAGTCTTCTTCCGCGCCGGTGGCCTCATGCATGTCAGCGCCATCCTCGATGAAGGCACGCTGCTCTCCAACGGTGCCCTGCGCTCCATGGCCATCGAGCGCACCCCCGGCTACGGCAAGGTGGTGATCACCGATCAGCGCCTGGGCGAGGGGGATCTGCTCATCCTCGTCAACGCCTATGGCATCAACGCCGCGCTTATCGATGCGGCGCTCGAGGCCAGGCGTCGCGGCGTCTTCGTCATTGGCGTCAGCTCGCGCCAGCATGCGGCCAACACCGCGCCCGATCATCCGGCGCGCCACCCCACCAAGCACAACCTGCTCGATATCGTCGATCTCGCCATCGATACCAAGGTGCCCATCGGCGATGCCGTGGTGCGCGTGCCCGGCATGAGCCAGGATATCGCCGCCATCTCGACCTTCGCCAACGCCTTCGCGCTCAATTGCCTGGTGATCCGCACCGTGGCCAAGCTCGTCGAGCGCGGCATCGAGCCGCCGGTCTGGCGCAGCGGCAACGCGCCGGGCGGCGACGAGGCCAATGCCCGCTTCATCGCCCGCTTCCATGATCGGGTGCGCGCACTGTGACATCTGCCGTCACCATAACCGGCCGCGACCCGGCCACCGGCGCCGGCCTGGCGGTCACCCTGGCCGAAGGGCTCGTAACGGGCATTGCGCCGGCTGAAAATGCCGGCGCAGCCTGGCTTGCACCCGGCCTCGTCGATCTCCAGGTCAACGGTTATGGCGGCCTCGATCTCAACACCGGCGACGTGACGCCGGCTTTGGTGCGCGATCTCTGCCTGCTCATGGCCGAGGTCGGCGTCACCACCTTCCTGCCCACACTCATAACGGCCTCCGAAGCTGCGATCGTCTCCGCGCTTCAGGCCCTTGCCGCGGCCCGTGCAGAATTCCCCATCGTCGGGCACATGGTGCCCGGCGTGCACGTGGAGGGGCCATCGATCTCTCCCGTCGATGGTCCCCGCGGCGCCCATCCGCTCGAGCACGTGCGCGCGCCTTCGCTCGCCGAGTTCGATCGCTGGCAGGCTGCCAGCGGCAACCTCGTCACCATGGTGACGCTGAGCCCCGAATATCCCGAGGCCCCGGCCTATATCGCGGCCCTGGCCGCGCGCGGCGTCCACGTCGCCATCGGCCACACCGCCGCCACGCCGCAGGAAGTGCACGCCGCCGCCGAAGCCGGCGCCGTGCTGTCCACGCATCTCGGCAACGGCGCCGCCGCCAGCCTGCCGCGCCACCCCAATTTCATCTGGGCGCAACTGGCCGATGATCGCCTGACGGCCAGCTTCATCGCCGATGGCCACCATCTGCCCGCCGATACGCTCAAGGCCATGCTGCGCGCCAAGTCGCTCGATCGCGCCGTGCTGGTTTCCGATGCCGTCAAGCTCGCCGGCATGCCGCCCGGCCTTTACGAGCAGGTCATCGGCGGCAAGGTCGAGGTCACGGCCGAGGGCAGGGTGGGCATTGCCGGCACGCCCTATCTCGCCGGCGCCGGCCTGCCGCTTTGCGCCAATATCGCCATCGCTACCGAACTCGCCGGCCTGTCGCTGGCCGAGGCCCTGCGTCTTGCCACTATCAATCCGGGCCGTTTCGCGAGCGGTCGCGGCCGGCTCGAAATCGGCCAGCGCGCCGATCTCGTCACCTTCGATTGGGCGCCGGGCGACCGCCGCCTGGCCATCCGCGACGTCTGGCTCGCGGGCGAAAGGATTGTCTCGCAATGATCCGCGCCGGTGCCGCCCTCGTCGATATCACGCCGCCTGCCGGGCTGCCGCTCTCGGGCTTCGCCGCCCGCACCGAGCCGGCCATTGGCGCCCATGATCCGCTGACCGTCCGTGCTGTCGCCGTCGACGACACCGCGCTCGTCGTCGTCGATGTCATTGGCATGCATGGCGATATGTGCGCCCGCATCCGTCGGGCTTGTTCGCTCCCGGACGACAACGTCGTCATCGCCGCCCTTCATAACCACGGCGGCCCGGTTTCCATGGCCGACCGCCTCAGCCTTGAATCCGATCCGGCCTATCTCGCCCGCCTCGAAGCTGCCTGCATCGCCGCCATCGATCAGGCCGTCGCCAACCAGCGGCCGGCCACGCTCGCCGCCGGCATGGGCGCCGATCCCGATGTGGCCCGCAACCGCCGTCACGATGGCGGCATCGTCGACCGCGCCGTTCCCGTCATCCGCATCCGCGATGCCGAAGGCGCCATGATTGCAGTCGTCGTCTCCTATGCCTGCCACCCGGTCGTGCTCGGCGCCGACAACCGCCTGTGGACCGCCGATTACCCCCATTATGTCCGCCGCGATATCGAGGCTGCCTATCCGGGCACCATGGCGCTTTTCGTCACCGGCTGCACGGGCGATGCCAATACCGGCCATTCCGCCCACGCTTCCGTGAGCCTCGCCGCCAATCCCGACCGTACCTATGAAGCGGCCGAGCGCCTGGGCGGCCGCATCGCCGCCGCCGCTCTGGCGGCCCCCGAATCTGCGCTCGGCGACACGGTCAATGCCAGCTCCGACGAGCTGACTCTCGCCTTCGAGCGGCGCGAGCCAGCCACGCCCGAAGCGCTTGCGGCACAATGGCGCAACGAGCGCGAAACCGCCGCGCCCGCGCGCGCCGCGCTCCTCGGCTACTGGATCGAATGGGCGCAGACTATCGCACCGCGCGAGCTGCGCCCGCTGGCCGGGCGCGTTTCCGTGCTCAATTGGGGCGGCCTGCCCATCGTCGGCCTGCCGGGCGAAATCTTTGCCGAAACGGCCCTGGCCATCCGCGCTGAACTCCCGCCGCAAATGCCCGCAATCATTGCGGATTTTGCCGAAGACAATCCGGGCTACATCTCCCCCGCCAGCGAGTTTCCGTTCGGTGGCTATGAGGTCGATGAAGCCCATCGCTACTATGGCCAGCCGGCCGGGTTCGCGCCCGGTTCGGCTGAGGCGCTGGCGGAATCCGCCATTGCGCAATTGGCCGCCCAGGGCCTTGCCAGGTGAAAAGCTGGGGACAGGAAACCCGCGGAACGCTTGACGCGCAACCGGTTGCATGCAAGTTTTTACGGGCTCAATGAAGCACCGCGAATAAAGGGGAATGGGAATGACTACTACAGCGGTCGATACTCGAACCAACACTCTCAAGAGGGGAATGACCACGGCGGCCCTGCTGGGCACCGTGCTCGGCGCCGGCTTCTTCGCCGGCCTGTCGGCGGCCTCTGCGCAGACCATCACGGTCTGGAGCGGCTACCCCGAAATGGCGCCGTTCTACGAGCACGTCGCCGAAGGCCTCAAGGCCACGCACCCGGACCTCAACGTCAAGGTCGAAGCCATCGCCCTGCGCGAGCACGAGAAGCGCATCGCCCTCGGCCTCACCTCGGGCTCTGCCGGTCCGCTGGTGATCGAGCTGGCCGGCTCCACCGCCAGCCGCTACATCGAGAACGAGCTGCTGCCGGCCGCGCCCGATGACATCTCGGCCTTCGTCAAGGATCCGGCTAATTTCGGCGAATTCTTCGTCGATGCCGTCAGCCACGATGGCACGGTCTATGGCATGCCTCTGTTCCGCGGCCAGGGCTCGCTCTTCTACAACACCGACATGTTCGCGGCGGCCGGCCTGACCGAGCCCCCCAAGACCATGGAAGAATACACCGAATACGCCCAGAAGCTGACCCAGCGTGACGCCAACGGCAACCCGACCGTGTCGGGCTGGTCGATGCGCCTCTCCGGCGGCGGCCAGGGCATTGCCGAAAAGTTCTGGGTGAACCTCTTCCAGTATGGCGGCAACGTCCTCGTGCAGACTGCCGATGGCAAGTGGAAGGCCGATTACGCCAACGAAGCCGGCCGCAAGGCGCTCAAGCAATATCTCGACAACGTCTTCGTCGCCAAGACCGTGACGCCCGAGATGCCGGCCGACGCCGAAGCCTTCGAGCGTGGCCAGACCGCCATGTTCATCCGCGAGTCCTGGGTCATCGGCGACATCGCCGCCAAGGCGCCGGACCTGCATTACGCCACCGCGCCGCTCCCGACCGGCTCGATCGCCCTGCCGACCAATCTCTACGTCTCCGCCGAAGGCGATGACGCCAAGGCTGCCTGGGATTTCGCGCAGGCCACCAACTCGCCGGAAAACCTCGTCTGGCTGCTTGAGAATGTCGGCTGGCTGCCGAACCGTTCGGGCGTCGACTATTCGGTCGTCACCGACAAGGTCCCGGCTTTCGGCGCTTTCGTGGATTACCCGGAAGGCTACGGCTTCTTCACGCTGCCCGCCATCGGCCCGATCGAGGAAGTGCTGACGCGCCTCGCCGCCCAGCTCACCTCGGCCTTCGGCAATGCCTCGCTGGCCGGTGATGACGCCGCCATCGACGCCTATCTCAAGGCCGCCGCCGACGAGACCAACCAGATCCTCGCCCGCGAAGATCTGCTTGGCCAGTAATCGCGGTCCATAGCGGATCGATCTATGCTTCGGGGCGGTTCGCCGCCCCGAACGCAATTCTCAAGGGGGATACATGCTCAAGCGCAAACGATGGATCTTCGCGATGCTCGCGATCCTGCCCACACTGGCGATCTTCGCCTATGTGCGCATGTATCCGATCGCCGATACCCTGCGGCTGAGCCTGCATAAGTGGGATATCCTCTCCAAGAAGAAGCCGTTCATCGGCCTCGCCAACTTTCAGGAGTTGATGGGGGACCGCCTCTTCCAGGAGGCGCTGCTCAACACCACCATCATCGCTTTCGGCGTGCTCATCATCACTATTCCGCTGGCAATGGTCATTGCCGCGCTTATCTTCCACCGTACGCGCTCCCGCTTTGCCGGTTTCTACGAGACGTCGGTGTTCATCCCCCATGTCGTCTCGCTCGTGCCGGCCGCCATGGCGTGGAAGTGGATTTTCGATGCGCGCCTCGGGCCGCTCAACGCCTTCCTCGGCCTTTTCGGCATCCAGCCGCAGGCCTGGCTGTTCGATCCGGTGCTCTCGGTCGTCTGCGTCATCGTGCTCTGCTCCTGGCAGGCGCTCGGCTATGCCGTCCTCATCTATATCGTCGGCTTCAAGAGCCTGCCGGTCTCGCTCTATGAAGCCGCCAAGCTCGATGGCGCTTCCGGGCCGCAATCGTTCTGGTATCTCTCCATCCCCATGCTCAAGCCCATCACCCTCTATGTGTCGGTGGTGACGCTGGTGTCGGGCTTCAACGTCTATGCGCAGGCTTTCGTTCTCGCCTCCGATGCCCAGGGCGCGCCCGGCCGCCAGGTCCGCGTGCTGGTGCTCGATATGCTCGAGAACAGCTTCCGCAATTACCGCGTCGGCTATGCCGCCTCCGAGGCCGTGGTGCTGCTGGCCATCGTTCTGGTCCTCACCCTGGTCCAGTTCACCCTGCTGCGCGAGAGAGGAGCCCGGTCATGAGTGAAGCTGTCAGCGACATCGCCGTCGAACAGGCCGAAGGCGCCCGCCTGCGCTTCAAGAAGCGCGCCGTCGATCGCCTGATCGACGTGGTGCTGTTCCTCTTCTCGATCCTCATGATCCTGCCACTGATCTTCCTGGTCTCGAACGCCTTCAAGACCCCGCAGGAAATGTTGGCCTGGCCGCCGACCGTCATCCCGGCCAATCCGACGCTCGACAATTTCGCCGCCGTGCTCGGCCAGACGCCGCTCCTGCAATGGATCGCCAACAGCCTGATGTTCGCCGGTCTCTCGACCGTCGCCATCCTCGCGACTTCCGCGATCGCCGGCTACATCCTGGGCAAGTTCCAGTACAAGACGCTCACCGTCATCTTCGCGCTGTTCCTCGCCACGGCCATCGTGCCGTTCGAGGTCTATATGATCCCGCTCTATTTCCAGGCGCAGAGCCTCGGCATCCTCAATTCCACCTGGGGCCTGCTGCTCGGCTATCTGGTCATGAGCTTCGGCATCTTCCTCATCCGCCAGAACGTCATCCACTCCATCCCCGATGAACTGCTCGAAGCCGCACGCATCGACGGGGCAGGGGAACTCTGGATCTTCTGGCGCATCGTCCTGCCGCTGCTGCGCGGCGCGCTGGGTGCGCTCGGCGTCCTCGCCTTCTTCCAGGCCTGGACCGCCTTCGCCTGGCCGATGATCGTCACCACCACCCGCGAGAGCTACACCATCGAAGTCGGCCTTGCGCTCTTCCAGACCGGTTTCACCGTCGATCTCGGTCGCCTCAGCGCCGCCTCCGCCGCCGTCCTCGTTCCGTCCGTGACGCTCTTCATCCTGCTCCGTCGCAACTTCGTGCAGGGCATCGCCTCCACCGGCCTCAAGGAATAGGCGGGACGCCGTTCATGTTCGTTCAGAATTCGTTCATCTCCGCGGCTCGGGAGCGCTATGTCGAGGGTAATGCCGGCACCATGGCGTGGATGCTCGACCGTCCGATGCTGCACGGCGCCTTCCTCAACACCAAGGTGAACAGCCTTTCGCTGCAGGATTACGGCTCCGCCGATGGCCTGCGCGGCCCCGATTTCACCTATGGCTGGATTCAGGGCCGGGGCCTTGAGGCGCTGGTTACTCACGCCGCATATTTCGAGAAATCCAACCCGCTCCTCGCCGCCCGCATGGATGACGCCGGCCGCGTGCTCTACGAAAAACTCCTGCAATTGCAGGGCGTTGGCCACGCCTACTTCTGCTATGATCCCAGCTTCACCCCGGTCTATCCCGATGGCGAGGCCCTGCGCGTGCAGGAGAGTCCGGCCGACATATTCACCTATTCTGATGCCTTCGTCGCCAAGGGCCTCCTCGCCGCCGCCGCGCGCTACGCCCGCGCCGACCTGCCGCGTCACATGGCCTATTTCGCCCAGGTCATCGCCGCCATCGACGCCAACCGCTTCCAGATGGAAGAGCGCCGCCCGCTCTCTTCGGCCAGCCTCGCCGTCCAGCCGAAAGACTTCGGCCCGCGCATGATCCTCCTCGGCGCCGCCGGCATGCTCGTCCGCGCCGGCCTGCCACAAGCCGTTGAATTTGCTGATCGATTTATCGAGAATGTTCTCGCCAACCACTACGACGAGGCCACCGGCCTCCTGCGCAATGTGCCCGGCGAAGACGCCTGCAATGTCGGCCACGGCATCGAATTCGTCGGCTTCGCCCTCGATTATCTCCCGGCCGATGCCGACAAGGCCCTGATCGCCAGGCTCGAACGCATCCTCATAGCTTCGTTCAACGCCGGCTTCGTTTCGCCCGGCATTGCCCTTTCGATTTCCATCGAAACCGGCAAGGCTCTCAGCCCCAATTGCCCCTGGTGGTCGCTGCCCGAAACCATCCGCTCCGCCGCGCTTTGCTGGCAACGCACTGGAAATCCTGATGTTCTGGCGATCTGGCAGAAGGCCGACGAGGCGTTCTACACCCATTACTGGCGCGGCACGCCGCCGCTCGCCTACCAGACCATGACGGCCGCCGGACCGATCGATTTCGTCCCGGCAACGCCCGATCTCGACCCCGGCTATCACACCGGCCTGAGCCTGCTGGCCGCCATTCGCGTGGCCGAAGCTCTCGCCCCTCAATCAAGGTAACTCTCTATGGCGTCTGTACAAATTCAGGATGTCCGCAAGGCTTACGGCCCGGTCCAGACCATCAAGGGCGTCTCCGTCGAGGTTCCCGACGGCTCGTTCGTCGTCCTGGTCGGCCCCTCCGGCTGCGGCAAGTCCACGCTCCTGCGCATGATCGCCGGCCTTGAGGAAATCTCGGGCGGCACCATCCGCATCGGCGGCAAGGTCATCAACGATGTCGAGCCCAAGAACCGCGACATCGCCATGGTCTTCCAGAATTATGCGCTCTACCCGCATATGACCATTGCCGAGAACATGGCGTTCTCGCTCAAGCTCGCCCGCAAGCCCAAGGACGAGATCGACCGCCGCGTCACCGAAGCCGCCCGCATCCTCGGCCTTTCCGATTATCTCGAGCGCTTCCCCAAGCAGCTCTCGGGTGGCCAGCGTCAGCGCGTCGCCATGGGCCGCGCCATCGTGCGCAACCCGCAGGTCTTCCTCTTCGACGAACCGCTCTCCAACCTCGATGCCAAGCTGCGCGTGCAGATGCGCACCGAGCTCAAGGAACTGCACGCCCGCCTCAAGACCACCACCGTCTATGTGACCCACGACCAGATCGAGGCCATGACCATGGCCGATCGCATCGTGGTCATGCGCGACGGCATTGTCGAACAGGTCGGCGCTCCGCTCGATCTTTACGATCGTCCGGTCAACACCTTCGTCGCCAGCTTCATCGGCTCGCCCTCCATGAACTTCCTCAAGGGCACCGCCACCAACGATAGCGGCGTCGCCCTCGAAGGCGGCGCGCACCTGCCATTGCCCGCGAGCCTGGACGCTTCCGGCGAAGTCACCTACGGTATCCGCCCGGAGCACCTGGCGCTGGCCGGGGAGGGGGAAGGCTTCGAGATTGACGTTACCGCTGTCGAGCCGACCGGCTCGGAAACCTTCGTCCAGGGTACGCTGGGCGGCCAGAAGATCGCCGCCCTCCTGCGCGAGCGCGTGGCCGTGCAGCTCGGTCAGAAGCTGCGGCTCAAGCTCGATGCCCGCAACGCGCATCTCTTCGATCCCGCCAGCGGCGAACGTATCGGCTGAAGCATGAGCCAGCGCCTGTCGGCCGGGACTCTCGGCCAGCTTCCGCCTGCCGTTGCGCGTCCCGCTTATGACCGTGCCGCCGTCACGCCCGGCATCGTGCATCTGGGCGTTGGTGCCTTCCACCGCGCCCACCAGGCCGCTTTCATCGATGCATGCCTGGCCGATGGCCAGAGCGGCTGGGGCATTGTAGGCGCCTCGCTGCGCAGCCCCGATACCCGCGACGCTCTCCGCCCGCAGGATGGCCTCTACACCCTGAGCGTGCGCGACAGTGACAGCGAGCGCCTGGCGATCGTCGGCTCGCTCACGCGCCTCATCGTCGGCCCCGAAGATCCGGCCGGCCTGCTTGCCGCCCTCTGCGCGCCCGAGACTCGCATCGTGACCCTGACGGTCACCGAAAAGGCCTATCTGCGCGCGCCCGATGGTGGGCTCGATCTCTCCCATCCCGACATCGTCGCCGACCTCGCCGACCGCAGCGCCCCGCGCACCATGCACGGCTTCGTCATCGAAGCCCTGCTGCGCCGCCGCGCCGCCGGCGTCCGGGCCTTCACCATCCTTTCCTGCGATAATCTCCCGGCCAACGGCGTCACCACGCGCCGCGTGCTGGCCGATTTCGCCGACAGGCTGGATGCCGGCCTGGCTCGTTTCATCCGCGATGAACTGGCCTGTCCCTCCAGCATGGTCGACCGCATCGTGCCCGCCACGAGCGACGAAGACCGCGCCCGCATCGCTGCCGCGCTCGGCGTCGAGGACGCCTGGCCGGTCGTCACCGAACCCTTCCGGCAATGGGTGGTCGAAGACCACTTCCCGCTGGGTCGCCCCGATTGGGAAAAGTTCGGCGTCGAAATGGTCGCCGACGTCACCCCGTTCGAGGATATGAAGCTGCGTCTCCTCAACGGCTCGCACTCGGCCATCGCCTATCTCGGCCAGCTCGCCGGCCTCCAAACCGTTGCTGATGCCTTCGCCAATCCGGCGATCCGCCGTTTCGTCGATGGCCTCTGGCTCGAATCCGCCCAGACGCTTCCCCCCGGCATCGATGCCCCGTCCTACACCGCCCGCCTGACCGAGCGCTTCGCCAACAAGTCGCTCCGGCACCGTACGGCGCAGATTGCCAACGACGGTTCCCAGAAGCTGCCGCAGCGCATCATCGCGCCGGCACTCGAACGGCTCGAAGCGGGCAGGGGCATTGCCCATCTCGCCCTCGTCCCTGCCGCCTGGATCGCCGCGCTGGCGGCGCGGCAGGGCAATGCCTTCACCGATCCGCTCGATGTCCGTCTGGCCGAGCCCGCCGCGCGCGGCGCCGTTGCCGAAATCTTCGACATTGCCGGCTTCGCCACCGGCCACAAGCATCGCGCCGCCCTCATCGCCGAGGTCGAGCGGCATCTGCAGTCAATCGGCGCGCACGGCGCCCTTCCGGCTCTTGAAAAGGAATTCTTCTGAAGATGAAACAGACCTGGCGCTGGTTCGGACCCAACGATCCCGTGACTTTGGCCCATGTGCGCCAGGCCGGTGCCACCGGCATCGTCAGCGCGCTGCATCACCTCAACGATGGCCGCGTCTGGCCCGATGACGAGATTGCCAGGCGCAAGGCCGAGATCGAGGCGGCCGGCCTCACCTGGTCGGTGGTCGAGAGCATCATCGTCCATGAGGACGTCAAGACCCGCACCGGCAATTACCGTGAGCTGATCGAGAACTACAAGGCCTCGATCCGCGCCGTCGCTCGCGCCGGCATCGATACGGTCTGCTACAATTTCATGGCCATCACCGATTGGACGCGTACCGATCTCGACCACGTCATGCCCCATGGCGGCACCGCCCTGCGCTTCGACGTGGTGGAGTTTTGCGCCTACGATGTGTTGATCCTCAAGCGCCCCGGCGCCGAGGCCGACCATCCCGCCGAGCGCATCGCCCGCGCCGAGGCCTGGCTCAAGACCGCCAGCGAGAGCGATCTGGCGCGCCTCGAGCGCAACCTCATCGAATGGGTGCCCGCGCGCGAGTTCGTCTATGACCGCCAGAGCCTCAACCGCATGCTCGATGTCTATCACGAGCTTTCGGTCGATGGTTTCCGCGCCAATCTCTTCGAGTTCCTGCGCGAGATCGTGCCGGTGGCCGAAGAGGCCGGCGTGCGCATGGCCATCCATCCGGACGATCCGCCGTTCCCGCTGTTCGGCCTGCCGCGCGTCGTCTGCTCGGCCTCCGATGCCCGCGCGCTGCTCGCCGCCGTCGACACCCCGGCCAATGGCCTTACGCTGTGCACCGGCTCCTACGGCGCCAACCCGGCCAACGACCTGGTGGCCATGGCCGCCGAGTTCGCGCCCCGCATCCACTTCGCGCACCTGCGCAACGTCACCAGGGAAGGCGACGGCTCGTTCCACGAGGCCGAGCACCTTGAAGGCGACACCGACATGGTTCGCGTCGTGCAGACGCTCATGCACGAGGAACGCCGCCGCAAGGCCGAGGGCCGTGCCGATTGGGAAATGCCCATGCGCCCCGACCACGGCCACGCCATCCTCGACGATATCGGCAAGAAGACCAATCCGGGCTATTTCGGCATCGGCCGCCTCAAGGGCCTGGCCGAGCTGCGCGGCATCATGCGCACCATCGATACGCTGGGCTATTGAAGATCGAAACGGCGCGGCCACCAGCCGCGCCTTTCACCTTTCGGGAATGACGAGCCGCGTCTTGCTCAGCACGTCGGGTGAGGTGAAGGCCGGGCGCTTGTTGGTCACCAGCACGTCCACATTCGCCATCGACGTGACGACATGCGGCGCATGCTTGGCGAACTTCTCGTCATGAGCGACGAGCACCACCTGCCGCGACAGGTTGAGCACTTCGCGCGCCAGTTCCACTTCCAGCGGATCGAATTCGAGCACGGTGCCGTCCTCGTCGATGGCGCTGGCGCCGATAAAGGCCACGTCGAACTTGAAGCGCCGCCGCGATTCATCGCCGGCCACGGTCAGGATCGCCGAGTCCTTGCTGCGGATATAGCCGCCATAGACATAGACGGTGGCATCGGTCTGCATCGAGCAGCTATTGGCCACCGACAGATTGGGCGTGGCGATCAGCAGGTCGGGATGCGCCGCCACGACTTCATGCAGCGCGTCGAACGTCGTCCCCAGCCCCACGAACACCGTCGCGCCCGGCGTCAGGAATTCGCCCAGGCAATGCACGAGCTGGCGCTTGACGCCCGAAAGCGTGCTCAGCCGTTCGCCATGTCCGTATTGCGCCACGCCGGGGGAGGCGAAGGCGGCACCAAAACCCTTTTGCAGCAGGCCCGCTTCCTCGAGCTCGCGCAGGTCGCGGCGGATGGTCTGGTGGGTCACCGAAAAGCGGGCGGCAAGGTCGGCTACCGAGGCCGCGCCCTGCTGGCGGACGGTCTCGATGATGGCGGCGCGGCGATTGCGGGCGCCGGTGCCACCGGTCGTCTCCGGCCTGGCCCCGTTTCCTGCCCGCCAATCCACGCCGCCTGTCATCTCAGGGCAATCCCCACATAAGTCCTGTCGTCGGTCAACGCCGCTTCGGTGGTCCCCTTGGTGCTCAGATAGGGGCCGAGCTTGTGCGGGTCGATGGCCTCGACCTCGCGGAACCCTTCTTCCCACGCCGCGACGCCAAAGCCATCAGCGATCTTGAAATATCCATCGGAAAACAGCTCGATCGTCTCGATCCCGCCGAGGTCGTAGCTGCGGCTGTCGATATATTTGGGCAGCACCGGGAAGCCGTCGAGGCCGCCATAGCCCAGCGCGCGCTCGCCCGCATTCTGGAAATTGCCCTGGCCGTGCATGATGCCGTGCTCGATCAGTTCGATGAACTCGCCCTCCGGCACTTCCGGCATGCGCTCGCGGCAGGCGGCCAGCGCCCGCTCCTCGATCTGCGCCAGTACGGCGGGGTTCGCTGTCGGTTGCCCCGGTTCCTGGTTGCGCGTACCGCGCCAGGTGATGGCTGCGGCCAGCTTGTCGGCCTCGACCGGCGAGCGGCCCTGCGCCGAGAAGAACGCCCAGGCTTCGCGCCGGAGCAGGCCCGTCACGTCGTCGAGCGGCTTGAGCACCTGCAGCACGTCGTCGCCGTTGATGCGGATGCCGCTGTCGCCCACCGCCACCACTTCGAGCCTGTCCCCGATATGGAACGCGGCCATCACCGTGCAGCCGCCGCGGATCTTCCAATCGTCGCGCGCCGCCTCATAGGCGCCTTCGGCGACATAGGCCTGGGCCAGCACGTCGGTGAGGTAGGTAATGAAGCTTTCCGGTCCTTTGTAGCGCATGGCCTCGGGCGCGTTCGGGTCGGATTGGGCGAGGATATAGAGTTCGGTGGCGCGCTTGACGGTGCGCGAGGCGAACTGGCCCGAGAGCATGCCGCCATAGCGGGTGCCGTTGCGGTCGGTGACGCCGTCGATCACGGCATAGCCGCCGCCGGGAATGACCACGAAGCTGTCTTCGTTCAGCTCTGGGTGGCCGAACTTCTTGCCCAGGGTAAACGCTTCGAGGTGTTTCATCTGCTTTCGGCCATCACTCGCGGTCAACGTAAAAGGGCGCGGCGGTTCGGCCGCGCCCCCTGCTTACTCGGGCTGTATTACTCGCCGATGGCAGTGCGCCACTTGGCGAGCACTTCATCCACGCCGCCGAAATCGGCGAGCGGCTTGACGGAGATCAGCGTCAGGTCCGAGAGGTTCGGCGTACCGGCCGGGCCGGCCACGTCCGTGCGCACCGAGCGGCGGCCGATATCCATGGCCAGCTTTTCCTGCGTGGACTTGGACATGGCCCAGTCGATGAACTTCTTGCCGCCTTCCGGGTTCGGTCCGCCCTTGACGAGCGCCACGCCATCGGGCGTCGCCGCGGTGCCGTCCGTCAGGTGCACGATCGCCATCGGCGCGCCGCCCTGGACGTATTCGAGCGCGTTGTCTTCGAGCGTCAGGCCCATCGAGGCTTCGCCGTCGGCCACGAAGCGCGGCACGGCGCCCGAGGAATCGGCGAACACGAAGTTGGAGGCCAGTTCCGTGTACTTGTCCCAGCCCTGGTCACCGAAGACGGTGAGCACGGTCTGGAGCTGCTGCATGGCCGAGCCGGAATTGTCGGCGCGGGCCGAGGCGATCTGGCCCTTCCATTTCGGGTCGATCAGCTCCGCCCAGGTCCTGGGAGCCTGGTCGAGCGGCAGCATGTCGGTATTGACGGCGAGCACATAGACCACGGCCGTGTAAGGCGTCCACGAGGGATCGACCACGAACTGCTGGTCCACCTTGTCGAAATCGGCCGGCTGGTAAGCTTCCAGCAGGTCCTTGTTCTCGGTGAGCTGGCTGCCGGTGACGCTCCAGATCACGTCGGCGGCCGGCGAGCCGGCTTCGGCGCGGGCGCGCTTGAACACGTCCGAGGAGCCGAGCTTGACCACTTCGGCCTTGAGGCCCGTTTCCTGCTCGAACAGCGGCAGGAGCGTATCGACGATCGATGCCTTGTGCGCGGTGTAGATCACCACCGAGCCGTCCTGGGCGAAGGCCACCTGCGACAGCGCCGTGGCAGCCATCAGGCCCAGCGACATACCCAGAAATGCGCGTTTGCGAATATTCATGCGAATCCTCCCTTTCGAATTGGATCAATCTTGTCCAAAACGATAGTGAACGTCGATCAGGAATGTTGCAATACGAAAATTGATGGTTAGTGTGGACACGCTGCGGGGAGGGCCCCGCGGCTGGAGGGGATCTGCACATGGCCTATTTGACCGTCGCCAACGCCACCAAGCGCTTCGGCGATACGTTCACCGCGCTCAAGGATGTTTCGATTGCGGTCGAACGCGGGGAATTCTTCACGCTGCTTGGGCCGAGCGGCTGCGGCAAGACCACGCTGCTGCGCTCAATCGCCGGCTTCAACCAGCTCACGTCCGGCAGCATTCTCATCGAAGGGCGCGATCTGGGCAGCGTGCCGCCGCACAAGCGCGACATCGGCATGGTGTTCCAGGATTACGCCGTGTTCCCGCACCTGACCGTATTCGAAAACGTCGCGTTCGGTTTGAAACCCCGCAAGGTGGCCAGGGACGAGATCGCCCGCCGCGTGCCCGAGGCGCTCGAAGCCGTGCGCCTGGGCGCTTTGGCCGACCGTCTCCCCGCCGCCATGTCCGGCGGCCAGCAGCAGCGTATCGGCCTGGCCCGCGCTATGGTCATCAATCCCCAGCTCCTGCTGATGGATGAGCCGCTCTCCAACCTCGATGCCAAGCTGCGCGTGGAGCTGCGCGAGGAAATCCGCGACATCCAGAAGCAGATCGGCATCGCCGCCATCTACGTCACTCACGATCAGGAAGAGGCTCTGGCCATTTCCGACCGCATCTGCGTGATGAGCAACGGCCATATCGAGCAGGTCGGCACGCCGCAGGAGATCTATGGCAACCCGCAGACCCTGTTCGTCGCCAGCTTCGTGGGCACCATCAACAAGCTCAAGCCCGGCGCTGCGCTGGATAGCCTCCTCGGTGAACTCGGCCTCGCCGATATCGCCCAGGCCAATCCCAACGCCACCTGGGTCGTGCGTCCCGAAAACCTGCTGCTCGAAGGCGAGGGCGGGGTCGGCGGCCAGCCCGTGGCGACCGTCACCGGCACCGTCTCCAAATACACTTATCTCGGCCGCGAGGCGCATCTGCAGATCAGCACCGATCTCGGCGATCTCGTCGTCCACGTCGCCAATCCTGACCGCAACGGCGTGCAGGCCGAAGGACAGGTGAAGGTGCTCGTCGCCAAAGATGCCGTCCTCGGCTTTGATGCCGACGGCAAGCGCATCGGGGGGTGACCGCCATGTCCCGCTTCGGCTTCTGGACGATCGTCCTGATACTCACCTGGCTGTTGCTGGCGGTGCTGCTGTTCGTGCCCGTCGGCTCGGTGCTCGTCTCCAGCCTCTATGACAATGCCGGCAACTTCACGCTCGGCAATTATCTCAAGGCCATTGGCGACGAACGCATACAGCGCGCCTTCGTCAACACCTTGCTGGTCGGCTTCGGCGGCCTTGCCGGGGCGCTGATCCTCGGCTCGATCATGGCCTTCTGCGTCTCGCGCTTCGAGATCATGGGCGGCCGTTTCGTCTCGCTCCTCGCCATCATGGCGCTGGTGTCGCCGCCCTTTATCGGCGCCTATTCCTGGATCGTGCTGTTCGGCTCGGCAGGCGTCGTGCGCCAGTGGTTCAAGGCGGTCGGCATCAACGTGCCTACCATCTATGGCCTGAGCGGCATCCTCATCGTCTTCTCGCTCAAGTTCTACCCTTACGTCTATCTCATGGTTTCGGGGGCGCTCTCCAACGTCAATCGCTCGCTCGAGGAAGCGGCCGAAGGGCTTGGCCTCACCCCGTTCCAGCGCGCCATGAAGATTTCGTTCCCGCTGGTCTTCCCCGCGCTCTCGGCGGGCGGCCTGCTGGCGCTCATCCACTCGATCGCCGATTTCGGCACGCCGCGCCTGCTCGGTCGCGGCTTCAACGTGCTGGCCACCGAAGCCTTCACGCTCTATTCGGCCGAGATCGGCTCGAACATGTCGATGGCCACCACCATCTCGGTCATTCTCGTGGTCATGTCGATGGTCTTCGTGCTGCTGCAGCGCTACATGTCGCGGCGCAACGTCTATCATGGCAACATGATCAACAAGCCGCACAAGATCCGCCTCAAGGGCTGGAAGAACGTGCTGGCGCATTTCGCCGTCTATGCCATTGGCCTGGCCGGCGCCATTCCGGTCATCATCGCCGTCATCTATTCGTTCCGCAAAACCAGCGGCCCGGTGTTCCAAACCGGCTTCGCGCTCCAGAGCTACGAGCGCATCGTGTTCGGGCTGGGTGACGTGGTCACCAACTCGCTCACCTTCTCCATCGCCGCCGTGGTTCTCATCGTCGTGGTCGGCACGCTCATCGGTTGCCTGGTGGCCCGCAAGACCACCTTCGCCACCAGCCTCCTCGATGGCGCGCTCATGGTGCCCTATGTCATGCCGGGCATCGTCATCGGCATCGCCTTCATCGCCGCCTTCAATACCGGCCCCATCGTGCTCACCGGCACGGCAGCCATCATCATCCTCTCCATCTTCATCCGCCGCCTGCCTTACACCGTGCGCACCACGTCCTCGGCGCTGCGGCAGATCGGCCCGAACATGGAGGAGGCGGCCATCTCGCTCGGCTACAGCCCGTTCCGCGCCTTCACCAAGGTCACCGTGCCGCTCATCATCCCCGGCATCATCGCCGGCGGCATGCTCAGCTTCGTCACGGCCATCAACGAGCTCTCGTCCTCGCTGGTGCTCTATGTCGGGCGCACCATGACCATGCCGGTGCGCATCTACCTGCTGATCCTCGACGGCGACTTCGGCACCGCCGCCGCCCTCTCGACGATCCTGCTGCTGCTCAGCGGCACCGCCGTCTATATTGCCTTCCGGTTCCTCGGTCGCAACGAGCAGGCTCTGCTCTAGAAAAGCGCCCGGACCCGCTCCGTTTCAGCCGCGCGACTCGCAAGGTCGCGCGGTTTTTCGTTGGGACGGGCCGCCAATAGGTGGGAGCGGCGTTAACCTCCCGGAATTTCATTCAAATTTTATCGATTGGCGACGCGGTTCTTGGCTCAGAATCCAGGGATTTTGCTTTCTGTCCCAATGAGTTGCAGAAACAAGTCTTTGCTTGACTTGCACCGTGCCCCCGCCTCAAAAAATCAGTCTGGCTTCCAGAAAAAGTGGGGTTCGTCGTGGCGTCTTCCGAGACTTCTTCCCCCAAGACGGCCATGCAGCGCTTTCTCGACGGCGTCGAGCGCGTCGGCAACATGGTGCCGCATCCGGTCGTTATTTTCCTCATCCTCATAGCCATCGTCATCGTCGGCTCGGCGGTGCTGGGTTTCTTCGGAACGGCCATCACCTTCGAGCGCATCAATCCCGATACCCATGAGATCGAAAATGCCGAAGTCGCCATCAGGAGCCTGATCAGCGGCGACGGCATCCGCTTCATGTATGAATCGCTCATCCCCAATTTCATGGGCTTCACCGCGGTCGGCCTGATGATCGGCGCCATGATCGGCGCCGGCGTTGCCGAGGAATCCGGCCTCATCGCCGCCCTCATCCGCCGCCTCGTCGCCGTCTCCCCCGCCTGGGCGCTCTCCTATATCCTGGCCTTTGCCGGCATCCTTGCCAGCGTCGCTGCCGATGCCGGCTATCTCGTTCTGCTGCCGCTGGCGGGCGTCGCCTATCTGGCGGTCGGCCGCAATCCGCTCGCCGGCCTCGCGCTCGGCTTCGCCTCGGTCGCCGGCGCCTTCACGGTCAACATGCTCATCAAGCCGCTCGATGCGGTGCTGGTGGAATTCACCAACGATGCCGCCCACCTCGTCGATCCCAACGCCTCGATCGGTCTGGCTTCCAACATCTGGTTCTCGATCGTCTCGGTGATCTTCCTCACCGTGCTGATCGCCTTCATCAACAACCGCATGATCGAGCCGCGGCTGGGCAAGTACGATCCGAGCCTGTCCGACGGCACCATCGGGGAGAGCGGCGACAATACGCTGTCCGAGGCCGAGAGCCGCGGCCTGCGCCTCGCTCTATACGGCCTTATCGGCGTGATCGTGGTTTTCCTGCTGCTGACGCTGCCGCCCGGTGCGCCGTTGCGCAATCCGCAGACCGGTGAGATCATCGGCAATTCCCCGTTCATGAACGGCCTCATCGGCCTCATCATCATCATCTTCCTGGTCACCGGCTGGGCCTATGGCATCGGCGCGGGAACGCTCAAGACGCTGACCGACGTCATCAAGGCCATGGAAAAAGCCGTGGCCGGGCTCGGCGGCACCATCTTCCTCTTCTTCGTGCTCAGCCAGTTCGTGGCCTATTTCACCTATACCAATATCGGCACGGTGATGGCGCTCGGCCTTGGCGGCGTGCTGCAATCGGCCAATGTCGGGGCGCTGCCGCTCCTTATCGGCTTCATCATCGTGGTCGCGGTCATCGATCTGCTGCTCACGGGCGCCATCGCCAAATGGGCGATCTTCGCTCCGGTCTTCGTGCCGCTGCTCATGAAGCTGGGCGTCGAGCCCGAGGCGGTGCTGGCCGCCTATCGCGTCGGTGACTCCCCCATGAACGCCATTACGCCGCTCAACGCCTATTTCGCGCTGATGGTCGGCTTCACGCAGAAATACGATCGCACCGCCGGCGTCGGCACCGTGGTCTCGCTGATGCTGCCCTATGTGGTCTGGATCTTCGTGCTCTGGACCGTGCTCTTCGCCATCTGGCAGGCGCTGGGTCTGCCCTGGGGCATCTGATCGGAGGGAACCATGGCTGAAACCGCAATTCCGCTCGACGTCGCCGCCGCCGAAGACCTGTTGCTGCATTTCCTCTCGGTAGAGGGCATTACCGGCGAGGAGGCCGATATCGCCGCCGCCGTGAGCGACGCCCTCAAGGCGGCCGGCGTGCCCGAAGCCTCCATTCGCTTCGATGATGCCAATACCCGTATCCCGCTGCCGACACAGACGGGCAACCTCATCGTCGATCTTCCCGGCACTCGTCCCGGCCCGCGTCTGCTCTTCTCCACTCATCTCGACACCGTTCCGCTCTGCGCCGGCGTAAAGCCGCGCCGCGAGGGCGATCGCATCGTCTCCGATGGCACCACCGCGCTCGGCGGCGATGCCCGCACCGGCGTCGCCGCTCTGGTCGTCGTCGCTCAGACCCTGCTCAAGCACAACCTTCCGCACCCGCCCATCACGCTGCTCTTCACCGTCCGCGAGGAAAGCGGCCTGCACGGCGCGCGCGAACTCGACCCGGCCGAGCTTGGCGGCGCCCGGATGTGCGTCAATATCGATGGCCAGACGGCCGCCGATCTCATTATCGGCGCCGTGGGCCAGGAGAACTGGGAAGTCGAAATCACCGGCCGCGCCTCCCATGCCGGTGTCGCCCCCGAGAAGGGCATTTCCGCCACCATGGTCGGTGCGCTCGGCCTCGTGGAGGCGCGCAATGCCGGCTGGTTCGGCAAGGTCGAAAAGCCGGAGGGCAGAGGCACCAGCAATATCGGCATTTTCGGCGGCCGCGATGGCCGCGCTGCGGGCGATGCCACCAATGTCGTCACCGATTTCGCCTATCTCAAGGGCGAAGCCCGCAGCCCCGACGCCGCCTTCGCCGCCGATATCGCCCGTGGCTACGAGGCGGCTTTCGCCAGGGCCAGGGCTCAGGTCACCGACGATAAGGGCGGCACGGCCGGGGTGGAGTTCAAGCGCGCCACCGCCTATCCGCCGTTCGAACTCGGCCGGGATACGCCGATCGTCGAGCGTGCTGCCAAAGCCATGGAACTGCTGGGCATCGAGCCGGTCTACATCTTCTCCAACGGTGGCCTGGATGCCAACTGGCTCGACAAGCACGGCATCCCCACCGTCACCATCGGCGCGGGACAGGCCGAGATCCATACGATCAACGAATACGTGAATCTGGCGGAATTCGAGAAGGGCTGCCGGCTCGCCATCCTCATGGCGACGCTCGATCCGTGACCGAACCCTTGGCGCCGCAGCAGGGGAGGCTGCCTGAGTGACACCGATTGCCTGGACGGGCGCCATCATCGCGGCCATCATCGTCCTCTTCATCTGGAACCGCCTGCCGGTGGTGGTCGTCGCCATGCTCACCCCGCTCGCCCTCTGGGCGACGGGCGTTCTCGATGTGCAGCAGGCGCTCTATGGCTTCGGCGACCCGGCGGTCATCTTCATCGCCACGCTCTTCGTCATCAGTGCGGGGCTCGAAGTCACCGGCGTCACGGCCTGGGCCGGGCAATTGCTCATCCGCTTTGCCGGCGAGGAAAGCCGCACGCGCCTCCTCGTGCTGACCATGTCGCTCGTTGCCCTGCTGACCGCCCTCATCAGCGTCAACGGCGCCGTCGCCGCTCTGCTGCCCGTGGTCGTGGTGATCGCGGTGCGCCTCAAGCGCCCGTCCTCGCAATTGCTGATCCCGCTGGTCTTCGCCGCCCATGCCGGCTCCAAGCTGGCCCTGACGGGCTCGCCCGTGAACGTTCTCGTCTCCGAGGCATCCGAGAATGCCGGCGTCGGCACGTTCGGCTTCTTCGAATTTTCGCTGGTCGGCGTGCCGCTGCTCATCGGCACGATGATCATCATCATCCTGCTCGGCCAGCGCCTGCTGCCCCACCGCAACGGCGCCACCATGCCTGCCGATTTCAGCCGGCATGCCCGCACGCTTGTCGAGCAATATGGCCTCGCCAGCGGCGTTCACCTGCTGCGCATCCGCGCCACCTCGGCGCTGGTCGGCCAGAGCCCCACCACCTTGCAGCTCGCGCCCGGCTCAGGCCTGAGCCTCGTCGCCGTGCAGGAGGGCAAGACCGCCCGGCCGCTCCATCGCCGGAACATAGCGGAGGGTGACCACCTGCTGGTGCGCGGCGAGGCCGAGGCCGTCGCCGTCTTCGCCGCCGAACAGCACCTGGCCTTCCGCGAGGAAGAACCGGGTGGCAGCGGGGAGACCACGCTGTTCAACCAGCGTTCGGGCCTGGCCGAGGTCGTCATCCCCCCGCGTTCCGGCCTCATCGGCCAGACGGTCTTTCCCGGCATGCTCACCGAAAGCGGTGACCTCATCATCCTCGCCGTCCACCGCACCGGCACCGAGCTCGGCCCCGACGATCCGGCGATCAGCGGCGGGGGTGTTGAACTGCAGCCGGGCGATACGCTGCTGCTGCAGGGCACCTGGGAGGCGCTGGATATCCAGCTCAACGATCCCGACGTGCTTGTGGTCAGCTCGCCCGATTTGGTGCGGCGCCAGGCCGTTCCCATGGGGCCGGGTGCGCGGCAGGCCATCATCATCCTGCTCGCCATGGTAGTGTTGCTGGCCACCGGCATCGTGCCGCCGGCCGTCGCCGGCCTGCTGGCCGCCGGCGCCGTCATTCTCACCGGCATCCTCAATGTCGAGCAGAGCTATCGCGCCATCAACTGGACCACCGTGATCCTCGTGGGTGCCATGATGCCGCTCTCGACCGCCATGGTCGAAACCGGCGCCGCCACCCTCATGGCCGAGCAACTCGTCAAGGCCGTGGGCGCCGGCGGGCCGGTTGCCCTTCTCGCCGGCTTGTTCGTGCTGACGGCGATCCTCGGCCAGCTCATCAGCAATACCGCCACGGCCCTCATCATCATCCCCATCGGCGTTGCCGCCGCCGTCAGCATGGGGATTTCGCCGCGTCCGGTGCTGATGAGCACCAGCGTCGCCGCCGCCGCCGCCTTCCTCACCCCCATCGCCACCGCCACCAACCTCATGGTAATGGGGCCGGGCGGCTACAATTTCGGCGATTACTGGAAGCTTGGCCTGCCGCTGCTCCTCTGGTTCTTCGTGATCTCCGTCTTCTACGTCCCGCTCATCTGGCACTTCTAGGGGGCGTCACGCCCCCGCGCAGAGATTGGCCATCAGCCGGAAAGCACCCGGCACCAGGCGGTCCAACTGGTGGTGCAGGCCAAGCGCCGTATGCGTGTGACGGCCGGCGCCGATCCGGGCTGACAGCAGCGAGCCCTTGAGCGGAGTTTCGCCGGCATCGTGCATGGCCAGCAGCGGCACATAGGCCTCGTCCCATTCCGAGGCGAAATAGAGCCCGCGTTCCTTGTCCCAACTCGCCCAGTCGTCGCGGCCGATAACGTTCGGGCCGGCAAGAAGCTGGTGCTCGGGCGCCAGCACCTGCACCTCGGCATTGGGATTGGTCACGCGCCAGCGCAGGGACGGCGAGCCGATGACAAGGCGACGCGGCGGCGTATGGTCGGGGTCCCAGCCATCGGAGGGGCGGTGGTAGAGCGTCACCAGATGACCGCCGGCTTCCACCCAGAGATGCAGCTTTTCTGTCGCCGCCCTGAGGTCTGGGCGCAGGCCGAAGGCGAAGATGCCGACGACGATGGTGGTGAAGCCGGAAAGGTCGTCCTGCAACGCCTCGGCGTCGAGGCTGGTCACATCCAGCCCCATGCGTTCGAGCCAGAGCCCGACATTGTCGGCGCCGCCCCCGACATAACCCACCCGAGCGCCTTCCGGCAGCTTGAGGTCGAGCGAGAGCAGGTCGAGCTGCTGCGGCGCATACCAGATGGCATTGCCGATATGGGGGTAATCCATCTCCACGCGCCGGAACGCCGGCTTGCCGCCCGCCAGCGCCTTGAGGGTGAAGCGCCCCGCAGGGAGGTCGGCCGGCAAGATGATCTCCAGCCCGCCTTCCACCGGCGTTGCGGCAATACCGGCGGTGGTTTCAAGCGAAACGGCGCCGGATGTCGAGGAAGCCGCGACGGAGATGCTTTTGGGGGGCGCATTGCGATTGACCAGCACAGCCGCAGGCTCGATCACGGCCGTCGCCTCTGGAACGATGCGCAGCGGTTCTTCGAGGTCGACCGTACCGCGCACGATGCGGCCGCCGATTTCCGCCTCGATCATCACGAAGGCATCGCCGTTGCCGCCAAGGCTGGAGAAGCCCGGCGCATATTGCAGCGTGAACGGCGCATCCGCTGCTACCGAGAGCGGCATGGAGAAGGTATTGCCTTCCATCACCCCGTCGCCCGCCGCAAGGCCCTCGATGCCTGCGGGCAGCGCCGTGATCGCCTGCACCAGCGGGCCGGAGCCTGTCTCGACCACGAGCGTCGTGTTCCCGCCCGGCGACACGATCGCCGGCTCGACATAGGCAATGGCGGTAACGCCGGCGGCTGCCAGCAGGGCCGTGTCGATCTCGCGCAGCTTGCGTTCGAGGCGATGCCCGATCCTGTCGAGATCTACCTCCCCGAGATTGGCGCGGGCCGTGGCAATGGCGTCCGAGGCCATGCCCAGTGTCGGGATGATGCGATCCGCCGATGGGAACGCCGCAATGGCGCTGTCGATCGCCTGCTGTGCGTCGCGTAGCGCACGGGCGGCAGCATCGGGCAGCCCATCCGCCAGGCGCGTAAGCGTGGCCGGCAGGTTATCGCGCGGGTCGCGCTCCGGCTCATTGGGTCCGGCCAGCAGATGCAGCGGCCATTCGGTCTTGGGATTGCGCCAATGCCCCATGCCCTGCGACGCATGATAGGCGCGCGACCATTCCCCGATCCGGTCGAAATCGGCGCCGGTCGCGTCGTCCCGCTTGTCCGCGCGAATGGTGAGCGTCGCTGGCGGCGGAGGAACCTCGTCGTCATAGGTGCCGCCACCACCCGACCAGGCAGGGAGATAGTACTTGGCGACTGTCCACGGCTTCAGCCCTTCGGCCATGTGTTCGGGAAAAGCCTCGGCATCCGCTGCAAGGGCAATGGCGGCTTCCGCCGCCTCGGTCATGGCGCGGTGATGGCCGTGCTGCCCGGGGACATCGAGAAAGGTCGGGATGACGATATCAGGCCTGTCGGTGCGATAGGCGCGCACCAGCCGTTCCAGAATGCGCTCGCGGCCCCAACGCTCCAGCGTATCGTCGCCGCTCTTGGAGAAACCGAAATCGTGGACCGGATCGTCCGGTCCATGCCCGAGCCAGGCGATATCGGCGTCGAGTACCCGCGCTGCTTCTTCCATTTCGCGGCTGCGCATCACGCCAAGCGCGCCGCTGCGTTCCGGACCCAGGCCGTTCTGCCCGCCTTCGCCGCGTGTCGAGCAGGCGACGACCACGCGCATGCCCATCTCGAAACGGAACAGCGCCAGCATACCGCTCTGCTCGTCGTCGGGGTGGGCGCCGGTGTTCATCACCGTCAGCGTCGAGGTCAGGCGGCTGAGCGCGTTGTGCAGCGCAACGAGGGCGGGGCGGGCTTTCTGGCGCGCGAGGCGTTCGCAATCTGACAGCACGGAAAATCTCCTAAAGTATGGGAGCGGGGCTGGCGGCAATGTCCAGTTTGGGGGTGAAAGTCTCCAGCAGCGGCAGCGCCGCCGCGCCGAGCGCTGCCGTCAATTGCCCGGTCTGGCCGCGGATGACGCGAGGCAGCACGCGGATGCGGCGGCTCGACACCGACCGGGGCAGGGGCGGCAGTCGGGCGATGATCGCATCGGTCGTGGCATCCGAAAGCGCGCCGCCGAAAACGATGGTTTCGGGATCGAAGATGTTTTCGAGCATCGCAACCATGGGCGCCAGATGCGCCGCCGCCTCTGCCACCCATTCGTTGAACGCGCCCTCGCCGCTGCGATAGAGCGCATCCATGTCCTGGCCGCCGAAATTGGTAATGCCGACCGCCGCGAGCTTTTCACGCAGCGCCTGCAGGGATGCGTAGCGCTCGAGGCACCCGTTCTGGCCGCAATAGCAGGGCCGTCCATCGGGAACGACGACGACATGGCCGATTTCGCCGGCATTGCCGAAGGCGCCGCGTAGCGGCTGGCCGTCATGGATGATGCCCAGGCCCAGGCCTGCGCCGAAATAGATCATGAGGAAATTGGAGAGATGCCGCCCGGCCCCGAACAGGCGCTCGCCGACGGCAGCAGCGGTGGCGTCGTTGTCCACGATCACCGTCTCGCCGGTGGATTCGGCAAAAAGCGCCGCCGCGTCGATGCCGCTCCAGCCCGCCAGCGTTGTGGGCCCCACCGAGGTCATGCCTTCGATCTCGAACGGCCCGGGCATCACCACGCCCACGCCAAGCAGGCGGCCAGCCCAATCGGGGATCATGTCCCGCACCGCCGCGATTTCGTTGGGCAGGATCGGCGCCACATGCTCGGGGTGGTTGTCCGTCAGCGGGCTGACGCGCGAGGCGCGAACCCTGCCGGCAAGGTCGAGCACGACGGTGGCGATATGGTCCGAAGCGATCTCGACCCCGGCGGTCATCGGCCCGTTGGGATTGACCGCGAACTGGATGGGCGGCTGCCCGCGCCCCGAGCGCAGCCGGCCGACTTCGACCAGCATTTCTTCGGCGACCAGTTCCTCGACGATATTGGCCACGGCCTGCGGCGTGATCTGTGCCAGCCGGGCGATATTGGTGCGGCCCAGCGGGCCATGCGCGCGCACGACATCGAGCACCACGCGCCTGTTATGGACGCGGCTGCGCTCCGGATTATTGCCGATGGCCACTTGCTGCGGCGCCGTGCTGACGGCCCTGATACCCATCCCGCTCCCTCTTGGCGTCAACAACGATGGAGGGGGAAAGCGAATAACTCAAGTAGATTATTTTATTGACAGTTCTACGACGGCGGGTGAGCGTAGATGCCAGAGGGGAGGCTGGGACCTTTCCCTGCACAAAGACCGTCAGGCGCCCAGGGAGCTGGCGCCGCGCGGGCAACAAGGAGGTATTAATGCGCATTCGTACGATGCTGGCCGGACTTGCCGCCGGCCTTAGCCTGATGGCCGTCACCGCTGCCCAGGCCGTGGAAATCCAGTACTGGCAGTACGTCTTCGAGACTCGCGTCACCGCGATGGATCAGCTCATCAAGAATTTCGAGGCGGCCAACCCCGACATCACCGTCAAGCAGGTCACCTTCCCCTATGCCGACTACCAGACCAAGGTGATTGCCTCGCAGGCGGCAGGGCAGGGCCCCGACGTGCTGCAGTTCTTCTATGGCTGGCTTGACCAGTTCCAGAAGGGCGGCGTTCTTCAGCCGCTCGATCCGGCCATGTTCCCGAGCGACAAGATCGAGTCCGATTTCTTCCCGATCGTCTCGGCCGTCAAGCGCGGCGACTCCTATTATGGCCTGCCGACCGCCGTGCGCTCGCTGGCGCTCTTCTACAACAAGAAACTGCTCGACGAAGCCGGCGTCCAGCCGCCGCAGACGCTCGACGAACTCGTCGATGTCGCGACCAAGACCACCAAGACCGATGGTGGCGGCAACATTACTTCCGAAGGCATCACCCTCGATTTCGGTGGCCAGGATCACCAGTGGTGGCGTGAAGTGCTCGTCCGCCAGTTCGGTGGCGTGCCCTACGATGCCGATGGCAATGTGGCCTATAACGACGAAGCGGGCCTGAAGGCCCTGGAATTCTACACGGGCCTCCAGACCGACAAGAAGGTCGGCCTCGCCGGCTTCATGGATGAAGGCCAGGCTGCGTTCAAGGCCGGTCTCGCTGCCCTGACCATCGACGGCACGTTCCGCCTGGGCGCCTTCAAGCCGATCACCGACTTCGAATGGGGCGTGGTCGAACTCCCGGCCAATGCCGATGGTCTGCGCTCCAACTATGCCAGCTATTTCGCCAACGGCATCGGTTCGGGCGCCACTGGCGAGAAGAAGGCCGCGGCTGAGAAGTTCCTTGCTTACATCACCTCGGACGAGGCCATGAAGGTCTGGCTCGATGTCGTCGGCGAACTGCCGGCCCGCCGTGCCGCCGCGCTGACGGACGCCAACCTGTCCGATCCGATCTACAGCCCGTTCCTCAAGGCGCTCGACTACGCCAAGACCACGCTCTTCGTGGATGAAGCCGGCCAGCGCCAGAACGCCATCGACATGGTGAACCGCGTGTTCCTCGAGGGCCAGTCGCCCAAGGACTCGCTGGCCCAGGCGGCTGCCGCCGAACAGGCCATCATCGACGGCGCCCGGCAGAAGTAAGCTTCGTGGCCACGACCGCGCAAACATCGAGCCAAGGTGCGACCCGCAAGGGCCGCACCGGCTTCAAGCTCTCGCTGCACGGCCGCAAGGTGGTGTGGGCCTGGACCTTCCTGGCCCTGCCGATCGTGTTCTACTGCTGGATCCGCTTTTATCCGACGCTTTCGGCGTTCTGGATGTCCTTGACGGATTGGGATCTGCTGCGCCCGGCCAATTTCGTCGGTCTGGCCAATTACCAGAAGCTGTTTGCCGATCCGCTCTTCTGGAAGGTTTTCGGCAATACCTTCCTCTACCTCATCATCGGTACGCCGATCAGCCTCGTGCTGTCCTTCGTGATCGCCTATTACCTCGATCGCGTGCGCTTCATGCACGGCTTGATCCGTGCCCTCTATTTCCTGCCGTTCCTCACTACGGCCGCCGCTCTTGCCTGGGTGTGGCGCTGGTTCTACCAGCCGATCCCCATCGGCGTGTTCAACGATATTCTGGCGATGCTCGGCTTTCCGGCGCAGCCTTTCCTGCGTTCGACCACGCAGGCGCTGCCATCGATCCTGGTGACCGGCATCTGGGCCGGCCTGGGCTTCCAGATCATCATCTTCATGGCGGGCCTGCGCGCCATCCCCTCGACCTACTACGAGGCTGCGCGTGTCGACGGATTGGGCGACTGGGCGATCCTGACGAAGATCACGCTGCCGCTGCTCAAGCCGACGACTGTGTTCCTTGTCGTCTTCTCCTCGATCGGGTTCCTGAGGATTTTCGATCAGGTCTACAACATGACCACCAACGACCCGGGTGGTCCGCTCAACTCGACCAAGCCGCTGGTGCTCATGATCTACCAGACCGCGTTCTCGTCCTTCCAGATGGGCTACGCGGCCGCGCAGACGGTCGTGCTGTTCACGATCCTGCTGGCGGTGTCGCTCCTGCAGCTTTGGGTGATGAGGAAACGCTGACATGAGCACGCAAACCAACGAATTGCGGCTCAACCGCTCGCGCATCCGACCCGGCCGCATCATCGCCTGGACGCTGCTCTTCATCGGCGGCCTGCTGATGGTGACGCCGCTCCTCTATATGTTCTCGACCTCGCTCAAATCGGCGGGACAGGTCTATGACCTGCGTCTCATTCCGCTCGAGCCGACCTTCAACAACTACATCAAGGTGCTTTCGGACGGGCGCTTCATGCGCTGGTTCTTCAACTCGGCACTGGTGGCCGTCACCGTCACGCTCTCGAACGTCTTCTTCGACAGCCTCGTCGGCTACACCCTCGCCAAGTTCGATTTTCGCGGCCGTAACCTGGTGTTCATCGCCATCCTCTCCACGCTCATGATCCCCACCGAAATGCTGGTGATCCCGTGGTATCTGATGTCCAGCAAGCTCGGTTGGCTCGACAGCTATTGGGGCATCATGTTCCCCGGCATGATGACGGCCTTCGGCACCTTTCTCATGAAGCAGTTCTTCGAAGGCGTCCCGGACGACTTCCTGGAAGCGGCGCGTGTCGATGGGCTCAACGAATTCACCATCTGGTGGAAAGTGGCAATGCCGCTGGTGACCCCGGCGATCTCGGCGCTCGCCATCTTCACCTTCCTGGGCAACTGGACCGCCTTCTTCTGGCCGCTGATCGTCACCACCAGCCGCGAGCTCTATACGCTGCCCGTGGGCCTTTCGAGCTTCGCGGTCGAGCAGTCCATCCAGTGGGAAATGATCATGACCGGCGCCGCACTGGCGACCATCCCGACGCTGCTCGTCTTCCTGTTCTTCCAGCGCTACATCGTCCGTGGCGTCATGCTGGCGGGGCTCAAGGGTTAGATCATGACCGACAAGGACCCGCGCCTCGCCGATACCAGCAGCTTCCCCGATCCCGTTTACAAGGAAACGGTGCTGCGTCCCCTCTTCGACGGGGCCAAGACCCATCACGTCGATGGCTTCCGGGCCATCGACCGCGCTCATCTCGTGATGCTAGCCGAAACCGGCATCCTGACCGCCGAACAGGCCGGCGCCATCGCCAAGGCCCTGGTCGAGATCGACCGCGAGGTCGATCCGTCCGCGCTCGTCTATACCGGTGAAGTGGAGGATTTCTTCTTCCTCATCGAGAAGGAGCTCAAGGCCCGCCTGGGTGCCGATCTCGGTGGCCGGCTCCATACGGCCCGGTCCCGCAACGATATCGACCACACGCTTTTCAAGCTCGGGCTCAAGACCCGTATCGATCCGTTGCTGGCGCGCCTGCGTACCCTGCTGGCGGCGCTGATTGCCTCGGCTGAACGCGAGAAGGCGACACTCATCGTTGCCTACACTCACGGCCAGCCGGCCCAGCCCACGACGTTCGGCCATTACCTGGCCGCGATGATCGAAGTGCTGGCGCGCGATATCGAACGGCTGGAGGCGGCACGGGCGACCGTGGACCTTTCCCCCATGGGCGCCGCTGCGATCACCACCACGGGTTTTCCCATCGATCGCGACCGGGTGGCCGAGCTTCTCGGGTTCAGCCGTCCGCTGCAGAATTCATATTCCTGCATCGCGGCGGTCGACTACATCACCTCGACCTATGGCGCCCTCGAACTCCTGTTCCTGCACCTGGGGCGTCCCATCCAGGATTTCCAGTTCTGGACAAGTTTCGAGGTTGGCCAGATCTACGTGCCCAACGCCTTCGTGCAGATCTCCTCGATCATGCCGCAGAAGCGCAATCCCGTGCCTATCGAGCACATGCGTCACCTCGCCAGCCAGACCTTCGGCCGGGCGCGTGCGGTCCTCGACATCATGCACAATACGCCGTTCACCGACATGAACGACAGCGAGGGCGAGACGCAGGGCTTTGGCTACCAGGCCTTCGAGACGGCGAGCCGTGTGCTCGATCTTCTCGCCGCGTTCGTCGGGGCCATCCGCATCGACCCGGCGCGCGTGAGCGCCAATATCCGCCGCTCCTGCATCACGGTCACTGAGCTGGCCGACACTCTGGTGCGCACGGAGGGCCTGTCGTTCCGCGAGGCTCACGAGATCGCGGCGGCCGTGGCGCGCGCCGTCGTCGCCATCGGCGGCGATCTCGGCACTGACGGCTATGCCCCGTTCCGCCAGACCTTCGAGAAGGCTACCGGACGCAAGGCGGAAATGAGCGCCGAGCGCTTCGCCGAGATCGTTTCGCCGGAATATTTCGTGGCCGTCAGGACGCGCTTCGGCGGTCCTGCGCCGGCCCCGCTCGACAAGGCCATCGCGGGCTACCGCGAGCAATTGGCCGCTTTTGAAGCAAGAGCCGCCGCCCGCGCCGAGCGCGAGGAAAAGGCGGCGCAGGAACTCGAAACCAGGTTCATGGCCCTTATCGGAGAGCCAAATGGCAAGAATTGAGATCGACAATCTGGTCAAGCGCTACGGCAAGGTAACGGCCGTCAAAGGCATCGACCTTTCCATCGCCAATGGCGAATTCGTCGTGCTGGTCGGCCCTTCGGGCTGCGGCAAGTCCACGACTCTGCGCATGGTTGCCGGCCTTGAGGACATCAGCGAAGGCACGGTCAGCATCGACGGCCGCGTCGTCAACGATGACACGCCCAAGCAGCGCAACATCGCCATGGTGTTCCAGAACTACGCCATCTATCCGCACCTGACGGTGGGGCAGAATATCGGCTTCGGCCTCTATACCTCGCGCATGGCCAAAAGCGAGAAGGAGCAGCGCATCGCCGAAGCGGCCAAGGTGCTCGGCCTCGATGCCCTGCTCGAACGCCGCCCGTCCGAACTCTCCGGCGGCCAGCGTCAGCGCGTCGCCATCGGCCGCGCCATGGTGCGCGATCCCGTCGCCTTCCTCTTCGACGAACCGCTTTCCAACCTCGACGCGCAATTACGCGCGCAGATGCGTATCGAGATCAAGCGTCTGCACCAGCGCCTCGGCACCACCATCGTCTATGTGACGCACGACCAGATCGAGGCCATGACCCTTGCCGACCGCATCGTGATGATGCGCGACGGGCACATTCTTCAGGTGGGCACGCCGACCGAGCTCTACGAGAACCCGGTCGATGTCTTCACGGCCCGTTTCATCGGTAGCCCCGGCATGAACCTGCTCAGTGGCCGCCGCGAGGACAGCGCCATTCGCATCGGCAGCCAGGCCGCCATCGCGGTGCCTTCCGCGGCGCAATCGGCGGCCGACATCTTCGTGGGCGTGCGACCCCATGACCTGATCGTTGGCAATGACGGCCCGATCCAGCTTGCCGGCAAGGTTACGGCAGTCGAGCCGCTCGGCCCCGAAATCCTGGTTCATCTCGATGTCGAGGGCACGGACGTCACCGCGACGGCGCCGGGCAAGGTCGGTCCCTCCGTGGGCGAAACCGTGCCGGTCAGCGCCGCGGCGGGCAGCCTCTATCTCTTCGATCGCGCTACTGAACAGGCCCTCGGCCGCGCCTGATCGACACGCAAAGGCGAGCCGGTTGCGTCCGGCGCGCTTTGGTGCTCCCATCACGTCCCAACAACGGAACGCGGAGGATGCCATGGGCGAACGCATTACACTGGCGGCGTCGGACGACTTCATCTTCAACGCCTATCGTGCCGAGCCCGAAGGCAAGCCGCGTGGCGGGGTCGTCGTTCTCCAGGAGGTCTGGGGTATCAATAGCTGGGTGCGCGGGGTTGCCGACCGCTTCGCCAGACATGGCTACCTCGCTATCGCGCCCGCGACCTTCGATCGCGTGCAGTTCGGCTATGAGAGCGAGGATTACTCGCAGGCCCAGTTCGCGGTGATCGGCGAACTCACCAGGAAATTCGACGCTGCCAAGACGCTCCTCGATATCGAGGCGTCGATCAAGGCCGCCAGCGAGGGCGGCAAAGTCGGAATAACCGGCTACTGCTTCGGCGGCATGCTCACCTGGCGCGCCGCCAGCCTCGGTCTCGGCCTCAGCGCAGCGTCGGGCTATTATGGCGGCGGCGTCGCCAATTACATCGGCCTCGAACCCAAGGTGCCGACCGAAATGCATTACGGCGACAAGGACACCGGCATCCCGCTCGACCAGATCGAGCAGCTCAAGGCCCGCCATCCCTCAGTCGACGTTTATCTCTACGATGCCGGCCATGGCTTCTGTAACAGCGACAGGCCGGACAAGTTCAACGAAGCCGCCTGCAAGAAGGCGTCGGCCCGGACGCTGGAATTCTTCCACAAGCATCTGTCGTGACGCTCGACGATCATCTCGCCTATCTGCAGGCAGAACTGGCCGCTGCGCTCGCCGCGCCGCTCTCGCGCCGGAAGGCGCAATTGGTCGCTGCCCTGGCGGACTCCTATGCCGATCGACTCTTTACCGAATACGGCAGGGGCGGGGACATCCTCGAATTTCGTCAGGAACTGGCGGCCAGCGAGCCGGTGCTGGTGCCTGTGTTTGGCTTGGCCGCCGATGCAGGGCCGAAGCTCGTCACTGAGGCGGTGGAGGTGCCTATCGATGACTACGGCGAGTTGAGCATCGAGGACTTCATGGTGAGCCTCTACAACGGCAATACTGTCCCGCGCGTCCGCATCGCCATGCCGGACGGCTCACGCCTCCCGGCGCACGAAGTGCTCGGCCGAGCAGTTGCGTTTCTGGGAGCTTATGGAGGTTAGCCCAGCAGCGGATGCGGCTTGCCTGTCACCGTCAGCCCCACGATATCGCCGACCTCGGGTGCATCGACGCTGGGATAATCCAGCTTGAATTGCAGCGATGGCACCTTTGCGGTCTCGATCAGCAACCGGCAGGTGGGGCCGCGGAAGGTGCGCGACAGCACGCGGGCGGCAATCGGCGAACCGTTGAGTTCGGGCGAAAGCTCCACCTGCTCGGGCCGCAGCATGAGTGCGGCATTCGTGGCGTCTAACGCCCCGAGTGCTCCGGCGCTGTCGCCGTCGAGCACGATGGCTTCGCCGAAGAAGCGCGCCGTCTCGGCGTCGCGCGGACGGAAATAAAGGTCTTCGGGAGAACCGGATTGCACGATCACGCCATCCCGCATCAGGGCGACATGGTCGGCAAACGACAGAGCTTCGGACTGATCGTGGGTCACGAATAGGGTGGTGACGCCCGCCTTCGACAGCACATCGGCCACCAGGTCCCGCAGGCCCTCGCGCAGGCCGGTGTCGAGGGCGGAGAACGGCTCGTCGAGCAGCATCAAACGCGGACGGCGAGCCAGGGCTCGCGCCAGCGCCACGCGCTGCTGCTGGCCGCCGGAAAGCTCATGCGGCCGGCGCGTTGCCATGGAACGCGGCAGCCCGACCAGATCGAGCAGCGCATGCACCGCTGCTTCACGATCATCGCCGCGGCCGAGCCCGAAGGCGATGTTCTCGGCGACGGTCAGGTGCGGGAAGAGCGCGCCTTCCTGCGCGACATAGCCGATGCCACGCCGATGCGCGGGGATGCTGCCATTGCCGTCGGCGAGCGTATCTGCACCCAGGATGATCGAACCGCGGTCCGGTGACTCGAAGCCCGCGATGAGGCGCAGCAGCGTGGTCTTGCCCGAACCCGAGGGGCCCACGATGGCCGTGCGGCTGCCCGCGGCGACGTCGAGGCTGACGTCGGCTGCTGCGACGACTTCGCCATAGGTCTTGGCGACATTGCGCAGGAACAGGCACGTCATGAAGATATCCTTTCGGCGCGCGTTCGTAGCAGCACCACCAACGGCGCAGAGAGAACGACCATCAGGACGGCATAAGGCGCGGCGGAGGCAAAGTCGAGTTCTGCCGTATAGGCCCAGAAGCGGGTCGCCAGCGTGCGCGTGCCGTTGGGCGAGAGCATCAGCGTGCCCGTCAGTTCGTTGGCGATACCGAGCGCTACCAGCGCCGCGCTGGCCGCCGCACCCGGTGCCGCCAGCCGCATGGTCGTGGCGGCAACGGCCTTGAACGGCGAGCGGCCGAGGCTGGTGGCGGCGCGTTCGAGTTCCACCGGCGATTGAGCGATGCTGGCGCGCAACCCCACCACCGCGCGGGGCAGGAACATCAGCACATAGGCGAACAGCAGCGTCGCCACGGTCTGGTAGATCGGCATGCGCACCGTGATCGTGACCAGCGCCAGGGCGATGATGACGCCCGGCAGCGCGCCGGTATAATAATGCCCGGCCTCCATCAGCGCCTGCAGCCGGCTGGGTGCGCGCACCGAAAGCCATGCGATCGGGATGGCGGCGATCGTCGTCAGGATGGCGCCGACCACGGCCAGCATCAGCGTCTGCGTCAGCGCCGGCAGGATATAGTCGAGCCGCCAGATACGCGCACCCCCAAGGATCATCCAGCGGGATAGCGTCAATGCCGGAACGCCAAGGGCGAACACGGCAAGGAGCGCGGGGAGAAGCAGGGCGGGAATGCGCAAGCGGCCGAGATCATAGGGCTTGGTGACGCGGGCCGCGCCCGAACCGATCCGCGCATACCGCGCCCTGCCGCGCGCCAGCGATTCCAGCCCCAGCATCAGCAGGCACAGCAGCACCAGTACACCACCCAGGAGGTTGGCCGCCGGGCCGTTATAGACGGATTGGAACTGGTCCACGATGGCGGTGGCAAAGGTGTCGAAGCGCATCAGGACGAAGAGGCCGTATTCGGCCATCATATGCAGGCCGAACAGCAACGCGCCGCCACACACGGCCAGCCGCAATTGCGGAATGACCACGCGCCACACCACCTTGAACGGCGAAAGGCCGAGCGAAGCGGCGGTGTCCTCCAGGGCCGGATCGAGGCGGCGCAATTGCGCGGCCACCGGTAGGTAGAGAAACGGCAGATAGGCGAGGATCGACAGCAGCACCGCGCCCCAAAGCCCATGCACCTGCGGGAAAAGGCTGTTCCAGGCATAGGAATGGACGAAGGCGGGCACGGCGAGCGGCGCCACCATCAGCCAGGACCAGGCGCGCGCGCCGGGCAGGTTGGTGCGCTCGGTCAGGATGGCGATGACCACGGCCAGCACCGAGGCGATCGGCACGCCCAAGGCTTCGAGCACTACCGTATTGACGATGAGTTCGCCGACCTTCGGGCGGAAGACGAGCTGGACGACCGTATCCCAGCCGCTGCTCAGCGCCACATAGAGAATGAAGAGGACCGGAATAAGCGACAGCGCCGCCACCACGAGGGCGGCGGCGGTGACCGGAGCCACACGCAACCTGAACCGCAGCCGCGCTCCAGATTGCTGTTCTGTATAGGCGGTTGCCACGTCTTTCTCGCTACAGCAGCCCCGCCGCCGTCATCAGTTCGGTGACTTTGACATTGTCGAGTGTGCTCGGATCGACCTTGGGCGGATCGAGATCGGCCAACGGCACCAGCGCCGGGTTGGAGGCGGCGCCGACGCCGACTGCATATTCGAAAGAGGTGCCATCGCGCAGGATGGCCTGGCCCTTCGGACCCGCCAGCCATTTGAGGAATTGCTTCGCCTCGTCCTTATGCTTGGAGGAGGCGAGAATGCCGCCGCCCGAAACCGAGACGAAAGCGCCGGGGTCCTGGTTCTTGAAATAATGCAGGTCGACGTTGCCGCTGCTTTCCTTGGTATTGGCCTGATCGCCATACCAGTAATAATGGTAGATGACCGCGCCTTCCGCTTCCCCGTTATTGACCCCGGCCATGGCGGCGCGATTGCCGCGATAGGCGGAGGAATTCTCCTTCATCGCCTTGAGCCAGGCGGAAGTCGCTTCCTCGCCCTTGAGGGAAAGCATGGCGGCGACGATGGCCTGGAAATCCGCCCCTGCGGGCGAAGCGGCCCAACGGCCCTTCCAGGCGGGATCCGCCAGGTCCATGATGGATTTGGGCAGGCTCGCCTCATCGAGCTTGTTCTTGTCATAGGCGAAGACCGTCGAGCGCGCCGCGATGCCTGTCCAATGTCCGCTACTGGGGCGGAAGCCTGGCTCGACCTGCTCGAGAATGTCCTGCGGAAGAGGCTCGAAAAGCCCCGCATTGTCCACCAGCACCATGGCCGGCGAGTTTTCGGTGAGGAAGATGTCGGCCGGCGAATTCGCGCCTTCCTGGATGATCTGGTTGCCCATTTCCAGGTCGCTGCCGTTGCGGATCGTCACGGGAATGCCGGTGTCTTCCATGAAGGCATCGGCCCATTCCTGGGTCAGCGTCTCATGCTGCGCATTGTAGATGGTGAGACTCACCTGCGCGAAAGCGCTGCTGCTCCAGCCGAGCGCTGCGATGGTGAATGCGGCGATTGCGGTGGTGGCCTTGGCGGTCAGGAATTTCATGGATACATCCTCCGGTAGCCCGTGAGGACGTAATTCCATTAGTGGACTTCGTTCGTCAATTTAAATCGGCATAGCCTGGAATGAGTCTAATAGCACAGTCGTGTGACAGGGCACCGGCTGTGTCGATCCGGGCTTCAGCCGTGGTGGAACTGCTCCATGACCTCGTAATCGAGGCTGGAAATCTCATCCTCGCACACGATCTTGTCATGGCGGAGCCGCTCGGCGGCAGCCTCGGCAAAGTCGAGCCGCGACAGCGGACGGAAGTGAAACAGGCCGATGCGGTAACGGGCCACTTCGTCGCCATTGGCACGGACGACGCGGATCATGCGTTCCATTCTATGCCTGCCCCCGGAAGCACTGCGAATATCGGTTCGTCATCTAAACCACGCACCCGAAAGCGCGCTCAAGGTCTATCAAAGGTTAGTCCATAGTATCTATATAGCGGACTATATCAATTCAACTTTTGGCAAGCCCTTCGAAGGCACCCGATGCGGCCGATAGCTCGAATTGACGACATCAGCCGCCCATCGACACGACCCATTTGCGGGTCGCGATCCAGCGGGCGAGGGCAGGGCCGGTGAGCAGAACCACGATGAACCGCCCGGCCTGCATGGCCATGACAAAGGGAACGTCCACCGGACTGTTGGCAGCGATGATGGCGACTGAGTCTGCGCCGCCGGGACTGGTGGCGAGATAGGCCGTCAGCGGATCGATGCCCGCGAAGCGCACGAGGAGCAGCGCGAAGAGGCCGCAGATGGCAATGAGCGCGATCATCGAGCCCAGGGCTGCGGGGAGCGCCCGTGCCGCATGCGCCAGGATCGGCCGCGTGAAACGCAGGCCGATCGTCCAGCCGACAATGGCATAGCACAGGGTCAGCAGGGCCGGCGGCAGCTCGATGCTAAAGCCGATGGCGGCCTGCAACGCGACGCCGAGGATCATCGGCGTCAGCATGCCACCGGCGGGAATGCGGGTGAACCGACTCACCGCCAGTCCCGCCACGACCAGCAGCATCGTCGCCACGAACGGCCCGACATCGACGGGCGGGAACCAGGTCGCGGCGGGCAGGGCGGCGCTATCGGGTGTAGCAAAACGCGCAACGAGCGAAGCCGCCAGTGCCACGAGCGCCACGCGCAGATAGGTCATGAAGGCCACCAGCCGCGCATCGGCGCCGAAGGCGTCGGCCATGATGATCATGGCGCTGGCCGCACCCGGCGCCGAGCCCCAGATCGCCGTTGTCCCCGGCAGCACCTGGAGGCGTGTGAGCAGGATGCCGAGCCCGGCGGCGACCACGATCACCGAGCCGATGCCGAGCAGATAAAGCGGCCATTCCTGCACCAGCTCGATGAAAACCGAGGGCGGCAGCGAGCGCGCCATCAGGCAACCGATCACTGAAGACGCCACGAGAAAAACCGGCGCTGGCACCGTGATGCCGGCCTCTCCGGCCCCGAGCGCGATGCCGGCGATCATCGGTCCCAGCAGCAGGGCGGCTGGCAGGCGGGCAAGTTCGAGCAGGAAGACGAGCAAGGCGGACAGCCCAAGCAACAGCGCCCAGCGCCAATAGGCGGGCCATGTCGCAAGCAGGGGCAAGCCCTGGCCACGGGAGTCGTCGAGGTCGTCCATGAAATCCGCCGTAACTTGACGTCCCCGGTAATCCGCCTCACCGCTCGGCGAGTCAACCGCGCAGTTGCAATGAGGGGATTCTGCGTCGGACGTCTTGGCTGGCAGACGAACAAGCGGTGGATAGATCGGGGCGCACCGCCGCGTGACGCTTCGCCATCGTTGGAGAAGTTTACGGCGTAAACCACTGGGGAGCAGGGATAATTTCCGCATCTACTCCGAGTGCGCCAAGCGCGAGAACACGCGCTTTTCCCCAATGTCATTTTGATGACGGCGCCCATTGACAGGAACGCGGCGGCCATCCTTTATAGACTGTAAGGAAAGTTACCAGACAGTCTGGAGCGCTAATGGAAGTCCTTGCAGGCAGTCCTCGCCTTCTGCGCAACCTCAATGAGAAGGCGGTCCTTGAACGGCTGCTGGACCAGGGGCCGTTGACGCGAATGGAGCTTGAGGCCTTCACCGGTCTCTCCAAGCCGGCGGTCTCCGATCTGCTGCGGCGGCTCGAAGGGGCGCGCCTCATCCGCCGCGATGGCGAGAAGGCAGGAACTTATGGCCCCAAGGCCGGCCTGTGGGCGCTCGAGCCGCAATCGGCCTGCGTTGCCGGCGTCAGCGTTACGCCCCACGGCTTCGATGCCGCCATTGCCGATCTCACCGGCAACCTGCTCTCGCAGGTGCAATTGCCCAAAAAGCCCTCGGAATCCTACGACGCCAGCGCCGAGCTGCATCGCGCCATCGATGCGGCGGTAGAGCAGGCCGCCATTCGGCTGAGCGATCTCGACCAGGTAGTCGTCGGGCTTCCGGGTATCGTCGACATCCAGACCGGGCACCTGCGCAAGGGTCAGCAATTGCGGAACTGGGAAGGGTTCGACATCCCGGCCTCGCTCATGTCATCCCTGGGCCATAATCACGTGGTCGCCGAGAACGACGTGAACTTGGTAGCTCTGGAGGAAATGGCCGTTGGCGCTGCCAAGGGCGTCCAGACCTTCATTCTGTTCTGGGTTGGCGACGGCGTCGGCGGCGCGTTGGTGCAGGGCGGGCGTCTCGTGCGCGGCACGACCGGCAGCGCCGGCGAACTGGGTGGCGCCATCGTGCCCGAGCGCATTCCTGCGCCGGGAGCGGCGGTGCGCATCACCCTCCTCGAAAATCTGCTCTCGGTCGAAGGCATCGAGGCGCTGTTGGCCGAGCACGGCATGGGCGGAAGCGATCATGGCGAAGCCGTGCGCGGCGCGGTCGCCGCGACTGACCGCTATGGCGCCTTCCTCGATGAGCTCGCCTACCGCTTTGCGGCGGGCCTTGCCGGCGCGATCGGCATTCTTGATCCGGACATGGTGGTGCTCGCCGGCGATATCGGCCAGGCGGGTGGGCGCGAACTGGCACAGCGCGTCAGCGCGCGGCTGTCGCAGCTTCCGATTGCACTGCCGCAAATCGTTCCGACCGCGGTCAGCAACCATGCTGTCCGCGCCGGCGCCATCGAACTCGCGCTCGAATACACGCGGGATCGAGTGTTCACGGGAGGCAGCGCCGCACGCGGCCTCCCGTGAGGAACTAACGTCTGCCAAGTGAATGACGACAAACAAGTCCCAGGAGGACAACATGCACAAGGTGCGTTTGAGCACAAGCCGCCGGAAGGGGATCTCCGGTGTGCTGGAGGGAGTAAGGGCCGGCGCGGTCGCCACGGTCATGGGAGCCGCGCTCGCCACGTCGCTGGTCGGCGCTCAGCCGGCAATGGCCGAAGTGCCGCTCGACCAGCTCGTCCGGATCGTGGCCGAAGGTGGCAGCAGCTTCACGAGGACGTTCAACCCGTTCTCGCCGACCACCCGCTGGGTCAGCCTGCGGACCATGTACGAACCGCTGATGATCCAGAACTATGCCACCGGCGAGCTCGATCCGTGGCTCGGCACCGCGTACAAATGGTCCGATGACGCCCTGAGCCTGACCGTGACGCTGCGCAACGACGTCAAGTGGTCCGACGGCCAGCCGTTCACCGCCGACGACGTGGCCTATACCTTCAACCTCATGCACGACAATCCGGGACTGATCGGCCCGGCATCGGGCGCTTTCGACCAGTATCTGAAATCGGTTGACGCGGTCGATCCGACGACGGTGAAGTTCACCTTCTCCACGCCCTACACCCCTGGCCTCTATTCGCTGGTCGACCAGTTCATCGTGCCCCAGCATGTCTGGAAGGACATTGCCGATCCGGTGACCTTCGAAAACCCCGACCCCGTGGGCACCGGTCCCTTCACCACCATCGATGCCTTCGGCACCGACCGCTATCAGGTCACGCAGAACCCCAATTACTGGCAGCCGCTCAACATTCAGGGCGTCTTCGTCCAGGGCTTCAATGGCAACGATCAGGTGAGCGCGGCCGTACTCTCCGGCAATCTCGATTGGGGTGGCCTCGTGCCCGACCCCGACACTACCTTCGTACCGCTCGATCCCGAGCATTTCGGCTATTGGTGGCCCCGCACGTCCGTGGTGCTGCTGCAGGCCAACACTACCGATCCCAACCTCGGCGACGTCAACGTCCGCAAGGCCATCAGCATGGCGCTCGATCGTCAGCGCATGATCAATACCGGCGTCTGGGGCAAGTCGGTTCCGGCCAATGCCACCGGCCTGCCGGAAGCGCCGTTCAAGGATTGGCTCGATGCCAAGGTCATCGCTGACGGCCAGAACTGGGTGAGCATGGACCCTGACGCGGCCAACAAGCTGCTCGACGATTCCGGCTATGCCAAGGGCCCGGACGGCATCCGCGTCGGCAAGGACGGCAAGCCGCTCAAGTACGACATCATCGTGCCCTCGGGCTGGAACGATTGGGTGTCCGCGTCCCAGATCGTTGCCGAAAACCTCAAGGATATCGGCATCGACGTGACGCTGCGCACCACCACCGCCGATAGCTGGACCAATTCGACTTTTACCGGCCAGTTCCAGCTCTCGCTCGGCACCGCCGTGCGCACCGCCACCCCGTTCGAGTTCTACCGCAACAACATGGCGACAACCTCGGTCAAGCCGGTCGGAACGGCCTCTCCGAACAACCAGCAGCGCTATGGCGACGCCAAGGTCGATGCCCTGCTGGCCAAGTTCGCCGGCTCCACCGACCTGGCCGAGCAGAAGTCGATCATGTCGGAAGTCGAAGGCATGTTCTCGGCGGCGGCTCCGGCCATTCCGCTCTACGAGCAGCCGGATTGGGGCCTCTACAACACCCGCCGCTTCACCGGCTTCCCCAATGAGCAGAACCCCTACGCTCCGCTCAGCCTGCAGATGACCAACGGCCCGCTCCTGGTGTGGCCGCACCTCGAACGCCGCGCCGAATAGGCCGGCCTGCGGGCTCCCGTCTCACTGATGGGAGCCCGTCCAGGGGAGGGAACCCAATGTATTACGTGCTCAAGCGGCTCGCCTTCTATCTGCTGGCAGCCTTCGTCGCGATCACCGTCAATTTCTTCATTCCGCGGCTGACGCCGGGCGATCCGGCGTCAACGATCGTGGCGACCTATTCCACCTCGATGAACGAGGAATCGCTGCAGGCGCTCAAGGCGGCCTATGGGCTGACCGACGAGCCGCTGCTCCAGCAATATGTCCACTATCTGGGCAATATCCTCAAAGGCGATTTCGGTCGTTCGCTCTCCCAGTTTCCCGCGCCCGTGCTTTCGGTCATCAGCGCCGGCATCGGCTGGTCGGCCCTGCTGGGCCTCACCGCCGTGCTGCTCAGCTTCGTGATCGGTTCCGCCCTCGGCGCGCTCGCCGCCTGGCGCCGCGGCGGCTTCTTCGATCGCGTGGCCCCGCCCGTCCTGCTGTTCCTGGGCTCGTTCCCCTACTTCTTCCTCGCCCTGCTGTTGTTCTACCTCTTCTGCTTCAAGCTCGGCTGGTTCCCGATGGGCAATGCCTATTCGAGCGTCAACCCGCCGCCCTTCACGCTGTCCGGCATCGGCGATGTCGTCTTCCATCTTCTCATGCCGGCCTTCACCATCGTCCTGGTGTCGCTCGGGCCCTGGACCCTCAACATGCGCAACGCCATGATCGGCGTGCTGAGCGAGGATTACCTGACCCTGGCCGAGGCCAAGGGCCTCAAGCCGCATCGCGTCCTCTTCGATCATGCCGTCCGCACTGCGCTCCTGCCCAACATCACCGCGCTCGGCGCGGCCATCGGCGGCGTGCTCTCCGGCCAGCTCCTGACCGAAATCGTCTTCACCTATCCGGGCCTCGGCTATGCGCTCATGCGTGCCGTGAGCGCCGTGGATTACCCGCTCATGCAGGCCCTGTTCCTCGTCATCACGCTTGCCGTGCTCGCCGCGAACTTCCTCGTCGACACGGTTTACGTCTTCCTCGATCCCCGCGTCCGCAGCGGCAGGGAGGCGTAGATGGCGCTCGTCGATACTTTCGGCGCCCGCGCGCGCCGCCAGCTCCTCGGCTCCGTGCCGGTCACGGTCGGCCTCGTCATCCTCGGCGCGTTGATCGCCGTCTGCGCGCTGGCCTATTGGATCGCGCCCTATAACCCGACCCGCGCCGTCGGCGGCATTAACGAGCCGCCTTCGCTGGCCCATCTCTTCGGCACGACGGGGCAGGGGCAGGACGTGCTCAGCCAGTTCCTCTATGGCGGCCAGAACACGCTCTGGGTCGCCTTCACCATCGCCGTGCTTACGACCCTCATCGCGCTCGTCGTCGCGCTCACCAGCGCCTATTTCCGTGGCTGGGCCGACGACACGCTGACGCTCGTCACCAACGTCTTCCTCGTCATTCCCGGCCTGCCGCTCGTCGTGGTACTGGCCGCGTTCCTGCCGCCGGGCTCCTTCACCATCATCATCGTGCTCACGCTCACCGGCTGGGCGTTCGGTGCGCGCCTTTTCCGCTCGCAGGCGCTGACCCTGCGCGAGCGCGAATTCATCGCCGCCGCCGAGGATGTCGGCGAGAGCCGCTGGCGGATCGTGGCGATCGAACTCCTGCCCAATATGGGCTCCGTGGTCGCCGCCTATTTCGTCAACCAGGTGATTTTCGCCATCACCGCTCAGGCCTCGCTGGAATTCCTCGGCCTCGGCAATGGCGGGCAAGTGACCTGGGGCACCATGCTCTTCTGGGCTCAGAACACCTCCGCGCTCATCCGCGGCGCCTGGTGGACGTTCGTGGTGCCCGGCATGGCCATCGCGCTCACCGCCTTTTCGCTGGCGCTCATCAACAACGCCGTCGACGAGCTGGGCAATCCGCGCTTGCGCGCCGATCGCCTGCTGCGCCGCGCCGGCATCCGCAAGTCCAGCGCCTCCCTCATGACCCCGGTGAAGCGGAATGACTGAGACACCCGCACTCGAAATCGCGCACCTCTCCGTGGGTTATGCCGGCGAGAACGGCACTATCCCCGCAGTCGATGATGTGTCCTTCTCGATCGCGCCCGGCGAGTTCGTCGGCCTGGCCGGCGAATCCGGCTGCGGCAAGTCCACCATCGCCCAGTCGATCCTGCGCCTGCTGCGCGCGCCGGGCGTCATCACCGGCGGCGCCATCCGCATCTGCGGCAACGACATGCTGACCCTCGACGATGATTCCGTGCGGCGGCTGCGCTGGAGCACGGCCTCGATCGTGCTGCAGAACTCGCTGACCTCGCTCAACCCCGTCAAGCGCATCGCCTGGCAGCTTCAGGAAGCCCTCGACCGCGGCAAGGCCAGCGGCGCCGCCCGGCGCACGCCGGCCGAACTGCTCGAAATGGTCGATATCGACCCATCGCGCCTCACCGCCTTTCCGCACGAGCTGTCGGGTGGCCAACGCCAACGCGTCGTCATCGCCATGGCGCTGGCGCTCGAACCGGCGCTGGTGATCCTCGACGAGCCCACCACTGCGCTCGACGTGATCGTGCAGCAGGAAATCTTCGTCACCGTGAAGGCTCTGCAGAAGCGCATGGGCTTCGCCGTTCTCCTCATCACGCACGACCTGCCGCTGCTCTTCGAGGTCGCCGACCGCATCGCGGTGATGAAGGACGGCAAGCTGGTCGAAACCGCTTCCGTCGTCCAATTCCGCGAACACCCGCAACACCCGTACTCACGCATGCTAATGGGCGCCACGCCCAGGCTGGACTTCGATCACGCCCCGCCACCTAAGCCGGCATCGCCGGCCGCGCCGGTTCTCGAAACCGAACACCTGACCAAGACCTATGGCGATGCCTGGTTCCAGGGCTCGGCGCTCGTCGCCGTCGATGATGTGAAGCTCCGGGTCGCACCCAGGGAGATCGTGGCCATCGTCGGCGCCTCCGGCAGCGGCAAGTCCACGCTTGGGCGCATCGTCACCGGGCTCATCCGACCCAGCTCCGGCAAGATCCTTGTCGATGGCCAGCCGCCGGTGCCGGTCTCGCAGCGCCGCAAGGGCCAGTCGCGCGCCGCCCAGATGGTGTTCCAGGATGTTTATGGGTCGCTCAACCCGCTCCACACTATCGGCCACCATCTTCTGCGAGCCGTGCTCTGCGCCCCCGGCGGCATGGGCAAGAAAGAGGCTGAGGCGCGTGTAGCCGGTCTGCTCACCGAGGTGGGGCTGACCCCACCGGCCAGTTTCCTCGATCGCCGGCCTCATGAATTGTCGGGCGGCCAGCGCCAGCGCGTTGGTCTGGCCAGGGCACTGGCCGCCTCGCCGCGCCTGCTCGTGGCCGACGAGCCGGTCTCCATGCTCGATGTCTCGATCCGCCGCGACATTCTCAGCCTCATCGCGCGGCTGCGCGACGAGCAGGGCGTGGCCGTTCTCTACATCACCCACGATGTCGTCAGCGCCGGCTATATCGCCGACCGCATCGTGGTCATGCATCGCGGCAAGATCGTAGAGGAGGGGCCGTCCCTGGCGGTCCTCGCCAATCCCCGGCACGACTATACCCGCCGCCTCATCGCCGCCGTCCCCGGCGGCATCGTTCCGGCCGACAAGGCCGTCCTCCAACCAGCGAACTGAAATGGCAACCTATACCGTCCCGCCCATTCGCGTCGGCATCGACGGCCGCAAGTTCCCGCGCGCTGCCGAACTGGGGCCCATCAAGCTGCTCGAACGTTGCGCCGAGCTCGGGCATGCCGGCGTCTTCTTCCGCACGGTCCTCGACGTTTCGCCCAGCCTGGATCGCGGCTTCCTGCGCGCGGTCAAGCAGCGGGCGGACGAACTGGGCCTCTATCTCGAAATGGGCCTTGGCAAGATCAACCCCTACAACACGCCCGAGGCGCCCGAGGTCCGCGATGTCGGCAAGGGTGACTACCTCCTCGGCATGACCCGGATGATCGAGGCCACCACCGATATCGGTTGCACTGCGCTCTGGGGCGACACGGCGAACTACCAGCGGCACGATTGGGGCCTGCACGCCATCGACCGCTTCCGCACAGATGTCACCTGGGAAGATCAGCTCGACGCCACCCGCAAATTCCTGCTGCGCCTGTCGCCCGTCCTGCGCGACCGAGGAGCGGCCATCGCCATCGAGACGCATGAGGAAATCACAACCACCGAGATCGTCAGGCTGGTGGAGGCGGTCGGTCCGGACGTGACCGGCGTTACGCTTGACCTCGCCAACGTCGTCGTGCGCGGCGAAGACCCGGTAGCGGCCACCCGTCGCGTCGCGCCCTATGTGCTCAAGACCCATATGCGCGACCTGATCCTCTGCGCGCGCCCGCATGGGCTTGAGCGCCAGATCCGCGCCATCGGCGATGGTCTCATCGATTGGCAGGCCGTGCTCGGCGCCCTCTTTGCGGCCGGGGTCAATCCCAACTTCACCATCGAGAACGTCTGGGGATCGGACAAGAACCAGATCCCGATCTTCGATCCCGATTGGCGCGCCCGCCAGCCGGATGCCGATCTCGGTGAAATCCTCGAGCTCGTCCGCATGTCGCGTCTCTTCGATGACGCGGTGCGCCAAGGACGCATGCCGGCACTGGACGATTACTACACGCCCGATGCCGGCCTTCCCGAACTCGAAAGTTTTGTCGAGCGCAGCGCTCGCACCCTCAAAGCCGCGGCCGAAGCCCTCGCCGCCGTTCAGGAGTAAGCAGACAAATGAATTATCCGCTCAAGGTCCTCGTCGTCGAAGCCCATCCCGATGAGGCCGAGATGTATGCCGGCGGCACCGTGCGCCGCCTCGCCGACAAGGGCGTGGCCGTCAAGTTCATGTCGCTCACCAATGGTGATGCCGGCCATCACGTCATGGAGCGCGGTCCGCTCAAGCGCCGCCGCGCCCACGAGGCCTACACCGCTGCTCGCCTTCTGGGCGTGCTGGACTACGAAATCCTCGACAATCATGACGGCGAACTGATGCCCGATCTGGCATTGCGCCAGAAGGTCATCAGCGCCATCTGCCGCTGGCAGGCCGATGTCGTCATCACCTTCCACGACGAATGCGACGGTCATCTCGACAACCGCGCCGCCGCCCGTGCCGTGCGCGAGGCCGTGGGCTTCTCCGGCAATGCCAATATCGTCGGTGACATCCCGGCGCTGGAGCGTGCTCCGATTTGTCTGAAGATGACCGACTACGGTGCCATAAATACTCACCGCCATGACGTGGTGATCGACAACGATGCTTCCATCGAAGCCAAGCTCAAGGCCTGCGCCGCCCACGCCACCCAGTTCCTCGAATATGCTCCGTTCGAACGCGGCTTCCTCGATGAAGCGCAGGCAGCGACGGATTGGCCGGGGCAGCGCGCTCTGGTGCTCAAGCACTGGCCGGAATTCATGTACGCGCTCGACGCCATGCGTCCGGCCCTGCGCGCCCGCTACGGCGAGGCCAAGGGCAACGCCATCCAGTATGCCGAGAGTTTCGATCTGGCCGGTTACGGCCGGAACACCAGCGCGGAAGAAGTCGCTCAGCTTTTCGGCATCTAGCTCGGGCTTCCTCCCTGGCCCGCACTCAGCGCCGCGGCTCCGCAAGGACCGCGGCGTTTTTGTATCGCGCAAAAGTTGTATCCTAAATCTGTTGCGTCTGTATCCAATAAGTGCAAGGCTATGCGCGTTGGTAGATAAGGTATCGTGACAATCCATAGGATTGGAGCGGCGCTCGCGAGATCGCGACGAGGGGAAGTTGTCGATCTCATGCCGAAACCGAGGGTTATCTACGGGCTGAAACGCCCCACAGACATCTCGGGCTGGCAAGGGCGTTATGGATCATATGTGCGAGTAGATATGATACATATCTTGTAGACCGACACAGGGGCGAGCCGTCGTCGCGGGTTTCCGCAGGACGTCGGCAGCCAGGCGTCAAACGGCTTTGCAAGGAGAGAGACATGGCCGCCAATGACAAGGTGTCGAAACAACCGGGCCTTTCGCGACGAGCCTTGCTGGCCGGAATGGCTGGTGCGGCGATTGCCGGAACCTTCGCTCCGGGCATTATCCGCTCGGCGCGCGCGGCCGAGGGCAAGATCGACCTGGGCGGCTATGCCGGCCCCGAGCTGACGACGGAACCGGTAACCCTGCGCTTCATGCGCCAGGATTTTACGCCGGACGTCAATGCGTTGCTCGAAGGAGCCTATGCCGAGTTCCAGGCGGCTTACCCCAATATCAGCATCGTCGAGGAGAAGGTTCCCTACGGCGATCTGCAGAAGAAGCTTCTCGTTTACGTCGCCTCCAACGATGCGCCCGATATCATGATGGGCCGCACCGACTTCGCCGATGGCTACCATGCCGGCAAGGTCGCGCTGCCGCTGCAGGATTACTTCTCGGCCGACTATCTGGCAGATGTGCCGGACAACCTGCGCGCCGCGGCGTCTTCCGGCGGCAACCTCTACTGCGTGCCCTGGGAAACCAGCGTCATGCTGCTCTATTTCAACCGCGATCTCTTCGAGAAGGCCGGCGTGCCGACGCCGCCGGAGCCCGAGGGGCTCGAAGGCGGCTGGACCGATGAAGAGTTCATCGCCAACCTCGAAAAGGTCAATGCCGGCCTCAAGGCAGCCGGCGATCAGCAATCCTGGGCGCTGGCGGCAGCGGGGCAGGGTAATGGCGGGCCGGGCGCCAATTACAGCCAGCTCGAAAGCATCTGGATTCGTTCGCAGGGCGACCCGAACGCTCCCAAGGATTCCCCGCAATACAAGACCCTGATGGGCATCAGCGACGATGGCCGCTCGGTCACCGGCTATATCGATACGCCCGAGGCCATCAAGGGCATGCAATATTACCAGAGCCTGTTCCAGAAGGGTCTGACCCCACTCGGGCCGGTGCCCAACCAGTTCCCCGGCGGGCTGGCGGCTACCTATTTCGGCGGGCTCAACTTCACCAACCGCTTCCGCGTGCCGGGGCTGGAGCCCCCGTTCAAATGGGGCGTGTCGCTGCCGCCCAAGGGCAATATCGTCTTTAACGGCAACGGTTCGGACGCGCCGCTGGTCTGGGCCAAAAGCAAGCATCCGGCCGAAGCCGCCGCGCTGCTCGCTTTCCTCTGCAACGACAAGAACCGCCTGGCTTTCCACCGCGCCTGGGGCTCGATGCCGTCGCGGACGTCGTTGCGCAACGCCATGAGCGAGTTTGCCACCGAGCAGCCGTTCAAGATGGCTTCGGCGCTGTCCAATTCCTCCTACAGCGTGCCGCGCACGCCGGGTTACTTCGACTATTTCAACGCCATGAACCCGGCGGTGAAGGACATCGCGCTCGGCGCCGACCCGGCAAAAGTCCTGCCCGAGACGGCGGCGAAGATCGACCGGCTCCTGGCCAAGTATCGGTAACCCGGAGCACGGCGGGGCGGTCGCGACCCCCATGAAACGACCGCCCCAACGCCCCTCAAATCGGTAAAATTTTAAGGAAATTCGATGCAGGCGACGACACTCAAGCCGCCACGGGAACGCCGATGGTCCCGACAGAACAGCAATCCGGTGCTGGGGGTCGCCATGATCCTGCCGGCCGCCGTGGCGCTGGCGCTTTTCCAGTTCCTGCCGCTGATCACCGCTGCGCTCAACAGTCTGCAATCGTTCAGTCCGTTCGATCAATCGTCGACCGGTTGGGTTGGTTTCGACAACTATCTGGAACTGCTGGCCGACCCGGCTTTCCGCTCGGCGCTGTTCAACACCTTCCTCTACATCGTGCTCATGCTCGGGCTGACCATTCCGCTGGCGCTGGTGCTCGCCGTGCTGATCGACAAGCGGCTGCCCGGCTCGACCTGGGCGCGCAATGCCATCATCGGCGCGCTGGCCGCATCCGAGGCGGTGACGGCCCTCATCTGGAACCAGATGTACGAGCCCTCGAGCGGCCTCTTCAACGCCATCCTCAACGCCATGCAATTGCCCGGCCAGCCTTTCCTCACCGGCAGCGGCCAGGCGCTGATCAGCATTGTAGTGATGTCGGTGTGGAAGGATGTGGGCCTGCCCATGCTGATCTTCCTGGCGGGCCTGCAAGCCATCCCGCGCGAACTGCCCGAGGCCGCCGAACTCGACGGCGCCACCGAGCGGCAGATCTTCTGGACCATCACCCTGCCGCTGCTGCGGCCGAGCGTCATCGTGGCGCTGTTCATGACCACGATCACCGCCACCCGTATCTTCACCCCGATACTCATCATGACCCAGGGCGGACCGCAGGGTTCGACCACGAACCTGGCGCTCTATTCCTACCTGCTCGGCTTCGAGTTCCAGTCGCCCGGCGCAGCCTCGGCCAGCGTCGTCTGCATGCTGCTGGTGCTGGCGCTGATCACGGCGGCGCAGGGCCTGATCCTGCGCGACAAGGGAGCGAACTGATATGACCTCGATGGCCATTCCCGAAGCCGCCACCGAAACTCGTACCCTCCGGTTCGGCTTCCTGCTCCGTCACGGCCCGACCATCTTCTTGCTCCTGGCGATCGGTTTCATCTTCGTGTTCCCGATCGCCTGGGCGGCCCTGTCCTCGTTCAAGTCGACCAGCGACATCATCACCGGGACGTTCCCGCTCTCCTGGTCCTCGTTCCTGCCGACGCGGCCCACGGTCGAGAACTATATCTACCTCTTCACCGAGCTCAACTTTCAGCGCAACCTCCTCAACACCCTCATTGCCGCCTGCGGGCAGGTAGGCATCGCCGTGGTGGCCTCCTCGCTGGCGGGCTACGCCTTCGCGCGGCTGCGCTTCCCTGGCAACGGCGTCGTCTTCGCGCTGCTGCTGCTGACCGCCTTCGTGCCCATCGAAGCGATCATCGTGCCGCTCTATCGCATCATGCAATGGCTGGGCCTCGTCTCGACCTATCCGGCTCTGTTCCTGCCCTTCGCCTGCAATCCCTTCGGCATCTTCCTCATGCGCCAGGCTTTCCGCGATATTCCGCTGGAAATGGAAGAGGCGGCCAAGATCGATGGGGCCGGGCCGTTCCGCGTCTTCCTCACCATCGCGCTGCCCAACGTCAAGCCGACGCTGGCGACGCTGGTGCTGATCCAGTTCATCTGGGCCTGGAACGCCTATCTCTGGCCGCTTGTGGTCATGCAGGACCCCAACAAGCAGATCGCACAGGTGGCTATCGCCAACCTCAAGTCGATTCCGAACTACCCGATGGATGGCCCGCTCTTCGCGGCGGCCACGGCAGTGACGATTCCGCTGGTGATCCTCTCGATCGTCCTCCAGCGCTATTATGTGCGCGGTCTCGTCACCTCGGGCATGAAATGACGATTACCCTCCTCAAGGCCAAATGGGTGGTCGGCCATCTCCATGGCCGCCACTGCCTCTACGAGAACGGCGAAATCGCCATCGAGGGCGATAGCGTCCTCTATGTCGGCAAGAACTTCACCGGCACGGCCGACAAGGTCGTCGACTACGGCAATGCCTTCATCGGCCCCGGCTTCATCGATCTGGATGCCGTCTCCGATCTCGATACCACCGTGCTCGGCTTCGACAACCAGCCGCCGGCCAAGAAGGGGCGCGTCTGGCCGCAGACCTATATGGAGGCCGGCCCGGTCGAGATGTATTCGCGCGAGGAACTGGCGTTCCAGAAAAAGTACGCCTTTTCCCGCCTCATCCGCAGCGGCATCACCACGGCGCTGCCCATTGCCTCGCTGTTTTACCGGGAATGGGGCGAGACGGTCGAGGAATTCTCCGACGCCGCCGACGCGGCCGAGGAACTGGGCCTGCGCGTCTATCTCGGCCCGGCCTACCGTTCCGGCAATACCTTCGTGCGCAATGACGGGGTGATCGATTTCCACTTCGACGAGGAACGTGGCCTTGCCGGGCTCACCGATGCCGAAAAGTTCTGCGAGGATTTCGAGGGCAGGGCCAGCGGGCTCATCCGTACCATGCTGGCGCCCGACCGCATCGAAACCTCGACGGCCGAATTGCTGCGTCGCTCGGCCAAAGCCTCCGAGCGGCTGGGCGTGCCCATCCGCCTCCATTGCTGCCAGTCGCGCTTCGAATATGACAGCGTCGTCAGGCTCCACGGCATGTCGCCGCCGGCCTGGCTGCGCAGCCTCGATTTCCTGTCGGAGCGGGCGCTGCTGCCGCACGGCACGTTCGTGGAGGGCGATGATCTCGAGATCATCCGCGATGGCGGCGCCACCATCGTGCATTGTCCGCTGGTCTCCGCCCGTCACGGCAACGCGCTGCGTTCGTTCCGTAGCTACCGCGACATGGGCATCCGCATCGGCATGGGCACGGATACTTATCCGCCCGACATGCTGCTCAACATGCAGGTGGGCCTGATGGTCTGCCGCGTGGTCGAGCAGAATAGCGAAGCCTGCCGCGCCGAGGATTACTACGACGCCGCCACCGTACTCGGCGCCGATGCACTGGGCCGATCCGATCTCGGCCGCTTGCAGCCGGGCAGCAAGGCCGATCTGATCGTGGTGGATTTCGACGATCCGTTCATCGGCCAGACCATCGATCCCATCCAGACGCTGCTGCTCAATGCCACCGCGCACACCATCCGCTCGGTGATGATCAACGGCCGCTTCGTGATGGAAGACGGCATCATCCCCGGCATCGACGACCGCGCCTTCCGCCAGCGGGCCCAGCGCCAGTTCGACGGCCTGGTCGCCAAATACCCGATGCGCACCTTCGGACATCCGCCGGTGGATCAGATTTTCTCTTCCAGCTATCGCCGGATTTCCTGACCCGGCGTGAAAAGGCCCCGCTCGCTGAACGGGGCCTTTTCTTTTCAGGATGGCGTTGCCTGCCAGATGTGTGGTGATGCCGTGAGGGGCGCGCTTACGCCTCCTCTTCGGCTCCCACGTAATGCCGGGTGAACCGGCCCAGCCGCAGCGAGGTCAGGATTTCGTAGCCGATGGTGCCGGCGATGTCGGCCTGGTCGTCGACGCTGACATTGGGGCCCAGCACTTCGGCATAGTCGCCGGGTAGGGGCAGATCGTGGCCGAGGTCGGTAATGTCCACCACGGTCAGGTCCATAGAGATGCGGCCGATGACCGGCAGCACGCGGCCGCGGATGGCGACCTTGCCGCCGGGGCGGGAATTGGTGCCCGAGAGATTGCGGAAGAAGCCATCGGCGTAGCCGATGGGCAGGACGGCGAGGCGGCTGTCGCGGTTGAGCATATAGGCGGCGCCATAGCCGACGGTTTCGCCGGTCTTGGCTTCCTTGACCTGCAGGATCGGCACTTCCAGCGTCACGGCCTGCGACATCGGATTACGCCGGCCGTTGACGGCGCGGCCGCCGTAAAGGGCGATGCCGGGGCGCACCATCTGGAAATGGTAGTCGCGGCCGGTCATCAGCCCCGCCGAATTGGCAAGCGAAGCCGGGATATTGGGGAACTGCGCCATGATCGACTGGAAGAGCGCAAGCTGCGTGCGGTTCTTCTCGTGCGCGGGCGTATCGGCGCAGGCCAGGTGACTCATGATCATCTGCGGCGCGAAGCCCAGCGAATCGATCTGGCGGCGCACGATGCTGGCCTCGTTGAGCCGGAAGCCGGTGCGGTTCATGCCGGTGTCGAAATGCAGCGCCGCCGGCAAGGCCTCGCCGCGCGACACGCAGGTCGAAAGCCATTCCTCGAGCATGGCGAGGGAGGCGAGGGCGGGCATCAGCCGTTCTTCGACATAGAGATTGGCCGCGCCGGGGAAAAGACCGCCCAGCACGAAGATATGAGCCTTGGGCAGGGCGCGGCGCAACGCGATCGCCTCGTCCACCGTGGCGGTGAAGAAGAAACGCGCGCCGGCGTCGTAGAAGGCCTTGCTGGAGGGCACCAGGCCCGTGCCATAGGCATCGGCCTTGACCACGGCGCCCGTAAGCGCCCCGGCGCTGACCTTGTCGAGGGCGCGCCAGTTGCGGGCCAGCGCCGCCAGGTCGATCGTCAGGCGCCCGCTGGTGACGGGGGAGGGTGGCATAGCCATGTCGTGGTCCGAACCTATTCCATGCGTTCGGGCAGATAGTCAGTGCGCGCCAGATTGCCGAAGCGCGTGAGATTGGCCTCGAACGAGAGCTGGACCGTGCCCGTAGGTCCATGGCGCTGCTTACCAATAATCACTTCCGCGCGTCCATGCACCTGTTCCATTTCGGCCTGCCATTGCAGGTGCTCGGGAGTCCCTTCCTTGGGCTCCTTGTTCTTGAGGTAATATTCCTCGCGATAGACGAACAGCACCACGTCGGCGTCCTGCTCGATGGAGCCGGATTCACGAAGGTCGGCGAGCTGCGGATGCTTGTCGTCGCGGTTTTCCACCTGACGGGAGAGCTGGGAGAGCGCGATGATCGGCGCTTCCAGTTCCTTGGCCAGGGCCTTGAGGCCGGTGGTGATTTCCGTCAGTTCCTGCACGCGGTTATCGGACGACTTCTTTGAGCCCGAAAGAAGCTGAAGATAGTCCACGATCAGCAGGTCCAGGCCCTTCTGGCGCTTGAGGCGGCGGGCGCGGGCGGCGAGCTGGCCGATCGAGATGCCGCCGGTATCGTCGATGAAGAGCGGCACCTGCGCCATGATATTGGACGTATCCACCAGCTTGGAGAACTGGCTTTCATGGATATTGCCGCGGCGGATATCGGCCGAGGAGATTTCGGACTGCTCGGCGAGAATACGGGTGGCCAATTGTTCGGCGCTCATTTCGAGGCTGAAGAAGCCGACGACGCCGCCATCGACGGTCTTTTGGTGGCCGTCGGGCTGCACGGCGGTCTTCCACGACTTGGCGACGTTGAAGGCGATGTTGGTGGCCAGCGACGTCTTGCCCATGGCGGGACGCGCCGCGAGGATGATCAGGTCGGAACGCTGGAGGCCGCCCATGAGGCGGTCGAGATCGGTGAGGCCGGTGGCGAGACCGGAGAGCGAGCCATCGCGGCCATAGGCTTCGCCCGCCATCGAGATGGCGTCCTTGAGGGCCGAATTGAACGGCTGGAAGCCGCCGTCATAGCGGCCCTTCTCGGCCAGATCGTAAAGGGCGCGCTCGGCCTCCTCGATCTGCTTTTCCGGCGTCATCTCCACATCCGCCTCATAGGCGGTGGCGGTCATTTCCTCGCCGATGACGATGAGATTGCGGCGCAGGGCCAGGTCATAGACCGATTGGCCGTAATCCTGCGCGTTGATGACGGTGGTGGCCTCTGCCGCCAGCTTTGCCAGATATTGCGGCATCGTCACGTCGGGCAGCAGGTTCTCGGGCAGGAACGTCTTGACCGTGAGCGGGGTCGCGATCTTGCCGGCGCGCACGATCTTGGCGCAGATCTCGTAGATCTGGCGATGGATCGGCTCGTAGAAGTGGTCGGGCTCGAGGAAGTCCGAGACGCGATAGAAGGCTTCGTTGTTGACGAGAATGGCGCCGAGCAAGGCCTGTTCGGCCTCCACGTTGTGGGGCGCGAGACGATAGGCCTTTTCGTCGCCGGGTTGCACGATACGAAGTGGTTCTGCAGCAGCCATTGGTCTGTTCCCGATCCTTAAGGATTTCTTAGCGTGCGGGGCGGAGTCGGCAAGCGCCGCGCCATCGGCGCGCGGCACCGAATCAATCCGCTGTGGTGTTCAAGGATAACGGGGAAAACCGAACGAGAGGTTGTTGATCTCCCGCATGTGAAGAGCAGGCCGACTCAGTGCGGCTGCTTTTCGGACAGCAGCATGCGCGCAAATGCCTGTGCCGCTTGGCTTTGCTCGCGCCGGCGATGCGTCACCAGCGAGAAGGAGCGGGTGGATAATTCTACCGGCAGGCGCACCAGCGCGCCCGTCGCGAGGGCTGCGGCCACCGTGACCTCGGAAAGCACGGTCAGCAGCGTGCTGGTCCGTACGGCGGAAATCACCGCCTCGTTGGAGGGCAGTTCGAGCGCGATGCGAATATCGCCGGGGCCGAGGCCGAGCCGATGCAGCGATTGTTCGGCCGCCTGCCGCGTGCCCGAGCCGACTTCGCGCAGCACCCAGCGCTCGTTGCGCAGGTCGGAAAGGCCGAATTCGCGCTGCGCCAGCGGATGGTTGGCGGCGGCGACCAGCGCCAGGCTGTCGGTGGCCACGGCCGTGACCATGAGGTCGCCGCTGCTGACCGAGCCTTCGACGAGGCCGATATCGGCGGTCCCGCTTAAAACGGCGGCGGCGACCTGGGTGGTGTTGTGGACATCGAGCGTCAGGTCGATGAGCGGATGTGATTGCGAGAAGCGCACCATGCGCGGCGGCAGCCAATAGCTGGCGACGGTCTGGCTCGCCCCGATGCGCAGCGCGCCCCGGCGCAGTCCGGCGAGATCGGCCAATGCTTCCTCGGCACGCGTCGCCGCCGCCAGCACTTCACGGGCATAGGGCAGCAGCGTGCGGCCGGCATCGTTGAGCGACAGGCCGCGCCCGACGCGATCGAACAGCTTGGTCCCATGTCGTTCCTCGAGCGCTGCCAGCGCGGCGCTCGCCGTCGATTGCGTCATGTTGAGCTCGGCGGCGGCCCGCGTCACGTGCTGGCGCTCGGCCACGGCCACGAAGATGCGCAATTGCTCGAGGGTCACGACGCCGACCAATCGAAAAAGGCGATTGAAACCACGATAAACATCCGTTGGACCGGCCGCAGGGCCGCGAGGCAGTTTGCCGGCGAAAGGAAATTATCGCCGTGCCTGCCGTTCTTAGAACATTGTTGCCTTCAAATGCCATCCCCGGGGTCATTCTTAGCGCCGCAATCGCCTTGGCCGCATTCGGGATCGATCGCCTGCAGGCGGCGCTGCTGGGCCGCGCCTGGTTCGATACGCTGGTCATGGCAATCCTCTTCGGCAGCATCGTGCGCACCCTCTGGCAGCCGCCCGAGCGCTTCGCGCCGGGGCTCAGATATTCGGGCAAGTTCCTGCTCGAAATCGGCATCGTGCTCCTCGGCGCCACCACGAGCGCCACCGCGCTCTACGCGGCGGGCCTGCCGATGCTGGCGGCCATCGTGGCGGTGGTGGCGGTCAGCATCCCGGCCAGCTACGCGCTCGGCCGCGCTTTGGGGCTGGAGCCCAGGCTGGCGACGCTCATCGCCTGCGGCAATTCCATCTGCGGCAATTCCGCCATCGCCGCCGTCGCCCCCGTGATCGGCGCCAGGGGCGAAGACGTTGCCGCTTCCGTGGGCTTCACGGCGGTGCTCGGCATCCTGACCGTGCTGGCGCTGCCGGTACTGGCAGGCATGGTGGGCTTTTCCGACGAGCGCTTCGGCATCCTTGCCGGCCTCACCGTCTATGCCGTGCCGCAGGTGGTGGCGGCGACCTCGGCCGCGAGCCTCGCTGCCCTCCACATGGGCACCATCGTCAAGCTCACCCGCGTATTGATGCTGGGGCCGGTCTGCGTGCTGGTGGCGCTGCTCAGCCGCAGCCGGCTGGCGCCGGGACAGGGGCTGCGGGCGGCCGACATGCTGCCCTGGTTCATCGTCGGCTTTGTCGGCCTGATGCTGGCGCGTACCGTCGGCATGGTGCCCGACGGCGTCTCGGACGCCAGCGCCATCGGCGCCCATGCGCTGACGGCGCTGTCGATGGCGGCTTTGGGCCTCGGCGTCGATCTCAAGGCGCTGCGCAAGGCCGGCGGGCCGGTAAGCCTCGCCGCCGGCGGCTCGCTGGTGATGCTGGCCGCCCTGGCGATCGTCGCGATCTACCTGGTCGCCTGATCAGCGCGTCTGCGCCGCCAGCACGCGATTGCCGAACCAGGCGCCGATGACGACGAGGATCACCGCCAGCCCTGCGCCGATAAAGACGATGGGGCTGGTGAAATCGCCCCGGAACACGGCGCGTAGCGCATCCACGATATGCTTGAACGGGTTGAAATCCGAGAGGATCTGCAGCCAGCGCGGCGCCAGCGTCATCGGCAGCAGGATGCCCGAGAGCAACAGGATCGGCAGCGCCAGCGCGTTGACCATGGGCGCCAGCGCATCCTCGCTCTTGGTGGCCATGCCGATGGCATTGGAGATGAAGCTGAAGGCCGCGCCGAGCAGCGCGATCAGCACCAGCCCGATCAGCAGCGCCAGCGGCGGCACGCGCAGCCCGAAGAAATAGGCGGCCCCGACCAGCACGATGGCCTGCACCACGATCACCACCACGTCGCGCAGCGTGCGCCCGACGATCAGCGCCGTGCGCGGCGCCGGCGTCACCATCTGCCGGTCGATGACGCCCGAGCGCCATTCCGAGATGATGCCGAAGCCCACGAACAGCCCGCCGAATATGCCCAATTGCACGAGCAGGCCCGGCACGAAGACCTGCCAGGCATCGCCCTCGAAACCCGAATTGGCGGCGACCGTCTGCAGCAGCGGCCCGAAAAGCGTGAGGTAGAGGATGGGCTGGAGCAGCCCCAGCAGCACCCAGAGCGGCTGGCGAAGCGACAGCAGCATGGCGCGCGAGAAGATGATCCAGGTGTCGCGGAGAAAGATCATTGGTCTTGCCTCAACTTGGCCAGTTCCTCGTCCGCGAGCGGCTCGAGTTCGGGGTGATCCTGAAAGAGCGGCAGCAGCACGTCGCCGGTGAGGCTTTCGAGCGCGGTGGAAACCTTCTCGCCATATTCGGCGAAATCGCGATCGGAGCATTGGCCGCGCAGGTCCAGCCACGACCGGTCGAGCGTGTCCATGATGTGCGTCACCGTGCGGACGATCTGCCGGCCCTGTTGGTGTGAAAGTGCCATGTCCTGTCCTAGTCGCGCAGCGAGCGCCCGGTGAGGGTGAGGAACACGTCATCGAGCGTCGGGCGGTTCACCTCGACGCCGATGGCTTCGATGCCGGTCTTGACCAGGTCCGACAGCACGTGGGGCAGGGCCGAGGCGCCATCGGGCACGTGGAAGCGCACGACATGGGCGTTGACCACGGGCTGGTCCGCCCCCGTTGCCTGCGCCGCGATTTCAGCCGCCCGCGCGGCATCGGCCTCGGTGCGCAGGGTGAGGGTGATCGTATCGCCCGAAACGCGCTTCTTGAGTTCGGCCGGCGTACCCGAGGCGACGATCTCACCCTTGTCGATGATGAGAATACGGTCGGCCAGCGAATCCGCCTCGTCCATGTAATGGGTGGTGAGAAAAACCGTGGTGCCCAGTTCGTCGCGCAGCTTGCGGATATGCGTCCACAGGTTCGCCCGGCTCTGCGGATCGAGGCCGGTGGAAGGCTCATCCAGAAACACCAGCGTCGGCTGGTGGATGAGCCCCATCACGATATCGAGCCGCCGCCGCTGCCCGCCCGAGAGCGAGCCGCATTTGCGGTCCCATATGTCTGCGAGGTCGAGCGCGGCCAGCAATTCGCGTGCTCTCTCCCTGGAGACGGCCGGCGGAATGCCGTAGAGGCGGGCATGGGAGACGATTTCCTCGCCGACATGTGCTTCGGGCGAGGTCGAGCCCGCCTGGCTGACATAGCCGATCTTGCGGCGCACCCCGACCGGGTCCTTGCGCAGGTCGCTGCCCGCCACGATGGCGCTGCCGCCGGTGGGGTCGAGCAGGGTGGTGAGCATCTTGAGCGTGGTGGTCTTGCCGGCGCCGTTCGGCCCCAGGAAGCCGACGATCTCGCCCCTATGGACCGTGAGGTCGACGCCGCGCACCGCTTCCACGACCGTTTTGCGCGCTTTGTAGGTGCGCTTGAGGCCCCGCGCTTCGATGATGGGCTCCCCGTCCATCGTCATATGGACCTCCCCGAAATCTTGATGTATAATTATCTTATGAATAAAGATATCAAAGAGTCAAGGGAAGTGCCGGGTGCCACGGCCGCGCGGCTGACCCAGGCAATGCGGGCCAATCAGGCTGCCACCGATATTTTCGACGAAGCGCTCAGCCAGTTCCTTGGAATCAACCGCACCGATGGTCGGTGCGTGGACATGATCGACCGATTCGGCCGCATGACGGCGGGGCAACTGGCCGTAGAAAGCGGGCTGACCACCGGCGCGGTGACCGTTGTTGTCGACCGGCTCGAAAAGGCCGGCTACGTACAGCGCATCCGCGACGAGGGCGACCGGCGCAAGGTCTGGCTCGAAACCACCGAGGCCACCCGCGCCATCATCGACCGCATTTTCGGGCATTACGCCACGCTGGGGCCGCAAGTGCTCTCGACCTTCACGCCCCATCAGGTGGCGGGCATCATCCGCTTCCTCGAAGGCGGCTCGGTGATCCAGCGGCATATGGCCGACGTCCTGCACCAGCACACCGATCCGCATGCCCGTGACACGACCCAGCGGCTCATCCAGGCGCGGGCCTTCGAACGCGCCGCCACCAGCAGCGCCGGGGAGATCAAGGCCAAACTCGAGGAATTGCCGCCCGTCGAGGGCGACTGATCATTCCGCCGCTTCCGCCGCCATTTCGTGCCCTTCCAGGTTGCCCATGCTGGCCACGATATGGGTGGCCAGGGCATCGTAGATGCCGCCATAGGCGTGGCTGGCGCGCATGATGGCGATCTGCGCGTCCTGGAGGCGGGGCAGGCCTTTGTCCTCCGAAATCACCCGCATGCCTGGCTGCAAGGCGCTTTCGGGCAGGAAGCCCACGGCGAGGTCGGCCAGCACGGCGCTGGCGATGGCCGTCGCGTTGGACGAGGTATAGGCGACGCGATAATCGCGGTTGGCACGGTTGAGCACGTCGGTGGCGTTGCCGCGCCAGCAGCAGGAAGGGCCGCCGCAGGCGAGGGGCAGGGGATCGGTAGCAAGCGCCCGCCCGCCATGCGAGGCGACCCAGAACATGCGCTCGGTGCGGAACAATTCGCCGAATTCCTGGTGCGTGCCCTGCGTGAAGACGATGAGGTCATAGCGGCCCCGTGTCATGCCATCGAGCAGTTCCTCGGAGGGCTGGCAGCTCACCTCGACCATGATGCGCGGATGGGTGCGCTGGAAGCTGGAAAGGATTACCGGCAGCAGGCGCACGGCGTAATCGTCCGGCACGCCGAAGCGGATGGAGCCGGCCAGGTCCTCGTCCGAGAACAGGTCGACGATCTCGGCATTGAGTCGCAACATGCGGCGGGCGCGCGAATAGAGCGCTTCGCCCTCATTGGTCAGCACCACGCTGCGGCCGTCGCGCAGGAACAATTCCTGCCCCAGCCGCTCCTCCAGCCGCTTGATCTGCATCGAGACGGCCGATTGCGTCTTGTGGACCCGCCGCGCCGCCTCGGTGAACGAGCCGCAATCGGCAATGGCGCAGAAGGTCTGGAGCTGGTCGAGGTCGAGCGGAGCGGTCATGGCATCCATCACCCAAATTGATGCGTGGGATGAAATGTATTTGTTGGACGAATGGAAGTCCAGCGCCTATTCCTGTCTCGACGGTGGCGCAGAGCCACCTATTCCCGCCCCGCACCTCCCTTGCCGGGGCCCTTTGAAAAGTTGGAGAAGTCCAATGGCCTACTTGCTGTCAAGCGAGCGGTCGACAGCGGCCGCGCCTGCGAAGAACCCTTTGGCAGGCCTTGCCCGCTGGTTCGAAAAAAGCCGCAAATCACGAGCACAGAAACTGGCGCTCGCGACTCTTCTCGAGCTTGAGGATTTCCGTCTGGATGACCTCGGCATCTCCCGCCAGGACGTCCTTGACGCCATCGAAAACCCCGACCGCCGCGCCGGCGCGCATTTCTCCGCGCGGCGTTCCGTCCGGGCACGCTCTTGGTTCCGGTACTGACCCTGCCGTAACCAATCTCCCGGGCCGATTTTGCCGTCGGCCCAGTTTCCTGACCCTGCCGGGCTCTTCTCTCTCTCCGAGACAAGATGCCCGGCTTTTTTTGCCCGGTTGACTCTCTCTAATATATCGATAATTCTAGATATATGGATAATAATAGCGCTATCGAAGCACTTGCCGCGCTCGGCCAGCCAACCCGGCTCGAGGTCTTTCGCCTCCTTGCCAGCAGGGGAGCGGAGGGCATGGCGGCCGGGCATCTGGCCGAACGGCTCGGCATCCCCCAGAACACCATGTCCTCGCACCTGGCGACGCTGGCGCGGGCCCGGCTGGTGAGTGGCGAACGCCAAAGCCGCTCGATCATCTACCGCGCGGACCTGCCGGCGTTTCGCGAGCTGATGCTGTTCATGCTCAGCGATTGCTGCAACGGGCACCCGGAGGTGTGCGCGCCGGTCCTGATCCAATTGACCAATGGCTGCCGCCCAGCAGCGAATGTTGCTAGCCGAGGAACCCGATGAGCCGCTTCGAACGCTATCTTTCGCTCTGGGTCGCGCTGTGCATCGTGGTCGGCGTCGAGCTGGGGCATTTCTTCCCCGGGCTCTTCGCCGGCCTCTCCCATCTCGAATTCGCCAGCGTCAACCTGCCGGTGGCGGTGTTGATCTGGCTGATGATCATCCCGATGCTCATGCGCATCGATTTTGCCGCACTCGGCAAGGTGGGCGCATACTGGCGCGGCATCGGCGTGACGCTGTTCGTCAACTGGGCGGTGAAGCCGTTCTCGATGGCCTTGCTCGGCTGGCTGTTCCTGTCGGTGCTTTTCCGACCTTTCCTGCCGAATGACCAGATTGATTCCTACATTGCCGGGCTGATCATCCTGGCCGCGGCGCCGTGCACGGCGATGGTGTTCGTCTGGTCGAACCTCGTCGGAGGTGAGCCGCATTTCACCCTGTCGCAGGTGGCGCTCAATGACGTGGTCATGGTGATGGCCTTCGCGCCCATCGTCGGATTGCTGCTGGGGCTTTCCGCGATCATCGTGCCCTGGGATACGCTGGTTCTGTCCGTCGCGCTCTATATCGTCGTGCCGGTAATCGTTGCGCAGGTTGCGCGGCGGCTCGTGCTCGCGCGTGGAGGCGAGGGGGTACTGTCCCGGACGCTCGCGACCATTCAGCCGATCAGCCTCGTGGCGCTGCTCGCAACGCTCATCATGCTGTTCGGCTTCCAGGGGCAGGGCATAATCGAACAACCGCTGGTGATCGCACTCATTGCCGTGCCGATCCTGGTGCAGGTCTATTTCAACGCGGGGCTGGCCTATCTGCTCAATCGGATCTCGGGGGAGCAGCATTGCGTGGCCGGGCCATCGGCGCTCATCGGCGCGAGCAATTTCTTCGAGCTGGCGGTAGCGGCGGCGATCAGCCTTTTCGGCATCGGCTCGGGTGCGGCGCTGGCCACGGTGGTCGGCGTGCTCATCGAGGTGCCGGTGATGCTCTCGGTCGTCTGGATCGTCGGACGCAGCAAGGGCTGGTACGAGGCCGGCCAGAACAAGACAACCAGCAGCGAGGTGTCGTCGTGACCGTCACCATCTACCACAACCCCGATTGCGGAACGTCGCGCAATACGCTGGCCATGATCCGGCAAAGCGGGGTGGAGCCCGAGGTTATCGAATATCTCAGGACGCCTCCCAGCCGGGAGCGGCTGGTCGAGCTGATTGCCGCCATGGGCATAAAGGTGCGCGACCTGCTGCGACGCAAGGATACGCCCTATGCGGAACTGGGGCTGGATGACGCCAGGTGGAGCGACGAAGAGCTTATCGACTTCATGATGGCCCATCCCATCCTCATCAACCGGCCGATCGTGGTAACGGAAAAGGGTGTGCGGCTGTGCCGGCCCTCCGAGGTGGTGCTGGAGATCCTGCCCAATCCGCATATCGGCCGCTTCGTCAAGGAAGACGGCGAAGTGGTCGAGGCGAAGTAAAACAAAAAGGCCGGAGCAGAACTCCGGCCTTTTCCTGTTTCTGAAGCGAAAAGCTCAGGCCTGGTTGGCCTCGGCCTCTTCTTCCGCAGCTTCGTCTTCGGCAGCGATTTCGCGCTCTTCCTGGAAGGCGGCAGCAGCTTCGTCGTCGCCGTAATCGACCACGGTCATGTCTTCGCCCTGAGCCTGGCGAGCCGCTTCGTCTTCCGAGCGGGCCACGTTCACCGAGATGTTGACTTCCACTTCGGCGTGCAAGTGCAGCGCGATCGAATGGAGACCGACGGTCTTGATCGGGTTGGCGAGGTCGATCTGCGAACGGGCGACGGAGAAGCCGTCGGCGATCAGTGCATCGGCAACGTCACGCGAGGAGACCGAACCGTAGAGCTGGCCGGTTTCGCCAGCCTGGCGGATCATGGTCACGATGTGGCCGTTGAGGCCCGAAGCGATGCCGGCAGCGGCTTCGCGGCGCTCGGCATTGCGCTTCTCGATATTGGCGCGTTCCGAGGCGAACTTGGCTCGGTTGGCTTCCGTGGCGCGGAGGGCCTTGCCCTGCGGCAGCAGATAGTTACGGGCGTAGCCGTCCTTGACGGTGACTTCGTCGCCGATATGGCCGGTGCGGCCGACGCGCTCGAGCAGAATGACTTTCATCTCAATATTCCTTGTGGCTGTCCCGCCCCGGAGGCGGTTAGGAGCCGCGGACCATCCGCGGCCCCAACGAGTGCCCTAAAAATCCAGGCTTACTGGACGGCGTAGGGCATGATGCCGATGAAGCGGGCGCGCTTGATGGCACGGGCCAGTTCGCGCTGCTTCTTGGCGGAAACCGCAGTGATGCGGCTCGGGACGATCTTGCCGCGCTCGGACACATAGCGCGAGAGCAGGCGGACGTCCTTGTAGTCGATCTTCGGGGCGTTCGGGCCCGAGAAGGGGCAGGTCTTGCGCCGGCGCTGGAACGGACGGCGGGCCTGGGTGGTGGTCAGATCACGAATTGCCATGGCTCAATTATCCTTTGCGATTAGGCGCGACGCGGGGGACGACGGTCGCCCGAGGGGCCGCCGAAACGGTCGTTGCGGTCGCCACGATCGGAGCGCTCGTCGCGCTTCTGCATCATCGCCGACGGGCCTTCTTCGAGTTCATCGACGCGCACGGTCATGTAGCGCAGGATGTCTTCGTTGATGCTCATCTGGCGCTCCATCTCGGCAACGGCCGAGCTGGGAGCATCGATGTTGAGCAGGGTGTAGTGAGCCTTGCGGTTCTTCTTGATGCGGTACGAGAGGGACTTGAGGCCCCAATACTCGTTCTTGGTGACCTTGCCGCCACCGGAAGCCAGCACCTGGGTCAGGTTGTTGACCAGATCTTCGACCTGCTGGGCGGACACGTCCTGCCGAGCAAGGAAAATGTGTTCATAGAGGGCCATGAGGCGCCTTTCTAAACTAGAGTTTCAACTCGCATCGCTGGCGCGGAGCCCCTTTGAAGCCAAGAGAAAGGCGTCAAAGCTGTCTTCTAAAGAGCGGGAACACGGGAGGCCGGGGCACGAACCCCTATCGGCATGACCGACCCTCCGTTCAGCCCCCGGCCGAACGAATGCGTGCGCTAGATAGAGCGGAAGGGCCGGGATGGCAAGGTTTTTGTTCAGGTTCGGCCGATGCCGTTCGGAAACCGTTCATAATTCGTTCATTATCGCGCTCGCGGCGCTGTGAATTACCGCATTCCTGCCGCATCCGAGCCACAACTTCGCCCGGTTGCCCGGATCAACGGCAATCATCCCTCCCAATTGAAATTACGAGAGATTTGCGGTGAATACCAAACTTCTTCTTCCCCTCGCCATCGTGTCCGCCCTGGCGCTCGCCGCTTGCGATAACAAGCCGGCCGCCCCCGCCAACACCGAGTCCACCACTCCTGCCGCCACCGAAACCGCTCCGGCTGCTCCCGCCGCCGAGACGCCGGCTCCGGCGGCTGCCGCCCCGGCCGCTGCCGCGCCGACCACGCCGATGACCCCGGAAGCGGCCATGCAGGCGATCAAGGACCAGGCCGCCACCATGACCCCCGAGCAGAAGCAGCAGGCCGTCGACGCCGCCCGCAAGGCTGCCGAAGATGCCGGCAAGGCCCAGGGCCTCACCGAAGAGCAGATCAAGCAGGCCGGCGATCTCGCCGAGCAGGCGATCAAGCAGACGCTGGGCATGTAATCAGCCGATTTTCGGGCGTGGCTGGACCAGTCACGCCCGTTTTGTATCGATTTGGCCGTGGACTGGGGCGCTGCAAGGCCATTGGCGCCTTGACTCGGTGCGATCCGGCAGGGCAAACGCCCGCGAACTTTACACTATCGGCCCCCGCGTCATAACTTCTCGCCGGGTGGACCCAAGCGGGGAGGGCATTGTGACCAAGCGCGCGTTTACGTTTCCAGGACAGGGCAGCCAGGCAGTCGGCATGGGCAAGGAACTTGCCGACGCGTTCCCGCAGGCCCGTGCCGTGTTCGATGAAGTCGATGAGGCCCTGGGCCAGAAGCTCTCGACCCTCATGTTCGAAGGCCCCGAGGATACTCTGCGCCTGACCGAGAACGCCCAGCCTGCGCTGATGGCCGTCAGCATGGCTGTGGTGCGCGTGCTCGAAAGCAAGGGCGTGTTCATCAAGGATGTTGCCGACTACGTGGCCGGCCATTCGCTCGGCGAATATTCGGCTCTCTGCGCCGCAGGCACCTTCTCGCTGGCCGACGCGGCGCAACTCCTGCGCACACGCGGCCTTGCGATGCAGCAGGCCGTGCCGGTCGGCCACGGCGCCATGGCGGCGCTGCTCGGCCTCGATCTCGCTACCGCCCAGGAAGTCGCCGATGCGGCGGCGCAGGGCGAAGTCTGCGATGTGGCCAATGACAATGCCCCCGGCCAGGTCGTGATCTCGGGCGCCGTGGGCGCCATCGAACGCGCCGTCGAGATTGCCAAGGAAAAGGGCGCCAAGCGCGCCATGCTGCTGCCGGTGAGCGCACCTTTCCATTGCTCGCTCATGGCTCCGGCCGCTTCGGTCATGGCCGAGGCGCTGGCGGCTGTGACCATGAAGGCTCCCGTGGTGCCCGTGGTTTCCAACGTCATCGCACGCCCGATCAGCGACCCGGCGGAAATCGCCGAGCGTCTTGTCGAGCAGGTGACCGGCCGCGTGCGCTGGACCGAGAGCATCGCCTGGCTTTCCGACGAAGGCGGCGTCGGCCAGCTTTATGAACTGGGCACCGGCAAGGTGCTGACGGGCCTTGCCAAGCGCATCAATGCGGAGGTTTCGGCCACCGCGCTCAACACGCCCGCCGACATTGACGCGTTCGTCGCGTCGCTCAACGCCTGAACCAAGAGGACTAGACGATGTTCGACCTTACCGGCAAACGCGCCCTCGTCACCGGCGCCAGCGGCGGCATCGGCCGCGAGATTGCCAAGGCCCTGGCCAAGGCCGGCGCGACGGTTGCCCTGAGCGGCACGCGCGTCGAAGCGCTCGAGGCCGTGTCGGCCGAGATCGGCGCCAATTCCCCGATCCTGCCCTGCAACCTTTCGGACCTCGCCGCTGTCGACCAGCTCGTGCCGCAGGCGGAAGCCGCGATGGGCGGGCTGGATATCCTGATCAACAATGCCGGCGTCACCCGCGACAACCTCTTCATGCGCATGAAGGACGATGAGTGGGACCAGGTGATCGCGGTCAACCTCACTGCCGCCTTCCACCTCAACCGCGCCGTGCTGCGCGGGATGATGAAGCAGCGCTTCGGCCGCATCATCGGCATTTCCTCTGTGGTCGGCGTGGTCGGCAATCCGGGGCAGGGCAATTATGCCGCCTCCAAGGCCGGCCTCATCGGCATGAACAAGGCGCTTGCCTATGAGGTTGCTTCGCGCAACATCACGGTGAACTCCATCGCGCCCGGTTTCATCGCCTCGGCGATGACCGACGAGCTGAACGACAAGCAGCGCGAGAGCATCCTGGCCAAGGTGCCGGCGGGCCGTCTGGGCACCGCCGAGGAAGTGGCTGCGTGCGCCGTGTTCCTCTCAAGCGACGCCGCCGGATACATTACGGGCCACACCCTCAATGTAAACGGCGGCATGGTGATGCTTTAAGGCCGGGAAACCGCCGTTTCCGGTATTGGCCAAAGGTCGTAAAGTGTGTTAGGTCGCCGCTTGATTGCACATTGGACGCCGCTGAGGCGCTTCCGCCAGGCGGCAATCTGCTTAAACTGCGCCTTGACCCGAACTATTGGGGAAAGCGCCGGCAGAATGAACGAAAACCATTTGGGTAACTAAGGAAGTCAAGCATGAGCGATATCGCTGATCGCGTCCGTAAAATCGTCGTCGAGCACCTCAACGTCGATCCGGAGAAGGTCGTGGAAAAGGCCAGCTTCATCGACGATCTGGGCGCCGATTCGCTCGATCAGGTCGAGCTCGTCATGGCCTTCGAGGAAGAGTTCTCGGTCGAGATTCCGGATGACGCCGCAGAGTCCATCCAGACCTTCGGCGATGCCGTTTCTTTCCTGACCAAGGCCGTCGGTTAATCCAGCCGAGCGGTCATAGTCTGATGGAATTGCGCCGCGTCGTTGTCACTGGAATGGGCATCGTCTCCCCGCTTGGCGTGGGTGTCGAAACCGTCTGGTCCAATATCCTTGCCTCAAAAAGCGGCGCCCGGCGCGTCGATGATTTCGAGGTCGAGGATCTGCCTTGCCAGGTCGCCGGCCGCATTCCGTTGGGAAGCTATTCGGAGGGGAAATACAACCCCGACGACTGGATGGAGGTGAAGGAGCAACGCAAGGTTGACCCCTTCATCGTCTATGGCATGGCCGCATCCGACCAGGCCATCAAGGATTCCGGCATAGACCTGTCCACCACCGAGAAGCAGGAGCGCGCAGGCGTTCTGATCGGCTCGGGCATCGGTGGCATCGGCGGCATCTACGAAGCCTCCATCACGCTGGCCGAGAAAGGCCCGCGGCGCATCAGCCCCTTCTTCATTCCCGGCCGTCTCATCAACCTGGTCTCCGGCCAGGTGTCGATCCGGCATGGGCTCAAGGGGCCGAACCATTCCGTGGTCACCGCCTGCTCGACAGGCTCGCATGCCATCGGCGACGCTGCCCGTCTCATTGCCCTGGGCGATGCGGACGTGATGGTTGCCGGCGGCGCGGAATCCCCGGTCAATCGTCTGTCCTTCGCCGGCTTCTGTGCCGTGCGCGCGCTGACGACCGGCTTCAACGGCACGCCCGAAAAGGCCTCGCGGCCATATGACAAGGATCGCGACGGGTTTCTGATGGGCGAGGGCGCCGGCATCGTCGTGCTCGAGGACTACGAGCACGCCAAGGCGCGCGGCGCCAAGATTTATGGCGAAGTGATCGGCTATGGCCTTTCGGGCGACGCCCACCATATCACCGCGCCCGCCGAAGACGGCAACGGCGGCTATCGCTCCATGCAGGCTGCTATCAAGCGCGCGGGCATCTCGCCTGCCGACATCGACTACATCAACGCCCACGGCACCTCGACGCCGCTCGGGGACGAAATCGAACTGGGTGCCGTCACGCGCCTGCTCGGAGATCATGCGCCCAAGGCGCTGATGTCCTCGACCAAGTCGGCCGTGGGGCATTTGCTGGGTGCGGCCGGCGCCGTGGAGGCGATCTTCTCGCTTCTGGCCATGCGCGACAACGTGGCTCCGCCCACGCTCAACCTCGACAATCCCTCCGTCGAGTCCGCGATCAATCTTGTACCGCACAAGCCGGTCAAGAAGGAGATCAATGTGGCGCTCTCGAACTCCTTCGGGTTCGGCGGCACCAATGCCTCGCTGATCTTCCGCAAGGTTGCCTGAGGCACCTTTCCAATAGACCGGGGGCGGATCGGATTCCGCGGGCGTGGGAACCTGCGCTCATTGCCGGGGAGATTTGGTTCTCCCCGGGCATCTCCTCTTGCTTTTGCCCGATTCCTGCAAACAATGGCGGCCACCTTGGGGCGGGGGCGTGCCGGTGATTTGCCGGCATGGAGATGATGGTTAGACCGCGCCGATTTCGGGCGCGGCCAGCGAAGGACTAACGAGAAGCAATGGCCAAGAACAAGAGGGCAAAACCCCGCCGCCGAAACGGCCTGATCGACCTGCTGAACGGCGTGCTTTCGCTCTTCGTGATCGTCATCCTCATTGCGGGGGGACTTTTCTTCTTCGGCCTCAACCGCTTCTATTCTGCGGGGAACATCCCGGAAGACACGACTTTCCTCGTCGAGCCCGGCTCCAGCCTCGGCGTTACCGCCGAGCGGCTGGAAACGCGCGGCCTGATCGACAACCGGCTGATCTTCCAGGCCGCCGGCATGGCGCTCAAGAAACAGGGCAAGCTCAAGGCCGGCGAATTCAGGATCGCGGCGCATTCGAGCATGTCCGACATCCTGACCGAACTGACCGAAGGCACGCCCGTGCTCTATGGCGTGACGGTGCCCGAGGGCTTCACGTCCTGGCAGGTGCTCGAACGCATCAACGGGGATTCGCACCTGATCGGCGATATCGGCACGCTGCCGCCGGAGGGCTCGATCCTGCCCAATACCTATAGCTACATTCCCGGCGACACCCGCCAGTCCGTGCTCGACAAGATGCAGGCGGCGCAGAAGAAGGCGCTGGAGGAAATCTGGGCGGGCCGAGACCCCGACCTGCCGATCAAGACGCCCGAGGAACTGGTGACCCTGGCCTCGGTGGTCGAGAAGGAAACCGGCGTGGCGTCCGAGCGTCCGCAAGTGGCGGCGGTTTTCGTCAACCGTCTCAAGAAGGGCATGCGCCTGCAATCGGACCCGACCATCATCTACGGCATCACCAAAGGCCAGGCGCCGCTCGGCCGCGGGCTGAAGCGCTCCGAGATCGAGGCCAAGACGCCCTACAATACCTACCAGATCGATGGCCTGCCCATCGGACCGATCGCTAATCCCGGCATCGAATCCCTGCGCGCCGTCGCCAATCCGGCCAAGACCAACGACCTCTATTTCGTCGCCGCCGGCCCGGTGCCCTCCGATGGTCACCTGTTTGCCGCGACCTATGCCGACCATCGCAAGAACGTCGCCAAGTGGCGCGCCATCGAAAAGCAGATGGCGGCCGATGCGGAAGCGGCGGCGGCGATCGATGCCGAGGCGGCCAAGGACGCGATAGAGGCCGAGCAGGCCGAGGAAACCGGCGACACCACCGCCGAGCAATAGGAAACGCGCCATGAGCCAGCCGTTGGCCAGCATGACGGGCTACGCCCGCGCTTCGGGAACAGCGGGGAGTGCCGCATTTTCCTGCGAGATGAAATCGGTCAACGGTCGCGGCCTCGACATGCGCATGCGCCTGGCCCCCGGTCTCGACCCGATCGAGGGCGAAATTCGCCGCCGCATCGGCGCCGCCCTCAGCCGCGGCTCACTGACCGTGACGATCAACCTCGAGCGCGAAGGCGCGGGCGGGGAGGTCGTGGTCAATCAGCAGGCGCTCAAGGCCGTGCTGACCGCGATGGACGATCTTTCCCGCCGGCTCGATGCACGGCGACCGAGTCTCGACGGCATATTGGGGCTCAAGGGCGTGCTGGAACAGCATGAGCGCCCCGTGGCGCCCGAAGAAGAGGAAGAACTGCATGCGGCCATCCTCGACTGCGTTGACCGCTGCATAGCGGGCCTGGTCGAGGCGCGGCGGCATGAGGGCGCGCGGATCGGGGCGGTGCTCGGCCGCCATGTCGATGAAATCGAGCGGCTGACGGCCAAGGCCGAGGCACATCCCTCGCGCGAGCGCGACGCCATCCTGGCGCGGTTGCGGACGCAGGTTCAGGACCTCACCGAGACCGGTATCGGCGTCACCGAGGATCGGCTGGCGCAGGAGGCCCTGCTGCTGGCGACACGTGCCGACATCCGCGAGGAGCTCGACCGGTTGACGGCCCACATCGCCAATGCCCGGCAATTGCTGGCAGCGGGCGGCCCGGTGGGACGCAAGCTCGACTTCCTCTCCCAAGAGTTCAACCGCGAAGCCAATACACTCTGTTCCAAGAGCAATGCGGTGGACCTGACCGCCATCGGGCTTGACCTCAAAGCGGCTATCGATCAACTACGCGAGCAGGTTCAGAACATCGAATAACCGGAGACCAGTATGGATTTTCCACGGCGGGGCGTGATGCTGGTTCTTGCGTCCCCATCGGGCGCCGGCAAATCCTCGATCACGCGCACCCTGTTCGGCGCGGACCCCAATATCGGCCTCTCCGTATCGGTAACCACCCGCGCCCGGCGTACCGACGAGGTCGAGGGCAAGCACTATTACTTCGTCGACCTGCCGACCTTCCACCGCATGAAGGACGAGGGCCAACTGCTCGAATGGGCACAGGTCCACGACAATTTCTACGGTACGCCGCGAGCGCAGGTGGAAGAGCAGCTTTCCGCCGGCAAGGATATCCTCTTCGACATCGACTACCAGGGCACGCTGCAGCTCTACGAGAAATGCCGCAAGGACATGGTGACGGTGTTCATCCTGCCGCCCTCGATCCAGGAGCTGCGCGCCCGGCTGGAACGGCGCGCCCAGGACAGCGCCGGCACCATCGAACGGCGCCTGCGCAACGCGCGCGTCGAGATGGATCACTATGCCGAATACGACTACGTGATCGTCAATACGGACCTCGAGGACTCGACGCAGAAGGTGCGCTCCATCCTCGCCGCGGCACGCCTCAAGCGCGATCGCATCCCGCAATTGGACAGCTTCGTCAAAGGCTTGCAGAAGCAGATAGATTCACTTTGAGAACGCGTTGAATCAATCTCTCAACGGGCGGCGTAAACCCGTGCCATGGCGAGGAAGGCTTCAACCGGCAATTCCTCCGCCCGTTCATCCCCCCGCAAACCGGCGGCCGCCAGCAGCGTCTCGACGGGCATGCCTGTGGCCTTGAGGCTCTGCCTCACCATCTTGCGACGCTGGCCGAAGGCGGCCTTGGTGATGGCTTCGACATCGCGCACCTTGAGGCTTTCATCTACCGGCTTGGGGACGAGGTGCACGACCGCCGACGTCACGTTGGGCGGCGGCGTGAAGGCCTGCCGGCCGACATTGAAAGCGATGCGTGCATCAGTGCGCCAGCCGGCGAGCACGGCGAGGCGCCCATAGGCATCATCGCCCGGCCTGGCGCAGATGCGCTCGGCCACCTCGCGCTGGAACATCAGCGTCAGGCTCTCGTAATAAGGCGGCCAGGGATCGGCGGAGAGCCACCCGGTCAGCAGGGGCGTGGCGATATTGTAGGGCAGGTTGGCGACGATCCGCGTCGGGCCGTTGGCCAGCGCGCGATAATCCATTTTCAGCGCATCACCCGCGATGATGATGAGCCGGCCCGGATAGGCGGCCTCGATTTCCTGCAGAGCCGGCAGGGCGCGCGGGTCGCGCTCGATGGCGATGACCTGCCGCGCCCCTTCGGCGAGCAGGGCACGGGTGAGGCCGCCGGGACCGGGGCCGACCTCGATGATCGTGTGATCGGCCAGTGCGCCGGCGGTGCGGGCGATACGGGCGGTCAGATTGAGGTCGAGCAGGAAGTTCTGCCCAAGCTCCTTCTTGGCCCGCAGGCCATGGGCGGCAATGACCTCGCGCAGGGGCGGCAGGTTGTCGATCTGGCTCATTGTGCGGTCGTCATCCTGTCGGCAAGGCGAATGGCAGCGAGGAAGCTCGCCTGCGAGCCCTTGCCGGTACCCGCCAGGTCGAAGGCGGTGCCGTGGTCGGGGGAGGTGCGCACGATGGGCAGGCCCAGCGTCACGTTGACGGCCTCGTCGAACGCCACGGTCTTGATCGGGATCAGCGCCTGGTCGTGGTACATGGCGATCACCGCATCGTATTGTCGCCAATGCGGCGGGTAGAACAGAGTGTCGGCGGGGAAGGGGCCTTCGACGCCTATCCCCTCGTGGGCGAGCCCGGCAATGGCCGGCCCGATGATGTCTGCCTCCTGCCGCCCGATAGTGCCGCCTTCGCCCGCATGCGGGTTGAGCCCGGCAATGGCGATACGCGGCGTGGCGATGCCGAAGCGGGTGCGCAGGTCGCGGTCGACGATACGCGCCGTCTGCATGATGAGATCCGCGGTGACCAGATGCGGCACGTCGGCCAGCGGCACGTGGATGGTGAGGGGCACGGTGCGCAGCGCTTCGTGGGCTAGCATCATCACCGGCAGGCGCGGGGCGTTGCCGGGCGTCGCACAGAGCGCGGCCAGATATTCGGTGTGGCCGGGATATTTGAAGCCGGCGGAATAGAGCACGCCCTTATGGATCGGCGCGGTGACCAGCCCGCGGCAGGCGCCGTGCAGGGTGTCGGCAACGGCGCGGGCAATGGCCTCCATCACGGCCTTGCCCGAGAGCGCGGTGGGGTGGCCGGGATTATCCGGCACCATGCCTTCGATGTCGTGGACGGGAAGCTGCGTGGCGAAGGGCGTGCCGGCATCGCCGAAGTCGATGACGTAGCCGAGCCGCCGAGCCCGTGCTTCGAGAAAGGCACGATTGCCATAGACTACAAAGGGCGGAAGCTGGAGCTCCGCCCTTTGGGTGTAAAGCCTGAGGATCAGGTCCGGCCCGATCCCCGATGGTTCGCCCATGCTGATTGCAAGGGGCGCCAGGCCTGCTGCCAAGGCTGCCTCGCTTAGTTGTAGGAGATGCGGGCCTTGGCCCGGAGATCCTTGAGGTACTGGTCGGCGGCGACCTTGAGCTGGTCGTTGCCGGATTGCTGACGAATGCTGTCCTTGATGTAGGTCAGGTCACGCGCCTCGGCCTTGGAGCACACGGCGAGCATCGAAACGCCGTTCGAGACCACACGCGGCTTGGTGATGCCGCCCACATTGATGCCGGCCAATTCCTTGGCCAGCGCCTCGGGAAGCTGGGTGGCGTGGCGGCGGCCGACATCGGTTACCGCGACATCGGTATATTTGGTGGAGAGCTGGACGGCGCTGTCGCAGCCCTTGAAGGCCTGGCGATAGGCATTGGCCTGGCCCGAACGACCGCCACCGCCGATGAACAGCACTTCCTTGAGGATGTAGTCGTAGCTGTTGGAAGCGGTGACCTTGCCGGCGGCCTTGGCATCGAGGTCGCTATCGGAAATCTGCACGTTCTGGTTGACCACCTGGCCAACCACGGCCTGCCATGCCAGCGAAGCCTTGAGGCGGTCACGCAGGGTCTGCAGGTTAACGCCCTGCTGGGTCAGCACCTTCTTGAGGTTGGTCTCGCTCATCTTGAGGTTGCGCGCCACGGTGAGGATGGCGGAGTCGATCTGGCTTTCCGAGATGGTGACGCCGATGCGCTTGGCCTCATCGATCTGGATGACTTCGTTGATGAGCTGCTCGGTCGCGCCCTTGGCACCGCCGCCGCCCTCGAGCGCCAGCAGCTTCACGCGCTGGGAAATCTGGACGTCCGTGATCGGGGTGCCGTTGACCATTACTTTGACCGCGGCAAGGGCAGGGGCAGCCAGGCCGGCGGCCATAACGAGCCCGAGAAACAGAGCGGCAAACTTGCGTACCATCGTCGTCATCATCCGTTGTATCGCCTCACAGCGCCTCCAGGCGCTCGATCAAGGCTGTTTGGTGGAAGAATACGGCCAAAATCCGTAGTCGGACTAAAGCATTTTGCGTTCGAGGGGAAGCCATCCCCCCTCACGGTCACAGCGCGAAATTGGCGCCATCCGGGCCACGCAGTCGGAAACTAAACAGGAATCGGGTGTCGTTCGCCGTGGATGCGGTCGGTCCGGTCCTGATCACATTTGCGCCATAGGCCAGGTAGCCGTCGTCATAAGTGAGGCCCGCTTCGGCCTGCAACCACTCGCTGGCGGCGAGGTCCCAATAAAGCCCGGCGCGGAAACGCCAGTAATCCATCCACGGTAAAGGAACCGGAGCGCCGACCACTGCACCGACCTCGTGCTGGTCATCGGGAACGCCTAGTGCCGGGTTGGCGCGCAGATAGACGTATTCAAGATCGGCGGTGTAACCAGCGTTCGAGAAGCCCGCCACGGCCGAGGCGCGCGTCATCTCGCCGGCCTGCGGATCGAACTGCACCTTGGCGCCGGCCCGATACATGTTCCAGAGCGAGCCGCGCACGCCCGCCACCATGTAGGAGGCATCCGAGCCGAGGCCGGAGCTTGCCGGATTTCCCACCTGGGTGGGGTCGGCCACGGCGAAGGAGTTGGTGCCGGCGATGTGGAACGACTGGCCGGCCAGCAACTCGATCCAGCTCTGGTCGCCGAAATCGGCCTGGTAGCGCACGCCGATATTGGCGCGCAGCCCCGTCTCCTGCCGGTCATAGCCGGAGAAGCGGTTGAAGCTGAAGAGATTGCCGTCATCGAAAACGAAGCTCTGGGCGTCGTCATTGGTGATGCCGACGAGCGTTTCGTTGCTGCCGCGGAAAACCAGCTGGCCGATGGGCTCAACGATATGCGTGCTGGCGCCTGCGGTGGCGAGGAGCGGCCAGCGCACGTCGACGGCCGCAATCGGGGTCAGGCTGAAAAGCGCCTGGTCGGCCGGCGCCGCCGGATCGCCGGGCGTGCTGCCGAAGCTGGCGCCGTCGGCGCGCAACCCGAGATAGGGCGAGAAGACGAGGCCGCCGGGCCCGATCATCTGGTTGCGCCACGAGCCCTGGATCACCGCATGGGACTTGCGGCCGGAAAAGCCGTAATCGTAGTCAACGCCGTTGACCGTGGCGCTATCGTCGGCATTGCGGCCCAGGCCGATCAGCCGCGCCGTGAGCGTCGCCTGCCCGAGGCCGTCGTCCAGATTGAGCACGCCTTCATAGCGCGCATTGGGAATGAGCAGCGCCTGCTGATCCTGCGAGGTGGATTCGAGCAGGTTGAACTGCTGCACCCGCACGTCGCCATAGTGCTGCTTGTCCAGATAGGTCGCATAGACCTCGTTGATCTGGTTCTTGGATTCGACGAGCTGATAGTCGGTCAGGAAATAGGGATCGGTCGAGAGCGTATAGTTCCAGCCCCAGGTCCATTCCCTGGTCGGCGTGAAGCGGCCGGAAATAGAGGCCGAGCCGCGCCAGTCGCGATTGCCCGGCAACGTGCCGAATACCTCGGGATTCGCCTGGCGGATCACCTGACCCTGCACCGACACCTGGCCATTGTCGAACCGGTGAATCCATTCGGCCCCTGCCATGAGGCCCTGGCGGCTGGTAATGGTGGGCAGGAAGAAAAGGTCGGTATTCTGGTCCAGCGCGATCGAATAGGGCGTGGTCAGCGCGAAGCCGAAACTTTCGCCGTAGGCAAGGCGCGGCGTGCGGAAGGCCTGCTTGGCGGGCTCGGTAGGATCGTTGAGCGCCAGCCACGGCACCCACGCCATCGGAATACCCAGCAATTCGAGCCGGGATTGCTCCAGATAGATCTTCTTGTCGGCCTTCACATAGGTGACGCGCTTGGAGAAGATCTGCCAGCCGATGCGGCGGCCCTTGGAGTCGATGCAGTCGCCGCAGGGCGAATACATCGTGTTGGTCATGATGGTCTGCAGCGCCTGGCCGTAATCGACGCTTTCGGCGGTGACGAGCGAGCCTGCGGGCGTGCGCAGCGTCAGCCCATCGAGGATGGCCTTCTTGAAGCCGCCGGTCATCTGGATGTGGTTGGTGTTGTAAACCACGCCCTGGGGATCGCGCATGCGCACGTTCCCGTCAAAGGTCATCTCGCCCGAACCCTGGTTGAAGGTCAGGCGGTCGCCCGACCCTTCATAGCCCTCGTAGTGGACGATGACATTGCCGGAGGCGGTGATGGTGCCGGTATTGCCGTCATAGGAGAGGACATCGGATTCGATGCTGGCGGGCCGGTTCGGACCGGCCTCGGGTACATTGTCGAAAAAGCCGGAGGGGAGCAGGGCGCTCTGCGCGAAGGCGGGCGAGGCGAGAATCGCAAGCAGCCCGGCGGAAGCCAGGCCCAGAAGCATTGCGAAGCCCTTGTGGCGCAAAACCATTACGCGCGCCCGTCCTCTTTATACAACAACACAGTCAGGCCGATGGTTATGGCGATAAAGGCTGGCCCCATCGCCGCAATTGCCGGTGACAGGACGCCTGAGGAGCCGGCGCGATCCGCCATCTCCGTCAATACGAAAACCACCAAGCCCAACACGATACCATAGAGGATCGTCGCCCCATATTTATTGGTCCTTCGATAACCGGCGGTAAACGCAAAAGCAATCAGCAGCGACCCTACCAGCAGAGCCGGCAGTGCAAAGAGCTTGTAGAGCCGCGTCGCCGCCGCTGCACGCACGGATGGGTCCCCGATCTGGGAAGCCAGGGCCCGCGCCAGTTCGTAGAGGGTATAGTCCTCCGGCGAGGTGAGCTTGAGGCTGATTTCGGCCAGTGTGGAAGAGGTGGGGATATCCATCTCGGCCATATGCTCGATCGGTGCGTCGCTCCTGAGAATCTGCACGTCCGTCAGGTGCCAGCCGCCGGGCTGCAATGTGCCGGTCTTGGCCATGATGCGGCCATGGCTGGCATCGTCGCGGTAGAAGACCGAGACATTGCTGATCGAGGCGCCCTGATTGGCGACACCGCGAGCCCCGATGATATAGGGGCTGCCATTGTCGGATTGCTCGAGCCAGAGGCCGTTGCCGCCGACCACGCTGGTATCGCCGACCGGAATCGTCGGGTTCCAGATTCGGTTGGTTTCGACCACCGCGCCCTCGAGCCCGAAACTGATCGCCAGCCCTGCTACCAGCATGGCGGCGATAGGACCGCGCAGGATGCGCCAGACGGAAACGCCGGACGCCTTGATGATGAGCAGCTCGCGCGTGCGCTGCAACTCGACCAGCCCGATGATGGCCCCGAGCAGCACAGTCACCGGCAACGTCTTGATGGTCCAGCGCACGGCGCTGACGGCGTTGACGAAAATGGCCAGCGGCAGGCCACCCAGCTCCATCAGATGCGAGAAGCGCCAGGCATCGAGAGATTCGACCAGCGCGATGAGCCCGAAGAACACCAGGACCGTGACGCCGATACGGCCCGCAAGACGCGCGACGAGTAGCCGGTCGATGCGGTTCATGGCACCAGCTCCTCACGCCGCGGCAGGCTGAACCACTGGTGGATTTTGAGCTTGAAGGCCAGGATGATGAGCCCGACCACGATCATCACCATCGCGCCGGCATAGGGTGCCCAGATGCCGGGCACATAGGTCGTGACCAGGCGCTCGCCGAACGCGGCGGCAAGCACGGAGGCTTCGAGCGGGAGCACCAGCCGCAGCCTTTTGCCGGTGGGGAAAGCGGCGAGGCTCGCGACCAGCAGGCAGATGCCGACGATGCGCAGGCCCTCTGCCGAACGGTTGATGAGCATGCGCACAGCGCCATCGCTCCACCGGCCGCTGGCCAGGGCGTCGCGCACGATGTCGAAGGTCGAGCTCTCCGCCAGCGGATCGCGATTGACCACCGGATCAGTCAGGCGCTCGAGGCCGACATCATAGGAGCTGAAGCTGATCTGCGAGAAGGCCAGCTTGTCGGTGGTATATTGCACGTAGCCGTCGCGCAGGTTGAGGACATAGCCATTCTCGTCCTGCGAGATCGTGGCGGACTTAGCGATATAGGTCCGGCGCATGAGCGGATCGCGCGTGTCGTCCACGAAGAAATCGGTGATTTCGCCCAGTCCCTGGCGGCCGCCGATGACGATGACCACACCGGGCGTCACTTCCGAGAAGCGGTGCGGGCGCAGCGTGCGGCCGACGAGGTCGGCGGCGATGGATGCCTGCCACTCGGTGAGGCGGCGCTGCGCCATCGGCTCGATCACGTTGGTGAGCAGCAGGAGGAGAAGCGAGCCGAGCGCAATGAAGACCGCCACCGCCCCGAACAGCGCCCCGACGCGGTTGCTCGAATGGATGGCGTGCAATTCCTGCGAGACCTGCAAATCACGCAGGGCGCGGCCCATGCCGATGCCGAGGCAGACATAGAGGAAGACGATGAGCAGCGGCGGCATGGTGAGCACGGCCTGCCCGAGCAAGGTCAGGATGCTCTGGCCTTTGACCGAAACCACGTCGAACACGCGCAGACATTGAATCAGCCAGATCAGCACCGAGGCCACGCCCGCGAACAGCAGCGCGTTCGACCAGAAAAGTCCGACGAGATAGCGGGTTAGTCGAGACATCTCGCGTTTCGGCACCAGTTTGCGGATTTAAGCCTGGGGACTCTGCTTGCCATGGGTGCCATTTGCAAGGCGGGTGCCGACGATTTTAGGGATTGACCGATCCTGCCCGGTTGTTGCCCGACGGCTGTTGCAGGATTGACGCGGCCGGAGACTCCCTGAGAGATAGTGGCTCCGTCCGGCCGCTCTCAAGCACCCCTATCGAAAGTTCTCTGCAAATGACCCAGCAACTCGTGATCAAGACCGCAGCGCTGCCCGCCAAAACCGGCGGCACGCTTGTCGTTTACGCCAGCGAAGGCGCTGCGCCCGCGGGCGCCAGCAGCGACGTCTGGGCAGCGACCGGGCTTGATTGGCAGGCTACGGCCGCTGCGGCGGGGTTCAAGGGCAAGCAGGGTCAGCAACTCGAAATCATCGCGCCCAAGGGTCTGGATGCGCAGCGGCTGCTGGTGCTGGGCGCCGGCAAGGCCGACCCGACCACCAATCTCACCGCCTGGACCGACCGTGGCGGCTCGCTCGCGGCCAAGATCGCGGCGGCGCGCGCCGATGAGGTGGCGGTGGTGCTCGACGGCGCCGATGCGACAGCCGAGGCGATCGGCGAGCTGGCGGCTGGCCTTAAACTGCGCCACTACCGCTTCGACAAATACAAGTCGCCCAAGAAGGACGATGACGACTCCAAGACGCTCACGGTGACGCTGCATGTCGCCGACATTGCCGCCGCCGACAAGGCGATCGCCGATCGCGGTGCGGTGGCCGATGGCACGATCCTGGCGCGCGATCTCGTCAATGAGCCGGCCAATGTGCTCGGCACCGAGGAATTTGCCGAGCGGGCGGGTAAGTTGAGTGAACTGGGCGTCGAGGTCGAAGTGCTCGACGAACCGGCAATGCGCAAGCTGGGCATGAATTCGCTGCTCGCCGTCTCGCAGGGCTCGGCACGCCCGCCGCGCCTGGTCATCATGCGCTGGAACGGGGGCAGGGCGGGCGAAGCGCCGGTGGCCTTCATCGGCAAGGGCGTGGTGTTCGATACGGGCGGCATCTCGATCAAGCCGGCAGCCAGCATGGAGGACATGAAGGGCGACATGGGCGGCGCCGCGGCCGTCACCGGCCTGCTGCACGCCCTGGCGGCGCGCAAGGCCAAGGTCAACGCCATCGGTGTGATCGGCCTCGTCGAAAACATGCCCTCGGGTACGGCGACGCGCCCCGGCGATATCGTCAAGGCCATGTCAGGTACGACCATCGAGATCATCAATACCGACGCGGAAGGCCGGCTCGTGCTGGCCGACGCGCTCTGGTACACGCAGGAGCGCTTCAAGCCTAAGTTCATGGTGAACCTCGCCACGCTGACCGGTGCGGTGGTGGTGGCGCTGGGCCACGAATATGCAGGCCTGTTCTCGAACAATGATGAACTGGCCGGCCATCTCTATGGCGCCGGTCTGGCGAGCAACGAGAAGGTCTGGCGCATGCCGCTCGGCGCCGCCTATGACAAGCTGATCGAAAGCCGCTTCGCCGATATCAAGAATACCGGCGGCCGTCCGGCGGGATCGATCACCGCCGCGCAGTTCCTGCAGCGTTTCGTCAATGACGTGCCGTGGGCGCATCTGGATATTGCCGGGGCCGGCATGGGCGCGCCTGCGACCGAGATCAACACGAGCTGGGGACCGGGTTTCGGCGTGGCCCTGCTCGACCGTCTCGTCCGAGACCATTACGAGCAATAGTCCGCGAAGGCGAAAGCCTGTAGTGTGGGTTGATGCCTGACGTTCTGTTCTACCATCTGGAAAACCAGCCGCTCGAAAAGGTGCTTCCCCAATTGCTGGAGAAGACCCTTGAGCGCGGCTGGCGTGCCGTCGTCGAAACCAGCAGCCCCGAGCGCGCCGCGGCGCTCGACGCTACGCTCTGGACCTTTCGCGACGACAGTTTCCTGCCGCACGGCATCGCGGGCGACGCCGGGACCGATGGCGAACAGCCCGTGCTGATCGTCACCGATTCCGGCAATGCCAACGACGCCAATGTGCGCTTCTACGTCGACCGCGCCGTGCCGCAGAATGCGCAGGGTTATGAGCGGATCGTCTTCATCTTCTCGGGCCACGATCCCGATGCGGTGGTTGAAGCTCGCGGCGTCTGGCGAGCACTGGCCGCCGACAAGGACAATGCCGTGACGTATTGGCAGCAGGACCCCGGCGGCCGCTGGGTCAAGAAGGCCTGAGCTTTCTCTTCTGAGTGAGGGCAGTCTGTGCCCCGCCATCTGACTTCCCCGGCGCAGGCCGGAGCCTGTTGCACGCCCCTAGGAGTGGAGAAATCCATAGGCCCCGACCTGCGCCGGGGAAGTTCGGTGGGGTAGAGGAATGCGAAGGGAAAGCAGCGCGAAGCGGCTCAGCCAAGCTAGCTTATTCAGATGGTTCAATGCTCGGCTCAGTCGGGTATGTCGTTGATATACATATCGTACATCGCCTTCGAGAGCTCGTAGCAATAGGTGATCTCGCCGTCGCCCGCGTAGAAATAGGCGTTGGCTTCGTCGCATTCGGTGACGCGCAGCGTGATCGGGCGGGGCAGCACATAGGTGGTGTCGATGCGCTGAGCGATGTCCTCGAACACGTTGCGGGCCTGCAATTCCTTGCGGAAGGCGTCGTATTTCCTGGTCTTGTCATAGACCACGGTGATCTTTTCACCCGTCGTGCCGTCGGCGAGATAGGGCTCCAGCATGGACGCCCAGCTCGTGGCCGCCTGCTCATAGACGCCCGCACAGGCTTCGCGCCGGTCCTCGTCCATTTCGTAGGAATCGCCGACTTCAGAAAACCATTCCGGATCGGCGCCCACCATCATGCAGACCATGGCGTAGGCGCGCTGGATATCGAGGCTGTGATCGTCATAGTAGGAGAGGTCCTCGACGCCGTTGCCCGTGGATTTGACGGCGTTGAAATACCATCCATCGGCGGCCGAAATCAGCGCATCTCCCCAATCTTCCTCAGCGTCCGGCCCCAGCAATTGCAGGGCGGCCAGCGCGTCGGCGGCATCTTCTTCCTTGCCGAGCACCGGCAGCTCGAACTCGGCCACGAACATGTGCCCGATCTCATGGAACGTTGTGAAGATGGCGTCGTGCACGGCAAAGTCCATCGCATCGGGATCGAAGTCTTCGGCCATGGTTGGAGAAGCCGACAGCCCCAAGGCGACGGGCAGCAGGCAGGTGATCTTGCGCAGGTATTTCATTCTTGAGCCCCAAAAGCGGGCTCCGTTCTGGATTGCCCGCTTCGGCTTCCTAGCTCAGATTCCTTGAAAAACCGGCAATCACGCCGGGGAGGCGGCGGCTCGCCCCGCGCCCTTGGCGTTGCCCAGCGATTGCGGCTTGCCGTCGTCGGGCATGTCGTCCGAGATCAGGTGGACGAAATCGTCCATGAGTTCGTAGCAGAAGGTGACTTCCACCTTGTCGGGATCATAGAAGGCGTTGGCCTCGCCGCAGCGCTTGGCGCGCAGCGTCACCGTATTGCGCAGGCCGAAGCGGGTCCGCAGGTCATCGGCGATGACCTCGAAGACCCCGCTGTGCTTGAAGGCATCGGCGGCGGTGCGCAGTTTGCCCGAGGCGGCGTGGTAGATCACCTTAACCTCGGTTTCGCGGGCGTTCTTGCCGGCATAGGGGCGCAGCACGCCCTCCATGCTCTTTTCCAGCCGCTTCCAGTCATAGGCGCACTCGTCCTGACGGTCCGAATCCATATGGTAGCTGTCCGCCACCTTGCCGAAAGCCTTGGAATTGCTCCCTACCATCAGGCAGACGATCTGGAAGGCTCGCTGCCGGTCGAGGCTGTGCGACGCGTAATAGTCGCTGTCATCAGGGGTCGGGGTATAGGCCTGGCCGGTCAGCAGCCAGCCATAGGCAGCGTCGGTGATGGCGCTATCGGCCTCGTGCGTATGTTTCTTGAGCAGCGCATAGCTCGCCATGTTGTCGGCCGCATCCTCTTCCTTGCCGAGCACCGGCAGGTCGAGCTGGTCGATCAGCAGGTGGCCCATCTCGTGGTAAAGGACGAAGAGGCTGTTGTTTGCCGCCCAGGTGATGGCGGTCTTCTGCTGCTCCGGCGAGAGCTTTTCGGCGCCTGCCGCAACCGTGGCGTCGCCAGTCAGCGCAAGCAATAGTGCGAGTGCGAGGCGGCCGGGCCTGAACATCATGGTCTTGCAAACACCCCGTGACGCAAGCGGGGAGGAAACGATCTATGAGCCGTCCTGTCAACCTCAGACGGCCGCCTTTCAACCAGCGGCGAGGGTGTTGGGCATGGCCTGCTGGTCCGCGACCTCGAAGTAGCTGGGGAGGAAGCCGGGCGCCACCGTGCAGCCCACCAGCGTCCAGTCGCCCAGGCTGCGGGCGGTTTGCCAATGATGGCGCGGCACCATCAATTGGGGGCGTTCCTCCTTGAGGAAATCGTTGCCGAGGATGGTGCTCTGAGCCGTCAATCCATCGGGCGAAACCGTCAAACGCATGGGGGCGCCGGCGTACCAGTGCCAGACCTCGGAGGCATCGACCCGGTGCCACCGGGAATAATCGGTGCCTTCCAGCAGGTAATAGATGAGCGTGGAATAAGCCCGCCCGCCATCCTCCGGCATGTCGATGAATGTCTGGCGGAACCAGCCGCCTTCGCTATGCGGTTCCAGCTTGAGTTCGTTGATCAGCCATTCTGCCGTGACGTTAGACATTCCTTGTCTCCAAAGCGATTTGGATGCCTTTTGGTCGAGTGTTTGACCGAGGCCAAGCCGAGCAGGAGCGAATGGTTAGCGAAGCCCGTCCTAGCCCTGCGCAACTTGAGCTTGTTCGAGTTCGGCGCTCATCTCAAGCCATCGATCTTCCGTCGAAGCGATTTCCGACTGGAATCGGGCCTTGTCTTTTGAAAGCGAGATGATCCTATCCTTGTCCCCCGAGGCGATCCGGGGATCGGAGAGCAACTGATCGACCTTTTCGAGTTCGGTGCGCAGGCGACCCAGCTTGGTTTCGGCTTCCTGGACAGCCTTGCGCAAGGGCGCGACGGCGGCGCGGCGGGCCGCGGCCTCCTGCTTTTCCTTCTTGCGGTCATCCTTGGACATCGGCGCGCCGCTCGACCCGCCGCCGCTCCTGGGATTGCCGCCCGTCAGCATGCGCTGGTAGCCGTCGAGGTCGTCGGCGAATTCGTGGATCGTGCCGCCCTCGGCAATCCAGAGCTTGTCGACCGTCGCTTCGACCAGATGGCGGTCGTGGCTGATGATGAGCACGGCGCCTTCATAATCGTTGAGCGCCTGCACCAGCGCATCGCGGCTGTCGATGTCGAGGTGGTTGGTCGGTTCGTCGAGGATGAGCATGCCCGGGCCACCGAAGGTGATGAGGCCCATGAGCAGGCGCGCACGCTCGCCACCCGAGAGGTTCTTGACCAGCGTATCCATGCGGCTGGTCGAGAGGCCCATCTGCGCCACGCGGCTGCGGCGCTTGGCCTCGCTGTCATAGGGCATGAGCGAGGTGACATGCTCGAGCGGCGTCTCGTTGGGACGCAGCTTGTCCATCTGGTGCTGGGCGAAATAGGCGATTTCCAGCCCTTTGCCCTTGCGCATCTCACCGCCCATCGGCTTGAGGTCGCCGGCAAGGAGCTTGGCGAAGGTCGACTTGCCGTTGCCGTTGACGCCGATCAGCGCGATCCGATCATCCGGGTCGATGCGGTTGGTAATGCGCTTGAGCACGACCTTGTCGCCATAGCCGACTGAAACGTCGTCGAACGTGATCATCGGGGAGGCCGGCGCCTTCTTCGGATTCTCGAAGCTGAACGGCGATGAATGCTCATCGAACATCGCCGCCGGCGGCTTGAGCTTGGCGATCATCTTGACGCGCGCCTGCGCCTGCTTGGCCTTGGTCGCCTTGGCCTTGAACCGGTCCACGAAGCTCTGCAGGTGCGCGATCTGCACCAGCGTCTTCTCGCGCGACTTGTTATGCAGTTCCATCTGCATGCGGCGCGTGGTCTCGAACGTGTCGTAATTGCCTTTGTAGAAGGTCAGCTTGCCGTGCTCGAGATGGATGATCGAGTTCACCGCCTTGTTGAGCAGGTCGCGGTCGTGACTGATCATGAAGACGGTATAGGGATAGGTGGCCAGATACTTTTCCAGCCACAGCGTACCTTCGAGATCGAGATAGTTGGTCGGTTCGTCCAGCAGCAGCAGGTCGGGCTGGCTGAACAGCACGCCGGCCAAGGCCACGCGCATGCGCCAGCCGCCGGAAAGCTCGGAGGTGGGAGCGTGCTGGCGGTCATATTCGAAGCCGAGGCCCTTGAGGATGGTCGAGGCGCGGGCCTCGGCCGTATGGGCGTCGATGTCGGCCAGCCGCGTATGGATCTCGGCAATGCGATGCGCGTCGTGGGCTGTCTCGGCCTCGTGCATAAGCGCGGCGCGCTCGACGTCAGCGGCCATCACGGTCTCGAGCACGGAGATGTTGGTGGCCGGCGCTTCCTGCGCCACGCCGCCGATCCGCGCCTTCTTCTGCACCTCGATCGTGCCGGCATCCGGGCTCAGATGCTCCTGGATGAGCTGGAACAAGGTGGTCTTGCCCGATCCGTTCTTGCCCACGAAACCGGTCTTCGACCCAGTCGGCAGCACGACCGAGGCGTCATCGAACAGCACGCGGCCCTGGATGCGATAGGTGAGATTGGAGATCGTAAGCATAGCGGTAAATCCTTCGAAGGCCGTGAGATAAGGGCTTGGGACGGGATTGGCAACCGCAGCGGCCGCAGGCCGGCCCACATGGATTGACATGGCTGGACATGCCTTGTCGTATCGGGGGTAGAGGGGGAGGGCGCAGATGGGATCGATCAGCGAAACGGGCCGGCAATATGCCAACAGCGAGAAGCTGGAAGCGCGGGCGCGGTTGAACGGCAAATACACGATCGCCGAAATGGGGTGGCTCCCGTGGGTCGCGCGGCATCTGCCGTTGCGGCCGGGCGATCGGGTACTGGATATCGGGTGCGGACCGGGATGGTTCTGGCAGGAGGTGATGCCGAACCTGCCGCCTGATCTGCACCTGACGCTGGCCGACAAGTCGGAAGGCATGGTCGGGGAAGCAAGGGAGCGGTGCGGAAGCCTGCCGCTCGGCAGTCTCACCACGCAGCAGGCCGACGCCTCGGCCATGCCATTCGCCGACGGCAGCTTCGACGTCGTGTTGGCGATGCATATGCTCTATCACGTGCCTGACCCGAGCCGGGCCATCGCCGAGATGTTCCGCGTATTGCGGCCCGGCGGCACTCTCGCCGTGACCACGAACGGGAAGGGAAACACGCGCGAGCTCTATGCGCTGACGACCGTGTTCGGCAGCTCGGAGGTCGATCCCTCCAGCGTGGCATTCGGCTTCGATGAGGCCGAAAGGCTGCTCAAGGCGCAGTTCGGCAATGTCAGGCTGGAACGTCACCCGGCGCGCCTGCGGGTTACCGAGCCGGAGGATGTGTTTCTTGCGCTGACCTCGTACCCGCCGGGCGATGGCGCGGATGAAGAAGCGCTGCAGGCATTTCGCGGCCGCATCGCCGCAGCTTTCGCGGCGGGTGGCGGGATTTTGGAGTCCGAGAAGGAAACCGGCATCTTTCTCAGCACCAAGCCGGCTTGATGGGGCGGGTAACCGATCTACACGGAAGCATGGCTGCACTGCGTTGCGTGTCTTGCGCCCGTCACGACCTGACGCTAAAAGGCGCGACCTTTTCCAAAAAATCTCGTCAAGGACCAAGCAATGGCTCTCGAGCGCACCCTTTCGATCATCAAGCCCGACGCGACCCGCCGTAACCTCACTGGCAAGATCGTCGCCAAGTTCGAGGAAGCTGGCCTGCGCGTCGTCGCTTCCAAGCGTATCCACCTCTCTCCCGCTCAGGCCGGCGCTTTCTACGCCGTCCACAAGGAGCGTCCGTTCTACGGCGAACTCGTCGCCCAGATGAGCGCCGAGCCGGTGGTCGTGCAGGTCCTGGAAGGCGAAGGCGCCATCCTCAAGAACCGCGAAGTCATGGGCGCCACCAACCCGGCCAACGCTGCCGAGGGCACCATCCGCAAGGAATTCGCTCTCTCGATCGGCGAAAACTCGGTCCACGGCTCGGATGCTCCCGAGACCGCTGCCCAGGAAATCAAGTTCTTCTTCTCGGATCTCGAGATCGTCGGCTAATATCCAGCCGGTGCACGAATTTGCGGAAGGCCGCCTTCGGGCGGCCTTTTAGTTTGCCTATATGCGCATAGTGGGCGCAATCCGGCGTCCTCATTTGAAAGACCTCTTGTGACCCTTCCTTCTTCCATTGCTCCGGCGCTGGCCGGCGCCTTGACCGCCCGCGGCTATGAAACGCTGACGCCTGTGCAGCTCGCCGTGCTGGCGCCAGAGACGGAAGGCGCGGACCTTCTGGTTTCCGCACAAACCGGCTCCGGCAAGACCGTGGCCTTCGGCATGGCCATCGCCCCCACGCTTCTCGAAGGCGGCGACCATCTAGGGCAGGCGGGCAAGCCGATGGCGCTGGTCATCGCACCGACGCGCGAACTCGCCTTGCAGGTGCAGCGCGAACTGGCATGGCTCTATGCCGATGCCGGTGCGCGCATCGTCTCCAATGTCGGCGGCATGGATATTCGCACCGAGCGCCGCGCACTGGCGCACGGCGCCCATATCGTCGTCGGCACGCCGGGTCGCCTGCGCGATCACATCACCAAGGGGGCGCTGGATATCTCTGAGTTGCGTGCCGTGGTGCTCGATGAAGCCGACGAGATGCTCGATCTCGGATTCCGTGAAGATCTCGAATTCATCCTGGCCGCTGCGCCGGAAGAGCGCCGTACGCTCATGTTCTCGGCCACCGTACCCAAGGCCATCGCCCAGCTCGCCGCCACCTACCAGCGTGATGCGCTGCGCCTGACGGTGGCCGGAGCAACGTCCCAGCATGTCGATATCGACTACAAGATGCTCACGGTGCCGGCGCCGGACCGCGAAAACGCCATCATCAACACGCTGCTCTATTATGATGCGCCCAACGCCATCATCTTCTGTCACACGCGCGAGAGCGTAAAACATCTCGCGGCGCGGCTGCTCAATCGCGGCTTTGCCGTGGTGGCGCTCTCGGGCGAGCTGACCCAGGCGGAGCGCACCAATGCGCTGCAATCCATGCGCGACGGCCGCGCTCGCGTCTGCGTCGCCACCGACGTAGCGGCGCGCGGCATCGACATTCCCAACCTTGATCTCGTCATCCACGCCGACATTCCCGGCAACCCGGATACGCTGCTCCACCGCTCGGGCCGTACCGGCCGCGCCGGCCGCAAGGGGACCTGCGTGCTCGTTGTGCCGCAGCATCGCCGCGGCGCCGTGCAGCGCGTGCTCAAGCTGGCGCGCGTCGAAGCCTCTTACATGCCGGCTCCGACCAGCGCGCAGATCGAGGCGCGCTACCGCCAGGCCATACTTGACGATGCAACGCTGACCGAGCCGTTGGATGAAGACCTCAACGGTTTCGCCACCGAGCTTCTGGTGCGCTACACGCCCGAGCAGGTGGCCGCCGCTTATCTCCGTATCCAGCTCGCGGCGCGTCCGGTGCCTGAAGAGATCGAAGACCTGCCGCCTCCGCCTGCCGCTGGCAAGCGCGCTGAACGGACCGAACGCCCCGAGCGTGTCGGCAAGCCGGGCGAGCGCGTTTCGGGCGGCACCTGGTTCTCGCTGTCGCTGGGTCGCAAGCAGAAGGCCGATCCGCGCTGGCTACTGCCGATGATCTGCAAGGCTGGCGGCGTGCAGAAATCCGCCGTTGGCTCGATCCGCATCCTCGACCGCGAGACGCATTTCGAGATCGCCGCCGACATGGCCGATGACTTCATCGGTCACCTCGAGGCGCACGGCACTGGCGAGCGCAATGTCGAGATTACGGTGCTCGATGGCGCCCCGCAGGCGCCGGCCCCGCGCAAGATGGGCCGCGGCGACAAGCCGTGGAAAGATCGCGCCAACAAGACGCGCGGCGCCGCCTTCGACCCGATGGCCGACGCCTCACCGGCCGCCGAGGAATTGCCGCCGTCCGAATTCAAGCGCAAGCCGAAGGCCAAGAGCAAGCCCCTCAACAAGGACAAGGGTAAGCCCGATTTCAAGGCGAAGAAGGCGCGCGCTGCGGCGGCTGCCGGTCAGGATGTCGGTGGCCAGGCGTTCAAGCCCAAGCGCAAGAAGAGCGGCTTCGAACCGCAGGCCTAGCCGAGCGCTGCATCACGGTGTCGCCAAAGCTCTGGCCTTCGGCTAAAGTCACCGTGGTTGCGGCATGAGCAGCTTGGCTGCGCGGAGGTGGTGTGACCACCCAAGAGGCACAGGCGCTATCACGAAGGCTGGCGGCCGTCATGGTCGCCGATATTTCGGGGTACGGCACCCTTATGGGTGCCGACCAGGAGGCGACTGTCCGTGATTTGCAGGCCCACCGTGCCGCCGTATTGCCATTGATCGACGGCCATGGCGGGCGCGTGGTCGATCTGGCGGGCGATGGAATCCTGGCGGAATTCTCGAGTGCCCTCGGGGCGGTAAGGGCGGCGCTAGCGCTGCAGGCCACCATGGCGGAGCGCAATGCCAACGTCCCGCCGCGGCGGCGGATCGAGTTCCGTATCGGCATCAACCTTGGCGAGATCGTCCACGACCAGGAGCGCATCTACGGCGACGGGGTGAATGTTGCGGCCCGCCTGCAGGCCTATGCGCAGCCGGGCGGAATATGCGTTTCCGGCAAGGTGCTCGAAGAAGTGCGCGACCGCGCCGAGCTGACCCCGCGCGACCTGGGCGAGCACTACCTCAAGCACGTCACGCATCCGGTCCGCATCTACACACTGGATCTGTCCGCGGTTCCCGGCGCTTTCGCCGCCGCGCCGGGACTATTGCCGTCGCTGGCGGTGCTGCCGTTCCAGAACCTGGGTGGCGGTCCGGAGCAGGACTATTTCGCCGATGGCGTTGTCGAGGACATGATCACTGCGCTGAGCCGTTTCAAAAGCTTCGCCGTGATCGCCCGTAACTCCTCTTTCGTCTACAAGGGCAGGGCGATAGATGTCCGGCAGGTCGCGCGCGAACTGGGCGTGCGCTACGTTCTCGAGGGCGGCGTGCGCAGGGCGATGGATCGCCTGCGTATTTCGGCGCAGCTTGTCGACGGCACCACCGGCGCGCACATCTGGGCCGACATCTATGATGGCGTCGTCGAGAACGTCTTCGACTTCCAGGACCGCATCACCGAGTCCGTCGCGGCAATGGTCGAACCCCAGATCAGAGCAGCGGAAGTCGAGCGGTCTCGCCGCGAGCGGCCGGGGAGCCTGGATGCCTATGATCTCTACCTGCAGGCTTTGCCGCGCCTCTATTCGGTCAAAGCCCAGGACAATGCCGCCGCCTTTGGCCTGCTGATCAAGGCCATAGAGCTCGCGCCGACGTTTGCTCCGGCCCTGGCCGGGGCGGCGTGGGCACTCGACCATCGCTCCAGCATGGGGTGGGCGCCGCTGAGCGAGGATGATCGAAAGTGGGGCTACGACCTTGCCCAGGCAGCGATCGCCAACGCCCGCGAGGATGCGGCGGTCCTGGCCCATTGCGGCATGGCGCTGATCTCCGCGCATGAATATGAGCGCGGCTTCATAACCATCCAGCGGGCTGTCGAAGCCAATCCGAACAGCCTGATCGCCCTGTTCGTCGCCGGCATCGGTCACCTGCATTGCGGCAGTCTCGACCAGGCTATGACATTCTTTCGGCGGACGCTGGAATTGAGCCCCGCCGATCCGGATTCGCATTTTCCCTTCACGGGCATCGCCCATGTTCACATGTGCAAGGGAGAGTTCGACCAGGCGCTCGGTTGGGCCGAAAAGTCTTTCGCGCTCAATCCAGATTTCGATTGCACGCTCTGGATGCTTGCGGCGGGCCACGCGCATCTGGGCCATCTGTCGGCGGCATCCCGCTTCCTCGAATTGCTGCAGCGCATGACGCCGGGTGTGTCCGTGCGCCGTATCCGCGAAGGTCAGCCCCAGAAGGACCCCGCCCGAATGGCCGCTATTCTCGACGGGCTGCGGATGGCGGGCCTGCCTGAGGACTGACTACCGGGCGAGATCGCTGATTGCCTCGCGGTCGAGCAGATAGATGCGTCCCTCGCGGAGCGCCACCAGTCCCTCGCGTTCCCACCTGTGCAGGCACCTGTTCACCGTCTCGCGCGAGCCACCGACCATCTCGGCCAATACACCCTGCGCATCGCTGACACGGTATTGTCCATTGGGCCCTCTTATGGCGCGGGCCAGGACTACCTTGGCGAGCCGCTCGGGCAGATCGAAGAACGCCAGGTCCGCCATGCGTTCGTCCGCGCGGCGCAGGCGGGCGCAGAGCAGCTTCAAGACCGTCTCGGTGAGGCGCCAGTTCTGCTCCAGCAGCGCCAGCACTGCACGCCTGGAAAAAACGATCAGGGCGCAGTCGGTGAGGGCGGTGGCATCAGCCGAGCGCTCACCGCCGTCTATCAGGGCGATCTCGCCGAACACTGTCCCCGGTCCCAACTCGGCCAGTTGAACGATGCGGCCCTCCGACGAGGGGTAGCTGATCCGCACCCGCCCCGTCTCGATGAGCATCATGGCGGTGCCCGGTTCACCCATGTGGAAGATCGGCTGACGTGCAGCGAATAGCAGCCGGCTCGCGGCGCGAAACAGTATCTCTCGCTCCTCGGGAGCAAGCGCAGGAAACAGCAGGGACGTCTCCAAGGCGGATTCAGTCGGCGGCCGCATCGCGATTACTCCCGCACAATCGGCTGTGACGCGCATCACACGCGCCAAGGCCCCCCGAATGCTAGTCGATAGTCAACGGCGCGACGAGAGAGATCGTCAATACCACGGGAGAGGATAGATGTTTGATAGCTTCACTGAACACGTTGCCAGGTGGCTTGCTCATCGCAGAACCGCCGGGGCCTTGCAGACGCTCAGTCCGCGCGAACTCGCCGACATTGGCCTGAGCCGTAATCCGACAGCAGAGTTCAACGTCCCCCTCTATGGCCATTTCGGAAACGCGAGCTACGAGCACCTCGTGACGTACGCTGGGGTGCCGCGGGAGACTGGGGCCCAACTGGTGATCGAGGCGGAGATTGTCGCCCATCCCGTGCCGGCTCCTGCGGCAGCGAAGTCACCGGTCAGGCCTCGCAGACGAACTGCTTCGGCGCGCAAGGTTGTCGGCGCCGGCGCCTAACTTGGGTGGGCTCCTGCTCCGCCGGGAGCCCACCTTTTTTGCCGATAGGCGCTAATTCCCCTCATCCGGGATGTTGAGAATGTGCCCGCACGCCTTGCAATGCACGGCGTCAGGCTCGTGCCGCTGCAATCCGCATTGCGGACAGGGGAAGCGGATTTTGAACGGCCGGAACACCTGCTGGGCCAGCCGGACGAACAGCGAAATACCGATGATCATCACCACGATCGAGGTGATGCGGCCGAGCGGGCCGGGCAGGGTGATGTCGCCGAACCCCGTCGTGGTGATGGTTGTGACGGTGAAATAAAGCGCGTCCAGATACCCGTCGATGCCCGAGCCTGGCGCGTAGAAGAAGGTGTAGATGAAGCCGGCTACCACGAAGAGGAAGGTGATGAGGTTCACCACGGCCTTGCCCGCATCCTCATAGCGCTCGAGGTGGTGCTTCTTGAGCGGCTTCCAGATGGCGCGGCCCTGCGAGATGGTCCATAGGCGCAGGACGCGCAAGAAGCCGAAGCTGCCCAACTGGGGCACGAGCAGGGTAGCGAGGATGAAGAAATCCACCCAGTTGACCGGGTTCTTGAACCAGCGCCGGATATCCGTCGAAGCGAGCATGCGTGCCACGAGATCGGCCGACAGCAGCGCCGCCACCGAATAGTCGATCAGCAGAAAGGCATGCCATTCGCGCAGAAGCGGGGTGGCGATGAAGAAGGCCAGGATCGCCAGGTCGATGATCAGCACGGAAAACTGGAAACGAACGGCGGCAGTGGAGGTGCCGTGATAGAGCAGCCGCAGGCGGTCGCGCAGCTTGTCGAACCGGCTCTCCTGCTTCGCCTCCTCGGCCTGCTTGCTCGCCTTCGTCGTCATCCGTGCCTCCCGGAGTCGCTTACCGCCTTTCCTGAAAACGCTTCAGGGTGAACCCGATGTTAACGGGCCCCGGTTAATTTGCCGCTTCCCTCGCTTACCAAGGGGAAGCCGACATGTGGCCGAAACTCGTATCGCTTACGGCAACCATGATCGCGGCATGTGCTCTTTCCGGCTGCAGCATGTTTTCCATGTTCGGCGCCTGGGGCTATACCGCTACAAATCCGCGCGAATGCTTGATGCGCGCCATGTATTTCGAGTCCAACCGCTCGAGCGCCGAAGGCATGCTGGCCGTCGGTACGGTGGTGATGAACAGGCTTAATTCGCCCCAATACCCCAAGACCATCTGCGGCGTCGTCGGCCAGAAAAACCAGTTCGCCGAGGGCGTGCTCAACCGCCCCATGAGCGATGCTTCAGTGACGCTCGTAGCCGAAATGGCCGATCGCGTGATGGCGGGTGAGCGGCACCCCGGCGTCGGCAATGCGCAGTTTTTCCACACCGCCGGGCTGACCTTCCCCTATAACAATATGCACTACGTGCTGGTGGCCGGCGGAAACGCCTTCTACGAGAAATACTGAACCGCACGCAGCTTGGTGGTATTTTCAATCACCAACATACGGTTCGATTATATCGGTCGCTGGCATGATGCGCGCGATTAACGCCAGGAGATTCTCCATGCCTGCCAAAAGCATTGCCCTTTATGCCGTTGCCACAGCGCTCTTGACCACCGGGGCGGCAATCGCTGCCGACAAGGTGCAGATCGGCGACGAGAAAGTGTTCCCCGAGAGCATCACGTCGACTGCCGATGGCACGCTCTTCGCGGGGAGCATGCCGCTGGGTCAGGTCTATAAGGCCGCGCCCGGCGCCACCAAGACCGAACTCCTCATCGACCGTCCGGCCGAAGGTCCGGCCTCGGTGCTCGGCGTCTATGCCGATGAAAATGCCAAGCTGCTCTGGGTCTGCTATTCGGACGCGGCCGCCTTCTCCGGCAGCCCCGATGCGCTCGCGGCGGTGGTCAAGACCTTCGATCTCGCCAGCGGCGAGGCCAAGAACAGCTATGCGCTCGACAAGGGCAGCTTCTGCAATGACATCGCCACCACCGCTGACGGCACCGCTTACATCGCCGACACCAGCAACGGCTCGGTGATGCGTCTCAAGGTCGGCGCCGATGCACTCGATACCTGGGCGAAGGACGAAAAGCTCGCCGGCATCGATGGCCTTTCCTTTGGGCCGGATGGCGCGCTCTACGTCAACAGCGTCACCAAGAACAAGTTGCTCCGCATCGATATGGGCGCCGATGGCGCTGCTGGTGCCATCACCGATCTGACGCTCTCCGAGCCCATCAAGGGGCCGGACGGCATGCGCTTCGGCGATGCTGGCAAGCTCTACCTCGCCGAGAACGGCGCCGGCCGCGTCGACGCGGTGACCTTCGATGGCGACAACGCCACCATCACCGTGGTCCAGGACGGCTTCGATACGCCGACTGCCGTAACCAAGGTCGGCGACACCCTCTGGGTGCTCGAAGCCCGCTTCAGCAAGATGCAGGAAGCCGATCCCGGCCCGTTCTACGCCACACCGGTTTCGCTGAAGTAGTCCTTCGCGAACAGCAAGACGTTTCGAGGCGGCCGCAGAATCCTGCGGCCGCCTTTGCATTGACCATGTCTTTCTGCCTCCTGCGCATATCGGATTTGCCAGCCGGACACTTCACCTTTGCGCCCCGGCTCGCTACCTATAATCGCAACAGGGACGACCCTGGGCGCCTTCGCGCTTTCCCTTGCTGGGACGACCCAGCTTCCGTGTCATTTCCGGGTTGCCGCCGATGCCGGTGCGCCTGATCTGACCTTCAGAAGCCAGAGGAGTCCAATATGGCCTGGGTCTTTCTTTTCATTGCCGGTTTGTTCGAGATCGCATGGGCCATCGGGCTCAAATACACCGAGGGCTTTACGAAGCTCGGGCCGAGCGCGCTCACCATTGGCGCCATGGTCGCCAGTGTGCTGCTGCTGGGACTGGCCCTGCGCGACCTGCCGGTCGGCACCGGCTACGCAGTCTGGACCGGTATCGGCACGGTCGGCACCGCTATTCTGGGCATTTATCTGTTCGGCGAGCCCGCCACGGCCATGCGTCTGGTCTGTATCGCGCTGATCGTCTCGGGCATCGCCGGGCTCAAGTTTCTGGCCAGTTAATCGCATAGTTGCCAAGGACTTATGCCGAAATCCGGACTCAGTTTGAGAACCGCTTGAATCGGATTGTCAGGAACCCGGGTGTTGTCCAAACGCCCGGGTTCCGTGCTTTTCGTCGGAATCGCGAAAAAGTTAGATGCGCGATTTGCAGCGCGATGTATTCCTAGTTTGTTCGCGGCCGTTTGGGGGCGTCGAACATTGAAAACCACAACCGGTCTGCGTCACCCGGTCCATGGATCAGGAGATATTTCGTGCCTATCAAATGGCAGGAAGTGGCAGTTGTGCTGTCCCTCGTTTTGGGGCTCGTGGTTGGAAAATACGTGCCCGTCGTCAACCAGCTTCCGTTGGCCCGCGTAACGGGCATCGTCTGCTTCGCCTACGCCATCTTCCTGTCGCTGCGCCTGCTGCAGGTGGATGATGCGGTGCGTCTGGGCGAGTGGACCGAACTGCGGCCTTCGCTGATGGAAAAGTTCGGTGCGCTGGCGATGGCCGTGTTCTCGGCGCTCATCGTCTATACGATGCTCTTCATCGACCGCGGCCACACGGCCTCCCAGCAGCTGATGTTCTACGTCACCATCGCCGTGATCTTCGGGGCAGGGGCGCTGGCCATCGCCGCTACCTCGTTGCTTCCCAGGGTGCGCTGGAACCATCTCCATATCGAGCACCGCTCGAGCCTGGGCCGTCGCACCACCATTGCCTGGCAGGACGTGGCCGGCGTCACGACCGAATGGCGTGGCATCACCATCCACACGGCGCAGGGCGCCAAGGTGCGGTTCTCGCCGTTTCAGGCCGGCGCCATCCAGCTCGCGCGCCGCGCCGAGCACACGGCCCGCCGCAACGCCGCGGCAGCCCTGTCGCGCGAGGCTTCCTGATCAGGCGAAATAGGCTGACCAGAAATAATAGAGGGTCAGCCCCGTCCCATAGATGATGACAGTCCAGCGGATGGCTTGCGTCGGCACGCGATGGGCAAAACGTGCTGCCACATAGGCCCCGGTAGTGACGCCGATCAGGGCGATGGTGCCGTGATACCAATCGATGCTGTGGCTGAGCGCGAACCGCACCACGGCGATCGCGGCCACGATCGAGGAGATGCAGAGCTTGATGCCGTTCATGGCGTGAATGTCTTCGAGCCCCGCCAGTGCCAGGAAGGCCAGCAGCAGGATGCCCAGGCCGGCATTGAAGAAGCCGCCATAGACGCAGACCAGTCCCAGCACGATGAGCAGCAGCACCGCGCCGACGCGTGCCATGTGATGGCTGCCGTGGGCACGCCGCGCGATCCAGCTATTGATCGATCCGCCAAAGGCGAACAGCACCACTGCGAACAGCATCAGCCATGGCACGACGCTGGCGAACTGTTCGCTCGATACCCGCAGCAGCAGTTCGGCGCCGGCATAACCGCCCAGAAAGGCCACGATCGAGTAAGGGATGAGCCGGCGGCCCTGGTTGACCAGATGGCGACGCAGGCCGAATGCCCCGCTGACATAGCCGGGCAGGGCGGCATAGGTGTTGGAAGCGTTGGCGAGAACCGGCGGCACGCCTGCGACCATCAGTGCCGGGAACACGATGAACGATCCCCCGCCAGCAAGCGTGTTGAGACAGCCGCCCAGAAAGCCGGCGGCCAGTAGAAGCAGTTCGGTCAATTGGCCTTTCCCCCGTTCGCGGCCAGACTAACCATTGTCGCTCGAAAAGCCAGTGCGCCTCCCCCCTGTTGACAAAAACCGGCCAAGTCGCCATATGGCAGCCAAGGTTGCTGGCACCCGCCGCTCGCCGGGATATCCCGATAGTGAAGCCAGATTGCGCCAAGGCGCATAAGACTATGATCGCTCCCCATTTCGAGGCGGTTCATGGCAATGCGGGCACCCATGGGAAGATCCGCTTCGCATTTGCGAGGACGACATGTCTTTTTCTCTCGATACCATGACTGCCACGAGCCTGAAGGCCGAGGCCAAGGTGCTGCGCGAAGAGCGCGCCAGGGCCGGTATGCCCATCACCCATGGTGCGGCTTTGGAAGCGGTGGCCCGTTCGCACGGCTTCCGTGACTGGAACACCGCCCGTGCGGCCCTGCCCGAGCGCATTGCCACACCCGTCCAGGTGGGCGAACGCGTCAAGGGTGCTTACCTAGGACAGCCCTTCACCGGGCTCGTCATCGGCATGACGCTGATGAGCGACATGCGGCATTATCAGGTGACCATCAAGTTCGATGAACCGGTGAACGTGTCGCGCTCGAAGCTGTTCGACGCCTTCCGCCAGCGCGTCAACGCCACCGTCGATGCCTACGGAATATCCCCGGCTCGCACCGGCGACGGCGAACCTCAGATGCGCGTCACGCGATTATAGAAACGGGCAGGATTCGGCCTGCCCGTTTTGTTTCTTGGCCGCAGAACGTCTCCCGGTCGGCTCCGCTAGTCCAGGGCCGCTTCGAGGCCGTAGCGGGCCGCGATGTTCTGCAAGGTGCCGTCGCTCTTGAGGCCGCTCAATATCTGCCCGATCTGCCGCTTGAGGGTAAGGTCGCCGCGCCAGAGGCCGAAGACGATGGGATAGCTTTCGAGCGGAAGCTCCCTCACGTGCCAGCCGTGCTGATCGGCAAGGGCGGTGATCGAAAGCACTTCGCCAACGCCCCCATCGAGGTCTGCCGCGAGAATGCCCTGTTCCATGGCGCTCATGCTTTGCACGATACGGGCCTGCGCACCCTCGGCTTTGAGATAGCGGCTCAGCGCGATGCGATCGAGGCCCGTCAATCCCGGGTAGAAACCAAGCCGAGCCCCGGCAAGCTGTTGGTCCTCAGCCGGCGCTACCAGGGCCCAGCCGGTATGAAGGTAGGCATCGCTGACATCGAGGAAGGAGCGGGTGCGGATGGAATCAACCGTACCGCCGGCCAGGAGCTGACACTGGGTGCGAGTGACGCGCCAGTTGCGCGGGTTGAAATCCCGACCCATTGCCGAAATGTGATTGAGGTCGAGCCGCAGATGCATACGGGCAGCGATTTCGCGCAGCAATTCGACGTCGAGGCCCGGCTTGTCGGCATCGGTCGTGACCAGCGGTGAGTAGCTGTCGGGCACGCAGACCCGCAACACGCCGCTCTTTTCCACCGTTTGCAGGGATGTGTCGGGCGGCAGGAAGTAGAGCGCGGCCAGCAGTGCGAACAGCACTGCGGGCGTGATGAGGTCGCGCAGGATGCGGCGCAGGCGCTTGGAAAGGATCATCCGCGCCGGAATTCCCAGATGGCGATGACGAAGAACACCAGCGTCATGCCGCCCAGCACCAGGTAATTGGTGGTGGGGTCGAACTGGTTGAAGTTGATGAGCACGCCCCGCAGCGCATCGACGCAATAGGTGATGGGGTTTATGCGTACGATCGCCACCAGCCACTCGGGATAGTTGACGACGCTCTGCGCCGCAGTCAGCGACGGATCGAGCGGGAAGATGGAGCTCGAGGTGAAATAGAGCGGCAGGATCACCAGGTTCGAGAAGACGCCAAAACCCTCAAAACTCTTGATGCGGCTGGCGATGATAACGCCCAGCGACGTGAGGCCGAACGAGAGCACGAACATCAGCCCGAGCGCCGAGAGAATGGCCTGCGGGGTGATGGTCACATCCACGAAACGCGCGAGCACCAGCACGAAGCAACCATGGAACATGGCGACGGTCGCGCCGCCCAGGATCTTGCCGACGAGGATCGTCTCGCGCGCCAGCGGCGACACCAGCACTTCGCGGAGGAACCCGAACTGCCGGTCCCAGATCACCGAGATGGCCGACTGCACGGAGGTGTAGAGGATGTTGAGGACGATCACCGCCGGGAAGATGAATTGCAGATAGGTGAAGGGCACGACGTACTTGACTTCGCCATAGACCTCGCCCCGGAAATAGGGATTGAGGCCGATGCCCATGATCAGCACCCAGAGCAGGGGCCGGCTGAAGCCGCCGAGCAACTGGCCCCGGTCGCGCAGCGCGCGCTTGATCTCGCGCAGCCACACGGCATAAAGGCCGGCGACCTGGATCCAGAGCAGGCGGCGCCAGGAATCGTCGTTGTCCTCGGCCCAGATATCGATCTCGGGTTTGGCGAGAGCCGTATCGGTCATCGCGTGTGCTCTCCCCCTTGTTTGGCGAAGCTGAGCGTGCGTTCGCGCGGACTAGCCGCTTGGTCGCGCGGCGCCTTGCCGGTCAGCGTCAGGAAGACGCTTTCGAGACTGGGCCGCTCGACGTCGAGGCTGCGGATGCGCCGACCGAAACGATCGAGGAAATCCTCGACATCGTCTTCGCTGACGTCGGAAATCAGGATGTCCTCGGTGCTGGAGGCGGCGCGCTCGCCGTAATGGGCGAGAATTTCCGCCTTGGCCTCACTGTTCTTGGGCCGGACGCGCAGGTATTCGCGCCCGATCGTGTGCTTGAGTTCGTCCGGCGACCCCATGGCGAGGACCTTGCCGTGATCGACCACACAGACGCGGTCACAGCGCTCGACTTCCTCGATGTAGTGGGTGGTGACCACGATGGTGAGACCGCGTAGCTCCTGCAGCCGCCGCAGGTAGAACCAGATGCGTTCGCGCGATTGCGCGTCGAGGCCTACGGTCGGTTCGTCGAGGAAAAGCACGCGGGAATTGTGGACGAGGGCACGAGCGATTTCCAGCCGCCGCTTCATGCCCGAGGACAACGTGCGTACGAGGCGCTCGCGGACGTCGCTCAGTTCCACCACGTCGAGCAATTGGGTGATGCGCTGTTCGCGCACCGCCAGCGGCACGCCATAGGCAAGGGCGTGGAAACGCAAGTTTTCCTCAACGCTCAGGCGATCATCGAGACTCGGTTCCTGAAAGACGACGCCGATATTGCGGCGCGCCCGCAGCGGGTGACGAAGAACGTCGATGCCAGCGATCGCCGCCGATCCGGAATCGGGGCGCAGGATGGTGCAGAGGATGGAGAGAAGGGTGGTCTTGCCTGCGCCGTTCGGACCAAGCAACGCGAACAATTCGCCGCGCCCGACCGAAAAGCTGACGCCGCCAAGCGCCTGCGTCTCGCCATAGCGCTTGGCGAGATTGGTGACTTCGATCATTGCTGTAGGATTGGCGCCTGACTGTCCGGCTCCAGTGTTCATGCCTGTCTCCACGCTGAACGCGAGAACCATCGAACGCTTGCGTGGATGGCTTAGAGTTATCCCCTCCTACAGCGGAAGACAGGGGCCGTCGAACATTCATTCTTCAATTACTTACATTCGGCCAACGATGGGGGGTATAACTTGACGGGTCACGACCCCGGCTCGATAACTCGGACGGATATGCTGAGTACCGGGCAGGATTCCAGGTTTGTGCTCGGGTGTTCCGACACCCGAACGATAGCCGTGGCCAGGACTCGGTGAGACTAATTGCGTAAGGAACCACTATGCGTAAGACATGGTTGAGCTTGGGGATCGTGGCGGCTCTGGCTGTCGCCTCTCCCGCACTTGCCCAGGACGCCGCCAAGTCCATTCAGGACGGCGTCTATACCGCCGATCAGGCCGATCGTGGCGCCGAACTGGTTGGCGACAACTGCGCGCTCTGCCACGGCAACACGCTGCGCGGTTCGCCGGCCGGCCCGTCGATCATGAGCGGCTTCTTCGATAAGTGGGGCGGCAAGCCCTTGTCCGAGCTCTACACCTACATCTCGACCGAGATGCCGCTGGACAATCCGGGCGGCCTGGCTCCCGATGAATATGCCGACATCACGGCCCGCATTCTGAGCCTCGCCGGCGCCCCGGAAGGTACCGAAGAGCTCTCGACCGACGAGACGGCCCTGGCCGAAATCACGATCGCGGACAAGGCAAAGTAAGGCTGGAGACAGCTTGGGAATTGAGAATGGCGGCGCCCTCCCGGCGCCGCCATTTTTCTATTCGACGATACCCAGGCGCCGCCATTGGCTACGCACCGCCAATTCAACGTCCATGTCGGAGCGTTGGGCCAGGAAGCGGCAGCCGGCGCGCAACAATTGCCGACGCAGTTCCTCCTGCCAGGCGCGATAGAGCGTGCGATATTGCGATAGGGCGGAGCGGTCGGCCGTGAAGTCGAACTCGGCGCCGCTCTCGGCGTCGCGCAGGCGGATTTCGGACTGGCCGGAAAAATCGGGCTCCTCTTCCTCGCGGGCGGAGACCTGAATGGCGAGGACATCGACACCGGAAGCGCGAGAGAAGACCTGCGGTGGATAAGCTTCCTGCCCGAGCCAGTCGCTCAAGGCGATGACGAGCCCGCCTGTCGCCTGTCGCAAGACCTGCGTAAGGCCCTCGGTAAAGCCGGTGCCGGCGGCATGCTGGCGGGCCAGCCATTCGAAGAGTACGCTGGCGCGGCCGACGCCGTTGACGCGCGGCGAGAAATGCAGCCGGCCGCCTGACCAGATGGCCACCTGCACCAGGTCGCCGCCGGAAAGGCCGGCAAAGGCCAGCAGGCTTGCCAGCATGGACGCAAAGGCGAATTTCTGCTTCTCGCCGAACAGCATCGAGGTACTGCCGTCGACGAGGATGGTGATATGGGCTGGCCGATAGGTTTCGTATTGGCGGATATGATACTCGCCACGCCGGGCATAGATGGCCGGGTCGAGATAGCGGAAATCGTCGCCCGCCTCGTATTGCCGGTAATCGGCGAATTCCATGCCCGGGCCTTTCTGGCGCGAGCGGCGCTCGCCCGTGCCGCCGGTCGAGGTTCGTCCGGCAAGGCGCAGGCGGGCGCGGGCAAGTTCCTGGAGAAGGACGGGCGAGGGGATCATGCGAGGGTGCGGCGCACCGCCTGCCAGGTATCGTTGAGCAGGCGTTCGGCGGAGACGCCGGCGGCGATGCCCTCATAGTTGAGCTGGAAGCGGTGGCGCAGGGTCGGCAGCAGCACTGCCTCCAGATCTTCGAGCGCGACGTTGTAGCGGCCTTCGAGCAGGGCGCGGCCCTTGGCGGCCAGCACCAGCGATTGCGCGCCGCGCGGGCTGACGCCGAAGCGCACATAATCGGCGATCTCATGGGAGACGCCCGCGCCATCCGGCTGCGTCGCAATGACGAAGCGGGCAACGAGCCGGCGCAAATGCGAGGCGATGGGCACGGCGCGGGTCAGTTCCTGAAGATGGATGATTTCCTCGGCCGAAAGCACCTGGCGCGGCGCCGCGCTGCTGCTGCCCGTGGTCTGGTCGAGAATGGCGTCGAGGTCGTCCTCGGTTGGGAAGGCGACGACAGTTTTCATCAGGAAGCGGTCGACCTGCGCCTCGGGGAGCTGGTAGGTGCCTTCCATCTCGATGGGGTTCTGCGTGGCGAGCACGAAAAGTGGCTCGGGCAGCGCCATGGTGCGGCCGGAAACCGTGACGGTATGCTCCTGCATCGCTTCGAGCAGCGACGATTGCGTCTTGGGCGTGGCGCGGTTGATTTCGTCGGCGAGCAGGATCTGGGTGAAGATCGGGCCGGGCTTGAACTCGACCTCGGTCCGGCCGGTCTCGGGATTGGGCGTCAGCGCCAGGCCGCCGGTCACGTCGGCGGGCATGAGGTCGGGCGTGAACTGGATGCGCGCGAAGTCGAGGCCGGTAACGGTGCCCAGCGTGCGCACGAGCAGGGTCTTGCCGACGCCTGGTGCGCCTTCCAGCAGCACATGGCCACCGGCGATGATGGCCACGAGCAATTGCTCGATGACCTCCTCCTGGCCGACCACGGCCTTGCCGATCTCCGTCCTGGCCGTTGCCAACTGCGCGAGCAATGTACGGAGCGCCTCGCGGCTTTCGTCCGGGGCGGTCGCTTGCACGTTGCTGTCTGCCATTGCACTCATTCCTCGATTGAAACTGCTTCAGGCCGCGCGCCGGAGCGGCGGGGCGGCGGAAATGGTCTGGACCCGGCGGCTGGACACCAGGCCGGGAAGATAGCGAAGGGCCAGGCTGGCCATGAAAAGGGCAGCCGCGAGCAGCAGCCAGAGCCGCCAGCCGGAAGCCAGTACCCAACGCGCCGCGGGCTGGGCGAACTGGGCAGCGTCGGAAAGCACTGAGCCGCCGGTCATGCGGGCCACGGCTTCGGCCTTGGAGCGATCGGCGCCGGAAAGCGCGGCGATTGCCGGTCCGGCGACATGAATGCGGCGCTCGGCACTCTCGGTGCCGTTGTCGGCGGCAATGATGAAATCACCATTGGCCAGCACCGGGAAGCGGGCAGTCCACCGGCCAGGCTCTCTCTCGACGAGACGCTGCGGCGCGGCGATGCCATTGGCGCCAGTCACGGTGACTTGCGGCGCGACTTCGGAGGAGACCGCAAGGCGCACTTCATCACCGATGCGCTCGGCCTCAAGCGGCAGGCCTTGCGGATTGTGCAGGAGCCCGCGCACGATCTGTGCCCAGAAGCGCGGATAGTCGGGCAGGGCGCTCCAGCGCGCCGTCCAGGCGCCTGTCGCCTGCGTGGCGAGCGCCAGCACCTGGCCGGCGCCATAGCGCCAGGATGCCATGATCGGCACGACATTGCCCTCGGCATCGGTGGTGGCGAGATGGAGGTGCGCACGCGACTTGGCGGTGGTGTCCACATAGCCGTCGATGGCCGGGACATTCGCGGGCGCAGCGGCGAGGAAGGCGTCGGCGCGATTCACCCATTGCGGGGTGACGGTCCGCTCTTCGATCGGGGAGGACGAGGAGAGCAGAGCTTCCTGCGCCAGGATGCCGGGCAAAGCCCGGAAATCGCGCGACCAGTGGAAGGCGCCCCCGCCCAGCTTGGCGATATCGGAAAGGCTGGTCGGGTCGGCGGCATCGCCAATGGCGATGGCCGACACCGTGATACCGGCCTGTCGCGCCTCGGCCAGCAGGCCCGCGAAATCGCCCGGCTGGGTCAAACCGTCCGAAATCACCACGATATGGCGCTTGGGCAGGTCGACTGGCCTGAGCATATCGATGGCATCGCGCAGCGCCGGATAAACGGCGGTGCCGCCATCGGCGTCGAGCTGGTTGAGCGCGTTGCGGATACTGGACTCGTCCCCGGCATTCTGGAGGGGAAGGATGACGTGGGAGGCAGTATCGAAGGCGACGATCCCGACCTGGCTCTGCGGGTTGAGCAGGCCGGCAGCGTTGAATGTGGCGGCCTTGGCGATAGTCAGGCGATCCATGCCCCCTTCGTCGCGATTCATGCTGCCCGAGCGGTCGAGCACGAAGACGAAGCCGGTTTTCGGGGCGTTGCGCGGTACGCGGCTCGACAGGGGGGATACCGCCTCGAGCGGCGTCTCGAAATAGCCGCCAGGTCCAAAGCTGTGCGGGCCACCGAGGATGAGCAGTTCCAGCCCGTCATTGCGGACGGCCTGTTCCAGCTGCTCCTGCTGGCGCGGCGCGAGATCGGTGGCGGGCATATCGAGGAGGACGACGGCATCATACTTGTTCCAGCCGGCCGGGCTGCTCGGCGCGCGGCTGGGCGACAATTGCTCGACGTTGAAACCTTGCAGGCCCAAGGCCTGGGTGAGGGCCGTTGGGTCGGCATCCTTGCCGGCAAACACGGCGATGTGAGGCGAGGCAGCGGCGTCGATCCAGAGCCCGGCCTCGACCGTGTCTTGGCCGGCGGCGATCCTGAGAGCATAGAAGGCGGGGCCTTCCGCATCGGCGCGGATCAGCGTTTCGACACGGTTGGAGCCCGGCTGCAGCGTCATCTGGCTGGTACCCAGCGGTTCGCCATTGCGCGTAATGGTGATATCGGCGGCGCGGATGCCATCGGACATGACCATGGCGTTGAGCGTCACGGCGTCGCCAGTGAAGATACGCGCCGGAGCGGTGAGATGATCGATCGAGAGCTTGCCGGGTGTTTCGGTCGCCAGGAGGTCGACCGGAATGGCGCGGGCAGCCAGCGCCTCGACAGCCTGTGGTAGGCCGGGCCGGGTCTCGTTGCCGTTCCAATCGAGGAGGATACGGCCATTGGTGCCGGCCGGAATGCTGGCGGCTGCCTGCATGAGCGCGTCCCCGGCCGCGCCGCCGGGTCGGTCGGCATCGCCCATCGACACCGGAACTGCGCCCGGCACCAGCGTTTCGGCGGCAGCTTCCGTCGAGGCAACGGCAACGCGGCGGCCCTCGGATAGCTGCGGGAAGGGGAGATTGAAGAGCGCGAAGAGGAAGAAAAGCCCGGTCAATGCCAGCACGACCATCAGCACCCGGCCCTGAAGGAACCGCGCATCCTCGCGGGGCACGAAGGGATTCTCGCCGCGTAGGGTGGTCAGGGCGAATTCGGCCGCGAAGACCACAAGGCCCAGACCGGCAAGCAGCCACCAGAGCGCCGGCAGCGCAGCCGTGGGGGCGGCGAGTTCGGGAGTCGAGGCGGATTCGCCCGAAACGGCCGCGATGCGCGGGGTGTTGACGGCTATGAAGCTCTGGCGACCGGTGGCATCGTCGATGCGGTAGAGGCCGGAATGCTGGGGGACGAAGCTGTCCAGGCCCTCGGCCAGCGTGCCGTCTTCGGCGAAAGCGCCGACCGGCAGCAGGGGCTGGGACTGGTTTTCTGAACGGGAAATAACAGCTTCTTCGACGGGCATGATGGTGCCCGCGAGAGCGCGCGGCGGGATCGCGCAGGGCTGGCCGACGAGACAGGGCTGCTCCATGCCGGCGGGCTGCGCCAGCCCCGACCAGCGCAGCATGTTGACCATCAGCGCCAGGTAGGAGGGATCGTCGGCCCATGGCGTTGCCGCCATGTCGAGACCCAAGCGGATATCGCGGCCGGCGCGCGTGGTGCGGGCGATGACGAGCGGACGGTCGCCGATGGCGGCGAGGACGCTGGCGCCGTTACCGGCGGGGGCAGTGAAGCCGACAATGGTATGGAGGGCGGTCCAGTCGACGCCCTGGCTCAGTGCGTGATCGGGCTGCCAGGCAGTGAGCGACTCGGCCTCGATAGCATCAGGCGCCGGCTCGCTTTCCAGATGCGCCGAGCCGACCCAGAGCGTGTTGGTCGCAGGGGCGCGCGCAATCGTGGTGTTGTCGATGACCACCAGATCGAACGTGCCGTCGTCAGCCGGCAGGGTGTCGGCCTCGAAAAGCTTGATGCCGTGCACTGCCTGCATGGCGCGCACGATGGCGGGCGTGGGCTTGCCGAGGTAAAGCACGCGGCTTTCCTGCGCGGCAGGCCGCACGGCGAAGCGCGCGCCGGTTTGCTCGGTGCGGATCGAGACGATTCCGGCGCCGGGAAGGTCGAGGCTGAAGTCGAAACCACCATCGGCCGCCACGGGCATGTCGGCCCAGTCGAGGAAGCCGGGCGTGCCTTCGGGCATAAACAGCACTTTAGCAGTGCCGGGAAGGGGCGCTCCCTCGGGCGCGGTTATCCGGCCTCTGACTTGCCAGCTCTGGCCGTCCTGCGCGATCGTGGCCTCGATACTGGCCTGGCCATCGCCCTCGATCCAGGCGATTGCCGTATCCTTGTCGGCCACAGAGGCGGCAAGCTCCTGGCTGCGGGCGGTATCCACCGCGCCGTCCTGCGCCGCGATCCATCCGAGGCTCTGCTGGACGGCGGCAGCATCGGTGCCGCGCGCGACGACGAGGCGGGGAGCAGGGCCCGCGGCCACGATCGAGACGGGATTGCGGGCATCGGGCGGAAAGGTCGAAAGCTCGCGGCGAGCGGCATCTGCCGAAGCCGGCAGGGCCGTGGCATCAACGATCAGCACCCGCGACGTGCCCTGGCCGGAGAACATGGGCTCGGCAAGCGCCAGAGCGAGAAGCGCCACTACCAGCAATTGCAGTGCCAGCGCCAGGCTCCAGGGCGGCAGCCTCCATGGGCGCCGGGTGGCGCGGCCGCTGGCTATGCGCTGCCAGATGAGCACGCTCGGCACGGTGAAGGTCTTGCGGCGGCGCACGTGCAGATAGAGCACGCCCAGACCCGCCAATGCGAGCAGCAGCCAGAAGGGATTGGCGAGGAACACGGCCTAGAACTCCCCAGCCGATTGCGGGAAGTAACGGCGCAGGATTTCGAGATCGCGCAGCGGGGTGGCGTTGCGGTTCTGCGGCTCGACTTCGCCCGCCTGCCAGCCAGCGGTATCGGCTGCGCCGCCGACGCTGACCTCCGGCCCGGCTTCGGGCGGCATGGTGTTGATGCGCACGCGTTGGCCGGCGCTGGCGTCGTTCTCGGGCAGGATCATGGTTTCAAAGGCGCTTTGGCTCAGGGCGGCAAGATCATCGAAGCTGGCGACCAGCGGGCGAACGCCTTCGCCCGCCTGATTGCCGCCGCGATCGGCTTCGCGCGCGCCACCGGCCGGGCGGCCCGGATTAAGCATTTCAGCGGCGGCGCGCTCGGCATTCTGGCGCGCCACGTCATGGGGATCGGGGGTGTAATAATTGCCGGTAGCTTTCGGCGGCGGCTGGTCGCCCTGCAACGAGGTCTGGGCGGCGGCAGTCGTGGGCAGCGGTTCGCTGGAGGGCCGGGCCGGCGCCTCGACTGGCTTGTCCTTAGGCGCGCCAAGGTCCTGCGGAGCGGCGGGCGGCGCCTGCGGGCCGCGCGCGAGGGCGTCGATCTGGTTGCCGAGGGCCTGCTCGATCCTGGCGCCGGTGCCGCGGCCCAGTTCCGCTCCGGCGCGTCCGGCCTGCGCGGAAAGGTCCTGTAGCGCGTCGGTCAACTCCTTGCGGTCGAGTTCGCCGGCAGCCAGGTCGTTGCGTACGGCATCGACGGTCCGGGCCAGCGCCTGCATGAGCGGCGTCGCCGAGGTGTCGACATCCTGATGAATGAGATCTGCGATTTCCCGCAGCACAGCTTCGGTCGCCTCCTGTTCCTCCTGCGTCACGGCGGGTGGAGGCAGGGCGGTTTCGACGGGCGCCGGGCGGCTCGCGTCGATAGTCGCAAGAGCCAGCACGATGGCGAGGAGGAAAAGCGCGAACCAGGCAATGCGCCAGGAATGGTGCTCCTTCACGGCATCCGGCGCGACTGCGGCCGCACTGGTTTCGGCGTCGGCAAAAAGCGCGTCGCGCAGCGTGCGCTCCGTAGCATCGCCCGCATGGGGCGCGTGTCGTGCCTCGAGCGCCGTCGACAGGCGTTCCTTGAGGCCAAGGCGCGTTTCAAGGCTGCGGGCAATGGCGATGGCGGAGGGGCGCCGAAGCCAGGCGAAAAGGCCGAAGCCGACAATGCCGGCAAACAAGCCCGTCAAGCCGATGGCGACAACCGGCACGTCCGCCAGCCCGGCAAGGCTGGCGAGTTGCGCCAGTGCCGTCAGCGCCAGCCCGGCCGTGATGCCCGTAAGAACCACATGGCCGGCGGCCTGCGGACGGCGGGCATTGCGCGCCGAATCAAGCAGCACGTGGACGGCGCGGAGCTCGGCTCCGCCCGTCTCGCGCCGGGTTGCGATATTGCCGTTGCCCGACGACATGAGCGCTCTAGCGGTTGAGTTCGGTCTGCGGGGGCGTATCCACGCCCGCAAGGTGATGCTTTTGCAGGAGCTCGTCGATCGTGCCGTCCTCGGTCAGCGCCTTGATCGCGTCCCCCAGTTCCTCCTTGAGATAGGAATCGATGGTGCGGATGCCGATGCCGACATAGGTGGGCGCCACCGCGAACGGTGTCTGGATCGTCTTGTAGCCCTTGGCGGCCGGGTCGCCATCGGTCGCGAAGTCGAGCATCGGCTCCCAGACCATCGCGGCAGCGACGGTGCCGTCATTGAGGCGATCGAGCAGCAGGGTATTTTCGCCATAGCCGTAGCGCTTCCAGCGCCGCGCTTCGGGCAGGGTCTGAAGATAGGTGATCATGGCGGCATCGCCGGCATTGCCGAAACGGCTGCCAACCGGCCTGTCGGTCGGAATGTCCTCGAGCCGGTTGATCGACTGGTCCTTGGTGACCATGAAGTTGCGGCCGGCCAGGTAGGGGCGCGAAATGGTGAGCCAGTCCGGATAGGCGGCCGCGGCGACGAAGCCCATGAAGCCGTCGCACTGTTCGGCCATGACGATGTAGATCTGGTCCGATGAATAGGAGAGGGCGGTATCGAGCGGGCGCTTGGGCTGGAGCGGCTCGATGTCGACGACCTTGACGTCCGTCAGCAACACGTCACCGATGGCGGCGGCAAGATCGCGCTCGAAGTCGGCGGTCATGGACAGCGTGTTGATGCACAGGGAAAAACTATCGCCCTGCTGATGCAGGCGATCCTCGAACATGGTCTTGAAGCGCTCGACGGCAGGGGCCTGGGCGAGCGCGGGCGAAACAGCCTGAGCGAGGAGGAGGGGCGCCAGGAGCGCCGCAAGGGCTTTGATGTTCATGGGTTAAGACCCTTGGAGAGGTGGAGATGCCGGCAGCTTTCGCCGCCGGCATCGCATTCAGTTAGGGAAGTTACTTCGTCTCGGGAAGAGCGAAGACGTAGATGCCGTTCGCGCCCGAGGTGGAGTCGACTTCCGGAGTGGTCGGACCGAAGCTGGGGCCACCGAGCGAGCCGCCCGAGACAACCGCGACGTACTGGCGGCCATCGATGGAGTAGCTGGTGGTGTAGCCCGAGACCGAACCCGGCAGGCGGGTGGTCCAGACTTCCTTGCCGGTCTCGGCGTCGAGAGCACGGAAGTCACGGTCGATACCGCCGACGAACACGAGGTCGCCACCGGTGGTCAGGACCGGGTCGTAGAGAGCCGCACGGGTTTCATAGGACCACTTGGTCTCGCCAGTGGCGAGATCGATGGCGTCCACGCGGCCCATATTGGTCTTGCCCGGTGCGAGCACGACCGTGGCGTCGGTGTTGTAGACGTCAGCCGGAGTGGCTTCGGTCGTACGGGCCGTCAGGTCGTAGCAGGCGTTGCTGAGCGGGATCACGTAGAGGTTCGACTTCGGCAGGTAGCCGGCCGACGGCCAGTCACGACCGCCGAGGAAGGTCGGGCAGTAATTGTAGGTCTTGCCCGGCTCCTTGAGGATCATGTCCTCATTGACCTTAACGAGGCCCGTGTCATCGATCGAAGCGATCGAGTTCTGCTCGACGGTTGCCTTGGACCAGAAGTAGTCGCCGGTCTTGGCATCGAACTGCCAGGCGACGCCGGTCTTGCACGGCACGCCGGTCAGCACCTTGCGGGTTTCGCCGCGCGGCACGTTGGCACCGACGGACATCATGCCATCGGCCTTGGCGTCCGGGTTGACGGACGTCGAGACGACCATCATTTCGAACGTGCATTCCGAGTCCCAGTTGTCGCGGGGCAGGGTCTGGTGCTTCCAGACGACTTCACCGGTCTTGGGCTTCACCGCAAAGCGGGTATTGGTGCCTGCGAGAGTGCCGCCTTCGGTGCCACGCTGGACTTCCGAAGCCGGGCCGGCGCCGGTCGAGCCGTAGTAAACCAGGTCGAGTTCCGGATCATAGGTGATCTGGCCCCAGGCACCGGTCATCCAACGGTTTTCGTAGGGCGCGCCGCCCCAGGTGTCGTCACCTTCTTCGCCCGGACGGGGGATGAAGGTGTTGCGCCACAGTTCTTCACCGGACTCAGCGTCGGTACCGGTCACATAGCAACCGAAGCCCGAGAACTGGCAGGTGGAGCCTGCGATCACGACGCCATCGACCACGATCGGGCCGGAAGAGTTCGCAACGCCTTCCTCAACGCCCTGGCCGCGATTGGTTTCCCAGGCCAGTTTGCCGGTCTTGGCATCGAGGGCGACAACGAAGTTGTCCCACGACACGAAATAGACCTTGTCGCCGAAGAGTGCGATCGAACGCTTGGCGGCGCCGAGCGAGTTGATGAACTTGGAGGCCGACGGCAGCTTGCGACGATATTCCCAGATGAGGGAACCCGTCTTGCCGTCGATCGCCTGGATCACGTCGTTGGTGTTGCCCAGGAAGATGACGCCGTTATAGGCGATGGCAGCACCTTCGTTGGAGCCCGGCTCCATCGTGCGCGACCAGACGAGCTGGAGGTCGCCAACGTTGTCCTTGTTGATCTGGTCGAGCGGCGAGTAACCCCAACCCTGGTAGTTACCGCGCAGGATCGGCCAGTTGGCCGGGTTCTTGCCGGCGAGATCGTCAGCCGTGACCGGCTGGAAGTTCTCGATAGCGCTCTGGCCGGCCTTGCTCGGCTCGGCAGCGGCGTTGGCGTCGTGCTGTGCGAACGCGGGCCCGCTCAGCGATGCGATCAAGGCCGTCGACAGGGCGAGGCCCACGACGTTCTGCCGCAAATACTCAAATCTCATTGGTCACTCCCACATAGTTGAGCAACCCAACCCTTTAAGCCCAGAGACCCTGCGTTCCAGCACTTCATGCCCAATTTGGAACATTGGCAATTCCAGCCACGTTCGCAGGCGGTCTTAGGAAGCCGTTTCGCAACGGTTCGGAGGAGAAAAAACACAAAGAGCCCGCCGCGCGAAGCGGCAGGCTGGACATCGAAAAATGCCGGAATTCAGCCGGTCAGGCGGCGTTCTTCCTCCGTCGCGGCGAGCGCAGATACATGAGTTCCTTCTCCATCATGTCGGCCTCGTCCTCCCGATAGCGGCCCCAGCGGAACCCCGTGATGATCTCCTCGATACGATGCTTGCGCTTATGAAAGTCATCGATTGGCTCACCATCAAAGCGATTGCACTTGATCTCACGCCACTGATGCATGGGGCACTCCTTATCGATCGAACGCCCGCAGGCGCGTTCTTACGATGTAGGCAGGCCAAGATTTGGCGACGTTGAGAGCAGGGTTAGAATTTGGGAAGAGCCGGGCCACCGCGCCGTGGGGCGGCCGTTCGGGAAATCGGCGTCAGCAGATCATAGGCCCAGGCCGCGGACATATGTCAGCGAGCGTTGGGCGAAGGTTTGCCAGTCGGCCGGGTTGTCATGTTCGGTTACGAGATGATCGGCCCTGGTCAGGCGGAACAGGGGCGCCAGATCAGGCCAGCCGATGATGCCGTCGCCGGTGGCGGTCCAGCCGTCGTCGGCGCTGGTCCCCGCGGGTGCAGTGTCCTTGACCTGGATGGCGATGATGCGGTCGGCGTAGCGGCGGAGCTCGTCGGCGGGATTCGCCCCGGCCCGCGTGATCCAGCCGCAATCGATCTCGAACCAGACGTCCGGGCCTCCGGCGTCGAGGAGGTGGTCGATGGGGCGCGTGCCGTCGGGCAGGGCGGCATATTCGAAATCGTGATTGTGCCAGGCGACCTTGAGGCCATGCGGCCTGGCCGCCTCGGCCCCGCGCCTCAACCGTTCGCCGAGGCTGCGCCAATAGGCTGGAGTGGGTTGCCGTTCCTCCGCGGCGACATAGGGCGGGATCATCACCTTGGCGCCCAGCGTCAGCGCGATCTCGATGAAGCGGCTGGTCTCGTTCACCAGGCCCGCCAGCGGCATGTGGAAGCCGAAACAGGCAAGGCCCGCATCATCGAGCTGGCGCCGGAACAGGGCCGGATCGGCCTCGTAGGCCGGCAGCCATGGCTCGATGGCGTCATAGCCCATGGACTTGAGCAGCGGCAATTGCGCCGCCAGCGGCGAAAAGTTGCGCGATGAATAGAGCTGATAGGCGATCGGATAGGTCATGGCATCGCCCTTAGGGCTGGGGCTCCTTGTCCTTGTCGAATTCGAGCAATTCCACCATCACGCCCAGGTCCTTGACCGTGTCGTAATAGGCGTAGCGGCCGTGGCTGCCGTCGAACTCGCCGCGCTGCAGCAATTTGTGGCCCTTCGATTCCAGGTAGGCGTCACGCTTGGTCAGGTTGCGTGTGCGAAAGGCGATGTGGTGGCAGCCCGGCCCCCTCTCCTCGAGCAGATCGCGCCAGGCGCTCTTTTCGGGACCCGGCTGCAGGAATTCCACGTCGATATTGCCGAACTGGAACATCATGATGCGGCAGCCCACCGAGGCCGACATGCCGTTATAGATGGCCTTGGCTTCTTCCGGCTCGGCCGCCTTGCCTTCCTGCGGCATCGGCTTGCCGGTGAGGTCCGAGAACCATTGCGCGGATTTCACCACGTCGTCGGTGACGAAGCAGATCTGCATCACCTCGTCTTCATCAAGCAGGCGCTTGTCCATCTCAGTCTATCCATTGAAGCTTGAAGAGGGAGGCCGACGCCCCGAGGTGGAGCGCCGGCCCAGGGAGGATCAGGTCAACCCAGGATGGTGTCGTAGTTCTCGTGCATCTTGGCGATGGCGTCCTGGACGGTCATGCCGGGATCGCTCCAGAAGTTGAAGACCACGTCCCAGATCGAGTTCTGCCAGTCGGCATCGGCAGTATTGTGCGGGTTCTGCACCTGCTGGGCCGGATCTTCGAGGATGCGCAGCACCTCGGTCGAGCAGGCATCGAGGCTTCCGGCCGGCGCGTCGAGGCGCACCGGGGTCGAACCCTTGGCCGCCGCGAACCTGGCTTGCATGTCCGGATCGAGCACGACCGAGGCGAAGTCGAGTTCCGCCGTCTTGATGTCATCGGGCGTGCCGCCCAGCAGGCCCCAGGCGTCAACGGTGACGACGACGGCCTGCGCTCCGGGGATTTCGATGCAGCCGAAATCCTGCCCGGCCACCTTGCCGGCGCCGAGCCATTCGCCCTTCATCCAGTCCCCGTGAATCTGCATCAGGGCCTTGCCCGTGATCACCTCGTTGGTCGTTTCGTTCCAGGGGCGGTTCTGGGCTTCCGGCCCCGCTTCGTTGGCAAAGAGGCGGAGCGTTTCGAGCGTCCTGGCGAAACCCGGATCATCGAGCGCGGCCGGATCGACCTTTTCGCCGTAGATTTTCCTGTAGACATCCGGTCCGGCAATGGCGGCCACCAGGGCATGGGTGAGATAGCCGACCTGGAAGGGCTGGCTGCCGACGGCAAGCGGCGCATAGCCGGCGTCGCGGATTTTCTGGAAATCGGCGAACATGGCATCGAGCGATCCCCAACTACCGGGATCGACCCCGGCTGCCTCCGCCACCGCCTTGTTGTAGTAAAGCATCCCATCGATATGCAGGGCCTGGGGAACCTTGACGATCTCCCCATCGACCGAGATGGAGGCGGCAACCGAGGCTGGAAGCTTCTCGACGATGCCATTGTCCTTGAACCATTGCGTCAGCGGGAAGCCCAGGCCCATGCCGGCAATATCGCGATAGACGCCGGGATTGGACTCCATGAACACATTGGGCGGCTGACCGCCGCTGATCAGGCTCATCAGGTTCACGTTCGAACCGGTATCGTGCGGTATGGCGATATCGGTCCAAGTATGGCCCTTGGCCTCGATCCCGGCCTTGACGACGTTGAGTGCAGCAATTTCCGGAGGGGCCGACCAGCTATGATAGATGACCAGGTCGGTCGCCATGGCACCGGACCAAGCGGTGCTGAGCATCAGGCCAGCGACAATGCCGGCAAGTCCCTTGATAGACATCGTTCTCTCTCCCTTGTTTATGCTTACATTCGATGCCCGGTCCGGGCATCGAACAGGTTGGCCTTGCCCTTGAGATAGCTGACCGCCACCGCTTGACGCGGCGCGAGCTTCGCTGCGGCGTCGGGGGCGACGCGCAGGGCAAGCAGATCGTCTTCGAACTGGAAGTAGGCGCTGGCATCGGGACCCGTGCGCTCCGCGTACTGCACCGGCACCGTGAAGGTGGCCGCCACCGGCCCCTTCGCCTCGAGCGCAAAATGCTCGGGACGAAGACCGACGATGGCCTCGGCGCCATCCTGAGGTGTTTCGGCAAAGGGATAGTCGGAAACGTCCATCCGCACGCCCGAGCCGAAGATGGCTTCGGCCTTGCCGCCCGACACGGCGAGCCTGGTCTTGCGCAGGTTCATGGCGGGCGAACCGATGAAGCTGGCAACGAAGAGGTTGGCGGGCCGCTCGTAAATCTCGTCGGGCGTACCGAATTGCTGGATCACGCCGCCATTCATGACCGCGATCTTGGTGGCCATGGTCATGGCCTCGATCTGGTCGTGCGTGACATAGACGATGGTGGATTTGAGCTGGTCGTGCAGCTTCTTGATCTCAAGCCGCATCTCGGTGCGCAGCTTGGCATCGAGATTGGAGAGCGGCTCGTCGAACAGGAACACGCCGACATTCTTGACCAGTGCCCGGCCGATGGCGACGCGCTGGCGCTGGCCGCCGGAGAGCTGGCCGGGCTTGCGATTGAGCAGCGGTTCGATCTGCAAAAGCTTGGCCGCCCAGGCAATGCGCTTCTCGATCTCGTCCCGCGGCAGCTTGCTGGCCGCGAGCCCGAACTTGAGATTTCCGTGCACCGTCTTGGTCGGATAGAGCGCGTAGGACTGGAAGACCATGGCGAGGCCGCGATCCTTGGGATCACGGTCCGTCACGTCGCGGTCGCCGATCGCGATCCGGCCGTCGGTGACGTCGAGGAGGCCTGCCAGCAGGTTTAGCAACGTGGTCTTGCCGCAACCCGAGGGGCCGAGCAGCACGAGGAAATCGCCGTCCTCGATGCTCAGGTTGAGGTCATCCAGAACCTTGAGCAGCCCATAGGACTTGGTGATGTGCTCGAAACTGACGCGCGGCATGTCGGGTCAACCCTTGATGGCGCCGGCCGTGATGCCCTGCACGAAGAGCTTGCCGACGATGAAATAGATGACGAGCGGAGGAATGGCCGTGAGCAGGGCTGCGGCCATGTTGTCGTTGTAGCGAACGGTGCCGGTGGAGATGGTGATGAGGTTGGCGAGGTTGACCGTCATCGGCTGTGCGCCCATGCCGCCGAAAGTCACGCCGATGAGATAATCGTTCCAGATCGAGGTGATCTGCAGGATCAGCACCACGATGAGGATATTGCCGCTCATAGGCAGGATGATCTCGAAGAAAATCTTCCAGAACGAGCCGCTGTCCATGACGGCGGCGCTCATGATCTCCTGCGGAATGTCTTTGTAGTAATTGCGGAAAATCAGCACCAGGACCGGCATGGCCAGCACCGAATGAATGATGGCCACCCCCCAGATGCTGCCGTAGACCCTGAGCGCCGCCGTCATGGAGATGAGCGGGAACATGATGATCTGGAACGGCACGAAGGCGCAGATGAAGAGAATGAAAAGGAAGGGGCCGGCCCATTTGACGTTCCAGAGGGCCAAGGCATAGCCGGTGACGATGGAGAGACCGATCGAGAGCGCCAGGGAGGGAATAAGGATGGCGACGGAGTTCCAGAAGCCGACCTTGAGGCCCTCGCAGCGCGTGCCGGAACAGGCGGTGTTCCAGGCATGGTCCCATGCCTCCAGCGTCCAGACATTGGGCAGGGCGAACATGGCGCCCTCGCGGATCTGATACATCGTCTTGAACGAGGTGACGATCACGACATAGAGCGGGATGCAGAAGAACAGCGCGCAGATGGCAAGGAAGACCAGTACGGCGATCGAGCGGCCGGTTATCCGCTTCTTGCGGCGCGGGAAATAAGGCGCGCTAGTTACGGCGACTTCCGCTCCCGAAGCCTGCGGGGACAGAGCCTTGCGAAAGATCGTGAGCTCGGTCATCGCGCGCCTCCCTGCGACCGGCGCTGTTGCCAGGCGGTGAGCAGAACCAGGGGCAGGAAAATGACGGCGGTAATCAGCAGCATCATCACGGCTGCCGCCGATGCGAAGCCTAGATTGCCTTTGGCCGACAGCGCCTGGATGGTGAAATAGGCGGGCACGTAGGTGGACTGGCCAGGGCCGCCATTGGTCATGGCGACGATGACGTCATAAGCCTTGATGACGCCCAGCGAGAGCAGGATGGCGCAGGTGACGAAGGTGAACTTCATCATCGGCACGATGATCTCGGTATAGAGCTTGAACAGCCCGACACCATCGAGGCGCGCGGCACTCCATATCTCGGAATTGATGGATTTCAGCCCTGCCAGCATCAGCGCCATATAGAAGCCGGCGCTCTGCCAGACCGAGGCGAGGATGACGCCGTACATGGCGGTCTCCGGCCGTGCGAGCCAACTCGCATTGACCCAGGTAAGGCCGAGCGAATGGATGAAATGCTCCGCTCCGAGTTCCGGATTGAATATCCAGCGCCAGGCGGCGCCGGTCACGATCAGCGATATGGCGAGGGGATAGAGGAATATCGTGCGGAAGAGGCTTTCGCCGCGCTTCTCGCGATCGATCATGGCCGCCAGGACGAACCCGAAAACGATGGCCAGGGCACTGCCGAGGCCAAGAATGACGAGGTTCTGCAGCGAGATGATCCAGGCGCTGTCCTTGAACAGGCGCTCGTATTGCCGCCCCCATTCGGACCAGTCTATGGCGTATTCGGGCAGTCTGCGGCTACGGGTGAACGACAGATAGATCGTCCAGAAGATCGCGCCGATAAAAGCAACCAGGGTCACCAGCCCGGCAGGTACCAGGGCTAGTTGCGGCGACCATCGGCTCCACCGAAGGTTCATGCTCGTCCTCCCTTGCACGCGACGGCGGTTCTCCGCTCTTTCACGTTCAACTCTTGCGGGCAGTATTATCGTTAAACTAAGTTTATCCACGACAGTCCGTCAATATGCATTCGGCATCCGTGATCGGATATGACAGCGGCAGACGTGGAAGCTGATCCGAGGGGCAGGAGAAAAAGCTATGATAAATCAGTATAATATCCCGAAAATGGGCTTCGGAACCTACGACAGGAAAGGCGAGGCGGGGATCGAGGCCATGCTGGTGGCGCTCGATTGCGGCTATCGTCATCTCGATACGGCGCAGGATTACGACACTGAAAGAGAGGTGGGCCAGGCGGTGCTACGCTCGGGCCTGCCCCGACAGGATGTCTTTGTCACCACCAAGATTGCGACCGGAAACCTGGGGAAGGGGGCCTTGATCCCGTCATTACGGCAGAGCTTGGACAACCTCCAGATGGATCAATTGGACCTGACGCTCATCCACTGGCCGTCACCCAACGATGCCGTTCCGCTACCTGTTTATCTGGAACAGCTTGCCGAAGCCCAGGCCCTTGGGCTGACACGGCTGATTGGCGTTTCCAACTTCACCATCGCCTTGCTGCGGGAAGCGCAGAACATTCTGGGCGAGGTTCCCATCGCCAACAATCAGTTCGAACTCAACCCGCTGCTGCAAAACAAGAAACTGGCAAACTATTGTATAGAAAACGGAATTTCCGTTACTTGCTACCTTCCCATTGCGCGCGGCCTCCTGCGGACGGTTCCCGCCATGGTCGAGATTGCCGACCGATTGGGCGCAACGCCCGAACAGGTGGCTTTGGCCTTCGAGTTAGCCAAGGGTTATGCCGTCATCCCGACATCGAGCAAGGCCGACCGCATCAGGTCCAACTTTCTGGCAACCGAACTGACGCTGACCGATGCCGACATGGCGGCGATAGAAGCTGTCGACCGTGGTCAGCGCGTCATCAATCCGGCCTGGGGGCCAGCCTGGGACTGAACACGTTCGGGGAGTTGACAAGCTTTCCTCACAGGATAAAGCTCATAGTATTATCGTTCATATAAGGATATCTGCTCTTGGCATTGGCTTGGGGCAGCGATGGTCTGTTATCGCCGCAATGTCGGCTTGGAGGAGAGCATGAAGGGTATTACCAGCCTGGGGCACGTCGCGATCAACGTCACGAATCTCGAAAAGTCCCTGGATTATTACGTCAACAAGCTCGGCTTTCCCGAGATGCTGCGGCTCAAGCGCGATGACGGCGAAACCTGGCTCGTCTATCTGCGGATCACGGACGAGCAATATCTCGAAATCTTTCCGGGGGCCGAAAACGACCGCGCTCCGGCTAGTTGGCACACCAACGGCATGACGCATATGTGCTGGACCATCGACGATCTCGACGCGACGGTCGACCGCATCAAGGCGACCGGCATAACGCTGCTGTCGGAACCCAAGGCCGGGTTGGACGGCAATCGCCAGGCCTGGCTCGAAGACCCGGACGGCAACCGGATCGAGCTGATGGAAATGCACCCCGACTGCCTGCAGTACCAGGCGATCAGGCGGCTGCATGCCGAGGGTGTCTGAGGACGCCGCCGGCCCGCTGTTCTCCCTTGCCGCCGCTGCCTGCGCGCACTAGGCAAGGGATGACCGGCGGGCGCCAAAGGGACGAATTATGGGCAAAGCGACTGTTCGCTTGAAGGACATTGCTGATCGGACGGGCTTTTCCGTCAACACGGTCTCCCTGGCGTTGCGACAGAGCCCGCGAATCCCCGAGGAGACCAGCCAGATCATCCGCGAGGCGGCAGAGGCTCTCAACTACCTGCCCAACCAGGTCGCCAAATCCCTGGTCAGCCGTGAAACCAAGACGATAGGCCTCATCCTCACCGACATCACGAACCCGACATTGACCCAGGTCGCCCAGGCGATCGAGCTGGCATTGGCGGCGCGTGGCTATTCGACCCTCTTCGCCACCTCCAACAACGATCTTGCCGAGGAGAAGCGGGTCATCGAGATGTTCCGCTCCCGTCAGGTCGACGGCATGCTGATCTACCCGAGAAACCACCGCCAGCTGGACCACATCCAGCGCCTGCGCCGCGCCGGCCAGCCGGTCGTCCTGCTGGTTGCGGACCCCGATGCCGGAATCGATGCCGTCTGCATCGACGAACGACGCGGCGCCTATCGTGCGGTCAGGCACCTGATCGATATCGGCCACCGTCGCATCGCCATCATCGACAGCGCCAATCCTCTGGGCAATCGCGAGAAGCGCGATGGATACGTACAGGCCCTCGCCGAAGCGGGCATCGCCTTCCAGGAGCCCATGCTGGCCGATCCGCAAGGCCACACGGTCATTCGCGGATATTGGGCGATGGACCGGTTGATGAGCATGCCGAACCGACCGACGGCGGTATTCGCGGCCAACGACTCGCTCGCCATCGGCGCCCTGCGCTGGACCCAGAGAAACGGGCTGCGCGTACCGCAGGATGTTGCGATCATCGGCTTCGACAACATCGAGTTCGCCGAACACGCCGCAACGCCGATATCCTCGGTCAAGTACGAAGTGCAGATGGTCACCGATCTTGCGGTGGAGCGGCTCCTCTCACTCATCAGCGCCGGTGACCAGATGCCGGAGCCGCGAGTCACGATGATCGACCCGGAACTGATCGTGCGAGACAGCACGGCAGGTGCCGTGGGGTAGCCGTGTTGGCTGTTTGCTGGCTCGATCGAAGCCGCCCGGCGTGGCTAGGCCAGCATCTCGGCCAGAAAGTCGAACACCAGCCGTATGCGGCGGCTGGTGTGAAGTTCGGCATGCGTTGCCAGCCACACCGGGATCGGGAACGGATCGAGCTGCGGCAGCACGCGGACGATGTCGTCATGCCGCTCGGCCGCCTCACGCTGCACGACCCCGATCCCCAGCCCCTGCCGTACCATTTCGAGCGCCACCACGAAGCTGTTGGCGCTCCAGCGGAAATTCTCGGCCGAGAGCGGCAGCCCGCGCTCGTCGCGCAGCGCCGCCAACAACTCCTCGATCCTGAAGAAGCCGATGAAATCCGCCGTCGCCAGATCCGCCACCCGTTCGGGCCGGCCATGCGCCACCAGATAGGAGCGCGCAGCATAAAGATGGGCTGCGCTGTCGCGACAACGGCGGGCAACGAGGTCGGGCTGGGCAGGGCGGACATGGCGGACGGCGATATCGGCCTCGCGGCGCAGGATATCGCTCAGCCCGTTCGAGGCCACCACCTCCACGCGAATGCCCGGCGCCCGCTCGCGCAATTGCCGCAGGAGCGGGGGCAGCACATAAGCGGCGACGATGTCGCTGGCCGAAATCTTGACCAGCCCCTCCACCGATTGCGCCTGCCCCGAAGCTACGAGCGCCAGTTCCTCGGCGGCCTGCCCCATGCGCCGCACATGAACGAGCAGGTCCTTGCCCGAGGGCGTCAGCACCAGCGAGCGTCCCACGCGATCGAAGAGCAGGATGCCCAGGCTTGCTTCGAGCGCACTGACCTGCCGGCTGAGCGTCGGCTGCGTCAGCTTGAGTTCGCGCGCCGCCGCCGAGAGCGATCCCGCCTCGGCCGTAGCGAGGAATGCCCTGATGAGGTTCCAGTCCATGCCCGCTCCTTATGCGTGAATGCATAAAGCTACTGCGCTTTTCGCCAATTTATCAGCAATCCACGTATATGTAATGTGACGGCGTCAGATGGGCGGTCAAGGTTCGGCAGGATGGATACGGTGAGCACTGAGAGCCGGTTCTGGGACAGGCTGGCGGAGCGCTATTCGCGCCAGCCCATTGCCGACGAGGCGGCCTATCAGCACAAGCTGCGCGTCACGCAGGGCTATCTCGAGCCCGAGATGCAATTGTTCGAATTCGGCTGCGGCACCGGCAGTACCGCGCTCGTCCATGCTCCCTATGTCGCCCATATCCGCGCCATCGACTATTCCGAGAACATGCTGGCCATCGCGCGCGGCAAGGCCCGCGACGCGGGGATCGAAAACGTTGGCTTCGAGCAGGCCGACATTGTCAGCCTCGAGGTCCCCGACGCCAGCTATGACATGGTGCTGGGCCTCAGCATCCTCCACCTCCTCCGCGACAAGCAGGCGGTGATCGACAAGGTCACGCGCATGCTCAAGCCCGGTGGCCTTTTCGTCAGCAGCACGGCGTGCCTGGGCGACACCATGGCGATGTTCAAATACCTGGCGCCCCTCGGCAAGGCCCTGCGCCTCCTGCCGCAGCTCGATGTCATGACCACCACCGAGCTGCGGCGCAGCATCGAGCAAGGCGGGTTCGACATAGAGCAGCTCTGGCAGCCCAAGCGCGGCGCTGCCGTCTTTATTGTCGCCCGCAAGTCCGGCTAGGTCGCGCGAGCACGGGGCGGACCGACAGAGCGGACACTCGATCTGCAGGCATCATAGGGAATGTTGGCCGCTTTGAGCTCGCGCTTATAGCCGTGCCGCAGTTCATCGGTTCGGTTTGGTCTGGTTGATTGCGGTTACCGTGGTGGCCGCGATTGGAAGGCCTGTGCCGCGCAAGGCAAGCCCGCGCGGCATTTGCAGGCTCAGTCGAGCTCCATGACATTGCGCCAGGAGTATTGGGGCGCATAACCGAGCTCGCGGCGGGCCTTGTCGATGGAGAGGAGCGTGCCGTATTCGGCCAGCTCGTTGTTGACGATGGCGCCGGGGAAATACTGCTTCACCAGATCGCGGCTCGGCACGTTCATGAACGTATCCTCGGCGGTGATGAAATATTCCTGCGCGCCCTTGATGTCGGCCTCGATGGCGAGGCGGCAGGCCTGGGCGGCATCGCGCATGTCGACGTAGTTCCAGAGGTGATAGAACCGGGCCTCCGGATGCGCCCAGCTATAGCGGAACTCCTCGTACATCTCCGGGTAGCACATGTTGCCGTAGCGCAGGGACACGAAGGTCGTGTCGGTGCCCCAGAGCTGGGTCTGCTTGGCCAGCCATTCGCACATGACCTTTGAGGTGTGATACGTCGTCATCGGACGCGGATCGTCCTCCTCGACATAGGGCAACTTGGTCGGCACGGCGCGCGCTTCGGGGCGCAGGACGCCCGAGGCCCAGCCGGTCTCGGAAATGTCGCCCATGGGGCTCCCCATGATGCCGCACGAGGACGCCCAGATGACGCGGCGGACGCCCATCATCGAGGCGGCGCGGAAGATGTTGTAGGTCGAGATCATGTTGTTCTCGAACGTCGCCGAAGCCGGTCGCACGCCGGCCATGCGCGTGGCCGCCAGATGCACGATGGTATCGAAGCCTTCGACGAGTTCGGTGACTTCGCCGAAATTGCAGAGATCGGCCACGATGTGACGGCCAGGGCTGTTGGGATCGAGCTCGCGGTCTGAGGTCGTGACCCAATAGCCGGCTTCGAGGAGTTCCTTGATGATACCGGGCGCTGCAAAGCCGGCCGAGCCGGTGACCAATACGCGCCGGCCGGTGCCTGTCTTGAAATAGCTCATGTTGCATCCTGTGTAGTTGGAGGAAGGACTGGGGCATTGCGGTGCCGGTCGACGAGCAGCGCGCCCGCGATGACGAGGCACCCGCCAATGGCGAGCAGGGCAGCAGGCGCGGCGGCGTCGCCGACGATGAAGCCGAGGCCCATGAGGTAAAGGCCCGAAAGCACGGGCACGAATTCGGAAAGGCTGCGGGCGGTGCCGTAGCCGGTCGCCACGACCGAGGAGGAAAAGGCCTCGATCGAATAGGTATGCATGAAGCCGGCCACCGAGAGGCTGACGATGGTGACGGCGATGAGCCCGGCAATGGCGAACCCGATATGCTCGCCCGGCGGCAGTACGTTGAGGAATTGCAAGGTGGCGACGCTGAGGATGGTCGCCACGATCGCCCAGCCGATGAAGACTTTCGAGGCGCCGAGACGCGAGCTGAGCAGCCCGGTGGTGAAATAAGCGAGGACCATGAGCGCATAGGCGACGAGAACCGCCCAGGTGATGGCAGTGGCATCGTAGTGGCGCGCGTGGATGAGGTAGCCGGGCAGCGAGGCGACGGCGGTGCTCAGAACAATCTGGATGCCCGAGAGCAACAGCAGCACGCGCAGGAACACGCCGCTGCGCACCGGGCGCTCGACGACGGGGGCAGCGTTAGCCTTGGCAACCTCCCCGGCACGGCCGGCCATGAGGGCGAGCACGAAGCTGCCGGCGGAAATGGCGGCGGCGGTCCAGAAGGCGACGCGCCAGCCCCAGAGGACATAGGGCGAATCCGGGCCGGCCGCAGGCGCCACGGCGAGGACGAGAAGGGTCAGCAGGCTCGCGCAGATATAGGAGGCGGGCGAGCCGGTGGGCAGCATGGCGCCGACGAACCAGCGCTTTGCAGGTGGTGCGGCACGCACGAGATTGGGACCAAAGGCAACGGCCTGGCCGGCCAGGAAAATGCCGGTCAAGGCGCGCAGGCCGATGAGGAGGCCAAGGCTCCAATAGCCAACCGTTGCAAAGCCGGGAAGTAGTCCGGTGGCGACGGTGAGGATGGCGTAACCGATGGCTGAAACGGAAGCGGCCGGAACCACGCCGCCGCGATCGACCATGCGCCCGAAGAGCAGCGCGCCGATCGGCCGGCCAATGCGGCTGGCATTGAAGACCGTCAGCAGGATCGCGCCGATAGTCAGCGGATCGGCATCGCCGGGCAGGAAGTAGCCGAAGGCTGGCGCGAGCACGACCGAAGCCAGCGCTCCATCATAGGAAACGATGAAAAATCCTAGCCACCCGGCCAGGTAGGAGCGCGGTTGCATCATGGGCCGAACTGCTTGGAGATGGAGGGCCTCCAGGCGAAAGAGAGTGCCGCCTGGAGGCTCTGACCCCGGGGGAGGTCAGTTTATGTAGCTCTTCCAGAACTCATCGATCTTGGTCTTGGTATCGCCCGCGGCCATGTACCATTGCGTATTGACCGGGAGGGTGGGCACGCCATGATCCTTGACCGGCGACCATTCCTTGATCTCGTCGGTCTGAAGAGCAAAGGCTGCCTTGTTGGCGGTATCGGTGCCTTCAGCCGAGGCGTAAGCCGCCACCGCTTCCGGATGGGTGTTGAGCCACTTGAGGAACTTCCAGGCGGTTTCGGTATTGGGGCCGTTCTTGTAGACCGCCGTCCACTGGCTATAGGTCACAGCACCATCCCAGGAGACTGCGAGGTCGACATTGACGTTGCCTTCGCCCAGGATCTGCGGTGGGATGCCATTCCAGAGGAGGCCCATCACCACTTCACCGCTGCTCAGCAATTGCCGGGCCGTGGTCGAGTTGTCGTAGAACTGGGCGATGGACGGGCGGATTTTATTGAGCTCGGCAATGGCCCGGTCGACGTCGAGCGGATAGATGGCGTCAGGAGCCACGCCCGAGGCATAGGCGGCAAAGGTCAGCGCTTCGAGCGGCTGGAAATTGGGCATGAAGCGCGTGCCCGGAAAGTTCTCGACATCCATCATCTCGGCAGCGGTCGTCGGGCACTTCTCGACCTCCTTCTTGTTGCAGACGATCATGAGCGCGCCGGTTTTGGATGCGACGCCGTAGTCGCTAATGAGCCCATAATTGGCCGAGAGCTCCTGCTTGACGTCATCGGGTACCTTCTCGAGGTAGCCCGCGGCAGCGAGGGTGGCGAAGTCGCTGTCGGCGAGGGACGTCGAGATGTCCCACTGGACTTTGCCGGTCTGCTGCTGCGCCTGCATGCCGGCGACGATCTTGCCAGGCACGATGATCTGCTCGACCGCGATACCGGTATCGGCCGTGAAGGCGTCGAACACATAGGTGCGCCAATGCTCGGGTGTCTTGCCCCCATAACTGGCGACGATGAGGCTTTCGGCCAGGACGGGGCTGGCCGAAAGCAGCAGCCCCAATGCCGGCAGAATGGCTAGTTTCTTCGTTAGAGTCTTCATTTCCCTACCCTTGGTGGCAGGCGCGCGCGGCTCGCCCTGCCTGTGCGTAGTCGAGGACAGCCGGGTCCGAAGTCAGGCGGCCACCAGCGCGGCGCGCTCGATGCGCACGTCGAGCACCGTGTCGCTGCCGATCGAGAGCCCCTGCGCGAGGTGGGAATCCACCTCCGAGATGATGCGGGTGGACGAGGGGCCGTGCCGGCAGATGAGGCGCGTGGTGTCGCCCATATAGACGACGTCATCGATCCTGACCGGGACGCTGAGGCCCGACGCAGCCCCGTTCGCCGGCATGATGTCGCGCGCCCCGATCGCCAGCAGCACATCGCCATCCGGTGTGCCGGGGGCGGTCATACGGGCGGTGGTATCGAGCGCGAAGACTTCCAGAGCGCCGTCCCTGGCTTTGGCCTTGGCCGGAAAGAGCTGGTGGGCGCCGAAGAACGAGGCGACGAAGCGGTTGGCCGGGCGGGTATAGAGGGTGTGCGCCGTGTCATAGGCGCGGACCTGGCCGGATTCGAGGATGGCGACGCGATCGGAAAGCGCGAAGGCTTCCTCGCGGTTATGGGTGACGTAGACGACGCTCGGGCGCGCCTCGCGGTGGATGCGGCGGATTTCCTGCTGCATCTGGTCGCGGATTTCGCGGTCGAGAGCGCCCAGCGGCTCGTCCATCAGCAGGAGCGAGGGCTGGAAGGCGAGGGCGCGTGCCAGCGCCACGCGCTGCTGCTGGCCGCCGGAGAGCTGGTCGGGGCGGCGCCTTGCGATCTGCGGCAGGCCGATGAGTTCGAGCATTTCCTCGACGCGCTGGCGGATGCGATCCGTGGTCCAGCGGCGGCGATGGAGGCCATAGGCGACGTTCTCGAAGATCGTCATGTGCGGGAAGAGCGCGTAGTTCTGGAACACCACGCCAATACCGCGTTCGGCGGCGGAGACGCGGGAAATGTCGCGCCCGTCGAGCAGCATCGTGCCTTCGGTAAGCGGGGTGAAGCCGGCGATGAGGCTGAGCAGCGTGCTCTTGCCCGAGCCGCTGGGACCCAGCAGCGTGACGAATTCACCGGTATTGACGGTCAGCGTGCAGGATTGGACCGCAGCGACCTCGCCGTATTTCTTGGTGACACCGATAAGTTCAAGCATGGTCTTTGCCTTGGACGAAATGGGTTAGCGAGGCTGGGTTTTGCGGCGGACGATCTGGCCGACGACGACCAGCAGCATGACGAAGAGCATGAAGACGCCCGAGAGAGCCGCCACTTTCGGCTCGATGGCATAGGCGAGGGCATCGAAGATGGTCTTGGCGACCGTCGCCGTGCCGGGGCCGGCGAGGAAAACGATGAACGTCGCGTCGTTGAACGCGTGGATGAAGGCGAAGAGCGTCGAGACCGCCATGGCCGGGATGAGCAGCCGGACGGTGACGTCGAGCAGTGCCTTGAGACGCGAGGCTCCGAGCGACATGGCTACCTGGTCGAGATTGTGCGGCAGGCGGCGCAGGGCCGCTCGGACGATGAGGAACGAGGCGGGCGCCGCCACGATCGATTCCGTGAAGATGATGCCCCAGTAATTCCCGACGAGGCCGGCCTCCAGATAGATGATGTAGACGCCGACCGCATAGGCGGTGGTCGGGATCAGCATCGGGATGAGGGCGGTGAATTCGAGCGCGTCGCGATTGCGGATCTTGGCGCGTTCGAGGGCGATGGCGGCGGGTACGACCAGCAATACGGTGAGCAGCGCCGCGGGGATGCAGATGAGGAACGAGACCCAGATGGCATCGAGCCAGCGCTTCTGCGTGAAGAGGTTCTCGTAGAGCCCCAGGCCCGGACGCACCGGCGGGAAGTTGATGAACACGTCCTCGTAGAACGAATAGAGCAGCACGATCAGCGCCGGGGCGATGCAGAAGATGATCGCCAGGATCTGGATGACGCGGAACGTGGCCTGGCCGACGGTGTCCCAGCGGTTCTTGGTGAGCTGTTCGGTCATCCCAGGGCCCTTTCGAAACGTTCGCGGCCGACCACGCGGATGGCGAGGGCAACGATGCCGAGCGCCACGACCATCATGATGACCGAGGTCGCCGAGGCGCCCGGACGGTCAAAGCGCATCATCAGGTCGTCCTGGATGACCTTGGCGAGGAAAGTGGCGCGCGGCCCGCCCATGATGATGGGCGTGACGTAGAAGCCGAGCGAGAGCACGAAGACGAGGACGCCGGTGATGAAGAGGCCGGGGACCGAGAGCGGCAGGACGACCGTGCGCATCGTTGTCAGCCAGCCGGCGCCAAGGCTTTCGGCGGCCTGCAGGACGCGGTTGGGAATGGTGCTGAAGGTGACGACCAGCGGGAAGACGGCGAAGGGCAGCAGCGTATAGACCATGGCGACGATGACGGCGCCGGGCGTATAGAGCAGGCCGATAGAGGGCAGGCCGACCGAATTGAGGAGGCTGTTGAGCACCCCGTTGCGGCCGAGGATCACGATCCAGACGTAGTTCTGCACCACCGCGCTCATTGCCATCGGCATGAGGAGGCCGACCCACAGCGCCGAGCGCAGCAGGACGGACTTGGAGGTGCGCAGCGACCAGGCGATGACGAAGGCAAGGATGAGCGAAACGACCATCACGGCGGCGCTCACCCAGAGCGTGGTGCCGAGGGCCCGCAGCTTGACCGGATCGGTCATGGCGGACCAGTAGGCATCGAGATTGCCGGTGCCGAAGGATTCGATCACCAGCTTGACCATCGGATAGAAGACCAGGGCGAGGAAGCAGAGGCCGATCGGCGCCGACATCAGGGCGGCGAGCCACCCCGGCAGTTCCGGTCGCCAGGCCCGGGTCCTGGCGCCCTGCGCCTGCCGTTTGCCCGCGATACTTGCGTTCAACGTACTCTCCGTCATCGTCTGGCCTCAGACGTGATGGCGCCACGAGTGCTGCGGCTCGTAGCCGAGCTTCTCGCGAGCGCCTTGAATGGAATAAAGCGTGCCGAATTCGGGAAGGTCGTTGGCCAGCCGCGCATTGCGGAACAGCTGCGCGACGAGGTCGCGGCTGGGAACGTTCATGATGGTATCGGCGGCAGTGACGTTGAAGACCTCGCCATTGGCGGCATCGGATTCGAGCGCCAGCCGGGTGGCGGCGAAGACGTCGCGACCATCGACGTAGTTCCAGAGATTGGCGGCGCGGGCCGCCGGGTTTTCCCAGATGCGCGCGATCTGCGCGTAATCTTCGGCCTCATGGGTATAGCCGTAGCGCAGGCCGACCAGCTGCGTGCCGTTCCAGGCGCGCTGGTTGCGCACGACCTGCTCGATGGCGAGCTTGGAGAGGCCATAGGTATCGGGCAGGCGGTATTGCTCGGCTTCGCGGATCGGGAGATCGGCGGGGTGAAAATCGGGTGTCCACCAGGCGCCGGCCGTATGGGTCGATGAGGCATAGACGACCTTGCCCACGCCGAGCATCGCGGCGGCGTGGATGACGTTGAAGCTCGAAACCACATTGGAATTGAAGGTCTCGGCGTCCGTATGGACGCCGGATTTGTGGACGGCGGCGAGATGGAGGACCGCGTCGCTGCCGTTGATGACTTCGACGGCCTGCCCGAAATCGCGCAGGTCCGTAATGGTGTGCTGGCAGGGCGCTTCCGACCAGGCGGTGAGCGCGGTGGTGCGCACGTCATAACCCGCTTCAAGAAGCCGGCGCGCCAGGTTGCTGCCGATGATGCCGGGGGCGCCGGTGACCAGTAGACGTTTCTTGCTGCTTTGCATTTCTCTCCCCTCCTGATCGACCGTCAGCGGGCCCGAACCATGGCCACGGCGTCGGGCGCATGGAACGCCGGCAGCGCGCAGCCGACGCATTTGTGGGCTTCGAAGGAGACCTGCGCGCCCTCTCGGCTGATGCATTTGCAGGCGATGGCGCTCTTCTCGTAGACCTCGCCGGAGACTTCGGCCCAGCGCGCCGGATCGGTGATCGAGGGCACCTGCGGCACATAGGCGGCGCTGTTGCGCTCGCGGAAGCGGGCGAGGGCGGTGCCGCGGATCTGGTTGATGTCGGCGTGGTTGTGGCGATCGAGATATTGCTCGATCTGGTTGAGCCAGCGGCCGATGACGTCGGGGCCATCGAAATAGAGAGCCGAGACCACCTGCACCGAATAGGCGCCGAGCAGGACGCGCTCGATGACGTGCTGCCAGGTCATCACGCCGCTGCCGCTGATATAGGGCGTCCTGGTCGCCTTGCCGATGAGCGCAGTATACTTGCGGCCGAGGCCGCTGAGCTCCGGTCCAAGGAGCGGGCCGGTTTCGAGATCGTCGAACCCGGCAAAGCAGCCCGCCCCGCCATTCTCCACATCGAGGCCGCCAATGGCGCCCAGCATGTTGACGCCGCTGATGGCATCGGCGCCCGCCGCCTCGCAGGCCATGGCCACGCCCACGATATCGGGTGCACGTAGCGTCATCTTGGCGATGACGGGGATCGAGACGGCCGCCTTGACGGCCTTGGTCACGCGCGCGCTGGCGGCGGGTTCCTGACCGATGGAGAAGTCGTCGAAAAGCGAGAGGTTCTTGGGAACGTCGAGCACCAGCCCGTCATCGGGATGGCAGTTGAGATCGAGTTCGATGGCGTGGGCGCCTGCCGCCTCGAGGCGCTGGCAGGTTTCGCCCCAGACCTGGGCATTGTCCGAGCGGCCGATGACATTGACGATCAGCGGCACGTCGGTGCTCTGGCGCAGGCGCTTGAGCAGGGCTTCGGCCTGGGGCAGGGAGACTCGGGGGTCGGCCTTGCAGGTCCAGCCGGTGGCGTAGCGCCCGGCCTTGAAGCCGGACTGGCCGGCGCGGATTTCCGGCGAGATCGTCTTGGTGACGATGCTGCCGGCGCCAGCGCGCACCAGCGTCTCGATGGAGTCGGCATCGGCCGTGAGCGAGCAGGAACCAACCATCAGCGGGTTCTTGAAGGTGAGACCGGCAAAGGTCGAGGAAAGACGGGTCATGGGCGTTCGTTTCAGCTAGGCGTTCAGGACTTTGGCGATGCGATCGAAGGCTTCCGAGAGCTGCGCGGCGTCGCGGCAGATGCAGACGCGCAGGAAGCGCTTGGAGGCCTCGCCGAAGAGGTGCCCCGGAGCCAGGCCCACGCGGGCGCTCTCCAGGATGTGCCGGCAGGCGGCCTTGGCGTCGTCCTCGCCCTTGAGCGCGAAGAAGACATACATGCCGCCCTTGGGCGGGGCGCCGAACTCGGTCTGTGGAAGCGGCGCTAGCTTCTCATAGGCGAGGTCGCGGCCGACGCGGCAGCGTTCGCGGATCTCGCGCACCAGGGGCTCGCCCTGGGTGAGGGCGGCGGCGGCGCCGGCCTGGATGAACCCGGCCGTGCCGCTGTTCATGTACTGGGTCATGCCGCCCAGGGCGCCGGCGACGCTCGACGGATGGGTGAGCCAGCCGATGCGCCAGCCGGTCATCGCCCAGGCCTTCGAGAAGCTGTTGATGGCCAGCACGCGATCGCCATCCTCGGCGATCTGAAGCATGGAGGGCGCGACCTCGCCTTCGAAATAGAGGCGGGCATAGACTTCGTCCGAGAGAATCCAGATGCCGGTGCGGCGGCTGAATTCGAGGAGCGCCTTGTTCTCTTCCACGTTCGCCACCCAGCCGGCCGGATTGGAGGGAGTGGGCAGGAAAATGGCGCGGGTGCGGCTGGTGCAGCTGGCCATGAGCCGCTCGAGATCGAGCCGCCAGTCGCCGTCGCGGAAATCGAGGCCGAAGGGCACCGGCACCCCGCCCACCAATTGAATGGCGCTGCGGATATTGGGCCATTGCGGCTCGATGAAGATGACTTCGTCGCCCTTGTCGACGATGAGCTCGAGCGCCAGCAGCACGGCGTGCATGCCGCTCGGCGTCACGGTCGAGCGCTGGACCGGGATGTCCACCCCGTGCAGGCGCGTCTGGTAGTCGGAAAGCGCTGAGGTGAGGGCCGGCAGGCCCCGCATGTCGGGGACGTAGAACGTCATGCCCTGATCGAGCGCGGCCTTGGCCGCGTCACGGATGAATTGCGGCGTCACCAGGTCGCCTTCGCCGTACCAAAGCGGGATCACTCCCGAGAGCGAGGCCGCCTTGAGCGCCAGCTCTGCAATATTCTCGGTCGGCAAGTTCCGGATGTCGTCCCGAATCCCGACGAGTGGATCGTGTCCACGGGCATTGGCCCACCCTTGATTCATCAGGAACCCCCTCAGGTCGCGATAAACTGTATTCTGTTAACGCACATATCCTGGGGGTGCACAAGCGCTATTTTATACGATTCTAAAGTTCGGCTATGTGCCGGTTGGAGGGTTTGCATCCAAAGAATGTAAGTAATATATTGAAAAATAATGATATTTTTGAAATTGCAAGATGCCGCTGAACCGAAAGTGAAAAAACCGATTGCGCACATAACAGTATACTGTATTCTGCGTGCGGTTTGCAGAGGGAGGGCCGCCGTGGAGGCGAAGAAGGCGAACGAGAGTCTGAGCAGCCAGATACACTCCGAGTTGCTCCAGAAGATTCAGCGCGGCGATATCGGACCGGCCGACCGGCTAGTGGATATCGGCATCGCAAAGGAGATGGGCGTCTCCCGCATGCCGGTGCGCGAGGCGCTGCTGCGGCTGGCCAATGACGGCTATGTGGTCGGCACCACGCGAGGTTTCGTCCTGCCCACCCTCGACCGGCAGGACATTGCCGACATTTTCGAGATCCGCCGCCTCATCGAGCCGCGCGCCGCCGCCAACGCTGCCCGCGACATGAGCGAGGCCGACCACGAGCGGCTGCGCCAGGCGGTGGTCGATGCCGAAAGCGCTGTCGCGGCGGGCGATGCCGATGGGCTGGCGCTCGCCAACGTGCAATTCCGCCAGACCTGGATCGGGGCGCTGGCCAACCGGCGGCTCGCCGAAACGCTGTCGCGCTTCTCCGATCAGGTGCAGGTCGTGCGGGCCGGTACCCTTTCCCATCCCGATACGCAGCAGGTCGTCATCCAGGGACTTTATCGCCTGCGCGACGCCTATCTCGCACGTGACGCCATGGCTGCGGGGGACGCCATGAGCGACTTCCTGGCCAGCGCCCAGAGTGCCTTCTTTGCCGATCTCGACCGGCAGCATGCCGACAACGAATAGGGTTCAAATGTCTCTTTCCGCCAAGCCGCATCCGCTCAAGGGGCGCAACAAGTTCAAGCTCGGTGTCTTCTCGACCAATGCCGATGGCGGCCTTGCCATGACCACCGTGCCCGAGCGCTGGCAGGCGCGCTGGTCCGATTGCGTGACCTCCGCCCAGATCGCCGACCGTGCCGGCCTCGAATTCCTGCTGCCGATCGCCCGCTGGCGCGGCTTCGGCGGCGAGACGCAGGTGCGCGAATGGTCGTTCGAGACCTTCACCTGGGCCGCGGCCCTTGCAGCGCTGACCGAGCGCATCGGCCTCTTCATGACCGTTCACGTGCCGCTGGTGCATCCCGTCTATGCCGCCAAGGCGCTGGCGACGGTCGATCACGTCTCGGGCGGCCGCGCCGGTCTCAACATCGTCTGCGGCTGGAACCCCGACGAGTTCGGCATGTTCGGCACCCCGCTCAGCGACAAGCCCTATGCGCAGGCGCAGGAATGGATCGAGATCATCCTGCGCGCCTATGCTTCGCGCGAGCCTTTCGACTACGAGGGCGCCTACTACAATCTCAAGAGCGTGGTGAGCCGCCCGGCCAGCCTGCAGCTGCCGCGCCCGGTGACCATGAACGCCGCCTTCGGCGATCCGGGCCGCGACTATGCCGCGCGCAATTGCGACTATCTCTTCTCGACCTTCTCCAACATCGCCGACGGCCGCAAGCACGTCGAAGACGTGCGGCGCCGGGCCTCGGACCAGGGCCGGGACGTCGGCGTCTATACCGTGCTGCATGTCGTCTGCCGCGAGACGGAAGCGGAGGCGCGCGCCTATTACGATCGCTACGCGCTCGAAATGGCCGATCATGCCGCAGTCGACAACCACATGGCCAAGAAGCAGGAATTCGCCAATTCCCACGACAGCGACGCCTTCCGCAACTACAAGCAGCGCTTCGCGGGCGGGGCCGGGTCCTATCCGCTGGTCGGCACGCCCGAGCAGATCGTCGATGAAATCATCGCCATCAGCGAGCAGGGCTATGCCGGCGCGGCGCTGAGCTTCGTCAATTACACGTACGAACTGCCCTTCTTCTGCGATCGCGTCCTGCCGCTGCTGCGCCAGGCCGGCTTGCGGGTGGAATGACATGCCTCCCGTCGTCCACCCGCAGAATTTCAAGCACGCCATGCGTACTCTGGCCGGGGGCGTCACCGTCCTCGCCTCCAAGACCGCCGATGGCCAGCCCTGGGGCATAACGGCCACGGCCGTCTGCTCGCTCAGCGCCGAGCCGCCCTCGGTGCTGATCTGCGTCAACAAGACGGCGAGCCTCGCTCCGCTCGTCCAGGAGGGCGGCGCGATCAGCGTCAATATCCTCACTGCCGAGCAGGAAGCGGTGGCCCGCGCCTTCGGCGGGATGACGCCGGCCAAGGGCGCGCACCGCTTCGTCTCGGGCAATTGGGTGAATGGGACGATGGACGTCCCCGTGCTCGCCGATGCCCGTTGCGCGCTCGAATGCACGATGGTCGATGTAATGGAGCGCTTCACCCATCGCATCGCGGTTTGCCTGGTCCACGAGGTTCACCTCGGGGGCTTTGCCACCCCGGCACTCGTCTCCGATCACGGCCGTATGGTCGCACTGCCCTTCTGACCTTTCCGTTGTGGAATAAGACATGAAATCCATTCGCTCACGCATACTGGAGCGGTCGCCGGTCATCGGCACCTTCGCGGCTATCCCCCACCCCATGGCCGTCGAAATCTGCGCCCTTTCCGGCCACGACTTTCTTTGCATCGACTGGGAGCATTCCCAGATCGATCGCGGCGAGATGGAAAACCTCATCCGCGCCGCCGATGTCCATAACGTGCCTGCGCTGGTGCGCCTGCCCAGCCATGCGGCCGAGCATGTCGCCACGGTCCTTGATGCCGGTGCCGCCGGCATTCTGGTGCCGCGCGTGTCGACGGCCGAGCAAGCCCGCGAGCTCGTCGCCGCCACCCGCTATCCGCCGCTCGGCGAGCGCGGCGTCGGCCCCAGCCGCGCCAGCAATTACGGCGCGCGGCTCAGCGCCGATTTCCTCACCGCCAAGAACCGCGAAATCTGCCTCGCCGTGCAGATTGAAACCGCACAGGCCCTCAACAACATCGAGGAAATCGTCGCCGTCGATGGCATCGACCTCTTCTTCGTGGGGCCTGGCGATCTCGCCGTGTCGCTGGGCGTCCTGGGCGCGCGAAGCACGGAACTCGAACGCGCTATCGGAACCATCGCCGCCGCCGCAAGGGCCGCCGGCCGATCGATCGGAATCTTCGTCCAGGACGCAGCCGGCGCCGCCGTCTGGAAGCAACGCGGCTTCTCCACCTTCATCGTCGGCAGCGACGCCACGAGCCTGGCCGGCGCCCTGCGCGGACAGGTGATCGAATACGGCCAGGTGCCCAACAAGGCGCTTCGCGCCGACGCCTGACCAAGGGTTGAGCGTCGGTGCTTCGTATCGCCATGGGTAGCCAGCTGGATCCGGATTCGTTTGCGGAACGCTACACCAGCAGATGCCTGCGCACCTCGGGTAGGTCGAGATCGCTGGCTGGCCCGGAATGCTGGATTTCGCCGCGGTCCATGATGTAGATGTCGTCGGCGATTTCCCGGCAGAAGTCCAGATATTGCTCGACCAGCAGGATGGTCATGCCCATATGGTCGCGCAGGAATTGCAAGGCGCGGCCGATATCTTTGATGATGGAAGGCTGGATACCCTCGGTGGGCTCGTCGAGCACCAGTATCCTGGGCCTCGTAACCATGGCGCGGCCGATGGCGAGTTGCTGTTGCTGGCCGCCGGAGAGGTCGCCGCCGCGACGGTTGAGCATGGATTTGAGCACGGGAAAGAGCTCGTAGACGGCGTCCGGCACGTTGCGGTCGTGGTTGGAGATGGCGGCAAAGCCGGTCTCGAGGTTTTCGCGCACGGTGAGCAGCGGAAAGATCTCGCGGCCCTGAGGGACGTAGCCCAGGCCCAGGCGCGCGCGCTTATAGGGAGGTGCCTTGCCCAAGACGGTGTCGCCCAGCAGGATTTCGCCCTTCGCGACGGGGTTGATGCCGGTAACGGCGCGCAGCGTCGAGGACTTCCCGACGCCGTTGCGGCCCAGCACGGCGGTGATGCGGTTGGATTTGCACTCGATCGAGACGTCGCGCAGCGCCTGCGCGGCGCCATAGAAGAGGTCGATGTTGCGGATGGAAAGGGAGGTCATGAGAGGGCTCCCGCGGCGCGGCGCTGGTGGCTTGCCCTAGGCCTGCATGGATTGGGGATGGGGGTGGCACGCGCCCTCCGCGCGACCACGCCCCATCCGAGTACCCTCTCATCGGGGAGAGGGCGGACGATGCTGGGAATTCCCTCAAATTCCATCATCGTCCGAGATACCTTTCAATCACCAGCGGGTTGGCGCTCACCTGGTCGAGGCTGCCTTCGGCCAGCACCGAGCCTTCGGCAAGGCAGGTGACCCGAGAGCCGAGATCACGCACGAAGCTCATGTCGTGCTCGACGACCACGACCGAGCGAGTGGTCGCAATTTCCCTGAGCAGCTTTGCCGTCTCCACCGTTTCGGCATCCGTCATGCCGGCCACGGGCTCGTCCACGAGCAGCAGCTTGGGGTCCTGTGCCAAGAGCATGCCGACTTCAAGCCATTGCTTCTGGCCATGGCTGAGGTCGGCTGCCAGTTCGCTTTTGCGCGAAGAAAGGCGCACAATGGCGAGGATTTCCTCGATGCGGTCGGTGTCTGCCTTGCTTGCCCGATAGGCGAGGGTAGAGAATACGCCCCGCGGCTTCTTCAGGGCGAGTTCGATGTTCTCCCAGACGGTCTGGCTTTCGAATACGGTGGGCCTCTGGAACTTGCGGCCGATACCGAGGTTGGCGATGTCGGCTTCATCCAGCCGCGTGACGTCGGTGCGGCCGTCGAAGAAGACTTCGCCGTCATCCGGCCGGGTCTTGCCGGTGATGATGTCCATCATTGTCGTCTTGCCGGCGCCGTTTGGGCCGATGATGGCGAGCATCTCCGCCGGGTGGACTATGATCGATAGTTTGTTGAGTGCGCGGAAACCGTCGAAGGAGACAGTGACGCCGTTGAGGTAGAGCATGGTTCCGGTCTTATCGGTCATCGCCTACTCCGCTGGCCTGGCTTCGAGCGCTGCGGGTGCGGGCTCGGGTGGGGCGATAGGCTTGCGCCGCGCACGCCAGCCATGCAGCGTGCCGACAATGCCTCTGGGAAGGAATAGCGTCACCACCACGAAGAGCCCGCCAAGGGCGAAGAGCCAGTATTCGGGCAGGGCGCCGGTAAAGATCGTCTTGCCGAAGTTGACCAGGATTGCGCCGATGATGGGGCCCACGATCGTGCCGCGGCCGCCGACGGCGGTCCAGATCACCACCTCGATCGAGTTGGAGGGTTCGAACTCGCCCGGATTGATGATGCCGACCTGCGGCACATAGAGCGCCCCGGCAATCCCCGCCATCACGGCCGAGACCACGAAGGCGAAGAGTTTTACGTTCTCGACGCGATAGCCGAGGAAGCGTGTGCGGCTCTCGGCGTCGCGGACGGCGATCATGACCTTGCCGAGCTTGGAATTGACGATGGCCGTACAGACCAGCACCGAGAGCGCCAGCGTAATGGCGGTGGCCGCGAAGAGCCCGCCGCGCGTCGTGGCCGCCTGGATCGGCTGGCCAAGGATATCCTTGAAGTCGGTCAGGCCGTTATTGCCGCCAAGACCCATGTCGTTGCGGAAGAAGGCGAGGAGCAGGGCGTAGGTCAGCGCCTGGGTGATGATGGAAAGGTAAACGCCGGTGACGCGGCTGCGGAAGGCGAACCAGCCGAAGACGAAGGCGAGCAGGCCCGGCACCAGCACGATCATGATGGCGGCGAACCACCATTGGTCGAAGCCCAGCCAGAACCAGGGCAGTTCCTTGTAGTTGAGGAAGACCATGAAGTCGGGCAGCACGGGATTGGCATAGACGCCGCGCGCGCCGATCTGGCGCATCAGGTACATCCCCATGGCATAGCCGCCCAGCGCGAAGAAAGCCCCGTGGCCGAGCGAGAGAATGCCGCAATAGCCCCAGACGAGATCGAGCGCGAGCGCGAGGATGGCGTAGGTCAGGTACTTGCCGCTGAGCGTCACCGCATAGGTCGGCACGTGGAGTGGATTGCCGGCGGGAAGCAGCAGGTTGCCTGCCGGCACGAGAATGGCGACGGCGATGAGGATGGCGACCAGCCAGATGGCCCTGCGGTCGAGGGCGCGGAAAAGCATCTGCGTGATCATGCGCGAGCCCCCACTTGTACTTCCCCCCTTGCGGAGGAAGCTGGGAGGGGTGGGAGTCGCAACGAAAGTGCTCGCGGCCTACTCCCTTCCCAAGGGAGGTGCCGGGAGAATACGAGGGAACAGAGCTTGTCGCGAAGTCGCTTGCCACCGCTTTGGTCCGCGGGGGGCGAGGGCGCCGCGTTCAAAAGTGTAATCACATAATACGAGGTCATGCTTCCACCGCCCGGCCCTTGAGCGCGAAGAGACCGCGCGGGCGCCGCTGGATGAAGAGGATGATGAAGACAAGGATGAGAATCTTGGCAAGGACCGCGCCGGCATAGGGTTCGAGGAACTTGTTGGCGATGCCGAGGGTCAGCGCGCCCACGAACGTACCCCAGAGATTGCCCACGCCGCCGAAGACCACGACCATGAAGCTGTCGATGATGTAGCCCTGACCAAGGTTCGGCGAGACGTTGTCGATCTGGCTGAGCGCCACCCCGGCCATGCCGGCAATACCCGAGCCGAGGCCGAAGGTCATGGCATCGACGAACGGGGTGCGGATGCCCATTGCGGAAGCCATCCGCCGGTTTTGGGTGACGGCGCGCATCTGCAGGCCGAGAGCCGTGCGGTTGAGAATGCCCAGCAGCACGAAGAAGACGGCGATGGCAAAGAGCACGATCCAGAAACGGTTCCAGGTGATGGAAAGGCCGCCGATCTCGAAGGCGCCCTGCATCCAGCTGGGGCTGCCAACCTGGCGGTTGGTCGGCCCGAAGATGGTGCGCACGGCCTGCTGCAGGATGAGGGAGATACCCCAGGTCGCCAGCAGCGTTTCGAGGGGGCGGCCATAAAGCCAGCGGATGATGCCGCGCTCGATGGCGATGCCGACGAGCGCTGTCACGAGGAAAGCCAGGGGCAGGGCAATACCAAGCGAATAATCGAAGAGGCCAGGGAAGTTCTGGCGGATGACCTCCTGCACGACGAAAGTGGTGTAGGCGCCCAGCATCACCATCTCGCCGTGCGCCAGGTTGATCACGCCCATGACGCCGAAGGTGATGGCAAGGCCGATTGCCGCGAGCAGCAGGACCGAACTGAGCGACACGCCGTACCAGACGTTCTGTGCCACGTCCCACACGGCAAGATTGCGCGCGATGGTGTCGATGCCGCCCTGGATCGCGGGCTTGAGTTCGTTGGGGGCGGCGGAGAGCGCCGTCTGCAGAATGGCCTGCGCGTCGCGGTTGTTCCGCGCCGCGATGGTGGCAATGGCGGCCTGCTTGTCCGCAAGGCCGGCGTCGCTCTTGAGCGTGATGACCGCCCTGGCAGCCTCCATCGTCGCCTTGATCTGGGGATCGGTCTCCCTCTCGAGCGCCGATGTCAGCAGCTCGAGGGTGTCGGGGTCACCGTCCTTGAGGACACTCTGGGCTGCAGCGAGGCGCGTGGCGCGATCGGGGCTGAGCAGCGTGAGCTGGCCGATCGCCGTGCGGATCTTGCCGCGTAGGGCATTGTTGACCTTGATCTTCTCGGTATCCGTCGCCTCGATGGGCGCGCCGGTCAGCGGATCGAGATAGGCGTCGCCGGATTTGAGCAGGACCCGGTCATCGGCCTTCCGGGCATAGAGATTGCCCTCGCCGAGGGCAGCCAGGATGGCTGCGGCGCGTTCGTCGCCGGTGGCGGCGAGGGCCGTAACGGCGTTTCCCTTGTCGACGAAGCTGCCTTGGCTCAGGGCGTCGACGAGCGCAGGCAAGTCGGGGGCCTGGGCCTGGACAGGGGCTGCGATGAGCAGTCCCAGGAGCAGCGCCAGCAATTGCAGCAGTCTCGGAGCGGTCATGGGCATCTCGGCGGATGAGGGTGCGAAGGCAGTTGCCCGCCTTCGCGTTCGCTTGCTGAGGAAGAGTCAGCCGCTCGTGGCGGGCGCGCCGCCGCAGGTCTGCGTGGCGGTGTCGTAGTGGCCGCAGTTGATCGGGTCGGTCCAGTCGGCCTCGATGCCCTTGTCCTCGGGCAGGTAGTCGGACCAGGCGTCACCCGGGACTTCCGCATCGGACTTCCACACGACATCGAGCTGGCCATCGTCCTGGATTTCGCCGACGAAGACGGGTTTGGTGATGTGGTGGTTGGGGAGCATCTTGGCGGTGCCGCCGGTCAGGTTCGGCGTTTCCAGGCCGATAATGGCTTTGAGCACGGCGTCCGTGTCGGTGGTCCCGGCGGCTTCCACGGCCTTCACCCAGAGGTTGAAGCCGATGACGGTGGCCTCCATCGGGTCGTTGGTCGTGCGCTTGTCGTTTCCGGTATAGGCCTTCCAGGCTTTCACGAATTCCTGGTTCTCGGGCGTGTCGATCGACTGGAAGTAGTTCCAGGCGGCGAGATGTCCGACGAGCGGCTTGGTGTCGAGGCCGGCGAGTTCTTCTTCACCCACCGAGAAGGCTACGACCGGGATGTCTTCGGCTGAAACGCCCTGGTTGGCGAGTTCCTTGTAGAACGGGACGTTGGCGTCGCCGTTGACGGTCGAGACCACGGCGGTCTTCTTGCCGGCCGAGCCGAAAGCCTTGATGGCGGAGACTTCGGTCTGCCAGTCCGAGAAGCTGAACGGTGTGTAGTTGACTAGGATGTCTTCCTTGGCCACGCCCTTGTCGAGCAGGTATTGTTCGAGAATCTTGTTGGTGGTGCGCGGATAGACATAGTCGGTGCCTTCGAGCACCCAGCGCTTCACCGAGCCGCCTTCCTCGCTCATCAGGTAGTCGACGGCAGGGATGGCCTGCTGGTTGGGGGCGGCGCCGGTATAGAAGACGTTGCGCTCGGATTCCTCGCCCTCGTATTGTACCGGGTAGAAGAGGATCGAGTTCAGTTCCTTGAAGACAGGGAGCACGGACTTGCGGGACACCGAGGTCCAGCAACCGAAGACGGCGGCGACCTTGTCCACCGAGATCAGTTCGCGTGCCTTTTCGGCAAAAAGCGGCCAGTCGGAGGCCGGGTCGACAACGACGGCTTCGAGCTTCTTGCCCAGAAGACCGCCCTTCTTGTTCTGCTCGTCGACGAGGAACAGAACCGTATCCTTGAGGGTCGTTTCGGAAATCGCCATCGTGCCCGACAGCGAATGCAGCACACCGATCTTGATGGTGTCGTCGGCGGCCCAGGCCGGTGCGGCCGAGAGCGATCCAACGGTAATGGCTGCGCCCACTCCCAATGCCGCGAGTACGCGGTTCACCTCTGTCATGTTTACCTCCGGAACAATTGTTGTTTGCACCGGGAATAAAATTGCAAAGGGCGTGCCAGCGCCGGAAGACCTCCTATGATATTGAAAATACTATAAGATCAGGAACGCTTTGTCTGAATGCCAGGGCGGTTTACTGCTGAGATTGCCTAGTTTGTAAGCGCTGAGGTAGCTGCTGCTTATTCTTTAATCTGATCTACCTTGCCTTTATGGCGTCGGCGAACTTGCACAGCAAGCGCACGAGATCATCGACGTCCTCCTCCTGCCATGACGTAAAGATCGCCTTACCCATGCGATTGCGGGCGGCATCGATGCGCTCGATCATTTCCCTGCCTTTTGCCGTCGCTGTCGCCTCGCGAACTCGGCGGTCGGCAGCGCTGCCCTGCCGCGCAACGAGACCCAGGCTTTCCAGCTTCGCTACCTGGCGGCTGATCGTCGTGTAGTCGCGGCCGGTGCGATCGGCCAGATCGACCACGCCGATCGGCCCGAAACGTTCGATCCCGACAAGCAGAGGAAATAACGCCCGATCGAGCGAAATCCCCGCCGCGCGCACCATCGCCTCATCGTTCTGCGGACGGTTCATGGCGGAAACGACATCGAGCAACGCCATGTGGAATTGTCGCATGCGATCTTCGATGTGTGTATTTTGCACAGTTTTTGTTGACGTCATGACTGTCCTCAATCTATGTGTATTATGCACATAATGAAGACGTTCGAAAGGTGATTGCGATGAAGGCGGCAGTCGTGAAAGGACCGGGTCAGACGCCGGCCTATTGGGATTTCATCGAACCTGTGCCAGGCACTGGCGACAAGCTGGTGAATGTGACGGCGGCAGCTATCAGCCCGGTGGTGAGAAGCCGCGCTGCGGGCCAGCATTACAGCGCCAGCAACCAGTTTCCGTTCATTGCCGGCATAGATGGGGTTGGCCGGCTGGATGATGGCAACCGGGTTTATTTCGGCATGCCGAGGGCGCCCTTCGGCAGCATGGCCGAACGCGCCGCGGCGCCGGGCTTCCTTTGCCTGCCTCTTCCTGACGGGCTGGACGACATAACGGCCGCGGCCATCGCCAACCCCGGCACGTCATCGTGGGGCGCCCTCACCATCAGGGCCAAGCTCAGGGAAGGCGAGACGGTATTGGTCAACGGCGCCACCGGCGCCGCCGGCCGGCTGGCGGTGCAGATCGCAAGATATATGGGCGCGGCAAGGGTGATCGCAACGGGGCGCAACGCTGCTCAATTGGAGACGGTGGCGGCCGATGCGACGGTCGTTCTGACCGAGGATTGGGACGCGGTGGAAGACAGCCTCAAGACCGAAATCGCGGACGGCGTTGACGTGGTGCTCGATTATCTCTGGGGCAAGAGCGCCGAGCGCCTGTTGCTGGCAGCGGCCAAGGCCGGTCTCGATGATCGGCCTTTACGCTTCGTGCAGATCGGCTCGGTGAGCGGCGCCGACATCACGCTGCCAAGCGCAGTATTGCGCTCTACCGGGATCACGCTCATGGGCAGCGGCCTGGGAGGCATTCGGCTCGACCTCGTGGTCAAGGCGGTGAGCGAGTTCTTTGCGGCTGCCGCCGCATCCGGCTTCGGCATTGCAACCCGGCCAGTACCGCTGGCGGATGTCGAAGATGTCTGGAACGCGGATGAGGCGGGCAGGCGGACCGTGCTGACAATCGCCTGAGAATGCTACAGGCTTCGTCGCCGCCGCGCTGCGCTCGTTTCTGGCGGTTCGCGGGCAAAAGGCGCGGAAATACCGTTAAAAGGCACGGCAGGGACGATCTTATCGGCCGACATGCAGGCAAAGTAGTAAGCTGGGCACTTGCTCAACTGCGCTGCAGGGGATCATGCCCTTTTGGGCTTCCGATGGTCCGTCAGCCAACGCCCAAAGGACGGAGTATGGCGGAGAGGATGGGATTCGAACCCACGAGGACCTTTAGAGCCCTGCGCCCTTAGCAGGGGCGTGCCTTCGACCACTCGGCCACCTCTCCGGCACGGCTCGGTATAAGGAATATCGCCTGGAGTGCAAGGGGATTGTGAGCGATGCGTTGAAAAGCCGTGGATGGTCGCAAATGCTCGGGCACGGAATAGACGCTCGCCCGTGCTGATAGACCGCCGCTGGAGCCGATCGATCGCTCGGGGCGAGTAGAGCGCGGTGGAAGCCGTCAGCAATAGCGCCGGTGATGCCTGTATCTGCGTCGCTTCGCGAAACCTGATGCGCTCTTCGCATCTATTCGTGCTCGCCCTAGCAGGCAGCCCGTCAGCAGCCTCACGCGGAGGCAGATCGGGCCCGCCCAGCGCGAGCCGGGGTGGACCATGGACTGCAATCGCTGCCTGGTTGATGGGGCGATTGCGGAAGGAGCTCAGGCACAAAATCGGTGGTCGAAATCGCGCCAAAACGGCTTGCGGTTTGGGGCAGGGGTTTTAGGGTCGTTCCTACATCCGCCTGTCACACCGATCTGGTCCTTTAGGGACTCAACCAAAATGGATTGCGCAATGACTACCGAACGCCTCGGCCCCAATTCGTCTGCCCTTCTCGGCGACATGGCACGCATCGCCATGGAGGCGGGCACGCTTGCCAAAGGCGCGTTGCGTCGGTTCTCGGCGGGCGAGATGGTCCACAAGAAGCCGCGCGATTTCCAGACCGAGGCCGACGTCGCCGTCGAGGCTTTCATCGTCGGCGAACTCAAGCGCCTGCACCCGGATCACGGCATCTGGGGGGAGGAGCAGGTGGGCAACACCGAGACCGAAGCAGGCGCGCCGCGCTTCCTCATCGACCCGATCGACGGCACCACCAATTTTGCATGGGGCATCCCGCATTTCGGCATCGTCATCTCGCGCGAAGTCGGCGGCGTCATCGACAAGGGCGTCGTCTATGATTGCATGCAGGACGAATTGTTTTCCGCCGAAGCTGGGCAGGGCGCCTGGCTCAATGGCCGCCCCATCCGCGCCACCGGCAACAGCGATCCAGTGAACGCCGTGGTCGGCGCCGGCCTGCCGGTGCCTGGTCAGGTGAAGTCGGTGCCCGTCGAAACCTACCACCACGCCCTGCGCCGCCTCATGGATACCACCTCCGGCGTCCGCCGCCTCGGCTCGGCGGCGCTTTCGCTGGCCTATGTCTCCTGCGGCCGTCTTGACGGTTTCTTCGAGGACGGCCTCTCCCCGCTCGATTATGGCGCCTCCGTGCTGATCGTGCGCGAAGCCGGCGGCATCGTCACCGGCTTCAACGGCTCCCCCATTCCCGAAAGCGGCGCCATCCTCGCCGGCGGCGCAGCTATTCATCCCTGGCTGGTCGAAGGCTTCCGATACTAAGAAAGCAGAGCGGCGCCGGATGGTCATCCGGCACCGCTTTTTCTCGCAGGGTGGGATAGCTCTAGGCCATTCCGGCGATCAGCTTGCCCAGCCCTACAGGATCATCGGTGGTGATCTGATCCACCCGCAGGTCCAGCAGGCGCTTCACTGCGCCGGCGCTGGTTTCGTCCGCGCACTGGATCGTATAGGCGTCGATCCGACGACCATGATCGTGGAACGCCTTGACGATGTCGAAGCCGTTGTCGTCGGCGAACAGCACCAGCAGATAGTGCAGATAGATCATCTCGGCGCGCGGTGAATCCGCCACCGCGTTCTGCACGAAGCCGGCGAAATCGCGCGTCTGCTGCAATTCCTCGAGCTTGCCGTCATGGCAGGGGTCATAGCCCACATGCAGGCGCGGCAGCACGTTGGTGAGCGCCGTCACCGCCTCCGCGTCGCCCGAGGACAGGATCATATAGTCCTGCACAGGAGCGATGGCCGCCGCGAAAGCGGCGATGGTATCGGGGGAAAGCACGGCGATGGTCTGCTTGAAATCGAGCTGCAGCAGCGCATCCGGGTGAATGCCGCCACCTTCGAGCAGCGCCGCCAGGTCCTCCAGCAGCATCACCGGATGGCTGGTCGGATTGCCGTCATTGTCGCGCAACTTGAGCTGGCGGATTTCGGCGGACGAATGCGCCTCCACCGGACCATGGCCGGTGGTTTCGCGGTCGAGCGTTTCGTCATGCAGAACGGCAAAGCCGTTCCCGCCGTGCCGGACCAGGTCCACCTCGACGCTCGCACCCAGGCGCATGCCTTCCACGATCCGCTCGCCGGTAAATACCGGGTCCGTCAGCGTGCGGCGGCCGCGATGCCATTTGAAGAAGGTGCGGTGCCCGTTGCGCAGGCACGAAATATCACTGGACATGGAGAGCGGGCCGTGTGGCGTTGGGCTGGGAGCGGTAGAGCACGGCGTTGTCGCGGTAGAGCGCGAAGCGCTCCGGCGTGAGCCGCAGGCGGTCTTCGGAGGTCCAGCCGTGATCGGGCGACACCATGGCCTTGGCGCGCACCGGGCCGGGCAGGTCGAGATCCACGATGGCATGCGTGCCGAAATCTGTGACGCGGTGGACGGTGGCCGCATCGGGCGTCAGCGCGCCCGAAAGCGTCAGGGCCTCCGGCCGCACGGCCAGCGTGGCCTCGCCCTCGGCCACCGGCGCGCCGACGGTCACGCCGCCGCCGGTGAACATGCCGTTCCTCACCTGGCCCTCGATGAAGTTCATCGTGCCGATGAAGCCGGCGACGAACGGCGTCTGCGGCTCGCGATAGAGCACGTCCGGCCGGTCGATCTGCTCGATATGGCCGTCGCGCATGACCACGATGCGGTCGGCCAGCGCCAGTGCCTCGTCCTGGCCGTGGGTGACGAACAGCGCGGTGATCTTGAGGCGCTGCTGGATGTCCCGGACCTCTTCGCGCAGCCGCTCGCGCAGGTGCTGGTCGAGGCTGGCGAAGGGCTCGTCCAGCAGCAGGATCTTGGGTTCGAGCACCAGCGAGCGGGCCAGTGCCACACGCTGCTGCTGGCCGCCGGAAAGCTGGTTGGGCTGACGCTTGCCATAGCCGGCCAGGCCCACCAGTTCGAGCACCTGCTCGACCTTCTCGGCAATATCCTTGCGGGGCAGGCGGCGCAGCTTGAGGCCGAAGCCGATATTGCCTGCCACGGTCATGTGGCTCCACAGCGCATGGCTCTGGAACACCATGGTCGTCGGACGCCGCTCGGGCGGCAGCCGGGCCACTTCTTCGCCGTCGATCTTGATCGAGCCGCCCGATGGCGTCTCGAAGCCGCCGATCATGCGCAGCACGGTGGATTTGCCCGAGCCCGAAGGGCCGAGCAGGCAGACAAGTTCGCCATCCGCCACATCGAGCGAGAAGGTATCGACGGCCGTGGTCGTCCCGAACTTCTTGGTGACGCCGTTGATTTCGAGGCGAGCCATGGCTAGCTCCTTTTCGTCTGTGTCATGGTCAGGCGCCCAGGCCGCGGGCGAAGGCACCCTGGCCGATGATGCGGCGCACGAAGAGCAGCGCGATGAAGGACGGCACCCACAGGAGCACCGACAGCACCGCGCCATACTGCACGACCATCTGGTTGTTGATGAAGGAGATCATGAGCACCGGCATGGTGCGGATCGCCGGGGCGCCGATGAGCCAGGCGCCTTCGGTTTCATAGAACGTGCCCACGAACGAGAGCAGCACCGCCGCAAAGATCGTCGGCGCCGCCTGCGGCAGCGTGATCGACCAGAAGACGCGGGCAGGGGAGGCGCCCACGTCGCGCGCCGCCTCTTCCATGCGCCGGTCGACGCCCTGGAAGGCCGCCACCGGAATCCAGATCATGAACATCAGCGTGCCCACGAGCTGGATGAGCACCACGCCCCAGAACGTGCCGATGAGATCGAACGACAGGAAGATCGCGGCGATGGCGACGAGCAGCCCGAATTTCGGGAAGGCGTGCCCGGCCAGGAACGAGAAGAACAGCACGTTGCGGAACGGGAACTTCATGCGCGCGAAGGCATAGGCGGCCGGCAGGCAGATGATGGCCGAAACCAGCGTCACCATCGTGGTCAGCCGGATGCTGAGCCAGAGCGAATCCCACACGTCCGCGCGGCTGAGCGTGGCGTTCCAGAAGCGCAGGCCGAACTTTTGCGGAATGACCGAGGGATAGCGCCACACTTCGGTGAAGGCCCAGGTGCCCACCACGACGAGCGGCAGCACGATCACCAGCGTCAGTGCCACGGCCATGACGATGCCGGGCCAGTCGATGCGGTTGCGCGTGCGAGCGAGGGGAAGCGAGAGATTTGCCATCAGTTCGCTCCTCCGCGGTTCTTGGCGACCGAGCGCACGTAGAAGATGCCGAACAATATGCAGAAGCCGAAGGCGATCACGGCCTGCGTCGTCGCGGCCAGCGGATCGCCGACGTCGCGGAACGTGCGCTGCATGAACGGTCCCATCATTTCAGGCGCGGCCGGACCCAGCACATAGGGCAGGGTGAAGGCCGAGAAGATACCCAGCACGGCGAACGATAGCGCCACGAGGATGGAATTGCCGATGCGCGGCAGGATTATGTACCAGAAAACCTCGAGCCGGCCCGCGCCGACATCGCGCGCCGCGTCCACCGATTGCGTGGAGACGCTGCCCAGGCCGGAAAGCAGGATGAGCACGGTGAGCGGAATATGGTCCCAGACGAGGCCGATCACGGGCCCCCAGGGGGTGAGATAGGGCGAACGGATTTTCGGCAGTCCGACTGCGTTGAGCAGGATATCGACCGTCCCGTTGGGGCCGATGGTGCGAATGAACGCATAGGCCAGGATGATCGAAGGCACGAACATCGGGAAAATCGCCAGTCCCTGCACATAGGCGGGCAGCGCGCCCTTGGCGAAGCGCAGGTAGATGGCGATGGGCAGACAGATGGCCAGCAGCAGCGCCGCGGTCACCACCGTGGTCCAGAGGGTGATGTAGAGATTATCCAGGCTGTATCTGTCGGAAAAGAAGAACGCGTAGGATTCCAGAGAGAACCGCCGCCCTCCGTCAGCGCCTTCCAGCCAGAACGTGCCGATGATCGCCGAAATGATCGGCCACATGATGAGCCAGACCATAAGCAGTACGGGCGCGGCGACGAGGAGGAGGCCCAAGAGCCCCCTCCTGTTGCGACTTGTGGGCGGCGCCTCCGCCCTTTCGACGATAGTGGTCACGCGTTGCGATCGATATTGGGAGCCACGTTGCGATACCAGCCATCGTTGATGGCCTTTTCCCAATCGCCGCCCGGGAAGGTCGGGATGGACTGGGGCACGATATCGGCGAACTTCTTGCGCAGCTCGTCCGACACGTAATCCCAGGAGACGCCGGGGAAGCCGCCGAGCTCGGTCAGGATCGCGGACTGCACTTCCTCGGTGAGGAGGTAGTCGGCGAGCTTGAGCGCGGCTTCGTGGTTGGCGGCGTTGACCGGGATGGTCGCACGCGAGAAGTCGCCGCAAAGGGCGAGGTCGGTGAGCTGGACGAGGCCGGTGGTGTCCGGCAGCACGCCCTGGTCGATGGCCTGCAGGATCTGGTCGGACCAGACCGGGACCATGGTCACCACGCTCTGCGACAGCAACTGGATCGACTGGGTATTGCCCGAGGTATAGGCACCGCCTTCATAGAGCGAGGGCGCCAGTTCGTTGAGCAGGGCCCAGGCAGGGGTCAGCGTTTGTTCGCCGAATTCGGGGGTGAAGTTCGAGGTCGTGAACTTGGACGGGTCCTTGCCGTTCACCTGGTGGATGGCGCGGCGCACGAAATTGCCACCCGAACCGCCCTTGTCCGGACGGTTATAGACGAACTGGCCGGGATTGGCCTTGATCCAGGCGACCAGGTCGTCCCAGGTCTTGGGCGCGTCTTCGACCGGCAGCTTGGTAGTGTCGTAGGCCAGCAGCACCTGCGAGCCGCGATAGGGCAGGCCGAACGGGGTCTGGATGGCGAGCGGGTTGACCTTCGAATAGTTCGACAGGTTGGCCTTGGTGAAATCGGTCCACAGGCCCGCTTCGATGCCGCCGACCGGAAGGTGCGCGTCGAACGATTCATAGAAATCGGACTGCGGGTCCTTGTTGGTCTGCATAGCGGCCATGGCGCGCTCGGCGATCGCCAGCAGGCCGGAGCCGTCACCGGCGTCCACCCAATTGACGGTCAGGCCCGGATTGGCGCTCTGGAAGCCCGGAATGATCGAATTGGCCCAGAAGTCGGTGATGTTGGCATCCGAACTGGTGTAGACGTCGATCCTGTTGGCCTCGGCGAAGGCGACACGCGGCAGCAGGGTCGCGCCGGCGGCAGCGGCGCCTGCCAGGAGCAGTTCGCGGCGTTTCATGGGTGTTCTCCTCTTGTAACGGCTTTAGTGGTTCATGTGCGGCAGGGCCGCGGACGCTTTAGGCAACGCGAGGCATACGGGCTCATTGAAACCGTCCCATGACACTCATGTGACAGTTGCATATCAGCCATGTGACGATTGAATGAACACGTGATCATAGCCGATCGTCAAGGGGAGATTGGCGTTCTGTCACAACGACGATATGAAAGCAGGCGAGGATGCCCCGAAGGTGAACACGCTGACAGAGCGGAGCGGCAGGTGAGCGATAGCAGCGTGAGCGCGGACGAACTGGGGCCGGCCAATCCGGGCCCCACGGCCCTCGACGTGGCACGCGCGGCAAAAGTCTCGCGCATCATGGTGTCGCGCGCCTTCAATCCCGAGGCTTCGGTGCGCGCCGACAAGCGCCAGCATATCCTCGATGTTGCTGCCGCCCTAGGCTATCATCCCGATATGGCTGCCCGCGCCATGGTGACCCGCCGCTCAAATCTGGTGGCTTTGGTGGTGAGCACGCTCGCCAATCCCTGGGAAGCGCAGGAAATCGATGCGCTGACTGCCACCTTGCAGGAAGACGGGCTTGCCGTGCTGGTTTTCCGCATCGAGCATCATGGCCGCATGCCGCTCAATTTCGCTCATATCCGCGCCTACCGCCCCATGGCGGTCATCGCCTATATGGACGACCTCAAGCCCCACCAGCTCCGACGCGCCTTCGGCAATTCTCCCGCCATCTACCCGGTTTACGGGCCGACGCCGCCGACGGACCTGGATGAACACATGGTCGATCGCCTGCATGTCGAGCAGCACGAGGGCATTGCCAATGCGGTGCGGCTGCTCGCCGGCACCGGTCGCAAGCGGCTGTTATACGTTCGGGGCGAGGGGGCGGCCTCCGACCTGGACCGCATGGCCGCGCTCGAGGAAGCACTGGCAGCCCATTCCATCGCCTTTGAAGGCGCCATCGACGGCAATTTCGATTATGCCACCACGCGGGCCGCCCTCAATAATTACTGGCGTGGCGACCGCCTGCCGGATGCCATCTTCGCCGCCAACGACACCAGCGCCTTCGGTGCCATCGACGCCCTGCGCCATGACCTCGGCGTGCGCGTGCCTCAGGATTGCGCCGTGATCGGCTTCGACAATATTCGCGAGGCTGCCTGGCAGGCTTATGACCTGACCACGATCGGCGTCGATCTGCATGAGCGCGTACAGGCTTTGCGGCGCATGGTGGCGGCTCGCGCCGCCAGTCCGCAGGGCCGTTCGATGGTCGAAACCATCCGCGCACGGCTGGTCGTTCGCGGCAGCGTCTGATGCGGCGATCGGCGCTTTGAGAAATCTGCGGCCCTGCGCTAAACCGAGTTTATGGAAAACCGCATCCCAGGCACGCAACTGCACCGGTCGGGTCGTCTCATCCCCGATGGCCTCGATGAAAAGCTGGTCGCGAAGGTCGTCGACGTCTTCTACGCCAAGGCGCGCACGGACGATGTGATCGGCCCCGTTTTCAACGGCATCATCGCTCCGCCCGATTGGCCGGCCCATCTGGCCACCATCACCGAGTTCTGGAATTCGATGCTATTGGGCACGAACACCTATTCGGGCCGCCCGATGCCCAAACACCTGGCCATTCCCGGTCTCGCCGACCAGCATTTTGAGCGCTGGCTGCACCTCTTCCGCGGCACGGTCATGGACCTGTGCCCGCCCGACGTGGCGGCGCTCTTCATCGACAGGGCCGAGCGCATCGCGCATAGCTTCCGCCTGAGCCTGGCCATTCATCATGGCCACGACTCGACCGCCCTTGAAGTGATGCGCGCCCGTTAAGCCCCCGTGACGCGCCAGATGGTGTCGCCGACATCGTCGACCGCCAGCAGGCTTCCATCCGCCGCCAGGGCGACGCCCACGGGGCGACCGTAAGCGTGGCGCTCGTCGGCGGTGAGGAATCCGCTCAGGATATCGCGCGGCAGGCCAACCGGCTTGCCGTTCTCGAAGGCGACGAACACGAACTTGTAGCCACTCAGCGTGCTGCGGTTCCATGAACCATGCTGGCCGATGACCATGCCGTCGGGGAAGCCGGGCAGGGTGCCCGCCGGCATCCAGCAAAGGCCCAGAGAAGCCGTATGGCCGCCCAGCGCATAATCGGGGGCGATGGTCTTGGCCACCAGGTCGGCGCGCTGCGGCTGCACGCGGTTGTCCACCGTCTGGCCCCAATAGGCATAGGGCCAGCCATAGAAGCCGCCGTCCTGCACCGAGGTCAGGTAGTCGGGTGGTACTTCGTCGCCGAGCCCGTCGCGCTCGTTGACCACGGTCCACAGCACGCCAGTATTTGGCTCCCGTGCCATGCCAACGGGGTTGCGCAGGCCACCGGCGAAAATACGGCTCTTGCCCGTCGCGAGATCAAGCTCGTGAATAGCCGCGCGGTCGACTTCGACATCGAAACCCTGCTCGGCGATGTTGCTGAGCGAGCCGACGCCTACATAGAGCTTGGTGCCATCGGCCGAGGGATAGAGATTGCGCGTCCAGTGGCCGCCGGGCTTGAGGTCCATCAGCTTGCGGCCGGGCGCGGTGATGCGCGTCTGCCCCGCTTCATAGGGGAAAGCGACCACGCTATCGCTATTGCCGACATAGAAGGTATTGCCGATCAACGCCATGCCGAACGGCTGGTTGAGGCCGGAGAGGAACGTCTCGCGGATTTCCGGCACGCCGTCGCCATCGGCATCGCGCAGCAGGGTGATGCGGTTCTCGCTCTTGCGGATGGCGCCGACGCGCCGCATCACGAAATTGCGGGCCAGCACCATGAGGTCGGTGATCTTGCTCGGCAACGACGCCGATTCCGCCACCAGCACGTCGCCATTGGGCAGCACATAGGCCCAGCGCGGATGCTTGAGACCCTGCGCGAACGGCGTCACCTTGAGGCCGGCAGCCACTTTCGGGGTCTGGCCGGGAGCCCAGCCCTTGATGCCGGGCGTCTTGAGCACGGGGCGATTGCCCTGCGAGCGCGCCTGCGGAATGCTCGGTTCAGTGCCGAAAACCGGCGTTTGCTTGGAAACCTGATTGTTGCTGCGAAACAAAGGCACGTCAGGACATCTCCGGCGGATACGGAAGTGGCGGTGGGAGCGGCTTTTGTGCGGGAAATGGCAGCCAAGTGCAACATCCCACTGGCGCTACGCACATTTTTGCCGATGAAGCCGAAGAAAAGTGGCTGCCACCGCTTCCGTGGGGTTCTCCCATCGGACGCGGTGACAGCCGGGGGGCGCCGGAGGCGGGCGTCGCCAAACTGCAGGTCCGGCTGCGGAGAGCCGGACCCTGTTCCCGAAACCGGCGTCAAGCCCGACGGGTCCCGGAAATCGATGATGGCAGCAGCTTAGCGGCGCCTGTGCGCGCCGTCTTGGGGATGGGCTCAGGGTTTTGCGACAGTCAGCCGTGCGCGAGGCGCCGCATCTCGGAGGGCGTGAGCCCGAAGCGGCGGCGGAAAACCTGGTTGAACCAGGAGATGTCGCCGAACCCTGCATCGAGCGCCAGCGAGGCGATGTTGCGCTGCATCAGGCGCGGATCGGCCAGGTGCCGCCGCACGTTGTCGAGCCGGGTATTGAGCAGGTGCTCGGTAAAGCTGGTGCCTGCATCGTAGAACAGTGCGCGGATGTAACTCTCGCTCAGCTGGTGGCGGCGGGCGAGCCAGCCCGGCGACAATTCGGGGTCGGCCGCGTGGGCCGAGATATCCTTCTTGAGGGCATGCAGTCGCGCCGCCCGCAGGCTGCCCTGCGCAAGCTGCGCGCTGTCGCGACCGGCCCCAAGGGCAAGGCAGACGAGATCGACCACATGCTCCGCCATCACGGTCGCATCGGAAACCGGCACCGGATGTTCTTCGCTCAACAGCGTCCGCGCGTAGGACTCCAGCAGCCGTGACGCCGCCGTCGGCGCCAGGCTGTGCCCGAGCAGGTCGTCGAGATCGAGCAGCCGCCCGGCAAGGGCGGTGCGGGGGATGGCGAGGCTGAGGATCGTACTTTCGGTGTTGACGACAGTGGTGTCCACCCTGTCGCGCCGCACGATGTTGACGTGGCCCAGTTGCACCGCCTCGCCGCTGCCGAGCGCCCCGGTGCCGCTCACGCCCATGCCGAGATAGATCATGCCGTTCTCGTCGGCGGCGTGGGTGGCGCGTACGGGGGAGGTGGTGATGGCTGCGATATGCAGTCCCGAAAGCTCGCGGGCGCGGATGCCGACGGTAATGGGATGATCGCGCACGAAATCGAGCTGCCCTCGCACATGCGCGCCATAGACCTCCTCGGCAACGGCCTGCCGTTGCTCGGGGGCCACCGCGCTCGTCGAAAACCGCATCACAGTCATCGGGGTCGGCTCTGGGCTATGAGACGGCTTATCTTGCCATGATTTTTCAGCGCCGTAGAGAGGGTTTCGGAATCACATTCTCAACGTGGTAAGCGCCGGCTGTCGCGGCGGGGCAGGACCGCGCCTTGACAGGCCCGGCTTACGGGGAGGAATGTGCATCCGTGGACCGGCCCATGAAGGCCGCTCCGGCACACTGGAGAACGAGATGGCTACTCGATCTGTACGTGCCTACCTCCACAACGAAACCGGCATACCGCTCATCAAGGTCTCGGACGAATGCCCGCACGGCGAGTGGTCGCGGCGTGCGCCCGATCGCGTCGAGCCCTATTCGACGGCCATGATGCGGGCGCGCTCGAGCTTTCTGGGTGGAGTGGAATCCCGAGCGACCTATCAGTTCGGCAATGACGCTTCCCGGACGCTTTACATCCACTGGAACAACCCGATTTCCGGGTCGAACGCCTATCACACCAACACCAGTCCGGGCACCTATGCCTTCTGGTCGGCGCCTAACTCGGGCAGCGATCCGGTGGCGCATTTCTTCCTCCGCCCGGCGGGAAGCGTGGAGACGGATTTCCTGCCTTCGCGCGACGGCTTCAGGTTTTCGAACCATTGGGACAACGCGCCCTATACCCTGCCGCCCTTGCGCGGCACGCTGCTCGACCAGAAATACGGCAATGCCGACGACGGGCTGTGCGGCGGCATGGTGCTGACCGCACTCGATTACTTCGTCGCCGGTCAGGAGATACCCTCAACCCCGGTCGCGCCGCCCGGCGAGCAGGACCCTCTGTTCGTGCATCTGGTCAACCGGCTCTTCGACACCTTCAGCATCGACTCCGTCTCCCTGATGCTCAAGCTGATGAACCCGCTCTATCCCGATAGCGACGAGAACGTGCTGAGCACCTTCGGCCTCGCCAATGGACGGGCGGCGGTGATGGCGCATCAGGAATGGCCGCTGATCCGCGCCGATATCGATAGCGGCAAGCCGTCCCCGGTCTGCATCATCACGGTGAAGTCGCTCAATCCGGGCGACCTCGGCAAGAACCATCAGGTCCTCGCCTATGCCTATGAGGCGGATGGCCATGACATCACGCTGCACGTCTATGATCCCAACCAGCCGCTATTCGATGGCGCCTATATGAAGTTCACGGATGGCGACGTGTCCGAGCGCATCGTCGTCCACCACAACATCGCCGTCGACGGGCGCCCCATCTATTGCTTCGTGCGCATGGCGAATGCCACCAGGGCGATCCCGTTCCCAACCCAGCCGCGGCTCGGCGCGACCGAACGCCGCGCCCGCCGCGTCCAGATCGTGCGCGAGCAGCAGGAGGTCCTGGCGACCGAGCGCGTCGGGTCGGGACGTATGGTGTTTCCGGTATTCCCCGATTGCGGCGAACGGGAATTCCCCTACGTGATCGACGCCCGGAAGCTTGCCTCGAGCTTCGAAGTCGCCACGCCCTATTATCGCAATCCGGTGGTCACCTGGCGGATCAACGGTATGCAGGTGGCCGAGGGCAGCGACCGCCGGCTCGTCGTTCCGGCCGATGCCGAACGCCCCGATGGCGCGCCGTCACGCCACGGCCCCACGCCACCGTCCGGCATGGTGGTGCTCCATACGACCCTGTCTGAGAACAAGCTCAGTGTGGTCAACGAGCCGGACGACGGCAATTACGTGCTCTCGGTACAGGTCAAGGCCGAGGAGGCGGGTGATTCCGCCACCGCGACCAGCCGTTCGACGACCTGCGATATCGCAGGGCTTCTAACCACCGTCGAGGGGCTGCGCGAAGCGAACGCGGCATGCTGGAAAGACTATCTCGATCGCCACCGCGCCGGACCCATGGCCCCGGGCGCCGTAGCCGACGCGCTCTATGCGCAGCTCGGTCGCCCGCCTGACCCGCTATGGGACCCCGATCCGACCGCGCTGGAGATCGGTGCGCTGGTGGCTCAGGCAGACCCTCTCATTGTCCAGGTCGATGCCTGGCGGCTGGAACTGTCGGCGCCGGGTGCCCAGCAGGGACATCAGGGGACGGGCCTCGGGCATGGCGGGTTGGGCGCGGTGATTCACCGGCAGGGCACGACCATCGACACCACCACGCTCGATGCCACCGCACTCGCCGATCAACTCCGCCGGGGCATAAGGATCGATCGGCCCCTATAGCCAAAAGAAAACGCCGGGGTGCAGGGCACTCCGGCGTCGAACGGTCAGGGAGGAAGAAGGCTCAGGCCTCCTGGATCGCCGAAAGCTTCCAGTCGCCGCCGCGGGGCCGCACGAAAGTCCACAATTCGGTCGCCTCGCTGGCCCTCTCCGCGTCGCCATCGACCACGCGGCCGCTATTGCGGTCGCGGGTGAAGTCGAGCGAGGAATAACGCAGCGCCGCCGTCGCGTATTCATTGCCGCCCTCGCGCCAGGCTTCCGAAATGTCGCCCTGGAGGAGCTTGACGTCGGATACCTCGTTCTTGAGGCCATTGCTGGCATTGTTGCCCAGCTCCTCGGAGAGGTAGCCCATCATCTCGGGCGTCGTCAGGCTGCGCAAAGCCGCATAGTTTTCCTGCGAATAGGCGGTCTGCACCCGCGCCAGCATGGATTCGAAGCTTTCGAGGTCCTGCTGGCTGATGCCGATTTCGTCCGACGGAGCATCGCGGCGCGCCTGCTGCTGCTGGCGGCCACCCATGGAGGCACCAAGCCCGCCAAGCGGATTGCTGCGCGGCTGGTAGCCGTCGCTGCTGCCCTCATAGGAATAGGCATTGGGGCCGCCGGCCGATGCCGGACGCTGGCTGCCGCGGAAAAAGCGCATGGCCAGCCAGACGAGGCCGCCGATGATCGCCACCTGCGCAACAAGCGCCAGCATGCCACCGAACCCGCCGAAACCAGCGCCGAACAGCATGCCGAGCAGGCCGCCGAACATCAGCCCGCGGAACAGCGAGCCGCCGAAGCCGCTCATGAACCCGCCGCGCGGCTGCGCCACGCCCGCTGCCGGGTTGGCAGCGCTGGTGCCCGGATTGGGCGTCATGGAACGCTGCACCGGCTGGGTGACGTTGGGTGCGGTATTGGTCGGCGCCGGCATCTGGAAGGTGCGCGTGCCACGGCTGCCGAAGCTGCCGCCCCGCCGGGCCTCAGCCGTATCCACCGTCGCCATGGAAAACACCACGGCAAGGGCGGCGAACAAACTGAAAAGCCGGAAGCCCCGGGAAGCGAACATCGATTAAACCCTTCGAGAAATAGAAAACTCCCGGCGCATATAGGAAATGCGAGCCGGGAGTTTTAGAGGTCGGCGCTGTTTTTGCGCGACGATCAGGCCCAGTATTTGGCCAGCGTCGCCGGCGTATGCATGTTACCGTAGAGATATTGCCAGAACTCGGCGCGGCGCTCGCGCGGCACGGTCTTCCACACCTCATGGACGGCGACATCGCCGCACCAATAGGCATAGACGAACGGAGCGCGCAGGCCGTGACGCAGGAAGGCGAGGCGCGAAGTAACCGTGCCCACTTCCTGATAACCCGCCTCGGCGATGCCCGGCGCGATCTCCTCGATCGACTTGCCTTCAGCATGGTGCAGCCAGGCGGCGTTGCAACGCAGCGCGCTGCGCAGGCGCTGGATGGCGACGCCTAGCTCGTCGGCGGGCGTCTCCACCCAATCGAGGAAGAACATGCCATTGTCGGCAATGCCCTCGAACAGCGCGCTCGATGCCGAACTGGTGACCACCTGCGCCCCGTCGAGCGACATGGAGCCGTCCGCGACATATTTCTGGCGCAGCGCCAGATGCACGAGATGGCCCGGAAAGGCCTCGTGCGTGGCCAGGTGCTTGAGTGAAAACGGCGTGTAGGGAAAGTCCAGGTTCAGCAGCACCTGGCGGTTGGGGTAGTCGCAATAGGCCGAGAACGGCACCTGCGATACGCCCACCGGCTCCAGCCAGTCGCTCTCCATCTGGTACATGGTCGCATTGACCCGCTCGCGGGCTTCCGCCTGGAGCGCGCCCAGCATTTCGAGCACCTTGTCGGCGGGCACGCGCACATCGGCTTCCCAGCGGCGTACATCCTCGGAAAGCGAACCGCTGTCATAACCGATCTCGGTCAGCTTCTCGCGGATAGTGGCGTGGTAGCCATCGAGGATCGACTGGTCGACCATCTGCGTGTCGACGCGGATCTGCCGCCGCAGGCGATCGGCGAAGGAAATCTCCTTCTCCTCGAACGTGGTGACGAGCGCCTTGAGCGAGTCGATCATCTCCGACACGTAGTCACGGCGCAGGTCGCTCTCGGCTTCGCCGGGCACGCGGGCGAGCAGGGCGTCGAGTTCATCCTGGGCATGCGCGTAGTCGCGCAGCTCCCTGGGAGTGACTTCGGCGACCGCGACCGGGATCAGGCCTTCCTTGTCGAGGAAGCCATCGCTGCGCGGGGTCGAGCGGTAGAGCTTGTCGATGCCGGCGGTGAGGGCGGCCAGTTCGTTTCCGAGCTTCATGTTCGTATCTCTCAGAGGGTGTTCTTGGAGAAGCGGCCATTGGCCATGATGGCGCTCATGCGGGCGCCATCGCCCATGAGCACCGAAATGTCGGTGAGCGGATCGCCATCGACGACGAGCAGGTCCGCATGGGCGCCCTCGGCGATGACGCCGATCTTGCCTTCCATCTGGCAGAGCCGGGCACCGATGGTCGTGGCCGAGCGGATGATCTCGGCGGGGGTGAGCACCTTGGCCAGCAGCTCGAACTCCATGCAGTGATAGGAGCGCAGCTCGCCGAGGAGGTCGGAGCCGAAGGCCATGGGCAGGCCGGCATCGCGCATGATTTCGAGCGACTTGAGCCCGCCGTTACGGACGGTGTCGATCTTGGCGAACTCGGTCTCGCCGAACCCGAAGCGCTTGCCCTCCAGATGCAGGGCTTCGTAGGCAACCAGCGTCGGCACGGCGATGCAGCCCTTGTCGGCCGCGATCTTCGCCGTCTCGGGGGTGATCAGGTTGCAGTGTTCGAGCGAGTGCACGCCAAGCTCGGCGCAGCGGCGGATGGCGGCGTCGGTATAGACGTGGGCGGAAACGTAGATGCCGGCATTCTCGGCTTCCTCGACAATGGCGAGGATCTCGTCACGCGAGAACTGAATGGATTCGATCGGGTCGTTCGGCGAGGACACGCCGCCATTGGCCATGATCTTGATGAACTTCGCGCCGCCCTTGATCATCTCGCGGGCGACCTTGCGGCAATCATCGACGCCATCGACGATATAGCCCATCGAGCCGAGGCGCTCATGCATCATGGTCGGGCGGTCGTCGGTGCGCGGGCGGAGGTCCGCGTGGCCGCCGGTGGTGGTGAGACCCTTGCCGCAGATGACGAGGCGGGGGCCGTCGATGAGGCCTTCATCGACGCCCTGGACGAGGCCGATATCGGCGCCGCCGAGATCACGCAGCGTCGTGAAGCCGCGCTGGAGCGCTTCTTCCATGACGCGCGCCGAGCGCAGGGCCGCCAGCGAGGTCGGGGCGATGATATTGGCCCAGAGGTTGAGCGTCTCGGCGACGACGTGCACGTGACAGTCGATAAGGCCGGGCATCAGCGTCTTGCCCTTGAGGTCGATTTTTTCAGCGTCGGCGGAGAGGTTCTGGCCCACGGCACGGATGGTGCCATCCTGAATCAAAACATCAAGTCCTTCACGCAAAACGCCAGCTTCGGCATCCAGCACCCGGCCGCCGGTAAAGAGAGTGGATGACATTTTTCACCTAAGGGATTGAGGGGATTCAGGGATGTTAGTTCGTGCTTGGGCATTTGTGGCTCACCCCCCTCCCAACCTCCCCCGCAAGGGGGGAGGTGCCTATCGAGGTTTTGGGGCGCTCCGTTTACAAGCAACTGGATCGGAACACCTCCCCCCTTGCGGGGGAGGCCGGGAGGGGGGTGAGCCAAACTCACCGGTGGTGACACGCCGCCAGCCGCCCGCCCGCGCGTGGGGTCAACTCCGGCTCCGTCGTCTTGCACACATCCGTCGCCAGCGGGCAGCGCGTATGGAACGCGCATCCGCTCGGCTTGTTGGTCGCGCTCGGAATGTCGTCGTTGCGCGCCTCGAACTTGTGCCGGTTGCGCGGGTCGAGCGAAGGCGCCGACTTCATCAGGAGTTCGGAATAGGGGTGGATCGGGTTGGCGAAGATCTCGGTCTTGGGCGCACGTTCGACGATCTTGCCCAGATACATCACCGCCACTTCATCGGAGATGTGCTCCACCACGCCAAGGTCGTGGGAGATGAAGAGGTAGGAGACGCCGAGGTCGCGCTGGAGGTCGGCCAGCAGGTTGAGGATCTGCGCCTGTACCGACACGTCGAGCGCCGAGACCGGCTCGTCGCAGACGATGATGTCTGGCTTCAGCGCCAGCGCACGGGCAATACCGATACGCTGGCGCTGGCCTCCAGAGAACTGGTGGGCGAAATTGTTGGCCTGGTCGGGGCGCAGGCCCACGCGGGCCATGAGCTCGGCCACGCGCTCCTTGCGCTCGGCCATGGTGCCGACGTTGTGGATGTCGAGCGGCGCGCGGATGATCTCGGCGACGCGCTGGCGCGGGTTGAGCGAGGAGAACGGGTCCTGGAACACGATCTGCATGCGCTTGCGATAGCTGCGCAAGGTCGCGCCGCGGAAGCTGCCGACCTGCTGGCCGTCAAAGCTCACCGAGCCTTCGGTAGCCTTGACGAGGCCCATGAGCGCTAGGCCGGTCGTGGACTTGCCGCAACCGCTTTCGCCTACCAGGCTCAGCGTCTGGCCGCGACCGATGGAGAAGTCGACACCGTCGACGGCCTTGACCGAGCCAACCTGACGCTGGAGGACGCCCCTGCGGATGGGGAAGTGAACCTTGAGGCCGTGGACCTCGAGCAGGGGAGCGTTGGCTTCAGACATTGTCGTGGTCCCAGCAGGCGGCGAAATGGCCGGGCGATTTTTCTACGAAAGGCGGGCGTTCTTCGAGGCAGCGCGCCGAAGCGCCCGGGCAGCGGGGCGCGAAGGCGCAGCCCTTGGGCAGGTTCCAGATCGGCGGCACCGTGCCCGGAATGTCGGTCAGGCGCTCGGCGCTCTGGCCACGGGGAATGGCGCCCATGAGGCCGCGCGTATAGGGATGGATCGGGTTGTCGAAGAGTTCGGTGACCGAAGCCTCCTCGACCTTGCGACCGGCATACATGACGATGACGCGGTCGGCGACTTCCGCCACGACGCCAAGGTCGTGGGTGATGAGCACCTGGGCTGTGCCGAGGCGCGTCTGCAGGTCCTTGATGAGGCCGAGGATCTGCGCCTGGATGGTCACGTCGAGCGCGGTAGTCGGCTCGTCGGCCACGATGATGCGCGGCTCGCAGGCAAGCGCCAGTGCGATCATGGCGCGCTGGCGCATGCCGCCCGAGAGTTCGTGCGGGTATTGGGTGGCGCGGCGCGCCGGGTCGGGCATCTGCACGAGCTTCAAGACTTCGACGGCGCGGGCCCAAGCCTGCTTCTTGCCGACCTTGCGATGCTGGCGCACGCCCTCGGCGATCTGCTCGCCGATCGTGAGCACGGGATTGAGGGCGGTCAGCGGCTCCTGGAAGATCATGGCGATCTTCTCGCCGCGATAGTCTTCCACCTGATGCTGGCCCATGGCCAGGAAGTCCTGGCCATCGATCTCGATCTTGCCCGCCGCCACAGACGCTGCCTCAGGGAGGAGGCGAAGCAGCGCCAGTGCGGTCATGGACTTGCCGCATCCGGACTCTCCGACAATGCAGACGGTTTCGCCGGCGGCGACGGACAAGGCCATGTCGGAAACCACGTCAAACGCGCCGTTCTCGCTGACGATGCGGACATTCAGTCCTTCGACGGCGAGCACAGGGGCCCGATCCTGATTTTGGATTTGAGCTGTCATTGGCGTGGTTCCGTATTCGAGTGTCAGTCGGTCGAGCCTTCGAGGTTGCCGACCATGAAGCCGTAGTCGCCGGCTTCAACGACGTTGCGCGTCAGGTGCTGCATGATCATCACGCCGTTCTCGAACGGGGTGGGGATCTCTTCGATCACTTCGAAGTCGTAAGGGCTCACGACGCGGCCGAGAAGCTGGCCGCCCTTGATGACTTCGCCATTGGCCGGGCAGAGGGGCTCGAGCCAGCCGCCGTGCTTCGGACGAATGCCGGCCAGTTCGGTGACCACGATCTGCTTCGGGTTCGGCTGCACCGCGCCCTCGATGACGCCGAGATGGCGCAACATGTTGAGGAGGCCGTTGACGGTGCGCTTGACATAGGGGCCCTGGTCGACGATGCCGCCGCCCAGTTCCACGGTCACCACCTTGGTGCCGTGGCGATCCATCGTCACCGACTTGGTGGTGCCGGCATAGACGGTGCCGGCCTTGCCCTCGACCGGACGATAGAGGCACTTGGAGCCGAAGGCGCGCGACAGCGGCTCGTCGTTCCAGATGTAGACATAGTCGACGGTCGGGCGGTCGGTGCCCGAGTGCAGGTCGATATGGTAGTCGAGCTCGTTGAAATAATGGTTGGCCAGCGCGTCGGCGAGCTGCTGGGTGTAGTTGCCGCGCGGATCGCCGGGGAACTCGCGGTTGAGGTTCAGCTCATCGAGCGGGGTGAAGCGGTGGTTGACTGCGAAGGCGCGCGGGTTGGCAACCGGCAGCAGCAGGATACGGCCCTTGAGCGGCAGGTCCTTGATGGCGCGGAAGAGTTCGAGCACTGCCTGCGAACCGGCATTTTCGTTGCCGTGGATCGAACCGGAAATGCCGATGGTCGGGCCATCCTGCTCACCAACCAGCTCATGGACGAAAAGCAGGGCGTCGCTGCCATCCGCATGGGTGGTGAACTTGTGCCGCAACTTGTTGATTGCCTTGACCATTGTGTAGTCCTTTTTCAGTCAAATTTTATCGTTTGGCGGGGCCGCCGCGCGACAGCTGGCGGGGGTCCAGGATGTCGCGCAGGCCGTCGCCGAGGAGGTTGAATCCGAGCACGGTGATCATGATCGTCGCGCCCGAAACGATTGCCAGCCACGGCTCGTCACGCATGAAGCGCGTGCCGTAGGCGAGGGTCCAGCCCCAGGTCGGGGTCGGGGGAGGAAGGCCGAAGCCGAGGAAGGAGAGGGCGGATTCCGCGATGATCGCGGTGCCCAGACCGAGCGAGGCCAGCACGATGATCGGGCCCAGCGCGTTCGGCAGGATTTCCTTGAAGATGATCCGCGCCGGATTGGCGCCGAGCGCCTTGGCGGCCTGCACGTAGTTCTGTTCGCGCAGCACGAGGGTCGTCGAACGGACGACGCGGGCATACTCGGTCCAGAACACGATGACGAGCGCGATGGCGACATTGGCGATGCCCGGGCCCATCACCGCCACGATGGCGAGCGAGAGCACGATGGCCGGAAAGCCGAGGAAGATGTCGGTGATGCGCATCAGGAGCAGGTCGACCCAGCCGCCGAAATAGCCGGCAACGAGGCCCACGGTGGTACCGATGATGGCCGCGCCGCCGACCGACATGATGGCGATCGAGAGCGAGACCTGCGCGCCATAGACCAGACGCGACCAGAGATCGCGGCCGAAATTGTCCGTGCCCAGCCAGTGGGCGGCGCTCGGCCAGGCGAAGCGGTTGCGCATGTCCATCTGCTCGACGCCATGGGTCGCCACATAGGGGGCGAGCAAAGCGAGGAGCACGATGGCGAGCGTGATGAGCGCGCCGATGACCAGCGAGGAATTGCGGAAGATACGAGGTACGCGCATGGCTATCACCCGAGCCTGATGCGCGGATCGACCGCGGCATAGAGGAGATCAACGACGAGGTTCACCAGCGCGAAGATGATCGCGAAGGTGAGGACGATACCCTGGATCAGCGGCAGGTCGCGCTGCGAGATGGCCGAGATCGTGAGCTGGCCGAGGCCGGGCCAGGCAAAGATGCTTTCGGTCAGCACCGCACCACCGAGCAGGGCGCCGAAGCGTAGGCCGATGACCGAGAGCACGGGCAGCAGCGCGTTGCGCAGAGCATGGCGGATAACGACGCGCGGTCGGCGCAGGCCCTTGGCATAGGCGGTGCGGACGAAGTCCTCGCGCAGCACTTCGAGCATCGAGGTGCGGACCAGGCGGCTGATGATGGCGGCCGAGTTCACTGCCAGCGCCAGGGCGGGCAGGATGATGTGCGCCAGGGAATCCCAGAGCACCTGCGGCTTGCCGGTAAGGGCCATCCAGAGCGCCGAGGGCAGGGGCTCGCCGCGACCGATGGAGGGCAGCCAGCCGAGCTGGACGGCGAAGAACAGCATGAGCAGGAGGCTGAGCCAGTAGACCGGCATCGAGACGCCGAGCTGGGCGAAGAGCATGGCGACGGTATCGACCCAGGTGCCCTGCTTCATGGCGGCGATGACGCCGAGCGCCATCCCGATGATGGTGGCGAGGACGAGGGCGACCACAGCCAACTCGACCGTCGCGCCCAGGCGGCTCATGATGATTTCGGAGACCGGCAGGTTCTGGAAGATCGAGCGGCCCATGTCTCCGTGGAGCAGGGCGGCAAAATAGTCCCAGAGCCGGATGTACCAGGGATTGTCGAGGCCGAGGGCCGACCGCAGGTTGGCGATGGCGTCGGGCGAGGCTTCCTGGCCGAGCAGCACGGCCGCCGGATCGCCGGGGATCAGCAGCAGCAGGCCGAACGTCACCACCACCATCCCGATGGCCATCGGGATGAGCAGCAGCAGGCGTCGTGTCACGTAAGCAATCATGCGATGACGATCTCTTCGAGCTTGCGCGGATATTTCGTGAGGCTATTCGGCCCCGTTTCGGTGACATGGACGGTGTCTGCGATGCGGAAGCCGCCAAGGCCGGGCACGTAGAGCGCCGGCTCGGTCGAGCAGACCATGTTGGGCAGGAGCACGGTCTGGTCGCCCCCTTCCACCCATGGCGGCTCATGGAACATCACGCCCATGCCGTGACCGACGCGGTGCAGGCAATATTCGCCCATGCCGCTGTCGCGGATATAGGCGAGGGCGAGGTTGTCGGCCGACGCGCAGGTCTTGCCCGCGATGAGAGCCTCGGTCGCCATCTGCTGAGCTTCGTAGGCGACGGTGTAGAACCGCGCCTGATCGGGGCTGGGCTCACCCAGGATGAAGGTGCGCTCGCTCTCGGCGGCGCGGCCGCCGACACGGCAGCCCAGCGAGAGCATGAAGCTCTCGCCCTTCTCGAAACGACGGGCGGAGGGCATGCCATGCGGATAGGCGGAGTTGAGGCCGCCATAGACGAGGCCGCCCGAAATGCCCTGCACGAACATGATGTCCTCATGCTCGGTATTCATCACATCGAGCGCATGGCGCATGATGTGGCTCTCGACCTCGATCTCGGTCGGCATCAGGCCGCCTGAGCGGAAGGCCTCGGAGATCATGGCGACGCCGGCGGCGACCATGCTGTCGGAAATCCGCGCAGCTTCCTGCTGCAGCACGATTTCTTCCGGATACTTGGTGAGGCGCATCGTCGAGACGATGCTGCTCGGCTTGACCCTGGCATTGGGGAAGGCCGCCGCGATCTGCGGCGCGCGGGCCATCGAAATGCCGGCGCTGTGGCCGATCGTGCCGGTGACGTTGCCAAGGGCGCGCGCCAGCACGTCGAACGGCTTGTCGATGCCGGGAAACTCGAAATAGACCACCGGCTCGGCAGCGACGTGCTGCTTGGCGCAATGGGTGCGCTCGAGTTCGGGGATGAGGAGCAGGGCCTTGTCCTGCGTCAGCGCGAAGACGACGGGGCGCTCGGTCGTATAGTGCGAGAAGCCGGTCGTGTAGATCACGTCGTCATTGCTATCGAGCAGCAATACGTCGATGCCGGCCTCGGCCATGCGGGCACGGATGTCGCGGTGCACGCGGGCGTAATAGTCTGCGCTCAGGCGCTGCTTGAAAGTCATGACAGGCTCGGAAAATAACAAAAAAGGTGGCCGGCGCGTTTGGGCCCGCGCCGGCCTTTCACAGCAGGATTAGTCCTTGTAGCCGATCAGGCCGCGGAGATTTCCGCGTGGGGTGGCCTGAACTTCCACCGGGATGTCCTTGCTGTAGAACAGCTGGTAGCCCTGGTCGGACACGATGTAATAGGGCAGGTCGGACGCCAGAATCTTGGCGGCTTCCTGATAGTCGGCAGCGCGGGCAGCCTGGTCGGTATCGGTGCGGCCCTTCTGGAGCAGTTCATCGATCTGCGGGTTGGAGTAGCCGCCCCAGTTGTTCGATCCGCCGGTGGTGAACTGGTTGAACATCAGGCGATCGGGATCGACGATGTTGAGCCAGCCGAGCAGCGCGATCTGGTGCTTGCCCTGCTGCACGTAATTGGTCGAGAACGACGGCCAATCCGTAATCTGCGCCTGCGCGTCGACACCGGCCGACTGCATGATGGCCTGAATGAACTCGATCGACTGCACGCGGTTCGGGTCTTCGCTATGCGTGGACAGGACCACGGTCAGCTTGTTGCCGTCCTTGTCGAGAATGCCGTCGCCGTTGCTGTCGGTCCAGCCTTCCTCGGCGAAGAGCTTCTTGGCGCCTTCCACGTCGAACGTCGGCTGCTTGATGTCGGGCGAGTAGGCCCAGGAGGACGGCAGGATGACCGAGTGGGCCACCTGATCCACGCCCTGATAGATGTCGTTCACGATGGTGTCCTGGTCGATCAGCATCGAGAACGCCTGACGCATCTTGGCGTCGGACAGGATCGGGTCCTTGGTGTTGTAGTTGATATAGGTGACACCCAGGCCGGGCTCGATGACGTTGCCGAAGCGGGCGTCGGCGGCCAGGCGGGTGATGTCCTGCGGCGAGAGCGGGGACTGGATGACGTCGAGATCGCCCGCCTCGAAGGCCTGCGCACGGGCGCTGTTGTCGCCGATGATCTTCATCGTGACCTTCGCCATCTTCGGCTGCTCGCCCCAGAAATTGGGGTTGGCTTCAAGCTGGAGTTCGCTGCCGCGATTCCAGGCGGCCAGCTTCATCGGGCCGGCGCCGAGCGGTTCGGCGCCGATGTCCTTGCCTCCCTCGACGGCGGCTTTCGAGACGATGCCCATGTCGAGATAGGAAAGCAGCGGGGCGTAGGGCGCCGAAAGGGTGAACTTGACCGTCTGCGCATCGACGGCTTCCACCTTGGCGATCGGCGTGAACAGGCCGCGCTGCGGCGCATTGAGGGCAGGGTCGATGAGCGTGGTATAGGTGAAGACCACGTCATCGGCTGTCAGCGGCGAGCCGTCCGAGAACTTCAGGTCCGGGCGCAGCTTGAACACCCAGGTCGTCGGATCGGGCGTCTCCCAGCTTTCCGCCAGGTCAGGCACGGCAGCCAGGTTCGGCGTGATATGGACTAGGCCGGAATAGATCAGGTCGATGGCGCGCGAGGACGTCGTGTCGCGCGACAGGCGCGGATCGAGCGTGCCTGCATCTACGTCCATGCCCACCACCAGCGTATCGGCAGCATTCTGGGCGAAGGCCGGGACGGCGGTTCCGGCCATGGTGAGCGCCAGGATGGCGGCACTCGTCGTCAAAAGCAGCTTGTTCATATTTCTTCCCTTGCTGTGTTTTCAGGCCTCGGACCTTGCTTCCGTCCGAGTTGCTGAGACGTCCTCCGGCTCCCCCGCGTCCCCGCCCGCCTTGGAGCGGCGCAGATGGGCGAGATAGGGAACCAGAACGTTTTCGAGAGCGCCCTGATCGGGCGAATGGCGGTATTCGAAGCAGCGCATGCCCGGCCGCGCCAGGCTGGCCACCTCGTCGGCGCCGGTGGCATAGATCACCACCTCGCAGGCCGCGATGGTTTCATTGAGGTCAGGTGCTGACGACCATGTGACCCGGATATCGGCGACATGCGGCGCGAATTCGCGGATCGAGGGGCGCATGATAGCGATGAAGTCCTTGAAGTGCGTCACCGCAGCGACTTTCGTGCGCGGGTCGAGGCTGGCGAGCGCCTGCCGGGTCTTTTCGGACGGGATGAAGCGCAGCGCGAGTAGCCGCGCGTCGGGCACCAGCGCCTGCACTTCCATTTCCCGATGCACGAAGGTCAGCACTACGGCCGCTTCCGTGCAGATTCGGCGCGCCTCGGGCGAGGTCTTGAGTTGTTCGAGCATGACCATGCGCACCTGGTCATCGGCCGCGAGCACGCGCTCGATCTCGGCGACATAGTCCTTGGTGGGACCGGGGAAGAGGCCGACAAAGACGATATCGAGTCCGGAACGAGGCCGGCGCATCTGCACCTGTGCGCTCACCATCGAGAGCAGCGCCGTGGCCGAGATGCCCAGATGTTCGGCCTTGCCGATCAGCAGGTCGATATCGGCGCGCAGCGCAGCAACCGCCTGATCCTGCTGCAACCGGGCATGCGGATCGCGTGCCGTAAACGCGCCCAGTCCTCGCTTCATTTCGATCAGGCCGGCATCGCGCAGGTCCTGATAGACTTGAGCGACCGTCATCGGCGCGATGCTGAGGTCGGCGGCAAGCTGGCGTACCGAAGGCAGCCGCGTGCCATAGGCCATATCGCCATGGGACAGGATGTAGCTCAGCAACCCATGCAACTGCGTGCTCACGGGAACGGGCAGCGACTTGTCTATCGATGTGGCGTCCAGCGGGAACATGTTGAACATGGTGTTCTAGCCATTCAGTACACCTAGACCGTAACAGGTGTTACAGAACGTGCAAGAGGGTAGCGCAAAAAATGCCCATCTATGGGAAGTGCGCATAAACTGAGCGGAAAAGTTAATGTCTGGAAACCATTGGACAGGCGTGTTCGTCCACTAAACCGGTTTCCAAGTGCGCTGCGTTGCGTTAACGAGGCGGGATCACATAAGTCGAACCCGCGCAGGAGGTGTACTAATGGACTATGTCAACCTTGGACGAACGGGTCTGAAAATCTCGCGGCTCGCACTCGGATGCATGACTTTCGGGTCGCCGAACTGGGCCAAGTGGGTGCTCGATGAAGCGGGCGCCCGCCCGATCATCGAGAAGGCCATCGAACACGGCATCAATTTCTTCGATACCGCCGACATGTATTCACTGGGAGCCAGCGAGGAAATCGTGGGAAAGGTCGTGCTCGGCAAGATGCCGCGCCACAAGGCCGTCATCGCCACCAAGCTCTACAACCCGATGAGCGATGACCCGAACGATCGCGGATTGTCGCGCAAGCACATCTTCGAGGCAGTCGACGGCAGCCTCGAGCGCCTGGGCACCGACTATATCGACCTCTACCAGCTCCACCGTTTCGACTATGGCACACCGCTCGAAGAGACGCTGGATGCGCTCAACGACGTGGTGCGCATGGGCAAGGTACGCTATCTCGGCGCCTCGTCCATGCATGCCTGGCAGTTCATGAAGGCTCTGGGTCTGCAGCGCCAGCATGGCTGGGCGCCGTTCGTCTCCATGCAGCCGCACTACAACCTCATCTATCGCGAGGAGGAGCGCGAAATGCTGCCGCTCTGCCTCAACGAGGGCGTGGGCGTGATCCCCTGGAGCCCGCTGGCTCGTGGCCTTCTCGCCGGCAAGCGCAACGAGGGAGTGACCTCCGTTCGCGCCGAAACCGACAAGACCGCCAATGCGCTCTACGACCGCAGCAAGGCGCAGGACGACGCCGTCATCGCCGCCGTCCGCAAGGTCGCTGAGCGGCACGGTCGCCCGATGGCGCAGATTGCCTATGCCTGGGTCGCCAGCCGCCCCGCGATCACCGCGCCCATCGTCGGCATCTCCCGGCTAGAACAGTTCGAGGACGCCGTTGCCGCCCTCGAGGTCAAGCTGACCGCTGAGGACGTTGCCGAGATGGAAACTCCGTACCACGCCAAGCCCGTTGCCGGGCACGTCTGAGCGGAAACGAAAGGGGCAGTACGTGCTGCCCCTTTCGTTATCTGTCAGAGACCGAACTTTTCCAGTGTGGCTTCGACGGCATCGATCACCTCTTCGCCGTCGCCACCGGATCCCCATAGGTCGTCGATGTGCTTCTTGACGGCCGGGTCGAGCGCTTCGTAGCGTTCATTCCAGTCATTGCTATTATCGGTCCAATAGCCTGTCGCCGAATAGCGCCCGGCAGACAGGCCAAGATCGTGACGAACATACCTGCGCACCGCGCGTACAGCCTTCATTTCGGCTGCGATCCAGACATAGCAGGAGCGATCTGGCGGCAGCGCAGCCGAACGGACGGCATCGGGAAGTAGGCTCGGCGCCAATCCATTGCCGGCACCGTGGAGCCAGATCACCTTCAGTTTGGGTCGGGCGGCGAAGCTCTGCTCGTGGCTGGCATCTGGCACTTCCACGATGAGCCGGATTTCAACGGACGGGTGGATTTCTTCGATCAGTCTACCGGCGGCGGGCAGACCAGTGGCATCGCAAGCCAGCAGCAGCCATTGCAGGTCGGGCGGGGCCTCGAAAATGCCGTGCGGCTCGCGGATTGTGATGGTGTCGCCCGGCTGAGCCGACTGCGCCCATTGGCTCGCGATGCCATGACCATGGACAACGAAATCCAGGTCGATTTCACCGGGTCGCGCATAACGGATCGTGTAACACTCGCAATGGGAGGGTTTTCGATCCTCCGGATATTTCCAGCGCCCTTTTTCGTCGATTTCGGGCAACACGACTTCGCCGGTTTGTGGATCCGGGAAGAAGAGACGAACATACTCGTCCGCGATGCCGGTCGACGCCAGATCGCGCAGACCTTCACCGCCCAGAGTCACCCGCACCATCCCGGCCGTCACCATCTGCCGGTTTAAAACCGTGCCCTCCAGCAGCTTGAGTGGCGCCATAGTCTTGCGTCCGTTTATACATGCGCGAGCAATGGCTTGGCCGCTATCACGTCCAAACCGGATCAAGCCGGCGCCAATTTCTAAGATCGGCAACAGCTACAAATTCTGATTATACTAGTCAACTATAATGCGGGCGCCGGATGGGATTTTCGGCGCCGGCTGAACGCGGTCAGGCTGCAGTGAGCGCCTTGCGCAGATTGCCGCCAACGGCCGCCAAAGCCGCCTCGGCTTCCGCCCGGTTCTTGCCGAGCGACAGCATCACGACAGCGAGCTTGACGCTCTGGCCGGCATCGTTGAAGGCGCGCGTGGCGGTCTCGAGCGCCTCGCCGGTCAGGTCGGCCACCATGAGCGCGCCGCGCTCCCGCAGCTTGGCATTGGTCGGCAGCATCTCGACCATCTTGCCGCGATAGACGAAGCCCAGGCGGATCATGACGCCCGTGGAAATGCAATTGAGCGCCGCCTTCTGGGCAGTGCCCGCCTTCATGCGCGTCGAGCCGGCCAGGATTTCCGGCCCGGTCGCGATGAGGATCGGCAGTTCGCACGCTTCGCCGACGCGGCCGCCGCGATTGTTGTAGATGCCGATGGTGAGGGCGCCGATCTTGCGGGCATGGGCCAGCCCCGCGATCACATATGGCGTGCGGCCGCTGGCGGCGACGCCGATCACCACGTCGTTGGCGGAAACCGAAATGCGGTCGAGATCGGCCACGGCCGCGACTTCATCATCCTCGGCGCCTTCCTTGGCGCGGGTGAAGGCGCCTGCGCCGCCCGCCATAAGGCTCACCGCGCGTTCGGCCGGCCAGTTGAAGGTCGGCGTCAGCTCGGCGGCGTCCTGGGTGGAAATACGGCCCGAAGTGCCTGCGCCCATGTAAACCAGCCGTCCGCCCGCAGCCAGTCGCTCGGAGGCCAGGTCGATGGCCCGGGCCAGTTCGCGGCTCGCGCCCTGCACGGCGCCGATGGCATAGAACTGCCCTTCGAGGATGCCGGCGACCAGATCGCCCGTGCTCCAGTCTTCCAGGGTAGCGTAGCGGGAGGAGGCGGTCTCGGTGGTGGACATGACTTATTCCGTGGTGGTCAGATTGAGGGAGCGTGCCATTTGCGCGGCATGCCGCGCCGGGTCGGATTGCGGGAAGGAAACCTCTTCGCCGGCGAGGGCATCGAGCAGCGAGGCCTTGAGCGCCGGGTGGAGCTTTACGATACCGCCGACATAGCCGATGGGCAGCCGCCGTGTCCGTTTGACCAGCGCCTGGGCCAGCCGCGCCAGTTCCACGCCGGCTTCCTGCAAAATGCGGATGGCGAGGGCATCGCCTTCGTTGGCAGCCGCGGCGACCTGTTGAGCAAGTTGCCCGATGCGGCCACGATCGCCGCCATAGACATAGGCGCGTGTGTCGTCCCAGGTATTGCCGCCCATGATCTCGAAGAGCTTGTCAGCCAGTATTTGGGCATCGGCCGGGCCGCCGGTATCATCGATCCGGCGATAGAGAAGATCGAGCGCCCGTAGCGCGATCCAGGTGCCCGAGCCGCCGTCATCGATCAGCAGGCCTCGTCCACCGACCCGAATGAGCGAGCCATCAGCCGCCACATGCAAGCCGACTGAACCAGTCCCCGCAGCGATGAGATGGCCGGTGCCCGGTGCAAACTCGGCGCGGAACGCGAGTTCCATATCATCCATGGCCAGAATAGCCGGGGCAGGGACGCCAGTGGTCTGCGCCACTATGGCCTTGACGTCGTCATAGGCGCGAGGGCCCAGCCCGGTCACGCCCAGCGCGACGGCGGCGGGGTGCGAGGGCAGGGCGGCGGCAATGGAGCCGAGCACACCCTCAAGCTTCTGCCGCTCCACCGGATTGAACGTATGCCCGGTGGTGCCGCCGGCCGCGCCGCGCGCGACCACCTCGTTACTGTCGTCGATCAGCACCCACCGGGACGCCGTGCCGCCGATATCGATGCCGAGAAAGGCCGTCATTTCTGTCCGAGAACCTGACGGGCGAAAACCTTGGTGATCTCGCGCGGATTGGTGATCATCGTGCCCACGACGACGGCGTACGCCCCGGCATCGATGGCCGAACGCGCCAGTTCGGGCGTGTTGTAGCGGCCCTCGGCGATGATCGGCGCCTTGACGCGAGCCGCCAGTGCTTCGACCAGCGCCAAGTCCGGGCCGGGAGTCTTGGTCGTGTATTCCGTGTAGCCGGCAAGAGTGGTCGAGATATAGGTCGCGCCCATCTGCTCGGCCGCGATGCCTTCTTCGAGCGTCGAAATGTCGGCGAAGACTTCTGCGCCCAGTTCCTCGCGGATGCGCCGCACGATTACCTCGGGGGCTTCCCCGTTCCGGCTGCGGGGCGTGCAGTCGAGCGCCACGATGTCCGCACCGGCTTCCACCAGCGCCGCCGCCGAGGCGAAATCGGGGGTGATGTAAACCGGGTACTCGTCCGAAAACACCTTGTTGATCCCAATCACCGGGAGCCCGGCTGCCTTCACCGCCCGCACGTCGTCCACGCCATTGGCGCGGATGCCGGCAGCGCCGCCGTCGCGGGCGGCAAGGGCCATCGGACCCATATATTGCGGCCCGTGCAACGGATTGTCGGCGCGCGCCTGGCAGGAAACGATGAGGGACCCTTTGGAAAGAAGAAAGCTCACTTGACGGCTCCGGAGGTCATGCCGTTGATGAACTGGCGCGACAGGATGATGTAGATGAGGATGATGGGCGCGGCGGAAAGCGTCAGGCCCGCGAACAGCACACCCCAGTCGGTCGTATACTCGCCCATGAAGCTGGTCAGTCCCTGCGGCAGGGTCTTGAGGTTATCGTTCTGGATGAAGACCAGGGGGAAGAAGAAGTCGTTCCAGATGGGCACAACGTTCTGGATGGCCGCGATCACCATGGCCGGACGCACCAGCGGCAGCATCACCGACCACATGATCCGCAATTCGCTGGCGCCATCCATGCGGGCCGCATCTTCGAGCTCGTTGGGGAGCGTGCGGATGAAGCCGGTGAGGATGAATACCGTCGTCGGCAGGCCCATCGCCACATAGACGAGGATGAGCGAGAGCTGGTTGTTGAGGATACCGAAGTCGCGCATCAGCACGAAAAGCGGGATGATGGCGAGCTTGAGGGGCAGGGTGAGGCCCGCCAGGAAGAACATCAGGATGAAGCCCGATCCCTTGAACTCGTAGCGACCGATGGCATAGGCGGCCATCGTGCCCAGCACGAGGATGATGGCCATCGAGGATGCCGTCACCACCACCGAGTTGAAGAGGTAACGCAGGAAATTGGTCTGCGTCCAGATCTTGATGAGGTTCCCCATATGGGTGAAATCGGGGATCGCGAACGGCGACTGGAAGATCTGCGCGTTCGTCTTGAAGGCCGAGAACACCATGATGACGATCGGCGCCAGCATGAGCAGCGTATTAGCCCAGAGGATGATCTGGATCATGCCGTCCCGGCCGAGCGTGGCCAGGAGGCCCCGGCGGTCGTAGTAGGAATCCCGCGTGGCGGCGTTTGCGGTGGTCATAGCTGGATCTCCCGCGCGCGCAGCCTGGTGGTGATGACGCTCGCAACGACGGCAACGAAGAGGAAGATGAGCACGGCCAGCGCGCTACCGGCGCCGAAATCCTGTGCTGCGCTCGACTGGTTGCCAAAGGCCGTGCGGTAGAAATAGAGGCCCAGAACGTCGGTCGAGCCGTAAGGCGAGCCGTCGAGGCCCACCATCACGTAAGGCATTTCGAACCAGTTGAAGGCCCCCACGAAGAGCAGGGTGAAGACCACGGTGGCGCTCGGCGCGACCAGCGGCCAGACCACCTTGGTGACCTTGACCCATTCGCTTTCGGTCTCCATGCGCACCGCGTCGAGCACTTCACCGGGAATACGCTGCATGCCAGCAAGGAAAACCAGGGTCGGGAAGCCGACCATGTGCCAGGCATTGGCGACGATGATGCTCCAGAGCGCCGTCGAGGCCTGGCCGAGCCAGGGCTGCGCCAGGAAGCCGAGGCCGACGGCCTTGAGCGAGATGTTCACCACGCCGAAAAGCGGGTGGTAGAAGAGCTTGAAGAGATAGCCGACAATGATGGTGGACAGCACCACCGGCAGGAACACTGCAACCCGATGGAAGCGGGCGCCGGGCAGGCCGCGCCACAGGCAGTAGGCGAGAATGAAGCCGGCGCCGTTCTGCAGAACCATCAGGGCGAAAAACACCTGGACGTTATGCATGAACGCATTGCGGGTCCAGGCCGCATAGGGCTCGGTGAAGAGCACCTTGTAGAAATTGGCGAGGCCGATGAACTCGCCGCGCGCCAGGCCATTCCAATCGAAGAAGGCATAGGCGAAGGCCGAAATGATCGGATAGACGATGAACAAGGCCACGAATGCAAGGGGCGGCACCAGAAGGGCCGTGATCCACATTCCGCGTCCGGTCAGGCGCAAACTGGGCATCGGTTTCTCTTGAGTGTCCCTGGCAAGGGTGGAGAAGGTAGCCGGCGGAGCTGTTTCCCCGCCGGCCGAAGGTGAGTTACTTCTTGAACGGCTCGTACCAGGTGGCCAGACCATCGGTCAGGGCCTTGCCGATATCGGCCGGCGTTGTCTGGTTATCGAGCAGCTTCTGGACTTCGCCCTGCAGCAGGACCGAACCAGAGGGCTCGCCATAACGGAAGTGGACGAGCATCAGGTAGGGGATCGAGTGCTGGTTGAGCTCAGCCACCTTGCCGAGCAGCGGGTCCTCGAAGGTGACGCCCGGAATGGTCGAGATGTTGTTGAGCTTGTTGGCGAAGACCTGGCCGAATTCCTTGCTGGACACGAAGTTGAGGAACTTCAAGGCAGCTTCCGGATGGGCGGTCTTGGCATTGGCGGCATAGCCGCCGTCGAAATAGATCGCCACGAGCTTCTCATCGTCGGCCTTCATGCCGGGCGCGGCGAAGACGCCGAGCTGGATGTCCGGGTTCTGGGCGCGGAAGTTGGCGATTTCATAAGAACCACCGGCGAACATCGCGGCCATGCCCGAAGCGAAGAGTTGCTGGGCCGACGGATAATCGAGGCCGATGAAGCCATCGGGGAAGTAGGCGGTGATGTCCTTGAGCTTGGCGAGGGCGTCAGTGAAGCGCGGGTCGGTAAAGTCGACCTTGCCGGCCATCAGGTCATCGTAGAAGCTACGGCCGTAGAGCGAGGAAACCAGGGCCCCCACGATCGTTTCGTCCTGCCAGGCAGTGGCGGTGCCGTTGGCGAAGGGAATGACGCCCTTGGCCTTCAGATCCTCGGAGAGCTTGATGAACTCGTCCCAGGTCTGTGGTTCCTGCAGGCCATTCTGGTCGAAGATGGCCTTGTTGTAGATCACGAACTGGGTCTGGCTCGCGAACGGGACGGCATAGAGCGTCTGGTCCGAACGCATCGTCTCGGCAGCAAGGGCGGCCGGGTTGAAATCTGCCAGGGCCGGGATCTTGGTGGTGTCGAGCGGCATCAGGTAGCCGCCGCTGGCGATGGTTTCGAGACCACCGAAGGCGCGAACCATCATCAGGTCCGGGCCGGTGCCGCCGGCGAGGGCGGTCGACAGGATCGTATTGTAGTTGGCAGCCTCGAAGGACTCCAGCTTCACGGTGATGCCCGGATTTTCGGCCTCGAAGGTCTTGATCAGCTCTTCGTAAACGGCCTTGTCTTCCTGGCGCCAGCTCCAGAACGTCAGTTCCTGGGCGAAGGACGGCATGGCCATTACCAGACCGCCAAGCACTGCGCCGATGCGCAGCAGATTTCTCTTCCTCATTGTTCCCTCTCTTTGATCGAGTTCGTTGCTCTCAAGCGGCAAGCCGCTTTCCGTCTTCTGCCGAAAAGAAGTGAACCGCGCTCTTGTCGGGCGTGATGGTCACGGTCTCGCCGGCCGAAAAGGTTTCGTTGGGGTGCGCGCGCACCACGACCTGCCGGCCGTCTGCAAGCTGCGCATAGACATAGGCATGGTCGCCCAGATACTCGGCGTAGATGACCGTGGCCGTGAAGCCGTCATCCTGCGCGCCGCGCGCGAGGGTGAGCGCATCGGGGCGCACGCCCATCACTACGGCTGTGCCGGCATCCGCCGGCAGCCGGTCGAACGAAGCGCTGCCGCCGCTCGGAATGGCGAGGCGATTGCCGTCGCGCGTCACGTTGAGCAGCGTCATCTTCGGGGAGCCGATGAAGGTCGCCACGAAGGTGTTCGCCGGAGTCTCGTAAAGTTCGCGCGGTGAGCCGACCTGCTCGATGCGGCCCTGGTTCATCACCACGATGCGGTCGGCCAGCGTCATGGCTTCGACCTGGTCGTGGGTGACGTAGATCATCGTCGCGCCCAGTTCCGTATGGAGGCGTGCGATCTCGAGGCGCACGTCGGCGCGCAACGCCGCGTCGAGGTTGGAGAGCGGTTCGTCGAACAGGAACACGTCGGGCTTGCGCACGAGCGCGCGGCCGATGGCGACGCGCTGGCGCTGGCCGCCCGAAAGCTCGCGCGGACGCCGCTTGAGCAGCGTGTCCAGCTTGAGCATGCGCGAGGCTTCGTCGATACGCTTGTCGACTTCGGCCTTGTCCAGCCCCATCAGCCGGGCGCCGAAGGCCATGTTCTCGTAGACATCCATATGCGGGTAGAGCGCATAGGACTGGAACACCATGGCAATGCCGCGCTTGGAGGGCGGCACCGTGACCATGGAGCGGTCGTTGATGACGAATTCGCCCTCGGTAATCGGGTCGAGGCCCGCGATCAGCCGCAGCAGCGTTGACTTGCCGCAGCCCGAAGGGCCGACGAAAACGACGAATTCCCCGTCGCCGATTTCGAGGTCGATGCCGTGAAGGACTTCCGTATCCTTGAAGCGCTTCTTGATTCCTCGCAGCGATAGACGCGCCAAGGCCGGTCCTCCGAACGTGCTAACTTCGCATACCAATATAAGTCCATTTAGCGGACGGCAACCTTTCTGAAAACAGCCTGTGGATTGTGGTGCTTTGGCCGCTCGGTTTTTCGTGGCGGTTCAGCCGCCTGTGGGTTGGCGCCAAACTGGTAGGCAAAAGGTATTGTGTGGCCCGCGGGGCTGTCCCATACTGCCATTCAAGAGGGGCGGATTGCCAACTGTACCGGAAGGGCGGGGCTGTCAGAACTTCGAAGGGCGGGTAACATCCGCGGACGAAAAGATCCGCAGCCGCCGATCATGCCACGACGAATTTTGAAGGGATGGATAATGACCTTTTGGCAGTCGCAGAAGAAGTTGCTGGCCAGCGCTGCGCTGGTAGCGATGGCAGGCGCGCTGGCGCTTTCCGCACCCGTGCAGGCGGCAACGTTGCGCATGGCATGGGCTCAGGACGCCACCGGCCTCGACCCGCATAAGCAGACCGCGTTTCCCTCGCTGCGTCTGCTCGAACTGGTTTACGAGCCGCTGGTGCGCCTCGACCCGAACCTCACCATCGTGCCGGCAATCGCCGATTCGTGGGAGTTTGCGGCTGATGGCCTGACCCTGACCTTCAAGCTCAACCCCAATGCCAAGTTCCACAATGGCGAGGCCGTGACCTCGGCCGACGTCAAGGCGAGCTTCGAGCGCATTCTCGATGAAGCTACCGGCGCCGTGACCCGAGCCAACTTCCTGTCGATCTCCAGCATCGATACCCCGAATGCCGGCACTGTGGTGTTCCACCTGTCCCAGCCCGACGTGCCGCTGCTGACCGCGATGACCGACATCAACGCCGCCATCGTGCCGGCCAGCGAGATCGCTGCCGGCTCCATCGGCACCAAGGCCATCGGCTCGGGCCCGTTCAAGCTCGACAGCTGGGAGCCCAATTCCAAGGAAGTGCTGAGCGCCAATGCCGATTGGGCTGGCGGCAAGGTTGGCGTCGAAGGCATCAACATCTCCGTCCTGCCCGACGAGACGGCGATCCTCGCCGCCATGCGTACCGGCCAGATCGACTTCGCGCTGCTCAATGATCCGCTGGTCGCGACCCTCGTGCCGCGCGAGCAGAACCTGCAGCTCAACCGCCAGGCCGGCCTCTCCTACAACGTCCTCCAGCTCAACCCGTCGCGTTCGCCGATGACCGAACTGGGCGTGCGCCAGGCCATTTCCTGCGCCATCGACCGTCAGGAAGTGCTCGACACCGCGCTTGTCGGCGAAGGAAAGGTCACTGGCCCGCTGACGATTCCGGCCTACGCCACCGATCCCAAGGAGCTCTTCTGCTACACGCCTGATCTCGCCAAGGCCAAGCAGCTCATGGCCGATGCCGGTCACGCCGATGGCTTCACCGCCACCGTGATCGCCGCTACCGGCGAGCCGCCGGTTGCCACCGCCGAAGCCCAGGTCATCCAGTCCCAGCTCGCCGAAATCGGCATCAAGCTGAACATCGAGACCATGGAACTGAATGTCTATGTCGATCGCTGGCTCAAGGGCGATTTCGACATGGCCGTGGCTCTCAATGGCGGCCGTGCCGACCCCTACACCATGTACAACCGCTACTGGACCAAGGACGGCAACCTGCAGAAGGTTTCGAACTATACCGACGACACGCTGGATTCCCTCCTCAAGGAAGGCCGCGTCGAGACCGATATCGCCAAGCGCAAGGAAATCTTCGCTCAGTTCGAAAAGCACCTGGCCGAAGTCTCGCCCTGGGTGTGGCTCTCGGCGCCCTATACCTACACCGCCCAACAGAAGTCGGTGCAGGGCTTCCAGTCCTCCCCGACCGGCACGCTGTTCGGCCTGACCAAGGTCACCGTCGCGCAGTAAGCCGGCGATCCCTTCGGCGAAAGGCGGCGGCTAGGCCGCCGCCTTTCCATTCCGGGTTTCCCAGATGAATTATGTCACGCAGCGGCTGATAACCTTCCCGCTGATCCTGCTCGGGGTGTCGGTCCTGGTCTTCGTCGCCATCCGCCTCGTGCCCGGCGACGCCATCACCGCCATGCTCGGCACCGAAGCGGGGCTCCTCACGCCGCAGCAACGCCTGTCGCTCGCCTCCTATTTCGGCATCGACCAGCCCTGGCCGATCCAGTACTGGCACTGGCTGACCGGCCTGTTCCGTGGCGATCTCGGCATCTCCGTGACCTATGGCAAGCCCGTCCTCGACATCATCCTCGAGCGCTTCCCGCTGACGCTCGAACTGGCGATCCTCTCGATGATCATCGCGCTGCTCGTCGGCATTCCTGCCGGCATCTACGCCGCGACGCACAGCGAAAAGCCGTCCGACCTCATCGTCCGCATCGTCGCCATGCTCGGCCAATCCACGCCCAATTTCGTGGTCGGCCTGCTCATCATCTATTTCCTCTCCGTTGGCTTCGGCGTGCTGCCGACGCTCGGCAGCGCCGCCTCGCTCTGGCAGGACCCGCTGGCCAATCTCAGCCAGCTCATCTTCCCCGCCATCACCCTGGGCTTCGCCTTCGCCGCCTCCGTGACGCGCATTTCGCGCTCGGCCATGCTGGACGTGCTGCGCGACGATTACGTGCGCACCGCCCGCGCCAAGGGCGTGCCGACGCGCCGCACCATCTGGCGCCATGCCTTCCCCAATGCGCTCATCCCCGTGGTGACGCTCTGCGGCGTCGAATTCGGCTATCTTCTGGGCGGCGCCGTCATCGTGGAGCAGATTTTCGCGCTGCCGGGCCTCGGCCGCATGGTGCTCGACGCCATCAGCCAGCGCGACTACGCGCTCGTGCAGGGCTCGGTACTGTTCGTGGCGCTCAACTTCCTCATCGTGAACCTCCTCGTCGATCTGGCCTATGTCGCCATCGATCCGCGTATCCGGCTGGGAGGGCAGTAGGATGGAAATGCTTAAGGCCATTGCCCGCCATCCCAGCGGGCGCATCGGTGGCGCGATCATCCTGATCTATATCGTCATCGCCCTCTGCGCCGCGTTCGGCCTCACGCCCTACGACCCGCTCAAGCAGTTCCGCATCGACAGGCTCATGCCGCCCAACGGCAGCTACTGGATGGGCACCGACCTTTTCGGTCGCGACATGACCAGCCGCCTCATGGCCGGCATCGGCCAGTCCTTCGTCGTGGCCTTCGTCTCGGTGGCCTTCGCCAGCGTCGCCGGCACCGTCATCGGCCTGCTGTCCGCCTGGCTCGGGCGCGGATGGGACGCCACCCTCATGCGTCTGATGGACGTGCTGCTCGCCTTCCCCGCCATCCTTTTGGCGCTGCTCATTATCGCCATTGCCGGGCCGGGCACCTGGACCAGCATCGTCGCCATCGCCATCGTCTATACGCCGATCTTCGCGCGTGTCGTGCGCGGACCGGCCCTGTCGATCAAGTCCCGCGAATATGTCGACGCCGCCCGCACCTTCGGCAGCAGCCAGTTCTACATTCTCACCCGCCATATGCTGCTCAATCTCGTGGCCCCGCTCACCGTGCAGGTGACGCTGGCTCTGGCCTGGGCGCTCCTGACCGAAGCGGCCCTGAGCTTCCTCGGCCTCGGCACCCAGCCGCCCACGCCCTCGCTTGGCCTCATGCTCAGCGATGCTCGCAACCTCATGGAAACGGCGCCGTGGCTGCTGGTCTTCCCGGCCGTGACGCTGATGATCGGCATCCTCGGTTTCAATCTTTTCGGTGACGCCCTGCGTGACATTCTCGACCCGAAGACGCGGAGGGCACGCGCATGACCAACCTGCTTTCCGTCAGGAATCTCCGTGTCGGGTTCGGCCGCGATCCGAAGGCCAATGAGGTCGTCCACGGCGTCAGCTTCGATATCGCGCCGGGGGAAACGCTCGCCATAGTCGGCGAGAGCGGTTCCGGCAAGTCAGTCACCGCGCTTTCGGTGAATCGCCTCGTCGATTTCGGCGGCGGCCGCATCACCGCCGGCTCCATTGCCTTCCAGCGCGCCGACGGCACCGTGCGCGATCTTGTCGAGGCCAGCGAACGCGAACTCGAAACCATTCGCGGCCGGGAGATCAGCATGATCTTCCAGGAGCCCATGACCTCGCTCAATCCGGTCCATACCGTCGGCTGGCAGATCGAGGAAGCCTTCACCCTCCATCACGGCCTGCGCGGCGCGGCTGCAAAGGCTGCCGCGCGCGAGGCGCTGGAGCGCGTCCGCATCCCCGATGCCCAACGGCGCCTGGCCTATTACCCGCACCAGCTTTCGGGCGGCATGCGCCAGCGCGTCATGATCGCCATGGCGCTCGCCTGCAATCCGCGCCTGCTGATCGCCGATGAGCCGACCACGGCGCTCGACGTGACCGTGCAGGCCCAGATCATGGCTCTGCTCGCCGAGCTCCGCCGCGAAATGGGCATGGGCATGATCTTCATCACCCACGATATCGGCCTCGTCGCCGGCGTGGCCGACAAGGTCATGGTCATGCAGAATGGCGAGGTGGTGGAGCAGGGCGAGTTGAGCCAGGTGCTCGACAACCCCCAGCATCCCTACACAAAGCACCTGCTGACTGCCGTGCCGCACTTCGACGGCGGCAAGGCCGTGCGCACCGACCGCAAGGCGGATGCGCCCGTGGTCTCGGTCGAAAACCTCGCCGTCCGTTTCCCTGTCCGCTCCGGCCTCCTGCGCCGCCAGACCGGCGCCGTCCACGCCGTGGATGGCGTCGATTTCGAACTGGAGCGCGGCCAGACACTGGCCATCGTCGGCGAAAGCGGCTCGGGCAAGTCCACGACCGCGCGTGCCCTCATGGGACTGGTCAAACCGACCCGTGGCACCATCGCGACCATGACTGCCACCACCGGCAAGCGCGGCGAGCGCCCGCTGCAGATGGTGTTCCAGGACCCGTTCGCTTCGCTCAATCCGCGCCTCACGGTCCGCAGCCTCCTGGCCGAGCCGGCCATCGCCGCCGGGCTCTCCGATGATGCCTCTCTCAAGGAGCGCATGGAAAAGCTGCTGGCCCGTGTCGGCCTGCCTGCGGAAAGCCTTGAGAGATACCCCCACGAATTCTCCGGTGGCCAGCGCCAGCGCCTCTGCATCGCCCGCGCACTGATGCTCAATCCCGATGTCGTGGTGCTGGATGAGGCCGTTTCGGCGCTCGACGTCTCCGTGCAGGCGCGCGTGCTCGAACTGCTGGTCGATCTTCAGCGCGAATTCGGGCTGGCTTATCTCTTCATTTCGCACGACATGGCCGTGGTCGAGCGCATCGCCCATCGCGTGGCGGTGATGTATGCGGGCCGTATCGTCGAGATCGGCGATGCCGCTGCTGTGCTGTCCGCGCCGCAGCATTCCTACACCAAGCGCCTCATCGCGGCGGTGCCCTCGGTCGATCGCCGCCACCAGCGCTTCGAGCTCGACACGCGGCAGGTGCCCTCGCTGGTGCGTCCGGCCGGCTACGAGCCCGAGCCGGCGCAATGGCGCCAGATCGGCCCGGACCACCGGGCTCTTGCCGAAACCTCCGGGGACGAGACCGCATGACTGCCCGTTTCGACCGCGCTTTCGCGCGCCTCGCCGCCTATGTGGAGGCCGGGCGCATCCCGGGCGGCGTCCTCGGATTGGTGGATGCGGACGGGAACCGTGAGGTCCGCTCCCTCGGTCGCGCCCAGGTCGTGCCGGCCGAGCGGCCCATGCACGACGACACCTGGTTCGATCTCGCCTCGCTCACCAAGGTCATTTTCACCACGCCGCGCATTCTGGCGCTGGCGGAGCAGGGCGTTATCGACCTCGATGCGCCTTTGACGACGCTGCTGCCCGATTTCCGCCAGTACAACCCCGACGTCTGGGAGCGGAAGATCACCTTCCGCCAGTGCCTCGGCCATCAGACGCCGTTCCCGGCGGTCTTCCCGCTCTATACCTACGGCCGCGACCCGCACCTGCTGCGCGCCTTCGTGCTGCAGCACGAGTGGCAGGCCGGCCCCTCGGTCTATTCGGATATCAATTACATCCTTCTCGGCCTCGCTCTCGAGCGCCACTACGGCAAGACCATCCGCCAGATGGACCCGGGCCCGGGCTTCGCCTTCTCCACCAGGCCTGAGGTCGCCGCTGCCACCGAGAACTGCACCTGGCGCTATCGCGTCCTTAGCGGTGAAGTCCACGACGACAACACTTCGGCCCTGCAGGGCGCCGGCCATGCCGGGCTTTTCGGCACCGCCGCTTCCGTGCTCGATTTCGCCCGGAGTGCGCTGACTGCCACGGGCCTTTCGCCCGAGACCGTGCGCCTCATGCGCGCCCCGCTATCGGCCCGTCGCACCCATGGCTGGGAGCGGCCCTACGAGGGCTGGTCGGGCGGGGAGCATTGCAATGCGGCCACCATCGGCCATACCGGCTTCACCGGCACCGGCCTCTGGCTCGATTTCGACAATGGCCGCGCCTGGACGCTGCTGACCAATCGCGTGCATCCGACCCGGCACTTCGACAGCGGCATCTTCACGCTGCGCCGCGAAGTCGGCGATGCCATCAATCTGACGGGAGAATAGGGGATGGAACCGATCTGGGCTGTTGGCCTGATGACCGGCACGGTGCTCGACGGCAATATCGACGTCGCCCTGCTCAAGACCGATGGCGAGACCATTGCCGAATTCGGCCCCTATACGCTCGCCCCATACCCGCAATCCATCCGCTCCCTGCTTGAGGAGACGCTGGCGCAGGCACGGGCGTGGAATTTCGAGGGCCCGGAACCGGCGATCTTCAAGGATGCCGAGGAACAGCTCACCCGCGCGCAATCCGTCGCTGTCCGCAATCTCGTTGAATCCTTTGGCCTTACCATGGCCGATATCGGTGCCGTCGGCTTTCATGGCCAGACAGTCCTCCACCGCGCGCCGCAGCCGGGACGCATCGGTGCCACGCGCCAGCTGGGCGATGGCGAACTGATGCACAGCCTTCTCGGCTGCAAGGTTGTCTATGACTTCCGCTCGGCGGATGTCGCCGCGGGCGGGCAGGGCGCGCCGCTCTCGGCCGCCTATCACCAGGCGCTGCTGCGCCAGCTCGGCGCCGATGGCTCGACGGCCATCCTCAATCTCGGCGGCGTGGCCAATGTCACCTGGTGGGATGGCAAGGACACGCTGATCGCCTTCGATACCGGCCCGGCCAACGCGCCGATCAACGATTTCGTCAAGGCGCATGGCAAGGGCGACATGGATGTGGACGGCAAGCTCGCCTTCGCCGGCATTGTCGATGAAGAACGCCTGGCGCGCCTGCTGACACATCCCTACCTCACCGCGCCTTACCCCAAGTCGCTCGATCGCTTCGATTTCAGCGCCAGCATGGCCGATGGGCTCAGCCTCGAAGACGGCGCGGCGACGCTCACCGCCTTCACCTGCGGCGCAGTCGGCAAGGCTCTCGATCTGCTGCCCCATCGTCCGACGCGGATCGTGGTCTGCGGCGGCGGCCGGCGCAATCCGGCGATCATGGCGATGCTCGAAACCCGGGCCGGTGTCACCGCCGTTCCCGCCGAAACTTTGGGCTGGCGCGGCGACGCCATCGAAGCCGAATGCTTCGCCTTCCTCGCCGCCCGCGTCCTCCGCGACCTCCCGATCAGCTTCCCGGCCACCACCGGCGCCCCGCAGCCCCTGCGCGGCGGCAGGATCGCCGGCTAGTCGCCAAGCGACTTCTGCAAGAACGTCCGCGTCCTGCCCGGTGGGAAATCGGGCAGGGTGCCGAACGGCGCATAGCCCTGGCGTTGATAGGTCTTCAACGCCACCGGATTGAACGTATCGATATAGGCTCCGTGGCAGCCGCGCTTGCGCGCTTCCGTCTCCGCCATGTCGAGCATCCGCCCGGCAAAACCCTGGCCACGCAGGCTGGCATCGACCCAGAGCCATTGCACGTAGAGCCAACCCCAGCCGGTATAGCCGTTGAGCCCCGCAAGGATGGTCCCGGCGTCATCGCGCACGAAGATCGCCAGCGGAATTCGGTCGGATGGTCCGGCATTGGCATCGTTGAACGCTGTAAGGCTGCCGCTGAGCATCGCCAGGTCGGTAGGCGTCGGGTCGGCGGTGAGGGAGAGGTCGAGCGGCATGATGGAATCGCTGGCAGTTGCTGCCCGCACCATAGCTCATGAAAAAGGCCGGCGAGAGCGCCGGCCTTCGCGCTTCAGGAATTGCGTGCCGCGGTATCCACCGAGACTTCCACCGACATGCCGGGGAGCAGGCGCCCCGACAATTGCTGGTCCGGGTCGATCTCGATACGCACCGGGATGCGCTGGGCGATCTTGGTGAAATTGCCCGTGGCGTTGTCCGGCTTCAGCACGCTGAATTCCGAGCCGGCCGCCGGTGAAATCTCCGAGATATGCCCGGTGAGGCGCACGGCGTTGAGCCCATCCACGGTAAACGTCGCCTCCTGGCCGATCCGCAGGTCCGCCATCTGGGTTTCCTTGAAATTGGCGATAACCCAGGTCTGCGGCGGCGTGATCGAGGTGAGCTGCGTGCCCACGGACACGAACTGGCCGACGCGCGCCGTCACCTCGCCAAGGCGGCCATCGACGGGTGCGATGATCCGCGTATTGGCAAGATTGATCTCGGCAAGCTGCACCGCCGCCTCGGCGCCATGCACGGCTGCCTCGAGGCCCGGCTTGCTGGCTTCGACCAGGGCCAGGTTCTGCTCGGCGATTTCCACCGACGCGTGAGCCTGCTCGACGCCGGCTTCCGCCTGCGTCAGCGCCGCGTTGACCTGATCGGCGCTCGATTGCGCCGCGATGCCCGAACGCAGCAGCGAGGAATTGCGGCCGGCATCCTTCTGCGCCTTGTCATGGGAGGCTTCCGCTGCCGTCAACTGGGCACGGGCGAGGTCGACGCTCGACTTCTTGGCGGCGTAATTGGCATCGTAATTGGCCAGCGCACTCTGCTGCTGGGCCAGGGTCGCCTTGGCCTGCGCAAGCTGCTGGGTGTAGATGCGGTCGTCGAGCTGCACGAGCAGGTCGCCCTTCTTGACCTTGAGATAGTCGGTCACCGGCACCTTGACCACATAGCCCGCGAGCTGGGGCGCCAGCAGCGTGACCTGACCCTTGACGTAGGCATTGTTGGTGGACTGCACCGCCGAGGTGAACGGCGGCAATTGCCAGGCATAAAGCACGACGAGGATGCCGGCGACGCCGGCAAGAACCGCCGGAATAGTGGCCTTTGAGAGTACGAGTTCCTTGAAACGCATTTTGAGTAGCTTTCTGGTCGGTCAGGCAGGCTGAGCCTGCGGCGCGGCGGCGGGTTTGTTGAGCGCACCCCACGCCATATGAAGAAGCAGTGCGGCGACGGTGGCGATGGTCGCCACGAAGATCACCATGAAAAGATCGTTGTAGGCCAAGACGTTGGCTTGCTGCGTAGCGGCCTGGCCGAGCAGTTGCAGGCCTTTGGCGTCGCGTAGCGCCGGATCGGTCAGCACCTTGGCATAGGCGCCGCCATAGGCCTGGACGCGCTGGGCGACGATGGGGTCGAGCAATGTGATGTTCTGCGCCAGGATGTTGGAGTGGAACTGCTCGCGGATTGCCACGAACGTCGTCATCGCGGCCGAACCGAGCATGCCGCCCAGCGTCTGCGTGGTGAGGAAGACGGTCAGGAACGACAGGATATATTGCGGTCCCCTGGTGAGCGCGTTCATGAACCCCGAGAGCATGGCCGGCGGCAGGAAGATTGCCGTGGCAAAACCCATCAGCGCCTGGCTGACATAGAACTGCTCCGGCCGGCTGAGCACCGAGCTATGCGCGTCCATCCACGCGGCCACCGCAATGGCGGCCAGCGCCAGCAGGTGCAACTGTGCCACTCGTTGCGGCTTGATCACGGTCGTCAGCCAGTAGGTGCCGGCGAACGTCACCACGCTCACGATCGCGAATAGCGGCAGAAGCTGGTCGTTGGAGATGTTGAGCACCGTGAACAGCCCGACCGCGCCCACCGATTGCTCGGAAAGCAGCAGGCGCACCGCGATCAGCGCCCCCGAAAAGGTCAGCATCTGCGGGGACAACACCCAGCGCATGTCGATCATCGGGCTCTTGCGGTGCAATTCCACCAGTGCCAGCGCCACCAGCGCGGCGATGCCCACGGCCGTGAGCACGCCGAGCCACGGCGCCTCGAACCACCAATAGGAGCGGCCCATCGACAGCACGATCGCCAGCGACCCGAACCCCGTCGCCAGCAGCGGGAAGCTGATGAGGTCGTCCTTGTCGAACGACTTCTGCCGCGGCGGATGGGTGATCGGCACGAGGAAGATCACGGCCAGCGCGATCAATGCCAGGCCGACTTCGAGCAGGTAAAGCCCGTGCCACTCGCCCAATTGCATGAGGGCAGGCGACATGACGCGCGCCAGCGGCAGCGCCAGGCTGCTGCCCAGCATGCCGAAACAGATGCCCACCGTCATCTTCTTGGCCGGCGGCAGCCATTCGAGCATGTAGAAGAAGGCCAGCGTCGACAGCGGCGCGGCGGCCACGCCCATCATCGCCCGCACCACTAGCGCCGAGCGCAGGTCGTTCGTGAACATGTGCGCGATGACCAGCAACACATAGACGATGATGCCGATCTCGGCGAACCGGCGCATGCCGAACTGATTGCGGATCTTGAACATGAGCAGGGTGCCCGTCATGTTCGTGGCGAAATAAGCCGCCGGAATCCAGCCCACCTCTTGCTGCGTGGCGCCGAAATAGGCCTGTAGCGGCATGAGGTTGGCGGTGATGAGATTGAGGCCAAGCCCCTGCGTCAGCCCGAGCAGCAGCGACGAGCCCGCATAGATGCCGGCCTTCCACAATGGAAACGGCACGAAGGGCGGCGGAGCCGGCGGTGCGGCCTTGGGCGGCTCGACCGGGACTTCGACCGGCGGCGCAACCGGGGCGGCGGACGTGTTGACGTCCTCTTCAAAGGCCTCCTCGCGAATGATTTCGCTTCTTTCGGTCATAGCACTTGCTCATGTTCCGCATGTGCCCACCGGCGGGTCCGGCCCATGGTCACGGTGTTTTCCAGAATGCCGTCGAGCACGCGCTGGGCCGCCTCGATATCGGCAATGGCGATGTCATCGAGCAGGCCGCGATAGATGCGGCGCGACTCGCGGATGACTTCCTGCGCCACTGGCCGCCCCGTGTCGGTCAGTTCGATCACCTTGGCGCGGCGATCCGTCTCCGATGGCCGCCGCCGGATATATCCGAGCGTTTCCAGCCCATCGAGAATGCGCACGGCGGTTGGATTCTCCACACGCAGGTAGTCAGTAACGTCGGTCTGGGTGGCTCCCTCAGGCTCGCGCTTGGCGAGGAACAGCAGCACGCGGCCGCGCGCCGCCGTCAGGCCCATATCCTTGAGCTGAGCGTCGAAAACGGTATGCAAAGCGCGCGATGTCTCGAACAGCGAGGCGATGAACGCCTGCCGGAGCGCCTGTTCGGCATTGGTCATTTCGTTAGCAATCCATTATGTAGGGAGCTACATATATGTCTGCTTACATAGATGCCATGCGGCGCGTTGTCCAATGCGTGCAATGCGGGGCAGTCATGCGTCCTTGACCCGCCGGCATCGTGATTTCTCCCAAGTGACTGCCCGGCAGCGGCGCGCGAAACTGCGCTTCCACCTCGAGGGAGGCACCGGTGTCGCTGGGGGAACTGGCATTTGTAAGGGAGACTGGGGGCAGGGCGGCAAAGCGTGCCTTCGACATCTGTGGGAGCGTGCTGGCTTTGGTGCCGGCCGTTCCTATCATGTTATGCGTTGCCCTGGCCGTGGCGCTGGAAAGTCCCGGACCGGTGATTTTCCGGCAGGAGAGGGTCGGGCTGCACGGCCGGCCGTTCCTGATCCTGAAATTCCGGACGCTTCGTGCGGATAAGGGCGATTATTCCGGATGTAGGCAGGTTCGGCCCGGCGATTGCCGCCTGACGCGCATAGGAGCCTTCCTGAGGCGAACCAGCCTCGACGAACTGCCGCAATTGTTCAACGTGCTCGGCGGCGAGATGTCGCTTGTCGGTCCACGTCCCCATGTCGCTGGCATGACGGTTGCCGGCCGTCGCTATGAAGATGTCGTCCCCGGTTACTACCGTCGGCATGTCGTAAAGCCCGGTATCACCGGCCTTGCCCAGATCAGCGGCCTGCGTGGTCCCGTCGCCGACGCCGAAATGGCTCGGGCGCGCCTCGCCCAAGACATGGCCTATATCCGTGAGCGGACGCTCGCCATGGATCTGCACATTCTCGCCCTCACTGTTTGGCGCGAAGTTCTCGGCCTAGGGAAAGCATGACTTCGTCGTCGCACTGCCATCGATTCGCGCTTACCTTGCGCTCCGCGAACGGGGAGGTGCCCATATGCGCATTGCCATGGTTGGAGCCGGATATGTCGGGCTGGTGAGCGGCGCCTGCTTTGCCGATTTTGGCCACGATGTCGCCTGTATCGACGCCGACGCCTCTCGCGTCGACGCGCTGAGGCGCGGCGAAATGCCGATCTACGAGCCCGGCCTTGACGCGATCGTCGCCGCCAATGTTGCGGCGAAGCGCTTGCGTTTCGGCACCGGCCTGCCCGCCGCAATAGGGCAGGCGGATGTGGTCTTCATCGCTGTCGGCACGCCGTCCCGTCGCGGCGATGGCCATGCTGATCTTTCCTATGTGTACGCGGCCGCGCGCGAGATTGCTGCGGCATTGACGGGCTTTACCGTCATCGTCACCAAATCCACCGTGCCTGTCGGCACCGGCGATGAGGTCGAGCGCATCATTCGCGAGGCCAACCCCGAAGCCGACTTTGCCGTCGTCTCCAATCCCGAATTCCTGCGCGAGGGCTCCGCCATCGAGGACTTCCGCCGCCCGGACAGAATTGTTGTCGGCACCGACGATCGGCGCGCCCGTACGATCATGTCGCAGGTTTACCGTCCGCTGTTTCTGAACGAAGCCCCTTTGGTCTTCACCAGCCGCCGCAGCGCCGAAGTCACCAAATATGCTGCCAACGCCTTCCTCGCCATGAAGATCGCCTTCATCAACGAAATGGCCGATCTCTGCGAGAAGGTCGGCGCCAACATCCAGGACGTTGCGCGCGGCATGGGGCTCGACAAGCGCATCGGGCCGAAATTCCTTAATGCCGGCCCCGGTTTCGGCGGTTCGTGTTTCCCCAAGGACACGCAGGCGCTGGTCAAGACGGCGCAGGATTTCGATGTGCCGCTGCGGCTGGTCGAGACCACTGTTGCCGTCAACGAGCGGCGCAAGCGCTCCATGGGCCGCAAGGTGCTCGCGGCTATGGGCGGCGATGTGCGTGGACGTACAATTGCCGTGCTGGGGTTGACGTTCAAACCCAATACCGACGACCTGCGTGAAGCGCCCGCGCTGGCGATAATACAGACGCTTCTCGATGCCGGCGCGAAGGTGAGGGCGTTCGACCCGGAAGGTATGGTTGGCGCCGCCATCCTTATGCCCGATGTGGCCATGGCTTCCGACGCATACGACGCCGCCGCCGGAGCCGATAGCCTGGTCATTGTCACCGAATGGAACGCTTTTCGATCATTGGACCTGAGTCGGCTGAAAACGCTCATGCGTACGCCCGTGCTCGTGGACCTGCGCAATATCTATCGGCGACATGAGGTCGAGGCGGCCGGGTTCCTCTACGAGGGAGTCGGTACGCTTGCGCCGGGAGATGCCGAGGGGTTTCCAGAAGCGGCGGAGTGATCGTCCGGCCCATAGGCCGAACCGTCATGCAATTGGGATTTATCACGATATCGAATGGCTCCATCGCGCCGTAAGGCTCGTTCAAAGGGCTTTGAACGACGATTTGTGGCGCCTGCACGGAAATGCGCCCGCTTGCTGAGGGTAATGCATGGCCTTCGATGGGAAGGATGGGAGGGCGCGCAGCGTGCGCGTGGAGGACGTCGCTCGGGAGGCCGGGGTCTCCCCGATAACGGTATCTCGGGCGCTGTCGAACCCCGATCTGGTCAAGCCGGAGACCCGAGAGCGCGTCATGCGCGCGGTGGAAAAGACCGGCTATGTGGTCAATACGCTGGCCAGCAGCCTGCGCTCCGGGCGTTCCTCGCTGATCGCGATGTTCGTCTCCAACATCGAGAATCCCCATTTTGCCCGCGCCACGCGCGGTTGTGGCGACGCATTGGAGAACTCCGGTTTCCACCTGATGATGGCGCAGACCAATTATTCGGCGCGGCTGGAGGCCGATTTCGTCGGCTCGGTCCTGCCGCTGCGGCCGGCGGCGATGGTGTTCACCGGCATCGTCCAGTCGGACGAAACCCGCGTGCTCATGACGTCACGCGGCCTGGCGGTCATGGAAATGTGGGATCATACCGACGACCCTGTGGACATGCTGGTCGGCTTCTCCAATCGCGATGGCGGCAGGCTGATGGGGGAACATTTTGGCCGCGCCGGTTTCCGGCACATTGCCTATGTCGGCCGCACCAAGGGCCGGGGCGCTTTGCGGCTGGAAGGGTTCCGGCAGGGTCTTGCCTCCGAGGGGCGCGCCATTGGCCTATTGGAGCCTCTGGACAATCATCCGCCGGTCGTCGGCGATGGTGCGCAAGCTATTCGTGCCGTGATGAAAAAATACCCCGAATGCGATGCGATCTTCTTCTCGTCCGATATTCTGGCTGTGGGCGCGGCCCTGGAGGCGGCGCGTGATGGACTCGGGGAGCGTATCGCGCTTGCGGGTTACGGCGATGCCGGCCTGGCCGAGGCTCTGCCGGTCCCGCTGACCACCGTTCGCGTGTCGAGCTATGAAATGGGCTATCGTGCCGGCAAGATGCTGCTGCGTCGGCTTAACGGTGAGCGCGTCGCCGAGAAAACCCTGATTCTTCCCAATGATTTGCGCGTCCGCGAGAGCACTGCCCGCTTCGCGCGCCAGAATTAAACAAGGTTGACCTTTCCCTATTCCAAAGTCGATCTGGAAGCGTTATCTAGTGGCAATGACCATCACGCCCAACGCCCCCATCGACTTGGTTGCCTTCAGCGGCAACGCCCATCGTCCTTCCCGCTCGCGTACCCTGACGGAGCTTGTTTCCGGCCGCATCGCGGATTTGGTGGAGGCAAGAGTCAGACAATTCGATATTTGCGATGCCAGTCCCGGCCTGGGGGCGGCGCTCACGCGCGAGGAATTGTCGCCCGAGGCGCTCGCCATCGTGGAGGCTGTTGAGAGTGCCGATGTCCTCGTCGTGTCCTCGCCGGTTTACAAGGGCTCCTACACCGGCCTCTTCAAGCACTTCTTCGATTTCGTCGAGCCTACGGCCCTCGTTGGCAAGCCTGTCGTCATCGCCGCAACCGGGGGAGGGCCGCGGCACTCTCTGGTGGTTGAACACCAGCTCCGTCCGCTCTTCGGATTCTTCTCTGCGCTGACCATCCCCACCTCGATTTACGCCGAAGAAAAGAGTTTCGTGGATTTCCAGCAGGTCGACCCCGGCATATTGGCCCGCATCGACCTGGCCGCGTCTCAAACGGCGGTGATCGTGTCGGCACAACGCCAGAATCGTCTCCCGCGCCCGGAAGAGACGCCCGAAGACCCGGAATCGGGCGCGGCTACCGACAGGATCGTCAACGGCTGACCACGCCGCGAGCGAACCATCTGGACATACCGGCGCATCCGGGTAAGCGTCTCCTCCCAGCTATGCTCCTGCGGAGTCACCGTCGATGCGTCTTGCTATTTCTCTCCTCCTGGTTCTCGTGGCGATGGTACCCGTCGCGGCCGCCGAATGCCGTCCGCTCGCGCAGCGTTTCGAAGTGCTTCAGGAGACGACGACCGGCCTCATCGGCCTTGTGCAGGCGCGTCCTGTCGATTGGCGAGCCGTCCGCATCCCTCAGGAAAAGCGCGCCGACTTCGCCACCCTGCGCAGCGCCACCGATGCCATGCTTCCGGCATTGCAGCGCTATGTCGCCACCGGCAAGAATGCCGTAGCCGTGCTCGATGATTGCCGCAGATATGGCGCGGCCACGCCCGCCGGTCAGGTCTCCATCCTCCAGACGGCGGTCATCGCTGCCGACAGGCTCGTGCCGCTCCTGGTTCGCTACCTGGTCGCATACGACGCCGCATTCGGGGTCCCCTGAGGATATCGATTGCGCAGATGCCAATAAAATACCATTTGGTCTGCAGTCCCAGTCAGCCGGCGATATGCAGGGTTTTGCCTCGATGAACTGAACGTGGGCCAGTGTGCTGTGGGTATTCCAGCGATAACCCAGTTTTTCCTTGGTCAATGGTATTTTATTGGTATCATGGCGGCGATGACGGACGCAGCGGCGCGTGCCGGTAGTCGGAGGAAAAGTGAGCGGATCGCCAGACAGCATTTTCGGCGCCAATCCTGTGGTCCTGCCGCAGGGAGGTCCGCTCTACCTGCAGCTCAAGCGCTGGATCGAGCAAGCCATCGGCAGCGGGGCCATCAAGCCCGGCGATGCCCTGCCGTCCGAGCGTGACCTGGCGCTCAAGGCTGATGTCTCCCGCGTAACCGTTCGCAAGGCCGTCCAGCATCTGGTGCAGGATGGCGTGCTGATCCAGCGGCATGGTTCGGGCACCTTCGTTGCCCCGCAGAGCCCGCGCATGGAACAGTCGCTCTCCCACCTCACATCCTTTACCGAGGATATGGCGCGTCGTGGCATGTCCGTCAGGTCGCAATGGCTGGACAAGGGACTGTACGCGCCTTCGCCGGAGGAAACTATGGCTTTGGGCCTGTCTTCGGGGGACATGGTGGCCCGGCTCGGCCGCCTGCGCCTTTCCAATGACGTGCCGATGGCCATAGAGCGCGCTGCGCTTTCCGCCCGGGTGCTGCCTGATCCCCTCGCCGTCGAGACTTCGCTCTATGCGCATCTGGCAAAGAGCGGCTATAGGCCTGTGCGCGCCATTCAGCGGATACGTGCGGCGAACCTGAGCGAGAGCGATGCGCGCCTGCTCGAAGTGGCGGCCGGCTCGGCCAGCCTCAATATCGAACGCATATCCTACCTTGCCTCGGGGCGTGTCATAGAGTTCACACGCTCGATCTATCGAGGCGATACCTACGACTTCGTCGCCGAGCTTCGGCTGGGTGAGACCTTACGCCAGAACGGAACCGCCAATGACTGAAAAGACCTTTATGCGGAGCGAGATCGAGGAGATCCCGCAGGCCATCGAACGGCTCCTGTCCGGTAGCCACGACAGCTTCGCCGCCGCCGGAGCCGCGTTGCGCGAGAAGGATCCGCTCCTGGTCGCCACGGTCGCGCGCGGTTCGTCCGACCATGCTTCCGCCTTTCTCAAATACGCCATCGAACTGACCGCCGGCCTGCCGGTAGCCTCGATCGGCCCCTCGGTCATGTCGATCTACGGCAAGGAGCTCAAGCTCGGCCGCGCTGCCACCATCGCCATTTCGCAATCGGGCAAGAGCCCGGACATCGTGGCCATGGCGAAGGCCGCCCATGAGAGCGGCGCCTTAACGGTGGCCATCACCAACACCGCCGGCTCGCCCCTCACCGTCGCGTCCGATTTCACCATCGATCTGCTCTCCGGCCCCGAGAAAAGCGTCGCCGCCACCAAGACCTTCGTGGCCTCCGTCGTCGCCGGCCTCGGTGTCCTCGGCCACTGGATGAACGACAAGGCGCTGCTCGACTCGCTCGCTGCGCTTCCCGAAGTGTTCGGCCGCGCCATTTCCTGTGACTGGACGCCATTTGCCGAAGCGCTCGACGGCCACCAGTCGCTCTATGTGCTCGGCCGCGGTCCCGCGCTGGCCATCGCCAGCGAAGCGGCGCTCAAGTTCAAGGAAACCTGCGGCATTCACGCCGAGGCCTATAGCTCGGCCGAAGTGATGCACGGCCCCGTGCGCATCGTCGAGCAGGGCTACGCCATCCTCGGGCTGGCAGCGCGCGACGCCGCCGAAAAATCGACCGCGGAGATGGCGCATAAGCTGGCGGGGCAGGGTGCGCTTGCCTATGTCACATCCGATATTCCCGGCGCGGCGAAGCATCTGCCCTTTGCGCCGACCGGCCATCCCATCACGGATGCGCTTTCGCTGGTGGTGTCGTTCTATGGCTTTGTTGAAGCCCTGTCGCGCCGGCGCGGCTTCAATCCGGACGTGCCGCCCAACCTCAAGAAGGTGACCGAAACGATATGACACGCACCGCTCTTACAGGCGCGCGCATCTTCGATGGCGAAGAATGGATCGAAGGCTGCGCGCTGCTCATCAATGATGGTTTCATCGAGGATGTCGTGCCGCAGGCCGACATCCCCTTCGGTGTCCACCAGCACAAGCTGGATGGCGGGATGCTGGTGCCTGGTTTCGTTGATCTCCAGGTCAATGGCGGCGGCGGGGTCCTGCTCAACGAGGATCGCTCCGTGGATGGTCTGAGGACCATCTGCGCCGCCCATTACCAGTTCGGCACCACCGCGCTCCTGCCCACGCTGATCACCGATACGCCCGAAATAACGGCGCAGACCATCGCTGCCGGCCGTGACGCCCTGGCGGCGCAGGTGCCCGGCTTCATCGGCCTGCATCTGGAGGGCCCGCACCTGTCGCTGGCGCGCAAGGGGGCCCATGATCCCAAGCTCATCCGTCCGATGAACGACACGGACCTTGAGAACCTTCTCGCGGCCCGCAAGGCGCTTCCGAACCTGCTGACGACCGTTGCCGCCGAGACCGTGACGCCGGCCCAGATCGAGCGGCTGGTGGAGGGGGGCGTTGTCGTCAGCATCGGTCATTCCGATGCCACCATCGCCCAGGTCGAGGCTGCGGCCAAAGCTGGCGCCAGTATGGCGACGCACCTCTTCAATGCCATGAGCCAGATCGGCAACCGCGAGCCCGGCGTCGCCGGTGGCGTGCTGACGATCGGCGGCATGAGCGCCGGCCTCATCGCTGATGGCATCCACGTTCACCCCGCCACGATCGCCCTGGCGCTACGCGCGAAGGTCGGCCCATCCCGCATTTTCCTCGTGACCGACGCGATGTCGCTCACCGGAAGCGATCTCCAGAGCTTCACGCTCAACGGTCGCGTCATCCATCGTGCCAACGGCGCTCTGCGCCTTGAAGACGGCACTCTGGCAGGCGCCGATCTCACCATGATCGATGCCATCAGGTACATGCGCGACGTCGTAGGCATCAGCCTCGAGGAAGCACTGCGCATGGCGACCCTTTACCCGGCCCACGCCATGGGCGTCGCCCATCGCCATGGCTTCCTGGGCAAGGGGGCCGTCGCCAGCTTCGTGCATCTGGGCGAACACCTTGCCGTCAAGTCCACCTGGATCGACGGCACGGCGGTTTACGAGGCCTGAGACCGTCCCGGGCGCGGCTCAGCCGCGCCCGATATAGGGCATATTTGTTGCCATCACCGTCATGAACTGCACGTTCGTATCGAGCGGCAGGTTGGCCATGTAAACGATGGCGTCCACGACGTGGCGCACGTCGAACGTCGGCTCCGGCATGATCGTGCCATTGGCCTGCAATACGCCCGATTGCATCGATGAGGTCATGTCGCTGGCCGTATTGCCGATATCGATCTGCCCGCAGGCGATGTTGAAGGCGCGGCCATCGAGCGAAATCGCTTTGGTAAGCCCCGTGATCGCGTGCTTGGTCACGGTGTAGGGCGCTGCGCCGGGCCGCGGCGCATAGGCTGAAATCGACCCATTGTTGACGATCCTGCCGCCCTGCGGATTCTGGTCCCGCATGGCGCGAAACGCCTCGCGGGCAACGTAGAAAGCGCCGTTGAGGTTGGTATCCACCACATCGGCCCAGGTTGAAATGTCCGTGTCGCCGAAAGACGCGGCCGGGCTGAAGCGGCCGGCATTGTTGAAAACGAAATCGACGCGACCCAACTGCTCCCGCACCCGCGCGAAGAAGCGGTTCACGTCGCCCGGATCGGTAACGTCGCATGTTGCCGCGAGTGCGATTCCCGCCTGTTCGCCCACCTCGTCCAGCCTGTCGCGCCGCCGTCCGCAAATGGCAACGCGATAGCCGGCCTCGGCCAGGCCGGCGGCGCAAGCGCGCCCAATCCCAGAAGTCGCCCCCGTGACGACCGCCACCTTGGCCTCGTTCATTTGACGCTGTCCCCTTTGCGTTTGGTTGCCGGTTTCCCGGAGGTGAATGAGGCGAAAAACACTATCAAACACAAGGCCAGATTGTGGCCGCCGGCGGATTTGGCTCTGTGTGGAGCGCCATTCACCGGCCCCGCAAAAACGCGGCATCGACTGGGTTTCTCGACGCTAAGTGCGTGTATTAACGGACCGTTTAGGTCGGTTAATCAAGCGTTTCCATCTGTGTGCTGAATCTGCAACAACCACCTCCCAACCATGTTGCAGCGGCCCGAAAGTGGCTTTTCTGCGATTGCGCGGTGAGCGGTCATGCGTAGAGTGGCTAATGCGAATCCATGCATGGGGTCGCTTGTCGGTCGCAACGCGACGGCAACACACTGCACCACAACAAGAGTGTGGTCGCGTTTCGGCAAGCGCCGGTTTACCGGCACAAAAAATGACTGACTTTGGAGGTCAACAATGAATATCAGGAGCCTTCTGCTAGGTTCTATCGCTGCGGCGGGCCTGGCGTCCGGCGCTCAGGCCGCTGACCTGGGTGTTCTGACGTCGCTCGACGTTTGCGATTCCCTCGGCCTGTCGGGTCTGACTATCTCGTCCGACACCAATTGCCTGCAGATCACCGGCGGGATCAACTACGAGTTCAACTGGGGCGACTACAAGGTCGGCGGCGACGCTACTGCTACTCCGCCGGTTCAGGGTGGTAACCGTCCGCTGGTTGTGACGCCGGATGATACTTTCGGTATCGCCGACAGCAATGGCGTTAACGACTGGTCGTCCAAGATGGAAGCTTGGATTCGGTTTGTCGCTACCGCCGATAGCGACTTTGGCCCCGCCAAGGCCGTGATCAAGATCAAGGACGAGCAGTACACCAAGACGTTTGATGGTGTTCAGAGCTACGACGGTGACGACACCGGCGGCGCTATCTTCGACGAAGCTTACGTCTCCATCGGCGACTCGACCGTAATTATGGCTGGTAAGAAGGGTTCGATCATCCAAAAGGGTGACGACGAGCCGTTCAACTACCTCGGCCTCTTCCACTCGGAAAACGTTGACGCTGGTATCAGCTACAGCAACGGCCTTATCGACGGCGTCGAAGACGGCGGCCATGTTATTCAGATCGTCTCCGATCTCGGTAACGGCATCTCCGTCGGCGCCGGTCTCGAAGACCTGAATGACGAAGTCGCTTCCCGCGCTGGTACCGCTGTTGGCTACATCGCATATGCCGGTGACAACCTGACCGCCCACGTGACCGTTCTGGCCACCGGCGTTCTGGATGGCGACATCAATGGCTATGCTATGCATGCCGGCCTGACGGGCACCTTTGATGCCTTCAAGATCCGCGCTGCCATCGCTGGCAACCATGACAACGTCACCGACATGACCAACTGGCAGGGCCTCGTCAGCGGCCAGGCTACGTTCGACATGTTCACCATCGCTCTGTCGGGCGAAGCTGAGCGCGTGAACGACATCAACAGCGGCGGCTTCGGCGGCTCGGTTGGCTTCGCGGTCTCCGATGGCGTTCAGGTCAATGTTGGTGGTCGTTACTTCGACAGCGACCTCGACACCTCGGACAACGAAGGCTACCAGGTTGCGGCTCAGCTCGTTGCTGCCGTCACCGAGACGCTCAAGCTGACCGGCGAAATCGGCGTGTACGGCGAGAACGCTGGTTACGGTGGTCAGGCTGTCGGCACCTACGAGAACGTGTTCTACGGCTCGGCTGAAGTTGCTTGGGCTCCGGGTGGCGATTTGACCACCTCGCTCAAGGGCACTGCCTACTCGAACGGCGGCTACAAGGCCACCTTCAAGGCTGCCAAGACCTTCCAGTAAGCTTCGGCTCACTTCGGAAATTGGGAAAGGCCCGGCTTTGCCGGGCCTTTCTGTTTGTGGCGGCTTTGTCGCTCTCAGGAAATGGCTGCTGTGGATGCGGGCAGCTCGCGGGTTTGCGAGTTTCCTTCGCCTGATTCGAGGGTTAGCTTCGCGCCACGGATCGAGTGATGAGGAATGTGATGCGGCGTTTGCCTTCCCGAGTTCTTGTGGGTGTGTTGCTTGCCGGAGTGGCCATCGTGCCCGCCGGCGTTCAGGCTCAGGAGGTAACGCCTCCCAACAATGCCGGCTCGATCATCACGCTGCCTGCGCCGACCGTCGCCGATTTCTGGCTTACGGCGCAGATAAAGAGGGGTAGCGAAGTCATTGAGTTTCATGGTTTCGTGCCCGACCAGGCTGCGCTTGCCAAATTGCGAGGCTTGCCCAACGCGAATGTTGCCGGCCTCGAAGTTGCCAGCGGTGCGCCAGACGCGTTCCCTGCGGGCCTCGATTTCGCGGCAAAGGCAATCTCGCATCTGTCGGAAGGGCGTATCGCCATCCGCAGCAACGTGCTGACGGTCAAAGGCATCGCCAAGTCCCCGGAGGATGCTGCTGCGCTCAAGGAACTGACCGCCGCCGTTCCCGCCGGGATCGTGCTCGCGCTCGCGGAAATCGCGCCGCCGCCCCAGGAGGAGAAGCCTGCCGGATCGGCCGCCGCTGAGGCTCCGGCTACCAGCACCCCACCTGCATCAGCTGAAACGCCGGCAAGCGCAGCTCCCCTCGCTGCGACCGCGCCTGAAACGGCGCCCGCGACGAGCGCAGCGGCCGAAAGCGAGCCCGCTACGGCCGAAGCGAGCCCGACCGATACCGAAACCCCTTCTGAGAACGCAACCGAACCGGCCGCTGAGGCGCCTGCTACCCCCGAGGCGCCTGCGGCTGCGCAGGCTGAGCCCGCAGCCCCCGCCGTCGATCCAGCCTACGCATTCTCCGCCACCCGCACCGCCAATGGCGCCATCGCGCTGTCGGGCGACGTGCCAGCCGATGCGGCACTCCACTATCTCGGCGTCGTCGCGGGCGACGTCGCTACCTCCGGGCTGACCGTGAAGCCGGGTGCCCCTGAAACATTCGCGCTGGATGCCGTTGCGGGCGTGCGCGCCCTCGGGGACCTTCCGGAAGGCATTCTGCGGTTTGCCGATGGAAAGTGGAGCCTCCAGGGCAAGGCCGCCGACGAGGGCGCGCTTGCCAAGGCAAAGACCGAACTGGCTAGCGTGGACAGCACGGCCTGGACGATCGATCTGGCGGGGCCGCCGCCGAACGATGTCTGCCGCACCAAGGTCGCTGAGTTTTCCACCACCCATATGATCCTGTTCCAGTCCGGCAGCGCCCGCATGACGGCGGAGTCGCGCGCCGCCCTCAAGGACCTGGCGGCGATTCTGGAAGGCTGCCCCGACGCGACGGTTCATGTGGAAGGGCACACGGATTCCGATGGCGACGAGAAGGCCAATCTGGCCCTGTCTGTTGCCCGCGCCGAGGCCGTCACCGCCGCGCTCGTGGAAGAGGGCGTCAAGGACACGCGGCTCTATGCCATCGGCTATGGCGAGTCGATGCCCGTCGCCAGCAACGAAACCGCTGCCGGCAAACAGCAGAACCGGCGTATCGTCTTCACGGTGCTGGATGAGCACAAATAGGCGAGGGCGCCTGTTCAGGCCGCCTGCCTTCGGCGGGCGGCCACGTCCTCGATGAATGAGACGATCGCCCGCACCTCCTCGACATCGTCGAGCAGGGCAGGCGAGCCCTGGCCACTGATGATCAGGGCAGGGGCTTCCGGCCTGCGCCGGATCATCTCTTCGAACGTGTCGCGGCGAAGCTGGTCGGTGAGCTGGCTGCGCATGAACATGAGAGGGGCATGGCGAAGCGTCTCGAACATCGGCCATTGGGCCACGAGCACATCGTCGGTGTCGAACGCCTCGAGCATCTTGGCGAGATGCGGATCGAACAGTCCACGAGCCCGGCCGCGCCGGTCGAAATAATGCGCCCGCAGCGCCAATTGATCGAGGCGCGTATCGACCAGTCCGGGATAGTCGCTGGCCAGGATGCGGCGCATGCCCAGCCGTGCGGCGCTGCCCTTCCATTCGCCCATATGCGCCAGGTTGATGCGGAGCCGCACGAGTCCACGCGGATCGCTGACCGGCCCGGCATCGATGAGCACCGCGCCCGCCGGCAGGTTCGGTTTCTGCGTCGCCAGCGCCATGATCACCTGGCCGCCATAGCCCTGGCCGACGAAAACGGCGCGCTCGATGCCCAGCGCGGTCGTCAGTTCGATGAGGTCGGCGGCGTCGCGCGGCGAGGCATAATGCGTCTTATCCTCGCGATCGGTGGAGCGGCCGCGCCCGAACAGGTCGACCAGTAGCAGCGGCCAGTTCTCGCCTGCCAGCCGCCCGAAATAGCGGGCGAAGTCGGAATAATCGGCCATGTTGCGGTGATAGCCCGGCACGCAGATCACGGGCACGCGCCCGCCCAGGCGTCCGGCAATATGCACGGCCATCTGGTCGCGCCCCGCGCCGATGGTGATGTTGCGCACCGGCAGGTCGGCAAAGGCTGGATGATCGGGCGGATACTTCCGGGCTCTGGCCATGCCAGCGTCATAGCAGACGCTGGCATGCAGGCAATGGGGCGGCTCCGCTTCAGCCCGGAATTTTGCGCAGCGCCTCAATGAGGGTCATGCCGCCGTCGCCCAGGCGCGTGCGGTAAACCAGATAATTCCCAAGCACGCGCTGCACATATTTGCGCGTTTCCTGGAACGGGATGAGTTCCACCCACACCACCGGATCGACATTGCTCGCCCGCGGGTCGCCATAGGCGGCTATCCACTTGTTGGCATTTCCGGCGCCTGCATTGTAGGCCGCCGCCGCCAGTACCAGCGAGCCGTCGTAACGCGCCAATTGCGAAGCGAGGTAGGTCGATCCCAGCAGCGCGTTGTAGGCACCGTCGGTGACTAGCCGGCTCGGCGAATAGCTCACGCCGACCTTGGCCGCGGTTTCCTTGGCGGTGCCCGGCATCAACTGCATGAGTCCACGTGCGCCCGCGCTCGAAACCGCATCGACCTGGAAGCGGCTCTCCTGCCGGGTAATGGCATAGACGGCCGCCTTGTCGATCGCTGCCAGCGCTGCGTTCTGCGGCAACCCGTCCTTGGGGAAGCTGAACAGGTCCATCGGCACGCCGCGCGCTTCGGCTGTCTCGGCGATGCTGATCGCGATCTGGTGCGCGCCGATCGATTGCGCCAGCCGCGCGGCCAGCACCATCTCGCCCGGCTCCGTCAGGCGGTTCGCATAAGTCCTGAGCAGCGGCACAGCCTTGGTCTGCTGCCCATTGGCAGCAAGAAGCCGCACGGCCTGCACCGCCTCGCGGGCCTCGAACACAGATTGACTATGCTGCCAGGCCGGCATGGTACGGATTTCCGCGCCCTTGAGGCCCAGTTCAGCCCGCGCCAGCAGACCGTAATAGACGGTGCCGTACTGCGCCGCCTGTTGCAGCGCCGCCTTGGCGCCGGCCGCGTCGCCGCTCTGCTTGAGGGCGCGCGCCAGCCAGTAATTGGCCTGTGTCACCGTATCGGGCAGGGTGGAGAGCTTGCGCATCTTCTCGAAATGCGCGCTGGCAGCTTTGTTGTCGCCGAGGAAGGCCGTGGCGATCCAGCCGGCATGGAAATGCGCCTCGACAAGCCGTCCTTCCGGTCCCTCGCGATAGGTGTCGGCCGCCTTGTAGGCGAGCTTGGCGTCGCCCTTCCCGAGGATCTGGCGGATGAGGGCGCGGCGCTCGTACCACCATTCGGCGGCGTCCGGCAGGTCGCCCTTGGCCTTGTTGAGCCAGTCGATGGCGCTCTCGTAAAGCTCGGCCTGCCGGGCCCGTTGCGCGCGTGAATAGATGAAGACCGGGTTCTTCTGATAGGCGGGATCGACAGCGTCGAGCAGCGCCTTGGCGTTGCTGTCCTTGCGGGAGACCGCATTGCGCGCCACCGCCAGCGATTTCTGCCCGGCCGTCATATAGGGCAGCAGCCTTTCGACGGCGGCGGCGCGGTCGTTCATCATCAGGTGCACGGCGCGCGCCCAGTGCGCATCGCGATCCAGCAGTGCGCCGAGCTGCGCCTTGACCTTGTCCTCGCTTTCCCGGTCGAGGAAATTGTCGACCCAGATGGAGCGGGCAATGCGCGCGGCGCGATCTTTCTGCCCGTCCTGGAGATAGGCGACGGCCAGGGCGATCTGCGCATTAATCGTGTTGGGCATGGCGCCGCCGAGAACGCGAATGACTTCCGCGCCGTCGGGATTGGCCTTGACGAGAGATTGCTCTAGCCGCGTCTTGTAGAGCGCCGGCGTGGCGAAATCCGGGGCGTCGGCGGCGAAACGCGCGATCGATTGATAGTCGATGGCCGTGCCGCCGTAATAGATGGCGGCCCACTGGATCGTGCGGCGTTCGACCGCGCTGTCTAGGCCGCGCGCCGCCGCATAGGCGTCAGCATAATTGCCGGAAGCGATCTGATCCAAGGAGCGCCGGAAGGCGGCCGAGCCCTGCGGCAGTCCATCGGGCACCGGCGCCGGGTTTATGGCAGCCGTCGTGGTGGAATCGATCCCGTCATTGGCATGAACGGGGAAGGGGGCGGCGCCAGCCTGCAGAAACATCGTTGCTGCTAGCAGGCCGGCAACAAGGCGAGCACGCCCCTGTTGCGCAATCAGCATGGTACCGTCCTGTTGGTCCGCGATACATTTCCAACAAGGTGTCCCCCAACCTTGTGGTTAACCCGACGTTACCCTCTTGGAGTGAACATTTGGTTGCCGTAAGCCCGTTTGGCGGCGATTGCCCCGACACTCAACTTGTCGCGCCGCACAACAAAAAGTATGGTGCCCAACTCTGAGCGGCCGCCATATTCGCGGCACCATCACATCAAGCCGCGGCACAAAAGTGGCAAAACCAACTAAGGAATACCCGAAAATGCTGAGAGGATCGATCACGGCACTCATCACCCCCTTTGCCAATGGGGCGGTTGATGAGAAAGCCTTCTCGGCATTCGTGGATTGGCAGATCAAGGAAGGCTCGCACGGCCTCGTTCCCGTCGGCACCACCGGCGAGAGCCCGACCGTCAGCCACGAAGAGCACCGCCGCATCATCGAGATCTGCGTGGAAGTCACCAACAAGCGCGTGCCGGTCGTCGCCGGTGCCGGCGCGAACTCCACCGCCGAGGCCGTCGCCCTGGCGCGCTATGCCGAAGATGTCGGCGCCGATGCGGTGCTTTCGGTCGTGCCCTATTACAACAAGCCGAACCAGGAAGGGCTGTTCCAGCACTTCTCCGCCGTTGCCCGCGCTACGGCTCTGCCGATCGTGCTCTATTCCGTCCCCGGCCGTACCGTGGTTGACCTTACCGTCGACACCATCGCGCGCCTGCGCGATGCGCATGACAACATCATCGGCGCCAAGGATGCGACCGCCGACATGGGCCGCGCCACCGCCCAGCGCGCCAAGCTCGGCGCGGATTTCGTCCTGCTCTCGGGCGAGGACATGACCGCGCTCGGCTTCAACGCTCACGGCGGCTCGGGCTGCATTTCGGTGACGTCCAATATCGCGCCGCGCCTTTGCTCCGAGTTCCAGAACGCCTGCCAGCAGGGCAATTATGCCCTTGCGCTCGAACTGCAGGACAAGCTCGCGCCGCTCCACCGCACGCTGTTCCTCGAGCCCAACCCCACTGGTGTGAAATACGCCGCCAACCGTCTCGGCCTCGCCCAGAACGAGTTGCGTCTGCCGCTCGTGCCGGTCACGCCTGCCACGCAGCAGGCCATCGATGGCGCCCTGGCGCATGCGGGGCTGATCTAAGGCTCGGATATGGCCGCCAAAAAAGAAGGCAAGACCCTCATCAGTCACGGTCAGGTCGCTGAAAACCGTCGCGCGCGTTTCGATTACGAAATTCTCGATACGCTCGAAGCGGGTATTGTCCTGACCGGCACCGAGGTCAAATCGCTGCGCACGGGCCAGGCCCAGATCGCGGAGAGCTATGCCTCTCCCGAGCGCGGCGAGCTTTGGCTCATCAACTCGTACATCCCGGAATACCTGCAGGCGAACCGCTTCAACCACGAAGAGAAGCGCCCCCGCAAACTGCTGGTTTCGCACAAGCAGCTCGCCCACCTGTCGCAGGAAGTCGAGCGCAGCGGCAACACCATCGTGCCGCTAAAACTCTATTTCAACGACCACGGCAAGGCCAAGCTCCTCATCGGCATCGCCAAGGGCAAGAAGAACTACGACAAGCGCGAAACCGAAAAGAAGCGCGACTGGAATCGCGAGAAGTCGCGCATCATGAAGGAAGGCGGGCGCGGGTAGGGCGCTCGTGGCGGCGAGCTCCGCCTGGGCGCGCCCAAATCGCGCGCCTCAATTCCGCGTCTTGATATACGCCGCCGCGCGTCCGATCACGTCCTCGAACATTTCCGTTGTCAGCACGCCCGTATTCGTGTTGTAGCGCGAGCAGTGGTAGCTGTCGAAAAGTCGCGCGCCGGTGGAAAGCTCGTGTTCCGCCCCGTGCCCGAACGGAAAGCTCGCGCGCCGCTGGTGCAGGGTGGTGAGCAGCGTGTCATGCGCGATACGGCCCAACGCCACATAGGCGTTCGCCGTTTCGTAATGATCGAGTGCCGCCGAGAGGAACCGCCGGCAATTGGCGATTTCCGGCCCCGTCGGCTTGTTCTGCGGCGGCACGCAGCGCACGCCGTTGACGATCAGCACGCCCTGCAATTGCAGGCTGTCATCGGCGCGTGCCTCGAACTGGCCCGTAGCGAGCCCGAACTTCTTGAGCGTTGCGTAGAGCAGGTCCCCGGCATAATCGCCGGTGAACGGCCGCCCGGTCTTGTTGGCGCCCTTCAGGCCAGGCGCCAGGCCCACGATGATGAGCCGCGGCACCTCATCGCCCCAGGTAGGAACCGGGGCGTTGAAGAAATCGGGGTAAAGCCGCCGGTTCTCGTGCCTGAATTCGGCCAGGCGCGGACAGAGCTGGCAATCATGCGGAGGGTTGGTCTCGGGCAATGGAAAGTCTCGGAATCACTCCGAGTCATCCTCGGCAACAGCGGTGGTGCGGTCAACCGGCGTGCGACCAACGATCTTGGCGAGTTCCGCGACATCGAGGAAGAAGTCGGCCTGCCGGCGCAGCTCGTCCGAAATCATGGGAGTCGAGGTGGTGAGCGTGGACGCGACGGTGACGCGCTTGCCCTTGCGCTGGAGCGCCGCGACCAGTGCGGTAAAGTCGCCGTCACCGGAGAACAACACCATGTGATCGTAGAAAGGAGCCATTTCGAGCGCATCCACCGTGAGCTCGATATCCATGTTGCCCTTGATCTTGCGGCGGCCAGTCGCGTCGGTGAATTCCTTGGCCGGTTTGGTGACGACGGTGAAGCCGTTATAGTCTAGCCAGTCGATCAGCGGGCGGATCGACGAGTATTCCTGATCTTCGATGAGCGCGGTATAGTAGTAAGCGCGCAGAAGATAGGCTTTACTCTGGAATTCCTTGAGCAGGCGACGGTAATCGATGTCCACCCCAATCGCTTTGGAGGTGGCGTAAAGGTTCGCACCGTCGATGAACAGCACGATTTTTTCCCGCGGATCGAGGGTCATGGGCATTCTCCGGACCGGGTCGGCCGGCCTCTTGGGCTGCCCAGCATAATAGTTGCGCCTTCGCGCTTATAAGTGAATAGCAACGATCTATCACCGAAGCGGTAACTACGATAGCGGTGATCGCATCAGCAATATGGCTTTCCAATGGCAATTGTTGCTGGCCGCCACCATCAACAAACTGCCTTCCCATACTGTTCCCATACTAACCGCTGGATTTCCATCAGCAAAAACGAGCTATGGCGCCGCCGCAATAGGTCGTGAAGCGCGATGGCGTCAAGCTTGGGGGAGACTTGCATTTCGCGTGGCTTGTCATGTCCCTCCCGCTCGTGTATGAGCGGCCTTCATCCCACAACATCCTGGAGACGGTCAGTGGCACGCGTCACAGTTGAAGACTGCATCGAAAAGATCGAGAACCGCTTCGATCTGGTGCTCATGGCGGCCCACCGCGCTCGCATGATTTCGTCGGGCGCGCAGATCACCGTCGATCGCGACAACGACAAGAATCCGGTCGTTGCCCTGCGCGAGATCGGCGACGGCACCATTTCCCCCGAAGACCTGCGCGAGGACCTGATCCACTCGATGCAGAAGTATGTCGAAGTCGACGAGCCCGAAAAGCACGCCGCTCCGCTGATCGAGAGCGGCAACGACGACGACAACATGACCTTCGACACCATGAGCGAAGACGAATTGCTGCGCGGCATCGAGAGCCTGGCGCCGCCGGAGCGTCGCGACGATTGATCGTCTAGCGACTCCGACTATATGGAAAGGCGCCGAACGTTCGTTCGGCGCCTTTTTCATTTAACGATTTGATCGCTAAGATCATGCCGCAAGGAGTGCGGCACCAGCATGATGCGTCAATACGAGCTCGTCGAGCGGGTTCAGGCCTACAACCCCAATGCCGATGAGGCGCTGCTCAACAAGGCATATGTCTATGCCATGCAGAAGCACGGCTCCCAGAAGCGTGCTTCCGGTGACCCGTATTTCGCCCATCCGCTGGAAGTGGCGGCCATTCTCACCGATCTCAAGCTCGATGACGCCACCATCGCGGTGGGGCTCCTCCACGACACCATCGAGGATACCGACGCCACCCGCGCCGAGATCGACCAGCTCTTCGGCTCGGAAATCGGCGCCATCGTCGATGGCCTGACCAAGATCGAGCGGCTCAATCTCGTTTCGCGCGAAGAGGCCCAGGCCGAGAACCTGCGCAAGCTGCTGCTGGCCATTTCCGAAGACGTGCGCGTGCTGCTCGTCAAGCTGGCCGACCGGCTGCACAACATGCGCACGCTCGAATACATGCCGGCCGAGAAGCGCTCGCGCATCGCTCAGGAAACGCTCGATATCTATGCTCCGCTGGCTGGCCGCATGGGTATGCAGGGCATTCGCTCGGAACTCGAAGACCTGTCGTTCAAGGTCCTGCAGCCCGAGCAATACGAAGCCATCACCAGCCGCCTGCGCGAAATGCAGGCCGATCATCACGACACCATCGAGAAGATCACCCAGGAACTGGAGGAAAAGCTCAAGGCCGAGGGCATCGACGCCCAGGTGAGTGCGCGCGTGAAGTCGCCGTTCTCGATCTTCAACAAGATCGAGCGCAAGTCGATCGCCCTGGAACAGCTCTCCGACATGATCGGCTTCCGCGTCATCGTCGACACGATCGAGGATTGCTACCGCACGCTGGGCATCGTCCACACCAACTGGAAGGTCGTGCCCGGCCGCTTCAAGGACTATATCTCGGTCCCCAAGCACAACGACTACCGCTCGATCCACACCACCATCGTCGGTCCCGGCCGCCAGCGCGTCGAGTTGCAGATCCGCACGCTGGCCATGCACCAGATCGCCGAACTCGGCATTGCCGCGCACGCGCTCTACAAGGACGGCGCCTCCGCCGACCTGTCGCGGCTCGAAAAGGAGAGCAAGGCCTTCGTCTGGCTGCGCCAGACCATCCAGCACCTGACTGCGGGCAATACGGGCGAGGATTTCCTCGAATACACCAAGCTCGAACTGTTCCAGGACCAGGTGTTCTGCTTCACCCCGCGCGGCCGCCTCATCGCGCTGCCGCGCGGCGCCACGCCCATCGACTTCGCCTATGCGCTCCACACCGAGATCGGTGACACCTGCGTCGGCGCCAAGATCAACGGCGCCATCATGCCGCTCGTCACCCAGCTCCGCTCGGGCGATGAAGTCGAGATCATCCGCGACCAGAACCACATGCCGCCCTCCAACTGGGAGGGCATCGCCGCCACCGGCAAGGCTCGCGCCGCCATTCGCCGCGCCGTGCGCCTCGCCTCCCAGCAGCGTGCCTTCGCGCTGGGCGAGCACGTGGTCAAGATGCTGCTCGAACGCGACAACGTCTCGATCGATGAGCCCGAGATGAAGATCGTGGCCGAAGCCGTCGGCTATGCCGGCCGCCGCGAACTGCTGGTGGCGGTGGGCGAGGGCAAGGTCTCCACCGAAGTCATTGCCGACGAGATCGCCAAGGCCAAGGGCTATCGCCGTCGGCGCAGCCGCCAGATCGACCTGCCGATCGCCGACAAGGCCGACGGCTGGTTCGCCCTGCGCGCCACCAACATGCTGCGCTTCCGCGTGCCGGGCGCACCGGGCCGCGGCCCCCGCGCCTCCCAGGCGCTGCTCGAGCTCAACTTCAACACGCCGGTGGAACTGTCCTCCGAGGGCATCGTGCCAGGCGATCGCCTCGTCGGCATCATGGAGCCGGAAGAGCCGATCAAGGTCTACCCGATCCACTCGGATGCACTGGCCGACCTTTACGATTCCGATGTCGCCTGGATCGACGTGCGCTGGGACATGGTCGGCAGTCAGGAGCGCGACTACAAGATCGTGATCTCCATGGAATCGATCAACAAGCCCGGCTCGCTCGCGCAGGTCTCCTCGGCTATCGCCGCATGCGACGCCAACATCAACAACCTCGTCATGCGGATGATCTCGCCCGATTTCCACCAATTGGTGTTCGAAATCGAGGTGCGCGACCTGGCGCAATTGACGGATGTTCTTGCAACCCTCAAACGTAGTCCCGGACTGCACAACGTTCAGCGTGCGACGGTGGCCGAGGCGGCTACCATCCAGACGCTCGAATGGGACGGTAAAATCGAACAAGCGGAGCGAGCGTGACCACCGAAGAAGTTCTGGCCATTTTCAAGGAATGCGGCGCGATCCTGGAGGGGCATTTCATCCTGTCCTCCGGGTTGAGGTCGCCGGTCTTCCTGCAGAAGGCGCGGGTGTTCATGTATCCGGACAAGGCCGAAATCCTCTGCCGCGCGCTGGCCGACAAAATCCGCGCCGAAGGCTACGGCAACGTCACCAAGGTGGTTTCGCCCGCTGTCGGCGGCATCATCCCCGGCTACGAGACCGCCCGTCACCTCAAACTCCCGGCCCTCTACACCGAGCGCGTCAACGGCGTCTTCGAGCTGCGCCGCGGCTTTGAGATCGAAAAGAACGAGAAAGTGATCGTCGTCGAGGACATCGTCTCGACCGGCCTGTCGATCCGTGAATGCATCGAGGCGCTGCGCAATATCGGCGCCGACGTGGTGGCGGCTGCCTGCCTCATCGACCGTTCGGCGGGCGAGGCCGATGTTGGCGTGCCGCTGGTTTCGCTCACCCAGTTCAAGGTGCCGGCCTATCCGGCCGATGCGCTGCCGCCCGAGCTGGCGGCCCTGCCTGCCGTCAAGCCGGGGAGCAGGGGCCTGCAGTGATCATCGGCATCGGCAACGACCTGTGTGACATCCGGCGGGTCGAAAAGACCCTGGAGCGCTACGGCGAGCGCTTCACGCATCGTTGTTTCACCGAGATCGAGCGGCGCAAGTCGGATCGGCGCGCCCAGCGCGCCGCCTCCTACGCCAAGCGTTTCGCCGCCAAGGAGGCCTGCTCCAAGGCCTTGGGAACCGGTCTTAATTTCGGCGTTTATTGGCGCGACATGGGCGTCGTCAACCTGCCATCGGGCAAGCCGACGATGAAACTGACCAATGGGGCTGCCAAAGTGCTGGCGGCCCTTGTGCCCAAAGGGCACGAAGCGCATATCCACCTGACCATTACCGACGATGGCGGCATGGCCCAGGCCTTCGTTATCATCGAAGCGCTCCCGGTTGACCAGAACCGGCCGCTCCCGTAATCCCTGCCTGACCGAGGGGCAACAGATGAGCCAATCCATGTCGAAAGCCGAAAAGAAGGCAGGCCGCAACGAAGTCCGCGACACCATCGTCGTGGTCATCGAGGCACTGCTCATCGCCATCGTGTTCCGGACGTTTATCTACCAGCCCTTTTCGATCCCCACGGCTTCCATGCAGAACACGCTCATGATTGGCGACTATTTCGTCGCCAACAAGTTCGTGTGGGGCTTCGGGCCCTATTCCTTCCCGGTGCCGCTGCCGTTCAACGGTCGCATCATGGGGCGTGATCCCGATCGCGGGGATATCGCGGTCTTCCACAACATCACCAACGAAGACTACATCAAGCGCGTGATCGGCATGCCGGGCGATCGCATCCAGATGAAGCAGGGGCGCCTCTACATCAACGGCGAGATCGTGCAGCGCGAGGAAATCGGCAAGGCCACCGACACGGACAGCAACATGCAGACCGTGCCCGTGACCCTCTATCGCGAGACGCTGCCGAACGGCGTCACCCACGTGATCCAGGAAATCTCGGACGACCAGCCGCTCGACAACACCGCCGAATACGTCGTGCCCGCCGGCCATTTCTTCATGATGGGCGACAACCGCGACCGCTCGGCCGATAGCCGCGTGCTCAGCCAGGTGGGCTACGTTCCCGCCAGCGCCCTCATCGGCAAGGCCGAGGCCCGCTTCTTCTCGATCAAGGACAACATTCCGCCCTGGCAGATCTGGCAGTGGCCGGCCAATGTGCGGTGGGACCGCATGTTCCAGTCCGTCAATCAATGAGCATGAAATCCAGGGGTCATCAAAAGCTTGAGGCCCGTCTCGGTTATCGCTTCGCCGATCCCGACCTGCTGGATACCGCGCTGACCCATTCGAGCGCGGTTTCCCCCGGCAAGCGGATCGAGCGTTCCTATCAGCGCCTGGAATTCCTGGGCGACCGCGTGCTCGGCCTCGTCGTGGCCGACATGCTCTATCGCCGCCTGCCCAAGGCCAATGAAGGTGAGCTGTCGCGCACCCTCAATACGCTGGTACGCAAGGAAACCTGCGCCGCCATCGCCCGCGAACTCGACCTCGGCCCCGAACTCAACCTGGGCGAGAGCGAGGCCCGCACCGGCGGCGCCGAAAAGGAAGCCATTCTGGCCGATGTCGCGGAAGCCGTGATCGGCGCCATTTATTGCGATGGCGGGCTGGGCAAGGCCTTCGAATTCATCGAGCGCATGTTCGGTGACCGCATCGGCGTCCTGCATGCCGACCGTGCCGACGCCAAAACCACCTTGCAGGAATGGGCGCAGGGCCGGGGCCTTGAGCCGCCGAGCTACATCCTCGCCTCCCGCACCGGGCCCGATCACGCCCCCGAATTCACCATTTCGGTGCAGGTGGGCAAGTTCGAGCCGCTGAGCGCGACGGGCGCCAGCAAGAAGATCGCAGAACACAAGGCCGCCGAGAAATTCCTCGTGCGCGAGAAAGTCTGGAAGGAAACTCTTTGACCGACGACATGAACCAGCATTGCGGTTTCGTTGCCCTGGTGGGCGCGCCCAACGCGGGCAAATCGACCTTGCTGAATTCCCTTGTCGGAACAAAGGTTTCGATCGTCACGCACAAGGCCCAGACGACGCGCGCCCAGATTCGCGGTGTCGTCACTGAGGGCGATACGCAGATCGTCTTCATGGATACGCCGGGCATTTTCGCCCCCAAGCGCCGGCTCGACAAGGCCATGGTTCATGCCGCCTGGTCGGGCGCCGGCGACGCCGATGTGGTTGCTTTTATTGTCGATGCAATCAAGGGGATAACCCCGGAAATTGAATCACTTGTTGAGGGCATGGCCAACATCCGCCAGCCCAAGGTTCTGGTGCTCAACAAGGTCGATGCCGTGCGCCCTGAGACCCTGCTGGAGCTCTCGGCCAGGCTCAATGAATCGATAAAATTTGAATCAACTTTCATGATCTCCGCGCTCAAGGGCAGTGGTGTTGGCGACTTCCTCGACTGGTGCATCAAGCGCATGCCGCTCGGCCCCTGGCACTTCCCGGAAGACCAGTTGACCGACCTCACCCTGGCGCTGACTGCGGCCGAAGTGACGCGCGAAAAGCTCTTCCTGCGCATCCACGAGGAAATCCCCTACAACACCACCGTGGAGACCGAGAGCTTCCAGATCGAGAAGGATGGAGCCTACAAGATCAACCAGGTGATCTATGTGACGCGCGACACCCACAAGAAAATCGTGCTGGGCGCGGGCGGGCAGACCATCAAGGCCATCGGGGCGGAATCGCGCAAGGAACTGATCGAGATTTTCGAGGTGCCGGTTCACCTCTTCCTCTTCGTCAAGGTCCGCGAGAAATGGGGCGACGACCCCGAGCGCTATCGCGAGATGGGGCTCGAATTTCCGCACGGGAAGGTATGAGCGCCTACCCGAAGTCATCCGCTTGGATGGGGCTGGCCCCGCTCGATACATCTTTGAGTTGAATTGCCCGCGCGATGGCGCGGGAGAATTGTCCGGTGCTGGGACGCTCTGCAAGTCCCGGCACGGAGGACGAAATGAAATATGTCTGGGGCGCGATAATCGGGATTGTGGTCGTCAACGCGATCAACATGCTGCTGCTGAACAGCCCCGAGCGCGCAAGCTCTCCATTCTCGATCATGTCCATCATTAGTATGGCAATCCTTGGTGCCGTGATCGGCCTCGTCATAACGTGGATCTATTCCTTCTTCCGGCGGCGCGCGCGGGCCTGATCTGCTCCGCTCGATGAGAATTGTCTGGATCATGTTCGCCCGTGATGGTCCGGGTTCTTGTTCGGCTGGCTTTCCGAAACTAGAACTACGCCATGGAATGGACGGGTGAAGGTCTGCTGATCGGCGTCCGGCGACATGGCGAAACCAGCGTCATCGCCGAAGCCATGGTGCTGGGCCGGGGGCGCTATCTCGGCCTGGTGCGCGGCGGCCGCTCCCGCAAGCAGGCGGCGACGCTCCAGCCGGGCAACAGCGTGCAACTGGTCTGGCGCGCGCGCATCGAGGACCATCTGGGGACCTTCGCGGTCGAGCTTCTCCAGCCCCGCGCCGCCGAACTCATCGCCGATCGCCGCCGCCTCTATGCCAGCCAGTTGCTGACCGAGCACCTGCGCCTGCTGCCCGAGCGCGACCCCAACGACCGGCTGCTCATCGAAGCCATCCACCTGCTCGACGGCCCCATCGACGGCGCCGCCCTGGCGCGGTTCGAACTGATGCTGCTCGAGGATCTGGGTTTTGGGCTGGACCTCGAAACCTGCGCCGTGACCGGGACCGGCGAGGACCTGACCCACGTATCGCCGAAAACGGGCCGGGCCGTCTGCCGCGAGGCCGCGGAGCCTTACAAGGACCGCCTGCTGAAGCTCCCGAGCTTCCTCCACAGCCGCGGCAATGCCAGCCCCTCCGACATCGCCGACGCCTTCGCGCTGACGGGACATTTTTTGGAAATGCATGTCTGGCAGGCGAGGGGAATAGACCCGCCGGCCATCCGGCACGATCTGGTGGAGATATTGGCGCGGTAGGGAGTTGCGGCTCCCCCCCGACTTTGCAACGCCCCCACAAAACCTCACTCCCGGCTATACTCCGCAAATGATTCGCTACCCCGAGAACACCCATGGACGACGCTGACCTCCCCAAGCCGGAGGACGGCGGTGATACCCGCGTAGTCGATCTGCGCGAGGCGCTTGAAGAGCGCTATCTTTCCTACGCCCTCTCCACCATCACGCAGCGCGCGCTGCCCGATGCCCGCGACGGCCTCAAGCCCGTGCACCGGCGCATCCTGCATGCCATGCGCCTGCTGCGGCTCGACCCCGACCAGGGTTATAAGAAATCCGCCCGCATCGTCGGCGACGTGATCGGTAAGTTCCACCCGCACGGCGACCAGTCGATCTACGACGCGCTGGTGCGCATGGCGCAGGATTTCGCGCAGCGCTACCCGCTGGTCGACGGGCAGGGCAATTTCGGCAATATCGACGGCGATAGCCCGGCGGCCATGCGCTATACCGAAAGCCGGATGACCGACGTGGCGAGCCGGCTGCTCGAAGGCATCACCGAGAACGCCATCGACTTCAAGGCGACCTATGACGGCGAGGACGAAGAGCCCGTCGTCCTGCCCGCCAACTTCCCGAACCTGCTCGCCAACGGCTCGACCGGCATCGCCGTGGGCATGGCGACGTCGATCCCGCCGCACAATGTCGGCGAACTCTGCGATGCGGCCCTGCACCTCATCCAGGTCAACCCCAATGCCGATGCCCGCGAGCTGTCGCAATTCGTGCGCGGCCCCGATTTCCCCACCGGCGGCGTGCTCGTCGAGCCGGCGGAATCGATGGTCCTCTCGTACCAGACCGGCCGTGGCTCCTTCCGCCTGCGCGCCAAATGGCATCGCGAGGAAAAGGGGCGCGGCGTCTATCAGATCGTCGTCACCGAAATCCCCTATGGCGTGCAGAAGTCGCGGCTGATCGAGAAGGTCGCCGAGCTGCTGCTGGCCAAGAAGCTGCCGCTGCTCAAGGACATTCGCGACGAGAGCGCCGACGACGTGCGCCTCATCCTCGAGCCGCGCGCCGGCACGGTGGATGCCACGATCCTGATGGAGCAGATGTTCAAGGTCTCCGACCTGGAAATCCGCTTCCCGCTCAACATGAACGTGCTCGACATGGGCACCGTGCCCAAGGTCATGGGTCTGCCCGAGGTGCTGCGCGCCTGGCTCGATCACCGCAAGGTCGTGCTCGTGCGCCGCAGCCAGCACCGGCTCGACCAGATCGCGCGGCGCGTCGAGGTGCTGGAAGGCTATATCATCGCCTACCTCAACCTCGATGAGGTGATCCGCATCATCCGCGAGGAGGATGATCCCAAGGCGCAGCTGATCGCCACCTTCAACCTCACCGATAACCAGGCCGAAGCCATCCTCAACATGCGCCTGCGCTCCCTGCGCCGGCTCGAGGAGATGGAGCTGCGCACCGAGCACGGAGGACTGCTGACCGAGCGCGGGCACCTCGAAGCGCTGCTGGGTTCGGACCGTCGGCAATGGGGCGAAGTCGCCCGCCAGGTCGCCGACCTCAAGAAGGCTTACGACGAGAGCAATCCGCTCGGGCCGCGCCGCACCATGGTCGGCGAGGCGCCCGAGGCCGACAGCGCCGAGATCGAGACCGCCTTCATCGAGCGCGAGCCCATCACCGTGATCCTTTCCGAAAAGGGCTGGATTCGCGCCATGAAGGGCCACACCGACGATGTGGACGAAAAAGGCTTCAAGACCGGCGACAGGCTCAAGCTGGCGGTCAAGGCCGAGACCACAGACAAGCTGCTCATGCTCACCACCGGCGGCAAGGTCTATACGCTGGGCGGCGACAAGCTGCCGGGCGGCCGCGGGCAGGGCGAGCCGGTGCGCATCATGGTCGATATCGAGGAGGGGCACGACATCGTCGACCTCTTCGTCTATCGCCCCGGCACCCGCCGCATCGTGGCCTCGTCCAGCGGCAACGGCTTCATCGTCGGCGAGGACGACCTGATCGCCAATACCCGCAAGGGCAAGCAGGTGCTCAATGTCACCGGCGCCGACGAGGCGCGGCTGCTGGTGCCGGTTGCCGGCGACATGGTCGCCGTCATCGGCCAGAACCGCAAGCTCATCATCTTCCCGCTGGCACAATTGCCGGAAATGAGCCGCGGCAAGGGCGTGCGCCTGCAGAAATACAAGGATGGCGGCGTTTCCGACCTCAAGACCTTCAAGGCCGAAGACGGCCTGACCTGGACCGACAGCTCCGGCCGCACCTTCAACCGGCCGATGAGCGAACTCGCCGAGTGGATCGGCGACCGCGCCCAGGCCGGCCGCCAGCCGCCCAACGGCTTCCCGCGCAACAACAGGTTCACCGGCTGATGATCCGTCACTGCGTCTGGGTGAAGTTCAGGGCGGATGTAGATGCGGCCGAACGGGCTGCGATCTACGCCGACCTCGCCGCGCTGCAAAGCCGCATCCCCGGCCTGGAGCGCGCCAGCTTCGGCGCCAATGTGAGCCCGGAGGGGTTGGGCCAGGGCTTTGCCGATGGCTTCACCATGGACTTTGCCGACGCTGCCGCCCGCGATGCTTATCTCGTGCACCCGGATCATCAGGCGGCCGGGGCGAGGCTGGTTGGTGCGGCTGAGGGCGGGTTGGCCGGGATATTGGTGTTCGATATCGAGGTGTAGCGGCGCTTGAGCCGGTACCAGTGAGCTGAGCCTAATCCCGAGCGTCCCCTCGTGGGGGGATTGAAGGTAGGGTGCTTGTTGCTCGCCCCCCTCCCAGCCTCCCCCGCAAGGGGGGAGGTGTTTCGATCCAGTTGCTTGTGAACGGCACGTCCCCCAACCACGATAGGCACCTCCCCCCTTGCGGGGGAGGCTGGGAGGGGGTGAGCCAAGCGCTCAGACTCATCCCAAATACCCGACAGCGCCCCCCGCCTCAGCCTCCTGCCTCCACCGACATCGTAAACACCACCGGCCGATGATCGCTTCCCGTCGCCTCGCCGGCATGGAGTTCGTGCACGTCGATCCCGCGCGTCAGCACGTGGTCCAGCGGCAGGAACGGTAATGTCGGGCGCCAGGCGTCGAGATAATAGAACAGCATCGGGTAGGTCAGCAGGCTGTGATCCTGCCGGGTGAGGCCGGCATTGCGGGCGAAGCCGCGTATTGCGTAGGACCAGGAGGTGGAGTTGAAATCGCCCACCACCACCAGCGGCCCGCTGGTCTGGGCGATGGCGGCGGCGAGCTGGTCGAATTCCTCGTGCTGGCGCGATATGCGCGGGGCGGGCCAGTCCAGATGCGTGGTCAGCACCGAGAACTGCGTGCCGTCCGCAAGCGTGAAGGCGGCGAGGATATGGCCGGTGCGCTGGTCGCCATAGGCGTTGTCGGGGCAGGCTTCGCTCTGCTCCTGCGTAAAGGGAAGTTTCGAGTAAAGCCCGAGATTGGCGCGCTTGCCGCCCCGGCAATAGACCGAATAGGGATACCTGGCCGCAAGTAGCGGGCTCAACTCGGAGCGCTGTTCGCCGAAATATTCCTGCAATGCCACGATATCGGGGTCTTCGCTCTCGATCACGGCGCGCACGCGCTCCATGTCGTAGTTCAGGCCGAAAAGGTTGTGCGTCATCACCTTGATGACCGGCCTCCCGTCGGTGGGCAGCGGATCGCGCGGCTGCAAGCTAGCGGTGAATTCGGGGACGACGATGATGGCGGAGGCGAGAAACCCCGTCGCCGTCGCGGCCAGCATGAAGCGGCGCCAGTTCCCGCGCCCCAGCAGCGGGGTGACGATGAGCAGCGAGAACAGCGTTCCGATGAACAGAAACGGCTGGAGATGATTGAAAAGATCCAGGACCGGAACGGCAAAGCCCAGCACGGCGGCGATGGCGAGCACGGTGACGCCAAGGGCGCCGATCGACAGGATGATGCGCAGGGCGCTGATCAGAAAGCGCATTGCGCGTCCGTATTTGCGTTGGCGTGGGTCAGTCTAGAGGCCGCCAGCCCAAGGGGCCCTTCTGCACCTCCAGCGGACGGAATGCCGCCTTGTAGGCCATTTTCGGCGAATCTTTGACCCAATAGCCCAGATACACATATTGCAGGTTGGCTTTGCGCACCTGTGAGATGTGATCGAGGATCAGCAGGTTCCCGAGCCCGCGCTTGGTCAGGTCGGGGTCGTAGAACGAATAGACCATGGAAAGCCCGTCGGGCATCACATCGGTCAGCGCCACGGCCACCAGCGGATTGTCGCGCCCCGAGGCGAGGCGATATTCGACCAGCACCGATTGCACCGGCGTATCCTCGACCATGTATTCATAGTCGATGAAATTCATCTGCGTCATGCCGCCCCCGGCATGGCGGGCAGCGAGGTAGCGCTTGAAAAGCGCGAATTGCTCGGTTGTGGCGCGCGGCTCGCATACGGCGGCGCTCACATCGGCATTCTTGTGCAGCACGCGGCGGAAGCGGTCGGAAGGCTCGAAATCCTTGGCCACGATGCGCACGGACTGGCAGGCCGAGCAGCCTTCGCAGGCGGGGCGGTAAATCAGGTTCTGGCTGCGGCGGAAGCCGTTGTCGGAGAGCAATTGATGCAGTGAGGCCGCACGCTTTCCGGCCAGGTGCGTGAAGAGCTTGCGCTCCTGGCGATCGGGCAGATACGGGCAAGGCATCGCCGCCGTCAGGAAGAGCTGGGTATTTTCGGGGGTATGATCCGTCATCTATCGTCCAGGTCGCGACCCAGAGGATAGACTATTGCGGACTGCGCCAAGGCGCAACGGGGAGAAATTCCCCCGTTGCCGCGTTTCAGGCGGGCCGGCCGGCGCCGCGATAGGCGGCCCAGTGCCGGGTCATGGGCGAGCGGCGCACCATGAGCGTGCCCACGATCAGGTCGTGCAGCATCTGCCGGCGCGGCGTGAACAGCGCGATGACCAGCGAGATCGGCCAGGAAATCCAGACCGTGAGCCAGAAGACGATGGCGTGGCCGACGGCCATGGCCCCATCGAGCGGCGCGCCGCGCGTCGGGGTCAGCACCAGGTCCATCATCTGCATGCCGATGGTGGCGCGCTTGATCGAGCCGAGCGTGGCTGCGTAATAGAGCACGATCGACAGCGGCAGGATGACGATCAGCGCCAGCCAGGCGAGGCCGAAGGTCAGCAGGCCCGCAATGGCGCCCACCAGTGAGATCACCGTGACCATCAGCGTGATGATGACCATGTCGATGAGGAAAGCCGTAACCCGCCGCGTCAGCACGCCTTCGAAGAGCTCCGGGGCGGTTTCGGGATCAGGGAGGTTAGCGTTCATCAAAGGCCTTTCCGGCGTTGGCGTTACGCGCGACTATTTGGGGGTTCTCGCGGCCCATGCAAGTGCTTGCCCCAAATTTGCGCCGACGCAAGTGCACGATGACTTGACCGGCCCCCGCCGCCGGGCAGTATGCGGTCGAGCCGGGGAGGGACGTCCATGAGCCAAACACATTGGATGACAGGTGGTTGCCAGTGCGGCGCGGTGCGCTTCGCGCTGGATGAACCGCCGGAGAACGTGCATGTCTGCCATTGTCGCATGTGCCAGAAGGCCGTGGGCGGCCCCTTCGCGGTGATCTGCCCGGTACAGAAGAGCGCCTTCACGGTGACGCGCGGCGAGATTGCCTACTTCCATAGCTCGGAAATGGCCCGCCGCGGCTTCTGCAGCCATTGCGGCACGCCGATGATCTTCGACTACCCCGATTTCCCCGACGTGGGGGTATTGGTCGGCAGCCTCGACGAACCCGGCCGCGTGCCGCCCATCGTGCAATACGGCATCGAGAGCCGGGTGGATTGGTACAACGGCCTGTCGGCGTTGCCGGGCGACAAGCCGACCTATTCTGTCGACCCGATGGGCTATCTCCCCCGGATCAAGGCTTCCAACCGCCAGCACCCGGATCACGACACGGAACACTGGATGCCGTATCGCGGGAAGTAAGGGGCGGCCAGGCGCCCCCACCGCATCCCGCTCGCCAAACCTTACCCGTTCAGCTTCCGTGCCATTTCCAGCGCGTAATATGTCAGGATTCCGCTCGCGCCGGCGCGCTTGAAGGCATAGAGGCTTTCCAGGATCGAGGCGTCGCGGTTGATGGCGCCGGCGGCGGCGGCGAACTCGAGCATCGCGTATTCGCCGGACACCTGATAGACGAAGACCGGCACGTTGAACTCGTCGCGCACCCGGCGCACGATATCCAGATACGGCATGCCGGGCTTGACCATTACGGTGTCGGCGCCTTCTTCCAGGTCCTGCGCCACTTCGCGCAGCGCCTCGTCGGAATTGGCATAATCCATCTGGTAGGTGCGCTTGTCGCCCTTGAGGCGCGAGCCCGAGCCCACCGCCTCGCGGAAGGGGCCGTAATAGGCGGAAGCGTATTTGGCGGCATAGGACATGATCTGCGTGTCCTCGAACCCTTCGGCGTCGAGCACGGCGCGCAGGGCGCCGACGCGCCCATCCATCATGTCCGAAGGCGCGATGACATCGGCGCCGGCCCGTGCCTGCACGAGCGCGGAGCGGATCATCACATGCACGGTCTCGTCATTGAGAATCTTGCCGTCGCGCACCAGCCCGTCCTGGCCGTTGCTGGAATATTCATCGAGCGCCACGTCGGCGATCAGCCCGATCTCGGGCACCGCGTCCTTGATGGCGCTGAGCGCGCGGCACATGAGGTTGTCGGGGTTATAGGCTTCTTCGGCGCCTTCGCTGCGGCGGTCGTCCTGCGTATTGGGGAAGAGCGCCAGGGCCGGAATGCCCTCGGCGGCTGCTTGCCGCGCGGCTTCCACGGCCAGGTCGACGCTCAGGCGCTCGACGCCCGGCATGGTCTTGATCTGCGTCCGCTCGTTCTGCCCATCGATGATGAAGAGCGGCCAGATGAAATCGGAGGGGGTAAGCACGGTCTCGCGCACGAGATTGCGGCTCCAGGCCGAGGCGCGCGTGCGGCGCAGCCGGCGGCCGGCGAGGAACTCCATGTCGTGCTTGGGCCAGTAGTCGGACATGCGAAGTCTCCAAATTGCCGTGATGCGGTTCTCTATCAGCCCGTCCGCCTTGCCCGCAACCGACCTGCGCGCTAGACGGGTTTGTGAATTTCGCAAGGGAGCCGCGCCATGCAATTGCCAGCCGAGTGGATCGCGATCACGCTGCGCACCGTGGCCCTGATCACATTGCTGTTGGGCCTGACCGACGCCGCGCGGCTGCTCGGGGTGTCGATGGGCGCGCTCAGCCCCATCGACCAGATGGGCATGACCGCCTTCGTTTATCTCGGCATCTTCACCATCGCCCATCTTTTCGCCGCGGTCGGCATCTGGATCAGGGCGAATTGGGGCAGCGTGCTGCTCGTGGCGGTCACCGCTCTCGAACTTGTGCTCTATCTTTCGGGCACGCGCGACGTGCAGATGAGCCTGTTCGGCTTCATCGTCCGCCTGCTGCTGCTGACGGTCATGCTACTGATTTTCTTCGTGGCTTTCCGCACGCGCCGGGCTGCCATTCACGACTGAAAACGGGCCGTTCAGACTCTGTTGAGGTTACAATTGTGTTGTGCTGTGTAACCTTTGATTCAGCCAAATTCCCGAACATTTCCAGTAAGATGCCATTAAGCGTGCGGCTTAAGGCGATCTTATTCGGGGCCCGGTAATTTGCCCCTACTGAGACGCGAACAAATCGCGCAAAATTTTGCAGAGAGGCAACAATGGTAACCAAGTCGAACGCCGCTGAGGCAATTGAAACCGGCAAGGCAGAAGGCCTGAAGCCCCTGTACCTTGAAGCCGTGTCGCGGGTGGAACGCCTGCACCGTCGCCTGCTCGATCTCATCAAGGATGAGTTCGACCGCATGGGGTGGGATGACATCAACCCGGTCCAGGCGCTGCTGATGTTCAACATCGGCGACGCCGAGATGACCGCCGGTGAGCTGCGTTCGCGCGGTTACTATCTGGGCTCGAACGTCTCCTACAATCTCAAGAAGCTCGTCGAGACCGGCTATATCTACCAGGAGCGCTCCCGCGCCGACCGCCGCTCGGTCCGTATCCGCCTCACCCCGAAGGGCGAGGAAGTGGCCGAAGTGATCGACGAGCTCTATGACCGTCACCTCAAGTCCATCGAGAAGGTCGGCGGCCTGGGTGATGGCGAGTTCGACGGCCTCAACAAGGCCCTGGCGCGCCTCGAACGCTTCTGGGTCGACCAGATCCTCTACAAGCTCTGACGAGCACTGTGGCATAGCCGCCACACTGATGCACAAACGCCGGCGCCTCACGCCGGCGTTTCTTATTTGCGCCGCAAATTCCCCTATGAAGCTGAGGAATACGCACAGTACTGCGCCGAACCGCCGCCGAGTCCGGGATGTGGTTCACACCTGTTTGAGCGCCGTTGTTGATTCCGGCGGGCGAATGGTAAGGCGATAGTAAACAGTCGCGTGTTTTGGTTTGGGGACCTTCGACTTCGATGCAGGTGAATTGATGCGGCTTTCTCGGCGTACTCTTCTTCGCTCCATGGCTGCGGCCGGAGCGGTCGCGGCATTGCCCGCTGTGGCGCGTGCCCAGGAAGGCGATTCCATCTGGGACATGTTCAGCCGCAATCGCGTGCTGCGTGACACGGACAGGGGATCGAACACCGCCGCGGCCAACGCCACGATCGAGACGATCGAGCCCATCCTGTCCGTCGATACCGCCTACAATCTCCAGCTTGCCATCGCCCAGTACGAGCCGTTCGTGGCAGCCGGCGGCTGGGAGCAGGTGCCCAAGGAAGTCTTCGGCCTCACCCTCGGCAATGGTCGCCGTTCGGTCGTGGCGCTCAAGCGGCGCCTGATGTCCTCGGGCGACCTGCCGCCGGCCGACCGCGTCGATGAAATGTTCGATGCGCAGACCGACCTCGCCGTCCGCAATTTCCAGGCCCGTCATGGCCTCATCGTCACCGGCCAGGTGGACGAGCCGACCTTCTACGCCATGGCCGTGCCGGCAGAGACGCGGCTCAACCAGCTTCGCCTCAACCTCATCCGCGTGCAGAACATCAGCCAGACGCTGACCGATCGCTACCTGGTGGTGAACGTGCCGGCCGCCTCGGCCGAGGCCATCGAGAACAGCGCCGTCGTGCAGCGCCACGTTGCCGTGGTCGGCCGTATCGACCGGCAGACGCCGATCCTGCATTCCAAGGTGCAGCAGATCAACTTCAACCCGTACTGGCATGTGCCCAAGTCCATCATCCAGAAGGACTTGATCAAGTACATGAACGAAGATCCGGAATACCTGACCAAGTTCCGCATCCACATCTATGACGGCAAGGGCAACGAGCTGCAGCCGACCGATATCGACTGGTCGACCAACGACGCCGTCAACTACATGTTCCGCCAGGAGCCGGGCGCCGAGAACTCGATGGGCCACGTGAAGATCAACTTCCCGAACCCCTACGACGTTTACATGCATGACACGCCGACCAAGTCGCTGTTCGGCGAGAATGCGCGCTTCCATTCCTCGGGCTGCATGCGCATCAACCAGGTGGATTCGCTGGTGGCCTGGCTGCTGCAGAGCAATGGCGACTGGGACCTCGGCCGCGTGCAGGAGACCTTCAACTCGGGCGAACGCCTCGACGTCAAGGTCAAGAGCCCGGCGCCGGTCCACACCACCTACATCACCGCCTGGGCCAACCGCCAGGGCACGGTCAGCTTCCGCGACGACGTTTACAACTTCGACGCCGAAGGCCGCACCACTTTCGGCAACGCCTGACCGCATGGGCGAACGCGAAGTCCTCTTCGAGTTCACCCAGGTCGGCCAGCAGATGCGCGTGTCCGCGATCGACGCGGACACCAAGGTCGAGGTCGTGCTCATCGCGCCCCTCAGCGCCACCCGCTACCAGATGCAGGCGCTCGCCATGGCCAAGCTCAAGCGCAAGCTGGAGAGCGAAGGGCAGGGCATCGTGGTGAAGCGGCTGTTCTAAAGCGGCGCGGCATGAGCGCGCCGGCAGCGCATTCCCCAAGCTGTCACGCCAGGCACATCCCGCGGTTCGACTGGAGCCGGGGGCAGGCATCCATCGCAAAATCCTGATGTTTTCCGATTGCACCTATCCCTTGGCGGGCAGGCGCTGGGTCGGTTCACAATGTGTCTTCTTTGTGGCTTTACAATTTAAACCGTTTGCAATCGCACCGTAAACGTTTAAAACCACATTCCAATATAGGGAGAAGCAATATTGGCCGGATTGACGTTGCGTGAATTGGCGGCAAAGCTCGACGTTTCCGTCGGCACCGTTTCGCGCGCGCTCTGGGACGATCCGGCGATTGCCAAGAAGACGCGGGAACGCGTCGCGGCGGCGGCCAAGCAATATGGCTACGTTCCCAACATGGCGGCACGGCAATTGGTGTCCGGCCGCTCGGGCTTCGTTGGCTTCGTCATGCCGGTGCGCGGCCCCGACTTCATCGACTCCTATCTCGGCGAATTCCTGACCGGGCTGGGCGAGGGCCTTGTCGAGCATGGCATGGACCTCTTCATCGGCACCGTGCCGGCGGGACGCTCCGAGCTTTCGGTGCTGCGCCATGTGGTCGAATCCGGCCGCGCCGATGGCGTGGTGGTGCCCCGCATCGGGGAGGTCGATGAGCGGCTGAGCTATCTGATGGGACGGAATTTCCCGTTCATAGCGCATGGCCGGCTGCTCGATTCCTCGGCGCAGTTCAACTGGCTCGACTCCGATAGCGGCCTGGCATTCGGACAGGCTTTCGACCTGCTCTACGATCTGGGCCACCGCCATATCGGCCTCGTCTCCATTTCCGACCCCATGACCTTCCGGCACCTGCGCGAGCGCGGGCTGCGCGACGCTATCGCGCGCCGGGGTGATCCCGGCGTGGTGCTGGACATCGCCAGCGCACCGCGCTTCGACCGCGAGGCGACGGTCAAGGCGGTCAATTCGCTGATCCATGCCGAGCGGCGGCCGACCGCCATCATCGGGCTCTTCGACGAACTGGCGCTGACGGTGATGGAAGAGGCGGCCCGCGCTGGCCTCTCCATCCCGAGCGACCTTTCGGTTGTCGGCTTCGACAATATCACGGCGTCCGCCTATGCGCCGCCGGGCCTCACCACGTTCGAGGCGCGTACGCGGGAATCGGCGCGGGAAATCGCCGGCATGCTGGTCGAAGTGATCGAAAAGAGGCCGCCCACGGCCCTTACGAAATTGATCGCGCCCAAGCTCGTGGCGCGATCGAGCCACGGGCCAGTGCCCGACAAAGTCCAGAAACTTTAGAAAACTCAAGGGGAGGTAGAAACGATGTTACGCAGTCTGAAGACAGTCGCCGTCGCCACGCTGGCGGCAACCCTCATGGCGAGTGCTGCCAATGCGCAGGTGCTGTTCTGGTCCAACCAGGCCGTGCCGGTCGAGGAAACCCAGAAGATGCGCGAGCAGGTGCTCGCCAAGTTCCCGGGCGGCGCCGATTTCCAGCCGCAGGAACCGGGCCCGTTCGTCACCCGCATCGAAGCCGAGCGCGACGCCGGCAAGGGGTCGATCGGCGTGGTCGGCGGCCTTTATGGCGATGTCGCCAGTTACCAGGACAACTGGGTCGACCTCAGCGATATCGACCTGACCGGCATCACGCCGTCCCCGGCCTTCATGGAATTGGGCAAGCTCGGCTCGTCCGAGCAGAAGTTCCTGCCCTGGATGCAAGCCAATTACGTGATGGTCGCCAACAAGCAGGCGCTGCAATACCTGCCGGAAGGCGCGGACCTGAACGCACTCACCTATGACCAGGTGATCGAGTGGGCCAAGAACCTCGCCGAACAGACCGGTTCGCCGAAATTCGGCTTCCCGGCTGGTCCGAAGGGTCTCAAGCACCGCTTCTTCCAGGGTTTCCTGCTGCCGGCCTATACCGGCTCGGAAGTGACCAAGTTCCGTTCGCCGGAAGCCGAGACCGCCTGGAACAAGTTCAAGGATCTCTGGCAATACACCAACCCGGCTTCGACCAATTATGACTTCATGCAGGAGCCGCTGCTGACCGGCGATGTGTGGCTCGCTTTCGACCACATCGCCCGTCTCGCCGACGCCTTCAACCAGAAGCCGGACGATTTCGTCGCCTTCCCGGCGCCTGCCGGTCCGAAGGGCAGGGCGTTCATGCCCGTGCTCGCGACGCTGGCCGTGCCCAAGAGCGCGCCCGACGTCGCCCAGGCCAAGGAACTGGTCAAGTATATGATGCAGCCCGAACAGCAGGTCGCAACGCTGCTCGCCACCAGCTTCTTCCCGGTGACCGACGCTGCCCTGCCGGCCGATCTTCCGAGCTCGGCCAGGGCCCTCGGGCCGGCTATCACCGCGATGACCAGTGCGCCCGATGCCCTGCCGGCGCTGCTGCCGGTCGGCCTCGCCGACAAGGCCGGCCAGTTCAATCAGGTCTATATCGACACCTTCGAGCGCATCGTGCTGGGTAACCAGGACGTTCGCCAGGTGCTCGACCAGCAGGCCGATACGCTGCGTAACCTGATGGTCCAGGTCAACGCGCCGTGCTGGCTGCCGGACCTGCCGTCCGAGGGTGCCTGCCCGGTCGAATAAGGTCTCCCGACCTTGCCGTCCGGGGCCGCGAGCGGCTCCCGGACGGTTCCCTCCATGCGCTTTGAAACGCCCGATGGGCGGAGGCGGAATTGAACAGCAAGACATTACCCTACCTGCTGCTCGCGCCGGCGACGATCTTCCTGGCCGTGTTCTTCGTCTGGCCGTTCCTGCAGATCGCCTGGCTCGCCTTCACGACCGGGGGTGGGTTCACGCTCCAGCATTTCCAGACCATGGCCGGCAACTGGAAGTTCTGGCCGACCTTCTGGAACACCATCATCCTGGCGGCCATCGTGGTGCCGCTGCAACTGATCATGGCGCTCGCCATGGCGCAGGTCGTGGCCAAGCTGCAGGCCGGCCGCAACACGATCCTTTACATCTTCACCATCCCGCTCGGTCTTTCCGACCTGGCAGCGGGCATCATCTGGCTAGCGATCTTCGAGCAGTCGGGCTTCCTCAATTCCATGCTGGTCGGGCTCGGGATCATCGACAGGCCGATCCTGTTCCTCGGCTACCAGAACCTCTGGCTGATCTTCGTTGCCGTGATCCTGGCCGAGCTGTGGCGCGCCACCGCCATCGTCATGGTCATCCTCGTTTCCGGCATGGGGCTGATCCCCAGGGAATATTACGAGGCCGCCGAAGTCTTCGGCGCCGGACCGTGGAAGCGTTTCGTCAAGGTGACGCTGCCCATGCTCAGGCCCTCGATCCAGACGGCGCTGATCCTGCGCACCATTGCCGCCTTCGAGGTGTTCGCCGTGGTCGTCGCCCTGGGCGGCACGACCCTGCCGGTGCTGATGGGCGAGACGTTCAACTGGCAGTTCACCCTGCAGGACCGTAACGTCGCCGCCGCCTACGCGCTCGTCATCCTCGCCATCTCGATCGCCGCGACGCTGGTTTTCCTGCGCGTGCTTCGGACCCCGAAGGGAGCCACGATATGACCGCCGCCGTCGCGACCGCAGCCCCCGACAAGCCCCGCGCCGTCTCCGATATCGGGCGGGCAGGGAAGTTCCTGTTCTGGATCAGCGTCGTGCTGCTCTGCGCCTGGGTGCTGGTGCCGATCTACCTGCTGGCCGTCAACACGCTCTCCTCGCCGGCCGAAGTCACGGCTTTTCCCAAGACCGGCGTGCCGAGCTTCGACATGGGCTCGATCCAGTTCTTCCTGTCGTTCCAGGGCGTGCTGAAGGCGCTGTGGAATTCGGTGCTGGTGGCGGTGCTGACCATGGCGCTCTCGATCGCCATCGGCGCGCCGGCCGGCTATGCGCTTTCGCGCTTCGAGTTCCCCGGCAAGGCGACGTTCAGGCTGCTGGTGCTGATGACCCGCGCCTTCCCGCTGCCGCTGCTGGCGCTGCCGATCGCGGTGATGTTCATCCGTATCGGCCTCGACGACACGCCCGTGGGTCTGGCGCTGGTCCACACCACGCTTGCCATTCCCTTCTCGGTGCTGATCACGTTCTCGATCTTCTCGGGCATTCCGCTGGAGCTCGAGGAGGCCGCCTGGACGCTGGGCTGCAACCGGCTGCAAGCCTTCCAGAAAGTGGTGCTGCCTCTGGTGCTGCCCGGCATCACCGCCTCGGCGATCTTTGCCTTCACCATCAGTTGGAACGAGGTGTTCGCCGCCTCGGTGCTGACGGTGCAGAACCGCACGCTTACCGCGTTCCTGCTCCAGAGCCTTTCCGTCTCGCCGCTGCACCTGCGTTTCGCGGGCGGCGCGGCACTCGTCGTCCCGGCGCTGATCTTCATCTTCGCCGTCCGCAAATACATGTTCGCGATGTGGGGCATCGCCAACCGATAGGAGCCTCCCATGGCCGAAATCCAGATCAAGGGTGTCGCCAAGAGCTTCGGCTCGTTCAAGGCCCTGCACTCGATCGACCTCACCATCGCCGACCAGGAATTCATGGTGCTGCTCGGCGCCTCCGGCTGCGGCAAGACCACGCTGCTGCGCATCGTCGCCGGGCTTGAAAGCCCGACCCAGGGCGAGGTGTGGATCGGCGGCCGCCGCGTCGACCAGTTGCCGCCGCGCGAGCGCGGTATCGCGATGGTGTTCCAGAACTATGCCGTTTTCCCGCATCTGACGGTGTACGAGAACATCGCTTTCGGCCTGAGGATGAAGAAGCTGCCGCAGGCCGAGGTCGACAAACGGGTGAAGCGCACCGCCGAACTGATGCATATCGAGCAGCTTCTCAAGCGCTATTCGGGCCAGCTTTCGGGCGGCCAGCGCCAGCGCGTCGCCGTGGCCCGCGCCCTGGCGATGGAGCCGGACGTGATCCTGATGGATGAGCCGCTTTCCAATCTCGATGCGCTGCTGCGCCTCGAAATGCGCGCCGAGCTGAAGGGCGTGCTCGCCAATTCCAAGACCACCACCATCTATGTCACGCATGACCAGGTGGAAGCCATGTCGCTCGCCGACCGCATCTCGGTGATGAATGGCGGCCGCATCGTGCAGGCGGCCTCGCCGGTCGAAGTCTACCGCAACCCGGCGGCCCGGTTCGTGGGCAGCTTCATCGGCAATCCGCCGATGAACTTCCTGCCGGCGACGAAAAACGGCGACGGACGCTATCATGTCGCCGGCATCGCCCTGGATGGGCCGTCCAAGGGCGGCTCCAGGCTGGAATTCGCCATTCGCCCCGAAGACCTGGCCATCGCGCCCGGTGGTCTCAAGGCCACGGCGCGGGTGATCGAGCCGCTGGGCGCGCATACGCTCGTCACCAGCGAAGTTGAAGGGGCGCTGTTCCGTGCCGTGCTCGACAGCGACATCAAGGTGGCGCCGGGGGATGAGCTGAGCCTCGTGCCCAAGGCCGACCGCATCCGTTGGTTCGATCCCGAGACCAGCCAGGCCATCAACTGATGTCGACTACCCATCCGTCTTTCGACCGGATCGGCGGCTTCCCGGTTTTCGTCGCCATTGCGCCCGCGCGCGCCGCCGCTTCGGAGCCCCCGATTGCGGAGGCCGGGCCGTGACTACGTTCATGGAACGCTGGCGGGGCAGGGCCGGTACGCTGGCCACTTTCGGGGATTCGATCACCGAGGGACTGACCATCGCCGAACCGGCATCGCGCTGGGCCAACCGGCTGGCCGATGGGCTGGGCGCGCGTCTCCTCAATCGGGGCATCAGTGGCACGGTCATGCAGTCCTCGCTCGCTGCCGGCGGCGGGCCGCGTGAGGACAACGGCCATGGCCGTTATCGGCACGACCTGCTCGGCGCCGTTCGTGGCGATGTCATTGCCATCCTCTATGGCACCAATGACGCCCGCTACATCGCCGCTCCCGCAAGCTTCGGGGCGGATGGCTTCGTGCGCGATTATCGCGCCGTGCTCGCCGGCCTCCTTGCCGCCGGCTACGCACCCGAGGCCATTGCCATCGGCAGTCCCACCTATCTGCCGGATGCCGGCTTCGCGATGGGCTCGGAGGGCTTTGCCGGCCAGAGCCGCGCCGTCTACCAATCCTTCACCGGCCTCGTCCGGCAGCTTGCGCGCGAGTTCGGCTGCTATTATGCGCCGGTGAACGAAAGCATGACCGCCGAAGGCGGCGATAATCTCATCCTTCCCGACCACGTGCATCCCAATGCCGAGGGCCACGCCCGGATCGCCTCGATCTTCGCGTCGGCTATCCAACTCCAGCCCCTGAGGTAAATCCATGACCCTCGAAACCGAAAAGATCTACGACCACGCGCTCGAGGTTCTCAAAGAGAACGATCGGGGCAGCTACACCGTGCCCACCAAGGGGCTCTATCCCTTCCAGTGGAACTGGGATTCCTGCCTCACCGCGCTGGGGCAGTTCCATTATGACGAGGCCCGCGCCTGGACCGAGATCGAGACGCTGTTCGCCAACCAGTGGGCGGACGGCATGGTCCCGCATATCGTCTTCCACGTCTATTCGGACGGTTATTTCCCCGGCCCCGATGTCTGGGATACCAAGCGGCCCATCGCGACCTCGGGCATCACCCAGCCGCCCGTCGCCGGCTTTGCGATCAAGCGGCTCTATGACCGGGCCGCCGACAAGGCCGCCGCGGCGACGCGCGCCAGGGCGCTGCTGCCCAGGATCGACGCCTGGCACCGCTGGTTCTACGAAATGCGCGATCCCGATGGCGAGGGGCTGGTCGCCATTCTCCACCCTTGGGAGTCCGGCCGCGACAACTCGATCGACTGGGACGAAGCTTTCGAGCGCGTGCCGACCGACGGGGTCGAGCCCTATGTGCGCCGCGACACCCAGCACGCCGACCCCGCGCACCGGCCGACCAAGGAGCAGTACGACCGCTACCTCTATCTGGTCCAGCTTTTCCGCTCGCTGGGCTGGGACAATTCCAAGCTCCACGACGCCTCCCCGTTCAAGGTGGTCGATCCCGGCTTCAACGCCATCCTCATCCGCTCGATGAACGATCTGGCGGACCTGGCAGAGGAACTGGGTGAGCTGGAGATCGCCAGGGTCAACCGCGAGCGCGCGGCCAAGGGGCTGGCGGCGCTCGACAGCCTCTGGAGCGACAATCACGGGCAATATCTGTGCCGGGACCGGATCACCGGCGAGTTGATCGAGTCCGCCTCGATCGGTGGCATCCTGCCGGCATTCGCCGCCGTGCCCAAGGCGCGCGCCCAGGAGATCGCCCGCACCATCGAGCGCTGGTCGACGCAGGTCAAATACATCATCCCCTCGCACGATCCGGCCGATGCGCGTTTCGAGCCCAAGCGCTACTGGCGCGCGCCCGCCTGGCTGGTGATGAACTACATGATTCAGGACGGCCTGCGCGCCGTCGGGGAAGTGGCGGTGGCCGACCATATCGTCAAGTCCAGCCTGGAGCTGATTACCCGTTCCGGCTTTGCCGAATATTACGATCCGACCACCGGGGAGCCCTGTGGCGGCGGGCGGTTCACCTGGACGGCGGCCATGGTGATCGAGTTCCTGGAGGCAGCATGAAGATCATCGCCATCGGCGCCCACCCGGACGATCTGGAAATCTACATGGGCGGCACCATTGCCGCCTTTCTGGCGCAGGGCGATGAGGTGATGCCCGTCATCGCCACCGATGGCGCCAAGGGCGGCAAGGGCGATCCGGCCGAACTGGTTCGCACCCGCCGCATCGAAGCGGGAAACGCCGCCGCGGTGTTCGGGCTTGCCCCGACAATGCTCGGCTTTCCTGACGGTGGCCTGAGGGCCGATGGCCCGGTGATCGACCGTATCGCGGCCCTGATCGCCGCCGAACGCCCGACATTGGTGATTACACACGCACCAAACGATTATCACGGCGATCACCGCGCCCTCAGCGACGCGGTTCGCATCGCCGCCAGTTTCGTGGCTCCGGTGATGTGGATGGAAACCACGATGGGCGTCGGCTTCACGCCCACGCACTATATCGACGTCACGGCCTATATGGCGCTCAAGCGCGAGGCCATCCGCAAGCATGCGTCGCAGAACCCCGAGCGATTTGTCGACATGGCCGAACTCGGTGGCCGCTATCGGGCGGCGCAGTGCAACGACACCCGGGGCTATGCCGAGGTTTTCCGCTTCGAGCCGGTCTTCCCCTTTGCCGATCCGCGCAACCTGCTGCCGCCCGCTCCGGGCGTGCTGCCGGTGCGCGACCGTCGCACGGCGCATTAGGCCGCGCGGCGGTTGGTGGGGGCAACCGCCCCGCCGCACGATCACGCCGACCTCGACCAAGGCCGGCTCGTCTCCCGAGTCTCAGCGATTGCCGAACCGCTGTTTGGCTGCGTCCGTGAACGGCGTGTAAAGGCTCACCAGCGAACCCTCGGGGTCGCGGAACTGCACCGCCAGGTTCCCCCAGGGCATGAGCTTGGGCGCCATCACGACCTCCACCTCATCCTTGAGCCGCTCATATTCGGCTTCGACGTCATTCGTCTGGATTTCGATGATGACGCTGCGATTGGCGGCGGGCTCGGCGCTGCCGGCCTTGAACTGGGCGATGGTTTCCGCCGCGCCGAAGGCAAGGGTAGCCGAGGGCGTCACGATCTCGGCGAAAACCGGCGCGAGCCATTCGGCCTTGATGCCCGTGACCTTCTCGTAGAAGGCGACCATCGCCTTGATGTCGGCAACGACGACGCGCACTGAAGCAAATTTCATGGTCTTGAGTCCCTGGAAGATAAATGCCAGCGTCCGGCGACGTTGACGGCACACTTGTGGCCCAGCCCTGTTGCCAGCATTGTGGCAGCAGGAGTCAGCATTATGCGTCGAGCCGATCGGCTGTTTCAGATCATTCAGGTGCTGCGCCGCGCGTCGCGGCCGATCACCGCCGCGGCCATCGCCGAGGAGCTGGAGGTCTCCAGGCGCACGATCTATCGCGACATCGCCGACCTCATCGGCCAGCGCGTGCCGATCACCGGCGAGGCCGGTTTCGGCTATGTGCTCGATGCCGGCTACGACATGCCGCCGCTGATGCTGAACGCCGACGAGATCGAGGCGATCGTGCTGGGCGCCCAATGGGTTGCGGATCGTTCCGACAAGGCGCTCTCGACGGCGGCGCGCGACGTCATCGCCAAGATCGCCGCCGTCGTCCCCGAGCATCTGCGCCCATTTATCGAGGTACCCAGCGTGGGCATCAAGCCGCTGGACCCGCAAGGCGAGCGGCTCGACACCACGCCCATCCGCATGGCCATCCGCCACGGCAACAAGCTGCTTCTGCGCTACCGGACCGAGGTGGGCGAGGAGAGCGAGCGGACCATCTGGCCGGTCGTGCTCGGCTATGCCGAAGCCACCAGCATGATCATCGCCTGGTGCGAACTGCGCCAGGATTTCCGCCATTTCCGCACGGACCGGGTGGTGGGGATCGAACTGCTCGACGAGCGCCACGGCTGGAGCCACGCGCGGCTGCGGCGGCGGTGGGAGGTCTGGCGCGAGGCGCGGCTGGGAGGGTGAGGGCGTTTTGGCGAGACGGGCGGTGGTGCGAGATTGGCGAGGGGAGGATCACGTTGGTCAGCGCGCCTATCGCTCCAGTCTAAAACAAGAGAGCCGCCCTGAATGGCGGCTCTCCCTCGTCACCTGCACCCCGTCCTAAAGGTTGCAGGCATGGCGTTTCCCGTCATAGCCGAGATAGGTGTCGGAACGCGGGTCATAGGATTTGAAGCGGGCCGAGCAGCGCTGCACGTGGCCGCTCGTCACGACGGGCTGGCGCGAATTGAGGGCGCCGTTGGCGATGGCGCCGGCCACGAGCCCGAAAATGCCGGCGATCGCGGCGTCGGCGCCGTTGCCGTAATGGGAATAATACCACTGGTTATAGCGGCGCTCGTCCCAGCGGTTGCCGTAACGGCCGAAATCATAGCAGTCCCGATCGTTGGGATAACGGTCGCAATAGCGCTCCACATAGCGGTAGCGGTCGCCGAAGCTCTGTGCGGCGACCGGCGTGGTGGCCGTGATGGCCGCCATCGATGCTGTCGCGACCAGTGCAGTCATGCTTGCGATGACAGTTTTCATTGCTTTTCTCCGTGGCAAGCGTCTGTTGTGACCTTCCAACGAAGGGACGCCATCATCGGTTGCGTCACAATCCCTTCCACCATGGGTGGTGGCGGCTTGGAATCGTGACCCCCGATGTGGTAAACGAGCCGCGTCAGCGAAAACCGACACCTTTCAACCTTCCCCGGGGAACGCCAATGAGCGCTGCCACGTCACTTCCGCTCTTTCCGCATTTCTTCACTGACTCGCTGGCCCAGACCGATCCCGAGATCGCTCAGGCCATCAAGCAGGAGCTCGGCCGTCAGCAGAATGAAATCGAGCTGATCGCGTCCGAAAACATCGTCTCCAAGGCCGTGCTCGAAGCCCAGGGCTCGATCATGACCAACAAATACGCGGAAGGTTATCCGGGTAGGCGCTATTACGGCGGTTGCGAGTTCGTCGATATCGCCGAGAACCTGGCCATCGCGCGCGCCAAGGATCTGTTCGGCTGCGAATTCGTCAACGTGCAGCCCAATTCGGGCTCGCAGGCCAACCAGGGCGTCTATCAGGCGCTGCTGCAGCCCGGCGACACGATCCTGGGCATGTCGCTCGACGGCGGCGGCCACCTGACGCACGGCGCCAAGCCGAACCAGTCGGGCAAGTGGTTCAACGCCATCCAGTACGGCGTGCGCAAGCAGGACGGCCGAGTGGACATGGACGAGATGCGCGCTCTGGCGCTCCAGCACCGTCCCAAGCTCATCGTGGCCGGCTTCTCGGCCTATTCGCGCGTCATGGATTGGGCGGCGTTCCGCGCCGTGGCAGACGAGATCGGCGCGCTGCTGATGGTCGACATGGCCCACGTGGCGGGTCTAGTAGCCGGCGGCGTCTATCCGAGCCCGTTCCCGCATGCCCATATCGCCACCACCACCACGCACAAGACGCTGCGCGGCCCCCGTGGCGGCATGATCATGACCAATGACGAGGATATCGCCAAGAAGATCAATTCGGCGATTTTCCCCGGCATCCAGGGCGGCCCGCTGATGCATGTCATCGCTGCCAAGGCCGTGGCCTTCAAGGAAGCCCAGTCGGGCGAGTTCAAGCTTTATGCCCGCCAGGTCGTGGCCAACGCCAAGATTCTCGCCGAGACGCTGGTGCGCGGCGGCCTCGATATCGTTACCGGCGGCACCGACAACCACCTGATGCTGGTCGATCTGCGTCCCAAGAAGCTCACCGGCAAGGCTGCCGAAAAGGCTCTCGAGCGCGCGCACATCACCTGCAACAAGAACGCCGTGCCCTTCGACCCGGAAAAGCCTGCGATCACCTCGGGTATCCGCGTCGGCACCCCGGCGGCGACCTCGCGCGGTTTCCGCGAGCCGGAATTCCAGCTCGTGGGCGAACTGATGGTCGAAGTGCTCGATGGCCTTGCCCTCAACGGCGAGGACAATAACGGAGCTGTCGAAGCCACGGTCCGCGACAAAGTCAAGAAGCTCACCGACGCCTTCCCGATCTACGGTCAATAAGTCATGCGCTGTCCTTACTGCGGAAACGAAGACACACAGGTCAAGGACAGCCGGCCGACCGAGGATTCGAGCGCAATCCGGCGCCGCCGCATCTGCAATGCCTGCGGCGGCCGCTTCACCACCTTCGAGCGCGTGCAGTTGCGCGACCTCGTCGTGGTCAAGAAATCGGGCCGTAAGGTGCCGTTCGACCGTGAGAAGCTGGCCCGCTCCGTCTATACGGCGCTGCGCAAGCGCGCGGTCGAGACCGAGCGCATCGAGCGCATGATCTCGGGCGTTGTGCGCCAGCTCGAAAGCCTGGGCGAGGTGGAAGTCACCTCCGAGCAGATCGGCGAATATGTCATGGATGGCCTCAAGGGCCTCGACGACGTGGCTTTCGTCCGCTTCGCCTCTGTTTACAAGAACTTCTCGGCGGCAGATGATTTCCGTTCGTTCCTGTTCGAGCTCGGGAACGGCAAGAGCGCCCGCCATGAGGTCGAGGACGACTGAAATGCATAGCTGCTGCCGGTTGCGCGAATGTTGACCGGCGGGCAGGGGATGGATGATAAGCTCCCCAAAACACGGGCGGCGATTTGGCCGCCCCTTTCCCGACTTTAAGGACGACTACCCGTGGCGCAACCTTCCAAACGCGGCGAAAATGGCGAACGCTCTGCCAACCAGCGCGGAGCCGCACGACTTGCCGCCGTTCAGGCGCTCTACCAGATGGATGTGGGCCGCCAGACGCTGGAAGATACGCTCGACCAGTTCGATGCCTTCCATCTCGGCCGCGAGATCGAGGGCGAGCAATACCTGCCGGCCGATGCCGATTTCTTCCGGCAGATACTCAAGGGCGTGGTCAAGTTCCAGCGCGAGCTCGATCCCGCCATCGACGGCGCCCTGACCGACGACTGGCCGGTCACCCGCGTCGACGCCACCCTGCGCGCCATCCTGCGCGCCGCCGCCTGGGAACTCCTCCGCCGCCAGGACATCCCGGCCCGCGTCGTCATCAGCGAATATTTGGACGTGGCCAAGGCCTTCTACGAGGACGACGCCACCGGCCTCGTCAACGGCGTGCTCGACCGGATCGCGCGGGAATACAACCACCCGAATGCGTGAATTGAAAAAGGGCGCCTCAGGCGCCCTTTGTGTTTCCGGGGACGGCGAGTAGCAGCGTTGCGCGCAACCAAGCTCTGCCAGCAATCCCGAATAGGCGGGGCCCAAAGGCCCGCGCCTGAAAAACTCGCTTAGAACGAGGACAGGATCGACTCGATGAATGTGCGGTCCTCGCCGAAGGACGGCGTGCGGCGCGATTCGATGGTGACGGTCTTGCCGTCCTTGGCGCCGTAGAGAGCCTTGTCCTTCACCTTCTTGTTCTTGTCGAAATAGATGGCCAGCACGCGCCGTTCCTTGATGGAATTGATGCCCATCGCGGTCGTCGCGAGCTTGGTTTCGACGTAGTAGAAGGCGGTTTCGCCGCCGAAAGTGCTGGTGGTCTGCGGCGAGCCGAGCACCGTGGTCACCAGTTCCATGCTCTGGCCCGGACGAATCTGCAGCAGCGCGTCGTCCGAAATCTCGTAGCCTTCCGTCTTGTTGACGATCAGCCCCCCGGCGGTCGAGCAGGCGGCAAGCCCAACACCCAGCATCAGGGCGGCGGCGAGCGGAGCAAGGCGTTTCAGCATGAATTTGACTTTCCCGATGGCACTCGACTATAGGCTCGCGACGGGGCTTGATAAGCCCAGACAAGGCCGCCGGAATGTTTAGCCGCCAATGCCCCGCACTGCAAGCTGGCTATCCGCCGACCGATCACGACGCCGAGCGTAGCCATGATCCTGTCCATTTTCAAAAAATCTACTGATTCCGCACCCGTTTACGCCGTCTATAATGCTATTGTGGCGCAATCCCGACAGCCGGTTTTCTATGCGGACTGGGCTGTTCCCGACACGGTGACCGGCCGTTTCGACATGATCAGCCTGCATATGGCGCTGGTTTTCCGGCGCCTGCGCTCGGAGGACAAGGCCGTCAAAGGCTTCTCCCAGGCGGTGTTCGACCTCTTCTTCAAGGACATGGACCGCTCGCTGCGGGAAATGGGCGTGGGGGACCTCTCCATTGCCAAGCGCATCCAGAAGATGGGCAACCTGTTCTTCGGCCTATTGGCCGCCGTCAACGAAGCCATAGATGCCCGCGACATGGACCTCTTGGACGACGTGCTGCGGCGCAATATCTATGCTGGTGTGGAAGACCCGCCGGCCCGCAAGCTTTCGGACTATCTGGTAGCGCAATCGGAAGCGCTGCTCGACCAGTCGATCGCCAGCATCACCGCCGGCAACCTGACTATGGACCTGAAGGCAGCATGACCAGGCGCCCCGACGATTCAGCCCTCGATGCGACGTTGCGCATCGACCATTTGCCGGCCGAAGGCCGCGACCTCAAGCTCTCGGCCAACGAGGCGCAGCGCGCTGCGCTGGCCGAGCGGCTGGGCATTTCGGCCGTCGAGAAACTCGACGTTTCCCTCAACGTCGCCCCTTTCCGCGGCGGTATCCGCGCTTTGGGGCGGCTGCAGGCGGTTATCGTCCAGCCCTGCGTGGTGACTTTCGTGCCCGTGACGCAGGCCATCGACGAGCCGATTGACCGCATCTTCCTGCCGGGGCGCGAGAAGCAGCATACGCCTGGCGCGGAAGTCTTCATCGACATGGAAGAAGAGGACGCGCCCGATTATTTCGAGGGGCCGGAAGTCGATCTCACCGAATTGATTGTGGAAACCCTCTCGCTTGCCATCGATCCCTATCCGCGTGCGGCGGGCGCCAGCCTTGCCGATCTGCCCGGTGCGGTCGACGACGAAGTGGAGGAATCGCCATTCTCCAGCCTCAAATCTCTTCGAGACAGCGGCAAGAAGGACTAGACTCCCCCACGATCCAGCAGGACTTGCGCCGACTCCTCGATTGGATATCTTGGCGCCACGCTGCCTCCAGGCCGCAACAAAGGGCGATATGAACGACAGAATCAGAATTTCCGTGGACGCCATGGGCGGCGATATCGGTCCGCGCGTGGCCATCCATGGGGCGGCGCTTGCCCTGCGGGAACGCAAGAACACTAGTTTCATCTTCCATGGCCGCAAGGAAGCCATCGAGCCGCTGCTCGAGGAATTCCCCGAACTCAAGCCCGTCTCCGAAGTCCGCCATAGCGAGAACGTCATCGCAATGGACGAAAAGCCCAGCCAGGCCCTGCGCAAGGGCCGGGGCAATTCCTCGATGTGGGCGGCGCTGCAATCGGTCAAGGACGGGGAGGCCGATGTTGCCATTTCCGGTGGCAATACCGGCGCGCTGATGGCCATGGCCACGTTCTGCCTGCGCCCCATGGACGGCATTTCCCGCCCGGCCATCGCCGCCATCTGGCCGACTCTGCGCTCGGACATCGTGGTGCTCGACGTGGGCGCCACGGTCGGCGGCGACGCCAAGCAGCTCGTCGATTTCGCCGTGCTCGGCTCGGCGCTGGCGCGCTCGCTCTTCGACCAGGACCTGCCGACTGTGGGCCTGCTCAATGTCGGCAGCGAGGAGGTCAAGGGCCTCGATACCGTCAAGGAGGCCGGCCGCATGCTCGGCCATGCCAGCGGGGCAGGGTTCCTCTACCACGGGTTCGTCGAGGGCGACGATATCGGCAAGGGCACGGTGGATGTCGTCGTCACCGAGGGCTTTACCGGCAATATCGTGCTCAAGACCGCCGAAGGCACGGCGCGGCAGGTGGCCGGCTATCTGCGCGGCGCGCTCACGGCCAATTTCATGTCCAAGGTCGGCGCTTTCTTCGCCCGCCAGGCGCTGACGGCGCTCCGCCGCAAGATGGACCCGCGTACCGTCAATGGCGGCGTTTTCCTGGGTCTGAACGGCATCGTCATAAAAAGCCATGGCGGCACCGACGAGATCGGCTACAAGAGCGCACTGGGCCTCGCCTATGAAATGGCGCGCAGCCATCTGATCGACAAGATTTCCGAGGGCCTGTCACGGTTCCCGCCTATCGTGGAAAACCGTGTGGAACTCGAAGCTGAGGGAAAATCTGCGTGAGTGCGTTGCGATCGATAGTCCGCGGTGTTGGCGGCTATTTGCCCGAGCGGGTAGTGACCAATGACGAAATGTCCAAAATCGTGGACACGTCGGACGAATGGATCGTGCAGCGCACCGGCATCCGGCAGCGCCACATCGCCGCCGAAGGCGAGCTGACCTCGGACCTGGCCGTCGCGGCCGCCCGCAGGGCCCTGGAGGCCGCGGAATTGACCGTGGAGGGCATCGACCTCGTCATCGTGGCCACCACCACCCCCGACATGACGTTCCCGGCCACGGCGGCCATCGTGCAGCAGAAGCTGGGCATGCATAACGGCGCCGCCTTCGACCTGCAGGCCGTGTGCTCCGGCTTCGTCTATGCCGTGGCCACCGCCGATTCCTATCTCAAGAACGGGCTGGGCAAGCGCGCGCTGGTCATCGGCGCCGAAACTTCGAGCCGCATCCTCGACTGGAGCGACCGCACCACTTGCGTGCTCTTCGGTGACGGTGCCGGCGCCATGGTGCTCGAACTGGGCGACGATGGCGATCGCGGCGTCCTGGCCTCCAGCCTGCGCTCGGACGGGCACCACTGGAGCAAGCTCTATACCGATGGCGGGCCGTCCTCGACCCAGACCATCGGGCATATCCGCATGGAAGGTAAGGAAGTCTTCAAGCATGCCGTCGGCAACATCACCGACGTGGTGCGCGACGTCTTCGACAAGACCGGGACGACGGTGGACGACCTGTCGTGGTTCGTGCCTCACCAGGCCAACAAGCGCATTATCGACGGCGCGGGCGTCAAGCTCGGCATCCCGCCCGAAAAGGTGGTGCTGACCGTGGATCACCATGCCAACACCTCTGCCGCCTCCGTGCCCCTGGCGTTGAGCGTGGCGGCCGAAGACGGCCGCATCAAGCAGGGCGACCTGGTGATGCTGGAGGCCATGGGCGGCGGCTTCACATGGGGCGCATCTCTTATTCGCTGGTGATAAAGCTCAGATTGACCGCCCCTATGGCGGGGCGCTAGTCTAAAAGTGCCGGGGACGGAGGGGCTTAACCGGAAACACTAAGGCGGAGCGGGGTGCGAATGGCACAAAAAACTGTGACGCGAGCGGATTTGGCCGAAGCAGTCTATGAAGCTGTGGGCCTTTCCAGGACCGAGTCGGCCGAGCTTGTGGAAAGAGTTCTGGACCTTATTAGCGACGCCCTGGTGAAGGGCGAGAACGTCAAGCTTTCGTCGTTCGGGTCCTTTCAGGTTCGTTCCAAGAACGAGCGGATCGGCCGGAACCCGAAGACCGGCGAGGAAGTGCCGATCCTGCCGCGGCAGGTTCTGGTGTTCAAACCCAGCAACGTGTTGAAATCCAAGATCAACAAATCTATGGTACGTGCTGGAAAATAAGCGTTCTTTCTAGGAGGCTGTGAGGTGGAAAAATCACCGGACGCCTTCCGTACTATCTCGGAAGCCGCAGAGGAGCTCGATCTCCCGCAGCATGTGTTGCGCTTCTGGGAGACACGCTTTGCGACCATCAAGCCGCTCAAGCGCGGCGGTGGCCGGCGCTATTATCGCCCTGAAGACGTCTTGCTTCTCAAGGGCATAAGGCATCTGCTCTACGATCAGGGTTTTACCATCAAGGGCGTGCAGCGCATCCTCAAGGATCATGGCGCGCGCTACGTGATCGCCATCGCGGACGGCACGCCGCTCGAAAATCTCGTGCTGCTTCCCAGCGACGCCGAGGACGAATCGGATGGGCCGGAGGCGATGGTCGCCAATGGCCGCGACGAACACATTCCCGCCGTAATGCCCGAGCCCCGCACCCGCCTCCTGGACGGCACCGACCGCCAGAAGCTCGAGGACGTGCTCAAGGAACTGCTCGACTGCAAGCGCCTGCTGGAGCGCGCACGGGAGACTTAAGGCGGGCAGGAGGGGCGCGCGTTAGCAGAGGTGACGCCGACCACGCCCGCCAACCACATTGCGCTCCAGCCCCCCGGATCGAAATATCTCCCCAGGGAAGGCACTGGCCAGGAATGTAGGACGCTTGGCGCTCAGGCAACTGGATCGAAACACCGCCCCCTTGCGGGGGAGGCTGGGAGGGGGGAGCTTCACCCTCGATCTCGAATACCAACACGGAAAATCTCTGCCCCGCGCCAACCTTCTCGGTATTGAGCATCAAAAAATGTCAGGGAGCCCCTGAGGCCAAAGGGGGCCACCCGTCGATGTCGCGCGTGCCCGCAAAAAAGCCAAGGGGCGAGGGTGGGAGGACCCTCGCCCCTTGGGGCTGCCCGCTTTAGCCGAACAACGCCTTGGCGTCGCGGCGGCGGGAGTGCAGGATGTGTTCGGTATAGCCGTTGGGCTGCTGACGGCCCTTGAACACCAGGTCTTCGGCGGCCTTGAAGGCCGGGCCGTCGAAGCGCGGGGCCATCGGACGATAGCCGGCCGTGCCTTCGTTCTGGCGATCCACCACCTCGGCCATGCGGCGCATGGTTTCGCGAACCTGGGCCTCGCTGACGAGGCCGTGGTGCAGCCAGTTGGCGACATGCTGGCTGCTGATGCGCAGCGTGGCGCGGTCTTCCATCAGGCGCACGTCATGGATGTCCGGCACGGTCGAGCAGCCGACGCCCTGGTCGACCCAGCGCACGACATAGCCGAGCAGGCCCTGGAGATTGTTCTCCAACTCGTCGTTCACGTCTTCGTCCGAATAGTTCTTCGTGGCGAGCGGGATGGTCAGCAGGTCGGAGAGCGCCGCGCGGGCGCGGCCGCGCAACTGGTCCTGCACGCTGGCGACTTCCACGGCATGATAGTGCAGCGAATGCAGCGTCGCGGCCGTCGGGGTCGGAACCCAGGCGGTGCTGGCGCCGGCCTTGGGGTGCCCGATCTTCTGGGTCAGCAGGTCGGCCATCTGGTCCGGCGCGGCCCACATGCCCTTGCCGATCTGGGCGCGGCCCGGCAGGTTGCGGGCCAGGCCCACATCGACATTGTTGTCCTCGTAGGCCTTGATCCAGGCGGTTGCCTTCATCTCGTTCTTGCGAACGACCGGCCCGGCTTCCATCGAGGTGTGGATCTCATCGCCCGTGCGGTCGAGAAAGCCCGTATTGATGAAGACGGTGCGGTCGCGCACCTTGGAAAGGCAGGCGGCGAGGTTGGCCGAGGTGCGGCGTTCCTCATCCATCACGCCGATCTTCATGGTGTAGCGCGGCAGGCCGAGCAGTTCTTCGATGCGCTTGAACAGGGCATCGGAGAGCCCGACTTCGTCCGGGCCGTGCATCTTGGGCTTCACCACATAGACCGAGCCCGTGCGGCTGTTGCGGACGGCGTTCTCGCCGCGGATGTCCTGAATGGCGCTGGCCACGGTGATGGCGGCGTCGAGAATGGCTTCCGGCACCGGCTGGCCGTTGGCGTCGAGCACGGCGTCGGTGAACATGTGGTGGCCCACATTGCGCACCAGCATCAGCGAACGGCCGTGGATGGTGAGCGTTTCGCCGCCCGGCGCCGTATAGGTGCGGTCGCCGGTAAGGCGCCGCTCGAAGCTCTTGCCGCCCTTTTCGACCTGCGCCGAGAGCGTGCCGCTCATCAGGCCCAGCCAGTTGCGATAGACGAGCACCTTGTCTTCGGCATCGACGGCGGACACGGCGTCTTCGAGGTCCATGATGGTCGAGACGGCCGATTCCACCACGACATCGGCAATGCCGGCCTTGTCGAGCTGGCCGACGGCGCTTTCGCGGTCGATCACCAATTCGATGTGGAGACGGTTGTTGACCAGCAGCACCGTGGCCGGCGCGTGGCGCGGTCCGGTAAAGCCGGCGAGCTTGCCGGCATCCTTGAGGCCGGTCTTGCTGCCGTCGGCCAGCGTCACTTCGAGCTTGCCGCGCTCGATGACGTAGCCGGTGGCATCGGCGTGGCTGCCCTTGGCGAGCGGCGCGGCCTCATCGAGGAATGAGCGGACGCGGGCGATGACGCGCTCGGCGCGCACCGGGTTGAAGGCGCCGGCGCGGGTGGCGCCATTGTCCTCGGGCAGGGCGTCGGTGCCGTAGAGCGCGTCATAGAGGCTGCCCCAGCGCGCATTGGCGGCGTTGAGGGCATAGCGGGCATTGGAGAGCGGCACGACGAGCTGTGGGCCGGCAAGGGTGCCGATTTCGGCATCCACGTTCTTGGTGGCGACCTGATAGGCGTCGGCGGCGGGCTCGGGCTGCAGATAGCCGATTTCGCGCAGGAACGCCTCGTATTCGGCGGCGTCATGCGGCTTGCCGCGGCGCTCGAGGTGATAGGCGTCGATCTTGGCCTGCATGTCGTCGCGGATGGCCAGCAGTTCGTGGTGGCGCGGCGCCAGGTCGGCGATGATCGAGGTCAGCCCTTCCCAGAAGGCCGCCGGATCGAGCCGGGCGGTCGGCAGCAGCTCGTTGTCCACGAAGGCGCGCAACTTGGGATGGACGGATAGGCCGGCGACGCGCTCGTAATTATCGGGCTTGCTCACGGAAAGGGGCTCCTTCATCTGGATGGGGTGCGGCCGGACCGGTGCCCGGCCGCGATAGGCTTAGCGATACTTGGCCAGCAGGCGGTCGATCTTGCCGGCGGTGTCGGTGAGGGTTGCCTGCGGATCGGCGCCGAGGGCGATATCCTTCACCGCAGGGTTCATAGCGTTGAAATAGTCGAAATAGCCAGCCGTGCGCGGCGCACCATGCGAAACGGTGGAAAGCTTGGCGGCAAGCTGGAACGGCTGGAGCGTCTTGAATTCTTCCATCTCGTCGCGCAGCGAGTAGCGGGCCGGCAGCGAGCCCCAGGCGCGGTGGAAGGCGATGCGGTTGGGATTGTTGCAGAGGAAGCCCAGGAAAGCCGCCGCTTCCGCCGGATATTTCGACTTGGACCAGATGAGCGGGGAATCCGAGCTGTTGCTGGTGAAGACGAACTTTCCGCGCGGCGTGGTCGTGGTGCCCCAGCGGAAGCCGGGGTCGCCGTTCGGTCCGACGAAGCGCATGGCATAGTTGAGGCCGCCGAAATAGGTGGCGGCGAGGCCACCCGGATACTGGTTCGGCACGGCGCCGAGCGGGGTCAGCTTGCGCGAGAACATGGCCTGGTAGTTGCTCATGCCGAGCACGGCTTCGGGCGTATCGATATAGCCGGTGGCGGTGCGCCCATCCTCGCTCACGCCCATAAGGGTTTTATAGGCCGAGGAATCCTTGGCGGCATTGGCGTCGCCCTGGGAGCGAATCCAGATGGCTTCGAGCTGCGTATAGTTCGAGCCCGGCCCGCCATTGCCCGAAGCGGCGGCGGCCACGGCCCAGGTCTGCTCGTCGCCGGCGGCGCGCAGCTTCTTGGTGAGCTCTTCCATGGTGCCGAGGAATTCCTCGACATTCCAGCCGGCTTCCAGATCGGTGGATTCCACCGGGGTCGGAATGCCGGCCTTCTCGAAGATGTCGCGGTTGAAATAGAGCATCGTCCCGACCGTCTCCCAGGGGAGGCAATAGACATTGCCATGGGAGGAAGCGGCTTCGAGCAGGGGAGCGGGGAAGTCTTCCAGATATTCCTTGGTGAAGAACTGCTGGAGCGGAACCGAGAGCTGGCCGGCATGATAGGCTTCCGAGAAATCGGTGCGGCCCATCATGATGTCGGGGGCGTCGCCCGAGGAGACATAGACCTGCATCTTCTTCTGCAGGTCGCCGTACGGCACCTTTTCCTCGGTGATGGTGATGTTGGGATAGGCCGCCGTGAATTCGGCATAGGCCTTTTCGATCTGCGCATTCACCTCCGGGGTGAAGTCCTGGCGCATGAAGCGCAGCGTGATCGGCTGGGTGGAGGGCTCGGGGCCGGAATAGCCGCCCAGGTCGAGCTTGTACTTGCCCTGCGCCTTGGCGCGGCCGAGCAGCAGATTGGGCATGGTCAGGCCGGCCACCGCAGCGCCGCCGAGACCCAGCAGCATGGACCGGCGCGAGATGCCGGAATTCACCTTCGTCATTAGATCCCTCCCAGACGATAGACCCCCGCCAGTCTGACGAGGATGGAGTTTGATCGCAAAGATTGTATCCATTGACAAGCATTTTTTGATACAAGATAGTATCCGAAATCACCTGTGGCCGGTCCTGCCATCCCCCGTCAGGAAGGGGATTGACGGTCGCGCGCGCTCGCGAGCCGGACGGATATCGCGCATTAAAACGCCGTTCAGAAATCGTTCAGAAATCGTTCATAAATCGCTCAGACAGCCCCCTGGAGACCGCCACCCGTGATCGGCATCATCAAAAGCTCTCTTCCCGACGCCAAGAACCTCACCGCCATCGAAGCGCTGCGCGCCACGGCCGAGCAGGGGCTCAAGAGCCTGCTGTTCAACTCGCTCTACGACATGAGCCCGACGCTCGATCCGGCCGAGCTCAAGGCCGTCCGCGCCGAAGCAGACCGGCTCGGCCTCTTCATTTCCGCCAGCCTCGGCGTCTTCAACCCGGCGCTGCCGTTCCGCGGCCAGAAGATCGCGGAAGCCGGCAATGGCGATATCGAAGCCGGCGCCCGCCGCCTCATCGAGCTGGCCGCCGACATCGGCATCCACGACCTGTTCTTCGTCACCGGCATGATCGAGGAACGCTTTGAAACCAAGGTCACCTGGCAGGCCCAGCGCGACGCGGTGGTCGATTTCATCCAGCGCTGCGCCCCGCTCCTGCGCGAGCGCGGCTCGTGCCTGCTCATCAAGACGCATGAGGAAATCACGACGAGCGAAATCGTCGAGATGATCGAGCGCGTCGGCGCCGATCTGCTCGGCGTGGCCTACGATCCGGTCAACGTGCTCTGCCGCATGGAAGACCCGGTGGAAGCCGCGCGGCGCGTGGCGCCTTACGCGGCGCAGGTCCACGTGGACGACGCCATCGTGCGCTTCCAGGATGGCGGCATCCGCCGCTTCCTTGCGCCGCTCGGGGAGGGTGAACTCGACTGGAACGCCATCTTCGCGCTCTTGCCCAAGGCCAATGTCTGGATCGAAATGCATAGCGGCCAGTTCGCCATGCCGGTCTTCGATCCCGAATGGCTGCGCAAGCAGCCGGGCATCGCGCTCACCGAATATGCCTCGGTATTGGCCATGGCCGTCCGGTTCGGCGATCGCGACATGCCCTGGGACCAGACGCGTCCCGCCGATCGCCTGCCGCAGGCCTATAAGGCATTGCTCAAGTGAGCGACCTGCTGCTCGTCCACGGCACGGTCATCACCGTCGATCGTGACCGCCGCGTCATCGAGGATGGGGCGGTCGCCATTTCCGGAGACCGCATCGTCGAGGTCGGCGCCGCCGCCGATCTCGAACCGCGCCACACGGACAAGCAGCGTATCGATTGCTGGGGAAAGCTCGTCATCCCCGGCCTCATTGATGCCCACGGCCATGCCGGCCACTCGCTGGTGCGCACCATCGGCGCCGACAGCCCCTCGGTCTGGATGCGCATCGTCACCCCGACCTATTTTCACTACACCACGCGCGATTTCTGGTACGCGGATGGCCTGGTTTCCGGCCTCGAGCGGCTGCGTTCGGGCATCACCACGGGCGCCAGCATCATCGCCTCGATGCCGCGCAGCGACGATCCGGTCTTCGGCATCAACCATGCCCGCGCCTATTCGGAAATCGGCATCCGGGAAATCCTCTGCGTCGGCCCGGCGGCCTTGCCCTGGCCGCATCCGGTGACGCGCTGGGAGAGCGGCAGGCCGGAGCGTCGCGAGGTCTCGTTCGAGGAAATGCTGGCTGGCGCCGAGGCTGTCATCGAGGCGGTCAACGGCAGCGCCGATGGGCGCATCAGCGTCTTCCTCACGCCTTTCACCATCGTGCCCTCGGTCGATCCCTCCAATCCCTCGACACCCGACAAGGCCGTGACGCTCACCGCCGATGATCGCATGCAGGCGCGGCGCGTGCGCGAGACGGCGCGCAAATGGGGCGTGCGCATCCACTCCGACGCCTTTGCCGGGCAGGTCCGCATGGCCTTCCAGGACAAGGAGAACGCGCTGCTGGGCCCCGATGTGCATCTGCAGCACTGCATTGGCCTCTCGCACGAAGAGGTGGCGATCCTGGCCGAAACCGGCACGCACATGACCCATTCCCCGGGAGGGCGCGCACCGATCCTCGACATGATCTCGCGCGGCGTGAACGTGGCGATCACCTCGGACGGCACCTCGCCGCGCCGGCCCTTCGATATGTTCCAGATGGCGCGCATGGCCCAGTTCGCCCAGCATATGCTGCAGGTCGATCAATACCTGCTGCCGCCCGGAAAACTCTTCGAGATGGTCACCATCGATGCCGCGAAGGCGCTTGGCCTCGATCACGAGATCGGCTCGCTCGAAGCGGGCAAGAAGGCCGATATCGCCATCGTCGACATGCGCCAGCCGCACATGACGCCCAACTGGCTGCCCGTGCATCGCCTGATGTACCAGGCCGTCGGCGGGGACGTGGAGACGGTGATCGTTGACGGCCGCATTCTCATGGAAGGCCGCAAAGTGTTGACCGCCAACGTGGACGACGCGCTCGATTTCGGCGAGCGCGAAGCCTGGGCGTTGGTCGAGCGTGCCGGCCTGCGCGCCCACATGCACGATCCCGGCTGGGGCATGCTCAGCCGCACTTTCAGCGAACCCGTCGTGCCGCCGGCTCCTCCGGCAATCGGCTGAAATCAGCCGAGAACCGTCAGTCCGCGCGGAAAATACGTCAGCCATTCCGCACCGGTCTCGGTCACCACGGCCGCGTCGCCGGCGCAGACATGGCCGAGGCCGGGCAGGTTGTAATTGGGGTGGATCTCGATGACCTGGCCTACCCGCAGCAGCGGCCCTTGCGCATCATGCCGCTTGTCGCGGCCGGCATTGAGGGCGTTGACGAGCGGCGCGTCGCTGTAGTCGAGGCCAAGCTGATGGCAGGACTGGAAGCGGAACGGGTCCGTCTGGCGCGTATAGGGGCAATTGGCGTCGATCAGCGCCTCGAGCGTGTCGCTGACCGCATGGGCCGGCTTGCCGGGCGCCATCACAACCAGCGCCGCATCCTGAATGGCCAGCAGCGTATCGACGGCCTTGACCAGCGGCGCGCTGGGTTCGCCCCAGATGGCCATGCGCAGGCCCTGCGTGAACCGGCCCTCAACGCAGACGGTCGTACCCAATTGCACGCGGTCACCGCGCTCGATAGTGGACTTGAGCTCGAAGAACTCGAAGCTGGTGATCGGCGGATTGGGCCCAACCGCCAGCCAGAGCTTCGCACTTTCAGCGCCCTGCGCGCGGCCGGCATATTCGACCTCCGCCATCAGGCGTGCCGGCGTCATGCCGGGCTCCGTCGCCGCCGCGAAGGCGCGGGCGATCATCAGGTCCGATATGCGCGAGGCCTCGCGCTGGCAAGCGACATCGCTTACGTCGACCACGGCCCGGATGTCATGGATCGCCGCGTCGATATCGATGAGGCGGGGCAGGTGGCTCGCAAGGCTGCGCTCGATGCGCACCGGCAGATCGAGCCGGCCGGCAAGGCCGAGCGGTGCATCAGGACGAATGCCTAGTTCCTCCAGCGCCGCCGCGATACCTGCGCCGAAATCGCCCGCCTGCCGCACCTCGGCAATATCGGCAACCCGCGCCGAAAGCATGCGCTTCTCGTTCGAGCCCGGCCCGAACACGATCGGCCGCCCCTCGCGCGGGATGAGCAGGGCAGTGGGCCCGTTGAAGGTCGTATAGCCGAGGAAATAGGCGGTGTTGCCGCCGCTTTGCCCCGCGCCACCGGCGCGCGAGGGTGAGCTCAGCACGAGCGCGGCCAGACCCTTGGCGGCCGCCATCTCACGCGCGCGATCCAGCCGCTCCCACAATACGTCCCTTCCGATCGTCAGCGTCACCGTTCTCTCCATTATGGATACAATTTATAGTGAGTATGTATCATATACAGGATTGAGCAAGGTCCATTTCTGTGGAATGACCAAGCCAGCCCGGCGCCGCGGCGCCCCACCAGACAGGAGACGTCGATGCGCTACCCTCGCGACATGCGCGGCTACGGCGAAAACCCGCCCAATGCGAACTGGCCCGGGGACGCCCATGTCGCCGTCCAGTTCGTACTCAACTACGAAGAGGGCGGGGAGAACAACATTCTGCATGGCGATGCTGCCTCGGAGGCCTTCCTTTCCGAAATTCCCGGTGCCGCGCCCTGGCCGGGCCAGCGCCACTGGAACATGGAATCCGTCTATGAATACGGTGCCCGCGCCGGTTTCTGGCGGCTGCACCGGCTCTTCACCGACCTCGCCGTGCCCGTGACGGTCTATGGCGTTGCCACCGCGCTCCTGCGCGCTCCAGAGCAATTGCGCGCCATGCAGGCAGCCGACTGGGAGATCGCCAGCCACGGCTACAAATGGGTCGAGCACAAGGACATGCCGCGCGAAACCGAGCGCGAGCAGATCGCCGAGGCCATCCGTCTCCATACGCTGGCAACGGGCCAGCGTCCGACCGGCTGGTACACCGGGCGCTGCTCGGTCAATACCGTCGATCTCGTCAGCGAAGCAGGCGGTTTCGATTATATTTCCGACACTTACGACGACGACCTGCCGTATTGGCGCGAGCATGAGGGGCGCGAGCAACTCATCATTCCCTATACGCTCGAAGCCAACGACATGCGCTTCGGTACGCCGAATGGCTTTAACTCGGGCGACCAGTTCTACGCCTATCTCAAGGATACGTTCGATTACCTCTATGCCGAGGGCAGGGCGGGACGTCCGAAGATGTTCTCGATCGGCTTGCATTGCCGCCTGGTCGGCCGGCCGGGACGCATCGCGGCGCTCAAGCGCTTCATCGAATATGTACAGGGCCATGACAAGGTGTGGATCGCCCGGCGTATCGATATTGCCCGTCACTGGGCCGCGAACCATCCCTACCAGAAGCCGGCTCTCGTGCCGTCGCGGCTCGACAAGACTGCTTTCGTCGAACGCTTCGGCGGCATCTTCCGCAACGGCACCTGGATTGCCGAGCGCGCCTGGGAAGGGGAATTGTCCGCAGCCAATGACAGCCCCTATGGGCTCTTTTTCGCCCTGCGTACGCAGTTCCGCGCCGGCAGCGACGCCGAGCGGCTGGATGTGCTCAAGGGCTATACGGAGCTTAACAATCGTATCAAGGCGGCGCGCATCGTGGATCATGAGAGCCAGGCCGAAAGCCTCGACGCCATGACGGCCCAGCAGCAATCGCGCATGCTGGACCTGCTCGATCGCTACGTGGAAAAGTTCGGCTTCGGCGTCATCTTCGCGGTGCGCGACTACACGACCGCCTCGCTGCTGGCTGCGCTGGAGGCGCGTACGGCCAGCACGCGGGAGGAGGAAATGCCCGTCACCTTCCGCGAGGTGGAGCGGTTGGGACAGCTACAGGTCGAGGCGGCATTCGCACGCTGAATGGGGAAGGGGGCCGAAAGGCCCCTTTTCGTCAGGCGTAGCGCGACAGGATATCGCTCAGGTTGCGCTCGGTGCGTTTGGTCTGGCCGATATTGGCGCGCTCGAAGACCTCGTGGAGGTGGCCGACAATGGCCTGGGCCGCGGCCTTGGGGTCGCGCTCGCGCAGGGCCTCCAGCACGGCAGCGTGCTCATCGACGCTGCAATCGGATTCCTGGTGGGTGCTGTGCTGCGCCAGGATCAGCGACGTGCGCGAAATCAGCGATTTGAGGAAGCCGGCGAGCACGTCGTTGCCGGCCATACGGGCGGCCAGTAGGTGGAACTCGCCGGAAAGCAGGATGGCGGCGGCATGATCGTGGTCGGCATTCACGCGCTCTTCCTTGCGCAGATGCTCTTCGAGATTGGCGATCTGCTTGTCGGTGATGACCGTGGCGAGCTTGGAGAAAACTTCACGCTCGATGGCATTGCGCGCCTCGAAAACCTGCCGCGCCTCTTCCGGAGTCGTGCTGGCGACGAAAGCGCCGCGGTTCTGGCGGAACTCGACCAGCGATTCCGTATGCAGGCGGTTGAGCGCGGCGCGCACGATGGTCCGGCTGACCGAGAACAGCGAACCGATGGTTTCTTCGCTCAGCTTGGTGCCGGGCAGCAATTCCTGCGCGAGAATAGCCTTGAACAGGGCCTGATAGATCGCATCGATCCGCGAGCCGCTCTTGTCCTCAGTCTCGGCAGTTGACGTTTTGGCCATTCCCCACAATCCGCGCAAAAATCGATTTAAGTGAATACTCCGCCCAAAGAGCCTTCGTTCTTTGCATCGCGCGAGTCGCAAATACAAGCGGAATACGATTCCGGGTATGATGGGCGGAAGTCCGAGCGGCTTGCGGATACAGTCGCGATGGCCTTGTCAGGAGTATTGCGCGAGCACGTCTTGCAGATCGCGCACGGGGCGGCGGCTTTCGAAGAGATTGACGCGGTCGAGCACGTGATGGAGGTGGTCGGCCAGCGCCGCCACGGCGGCATCGGCGTCGCCGCTGCGCAGCGCCTCGAGGATGCTGACATGCTCATCGACGCTGCAATCGCTCTCCTCGTGGCGGCCGTGCTGGGCCAGAATGAGCGAGGTGCGCGAGATCAGGGAATTGAGAAAGCCGGCGAAAACGTCGTTGCCGGCCATGTGCGCGGCAAGAATGTGGAATTCGCCGGACAGCAGGATCGCGGCCGGCCCGTCGGCATCGCCGGCGGTGCGCTCCTGCTGGATGTGGGCGGCGAGGGCATCGAGCTGGGCGCTGGTCGCCTTGCGGGCGAGGAGAGCGATCACCTCGCGTTCGATGCATTGGCGCGCCTCGAAGACCTGGCGCGATTCCTCCAGGCTTGGGCTGGCGACGAATGCGCCGCGATTGCGCTTGAGCTCGACCAGGGATTCCGTATGCAACCTGTTGAGCGCCGCCCGCACGATGGTGCGGCTGACGGAGAAATGGGCGCCGATGGTCTCTTCGCTCAGCTTGGTGCCCGGCAGCAGGTCCTGCGCCAGGATGGCGCGTGAAAGTGCGTGGTAGATGAGGTCGATGCGAGATTGCTCGCTCTTGGCGGCCGGCCTACGCGTGGAACTCGCCATAACGACTCTCGTGCATGGATTGGATCATATTCATGATGCAATTGAATGCACGTTGCATAAACACAGGGCAATCGAAATGCGTCAGGCCGACCCGGCCGCGCGCAGCGGCCGCAGGGGGCGGCTCGCAAAAGCCTTGGCAAGGGCGGGCGAAAGGCCCGTGGTTTCGCCGTCCTGGGAGTCCGGTGCGGTATGGGAGCCGACCTTGGCGAGGGTAATGGCCTTGCGGATACCGGCGCGATGTGGATCGAGCACGGGCACGGGCGAAACTGCTATGACTTTGGGCAGCGCCGGGATCAGGCCCGCCCCGCCCAGGACAACGCGGCTGGCCCCTGTTTCGCGGGTGCGCTCGGCCAGATACTCGGCAATGCCGCCTGCGTCGTCGCCTGCCTGCTCTATGGAATAGATGCCGGCGACGCGGCTGGAAAGACCGAGCTTATGAGCCAGTTCCCCGAGCATTTCGCACCAGACCAGACCTTTGGTGGCGACGATGAAACTGCCTTCCTCGCCGGCGGCGGCGAGAAGACCCGCCTCGGCAAAGCCGATCACGGGCAGGCCCGTCATCTCGACAAGGGCATCGAGGCCAGGATCGCCGAAGCAGCCGAGAATGATGGCGTCGGGTTCATAGCCTTCGGCCATTGCCCGCGCCGCCGCATCGAGCACCGCATGGGCGGCAATGGCGACAGCCGCGCGCGAAGAGATATAGCGGAAGCCGAACGCGGCGGTGACCGTGCGGATTTCTGCGCGCCCCCCCGCCTCGTCGCGGGCGAGCGCATCGATGCTGTTCGACACACGCTCAGACGTATTGGGATTGATAACGAGCAAGCGCGGCATCGGGGGCACCCTGAAGAAACGGTGTTGGAAGCTGGCGCGCGACTGCAACATGCGGGGAAGTGGGACGACCCTTTCAGGTGGCCGCAATTCCTCCCTCGCCGCCCGCCAGTGTCGTTTAGCTAGCACCGTATCATATCTAGTGTCAATTTGTATCCAAAATGGATTCACTGTATGCGTGCGGGCCTGATGCTCGGCGGCTCAGGCTGGTCAAGAAGCAGCCGTGCCAGTGATTTCGTGGGAGCAGCCTGGAGTTGCCCACCGCCGTGGCGCTTCTTGCGCTTGTCCAGAATCCGATGACAATTCAATCCATTGTGCCCGACGAATCCACAATCGCGTGATGGTTTGGAGATTTTTGTATCCATAAGATACTGGATCGGATACAAAATGGTCCAGGGAATGTCCAGGACCACGAAACCGGGGCATCAATTCAAGGGAGTCCGGTAATATGAAAACCAACTTTACGGGCAATCGTCGTGGCTTTCTGGCGTCGGTCGGCGCCATCAGCCTGGCGGTGGCGATTGGGCTAAGCGGCGCGTCGGCGTTCGCCGCCGACCGTGCGCATACCATTATCGTCGGCATGGGTGGGCAGATCAACACGCTCGATCCGCTCCGCGCCGACTACAACCAGACCAACACCATCATCAGCGCGGTCTATGACACGCTGGTCACCTACGATGAAACCACTCTTGTAGGGAGCCTGGCCACCGAATATTCCTATTCGGACGATGCCAAATCGATCTCCTTCACCCTGCGCCCGGACGTGAAGTTTCATGACGGCACCGTGATGACCGCCAAGGACGTGGCCTATAGCCTTGATCGCCTCAAGCGTCTGGGCACTGGCGTCGCCTCGCTTATCGACGGCTATGAATCGACCACCGTCACCGATGACACGCACCTCACCATCAATCTCAACAAGCCGAATACGCTGTTCCTGCCTTCGCTGAGCAAGATCTACATCGTCAACTCGGCTCTGGTCGAAGCCAATGCCGGCGCCGACGACGGGCAGGGCTGGCTGCAGGGCCACGATGCTGGCAGCGGTCCCTATGTGTTGGGCGACCAGTCTCAGGCCGTCGTGATCGACCTCTTCACGGATTATTGGGCTCCCGAAGCCGGCCGTCCTGAATCGATCGTCTTCCGCCGCATCGACGAGGGCGCCACGCGCGTCGCCGAGTTGCAGGCCGGCAATATCGACGTCGGCTTCTCCATCCCCGACCGCGACGCGGCCGGCATGGCGAACGATCCGGCCCTCAAGGTCGTGCCGATCAATACCAGCTACCAGGCCGACATCATCTTCAACACCCAGGTCGGCCCCACTGCCGACCCCAAGGTCCGCCAGGCCCTGCGTCTGGTCTATGATTACGAAGGCGGCCTGCGCGGCATTCGCGGCAATAACGGCGCGCTGGCCAATGGTCCGCTCCCCGCCCGCATCAATTGCCGCCCCGACCTGCCGGTCGTGCATCGCGACCTCGAGCAGGCCAAGAAGCTGCTGGAGGAGGCTGGTGCGCTCAACACCACCTTCAAGATGAACTTCCAGCCGGTCTTCGAGTTGCAGAAGCAGGAAGCGACGCTCTTCCAGTCGAACGCCCGCGAGATCGGCCTCAACGTCGAACTCGAGCCGATCGCCTTCCCGAACTACCTGGCCTCGCTCAAGGACCCGAGCACCATCCCCTCCATGATGCTGCTCGAGGACTTCGCGCAATTCCCCGATCCGGGCATCATGCTGGTCAAGGGCTTCAAGTCCGATGCCATCGGCACCAACCGCTCCGGCTATTCCAACCCGGAAGTCGACAAGCTGCTCGACGAGGCGGTGGCGACGGCGGACGACGCCAAGCGCTGCGATCTCTATAAGCAGGCCCAGGTCATTCTGGATAAGGACTCGGTGATGGTGGATATGTACGGCGTGTACAAGCCGGCGGTTTACCGCGTCGGGACGCTGGCCGAACTCAAGGCGAGCATGCTGGCCACGCCGGCCGAGCCGGCCGATTTCCGTCTCGCCAACCCGTAAGGGAGGCTCATATGCTGGCGCTCCGCGTCTATTCCTGGTTCCTGGTGCGGCGTTTGGGGCTGACGCTCCTCACGCTCTGGGGCCTGGCTACCCTGGTCTTCATCATGATCAAGATGATGCCGGGTGATGAAGCCCAGATGGCCGCGGGCGCCGATGCTTCTGCTGCCCAGATCGAGGCAGTTCGCGAAAGGCTGGGGCTCGATGCCCCGGTCATCCTCCAGTATCTCGGCTTCCTCGGGCGCCTGCTGCGCCTGGACCTGGGGACGTCTATCGTTACCCTGCAGCCGGTGCTCAGCGACCTAGAAAAGGTGCTGCCGAGCACGCTGGAGCTGGTGTTCTTCGCCATGCTGATCAACCTGGCCGTCGCCATTCCTACGGGCATCGTGGCCGCGCATCGCCAGGGCGGCATTTTCGACACCATCTGCCGCGTCGCGGCCGTGATGCTTGGCGGCATGCCGGCTTTCTGGCTGGCGCTGGTTCTGCAATACCTGCTCGGCAGCGTCTGGCGCGTCGTGCCCATCTCGGGCCAGAGCTCTTTCGGCATGGCGGCTCCAGTCGTCACCGGTGCCCCGGTCGTCGATGCCATCATCGCCCTCAACGGGCCGGCGCTGCTCGATGCGGTGCACCACATCATCCTGCCGGCGGCCGTGCTGGCGGCACTCTTCGCCACCCAGATCTTCCGCACATTGCGCGCCTCGCTCCTGGGCGTGCTGCGCAGCGATTTCATCATGGCCATCCGCGCCAAGGGCGCTACGGCCGGGCGCATGCTGACCCGCCATGCGCTGCCCAACAGCCTCAACCCCGTCCTCACGCTTTCGGGTACGCAGGCCGGCGCCATGATCGGTTCGGCCGTGCTGGTCGAAACGGTTTTTGCCCGGCAGGGGATCGGCGCCTACATGTTCAATGCAGTGGCCCAGAAGGATACTTTTGCGGTGCTGGGCTCGGTCATGTTCATCGGCTCGGTCGTGTGCCTGGTGAATCTTGCCGTCGACATCATGCAATTGCTGGTTGACCCGCGCATTCGCGCCGCCCAGTTGGGGAGCCAGAGCCAATGACCGCTCCAGCCATCACCGCGCCCGCATCGCGCCGCCGGTCCTACTATTCGCCGTTCGAAATCTTCGTCTTCGCGCTGGTCGCCCTGCTGCTGCTCGCCGCGCTCTTCGGACCACTGGTCGCGCCCAACAGCGTCTATAACTCGGACATCGCCAATTCGCTGATGCCGCCGAGCGCCGCCCATTGGTTCGGCACCGACGATCAGGGGCGCGACGTGTTCTGGCGCCTGATCGTGGGCGCGCAGACCACGCTGCTCTCGGCCTTCCTCGTCGTGACGCTCTATTCGCTGATCGGCGTCACCGTCGCCACCGTTGCCGCTGCCGGTCCGCGCTGGCTCGATGAAGGCCTGATGCGCATCACCGATATCGGCCTGGCGCTGCCTGGCATGATCGTGGCCCTGGGCTTTGCGGCAGCGATGGGCCCGAGCCTCCAGTCCGCCGTCATCGCCATGGCCATCACCGGGTGGCCCATCACTGCCCGGATGCTGCGCGGCATCATGCGCCAGACCATGGAAGCGCAGTTCGTCGCCGGCGCCCAGGTGCTGGGCGTCTCGCGCTGGCGCCTGATGACCAGGCACGTGCTGCCCAACTCGCTTGACGTGCTCATCGTCAAATGGGCCGGCGATATCGGCACCACGGTGCTGGTCCTGGCCAGCCTCTCGTTCATCGGCGTGGGCGCGCAGCCGCCGAGCGCCGAATGGGGCGCCACCATCGCCGGTGCTCGCGGCTTCGTCTCCACTGCCTGGTGGACCGTGGTTGCACCAGGCGCCGCCGTCGCCATTACCTCGATCGCCTTCGGCCTGCTGGGCGACATCATCCAGGTCCGACGCGATCCGTCGCTGCGGGGGAACTGACATGCAGATGGTCCATCCCATGCCCAATCCCGTACCGGCTCCGGCTCGTGAACCGCTGATCAAGGCCTCGGGCCTGTCGGTGGACATGCCGATCGGCCGCGACCAGAAGGTGCGTATTGTCGATAATATCGATTTTTCCATCGGGGTCGGCGAGCGCGTCGCCCTGGTGGGCGAGTCGGGTTCGGGCAAATCGCTGACAGCCCGCGCCCTCATGCGCCTCGACCGCCTTGCCGGCTTGTCGGGGCGCATCGACTTCGACGGGCGGAACCTGCTCGACCTGCCCGAGCGCGAAATGGCCCGCTGTCGCGGCAGCGCCATCGCCATGGTCTTCCAGGATCCGATGAGCTTCCTCGATCCGCTCATGACCATCGGTGACCAGGTCGCCGAGACGCTGCGCATCCGCGGGGTAGGGAAGGCCGAGGCTCGCAAGCGGGCGCTGGCCGTGCTCGATGAGCTGGGCGTCGATCGTGCCGCGCAACGGCTCGATTCCTATCCGCACGAATTTTCGGGCGGCATGCGCCAGCGCGTCGTGCTGGCTATGGCGCTCGTGGGCGAACCGCGCCTGCTGATCGCGGACGAGCCGACCACGGCGCTCGACGTGCGTGTGCAGGACCAGGTGCTCGACCTGCTCGACGATGTTTCGGCCCGCCGCGGCCTGGCCGTGCTGTTCATCACCCACGACCTGGGCGTGGTGGCCGGTTTCGCCGAGCGCGTCATGGTCATGTATTCCGGCCGTATCGTCGAGGATGGCGATGTCGAGACGGTTTTCGCCGACCCCAAGCATCCCTATACGCAGGGCCTCATCAAGGCGGTGCCGCGCATCGACCAGGATCTGGGCAAGCTCTACGCCATTCCGGGTGCACCGCCGCCGCCGCTGGCGCGGCCGAGCGGCTGCCCGTTCCATCCGCGCTGCAGTTCGGCCTTCGACCGCTGCCGCAGCGAATTGCCGGCTGTGCTCAATGTCGGTGTCGAGCGCGTCGCCTGCCACCTGCACGATCCGTTGAAAGGCTGAGCCCATGCTGCTGACCATCGATCGCATCAGCAAGACCTATTCGGCCTTCCCCAACCCGCCAACCAAGGTGCTGCACGGGGTTTCGCTCAGCGTGAACCACGGCGAGGCGCTGGGGCTCGTCGGCGAATCGGGCTCGGGCAAATCGACCATCGCCAAGTGCCTGATGGCGCTGACGCGGCCCGAAGAGGGCACGATCACCTATGACGGGATCGACGTGATCAATGCGCGCGGCGAAAACCTGCGCCGCTTCCGCCGCGAAGTGCAGATGGTGTTCCAGGACCCCTATGGCAGCCTCAATCCACGCATGTCGGCCGAGGAACTGATCGGTGAAGGCCTTTTGGTCCACAAGTTAGAGCCGGACGCCGTTTCGCGCCGTCGCCGCGTTGGCGAGATGATGGAAATGGTTGGCCTCAATCCCAACGACATGGACCGCTACCCGCGTTCCTTCTCGGGTGGCCAGCGCCAGCGTATCGCCATTGCCCGGGCGCTGGCGGTGAAGCCGCGCATCCTCGTCTGCGACGAGCCCGTGGCGGCGCTCGACGTGTCGGTGCAGGCGCAGGTCATCAACCTGTTGCAGGACATGCAGCGCCAGATGCATCTGGCCATCGTCTTCGTGGCCCATGATCTCGCTGTCGTTCGGCACCTGTGCGAAAACATCGTCGTGCTGCATAAGGGCAGGGTGGTCGAGCGCGGGACGCGCGAGGAAATCTTCCGGCATCCCAACGAGCCCTACACGCAGGCGCTTCTGGCTGCCGTGCCGGTTCCCGATCCTACGATGGGCCGGGCGCGCCGCGCCCAGCGGCACGCGCAACCTAGCCAATAACCATGATGTGGTTTCCTGCGACGGCCGAAAGGCCGTCGCGGCGTCTCAGCCCTGTTCGTCGCTCCAGCCGCGCGCCCAGAAAATCCCGATCAATCCGCCCTTGCTGAACGGCAGGATGGCGAGCGGGATGATGACCGAGAGCGGTACCAGCACCGAGATATAGATCAGCGGGCTGCCATGGCCGTTCCGCTCGAGTTCGAACATGGCGAAGACCAGGATGTGCGTCACGATGGTGACGACGACAAGAGGCAGCAGCAGCCCGACCTTGTATTGCGCCAGCGGCTCGCCGCAGACCGGGCAATTGTCGACCTGCTCGATATAGTGGTGGAAGAGCTTGCCCTTGCCGCATTTCGGGCAGCGGCACCGCAGGCCGTTGACGAACGCGGTCCAGGCCGTGGTTTCCTGCGTGCCTGATTTGCTTTCAGCCATCCTTACCCCCTGATCTGCCTCGCGACAGGCGAGGCCTCTCGACCATCTATATGCACTTCACTCCATACATTTCAATGCGACCATCTGCACATTGTATGCATACGTGATGTGAGAAATAGTGCAATGTGTATGGGTCAGACCACGGGGCGATAGTGCAGTGCCGGCCGCTCCATCAGCGTCGCCAACTCGGTGAGCCCACGCGAAAGCGCCTCGCGATCTGGAGCCAACCCCAGGGAAATGCGGACGGCTTCGCGCGGTTGCGGCCCGATGGCGAAAATCTGGCTCGCCACCACCGGAACCCCCGCCAGGCTGGCGCGGTCGCTGAAATCACGGGCGCGCCAATGGTCGGGCAGGTCGAGCCAGAGATGATGGCCGTGCGGATCGGCGCGATAGGTGAACTGGCCGAGAATATTGGCGGCGAGAGTTTGGCGGGCGCGGTTTTCGGTGGCGATGGCGGCGGCGATGCGGTTGAGGGTGCCGTCGGCGATCCATTGGCTGGCGATGGCAGCGGTGAGGGGGGAGGCGGTGAGGGTGGTGGCGCGCAGCACGCCGGCCAGCCGCAGGGCGTCGGTGGGCGAGGGGGCGGCGATATAGGCGATGCGCAGGCCCGGTGTGGCGCATTTGGAGAGCGTGGCGACGTGCCAGGTGATATCGGGCGCGATTTCGGCGAAGGCGGGTGGCGTTGACGGCGGCAGGGCGCCGTAGGGATCATCCTCGATGATGGCGACGCGGTGGCGGCGGGCGATATCGGCAACGGCGCGCCGCCGCTCCTCGGGGAGCGTGGCAGTGGTGGGATTGTCGATATTGGGCACGAGGCAAAGCGCGCGTACGGGCGCGGAAAGGCAGGCTTTCTCGAAGGAATCCGGCAGAATGCCGGCCTCATCCATCGCGACGGGTTGCATGGCGAGCCCTCGCTGCAACGCCACGGCGCGCAGACCCGGATAGACATATTCACCCGCCGCTATGGCCTCGCCCGGCCGGGCTACGAGCTCGCTGATGGCAAAGAGCGCGGTCTGCGCGCCGGCGGCGACGACCACCCGCTCGAAGCCGATCGGGGCGACGCGCCGGCTCAGCCATTCTGCGCCGTGGCGGCGGTCGAACTCGGTGCCGGTGCTCTCCTGATATTGCAGATGCAGCCCGCCATCGTGGCCGCCGAGCACCGTGCCGACCGTGTGCGGCAGCAGCTTGCGCAGGTCGATGCTGGCGGGCTGCGGCGGGATGTTCATGCTCATGTCCACCTGAAGATGAACGAATCCTGAACGAGAATTGCCCGCCGATGAACCACGGCTCACGAAGGTGCCGCGACCGGCGCGCGCTTCAATGAGCCCCCGTCGGCGCGCCTCGTTGAAAGCGCGGGTGACAGTGGTGAGATCGATGCTCAAAGCCTCGGCGATCACGCGCTGCGCAGGCAGGCGTTCGCCGGAAGCGACGTGGCCCGAAGCGATATCGGCTTCAAGCGCTTCGACCAGAGCGAGGGATTTCTGGCGCGTGCCGGGAACCAGATAGGGGCGCCACATGCTTCACAAACCATTCGACGAAATAACCATACATTACAAATAGCATGTATGGGTATGGATGGGAAGCTCGACGCGGACGCAAGAGGGAGGACGCCCTGCCGTCCCACAGGAGGGCAGGGCGAGAGGTTTAGTTGTGGCGGCCGGCCTCGAACAGGAACCAGGCGCGCCGCTCGGTCTCATCGATCCAGACTTCGAGCAGGCTCGTGGTCGCGACGTCGCCGTGCTCGTCGCAGACATCGTGGGTGGAGCGCATGAAGCTCACCAGGCGGCGATTGTCGTCGGCCAGTTCGGCCAGCATGTCGTCGGGCGTCACGAAGGTGGCATCGTTGTCGGCCAGGCGCTTGAGACGGGAGATTTCGCCGATCGAATGCAACGTGACGCCACCGATCTTGCGGGCGCGCTCGGCAATCGGGTCGGTCATGGCGAAGATCTGGTCGCTCTGCTCGTCGAGCAGCAGATGATAGTCGCGGAAATGCGGCCCGCTCATATGCCAGTGGAAATTCTTGGTCTTGAGATAGAGCGTGAAGACGTCGGCCAGAAGCGTGGCGAGCGCGGCGCTGATGTCCTTGGTCGCCGCGTCGGGCAGGTCGCTCGGCGTATGCAGCGCGCCGGCCTGAATGCTTTCCATATGCTTGCGATCCATTCTTCTACTCCTGTGGTTCGGACCGATCGGTGCGATCAGCCGGTTCAACGCGCGAAACGTCAGGTGGGTCCCGCCGCCGGGGACGCTTGAGCGAATAATGCCACAGGTTGGTCCCGCCACGCCCCACCGTCAATCCTGACGGCGCGTCTCCCCGCACCCGAACCTAAGCCTTGCAAATCGTCAACTTTCGCCTCGGGCGCATTCCCGCCCGTAGCCGGCCCTTCCCGGCCGGCGGAATGATCTGGAGATTTGCATGTCGATTTTGACCGGCTCCGTCGGGCTCGCCCGCAATTCGCGCCTGGCCCTGCTAGCAAGCGTCTCGGCCGCCGCCATCGGGCTGCTGGCCGCTCCGGCGCTGGCCGGAGATATCCAATATACCGATGGCCAGACCGACTCGACCGCGCTGGACCTGAGCGATGAAGACTACGCGCTGATCACCGATGAAGGCGTGACCGCCACGCATTCGGGCGTCATTTCAGGCGCGCGCTCCATCAGCAAGGAAGGCGCCGGGCAACTGACGCTGAGCGGCATCAACACCTATTCGGGCGGAACGACGATCAACGCCGGAACGCTCGCCCTGTCCAGCAGCGATGCCGCGGGCAGCGGCACGATCATGATCCGTGACGGCGCCACGCTCGGGCTGACTGCCAGCAGCGCCATGACCCTGGCCAATGACGTTGAGCTGCAGGGCGATGCCACTTTGGATACGGCGCAGCATGCGGCCTTTGCAGGAGTGTTCTCGGGCAGCGGCCGTCTCGTCAAGAATGGCGGCGGCACGCTGACGCTGACATCGGCAAATCTTTATTCTGGCGGAACGCTCATTCGCAAAGGCACGATCCACGTCACCGACGACGATGCGCTGGGCACCGGCGACGTGACCTTCGGAGAAATCTACCAGGAGAATCCGACGCTCTCCTATGCCGATGGCGTTACGATCGGCAACGACCTTATTTCTTCCGAAACTACGATCCTCCGCGTCGACAGCGGCACTGCCACGCAGAACGGCACCGCTTTTGCTGCCCGGAGTTCGGTATTCTACTTCAAGGAAGGCGCGGGCGAACTCATCATCAACGGCGCGATGAAGGTGGCCATGGGGATGGGCGTTCGTGGCGGCACGCTGACCGCGGCCACGGAGAACGTCCTGGATAATTACGGCCGATATTCGCCGGAAGCCGCCGGCACACTGAGGATCGCCGCCAACCAGCAGATCGCCGCCCTGACCGGTCAGGGAATCGTCGATCTCACATCCCGCCGGCTGACGATTGCCAGCGGTTCGGGCGGCGCGAGCTTCGACGGTACGCTGATCGGCGATGATGACGCGGAACTTCGGAAGTCCGGCAAGTCCTCGCTTACCCTCAACGGCGATGGCTCGAACTATTTCGGCCGCGTGACGCTTGAGGATGGATTTCTTCAGCTCAACGGGAATTTCGCCGGCACGCCGATCTTCGTGAATGGCGGGCGGCTGAGCGGTCGCGGGACGGTCGGCGACGTGGCTGTCGATGCCGGCATCCTGATGGGCAAGGACGGCCAGACACTGTCGATCCGCGACCTGACACTGACGCAGAATTCCATCATCGAGGCCCAGCTCGGCACCGAGAACGCAGCGCCGCTCTTCGACGTGGCGGGCGACATCGTGCTGGACGGGACGCTCAACGTCGTCAATCTGGGCGGCTTCGGGCGCGGCATCTATCGTCTCTTCGACTATGCGGGCGGGCTGGATGACCGGGGCCTCGAGATCGGCACAGTTCCTGACGGCTACGACGCCGACAACCTTTCCGTGCAGACATCGGTGGCCGGGCAGATCAATGTCGTGGCCGACGATCCCGATTACGGCCCGGTATGGTTCTGGGATGGCGACGACAGCAGCAAGTGGAACAATGGCACGGTCGATGGGGGCGATGGCCATTGGCGGCGGGGCGGGAATGTCTTCACCGATTCACGGGGCATCGCCAATGGCGGCATGAACCCGCTGCCGGCTTTCGTCGTGTTTACGGGGCAGGCCGGCAAAGTCAACGTCGACACCGGTTTTGGTGAAATCCATCCTGATGGCATGCAGTTCGCCGTGGACGGCTACCAGATCGGTGGAGAAATGATTTCCTGGGACGCGGGCGAGCGGATCGTCCGTGTCGGCGACGGGACGGCGGCGGGCGCGGGCTACACTGCCGAAATCAGCGCGTCGATCGATGGTGGCGGCCGGCTGGTGAAGACCGATCTGGGCATGCTCATCCTCTCGGGGCAGGATTTCGCCTATCGCGGCGGGACCGAGGTGCGCGAAGGCACCTTGCTCATCAATGACGGCACTATCGGCGATGTCGATGTGCTGACGCAGGGCCGCCTCGGCGGCAACGGCTCCGTGCAGAATGCCGATGTGGCCGGCACGCTTGTCGCGGACCACGCCATCGGCACCTTCACGGTCGACGGCGACCTCACCATGCGCGAGGACTCGGTGCTCGAGGTGAGCGTCGATGCCGATGGCAATGGCGGCCGCATCGACATCACCGGCACCGCCCATATCGAAGGCGGGCGCGTTGTGACCCTGGCCAGCGGCGGAAATTATGCGCCGCTCACCACCTACACGATCCTTTCCGCCGAGGGCGGCGTCGAAGGGCAGTTCGACGGCGTGGAAGCCAATCTTGCCTTCCTCACCGCCGCGCTCAATTATGGCGACAAGGACGTGCAGCTCGCGCTGACCCGCAACAGCACCAGCTTCGGCAATGTCGGGGTGACGCACAACCAGATCGCCACGGGCGAAGCCATCGAGCCCCTGGGCGCCGGCAACGCCATCTATGATCGCGTGCTGACGCTGAGCGAGGAGGACGCCCGAGGCGCCTTCGATCAGGTGTCGGGCGAGATCCATGCCTCGGTCAAGGGCGTGCTGGCCAATGAAAGCCGACAGGTGCGCGACGCGGTCAGCGATCGCGTGGATGCCGCCTTCGCACGGCTGGGCCTTGGTGCGGAGCAGCAGGGTATCGGTCCGAATTTCTGGACCTCGGCCTCGGCCAGCCAGGGCGTGCTCAACAGCGACGGCAACGCCGCCCGCACCAGCTACGCGGCCGGCAATCTCTTCATCGGCGCCGATGCCATGTTCAACTCGGACTGGCTGCTGGGCTTCGTGGCGGGCATGGGCCAATCCTCGCTCGACGCAAGCGACCGCAACTCGCGCGCTTCAAGCACGAACTACCATGTCGGGCTCTATGGCGGCGGCGAGGTGAGCGACTTCACCTTCAAGTTCGGCGCGGCCTATTCGCACCACTCGATCTCGACCACGCGCAATCCAGCCTTTGCGGGCTTCACCGACAGCCTCACCGCCGATTATGCGGGCAACAGCGCCCAGGCGTTCGGCGAGATCGGCCACAAGTTCCGCTTCGACAGCGGGCTGATCGTCGAGCCCTTCGTCAACCTGGCCCTCGTCAACGTGCAGACCGGCGGCTATGGCGAAAGCGGCGGCGCCGCGGCCCTGACCTCGGACGGCGGCGCGTTCTCGGCCGGCGTGGTGAGCGTGGGCGTGCGCGGTTCCCAGCAATTCTTGCTGGGCGACGGCAAGAAGGCCGAGCTCAAGGGCGCCATCGGCTGGACGCACGTTGCGGCTTCGACGCCCGAAACCACCCATGCGCTGGGCGGCAACGCCTTCACCGTGGCGGGCGCCCCGATCCAGGGCGATGCACTCAACCTCAAGGCCGGGTTCGGTCTGGCGCTGAGCGAGAAGGCGAGCCTGGATATCGGCTATACCGGCCAGCTCGGCTCGCAGGGCCAGACGCACGGCATCAACGGTAGCCTGTCGGTCAAGTTCTGAGGGGGATTTGCCGGCAAGCAAGAAGGGGCGGTCCTCACGGGCCGCCCCTTTTTCCGTTGGGGTGAGGGAGTTGGCGTTTCGAGCTATTCTTGATCCATCCCGGCCACGGATTTCCCCTGCTCCGAGATCGGGGGAGTCCAGTGAAGGAGGCGCGGTTGGGGAAGGGTGTCGTGCAGGCGTGCCGCTGGCAGCGCCAGTTACGAAGCGCGTTTTCCGAGCGTCTGCCCGATCCGCCAACCTGCGGCCCGCATCGCCTACCGCTGCTCGTCCTGCACCAGCAGGGCGCTTCTCGCCAGCAACGCCACCAGTTCCTGCTGCCGCGCGACCTGCGTCTTGCGGAAGATGTTGCGCAGGTGGAAGGCGAAGGTGGTGTTGGTGATGCCCATGTCCTCGGTGATGCATTCGAGGCTGTGGCCGCGGCCGATGGCGGCGGCGACGCGGGCCTCGGTGGGCGTGAGGCCGAAGAGCAGCGCCACTAGCCTCTCCGAGAGCGGCGGCGGAGCGTTGGGATCGATGATGAAGGCGGCGGCGCGCACGCGCGCGACCTTGCCTCGTCCGAGGCTGATGAACTGGATCACCAGCGGATGCTCGCCGTCGCGGGCGACGGTGACGACATCGGGATTGGTGCCTTCGTCGATGGCGGCGGCCAGCGCCTTGCGCAGCGCGGTGGCCGCGGCGGCATTGGCGACGTGCAGGCGCCCGTTGGCGAGGCTGAGGCCGTTGCCGATGATGGCCTCGGCCTGCGGATTGCGGAAAAGGCACTGGCCCGAGCCATCGAAGAGCAGCACGCCTGCCGAGAGGCGCGAGAGCGCGGCGGCGAGGTCTTCGAGATTGCCTTCGAAAGCCTGCGCCAGCTCCTGCGAGCGGCGCGTTTCCGCTTCCGCATTGCTAGCCTGGCGGATGCGTTCGACCTGATCGAGCCGCGACCGGATGGTGATGAGCATCAGGTCGAAATCGACCGGCTTGGTGAGATAGTCGTCGGCGCCGGCGCCGCGCCCCTCGATCACCGCCACGCGGTCCGAAAGGGCGGTGAGGAAGACGAAGGGGATGTTGGCGACGTGCCCGCCGCGCTTGCGCAGGGCGCGCAGCAATTCGTAGCCGCCCATGCGCGGCATGGTGATGTCGCACAGGATGAGGTCCGGCGTGGCGGTGTCGAGGCGCTCGAGCGCCTCCATGCCGTCCTCGGCGTCGAGTACCGTGTAGCCGGCCTCGACCAGCTCTTCCACGACATTGGCGCGCAGGCGCTGCTCGTCCTCGACCACGAGGATCAGCCTCTTGTTGTCCGAAAGATCGGGGGTCGTCACGCCATGACCTCGCTATAGCTGGCGGTTAGGGGAAGGGTGAGGGTGAAAGTGGTGCCGCCGCCCGGATTGGGCGCCATGGCGATGTCGCCGCCGTGCAGCTGGGCGATCTGGCGCGCCACATAGAGGCCGACGCCGGTGCCGGGCACCGATCCGGCATTGCTGGCGCGGAAGAAGCGCTCGAAAAGCCGGACGCGCTCCGCCTCGGGAATACCCAGGCCGCTGTCGCTGACGCCGATGGCGACCATCCCGTTCGCGGCGCTTGCGCTGACCGTCACGGGGGCGTCGTCGGGCGAGTATTTGAGGGCGTTGCCGATAAGATTGCCCAGCACCTGCTCGATCAGCAGCGCGTCGCAGGGGATATCGGGCAGGTCGGCGTCATCGAGCGTGATCTCGCGATGCGGTTCGAGCACCAGCAGCTTGGCGCGCACCTGTGCGAGAAGCGAGGCCAGCGGGATCGGGCGGATGGAGAGCGCCAGCTCGCCCGCGTCGAGCCGGGCGGCGCTCAGGGTGGAATCCATCAGCTGCGTGAGGCCGCTGGCGGCGGCGCGGATGGCGCCGGCGCGGGCCAGCAGCTCGTCGTTATCCATGCGCTCCCGCCGCCGCATGATGCGCTGGACGGTGGAATCGATGATGGCCAGCGGCGTGCGGAACTGGTGGGAGACCATGGCGACGAAATCGCGATAGACCTCGCGCAGTTGCCGCTCGTGCTGGGCCTGGTAGCGCTCGGTGACATCGCGCGAGACGAGGATGCCGCCGACATTCTGGCCCTTGAGCTGGATGGGCCGGATCGAGTGCTCGATATGGCGCTCGCCCGCCCGCGTGGCGAAATCCAGGCTTTCGCCGGCAAGGGTGCGGTTGACAAGGGGAGCGGTGAGCGGGAAGTCCTCGCCGAGCGCGGCGGCCGCGAGGAGGCGGGTGCCGATGACGGTTTCGCGCGGCGCCCCGTAAAGCCGGCTCATGCCCTCGTTCCAATGCGTGCAATTGCCGGCGGCGTCGAAAGCACAGATGCCTTCCCCGCTCGCCTCCATGAGCAAAGCCAGGAAATTGCGCTCCTGCCGCACGCGTGCCTCGGCGCGATCGGCCTGGCGCAGGCTGACGATAAGGCGCCCGATGAGGAAGGCTCCGGTCAGCGTGGTACCGATGATGGCGACGATCACCTGGGTCAGCGTCTCGCTGTAACGCTGGCGCCGATCGGCTTCGCGAAGAGTGCTGTCGATCATGATCTCGTTGGCGACCGAACCGAGTGCGACGACATGCTGGGTCATGGTGCGCGACAGGCGCAGGCTATAGCGGTTCACATTGTCGCCCGAGGAAGCGACGAGGCTGTCCATGCCTTCCAGGCTCGCCCGGGCGCGGGCGATGACGCTGGCGCCGCCGGTTTCGCGGATGCGCTGCGCGAAAGCCCCTTCCTCCAGCAGCGCCAGCCGGCTCAATGCCATGTCGAAGCGCAGCGCCACGTCCTCGGCGCTGGGGCTGTTGAGCGGATTGGTGGCGCTGATGAGGCGCTGGATCTCGTATTGCGCCTGCGCCACCGCCCAGACGACGCCCTCGTTCGAGCGCGTATGTGTGTCGCGCTCGATCTCGACCAGCTTGCTCATCGAAAAGACGAGGAAGAGCGCGAAGGCAGCCACGGCCGCCGCCACCATGACGATGCCGATGCTGATGCGCCCGGCCTGCTTCACGGCAGGGTCAGCCATGCGAGCTGCCAGACCCAGCGATGCTCCAGCCGTTCGTCGGCGAGCTCGGCATGGGCATCGCGCGGATAGACGATCCAGAGCGGGCCCTTGTCACGCCGCGTGAGCGGCACGCCATCCATGCTCCAGGCCAGGATCACGTCGTAGTCGAGGAAGTCGGAAAGCGGGATGGTTGCCGTATAGTCGTTGAGCCCGCGCGCGATGACGTTGCGCGACGACTTTGCGCCCGCCGCTTCGATGACCTTGCGCGCCAATACACCTTCGAAATCATGGACGCCATCGGTCCAGAGCGTGGATGTCCGGACATGGGCGGTGCCGAGCGCGGAGAGGTCGGCCAGGGTGAAGCGGCGTGAGGCGGGAACGCGGCCGTTGACTTCGAGCACGACCGGCTCCGTTACGGCGCGCGCCAAAGGCACGGGCAGCGCGCCCGCGAGCAGGGCGCTTGCCCCCAACAGCAGCGATCGTCGGCTTGGTGCCCCCACAGCTTGTCCTTCTGCAACGGTCCGCGAGCCCCGGACCCATCAAAATGTACGCTGCGCCCGGTTTTCCGAAAACCCCGGCCGACGCCCCCCGCGCAGCAATGCTGCAATCTAGACATATGCGTGCAAAGCGGACCCGTCAGGATTGATGGGGCATTCCCCGCGTGACGCCATTAAAGCACCGCCATCACAATCTGGAGGTTGCTGCAATGGTTTTGGGTATTGGCTGGCCGATCTGGCTGACCTGGATTCTCGTCGTCTTTTTCGTGGGCGACGGCATCGTCAGCGCCATCGGCCCCGAGCCGATGCGCGAGGCGTTCGTCAAATGGGGTTTCCCCGAGTGGTGGCATTGGGTCAATGCGGCGGTGTGCCTGGCCGTTGGCCTGCTGCTCGCCTTCGAGGTGACGCGGCCCTTCGGTTTCCTGCTCGGTGCGCTCGAATGCTTCGCCATCTTCGCAACGCTCATCCGGTCCGGCGAATACAGCCATTTGCCGCCCAGCGCGGTGCTGCTGGCGGTACTGGTCCTCGCCTATTGGGGCAATTACGGATGGCGCCTGCCCGATATGGGCGCCGCATAAGCTCTTCCCATTCCCGCGGGATTGTCCATTAATGGCTATCTCTGGGGCATGGCTTGGGTGGCCGGCGTGAAAAATCTACTGCTCGGTGCGGCCATAACGATCGCCTGTGCCGGCCCTCTCGCGGGGCCGGCTTTTGCCGTTACGCTCGACGTGGCCACTTATGGCGCGGAAGTCGCCACTTTTCCCATCGGCTTCCCGGGCTGGGACGAATTCGCCATGAGCGATTGCTTCGAAGGGCTGGTGGCCGAGGACGCGCGCGGCAACGCTACGGCCGGGCAGGCGCAATCCTGGACCATTTCGCCCGATGGCCTGACATATCGGTTCAATCTGCGTCCGGGCATCCTGTGGTCGGACGGCACAGCCGTCACCTCGCAGGATTTCGTGACGGCTTTCCGCTGGCTGTTCGATCCGGCCAACGCCGTGGAATTCGCCAACGTGCAATTCCCGATCGAAAATGCGCAGGCCGTGGTCCAGGGCAGCATGGCGCCCGAGCAGCTCGGCATCGCCGCGCCCGATCCGCAGACGCTGGAAATCCGGCTGGACAACCCCACGCCCTATTTCCTCCAGACCCTCACCCATTACTCGGCCTTCCCGGTGCCGACCGAAAGGTTCAACCGCTATGGGCGCGACTGGCTCAAGCCCGAGCATATCGTCTGCAACGGTCCGTTCGTGATCGCCGGCCACGAGCCCGGAATCATGCGGCTGGAGCGTTCGTCGACTTATTATGGGCGCGAGGCCGTGCAACTGGATGGCGTCAATTATCATAGCTATGCCGATTTGCAGGCGGGGCTCGATGCCTTCGAGCGCGGCGAGATCGACCTGTTCATGGCTGTGCCCTATACGGCCACGCCCTGGATACGCGCCCATGCCAGTGCGGCGCTGCATGTCCAGCCGTTTCTCGGCGTCTATTTCTATGCCCTCAACCAGGACAAGCCGCCTTTCGACGACATCCGGGTGCGGACGGCGCTCTCGATGGCCGTGGATCGCGACGCCATCGATCCGTTCGACCTGCGAACGCCGGCCCTGAGCAGCTATTCCTGGGTGCCCGCCAGCACTGCCGGCTATGGCGATGCGCCGCTGCCGCGCCCGGCCTGGGCGGATTGGACCATGGACGAGCGCCGCACGCGCGCGCGGCAATTGCTGGCGCAGAGCGGACACGGGCCGGCCAGCCCGCTGACGGTCGAAATGCGCTACAGCCAGACGGCGGACGACCTGCACCAGCGCATCGCGGTGGCGATGTCGGACATGTGGGCACGCATCGGGGTGCGAACGCGAATGATCCCCGATGATGTCGACCAGCATTTCAACGCGCTGCGTTCCGGCAATTTCGATGTCGGCCGCATGACCTGGCTGCTCGATATCGCCGACCCCTCCAACGTGCTGCAACTCTTCCGGTCGGATTCCGAATACAATTACGGCCGCTATCGCAGCGAGAGCTACGACGCGCTGCTCGACGCCGCTTCCGCCGAGGGCGATCCGGCCGAACGGGCAACGCTCCTGCGGCAGGCCGAACAGCGGGCAATCGACGACGTGGCGGCGATTCCGATCTACTGGTCCAGCGTCCAGAACCTCATCGCGCCCGACGTGAACTGCGTGGTCCCCAACCCCAAGAACATCCACCGTGCGCGCTGGATCAGCAAGGGGACCGGGATGACGTGCGCGGAGTGAGAAAGGCGCGTTGTTTCAGTTGGTTGTGGCGGGTGCCGGAATCATTTTGGGAGGCGCTTGGGAGGTTGGTTCAGGAGTGCCGGCGGCACTATCCCCCCGGAGTGGAGAAATCCATGGGCCCCGGGGTCTTCGCCCGGGGGAAGGCCGGTGGTGGGATGGATTGGTGGCAGGGCGACGTGGTGACGTTCCGGCCCCGCGCGTCCCTACGGCACACCTGCGTCCAGCGCTCCGGCCTCCTTGCCATATTTCGGGCGATTTAACCCCGCATCCCTTCTGTCCCGTTTGATGCGCGATTTGAGACAAGATGGATTGGACGCTGTTCGGCCTCGTGCCGATGATTTTCGGTGGCGGCGCCACCGCGGATACGCCGCGGGGGCTGCTCGACCAGATTTACCAGCCGCTGGCGGCGGGGCAGCAGGAGAATATCGAGGAGCATTTCTCCCCGCACCTGCAGGCCCTGGTGGTGTCCAACCTCAAAGCCAATGCAGTCGATAGCGCCGGCACGCGCATCGATCCGGCGGCACCCGATTTCGGCAGCTTCAACCCCTTCATCAACGGCGAGAGCGGCACACCGCAGAACCTGGCGGTTTCCGAGCCGGTGATCCAGGGCGAAACGGCGGTGGCGCTGGTGAGCTTCACCAATGCCGACAAGCCGACCGTGCTCACCATTTCCATGGTGCGGGACGAGGGGATGTGGAAGATCGAGGACGTGGCCTCGGTGGGCGCCGGGGAAAAGTGGCTCTATTCCTGGCTGCTGCAATACGACCCGTTCGGCCAGCAATAGCAGCGAAAGAAACGGCCGCCGCCCCGGGGGCGACGGCCGCATGCGTCGTTACTTCTCGATGGTCACGCCCGAGAAATAGGGCTGGTTGAGAGCCGAACGCCAGAAGCCTTTCACGTAGGGCTTCATCATCATGTAGTTGTTGCGGTGATACTGCGGCAGGATGACGTGGTCGTTCATCATGACGGCCTCGGCCTTGCGCATGTCGTCCAGCGACACCTTCTCGTCATTGGTGGCCTTCGAATCCGCGATGAGCTGGTCGTATTCGGCGTTCGACCAGTTGGCGAGGTTGTTCGGGCTGCCGGTGACGAAGTTCTCGAGGAAGGTCATCGGGTGCGGGTAGTCGGCGCCCCAGCCCATCTGCGCGATCTGATACTCGACCTTCTGCACTTCGGGATAGAACACCTGCCACTCGGACGCCTGGATCTTCACGTCGATGTTGAGGTTCTTCTTCCACATCTGCTGAATCGCTTCGAGAAGCTTTTCGATCGGCGGGGAGGAATAGGTCATGAAGACCGTATCCGGGAAGCCTTCGCCGTTCGGGTAGCCCGCTTCGGCGAGCAGTTTCTGGGCTGCTTCCGGCTGGGCCGCAGCGTCGAGGCCGAAGGTGTCGGTGCCGTCGCGGAAGTCTTCGCCGGCCAGGGTCATGCCCGGCGGGACGAGGGCAATCGCCGGCTGATCGGCCGACTGCAGCACGAACTCGACGATCTCGTCGCGATCGATGGCCATCGACAGCGCCTTGCGGACGCGCACGTCATCGACCGGCTTCTGGTGCGGGTTGAAGAAGGCATAGGTGGTGCCCAGTGCCGGAACCACGAGGAAGCCATTGCCTTCCTCGCTGGCGAGGCGGGGAATTTCGGGGGCCGGCACGGCCTCGATGCCATCCACGTCGCCCGCTTCATAGGCGGCGAGGGCGGTCGAGGGCTCGGGGATCAGGCGCAGCGTCACCTTGTCGAGCGAGACATTGGCAGCGTCGTAATAGTTCGGGTTCTTTTCCAGAACGATGGATTCGCCGAACTTCATCTGCGCCACGCGGAAGGGACCGGTGCCGATATAGGTCTCGGGCTTGCGGGTCCAGCCATCGGGATCGGCCGACACGATATCCTCGCGCACGGGGTAGAACACCGAGAACGGCAGGATCTGCATCAGGTAGGGCAGGCGCTGCTTGAGCGTGAAGGTCAGCGTCCTGTCGTCGATCGCCTTGATCGCGACATTGTCCTTGCTCTGGTCGTTGAAATAGTCCTCGGCGCCGGCGATGGCATAGAGGATCGGGGCGTTCTTGGCGCCGGCCGACGGGGTCAGCACGCGCTTCCAGGCATAGACGAAATCGCCGGCCACGACGGGCTTGCCGTCCGACCACTTGGCGTCGTCACGCAGGTGGAACGTATAGGTGAGGCCGTCCTCGGAGACGTCCCACTTCTCGGCGAGGGCCGGAACGACGCTGCCGTCCTCGGCGAATTTGACCAGGCCCTCGAAGGTGTTGCCGATTACCGGCAGCGCGAAGGTCTCGGCCGTGGTCGAGGGGTCGAACTGGGCGGATTCGTTATTGACCACATAGGTCAGTTCGCCCGCGGCCCAGGCCGGGGCGGCCGTGGCGAGCAAGGCTGCCGTCATCAGCGGCAGCAGGCGTTTGAACATCTGTTTCACTCCTGTTTTCGTCATTGACCGCCTTCCTTGGCGGATTGGGGTACGCGCCCCGACGCGAAGTCCTGGGCGTAATGGCAGGCGGCCATATGGCCGCCGCCGACATCGCGCAGTTCCGGCTCGCGCTCGGCGCAGAGCGCGGTGGCAAAGGGGCAACGGGTGCGGAAGCGGCAGCCGGAGGGCAGGTCGATGGGGCTGGGGATTTCCCCCGCCATCGGGGCCACCTCGCCGCGCGCCTCGGGGTCGGCAACGGGAATGGAGGCCAGCAGCGCCTGCGTATAGGGGTGAGACGGGCGCGCATAAAGCTCTTCGTTGGGCGCCAGTTCCACGATCTTGCCCAGATACATCACCCCGATGCGGTCCGAGATGTGACGGACCATCGACAGGTCGTGGGTGATGAAGAGATAGGTGAGGCCCAGCTCGTCCTGCAGGTCCTCGAGCATGTTGACGACCTGCGCCTGGATCGAGACGTCGAGCGCCGAAATCGGCTCGTCGCAGATGACGAGGTCGGGATTGAGCGCGATGGCGCGGGCGATGCCGATGCGCTGGCGCTGGCCGCCGGAAAATTCGTGGGGGAAGCGCAGGCCGTGGTCGCGGGTGAGGCCGACGCGTTCGAGCAGTTCATCGACCCGCTGCGCGCGGCTCTCGGGCGTGCCGATACGCGCGATCTCCAGCGGCTCCGCGATGAGGTCGCGCACGGTCATGCGGCCGTTGAGCGAGGCATAGGGGTCCTGGAAGATCATCTGCATGCGCCGCCGCACGGGGGCGAGGGCGCGTTCGGAGAGATGCGCGATGTCCTGGCCCGAGAACAGCATTTCGCCGGAGGTCGGCTCGTAGAGGCGCATCAGCGTGCGCGCCAGCGTGGACTTGCCGCAGCCGCTCTCGCCGACGAGACCCAGCGTCTCGCCGCGGCGGATTTCGAGGTCGATGCCGTCCACCGCCCGCAGCACCGGCTTCGGGCCGAAGAGCTTGCCGGCCAGCGTGAAGTGCATGGTGAGGTTCTTGAGCTCGATCAGCTTTTCGGGCGCCGTCATCTCGTTCATGGCGTCGCCTCCAGCGCGGCGACGGCGGGGTGGTGCAACCAGCAGCGGGCGTCGTGCCCTTCCCCGATCGGGAAGACCGGCGGCATGACGGCGACGCACTGGCGCATCGCTTGCGGGCAGCGCGGCGCGAACGGGCAGCCCGGCGGCGGGCGCAGCATGTCGGGCGGCGAACCCGGAATGGGCTTCAGGCGATGATGCGTGCCGTCGCGCAGATTGGGGATCGAGGCGAGGAGGCCGCGCGTATAGGGGTGGGACGGGCGCTTGAACACGTCGCGCACCGGCCCTTCCTCCATGGCCATGCCGCCATACATCACCAGCACCCGGTCGGTGACTTCGGCGATGACGCCGAGATCGTGGGTGATGAGGATCACGGCCATGCCCAGCCGCGACTGCAGCTCCTTGAGCAGCGCCAGGATCTGGCGCTGGATGGTGACGTCGAGCGCCGTGGTCGGCTCGTCGGCGATCAGCAGCTTGGGATCGCACGACAGCGCCATGGCGATCATGACACGCTGGCGCATGCCGCCCGAGAACTGGTGCGGATAGGCCTTCAGGCGCTCTGCGGCATTGGGAATGCGCACCAGCTCGAACAGCTCGATAGCCCGCTGCCGCGCCTCGGCACGCGACACCTTGCGGTGGCGCAGGATGGTTTCCATCACCTGCTCGCCCACGCTCAGCGTCGGGTTGAGCGAGGTCATGGGGTCCTGGAAGATCATGGCGATGTCGTTGCCGCGCAATTCGCGCAGGTCGTCGTCATCGAGCTGCAACAGGTCGCGCCCCTCGAACAGGGCTTCGCCGCCGATGACGCGGCCGGAACTCTTGAGCAGGCGCAGCACGCTCATGCAGGTGATCGACTTGCCCGAGCCGCTTTCGCCCACGATGCCCAGGATTTCGCCCGGTCGCACCTCGAACGAGACGCCGCGCACCGCCTGCACCTCGCCGCGCGAGGTGAAGAAGCTGGTCCTGAGGTCCTTTACCGAGAGGAGGCTCATTTGCGCAGCCTCGGATCGAGCGCGTCGCGCAGGCCGTCGCCCAGGAAGTTGAAGGCGAACATGGTGAGGCTGATCGCTGCTGCGGGGAAGAAGAGCTGATAGGGATAGGCGCGTAGCGTCTCGACGGCCTCGCTGGTCAGCGTGCCCCAGCTCGCCTGCGGCGGGGTAACGCCCAGACCGATGAAGCTCATGAAGCTCTCGATGAAGATGGCGCTCGGAATGAGCATGGTCAGCGTCACCAGGATCGGCCCGATGGTGTTGGGCAGGAGGTGGCGCGTGAGGATGCGGCCGGTCGAAGCGCCCATGGCGCGCGCCGCCGCCACGTAGTCCTGTTCCTTGAGCGTCAGGATCTGGCCGCGCACGATGCGCGCCATGTCCACCCAATAGACGGTGCCGATGGCCAGCACGACCGAGAAGAAACCGGAATTGAGCACGACCATCATCAGGATGACGTAGAGGGTGAGGGGGATGGTCGAGATGATCTCGACGATACGCATCATCACCATGTCGACGCGCCCGCCCAGATAGCCGGAAATGCCGCCATAGAAGACGCCGATGAAGAAATTCACCAGCGTGGCGACGAAGGCGACGGTGAGCGAAATGCGCGCGCCATAAAGCTGACGGGCCAGCACGTCGCGGCCGAGCTGGTCGGTGCCAAAAAGGTTGGAGCGGTTCCACTGCCAGCCGGTCGGTTCCAGCGGCGCGCCATCGAGCGTCAGCGTCTGCTTGGCGGTATCCATCATCACCAGCTTGTCGCCGAACTTGAACTGCTGCTGCTTCTTGATGAGGTCCTTCTTGGTCGAGCGCAGCAGGCCCTCGACATGACCTTCGGGCGTCACCTCATAGAGGTTGAAATTGCCCGAGTTGAAGAAGAAGCGCGTGCCGTCTACCTCATAGGTCTGGAACAGGGGCGGGATGTTCGCGAACTTGAGGTTCTGGTCGTAGTAATTGTGCGGCGAGAACAGCGGCCCGAAGATCGCGGCCAGCACCAGCACGATGATGAAACCCAGCCCGATCATGGCCGGCCGGTTCTTCCACAGGCGCTGGCGCACATCCTGCCAATAGGTGAGGCTGGGGGCGGCGATATACTCGGCCTGCGCGGCGTCGCGCGCGACCGGTTCCCACATTTCCGGGGCGATGTCGCTCATTTGCGGGCCCCGTATTTGATGCGCGGGTCGATGACCAGATAGAGCATGTCGACGATGAAGATCATGACCATCAGCACCGCCGCATAGAAGATGGTGATGCCCATGATGGCGGTGTAGTCGCGGTTGGTGATCGAGAGCACGAAGTGCCGGCCGATGCCGGGCAGGGCGAAAATCTGCTCGATGACGAAGGAGCCGGTCAGAAGGTTCGCCGTCACCGGGCCGAGAACGGTCACGATGGGGATCAACGAATTGCGCAGGCCATGCTTGAAGAGAATCTGGCCGCGCTTGAGGCCCTTGGCCTTGGCGGTAGTCATGTAATCCTGATCGAGCGTTTCGAGCAGGCTCGACCGCGACAGCCGGGCGATGAAGGAAATCCAGAAGCCGGAAAGCGCGAAGACCGGCAGGAAATAGCCGCGCCAGTCATCCAGCCCGAATGTCGGCACCCAGCCCAGGCGGAGCGCGAAGACATAGAGCGCGATGGTGGCGATGACATAGGAGGGCACCGCCACGCCGACCGTGGCGATGACCATGACCAGCGTATCGGGCCAGCGGTTGCGGTTGAGGGCGGCAATGACGCCGAGCGGCACGCCCAGGGCGATGACGCAGATGAGCGCGAGGACGCCGACGCGCGCCGTCACCGGCAGGCCCTCGGCAATGATCTGGTTGACGCTCATGCCCGCATATTTGAACGAGGGGCCCAGATCGAGCGTCACGACACCCTTGAGATAATTGGCATATTGCAGCCAGAGCGGATCATCCAGGTGATACTTGGCGTTCAACGCCGCCTGGATTTCAGGCTGCATCATCTTTTCGGACGTGAACGGGCCGCCGGGCACCGCATGCATCAGAAAGAAAGTAAGGGTGACGATCGCCCAAAGCGTAATCAGCATCAGACCGAGGCGCTGGAGCACATAACCGGTCATAGCGACCTGCCGATCTTCCAAACGCCGTTCAAGTCTTTGTCGTCCCCGTAAGCCCTTCGATTATCACAGCATCTAAAAAATTTCGATGCAACAAAACTTTTTTGCGATGACGGCGATATCAGTGGAATAGCGTTCTAGATAGTAAAGGCGCTGCGCAGGACGAGAAAGCAGGCCATGGCGGGCACGACGAGTTCTTCGGTCCGTGCGACGCGTTCGGGGTCGTAATAGAACTCCTCGTGCAGCAGGTTGACCGAACCCAGCATCTTGCCGCCTGCCACCACCGGCATGTTGATCGCCGAGCCGCAACCGAGCGTCCTGATGAGGTCGAGATCGGGAAAATCGCCTTCCATCTCCCTGAGGGAATTGGCCACATAAGTCTGGCGATCCTTCGTCATCGCCTCATAGGCGGCGTCGAACACGATCGGCTTGGTGCCCAGGATCGGGTAGGCGGTTTCATCGCTCGAATAGACGCGGCGGACATAGCCGGCTTCGGGATTGTCGGCCGTCATGGTGAAAAGCTTGACCCCCACCGTCTCCTCGACAAGCGCATGCAGAGCCCGCCCGACATCGCGCTCGCTGACATAGGTGGCGAGGGCCGTTTCGAAGCGTTTGAGGGGCGTTGAATCCATGGTCCGAATCCGGGGAATGCGAGGGGCGGGACGCTCTCTATAAAGGGGCGGACGAAGACTGCGCCAGAGCCAACGATCCGCGACGACGCGGGGCATTGCCCCGGCGGGCGGCAGCGGCTAGACGGGCAGGGACCTGGAGACTTGCCTCATGGCCCTGCTTGGCACGCTCAGCCTGAGCGAAATCGTGACGCGGATCGCCGCCGTGCTGCTCTACGCGGCCCTGCAGGGAGCCCTGCTGGCGGGTCTTGCCTTCCTCATGGGCGATGCGCGGCCTCGCCACGAGGGGCGGCTGACGCTCAATCCCTTCGTGCAGGTTTCCGTTTGGGGCGTGATCTCGGCGGTGCTGTTCGCGCTGAGCTGGGTACGGCCGCTGCGTTACGAGCCGAACGACAACCGGTTCGGCATCTGGGGACTGGTGCTGGTGATCGTGGCCGCGCTGGCCCTGATGCTGGCGCTGGTGCCGCTGGTGGACCTGCTGCGGCCGTTGCTGCTGATGCTGCCGCGCACTGCCGGCTATGCCGGGCTCTACGTGCTCAACCAGTTCCAGATCGTCACTGTCGGTTCGGTGGTTCTCAACTGCCTTCCCCTCCCGGGCCTTGCGGCGGGCGCCCTGTGGCAGGTGGCCTGGAAGGGCCGCGAGCGCCGGTTCGAGCGGGTGATACCGATCTGCCTGGGCCTGGTCTTCGCCGCCATCGTCGCGGGGCTCGTGCCCAATACGGCTTCGGCACTGATGCCGTACCTGCGGGCCGTCTAGCCCGCAGGCGATCAAGGGCGATTATTCGCCGGCATGGCCGAGATAATGGTGCTGCTCGAGCAGCGCATCGATGGTGCCGTCGGCAACCAGCGCATCGATGGCCTGGTCGACCTGATTGCGCAGGAAGGTGTTGCGGCTCGATACGAGCGCGCCCACGCGGATGGCCGTTTCGGCGACCGGGGCGGTGGCGATGACGCGCAGCGCCTGCGCCTCGGGCCGCTCGGCCTGCAGCTTGGCCAGCGCCGGCTGCCAGAGGATCATGCCGGCAATGGTGCCGTCGAGCACGCGGGTCGCCATCAGGTCGGGATCGGCATAGGGCAGGCGTATCCAGCGCTCGCTCCTGGCGCGCTGCTCGGCCCAGGTGATGTAGGTCATCTCGCCGATACTGGACATGGCGGTGCCAAGGCGCTGGTCGAGCGGGATATCGGCCAGGCTCTGCCAGTCGGGATTGGTGACGGCGAGCACGAAGGGAATGTTGACATAGGGGCGGGTGATCGAGAAGGCCTCGGACACCTGCGCCTCGGTCGAGACGGATACGCCCATGAACATGTCGCAGGTATTGTTCATGGCCAGCGTCAGCTCGTCCATGAAGCCGTCGCCGTTGACGGGGAAGCCGCCGAAACCCTCGATGGGCTTGATCTCGAGGAAGAGGGCATCGCCGATGGCGCGCGCCACATCAAGGTCGAAGGCGCGGCTCTGGCCGGTGGCGTCCACGCACACGTTGATGGCGTCGCCTGCCTGGCGGCGGGTATTGGTCAATTCCTCGGGCGGGATGCCCGAAGTCTGGGCAATGGCCATGCCGGTGCCGAGGAGGAACAGGGCCGGGGCCAGGAAGCGGAACATTGCGGTCTCCAAGAAAAAGCAGAAAGGGGCCCGAGGGCCCCTTTCGATATTTGCCGGTAGGCTTAGTTGGACTTCGGCAGCTTGAACACGAAGATCGAGTTGCCGGCGCCGGTCGGCAGCGGGATTTCCGGGAAGGCCGAGGAGATCGACGAAGCGGCGTTCGAGTAGCCGGTCGGGATGGCCAGGTACTGCTCGCCATCGATCTCGTAGGTCATCGGGTAACCACCGATCGGAGCGTTCAGGGTCTGCGACCAGACCACTTCACCGGTTTCCTGATCCCAGGCCTTGACGGCACGGGCGGCGTCACCACCGAACACGAGGCCACCAGCGGTCGCCAGGACCGAGGAGGTCATCGACGGACGGCTGCGGTACTGCCACTTGGACTCGCCCTGGGTCGGGTTGACCGCGAGAGCCTGCATCAGGCCGGCATCGGTGATGCCTTCGGGCAGGACGCGCGGGCCGAACTTGACGGCGCCGACGGCGTTACCGGCGGTGAACTCGGTCTGGGTCGGAGCCACGGTGTTGCAGGCTTCGGTCAGCGGCACGAAGTAGGCCTGGGTCAGCGGGCTGTAGGAGCCTGCCTGCCAGAGCTTGCCACCCGACACGGAGGCGCAGACGAGGTGCTCTTCGCCAACGGCGTGCGAGATCAGGTCTTCGTTGATGTGGACGGTGCCATCGGCGTCGATCGACTTGACGACGTTCTGGACGATGGTTTCCTTGGACCACAGGTACTTGCCGGTGTCGCGATCGAGGGCGAAGGCGATGCCGTTCTTGCCCGGGACGGTGACGAGCAGCTTGTGCTTCACGCCATCGATGTCCTGGTCGACGAGGATACGCTCGAACGGGCTGTCCAGGTCCCAGTTGTCGCGCGGCAGGTGCTGGTAGTACCACTTGAGCTTGCCGGTCGCCACGTCGAGGGCGAGGGTCGAGTTGGTGTAGAGCACCGAGCCGTCGCCCGAACCGCGGATGAGTTCGGAATAGGGGCCAGGCATGCCGACACCCCAATAGGTGGTGTTGGTTTCGGCGTCATAGGCGCCGGTGGTCCACGGCGTACCGCCCCAGCGGTTCTCCGGCGGAACGTCGCCCCAGCTGGCCTGCTGAGCCGGATTCTCCGGGTCGTCGATGGTGTTGAAGCGCCAGACTTCATCGCCCGTGTTCACGTCATGGGCCATGATGTAGCAGCCGCCGGCGGTGCCGGCGATCGAGCAGCCCGAGATGGCCGAGATGATCTTGCCATCGGCAACCAGCGGACCGACGGTGTAGCTGTAGCCCTTGTTGTAGTCGAGGACCTGCTTTTCCCAGACCAGCTTGCCGTCGGCAGCGTTCAGTACGACGATCTTGGCGTCGGCCGTGGTCAGGATGACCTTGTCTTCATAGAGCGCGATCGAGTTCTTCTGACGGCGCGCCTGGTTGATCTGGTAGCTCCACGCGGCCGGGAGCTCGGCCAGGGTGTGGCGGTACTGCCAGATCAGGGTGCCGGTCTTGGCGTCGAGCGCTTCCACGATGTTGTTGTTCGTCTGCACGAACATCACGCCGTTGTGGACCAGCGGAGCGGTTTCCTGGATGCCGGCTTCAGCCATCGGCCAGGCCCAGGCGAGCTGCAGCTTGCCGACGGTGTCCTTGTTGATCAGGTCCAGCGGGCTGTAGCCCTGGTTGTTGTAGGCGCCGCGGAACATCAGCCAATCTTCGGCCGGCGGGTTCGCCAGCATCTCGGCGGTGACCGGCTTGTAGTCGGTAATGCCCTGCGCGAACGCGGTGCCCGACAGGGCCACCAGTGCGGTCGTTGCCGCAAAGAGGGTCTTCATCAGTTCGATTTTCATCGATACCTCCAGTAGAATGGCGCTTTGGGCGCCAAGAGAAAGCAGGGTTTAGTTGGCGACCGAAGGAAGCGTCTTGCCCCAGGTGAAAGCCTGGGGAACGCCCGGAGCGGCGGCTGCCGCGGGAGCCATCTGGTCGGGTGCGAGACCGCCCGGGAGCTGCTTGCCCCAGGTGAAGGCCTGCGGAACGTCCGTGGCGGCCGGGGTGGCGGTGGCCGCGGCACCGCCGGCATCGAGCGCGGCAGCGGCCATGCTGGCGGCACCGGCAGCGGTTTCGGCGGCAAGCGAGACGCTGGCCATGGTGTCGGTGGTCAGCGGAGCATCGCCCGCGGACGCGCCGTTGAACTGCATGATGTAGGCGACGATGTTGAGATAGGTCTCTTCGCCGAGCTGGCCGGGAGCGGACGGCGGCATGGCCACCGAAATGAAGTCATAGATGCCGCCGGCAGTATCCCAGTTCTGCATGACGTCCGAACCGGAAAGGCCGGGTGCATCCGGGCCTTCGAGCTGGCGGCCGTGGCACTGCGCGCAATTCGAATTATACGCCGTCTGGCCGGCAGCGGCCTGCTCGTCAGTGAAGCCCGCGGCCATGGAAGAAGAACCACCCATCACGCTGAGCGCGAGAATGGCGGCGGAAGCGGTGAACCGCAGCGAGTTGAAAGGCACGATAACCCCACAAGGTAGTTGTCTTTGATCCCTCGTCGGGCGAGTCGCCCAAGTCCGGATTTGAGCCTTCCGTCTGCCATGCCGGTGTTAAACGCTCAATGACGCAAATAGGTATTTCTAAAATACCCACAAAGATTTAGGTAATACTGGTCATTGGAGGAACGTTTGTTCCTTTGGCGCGTCGAGGAGGTCGTAACGCTGTTGCAACGTCGCGATTGCCCCGGATTTGCTTAATGTATCGATTGCATTGGACACGGCGCGCTTGAGCGTCTGGTCGCCCTTCCAGAGGCCGATGGCCATTCGGTAGCGAGGAAAATCCTGCTCCGGCAGCCAGAAGCTCCTGAAATTTTCCTCGTCCAGATGAAGCGAATCAATGACGAAGCGCTCGGCTATCCCGGCGGCGATGCCAGGGGCCTCCAGCGCCTGCCGGAATTGCACCGGCGTGGAGGTGCCGCGGGCCCGCCAGCCATTGGCGCGCAGCCACCCGGAGAGCTTGACGCGGTCGAGACCGGCGGTGCCCGGCAGCACGGCGATGGTCGCGCCCGGCGCCGGCATCTCCCCGTTTCCAGAAATGGCCACCCAGCCGGTTTCAGCGGGGGTAGGGATGGTCTGGAGGAAGCCGCGCGTCTGCACTGTGTCTGCCACGCCGCCCGCGATGACATCGCATTGCGCCCGCGTCAGCATCCAGTTGCGCGGGTTGAAGTCGCTGCCGATCGAGACGAGCGTGTTGACGGAGAGCCGCAGGCCGATCTCGTCCGCCACAGCTCCCAGCAGCTCGATATCGAAGCCCGGCCGCGCCGGATCGCCGGTGACCAGCGGCGGATAGCTTGGCGGCACGCAGACCTTGAGCACGCCGGTGCGCTGGCGGTCGCGCAGAGAGGTGTCGGGCGGCAGGAAGCTGGCCGCGACCAGAAGGCCGACCACGACGAGGAAGTTGAGCGCGGCGCGGCGCCAGCGATGCTTGCGGGGGCGCGTCATTGCCGGCGGAAACCGATCAGCGCCCAGACGAAGAAGATCGCCGCCATGGCGAAGATCACCGCCGGACCATACCAGGCCGGGAACTGGTTGAAGCCGATAATGGTGCCGCGCAGCGCGTCGACCGCATAGGTGATCGGGTTGATCTGCACCATGAACACCAGCCATTCGGGATAGGCGGTGGCGGTCTGGGTGCGCGACAGCGTCGGATCGAGCGGGAAGATCGAGGACGAGGTGAAATAGAGCGGCAGGATGACGGTGTTCGAGAAGACGCCGAACCCTTCAAAGCTGCGCACGCGCGAAGCCAGCACCACCCCGAAGCAGGTGAGGCCGAACGAGAGCACGAACATCAGGCCAAGCGCCATTGCCATCTGGTCGAGATCGAGCGTCACATCGGCGAAGCGCGCCAGGATCAGCACCAGTCCGCCATGGATCATGGCCACCGTGCTGCCGCCCAGCACCTTGCCGAGCAGGATCAGCGAGCGCGGCATGGGCGACACCAGCACTTCACGCAGGAAGCCGAATTCCCGGTCCCAGATCACCGACACGGCGAACTGGATGGAGGTGTACATGATGTTGAGGACGATCACCGCCGGGAACAGGAACTGGAGATAGGTGAAGGGGATCACATACTTGACCTCCCCGAACACCTCGCCGCGGAAATAGGGGTTGAGGCCCACGCCCAGCACCAGCAGCCAGATCAGCGGCCGACTGATGCCGCCGATCATCTGGCCGCGATCGCGCGTGGCGCGGGTGATTTCGCGCAGCCAGACGCCATAGACGCCACGGAAAAGGATGACGGCGCGGTTCATCGCTGACCTCCCCGGCGACCGGAACTGCGTTGCGCGTCGCGCTGCCCGTCGGCCCGGTCGCGCAGTTCGCGCCCGGTGAGGGAGAGGAAGACGCTTTCGAGCGAGGGCTCCTGGAAGCGGATTTCCTCCAGGCGATTGCGATAGGCGGCGAGGAAGGCATCGGCCATTTCCTCGCTGGCCACGGGCAGGGCCAGGTTGGCGCCGAGGCGCTGGGCCTGCGGATAGGCGATCTCGATCTCGGTGGCGGTCGTCTCGTCGCGCGGCACGATATGGAGCCAGCGCGAGCCGTGCGCCGCCTTGAGTTCGCCCGGCGTGCCCTGCGCGATGATGCTGCCATGATCGATGACGCAGACCTGGTCGGCCGTCTCGACCTCCTCGATGTAATGGGTGGTGGTGAGCACCGTCAGGTTCCGCTCGCGGCGCAGGCGGTCGAGATAGCTCCAGATGCGCTGCCGCGTCTGCGGATCGAGGCCCACCGTGGGCTCGTCGAGAAAGAGGATGGTGGGTTCGTGCATCAAAGCGCGGGCGATCTCCAGCCGCCGCCGCATGCCGCCCGAGAAATTGCGCACGATCTCATCAGCCCAGTCCTCGAGCTCCACCAGCGCCAGCACCGCCTCGGCGCGTGCGTGGCGCACTTTGGGCGCGAGGCCATGGACGAGGCCGTGGAATTCCAGATTCTCCCAGGCGCTCAGGCGATCATCGAGGCTGGAATCCTGAAAGACCACGCCGATGGTTTCGCGCGCCTTGGCCGGCTGGCGCACCACGTCGATGCCGGCGATCTGCGCCCGCCCGCGATCGGGCAGGCGCAGGGTGCACAGGATACTGACCAGCGTGGTCTTGCCGGCGCCATTGGGGCCGAGCAGGGCGAAGCTGGCGCCGCGCGGGATGGAAAAGGAGACATCGTTGAGCACCGTCTTGCCGCCATAGGAGGCAAAGAGGTTTTCCACGCTAATAGCGGCGGACATCGCACGACCCTTCTGAGGAGGGACGTCCGGGCAACGGCGCAAGGTCCATTCCCCGCCGCGTCCCGGGAGCAATGAGGTGCCTACCGCCTAGGGCCTCCCACGTCGCCGGGGAAGCTCGGTCACGGAAAATATTGTGGATAGGCGGGGAGGCATGATGACGCCCCGACGTCCAGACTGTGCTCGCGTCAGGCGAAGCTGGCCGAAACGGTGCCCAGCCCCGGTGCCTCGGCAACCACGTCCTTGCCCGGCAGCGACAATGGTCCCAGCCGCGCCCCGGTGATGACCACATAGCCGGCCCTGAGCGGTTGGCCACGGCCGGCGGCGTGGTTGGCTAGCCAGGCCAGCGAGGCCAGCACGTTCTCCGTGGTGGCATTGCCCGCCGATTGCTGCACGACCTCGCCGTCGAAACGCAGCACCAGCGCCTGGGCGCCGAATTCGGGCAGGGTAGCAAACTGCGTCGGCGGGCCGAGGATCACGGCTCCGCTGCTCTGGAGGTCGGCAATGGCGGCCAGCGTCGGCGCCGTGGTGCGGTCGGCATAGCGCGAGGCCAGCACTTCGATGGCCACATGCCAGCTTGCGATCGCCGCCAGGATATCCTCCGGCGTATAGCCGCCCGGCTTGCCGCCAAGGTCCTCGCCGAGGGTCACGGCGACTTCGACCTCGATGCCGAGGCCGGGCAGGTCAGCCTTGCGGAGCGCTGTGCCCGAGGCATGAATGTCGGAGGCCAGGATGGGCGAGCAGAACGGCTCGCCTTCAGCCGGCATGGGCGCAACCTTCCATGCGCCCGCGCCGCCGAGCGCGGCGACCGTCTCGTCCTGCACGACATAAGCCTGCGCAGCGTTGGCCGGCACGAGATCCGCGGGAAGCTGCGCCAGAATGGTGTGGTTGGCGCGCTGGGCGAGCAGCAGTTCGGTCAATGCAGAAGTCAATTTCAAAACCGGATCGATGAGGAGAGGGAAAGGCGGCATGCCGGCTTCGCGGCCAGGGGAGTTTCCGCGATTCCGTCGCCGGGCGTAAGCCCAGGATGCGTCCCTAACCCGAATGCCTTCGGAGGACAACGGCCAGCGTCTTCCCGGCGGATTCAGTGGCTGGTGGCGCCGGCCATCTCGGCAGTGAAGAGCGCCGCAATCCGGTCGATTGCTTCGTTGGTGCCGGACTGGCGCAGGGCAGCGTCGGTCGAGCCGTCCAGCAGGGCCAGATGCTCGACGAACAGCAGCTCGGTGCCGTCAGCCCTGGCGAGGAAATCGATGGTGACGAGCGAGGCGGAGAGAGGCGCATCGTCGAGATGCATCGAATAGGCATAGACGATGCGCCGGTTGGGCTGGAGATCGAGATAGTGCGTGTCGACGCGCTGCTCCCTGCCATCCGGTCCGCGCAGCAACTGGCATTCGACACCGCCGATGGCGAAGTCGCTATTGCGTTCGAGCACGGTCCAATCCGGGTGGCAATCGGTCCAGCGCTGCTTGAGCGCGGGATCGGCCCAGAAGCGCCAGGCGTGGCGCGGGCTGCCCGGCAGCATCCGCCGGATCGTGAAGCTCGATTGGGGTGTCGTGGTCACGTTTCCGGCTCCTCTTTCATGGACGCCATCAATTGCTCAAGGCGGTCGAAACCGAGATTCAGTTGCCGCTGGTGCGCGTCCAGCCAGTGCTCGATGTGGTCGAGGCCGGCTTTCTCGACCTTGAACGTGCGGGTGCGACCGATCTTGCGCGAACTGACCACGCCGCTGTTTTCCAGCACCTGGAGATGCTTGAGCGCCGAGGGCAGGCCGAGGCCGAGCGGGGCGGCCAGTTCCTTCATGGAAGCCGGGCCCTGCACCAGTTGCGCGACCATGGCCCGGCGTTGCGGATCGGAAAGCGCGTGGAACAGATGGTCGAGTCGGGCGGAATCGGTATCGGGCATCAATTCTCCAGAAAGCGCGCCGGCATGGCGTCGCGATAGGGGAACATAGCAAAATAGGGCCGGGCCTCGGCAAGAGCGCGTATGACGCTGGGCCGCTCCATGAGGCGATCGAAATAGGCGGCGAGCTGGCGATATTCAGCCGGGAACGGTTCGACTATGCCAGCGAAGAAGAGGCCTGGAAGCGCGGCGCAGTCGGCCATGGTGAAAGCGTCACCGGTGGCCCAGCTCCTCCCGGCGACCTGCTTGTCGATCATGCCATAGGCCGTGCGCAGCGTGGCGCGGGCGCTTTCGACGCCATGGGGATCGGCAGCGCCGTCGGGCCGGATGCGGTCGGTCACGATCTTCTGCATCGGCACCTGCACGTAATTGTCGAAGAAGCGATCCCACAGCCGGACATCGAGCGCCGCGTCGGGGTCCTTCGGCAAAAGCGGGCGGGGGCCGGCATGATGCTGGTCGAGATATTCGATGATGATGCTGGATTCCGCCACCACGCGATCGCGTGCGCCGTCGTGGAGCACCGGAATCTTGCCCACCGGCCAGCGGTCGAGCACCTGGCTGGCGGATTCGGCGTTGGCGAGATCGACGATCTGCGCGGTGAACGGCGTACCGTTTTCGTAAAGCGCGATCAGCACCTTGTGGCAGAAGGATGCGAGCGGATGCAGGTAAAGCGTGAGAGCCATGGGGCGACCAAATAGTTTCCGTTAAATGAAACTATTTGGATGCCGTCCTGATTGCAAGGCCCTGATGCATGCGGGCGGCGCGGCGGGCGTACCCGCCGGACCGGATCGGTCGAACGCCTCAGCGCACGTCGAGTTCGTGGCCTTCGAAGGCACCGAGCGTGGCGACGGACTTGTCGATGAAGCTCTGGTCGACGAGGTCGGTCGGCGGGATGGCCTTCACGTCCTTGAAGTCGGGCTTGGAGTAGATGAACTTGACGGTCTTATCGAGCTCGTTGGCGTTCAGGCACCCGTTGACGCACCAGCGGCCGGCGAGGAAATCGGCGGTCTTGTCGATATTGTCCTGCGAAAGGTCATCGCGCGCCGCGACCATGGCGGCGGTCCACTGCTTGGGGTCGGATTCGAAGGTGCGCGAGGCGTCGATCAGCGCATCCACGAAGCGCTGCAGGGCCTCGTGCTTGTCGGCGATGCGGCTGTCGAGCGTGGCGACGAACTTGGACAAGCCCGGCGCATATTCCGAGAAGGTCTCCGGCTGGACGAGGATGTTGATGCCGGGCGTGTCGGCGATCGGCAGGAAGGTGCCGTAGGAAACGGTGGTGGCGTCCACCTTGCCGGCCGCGAGCGCCTGGACGCGGGCGGCGGGCGCTCCGATCGGCACGTATTGCGGGCCATCGGCCGAGACGCCCATGCTCGACAGCACCACCTGCGTATAGGTGTGGTCGAGGCTGCCATTGTCGGCGATGGCGAAGGTCTTGCCGACCAGGTCCTCGACCTTGGCGATGTCGGCCTTGGCCGCGATCAGGTAGGGCGCGCCCAGCGTGCCCGAAACGATGCCGCGGATCGGCAGGCCGTTGTCGGCGCGCAGGCGGATGGCGGCGTCGATGCTGATGTCGGCAATGTCCACGGCGCCCGAGTTGAGGGCAGCCACGGCCTGCGGCGTGCCTTCGAGCTGCACGATCTTCACGCGCACGCCGTGCTTTTCATAAAAGCCCAGCTTGTCGGCGAGCTTGAGCACGGAATCGGTGGTGGGATTGATATCGGTGTCGGCGGTGGCGAGCGTCAGCTCGAGCATGTCGGCGGGCTGCGCCATCGCCATGCCGGTACCCAGCAGCGAGACGGTGAGCCCCATGCCCATAGCCGCCATCATCGCGCGGCGCGTCATTGTGTTCGACATTGTCTTTCCCTGAGGTGATGCCGTGTCCGGCGTTCTGGTTCTCTCGTTCACGCGCGCGCTCCGAACATCGGAAGCGGGCTGAATTCGTCCTTGAGGATGGAGGCAGGCTGCTCATGCCCCATCCAGCCCTGGATCAGGGTGGAGTAGATGCGGCGGTAATCGGTGGTGAACCTGAGGTTCCCGTCGTCGAGATCGGTGAGGCTCGGCACCCCGCCATATTGGCCGCCGACCACGGACTTGCCGATGACGAAGGCCGGGCCGGCAGTGCCGTGGTCGGTGCCCAGGCTCGTGTTCTCGGCCACGCGGCGGCCGAACTCGCTGAACACCATGACCACCACGTCGTCGCCCCGGCCGATCCGCTCCATGTCCGCCACGAACGCCGCGATATGGTCGGACGTGTAGGACCAGAGCCGCGCATGCAGGTCGGCCTGGTAGACATGCGTGTCGAAGGCATTGTTGCGGTAGGGGACGTAATAGACCTTGGTGGGGAAATCGGCCGCGATCAGCGCCGCCACCTTTTCGAGGCCGAAGGGTACGAGGCCGTAATCGACCGGGCTCTCATAGGCCTTCCAGGCATCGCGCACCAATTGCTCGGAGGTATTGGCGCTCGCCGCGATATCGAAGAGGAAATCCTGCGCCGGATTGGCGCTGCCATTGCCGCGCAGGTCGAGCGCGCTGATGGCCGAAAGCTCGTCGTGATAGAGGCGGCGGGTGAAGTTGTCCGGGTTGTCGAAAACCAGCGGCACATGGTTCATCGAACGCACGGCGAGCGATTGGTGATCGTCGATATTGACGAGGAAATTGGTGGTGTGCCCGAGCGGGTCGATGGCGTCGGCCATGCGGCCCAGCCACCCATAGGCCTCGCCGCTATTGGGCGCGCCGGTCTGCCAGAAGGCCATGGACGAGAAGTGCGAGAACGAGGGCTGGTCGTAGCCCACGCCATGCACGAGGCCCATCATGCCGTCCTTGTAGAGACGCTCGAACCCTCCCATGGTCCGCTGGAAGCCGAAATGGTCGTCGATGCGGAGGAGCTTGTCCTTCCTGATCCCCAGATGCGGGCGGGCATTGTAATAGGCGTCGTCGGCATAGGGGATGACGGTGTTCAGCCCGTCATTGCCGCCCGAAAGCTCGACGATGACGAGGATGCGGTCGTTGCTGGCGGATTGGGCGTCGGCCACCTTGGACCAGACGGGCGAGGTGGTGATGCCGCTGGCGCCGTCGAGCACCATGCTGCCGAAACCCGATTGCAGCAGCCCCTTCCGGTCCGCCCCGCTGAGTTTGGGTGTCTTTGCCATTGTGCTGCTCTCCGTGAAGCGCGCCTCAGGCGAGCTGGTATTGCGGTGAAGTCATGATGAGGTGGGCGACGATCCGCAGGCCGTGCTCCATGTAAGTGTCGGCTTCGGCGAGGATGGCCGTGCCCAATTGCTCATCGAGGGTGGTGATCAGCGCTTGGCGCGCCGTCGGCGAAAGCGGTACGCGCAGCAGCCGGGCGCTGAGGTGATCGACCGCCTCGGCGGTGGTCTGCGCGCCGGCCTCGGCCACCATGTCCGAAAGGCTGAACTGAGCGGCCGCACGGGGCGTCGGCTTGAGCTTGCGCAACGCCTCCTGATAGCCGACGAGGCTGGCATAACGGGTGTTGAACGTCTCCCTTATGCCGTCGGCGCTGCTGGGGGCCGAGCCTTCCTCGAGCGTGGCGGCGGTAATCTCCATGCCGGCATTGATATTGGCGTTGACCCGCCTAATCTCCTCGCCCGGATTGTGGTTGGGGTCCACGAACCCGATGATGTCGGGGAACATCACCTCGCGCGCGAAATTGCCCCGCTCGAACAGCAACCCCGGCGTGATCCACGAGCGGCCCTGGCCCCAGCCGGCCACGGTCGGCGGATAGAGCAGCACCTGGCCCAGCGTCTTGCTGACGAGATGGGGATCGGGAATGCCCGGCAGGCTGGCGAGCCCGAGCTTGCGATAGGTCGAAACCAGCAGCTCGGTCGGCGACTTGATATGCGTGCCGACCGAGGGCTCGCTGTAAAAATCCTCGGAGAGGAAGATCGTCGTCAGGAACGGGGCGATCTCGTACTCGTTGTCGCGCAGCAGCGCGCCGAGCGTTTCGGCGAAGGCCGGCGAAATCTCCTCGCGAACGAAGAAACGGTAGAGCTTGCTGGCGATGTAGATCGCCGTCTGCTTCTGCTCGAGGATGATGGCGAGGATATCCTCGCCGGTGAAATTCCCGCTGCGCCCGAGGAAGTGCTTTACGCCATCGTCGTGCCTGGCCTTGTCGACCACGAAGGAGAGGTCGTCATTGCCCCAGCCGGTGAAGGCGCGGGCGGCTTCACGGATGTCGTCCTCGGTGTAATTGCCCACGCCCATCGTGAACAATTCCATGACCTCGCGCCCGAAATTCTCGTTGGGCGCACCTTTGACGTTCTGCGAGGCATCGAGGAACACCAGCATGGCCGGGTCTTTGGCGACGGCGACGAGCATGTCGCCGAAATTGCCGGTGGCGCTGTGGCGCAAGGTATCGATCTGAAGCTGGATCTTGCGGTAGTCGCGCAGCTTTTCTTCGCTGGTGGCGAAATGGCCGTGCCAGAAGAGCGTCATCTTCTCTTCGAGCGGTCGGTTGGTGCGCACCATCCTGTCCACCCACCAGAAGGCGAGACGGCGCGTTTCGAGCACTGTGGCCCGCAGCCAATAGAAGAAGCGGTTGGTGACGGGCTGCAGCGGCCGGGAACCGCCCGGCTTGACGCGCACGCCCATGGCTTCCCCGGATTCCTCCGCCAGCGTCGTCGCGGCAGGCCGGCTCACGGGAAACTGCGTGAGGGACGGGTCCCAGAAACCGGATTCCTCGAAGGCGGGGAGGTCGCTGTCGTCGTGCCCGTCGTAGCGGACGAGGGACGCCACCGCTTCCTCGGGTGCCATCGCTGCAAGCCGCTCGATCTCTGCCGGAGTACCGCCGAAACCGGCGCGTTCGAGCAGGTGGGCGGCCCGGGCGACATTCCAGTCGGCACGCTGAATGGGAGACAGGTTTTCAGCGCGGAGTTGAGACATGGGCAGGCGACTTGTTGGGTGACTATGTACCTGAAGAACCTAGGATACGGGTCACCGCAAAGCCAGCCGAAGAGCCCAAGGCCACTCCTATCGTTGCGATAGGAACTTCCTAGCGGAAGCGCGTTTCGAGGCGTTCCTATTTGGGGAAGGCGCCAGCCAGCTCTTCGAGTTCGACGCCACCCTGGGCCATGTCGCGCACACGCTGCCACAGATGCTCGCGCATACGGGCAAAGGCAGGAAGCGTGCGCGGGTCGTTTTCCCAGCGGTTGTCGTTGAGGTCCACGTCGATGATCTCGTCCACCCGGCCGGGGCGCGGCCGCAGCAGCACAATACGCTGCGAGAGCAGGATGGCTTCATCGATGTCGTGAGTGACGAAGACGATGGCCATGCGCCGGCTCGACCACATCTGCAGCAATTCCTTGCGCAGCACTTCGCGGGTCATGGCGTCGAGCGCGGCGAAAGGCTCGTCCATCAGCAGCACTTTCGGCTCGACCGCCAGCGCACGGGCCAGCCCGACGCGCTGCTGCATGCCGCCCGAAAGCTCGTGCGGATAGGCCTTGGCGAAATCGCGCAGGCCCACCGCGCCCAGCAGCGCCAGGGTGCGTTCGGCGCGCTCCTTGCGGCCAAGCCCGCGCAGCGCGAGGGCGAATTCGATATTGCCCGCCACAGTCCGCCACGGCATCAGCCGCGCCGACTGGAACACCATGGCGAGGTCGGGGCCGGGCTGGGGCGGCGCGCCCATGACGCGCACCTGGCCTTCGTCGGGCTCGATCAGGCCGTTGATGAGGCGGAGCAGGGTGGTCTTGCCGCAGCCGCTCGGGCCGACAAGGCTGACGAACTCGCCGGGCCGCACGTCGAAGGTGATATCCTCGAGCGCGCGCACCTCGCCGTCCTTGAACGACTTGCCGACATGCCGGAGCGAAATCAGGGCCTGGGCGGAAGCGTCCATGTCAGCGATTGTCCATCTGCGAAACGCGCCAGCGCGCAATGCGGCTCTCGGCATAGCGGAGCAGGGCGGTGATCAGCGTGCCCAACGCCATCAGCACGATGACGACGGCGAAATAGCGGTCCATCTGGAAGCGGTTGCCGGCATTGGCCAGCAGCCCGCCCAGCCCCGATTGCGCCATGGTCAGTTCCGCGATCACGGTGCCCACCGTCGAAATGGCGACGCCGATGCGCAGCCCGCTCAGGATCGAGGGCAGGGCGTCCGGCATCATGACGCGCCAGAACAGCGTCAGCCGGTTGGCGCCAAAGGCGCGCCCCATTTCGACAAGGTCCTTGTTGGCATTGGAGATGCCGGCGGCGGTGTTGATGAGGATCGGGAACACGGCGGCATTCCACACCACGACGATCTTGGCCTCGCTGTAGAGACCGAACCAGACGATGATCAGCGGAATGAAGGCGGCGCCGGGCGTGGAGTTCATAGCGTTGACGAAGGGATCGAACACGCGGCCGACGAAGCGGAAGCCGCCCAGCACGATACCTGCCAGGATGCCGGTGATCGCCGAGAGCAGGAAACCGAGGCCGAGCACGGTGAGGGACTCGCCCAGCGCCTTGAGCATGGTGCCGTCCGTCCACATCTTGATGCTCTTGTCGAGCACGTCGCTGGGGCGCGGCATGACGAGGTTGCCTGCGGTCGCGTTGAGCGCATGCATGCCTGCGAGCAGCAGGATGACGATGGCGATCTGGAGGGCCAGGACAAGGCTGCGCTCGCGGAAGCGCCGCTTGCGGGCGCGCTCGGAGAGCGAAGCGGACGAGGCGGCCGGCTTCCCGGTGGCGGCCGGGAGCGGTTGGGGGCGAGTTATTGGCGTCGCCAGCTCCTCGGTCATGCGCAGGTCCTTGTTGAGGTGCCTCTATGAGGCAAGTCGAAGGGCAGCAATGCGACCACAAAGGATGGGCGTCAAGCCGCTGGCCCCGTGCAAAATCCTATGGCGGCGTTAGTCAAATCCAATCGCCTGCGGTCAGCGCCTCACGAAAGGCTGTCCACCATGCGGATGAGGTCGGGCGAGGCGCAGGCGGAAGATATCCGCCTTTCCAGGCGGCACCTGAAAATTACCAAGATGTAAATCGCGCGCCATCTTGGGGAAAGCAGAGGGGCACTACAAACGATCCAAACCTTCCTCATGGAGATGGATCATGCGTATCAAGGCACTGCCCATAGCGGCCGGATTGACCGTAGCGCTTCTCGGTGGCTCGGCCATCAACTTCGCTCTCGCCCAGGCCGCGCCGGTGGCGCCGGTCGCTCCGATCGGCCAGGCGCTTCCCAGCCTGGCGCCGGTCGTCGGCGAGGTACTCCCCAGCGTCGTCTCGATCGCCGTGCAGGGCGAGATGGTCAAGCCCGTCTCGCAGAATGGCGGCCCGCAGGACGGCCAGTCCCCGTTTTTCCTGCAATTCGGCGATGGCCCGCAGGCGCAGCAGCCTCAGAAGGTGCAGGGTGAAGGTTCGGGCGTCATCGTCGATGCCGCCAAGGGCCTCATCATCACCAACAATCATGTGGTGGATTTCGCCGATAAGATCGCCGTCACGCTTTCGGATGGCCGCACGCTGACCGGCAAGGTGCTCGGCAAGGATCCCGGAACCGACATCGCCCTCGTGCAGGTGCCGGCCGACAATCTCACCGCCATCAAGTTCGCCGCCCCGCAGGACGTTCGCGTCGGCGACTATGTCGTGGCCGTCGGCAATCCCTTCGGCCTGGGAGAGACGGTGACTTCCGGCATCGTCAGCGCGGTGGGTCGTTCGGGTCTGGGTATCGAGGGCTACGAGAACTTCATCCAGACCGATGCCTCGATCAATCCGGGCAATTCGGGCGGCGCGCTCGTTGATCTCAAGGGTGACCTGGTCGGCATGAACACCGCTATCGTCGGCCCCGGTGGCGGCAGCGTCGGCGTCGGCTTCGCCATTCCTGCCCAGATGATCCAGCAGGTGGTGGCGCAGATCGAGAAATACGGCGACGTCCAGCGTGGCCAGCTCGGCATCCAGATCCAGAACCTGTCGCCCGACATCATCGCGGCCATGGGGCTTCCCGCCAGGCAGGACGGGGCGCTGGTGGCCGATGTCACCGCCAATTCGCCGGCAGCCGGCGCGGGCATCAAGGCCGGTGATATCGTCACCGCGGTCAACGGCCAGGTCATCGCTTCCTCCACCGACCTGCGCAACGACATCGGCGTGATGCGTGCCGGGGACAAGGTGGATCTCAAGGTGCTGCGCGACGGCAAGACCATCAACGCCTCGCTCACCTTGGCGAAAGCCGCCGCGGCCTGACCCTCCGCGATACGGCAATCCCGAGAGAGGCCCCGTCCGGGGCCTTTCTTTTGCGGAACGCCGGGTGACTCCGCTGCATTTCAGGATAGAGTTGCAATCATCGGAAATGGAGCGGAAGGGGACCCATTATGGCAATTGCCAAGAACACCATCTGCATTTGGTACGATAAGGACGCCGAAGAGGCGGCTCGTTTCTACGCCGAAGTCTTTCCCGACAGCGAGGTGACAGCGGTGCGCCGCGCGCCGGGCGACTACCCGTCCGGCGAGACCGGCGACGTACTGACCGTCGAGTTCACGGTCTGCGGCATTCCCTGCATCGGCCTCAATGGCGGGCCCGCCTTCAAGCAGAGCGAGGCATTCTCGTTCCAGATCGCCACCGACGATCAGGAAGAGACCGACCGCTACTGGAATGCCATTGTCGGCAATGGCGGCGAAGAGAGCGCCTGCGGCTGGTGCCGCGACAAATGGGGCCTTTCCTGGCAGATCACCCCGCGCGCCCTGAGCGAGGCCATGATCGCGGGCGGCGACGAAGCCAGGCGCGCCTTCGAAGCCATGATGACCATGAAGAAGATCGATATCGCCGCCATCGAGGCCGCCCGCCGGGGTTGAGATCCGCCCGGCCGGCCGATTCGGCCGGCATGCTGATGCGCGTTGAAATCGAATTCGTTTTTCTCGCAGGCCGCCGCGTTTGACGTGGCGGCTTTTGCACATCCGGCCGCCTCTCCGGTGAGCCTTCCCGTCAGGATCGACGGCGCGGCCGGACCCGCCTCTCCATAGAACCAGCGACACAATCGTCTTCACCTCGGGCAATCGCGCATTGCCCGCCGCCTGCGGCTTTGTCCGCGGCCGACCCGACCTGGAGAGAAGTATGTCGCAACCGTTCGGACAGTTCAGGCGAAACATGCACGAGCGTCGCCGCCTCAGGCGGATCGTGCTGCTGTTGAGCGTTTCCGTCGCCGCGATCGTCCTGGCGCTGCCGGCGCGGGCCGAGTCCTATGATTTCAATGACGGTGACGACGAAGCCAGCGCCCTCGTCCTGGCAGGTGAGAATACCTTCACCACGGCAGGCGGCGTCACCGCTACCGTCTCGGGCGTCATCTCCGGCGGCGGTGCGCTCACCAAGCTGGGCGCCGGCGTCCTCAACCTCACCGGCGCCAATACCTATTCGGGTGGCACGTTGCTCTCGGGCGGCACGCTCGCAATAAGCGATGATACCGCCCTTGGCACCGGCTCCGTCATCTTCACCGAAGGCACGCTCCGCTTCACGGGGGCGTTGGCGATGACCATCGCCAACGACATGCTCAACGCCACCTATCTCGATACCGCCCAGCACACGACGCTGCTGGGCGTGCTCGCGGGGACGGCAACGATCAACAAGCTCGGCGGGGGCACCCTGACGCTGGCGAACGCCAACACTTTTAGCGGTGGCGTCATCCTCTGGGACGGCAAGCTCTATCTTCAGCACGACCAGGCGCTCGGCACCGGCACCCTGACCAACGCGGTGCTGGCCGGCGCGATCGGTTACGCTTCGGGCGTCACCATCGCCAACAACATCCTGGCCAACAACGGCACGCAGCTCGCGGTATTGAGCGGCACCGCCATCCAGGCAGGGACTCTGACCACCGGAGGCAGCGCCCATTATCTGATGAAGACAGGGGCGGGCGAGCTCGTCCTCATGGGCAAGGTGAATTCCTCGCAGCAGTTCATCATCAGGGAAGGCGTTCTCACGGCGGGCGCCGACAATGTCCTGGACGAGAACGGAACTTACGAGCCGGAGGCGGGCGGCACCCTGCGCCTCTGGGCCGATCAGCGCGTCGGCACCGTCACCGGCGCGGGCACCCTCGATCTCGGGGCGCGCAAGCTGGAGCTCACAAGCTCGGGAGGCAGCACGTTCGAGGGCGCGATGATCGGGGAGGAAGATGCCAATCTGGTCAAGGGCGGCACCGGCTGGTTGACCCTGAAAGGCGACGGCACCGGCTATCTGGGTCGCATGTCGCTTGAGGGCGGCGTGTTCACCGTGGACGGCAATTATGCCGGCACGACGGTCTTCGTTACCGGAGGTGCCCTTCGCGGCAATGGCAGCCTTGGCGACGTGTTCGTCGACACGGGCATGCTCTTCGCCAGTGACGGCGCGACGCTCTCGATGCGCGACCTGTCGCTGACCGAAAACGCGCTGGTCACCGTCGCGCTCGGCGCCGAAAATGCCACTGCGCTCTTCAACGTCGCCGGTGACCTCCGGCTCGACGGCACGCTCAATATTACCGATATCGGCGGCTTCGGCCGGGGGCTCTACCGCATCTTCACCTATGGCGGTGCGCTCGATGATCGCGGCCTCGAATTCGGCGACATTCCCGAAGGCTACGACGTCGACAATCTCACCCTCCAGGCCGGCGGTGGCGAGGTCAATGTGGTCGCCGACGATCCCGATTACGGCCCGGTCGTGTTCTGGGACGGCGATAATGCCGCCAACCGCGACAACCGCCGGGTCGACGGTGGCGATGGCCGCTGGCGTCGCGGAGGCAGCGCTTTCACCGATGCCAACGGCATTGCCAACGGCCCGCTCGATGACCCCGGCTTCGTGATCTTCTCCGGCCAGGCCGGCCGCGTCGTCGTGGACACCGGTTTTGGCGAAATCCATCCCGACGGCATGCAGTTCGCCGTCGATGGCTATCTGGTCACCGGTGAACTGATTTCCTGGGACGATGGCGACCGGATCATTCGCGTCGGCGACGGCACCACCACCGGTGCCGGCTATACCGCCGAGATCACCAACCGGATCGACGGCGGCGGCCGCCTGGTCAAGACCGACCTGGGCACCCTCGTCCTCTCGGGCGAAAACGCTTATCGCGGCGGCACGCTGGTTCAGGGCGGCACGCTCCTGGTCAACGGCTCGATCCTCGATGTCGAGGTGGACGTCAACGGGCGTCTGGGCGGCACCGGCTCGATCGAAAACGATGCCTATGTCCGTGGCACGCTCGCGGCCGGCAATTCCATCGGCACGCTCACCATCGAGGGCGACCTCACCATGGCCGCCGGCTCGCGCCTCGAAGTCGAGGTCGACGCACTCGGCAATGCCGACCGCATCGATGTCACCGGCACCGCCCATCTCGAAGGCGGCCAGGTCGTGACCCTTGCCAGCGGCGGCGACTATGCCGATGCCACGACCTACACCATCCTCACCGCCGAGGGCGGCGTCGAGGGCGAGTTCGAGGGCGTCAGCTCCAATCTCGCCTTCCTCGACGCAGCGCTCTCCTATGGTGACAAGGACGTTGCCCTGACCCTGACGCGAAATGGCGTCACCTACGGCAATGTCGGGGAGACCCGCAACCAGGTCGCCACCGGCGAGGCCGTCGAAGGGCTCGGCGTCGGCAACGGCATCTATGATCGCGTGCTGACCCTGAGCGCCGCCGATGCGCGGCAGGCCTTCGATCACCTCTCGGGCGAAGTCCATGCCTCCGCCAAGGGCGTCCTGGCCGCGCAGAGCCGCGACCTGCGCGACGCCATGGGCGATCGCATCACCGCAGCCTTCGATGCGCTGGGCCTCCCCGATGACAGGCAAGGCAGCGGCATCGACTTCTGGTCCTCAGCTTCGGCCTCGGGCGGCACGCTCAAGGGCGACGGCAATGCAGCCGATGTCAGCTACAGCGCCGGCAACCTCTTCGTGGGCGGTGACGCCACCTTCAACCAGAACTGGCTCTTCGGCTTCGCCGTGGGCTACGGCCAGTCCGGGCTCTCCATCGGCGCACGCGACTCGAGCGCCACGTCCACCAACCTCAATGTCGGCCTTTATGGCGGCGGCGAAGTCTCTGACTTCACCTTCAAGTTCGGCGCCGGCCTCACCCATCACGACATCAAGACCACCCGTACCGCCGCTTTCCCCGGCTTCGAGCAGAAGCTCACCGCCGATTACGGTGGCGCCACGGCCCAGGTCTTCGGTGAAATCGGCCACAAATTCCGCTTCGACAGCGGCCTCATCGTCGAACCCTATGCCAACCTTGCTCTCGCCAACGTCTATACCGGCGCCTATGCGGAGGAGGGCGGCAGCGCCGCGCTGTCCTCGGCTGGCGGCAGCTTCGGCTCCGCCGTCATTACCGCCGGCATTCGCGGTTCCCAGCAATTCGTGATCGGCGACGGCACCAAGGCGCTCGTCACCGGCGCCATCGGCTGGACCCACGCCACCGGCGGCGCCCCGGAAACCCGGCATGCCTTCGCAGGCGGCAATGACTTCACCATCGCGGGGACTCCGGTGCAGGGCGACAGCCTCATCCTCAAGGCCGGCCTCGGGGTCGAGCTGAGCGAGAGCGCCGACCTTTCCCTCGGCTATTCCGGCCAGCTCGGCACCCAGGGGCAGAACCATGGATTGAAGGCCTCGTTTTCCGTCAAATTTTAACGATTTGCGGCTTGAAACGGGGATGGAAAGGCGGCCGGGCGGCCGCCTTTTTCTTGGAGGATAGTCGATGAGACCCAGCCTGAGGGCCAAGGCCGTTTCCGTCTGCGACGAGAGAATCGCCAGGAAGGGCGAAGGCGTCGGCCTGTCGTTCTATGCCTTCTTCTCCAACCGGAATGGCGACCCCGATCTGCTGATGGAAGCCGCCGAATGGTGGATCAAAACTCATGCCCTCGATCATTTCGAGAAGGCCGTCAAAATCCGGGCAATGATCCAGTCGGGGATGTGACGGGCGGTCAGGCCCGCCTGGGGCTCAGCCATTTCGCCGCGGCCAGCACCAGCACCGCAAGGAAAGCCGGCGCTATGGCGAGCCATTGCCCACCTGCCAGCAGCGCGCCGGTTCCCGCCCACATGATCGAGGCAAACGCCTCGCTCAGCGTTGCGGCCCGCGACGCAGTCTGCCGGCGGCGGAACATGGAACGTTTGCCGATGACCCGGAACCAGAGCTGGATAGCCGTCGCCGAGCCCGCCGAAAGCGCCGCGCAAAGGGCCGTGACCAGCGCCGCGGCAGGCGAGGATAGTGCCATCAGCGCCAGCAGCGGCGCCAGCACCATGGCGATGACGGCCAGAACCGCCTCGATCTTGGCCTGAAGAACGGCCTGCGGCGTCACCGGCGCGGTCATGACCAGGTCGTGCGCGTCTTCCCCGGAAATGGCGAGCCAGGCCAGCCCGCCCGCGAGTTGGCCCGCCGCCATCACCAACACCGGCACGACGACCACGAAGGCTCCGGCATGGCTGCCGTAATTGAGCCAGAGCAACAGGGCGGGCGGGGCGAGATAGAGTATCTGCATCAGCGTCTGCGACAGCAGCCAGGGATCGCGCCGCAGCAGCAGCCATTCCTTGCGGCGCAGCGCCTGCCGCTGCGATCCGGGACGGAAGGCATGGTGCGCCGACTGGCGTTCGTTGCGAATGTGGTTGAGGCCGGCCGTGGAAATGGCGTGGAAGCCATAGCTGCTGGAAGTGGCGGCGATGGTCAGCACCAGCGCGGCCAGACCCAGCCCGATCACCACCAGGGCTGGCAGAGGCTCGCCCATGGCCGCGCGGGCCGGCCACCAGAAGAGGCTGCCGGCATCGGGGGCCGCAGCCACCACTTCGCTGGATTGGAACAGGCTGAAGCGGGAAATGCTGCCGAAATGCAGGATGGCCACGGCCTGCACGCCGATGACGAAACCGGCCCCGACAATGGCGGCCACGATCTGCGCGATGAAACGCGTCTGCTTCGGTCCGACGAGGCGGAAGAGGGCGATGGTCACCCCCACCGCGATGGCGGTGGCCAGCGCTCCCAATGCCGCCGCTACCCCGTAGGCGGCGAACCAGTGCGGGCCATCGAGCACGATGAGCACATTGATGAGCGGGCTCGCCAGCAGTGCGCTGAGGGCGGTGCTCGACAGGGCCACCGCGCTCGTGCGCACGGCAAAGAGCCTGCGGGAGGACGCCGGCGAGGAAAGGATCAGATCGAGGTCCGAGCGGGCGTAGTAGACCCGTGTTACCGATTCCAGTACCTGCGAGAGCATCACCGTCCAGAACAGCACGCCCGTGCCCGTGAGCATCACCAGCATCGACTTGTCGACCACCGCGCCGCTTGCCACCCACGGGGAGAGCAGGGCGAAGCTCAGGAAGTGCATGCCGGCCGCGACGAGGGCAAGGAAGATGACCACGCCAACGCGCCGCGTCGGGCGTCCGCCCGTCATCATCGCCACCCATTCGCGCCAGGCGAGCTTCAGCTCGTGCTGGGCAAACCAGGCGAACGTGTCGGGTGCGGCCGTCATGCCGCCTGGGTGTCCTGACCGACGAGATCGAGGAAAATATCTTCCAGGCTGGAGGTCTTGCCGATGCGCGCCCGCAATTCGGAGAGTGTGCCTTCGGCGATAAGCCGGCCTTCACGGATCACCCCGATCCGCTGCGCCATGCGCTCGGCGACTTCGAGAATATGGGTGGTCATGATGACGGTGACGCCCTGGCGTACCTTGTCGAGCAGCACGTCCTTGACCTGCCGCGCCGATCCGGCATCGAGCCCGGTCAGCGGTTCATCGAGGATGATGAGACGTGGTTCATGCACGAGCGCTCCGGCCAGCGCCACCTTCTGCAGCATGCCCTTGGAAAAGCTGCCGCACAGCGCATTCGCATGCGGGCGCAGTCCGAGCCAGTCGATCAGTTCGTTGGCGCGCTTCTCGGCCGGAATGCTCTCGATCTGCCAGAGCCCCGCCACGAATTCGAGATATTCGAGCGGGGTCAGGCGGTCATAGACCATGGGTTCGTCGGAAACCCAGGCGGTGACGCGCTTGGCCGCGACGGGGTCGCGCCGCGCGTCGATGCCGAAAATGGAAATCTCGCCCGCGTCCGGCTGCATGAGCCCGGCCACCATGCGCAGGATGGTAGTCTTGCCCGCTCCGTTCGGTCCGAGCAGCGCATAGAATTCGCCGGCGGCAACGGTCAGTCCGAAGTCGGGGACTACCGGGCGGTCAAAGGTCTTGCTTAAACCGGAAATGGCGAGGGCTGGCGCGGCCATGGGGACTCCGTCTGCAAATGTCCGCCTAGGCTAGGCAAGAGCCGTTGCCTTGCCGTGAATCAGCAGCGTTAAGACTTTGATGCCATTGCCCCGCCTTGCGCCGCCGGAGCGCCCGTGAGACACCGGGTCGAACCAATTTCCGCGCGGGTGGACCAATGAGTGCGAAGGCCGGATTCATCATGTGTGCGACCGGCATCGTCCTGATGTGCGCGATGGACGCCGTGGCCAAAACCCTGGGCGCGAGCCTGACGACCTTCCAGATCGTGTTCCTGCGCTATCTCGGCGCCGCCCTGTGGCTGGCCGCTTGGATCGCGCTGACCGGGGCGTCCTGGCCGCGCCTCGCCGACTGGTGGCCGCAATTGCAGCGGGGCGTGCTGCTGGTGATCACTGCCTCGATGTTCTTCTTCGCGGTGGCGCGCCTGCCCCTCGCCATCGTTGCCGCCCTCGGCATGACGGCTCCGGTCTATGTCACGCTCCTCGGCGGCCTGCTGTTCAAGGAGCGGCTGGGGGCGGGGGTCTTCGCGGTGCTGGCGCTGGGTGCGGCAGGATCGGCGATCATCGTTCTGGGCGGCGGATTGCAGCAGGTCGTCGGCAATGCCGGCGAGCCCTTGGCCTGGCTTGCCGCCATTCTCGCCCCGCTCACCTATGCCTTCACCGTTGTCGCGCTCAAGCACCATTCCCGGCGCGAGCAGCCCGCCGCCATGACCATGGGCCAGTCCCTGTTCGCAGCCTTGCTGGTGCTTCCGCTGATCTGGGGCGACTGGCCCGCTCTCGACGGGCGCCTCGCCGGCCTTTCGGGCCTGATCGGCCTCCTGGGCGCCGCGGGCTTCCTGCTCCTCGTCAACGGCCTGCAGCGCCTGCCGGTCGCCGCCTTCGCGGTCCTCGACTATACCGGCCTCATCTGGGCCGCGGTCTTCGGCTTCGTGTTCTTCCAGGAGGTTCCCGGGCCGCAGCTCTGGCTGGGCGGCCCCTTGATCGTCGTCGCCTGCATCCTCAACGCCCGCCATTCTTCAGGCGCCATCGCCGGCAACCAGCCAGCGGAGGCGTGATCGTGCTGCAGGTGAAATCCATTCCATGATGGCTTATGTTCATATTGTCTTCAGCTTCGTTCATATTGGATGACCACGACCCTCTTCGCCCAACCCGATATTGAGCCCGTCGGCGCCCCGCCGCTGGTCGACCGCTATGGGCGAACCATAAGCTATCTGCGCGTTTCGGTGACCGACCGCTGCGATTTCCGCTGCGTCTATTGCATGTCCGAGGACATGCAATTCCTGCCCCGCAAGGACGTCCTTTCCTTCGACGAACTCGACGCCATCACCACCGCCTTCGTGCGCCGCGGCGTTCGCAAGATCCGCCTGACCGGCGGAGAACCCTTGGTTCGCAAGGACATAATGGCCCTGGTCGAGCGCGTCGGCTCTCATCTGGGACAGGGGCTGGAGGAACTGACCGTCACCACCAACGGCAGCCAGTTGCGCCGCCACGCCGAGGCTCTGGCCGCCGCGGGGGTGCGTCGCATCAACGTATCGCTGGATACGCTCGACCCCGAACGATTCGCCGCCATCACCCGGCGTGGCCGCCTCGCCGACGTGCTGGCCGGCATCGACGCTGCCGACGCAGCGGGCCTGGCGATCAAGATCAACATGGTCGCCATGCGCGGCACCAACGACGACGAGATCGAGCCGATGCTGCGCTGGGCCCATGGCCGCGGCTTCGGCCTGACCCTGATCGAGGGAATGCCGCTCGGCGAAGTCGGCATCGACCGGGTCGAGAGCTACCTGCCGCTGCGCCAAGTGCGCGAGCGCATCGCCCAGAAGTTCACGCTCGAGCCGAGCATTCACCGCACCGGCGGCCCGGCCCGTTACGACTATGTCGCCGAAACCGGCGGAATCATTGGGTTCATTACGCCGATGAGCCATAATTTCTGCGAAAGCTGCAATCGTGTCCGCCTGACGGCAACGGGCCAGCTCTACATGTGCCTGGGGCAGGACGACATGGTCGACCTGCGTGCCGTGCTGCGCGGGGAGGGGCCGGGCGCCCTCGACGCCGCGCTCGACCGGGCCATGCAACTCAAGCCCAAAGGCCACGACTTCATTCTCGACCGCGCGCATTCCGCGCCGGCTCTGGCCCGGCATATGAGCGTGACGGGGGGCTGACATCGGGGCGACGCCATTGCCCCGATTGCAAGTTTTCCACTTTCCTCGCGTCGACCCGCTTGCAATCGCAAATCGGTGTCGCTATGTAGTCCCCGCGCTGCCCAAGGGGCCGCGCCGCCGGCCAGGCCGGCCCCCGGAAAAGCGCCCTGCGCCGATCACCGGTGGGGAATAGTTCAATGGTAGAACAGCGGACTCTGACTCCGTTAATCTTGGTTCGAATCCAGGTTCCCCAGCCAATCCTCCCCAAGTCGCTGATTTCGCAATAACCTCTTGTTTCCCAAGGGGATCAGGTCGCCGCTTCCAGCGCGTGGATGATGCCACGCAGTTCGGCCAGTCCTCGCAGGCGCCCGATGGCTGGGTAGCCGGGAGTCGTGGCTGGCTTGCGCAGGTCGTCAAGCATGCGCTGCCCGTGGTCGGGGCGGAAGACGATGGAATGGGCGGCGGGGCGCCGGCGATCCTCGGCGAGCAGGATTTTGAGCACGGCGACCATGTCGACGTCGCCCTCGAGATGGGCGGCTTCGTAGAAGCTGCGCGGGTCGGCTTCGCGCTTGGTGGCGCGCAGATGGGCAAAGCCGATGCGCTCCGCAAAGCGTTGCGCGATGCGCGGCAGATCGTTGTCGGCACGTACGCCGAGGCTTCCGGTGCAAAAGCACATGCCGTTGGCCTTTGAGGGGACTGCCTCAAAAATGGCCGCATAGTCGGCTTCGGTGGAGGCCACACGCGGCAGGCCGAAGAGGGGGCGAGGCGGATCGTCCGGGTGCAGCGTCAATCGCACGCCGCGCGCCTCGGCTGCCGGGGTGACGGCCTCCAGGAACTCGATCAGGTGCTGGCGCAGGCGGGCGGCGTCGACGCCGCGATAACTGGCAAGTCTCTCGCGGAAAGCAGGGAGCGAAAGCGGCTCGGTGGTCGAGCCCGGCAGGGCGCTGGCGATATTGGTCGTCAGCGTCTCGATTTCGCTGTTGCTCATGGCCGCGTGCAGCCTGGTGGCGCGCTCGCGCTCCTCGGGCGTGTAGTCAGCTTCGGCGCCAGGACGGGCGAGAATCCTGAGGTCAAAGACCGCAAGCCTCTCCTGGTCGAAGCGCATGGCCGTCGAGCCGGTCGGAGTCGGATGGTCGAGGTCGGTGCGGCACCAATCGACCACCGGCATGAAATTGTAGCAGATGAGCTTGATATCGTTGGCGGCCACGGCTTCCAGGCTGGCGATCCACGCTTCGATTTCTGCTTTGGCGCGGCCGCCCGTACGCTTGACCGCGTCGGGAATGGGGATGGATTCCACGACCGACCAGGTGAGGGGAGAGCGGCCGGGGGCGGTCTCGATCAGCGCCTTGCGCGCGGCTACTTCCTCGACTGTCCAGGCGCGTCCGATCGGAACGTCGTGCAGCGAGGAAACGACATCGGTCGCGCCCGTCTGGCGAACATCATCCAGAGATACGCCCGCGTCCGGCCCGAACCAGCGCCAACCTTCCCGCATGAAACTCTTCCTCCTCCAACCAGCCGGCTTGCCGGATCACATGAAATAGTCGGGATATTGGTCGCGCAATTGCGCGATGTCGGGGATAACCGCCCCCAGATGATGGTCCATGGCCGCCGCCGCAGCCTCGACATCGTGGCTGGCGATGGCGTCGCGGATGATCTGGTGCTCGGCCACCACCTGCGCCATGCGGTGGAGGACGGGCAGGGTCAGGCAGCGCGCACGGTCGATCTGCGTCTTGGCAGGCTTGAGATAGGTCCAGATGCCGGGATGGCCGGCGATCTCGGCAATGGCTTCGTGAAAGCTCTCGTCTGCGGCGAGGAAGTCGGCCAACCTGTCCTCGGCAGCCAGCCGGCGCAGCAGCGCCATGATCTCATCGATATGGGCGACATCGAAGCGGCTGGCTGACGTCGCTGCCAGCTTGACGGTCACGCCTTCCAGAGCCTTGCGGATGATCACGGCCTCGGGAATCCGGGCAACCGGAATGCGGGAAACGAATGTGCCCGACTGGGGCAGGATGTCGACCAGGCCATCTTCACTCAACCGGATCAAGGCTTCACGCACGGGCGTGCGGCTGACGTCGAAACGCTCGGTAAGGGCCTTCTCGAGCAAGGCCGTGCCCGGGGTCAGCCGCATCGACACCAGATCGGCGTGAAGCGTCTGGTAGATCGCAGTCGCGGCGGTGACGCGGGGCGTCGGCGCGGCGGTTGCGGGGCTCGGGGAGGCGGGTGGAGAGGATGCTCCAAACATGGAAGGCCTTGGCGGAACGGAATGCGGTATGGTTTGAATTGATATATTTGTTGCCTCGATCCTGCAATAGGCGTGAGGACCTTCCCCTGGATGTAAAGGGGCAGATAACCGAGATATTATGCTGTTTTAAAATAGAAAAAATGAATTACTAAAATTCCGCTTGCCAGAGACGTCAAAACGAGCGTTTCCTATCTAGTATATCAGGTCGTTGCCGTACCGCTCATAGAAGGCTGGGGCGCGGCGTGAGAATTGCTTTGAGGAGATGCAATCATGATCCGTCTAACGCGAAGGCAGACTCTTGCGGGTCTTGCCGGAATGGCCGTGCTGCCGACCGTTCGGGCATTCGGTCAGAGCAATCTGGCGCCCAATGGTCCGGTGGAGATCAATATCGTCGATGTCGCGGGCAATCTGGCGCTGACCCAGCCGGCGCTGGAGGCCTATGCGGCAGCGCACCCGGAGCTGGTGTCGCGCATGAACTTCACCAAGGCGCCGTCTCCCGAGCTGGCTGGCAAGATCATGGCCCAGCAGGCCGCCAACCGCATCGACATCGATATGGTGCTGACCGGGACCGACGCGCTTTCCGCTGGCATCGAGCAGAATCTCTGGATCAAGCTGCTGCCTGAGCATGCCGGCGCCTTGCCGAACCTGCAGGAAATCTATCAGGAGCCCGCCTGGCGCATGCAGGGGCTGGCGCAGGACCAGGGCGTGGTCGTCACCTATTATCCGAGCGGCCCGCTGATCGAGTTCATGCCTGATCGCGTGCCCGAGCCGCCGACCACCGCCGAGGGGCTGCTGGCCTGGGCCAAGGCCAACCCCAACAAGTTCCTTTACGCCCGCCCCGCCAATTCCGGTCCGGGCCGCACCTTCCTGATGGGCCTGCCTTATCTCCTGGGCGACAAGGATCCCAAGGACCCAATCAACGGCTGGGAAAAGACCTGGGCCTATTTGAAGGAACTGGGCCAATACATCGAATATTACCCGACCGGCACCGGCGCCCTGATGAAGGAGCTGGGGGAGGGTACCCGCGACATGACCGTCACCACGACGGGCTGGGACATCAATCCCCGCGTACTCGGCACGGTTGCGGCCGAGGCCCAGGTCGGCAAGCTCGATGGCTTCCACTGGGTGGCGGACGCACACTACATGGCAGTGCCCAAGGGCGTGGCGGACGACAAGCTGGCGGTGCTGCTCGACATCATGAGCTACATGCTCACCCCCGAGGCGCAGGCCTATGCCTATGACGAGGGCTATTTCTATCCCGGCCCGGCGATCAAGGACGTGCCGTTGTCCATGGCGCCCCAGGAGAGCCAGGACGCCATCGCCGAATTCGGCCGCGAAGAATATGCGGACTGGATCGCCAACAATCCCATCGAGGTGCCGTTGACGCCCAGCCTCATGGTTCAGGCCTTCGAGATCTGGGACAAGCAGATAGGCGCAGCTGCCGGCCAGCCGCCGGCCTGATCGCCAGCTTGGGCGGCGAGCCTGCGCGGGCTCGCCACTCTTTCTTCCACGCTTCAGTACCAGGGTCCGTTCGTGCAGCTCGCCTCCACCTCGTTCAATGAAATACGGCTCGACCATATGAGCCGCTCATTCGGGGCGCATCACGCCCTCAAGGACATCAACCTGACGATCCGCAAGGGCGAATTCATTGCTCTGCTGGGCCCATCCGGCTGCGGAAAATCGACGGCGCTCAATTGCATCGCAGGACTGCTGGCGACGACCGGCGGGGGCATATTCATCGACCAGAAGAGGATCGACCAGCTCAAGCCCGAGGATCGGGGCTTCGGCATGGTGTTCCAGAACTATGCGCTGTTTCCGCATATGACCGTGCGCCAGAACGTGGGCTTCGGACTGCGCATGCGCAGGGTGGACAAGGCCGAGATCGAGCGCCGCGTGACCGACGCGCTGGCGCTCGTGCACCTGGAAACGCAGGGCGAGAAACTGCCAGGGCAGCTTTCCGGCGGCCAGCAGCAACGCGTGGCGATCGCCCGCGCCATCGTCATCGAGCCGCCGCTGGTGCTCATGGATGAGCCGCTATCCAACCTCGACGCGAAGTTGCGGCTGGAAATGCGCGCCGAGATCCGCCGTATTCACAATCAGTTGGGCGGCACGACGGTTTACGTGACGCATGATCAGGACGAGGCGCTGTCGCTGGCCGACCGCATCGTCGTATTGCGCGACGGCGAAATCCGCCAGGTCGGAACGCCGCGCGAGCTTTATGAAAGCCCGGCGCATTTCGATGTCGCCGAATTCATGGGCTATCGCAACAGACTGGGCGGCACGGTCACGGCCGTGGACGGCGACCGTGTGAGCGTAGCCGCCGGCAACGCCGTGGTGACGGGCACGGCGCGCGACGCGGTAAAGGTTGGCGACTTGGCCATATTGGCGGCGCGGGCCGATGACGTGGCAGCCGATGGCGGGCAGGGTAATGCAGTGACCGCCACGGTCGAAACCATCGAATATCGCGGCCGTGAGCATGTGGGCACCGCGCGTACCGCCGACGGGCTGGAACTGGTGTTCCATTCCAATCGCGGCGCGGCACAGGGCGAAACGCTCACGCTCAGTATCGATCCGGCACGAGCCCTGGTGTTCGCGGCATGAGCGCTTTGGTCGAACACGATTATTCCCGTATCAGCCTGCAGCAGCGCCTGGCCCGGCGCGGTTTCGACGGGGTGACGCTGCTGGCACTGCCTGCCGTGGTCTTCTTGCTGGCAGTCTTTGTCTATCCGTTCATCTACGGGCTGGCGCTATCCTTCATGCCCAAGGCAGGGGGCTTCTTCGCCAACTACCAGACGTTTTTCTCCGATCCCTATCTCTACAACACCATAGCGACCACCTTATGGCTGGCGCTGCCGGTGACATTGATCAGCATCGCCATGGCGCTGCCGATCGCGTTTCGCGTGCGGCTGATGCGCCGGCAGCGGCTGCTGACCACGATCCTGGTGTTGCCGGTGACGTTGGGCACCGTGCTGGTGGCGCAGGGGCTGCTGAACTATCTGGGCCCGCAGGGATGGTTTTCGCGCACGCTGCTGCTGTTCCACATCATCGATGCGCCGCTCAAGCTGACCAACAATTATTGGGGCGTGTTCGCTTCCCTCATCATTACCGGCTTCCCGTTCACCTTCCTGCTCACCCTGTCCTATGTGAGCGGCATCGATCCGGCATTGGAGCAGGCGGCGGCCACCCATGGCGCCAATAGCTGGCAGCGATTCCGGTTCGTTTTCTGGCCGCTTCTCGTACCCGGCCTGGCGATCGCATTCTGCCTGAGCTTCGTGCAGGCCTATGCGGTATTTCCCTCCGCAATCCTGCTGGGAGCGCCGGCCGGTCCCACGCGCGTGATCTCGATCGCGGCCTATCAGGCGGCGTTCGAGCAGTACGACTACTCGATGGCGTCGGCCATCGCCATGATCATGGCCGCCGTGCAACTGGTGATCGTCGTCGCGATCCTTGGCCTGAGAAACCTGTTCTATCGCGGCTCGACCGCCGGCGGGAAAGGCTGACCCATGGCTCCCCGCACGACCGTTCGTTCGCCTCTGCTTTCGGAGACCGCACAATGATCCGCGATACTTCGGTTGGAGCCAAGTTGTGGATCACCGCCATCTGGGTTGTGGTCGGCTTCTTCGTCCTCAACCTGCTGGCGATGATCGCGACGGTGCTGCTGTCGTCCTTTTCGACGCGCTGGCTCGGCACCTGGTTGCCGGTGGGCCTGACCACAAAATGGTACGGTACGGCCTGGCGCGAATTCCAATTGGCGCAGGTGCTGATCGTCACCTTCCAGATCGTTTTCACCGTCGTTGTGCTATCTGGCGTACTCGGCGTCACGGCAGCCTATGCCATGGCTCGCCGGGAGTTCTGGGGCAAGCGCGTGTTGATGCTGCTTTTCCTGCTCCCGCTCCTCGTGCCTCCGATTACCTACGGCATTCCGCTGGCAACGGTCCTCTATCAATCGGGCACTGGCGGCACCTTCTGGGGCGTCGTGCTGGCCAATCTCGTGCCGACGGTGCCCTTCGTGATCCTGGTGATGATTCCGTTCATCGAACAGATCGATCCCAAGGTGGAAGCGGCCGCGCGGGTTTTCGGGGCAGGGACCTTCCGGCTGTTCATCCACGTGCTGTTGCCCATGCTGATCCCGGGTATCCTGGCGTCACTGCTCCTGGTGCTGGTGCGCACCGTGGCGATGTTCGAGCTGACATTCCTGACGGCGGGACCGTCGAGCCAGACACTGGTGGTCGCGCTCTATTATTCTGTGTTCGCCTCGGGCGTGCGGGCCGTGCAGTCGATCGACGCCATGGCGGTGATCTATATGGTCACAACGCTGGTCTGGCTGTTGCTGGCGCTGCGTTTCGTCAACCCGACGCAGATCGTCGGCCGCGCCCGCACCGCGCCGGCGCCGCAATCATAGAGGAGCGAAAGCCGCGGTTAAGGGCACAGCCTGTCGAGCTTTTGCATCATGATGTTGGTGACGAGATCGACGTCGTCGCCAGCCACTCTGTGCATCAGATCGTCATAGGCGTCGTCATCGTCGTATATGTGCTCGATGCACGTGGCGATCTGCTGTTTCGATGCGGCCACGTGAGCCTGCACGGCGGCGGCAAGCGCGCCTCGAATGAAGCTGTCGAATGCGTCATCGGAAAGAGCCAGCACCCCGCTGAAATTGAGCACGTAGAAGTCCAGGAGGAGAAGATTCCGGCGCTTGTCGCAATGCCCGTAGATATAGTTGGCGGCGACTTCGCTGACATTTCCTTCGGGATGGGCCTGCGCGAAATCCTCGAGCGCAGCGGTGAGGCCGTCGGCGGCGTCTGAGGCATTGTCCATGGCGTAGCCCTCCGCGCAGTCGCCATCCAGGCCCTGCGGGACGAGGCGATCGCCAATGCTCCATAGCATGTCGAGAAAACCCATCATGTAATAGTGGTGCTCGTCGGGCGTGAAGTTCCGGTATTCCCTGCCGCTCACGGCGGTGTCGGTCACCGGAAACGAACCGATGGTTTGCTGCCGGAACTTTTCGAGCCAGCGATCAGCCAGGTCGGGATTGCTCCGGGTGCCGTCGCCGGTACGGATGGCGTTCGCAACCTTCCCCACCGCCTCTTCGTCGCCGGCCTCGGCTACCTTGATCAGCCAGAACAGGCTCTCCTCCCGGTCGGGCGCGATCTGGTTGCCGGCATGGAGCAGATCGGCCAGCAGTTTCATGGCGTCGACATTGCCGGACGCGGCGGCCAAATGGAGCGCGTAGCTGCCCCGCTCGACATCCTTGTCCGAGCCGATGCCGCTCAATGCCGCTTTCCCCAGGGCGAGCATGGCGTCGGAATTGCCGAGCGCTACGGCCTTTTTGTACCATTCGATGGCCTCGCCCGGATTGGCGGGAACGCCCGTTCCCGTTTCGAGCATGCGTCCCAGATCCGTCATGGCGCCGGCGATGCCGCCATCTGCCGCCTTGCGGTAGTCCTCGGCAGCCTTCGCCAGATCGATGGGTGTATTCGCTATGCCATGTTCTGCCGCCATGCCCTGGGCATACCAATAGGCTGGCGGGAAGCCGCTGGCGTCCGGTGTGGCGTGCGCCTCGGGCAGACCCTCCTTGTCTGGGGTAATCGAGATGAAGCGGACGACGAGATAGCGGAGGGTATCCTTGCCAGGGAGCGAGGCCTCGAAGGCTGCCGCATTGAGCAACTGGCCCTGGTCGGTGACCTTGTAGGCCGCTCCCTTGGAATCCAGTCCCTGGGATATGGCTCCCAGTTCCTGCATCTTTTCGGCGAGCCTCGTTTCGCTGGCTTCCTCCACGCCGCGTATGGTGGCTCTTGTGCCGTTTTCGTTCAGCACGGCGAGGGAATAGAGCGTCAGCGACGGCGTGACCTGCTGAACGATGAACGTGTCCGCATATCCCGCCACGGCGTGGATCGAAAGCGGCATCGGCCCCTGCTGCGTGTCGCTCGAATAATCATGACCTGTCCATTTGAGATCGGTTTCATCGAGCTTGCCATCGTCCTTGAGGGCGAGGCCGCCGTCGTCCAGCCCGACGAGCTTGGCGGCGATGGGTAAGGGATGGACCGCGTCGGCATCGTCCAGCAACGGCGTATCCGATGTGTAGCATCCACCAAGACAGAGCGTGAGGCATAGTGCAGCGAGGTTGCCCCTGATCCGCATCGTACGACCTCCTTGTGAGGCACCGCCGCTTCATGGCGACATCGAGCGAATCTAGCATCGGGTCCTGTCGACCGTCGTCTCGCTAAATCGGCGTAGTCGAGTGGGGCCGAGCAAGCACACTATGCCGGAACACCGGCGCGCTAGGCTGGCCGGCTCCGCACGCCAGCCGCCAGAGATATGGTTCCTGCTACCATTAACGATGCTGCGAGACCGAAGCCGAATATGGGGGACACGATCGTCCACAGCAGCCCCAATCCGGCGCTGGAGGCAAACTTGGTGACTCCGTTCACAACGCCGAGTGCGCCATAGCTTGTAGCGAGGGTTTCCGCGTCGACCATTTCGGCGGTTACCGTGGATTCCAGCGCTTCCTGAATGGCAACGTAAATGCCGGCAAGGAAAAACACGGCCCCCAATATGAAGAGGGGCTGGCGATCGAACCAGAAAGCGAACGCGGCCAACGCGCTGGTCGCCGCTCCCGTGGCGTAGCCCGACACCAGGACAGGTTTGGAGCCGAACCGGTCTGCGAGGGCCCCGGCAGGGAAGGAGGCAAGCACCTGGACGACGTTTCGCGCCACATAAAGCAAGCCCGCTGCCTGGGCGGCTTCCACCAGACCGAGCGACGGGGCCAGCAATTGTGTGGCGGCCAGGACCAGTAGGCTGTGGGAAAAGTCGCCCAGGCCGAAGATGGCCACAGCACCCAGATAGGTCCTGAAACGCCTGGGAAGGTCCCTTAAGGTCGAGAACAGGCGGAGAGCCTGATTTGGGGTTTCGCTAGGGTCTCGGACCAATATGAGGAAAGCGATCACCGCCAGAATGCCTGGAATGACGCTTAGCCAGAATACGAAGCGAAACGCGCCGTCTGCACTCCATCCCAGGCCTTGCGTCCAGCCCAGCAATGCCACGCCCAGCAGAGGACCAACGACAGCCCCCAGCGTGTCCATAGCCCGATGAAAGCCGAAGGCGCGACCGCGCGTTCGCGCGGTGACCGATTGGATGACGATCGCGTCCCTGAGCGGGCCTCTAAGTCCCTTTCCGATCCAGGATACCAGACGCCCAATCAGGATTAGCGGCCATCCAACGGCGAGCGCTATCAGCACCTGTCCCACAGGGGTCAGTCCATAGCCAAGCAGCACGAGAGCCTTGCGATGCCCGAGTTTGTCGGCCACGAATCCCGCGAACATCTTCGTAAGGCTGGACGCCATCTCGGCAAACCCTTCGATCAGGCCGAGGGCGGCGGCCGGGATGCCGAGGACTGCCATGAAGCCGGGTAGCAGCACGGTCGTCGTCTCGTAACAGAAGTCACCCAGAGCGCTGGTAATGCCTGCTCCGAGCACCGTGCGGTTGAGCCACCGGTCACTGGACTTGTCGCTGGTCTCATTGGAGAGGAGCTTTTTGGCGTTTGTCATCGTTGCCTCGGCCTAGTGAGCCAGGAAAAGTGTGAGGTCGTCGTGCCGCACGATCTGGTCCGTGGTGTGCCCGACCAGCCATTCGACCAGCTCGTTGCGGCGGTGGGCGCCCGTGACCAGGAGCGTCGCTCCCAGACGCTTCGCCTCGGTGACGATCTGATCGCCCAGCTTCTCGTCGTCACGGTCGATGATGACGGTTTCGTAGGGGATCCCGTCCAGACCCTCGATTTCCTGCGGTTGCATGCCCCCGTGCTCGGCGACCAGCAAGATGACCGTCGCATGGGCTGCTCTCAGCCAGGGCACGATCCCTGCTATCGCCCGCCGGCACTGAGGTGTGTCGCTCCAGGCGATGACGACCTTGTCGACGAGGGAGACCTGTTCGGGACGCCTGTTGGGTGCGAGGAAAAATGGACGATCGATCCAGTAGAGGGCAGCATAGAGCGCATCGACTCCATCCGCATTATGGGGACGGGCCAGGACAAGCACGTCGAAGTGCTTGGCTTCTTCGCCGATCTCATCGGATTCATCACCGCTGAGTTCCTTCCATTCGAAGGGCGGCCTGCCATTTCTGTCGAGCCATAGTTCGTATGCTTTCCTGGTCGCGGCAGCCCGGTCATATGCGGTTCCTTCCGCCCTTTCCCGCAGGAGCTGAAAGTCGACTTCCTCGGTCGCGGCGATCAGGGATCGCGGATCTACGGTTACGTGCAATGCTTCCAGGTGCGCACCGGTTATAGCGTCGGCAGCCGCCGCGGCGGTGTCCATGCATGCGTCAACGGTTGTCGGTTCTGGAATGATAGCCAGAATTCTGATGCTCATCTCGCAACCCCATTCTGGAGGGCGACATACTCGATGCAGCCGCGATCCCGTCATGGCCGATTTCTGACCGGCTCGATTTCGACTTTTCGCCTGCCCATAATAGGCGTCTGATCCCGGTCGCTGACGAAAATTCTTTCATAGAGATCCTTGCCGTAACTGGTCTCCAGCGGCTCGCCCGGCTTCACCTTGAACGTCCGGGCGCCGCCCGGCTGACGTTCGGCCCGCAGAAACAGCGTGGCGGTCACAGGTTGTGTAAACAGGCCATGTGCCAGCGCGTACATATGGGTCACGAAGACCCCGCGCACCTGCGTTTCCATCAAGGCCCGCAAGATGGCTCGCGCGATGCTGGAGCCTTCGCGCTCGTTGGTCGCGGCGAAGGATTCGTTGAAGAGCACCATCGCGCCGGCTCGCAGTTTGGAGACGATATCGCTCATGCGGCTCATCTCTTCGTCCAGCTTGCCGCTCGTCATCGTCGTGTCCTCCTCGCGCTTGAAGTGGGTGAAGAGGGCGGGGCAGGCAGTCGATCGATAGCTGCTGGCTGCGACGATCATGCCGCATTGCATCATGAGTTGGGATTGGCCGATCGCCCGGAGCAGCGTGGACTTGCCACCCTGGTTGGCCCCGGTGATGACCACCAGCGGCTTTCCGTCGGCGTCGAAGTCGTTGCCGACCGGCGGTTGGCCGGTTCGCAAGGCGAGGCAAACGTCGTAGAGGCCGGTGCAGGCCAGTTGGTCGTCCTTCGTCGTGATCTGGGGGATGCAGAATGGGCCCAGGCCAGCCTCCAGGGCCTCGCAGAGGTTGAGGCATCCGACATAGAAGGAAAGCTCGGTCCGCAAGGCGGTCAGGAAGGCGACGATATGGTCCACTGACTGCGCCAGGGCATTCGCGGCGAGGTTGATGCCCCGGTCCTGCAATTCCGACAGCGCGCGAAAGCCGCTCTCGTCGCGGGCCGGTATCCGGTAGATGAGGCTTGGGGTCTTGGGGCCGAGAAACCACCGCATCCAGCCGCGTGGGTCGGGATTGGGCCGCAGCAGGGTGTAGCCTTTGCCGCGCCCGGTATCGTCGAGCTGGGCGCCGATCGGCACGCCCTTGGCAAAGCGCAATTGCCTGACATGTTGCCTGATCTCTTCGAGATAGCCGTCGGCGAGCTCTTTCTCCAGCATGTCGAACAGGGCGAGAAAGCCTTGAGACTGAAAGCTGCTGCGATGATCCGCCGCCAGTTCGCGCAGGGATTTGAGGACATTCGCGAACATGTCCATCACCTCGATGGAACGATGGAGGATAGTCGCGGGCCAGTCTCCGAAAATGCCGAACCTGCGTCCTCTTTCAGCCTCGATCGCGTCGGTGGCGATGCGCATGAGTTCGCGCACCGTGCCGCGATTGGCGAGGCAGTCGCGCAGCACGGCCTGCCTGAATTCGACGGTCGCGGTCGGACATTGCGGACCGGTCAGCAATGCCGCCCGCACCACGTCGGCGATGAGCTTGTCTTCGCCGGCGGCGGCAGCCACCAGCGTGGCTACCTCCAAATCCTGCTCGAGCATCGCGGCATGGCCGGGCGCAGGCGCCCGCACGTCGAAATCGCTATCGGGAGCCATCAGATGAACTTTCATGATGTGATGCGCTCCTTGATGTTTTCGTAGGTAAGCCGGTACTTCTGAGCGATCGAAAGCGCGTAGGCGGCGCCATCGGCCGGCCGTCGCTCGACCCGGAACGTGCGTCTCGCCGCATCGTCGGGGGACACGGTGCTGGTCATGCTCACGATTGTCGGTCCGAATGCGGCCAGTTCATCGAGGAAGGTCACGCACACGCAAAGGGCGTCCAGACGCACGATGCGGTCCATCACCACCTTGCCGAGGAACAGCGCGTCCTCGAGAGCAGTCGAGGTGAATATCTCGTTCATGATGATGATCGAACGGGACGTGGCCGCTTCAAGGATGGCATGAATCCGCACGAGGTCATCCTCGAGCTTGCCCCGGAGGGTCTGCGTATTTTCTTCGCGCTCGAAATGCGTGAACAGCCGATCGAAAATCGCAAGGCGTGCTTCGCGCGCCGGCACCGGGCAACCAAGGGCGGCAAGATAATGCAATTGGCCGAACATGCGCGCGAACGTGGTCTTGCCACCCTGGTTCGGGCCGGAGATGACGAGTATCCGTTCACGGCCCGAAAGCGCGATATCGTTGCGCACCACCATGGTATTCTCGGCGGTCAGCTTGCGCGCCAGCACCAGATCGAAGGCGTCCGTGGCAGACACATGCCGGTCGCCGTCTGCCAGGGTCGGATAACAGAACGGAAGCTTGGCCCGCTTGAGCGGGGCGATGTAGTCGGCATAGGCCAGATAGAACTGCACTTCGCGATCAAAGCGTTCCAGTGTGGCGTCGATGAATGCCATCCGCATCGTCGTCAGGGCCGTCAGCCGGCCAAAGATTTGAGGATGCAGTTGCGCGACCATGTCCAGCACCGCTGCCTCGACATGGTTGATCTCCCCCTCATCGATGAAGCTGCGGAGATAAGACTTTACGCCCGCCTGCTGGAATTTTTCGAAGCTGCGGGCCACCTCGATGCTGTAGTCGTTCTCGCCCTCGTAGCGCGTGACGCGAATGCTGCCATCCTTGACCAGCATGAGATAGTGCACGCCGGCGAGATCGGCATTGAGACTGGCGACTTCCTCGGCCAGCGTACGATAGTCAGAGCCATCGAGATAGGTTGCCAGATAGTCCCTTGCCGCTAGCAAGCCCGGCGCGGTCAGCGTGAGCGAGGAAAGGGCCGCCGCCAGGGTCTGCGCAGTTTCGCAGTAAAGGGTAGCCGCTCGCAGGAAATAGAACTGCTTTTGAAGCGGGTAATAGACCTTCCGACTCAGGCCAAGGGCTTCCCGCGTCTTGGTCATGCCGGCGGCAAAGCTGCGGATGGCACCGTCTACAGCTGTTTCTTCGAGCTGACGAAACATCTGTTGCCGATAAACAATCGTCAGCGGGTCCTGAAGCGGGCGGCGAAACAGCGAGGACAGCGCGTAGCCATCATAGGGACCGAGCGCGCTGCTCTCCAACTGGTCGAGGTTAAGATCGACGAAAAAATCGGGCACGGCCTCATCGCCGAGGGGCGGCGATGCAGCATCGGGGGGAAACAGAATGCTTTCGAACGTCATGCTCACCTGCCTTGTCCTGAAAGGCGGCGGCGGAAACTCGCCAGCGGCGGGTTTCGGACATGGCCCACCGCGTACCGCGGTAGGAGTCATCAGCCCGAAGCGGGCGGTTCGAGAAGGGGCGCACTCCATGCCCCTGTCCAGCGATTTGTTAGGTAACGCCTCCAACGGGGCAGAGGTTGCCCCGGCGCCCCATTTCCCGCGCGGCCTTAACCGGTTGACGGATTGATTGTTCGTCACCCCACCGAATGGTTTCCCGGAGCTTTGTCGTTGTCCGGGTATAGCCGTTCACTCAGCATTGCCCTGCCATCCGGAGTGAAGGCATAGATCGCGGCTTCGCCGGTTCCGATTTCGCGGTCTTCCACCTCGTCTTCCGTTAGCCCTTCGAATGTCATCGTCAGCGCCCGGAGCGAATTGCCGTGGGCGACGACCAGCGTTGTATTGCCCATCAGAATGCCGGGGAGCACGGCGGAGGTGAAGAAGGGCAGGGCGCGCGCAAGGGTGTCCCGCAGGCTCTCTCCGCCAGGCGGCGCCACGTCATAGGAACGCCGCCAGACCGCGACCATATCGGCGCCCCAGCGATGGCGAGCTTCGTCCTTGTCCATGCCGGTCAACTCGCCATAGTCGCGCTCGTTGAGCGCTGCCGCCGCAACCGGGCTGACACCGGGTTTACCCGTCCGCTGCAGAACGAGCCGGCAGGTCTCCTCGGCGCGACCCAACGCGGACGAGAAGGCGGCATCGAAAGCGATCCCCTTTTCCTTGAGCGTCTGTCCCATCCGCATTGCCTGAAGGCGGCCAACCTCCGTCAGGGGCAGGTCCAGCCAGCCGGTGAAGACATTGTCGAGATTGCCCTGGCTCTGCCCGTGCCGCATCAGGACCAGCATGCGCTTACTCACCTGTGCCGTCCTCCCAGGGGCCGAGCTTCCAGTTGCGTCGGCTTTCGCTGAGCGAAAGCTGGCGCGCCCGTCGAGGCGCCTCCGAACTCCGGTTCGCCTGCTCGACCGGTTCATCGGTGATCTCGATGCCGGTCAGCGCCTCGAACAGGTCCTCAAGAGTGACAATTCCACGGACCTGACGCGCTGCGGTGATGACGCATCCGATGGGTTCGCGAGCTGCCAGCAGCGCCTCCGTTGCCTGCCGAATGGTCAGGGTTTCCTCCAGCCGGGGAAATTCCCGGCCGAACGTACCCAGCGTCTGCCCGGCAGTCTGGCCGAGCGCCAGAGCGCGAAGAACTTCGCGCGCCAGCACATAGCCCACCAGGTTGCCGGCTTCGCCCCGGTAGAGGGGAAGACGGGAATAGGCGTCGGCACCCGGCGTGCTCAGAAGGCTTTCGGCCGGCGCGTTTTCAGAGAGGGCGACGACGAGTTCCAATGGCGTGTGGACTTCTTCCAGGGTGACGTCGTGCACGAAGATGATATGCCCGAGAAGCTCGGTCTCGGAGGTCGACAACGCCCCGTCGATGGGGGCGGCATCTATCGTCGCGACAAGGCCGCGCCGCGTGAGCATTTCGCTCCGATCGGCGCCCAGCAACTTCGTGACCAGGCGGACCAGCACCAGGAGCGGAGCGAGGGCGGCCATCAGAGGCGGCAGGACACGCCCGGTAAATCCGGCTAAGGCCGTGGGATGGGTCGCGGCATAGGTCTTGGGCCCGATCTCGGAAGCGAAGAGCAGGAGCGTGGTCACGCAAAGCGAAGTCCAGACCACCGCGCCCTCGCCCCACACGGAGGAGGCGCTGGCGCCGATGAAGGCCGAACCTACCATCACGGCAAAAGTGTTGACGATCAGGATCGCTCCGATCGCGTCAGGAGTCCGGTTGCGCCTGATGGCGAGCAGGGCGGTCGCACCAGCGTTCCCCGAGGCCTTGAGCGCCAGGAGCGATGGCAGCTTGACGCTGAGCAGCGTGGCCTCGAGAACCGAGCAGAGACCGCTCAGCAGGCCCGCCAGCAATATGGACAGCGCGAGGATCAGCATCGAAGCCTCCGTTCAGGCGGGGAGGTTGTCGACATGGGATGTGTCTCCCATGAAGAGCACCCGTGTCCGCTCCGGGTCGAACAGGACGACGGACAAGGCGCAGGGGCGCTGCTCGATCGTCCAATAGGCCGAGAGCGGGAGCCCCAGCAATTGCAGGAGAAGGACACGGTTGGAACTGGCATGGCCGACGACCGCTATGTCGATATTGCCCGCAAATGCGACCTCGCGCAGGAAATCGGTGCTGCGAACGGCGACGTCCTGCAAGGCCTCCCCCTGCGGGAAGCGCGTGAGGTGGGGAGCGTGGTACCAGCCCTGAAGCTCCTTGGGATAAAGTTCGCCGGCCTCCCGATGCGTCAGGCCCTGCCATTCGCCATAGTCGATATCGATCAACTCGTGGCGAAGCTGCGGCTCCAGGCCCAATGCGGCTCCGATCGCGGCAGCTGTTTCGGCACAACGGCGCATGGGGCTGGCATAGAGAGCCTGCGGCCGCCAATTGGCCGCGATCCTGCCGGCCGTGGCGGCGACCTGCTGGCGTCCGAGGGGGGACAGATCGATTTCCGAGCGTCCCCGGAACGAGGGCGGGTCGATGCCTTCCACATGTCCATGCCGCGTGATGATGAGCCTGGGCATGGCATCACCCGAAGGGGTCGATGAACTGCGCGCGTTCGGCGAGCGCGCGTTCTATCTCGAGCAGGCGGTTATACTTGGCGACGCGCTCGCCGCGGCAGACGGAGCCCGCCTTGATCTGACCGCCGCCCATGGCGACGGCGAGATCGGCAATGAAGGCATCGTCCGTCTCTCCCGAGCGATGAGAGATGATGTAGCTCCATCCGGCGGTCCGGCATAGCGCGATGGCGGCCAGGGTTTCCGTCACCGTTCCGATCTGGTTGGGCTTGATGAGGGCGGCATTGGTGGAATGTCCCCGGATGCCCTGCGCGATGAACTCGGTATTGGTCACGTAAAGGTCGTCCCCCACGATCTGCACCTTGCCGCCAAGGGCAAGGGTATGTTCGGCAAATCCCGTCCAGTCCTTTTCCCCCAGCCCATCCTCGATCGAGACGATTGGGAACCGCTCTATCCAGTCTGCATAGAGCGCCGTCAGCTCTCCCGCGGACTTGTGGCCGAGACCTGATCGCCTGAGATCGTATCCATTCCCCTCCCAGAACGAGGAGGCGGCAGGATCGAGGGCGATGGCAACGTCTTGCCCCGGCCGGAATCCCGCTGCCGTGATGGCTTCCACGATCAGTTCGCAAGCCTGCTCGTTGCTGGCGAGATTGGGCGCGAAGCCTCCCTCGTCGCCCACTGCCGTAGCCAGGCCCCGGTCATGCATGAGCGACCGCAGCGCCTGGAAGGTTTCAACCCCATAGCGCAGCGCTTCCGAAAAGGTCGGCGCTCCGTGCGGAACGATCATGAATTCCTGGAAGTCCAGCGAGTTCTGCGCATGCGCGCCGCCGTTGATGACGTTCATCATGGGGACGGGCAGGCGCGTGGCGTCATCGCCGCCGAGATAGGAATAGAGAGGCTGGCGGCCGGCGGCATGCGCGCCAGCCCGCGCCACCGCCATCGAAACGCCGAGGATGGCATTGGCGCCCAGCGCAGACTTGTCCACGGTGGCGTCCAATTCGATCAGGAGCGTATCGATGCCCGCCTGATCGGTCGGGTCCTTGCCCATTATGGCCGGCGCGATCTCGTTGACGACGTTGGCGACCGCCTTCAGCACACCCTTGCCATTATAGCGGGCAGGATCGCCGTCGCGAAGCTCGTGGGCCTCGAACTCGCCTGTTGACGCTCCCGATGGCACGGAGGCCACGGAGATCACCCCGTCATCGGTCACGAGCTTGACCTCCAATGTCGGATTGCCCCGTGAATCCAGGATTTCCCGAGCGTCAACGCCCGTAATACGCGTGGTCATCTCAAGCTCCTCCTGCGCCGTAGGCAGCTATCGCTGCAAGTACCGCTTCCCTGGCCCGCTCGATGCCCTCCACGCCACTCAGCTCAACCCACTTCCCGGGTTCCAGATCCTTGTAATGCCGGAAAAAATGCGTGGCTCTGTCGACCTCTATATCGGGCAGGTCACGCAGGTCTCGCACGTGGTCGTAGATCGGGGTGACCTTGCTGATGGGCAGCGCGAGGATTTTTTCGTCGGGGCCGTTTTCATCCTGCATGAGCAGCATGCCGATCGGCCGGCAGCGGATGACGCATCCGGGGATCAATGGCCGCCTGTTCATGACCAGCACGTCCAGCGGGTCGCCATCTCCGCACAGCGTACCGGGGATGAAGCCGTAATTTCCCGGATAACGCATCGGGGTGTAGAGGAAGCGGTCGACGAAGAGCGCGCCGGACGGCTTGTCCATCTCGTATTTTATAGGCTCGCCGCCCACGGGCACTTCAACGATCACGTTGAGGTCGTCCGGAGGGAGCAGGCCAGGACTGATCGCGCCCATCATAAGACCACCCCGCTGTCGGGCTGGCTCCATGGGCGAAAACATATCGGTGCAATCAGGAGAAATTCGAGCATAACGATCCTACCGGGCAAGAAGCGGTTCGGTAGGAGTCATCAGCCACAGGGCGGTTACACGGGGGACCCCATCCCCTTTGTGATTGGTAACATCTTTTTCGGCTCGGAGGGAAGGCTGCTTGTGATCCTGCAATCAGCCTTCCCGTCGCGAAGTGTCCTTACGCCATCTGCGTGTAAACGCTCGAAGCGGGTCGGCCGAGGACGCGGTCGGCCATTTCCTGTTTCATGACGTCCAGGCGTGCATTCTCTTCGGGCGTTCTGTCAGGCTTTTTGCCCAGCCGGATGAATGCATCTTCAACGATGCCTTCGGCAACATGAACGCTTGCCGTCGTGCCGCGATAGGTGAAGGAGAACACATAGTTCTGAAGCGTCTCACCTCGAGCCGTCTCGGCCAGTTCCGGGGCGACCGCAAAGCGGCCGTCAGTGCGGGCACGGGTCACCATTTCGAGCGCATCGTGGCCGCCGGGGCCACGGAAGGCCGTACGGACCGAAACTTCGCGGCGCTCGACCGGATTGCCGCCATCGAGGAGCGGAAAAGCCGATTGCATCGCGGCGAAGGCATGGGCCACCCCGCCGGGGAAGCCATGGCCGTGATAGCGCATGAGGTCCGCATACGTGAAGGCGATGGGCTTGCCGTCTTCGAGGACAATGAGGGTTGTTTCGGTCATCAGGCGGCTTTCGTGTCGAGTTGTTCGCGGACCCACGGCAGGAAGCCGTCGAGGAAGCGGGTGGTGGCGGGCATGAAATGGCTGCCATGGTGGAAGAAGGGATCGAGGCTGGTAATGACCATGCGTCCGCCCGTGGACACCTCGTCGATATAGAGGATCGGCTTCCGGCTTTCGTTGACAACCAGCACCTCCGCGCCTTCCGGCACGTCGAACCAGCCATGCAGATGGTAGGTGCAGTCCTTTTCGGTGAGATAGTTGAAAAGGCTGTGCTCGGGCTTGGTTACCCGCACGCCCAGGTCGGCGCCCGGTGTCAGCCACCACCAGAAATTGGTGGGCTGCGGCGTGAAGCGGATATTGGGAAGGAAAAGCTGGGACTGGCTTTCCCCCGTCGCCACTATGGTGCCGCCGGCATCGAGATAGGCGCGCAGCCTTTCGATATGCGGCTCCATTCGGTCGGCCGGCGTACGGCAGGGGATCAGCACGACGTTGAAGGCGGAAAGATCGACATCCGCCAATTCTTCCGGCCGCACGATCTTGTCGAAGAAGTGAGCGTAACGCGGCCCCTCGAAGCTCTCGAGATGGTAGTAGGCACCCGGATTGATCGCGAGAATGCTCATCGGCCGATATCTCCCAGAGTCCATGCGATGACGCGCGGCGCCACCAGGTCGTGTGTCGGATTGGGCGCGCCCATGCTGCCCAGGTCGTTGCCGGCATGGGCGAACATCTTGCCGCCGGAAGGCAGGGTCCATTCCCAATCGAGCGGGAGGCGATCGGGACCAACCCCGTTGATGCCGATGGCCCCCTCGGGGAGCGGATTGTGTCCACGGCCATAGAAGCCGGCGACACCCTTGTTCTCCTCGAACTCCCGTTGATCGATGCCTTCGAAGATCGGGTGATCGTTGAGGCGCGTCAGCACGAGATCGGCGCGTTTGGAGCGTACGATGGGGACGTAGATGTTAAGTCCCGGAATGAGTTCGCGCAGGACGTGGCCGTTGAAGAACCAGCGTCCCCCGCGATCCAGCAGCGCCTGGACCGTCTCGGACCATTGCAGGAAACCGAGCTGGTCGAGATGGGTGGTGGTGATGAGGCCATAGGCCTCGTCGAAATGACGTTGCGTGAGCTCGCGCTCGCGCACGATGGTGCCGACGCCGCGGTCGGCGGCATAGCGGAAGAGGTCTGGCGGGGTTCCGTAATGGGAATGGACCAGCAGAATGGTCCGCTGGTTGGCCTGGCTGGACATGGTGAGTTACTCGACGTTGATTTCAATGGTCTTGTCGATCGGCCTGCCGGCGATCGCATATTCGTGGTGCTCGTTGGTTTCGAGCACGACGCGCATTTCATGCGGACCGTAGGGCAGGGATTCGATGTGGTAGGCGGGTCCGTAGAGACGGGCCAGCTTGGAGCCGTTGATGTAGAGGTGGGCGTGGCCCTCGCCCGCGACATGGGGCTGGTTGACGTGTTCGGGCGTGAACGTGAAGTTCTGGGTGGTGATGAAGACGTTCCAGCCGCCCGAGGCGTCCTTTTCGACACGGAAGTCGACGATTTCTGGCGCATCCTGGGCGGCGACGTCCTGGGTTTCGTGGACATGGCCCTCATGCGCCAGCGCGAGGGGTGCGCCCGCGAGGGAAAGGGCAATGGCCAGCAGGGCGGCCTTCGCCGCAGCGGCGAGGTTGGGCATGGAAGTCTCCTTAGGCTGAGAGGCGGCAATAGGTGCGGTTGGCATGCAGCAACGGTTTGCCCGCGCCGCTGCGGATAGCCGCGACGGCGCCGAAAATGACGTGATGTGTACCCATCTGGCTGACCTCGGTGACCTTGCAGTCGAGATTGACGAGTGCCTGGTCGAGGGCGGGAGCGCCGGTACCGAGCCCGCTCCAGGTGCCGCGCTCGAACCATTGGTCGCAGGTGCCGCCATGGCGGCCGGCAAAGCAGTCGCAAAGGGCCGACTGGTCCTCGCCGAGGACGTTCACGCAGAACACCCCGTTGGCGAGGATGGTCGGCGCCGGCCGGCTGTTGCGGTTGACGCAGACGAGGAGGGTAGGTTGTGCCATGTCCGCCGAAACCGGAACCATGGCGGTGATGGCCATGCCGTCGCGGCCAGCGGGCCCGTCCGTAGTCACGATATTGACGGTGGCGGCAACGCGGGACATGGCCTCAAGGAACGCAGCCCGATCCACGGGTGGTTGAAAATGATTGGTCATTGTGCGGCCTGCCATTCGCCGGCCTCTGCGGCCTCGGGTTCCGCCGCCGCGATCAGGTGGCGCGTATAGTCTGCTGAGGGTTTGAGGACGACATCGTCGGCCGAACCGCTTTCGACGATGCGGCCGCGGTCGAGCACGACCAGCCGATCGCAGAAATGGCGCGCCAGGGCGATGTCGTGGGTGATGAAGAGGAAGGCGGTGCCGAAGCGCACGCGCAAATCTTCCATCAACTCGACGATTTCCATGCGAATGGATTGGTCGAGCATGGAGGTCGGCTCATCGGCGATGATAACGGCCGGCTCCATGACCAGGGCTCGCGCGAAAGCGACGCGCTGGCGCTGTCCGCCCGAGAGCTGCACCGGTCGGCGCGACTGGAATTCGCCATCGGCGGGAAGCTGCACAGCTTCGAGGGCGCTTGCCACCTTGGCCTCGATCGCGGCGCGGTCGCGAATGCCGTGAATGCGGAGCGGCTCGGCAATGACGTCGCGGATCGACATGCCGTTGCGCATGCTCTGATAGGGGTCCTGGAAGACGAGATGGACGGCTCGGCTCATGACCTTGCGCGCCCCGGCGCCGAGGCCGGCAATGTCCTTGCCCTGGTAGAGCACTTCTCCGTCCGTGGGGCGCAGCATGCCCATGACAAGGCGAGCCAGGGTCGATTTTCCCGCGCCGCTGCCGCCCACGAGCCCGAGCTTCTCGCCCGGCCGCAGGACCAGCGAAACGTCCGTCAGGGCATCGTGAGGAACACCGCCACCCAGGCCGAAAAGCGAGAAGGGCTGGAAGCGCTTGGAGACATGCCGCAATTCGATGACAGGTGCCTTCTGGTCGAGCTGCGCAAGATCGGCGGCAGGCCAGCGCTTGGCTTCCGTCAGCCCGGGCAGGTTGTCGAACAGCGCCTTGGTATGGGCATGGCGCGGGTGCAGGCGAATGTCCTTGGGCGTGCCCTCGTCGACGATCCTGCCAGCATACATCACGGCCAGCCGGTCGGCATGACGCGCAATGAGGGGCAGGTTGTGGGTCACGAAGAGGATGGATAGATCCAGCGTTCGGCGCAGGTCCAGCAGTAGCGCCATGATCTCTTCCTGCACCAGCACGTCGAGCCCGGTGGTCGGTTCGTCTGCAATGACCACGTCGGGCGTATTGCACAGGGCAATGGCGATGACGGCGCGCTGGCGCATGCCGCCCGACAATTCGTGGGCGAACGCCCGGTAGTGTTTTTCCTCGAGCCCAACCTTGACCAGCCATTCGAGCGCGCGCTCGCGGCGCTGGGCGGGGGTGAGGTCGGGATTGCGCGACAGCGCCTCGTCGAGCTGATGGCCGACGGTCAGCACTGGGTTGAGCGCGTTCATGGCGCTTTGCGGCACGAGCGCCAGGCGGCGTCCGCGCAGATTGCGCAGCCCCGTTTCATCGAGCGCGAGAAGGTCATTCTCGCCCAGGTAAACGGCGCCGCGGGTAACCCGCGCCGGCTCGCGCAGGAGACGCAGGATGGCGAGCGATATCGTTGTCTTTCCCGAGCCGGATTCGCCGACGAGCCCGACCAACTCGCCGCGTCGCAGATCGAGACTGACGCCGCGCACCGCTTCCCGGGTGCCGAACTCGGTGTCGTAGACGACATGAAGATCCTGCGCTGCAATCTCGACGCCTGCCTTGGGGGCGGCGTTGAGAGGCTTTTCCGGTTGGGTTGCCTTGCGCGCCCTGAGGCGCGGGGCGAGCGAGCCGTCATAGCCGAAGCCGATAAAGGCCAGCGCCAGCATGGTCAGCGAAATCGCGATGCCCGGCGGCATGATCCAGTTGACCCAGGCCCCGGTGAGGAAGGCCGCGCGCGCATTGGCATGGAACAGGATGGAACCCCAGCTGTTCTGGAGCGGATCGCCGAGGCCGAGGAAACTGAGCGAGGTTTCGACCAGGATCGCAGCGTGGGCGATGCGGATGAATTGCGGCACGATGAGCGGCGCCAGTTCGGGCAGCAGGTGCTTGAGCCCGACAAAGGTTGCACCGGCGCCCATGGCCCGGGAGGCTTCGACATATCCGGCCGAGCGCAGCGCCAGGATCTGGGCGCGCAGTTCGCGCAGCGGGCTCACCCACATGACGCAGGAAATGACGAGCACCTGAGTCTGGATCGAGGCGCCGAAATAGACACCCAGGACGATGACCAGCGGCATGAAGGGCAGGGCGAGGATGACGTCGACGACACGCATGACGAGGCTGTCGACCCACTTGCCATAGACGCCGACCATGACGGCCAGCGCCGTGGCGATGGCCGTCGAGATCGCGGCGACGAGCAGGCCGATGAAGAGCGAAACGCGTGCCCCGTAAAGGACCTGCGAGAAGATGTCGTAGCCGGCATCGTCACAGCCGAACAGATGCACCCAGCTCGGCTTTTCGAACGGCGTGCAGCTCAATTCCCGTGGCCCGAACTGCGCGAAGAGCGGTGCAAAGACGGCGAGGACGACGATCACCGCCAGCATGGCGAGGCCGAGCCACTGGATCTTGCCGGTGAGCGTGGAGGCGGGGGCGAGGAAACCGCGCGTGTTGACGTAAGCTTGCGACATGTCACCCAGCCCTGCGCGTACGCGGATCGATGAGGGGGTAGAAGAGGTCGGTCAGGAAATTGGCCGCGATGATCGACACCGACGTGATGACGAAAAGGCCCTGAAGCAGCAGGTAGTCGCGCGAGTTGACGCCCGTGACGACGAGACTGCCCAGCCCGGGATAGGAGAATACCGTCTCCACGATCAGGGCCCCGCCGACGAGCGCGCCGAGCCCCAGCATGACATGGGTGTAGAGCGGCAGCAGCGCGTTGCGGAAAGCGTGCTTGAAGAAGATCTTGCCTTCCGAGACGCCGCGGGAGCGGGCAAAGGTCACGTAATCCTGCTCACGCGCCATGACCATGGACGAGCGTGCGATGAGGAGCACGGCGGCCGACTGGTAGATGGTGAGCGCGGCGACCGGCATGATGAGCCGCTTGCCGACGCCGAGGAACCAGTTCCAGTTGGGAAACGAGGTCCCCAATTGGTAGGCGCCGAAGGAGGGCAGCCAGCCGAGCGTGGTCGAAAACACGATGATGAGCATCATGGCCACCCAGAAGGGCGGCAGCGAGCCGATGAAGAGGCTGCCGGTCATCGTCGCGATGTCTGCGACGGCACCGCGACGCCAGGCCGAGAGAATGCCGAGCAGGGTGCCGATCAGCGTCGAGATCACCAGCGCCAGGCCCATCAGCAGCAGCGTCCAGGGCAGGCGCTGCATGAGCGCGTCCCAGACCGGCATGCCGAGCACGACCGAATTGCCGAAATCGCCATGGAAAATGCCGGTCAGGTAGTTCCAGAACTGCTCGTGGAGCGGCAGGTGCAGCCCGAAATCGGCCAGGACCTCCTGCTTTTGCGCCTCGCTCATGGTCGAGACATTGTCCGAGCCCAGCAGCGAATTGAGCGGATCGCCCGGGGCCAGGCGCGGCAGCAGGAAATTCACCGTCAAGGCGGCGAACAGCGCCAGCAGATATTGAAGGCAGATTCTGATATAGTAGGTCATGGCGTCCACGAGACCGGCCGGGGAGGGCGGGACCTAAGCCCCGCGCCTCCTGAAGGCAGGCGATCAGTCGTCCAGCTTCTGGTCGAGCGGGACGGTGAAGCCTTCGCGGGCCGCGTCCTGCAGGAACGAATACTTGTGGTAGATGCCGTAGCCCGAGGTCGACACGTAGTTGTCGTAGCTCTGCCAGCGATAGGCGAAGAGGCCATCCGGGTACCAGAGCATGAAGCGGCTCGGGTAGCGGTTCTCGTATTCCTGGAGATCGAAATGCGCCTTCTGGCGGTCTTCGCGCGTGCGGGCCTCCCACCAGCGATCGTAGATGGCCAGGCGTTCCGGCTCGTTCTCGAGCAGCTTGCGCATCTGGTCGCCTGAGTAGAACTGGACGTACTGGTCCTGGTCGGCGAGGCCGTGCGGGGTGATCTCGGAGATCGAGAACTCGTAGTCGCCCGAAGTGGTCAGGTTGTTGAAGGTCGCGGTATCAACGGCTTCCACATGGCTCTTGAGGCCAACGGCGGCGAGCTGGTCGACCATGATCTCGGCGGCGCGGACATAGAGCGGCTGGTTGGTCGAAACCACGATGCGGAAATCCACCGGCGTGCCATCGGGCTTGTCACGGAAGCCGTCGCCATCGACATCCTTCATGCCGGCGGCTTCGAGGCCGGCCTTGGACTGCTCGATGTCGAAGGGGATCGCCATTCCGGGCTTGGTCCAGGTGGAATCGAGATGCGGCCAACCATGCTTGCCCGACTGGGCGCGGCCGAGCATGACGCGGTCGACGAGCGTATCGGCATCGACGGCCAGCGAGATCGCGTAGCGCAGGTCGCGGTTGTTGAAGAGCGGATCGTTGAGGTTCATCTGCATCCAGGTCCCCCAGAGCGATGGGGCCTGGACGATCTCGATGGCCGGGTCATTGTTCCACTCAGCCACCAGTTCCGGCGGCAGCGCCCGCGCGGCGCCGTCGATCTCGCCGGACTTCAAGGCCGCGAACATGGTTTGCGGGTCCTTGATCATGACCAGCGTGATCTCATCGACCGTGGGCTTGCCGCCCCAATAATCATCGAAGGCGACAAGGTGGTAATATTCGTCGGCCTTGTAGTCGACGAGCTTATAGGGCCCCGTGCCGATGACCGGATCGGTCAGCGTGCGCGGATCCTCGACATTCTCCCACTGCTTCTTTTGCAGGATCGGCATCTCGGGCGCGGTCACCATGTCGAAATTCGGCATGGGGCGCGGCGCCTCGAACCGCACGGTATAGGGACCGGTCGCCTCGATCTTCTCGATGCGCGGCACGTCCGAGACGTGGTGGGTCCAGCGGTTCACCGGGCCCGTGAGATAGAGATTGTAGGTGAAGGCGACATCCTCGGCGGTCATCTCGGTGCCGTCGTGCCACTTGACGCCCTGGCGGATATCCGCCTCCCAGATGCGTCCGTCGTCGGACACCTGGCGCACTTCCGTGGCCAGCCAGGGATGCGCGTTCGACAGATACGGAGACGGCTCGAGGAGCTTCTCCGAGATCATGTAGAGCACCCAGTCGTTCCAGGAATTGCCGATCGTGTAGGTGGTGATGTTGGACGCGGTGTTCCAGATGCCGATCGTCAGGCTCTTGGCGGTCTTCGGCCCGTCATTGTTGACAGCGCTCAGCACGCCGGCCTTGGTGTGGATGGAAGGGGTAGTGGGCGTATCCTGCGCCAATGCGCCGGACATTGTCCCAACCAGCGCGACCGCGGCAGCGAGCGCACCAAAACGGGATGGCATCTGAGAACTCCTTTAGGTCTAGGGCCTAAAGATGAGTGTATTGGTCAGATTATGTGCCGACCGTCAAGTTAATATGATATAGAGACTCATCATTTATGGGAACGATCCTCATCGGGCTTGCCGCCCTCGGCTGACCGATTTCATCCGGCAGGACGAAACGCCCCTTCCGTAATTAATTGACTTTCATAATCATAATTTGTAGCTCGTGTGGGAGCAATGGCCTTTGCACTGGCCATGCCTGTTTGACTGCCTGTCGGCTACCCGTTGCGCGGGCGAAGAAATGGATACGGGAATGGCGCCGCTTCCGCTGCCTGCTGGCATCGTGCTCATCCACCGGGCCGACGAAGCAGAGGCAATGCTCGAGAAGTTCCGATCATGACCAGTCTTGCCGAGGTGCAGGGCGATGATCGGGCCAGGCCGTCCGGCCTGGCGGAAAGCAACGGCAAGCGCTTCGCGCTACTCATTTTCGCCACGCTCGCCCTCGTTCTCGTGTGCCTCGCCAGCATCGCGGTCGGTTCGCGCAACATTCCCCTGTCGACGGTCTTCGAGGCCTTGTTCTCCTATGCGGACAGCGACGACCACGCCATCATCATGACTCTGCGCATGCCGCGCACCCTGCTCGGGCTGACGGTCGGCGCCGCGTTGGGGCTTTCGGGCGCGCTGATCCAGGCCCTGACGCGCAACCCGCTGGCAGATCCTGGAATCCTCGGCGTCAATGCCGGCGCGACCTTCGCCGTCTCACTGGGCGTCGGGTTCTTCGGCATAGCGACCATCCAGTCCTATATCTGGTTCGCCTTCGTCGGCGCGCTCGGCGCCACCGTGCTGGTCTATGCCATCGGTTCGGTCGGCCGGGGTGCGGCGACGCCGGTACGCCTTACCTTGTCCGGCATCGCCATCGGTGCCGTCCTCACCGGCATCTCCTCGGCGTTCGCCATCCTCGACCCTGCGACTTTCGACCGCATGCGCTTCTGGGCCGCCGGGTCGCTGGTGACGCCCGGTCTCGACAACCTGACTGTCTCGCTGCCCTTCATGCTGGCAGGCGCGGTGCTGGCGCTGCTGGTGGCTCGTCCGCTCAACGCCATCGCGCTGGGCGACGATCTGGCTGCGTCCCTGGGCACCAACATCCTGCGAACCCGCGCCGTCGTCGTGGTCGCCGTCACGCTTCTCGCCGGCTCGGCCACGGCAGCCGCCGGTCCGATCACCTTCGTGGGCCTCATGATCCCGCATGTGGCGCGCTGGATCGTAGGCCCGGATCAGCGTTGGATCATCCTCTTCACGCTCGTCCTCGCACCTATCCTCCTGCTCTGCGCCGATATCGTCGGCCGCGTGATCATGCCGCCCGGCGAACTCCAGGTTGGCATCGTCACCGCATTCGTTGGCGCGCCGGTGCTGATCATTCTGGCCCGTCGCGGCAAGGCGAGCGGCCTATGACGGCGCCTGCGAACACCACGCTCATGTTCGGGCGGCCCTTTGCCGTCCTGCGCCTCTTCGGCGAGCGCGTCACGCAGCGCGTCGACCTGCGGGGACTCACCGTTACGCTGGTGCTGCTCCTCCTCGCCCTGGCGATCAGCATCTATGCGCTGGCCAGCGGCGAATTCCAGGTCCCTGTGGGCGACGTCATCGGTGCCCTCTTTGGGCAGGCCACTCCCAGGGTGCACATGGTGGTTGTCGAATGGCGCTTGCCCCGCGCGAGTCTTGCGCTGCTGTTGGGCGCGGCGCTGGGCGTTTCCGGCGCCATCTTCCAGTCCCTGACGCGTAATCCCCTGGGCAGCCCGGACATCATCGGCTTCAACGCCGGCTCCTATACCGGCGCCCTCGTCGTCATCACGCTCCTCAACGGCAGCTTCTATGCCATTGCCGGCGGCGCGCTGCTCGGTGGGTTGCTGACGGCCATATTGGTCTATGTGCTTTCCTGGCGGAACGGCGTGCAGGGTTTTCGCCTCATCGTTGTCGGCATCGGCGTCAGCGCCATGCTCACGTCCCTGAACACATGGCTGATGCTCCGGGCCGATCTCAAGGTCGCCATGCTGGCTTCCATCTGGGGTTCCGGCTCGCTCAACGGGCTCGGCCTCGACCGCCTGTTGCAGGCAAGCATCGTGCTTGTCCTCGTGACGCCCTTCGTCCTGATGCTGGCCCGTCCCATGCGCCAGCTCGAACTCGGCGACGACGCCGCACGCGCCCACGGCATCGATGTCGAACGCACTCGTCTCGGACTCATGCTGGTGGGTGTCGCGCTCACCGCCATCGCCACCGGCATCGCGGGCCCCATCGCCTTCGTCGCGCTGGCCGCGCCGCAGATTGCGCGCCGCCTTGCCGGCTCGGCCGGTGTCGCCCTGATGCCGGCTGCCGCGATGGGCGCGCTGCTCCTCGCCGCTTCCGATGTCCTCGCACAACGAGCCTTCGCCCCGAGCCAACTGCCGGTCGGCATCGTCACGGTGTGCCTGGGCGGCCTCTATTTCGCCTGGCTCCTCATGCGGGAGGCCAGACGCCAGCCATGATGAACAAGATCCAGCCAGCACCGTCCGCAACGCGCATCGAGGCGCGCTCCGCCACCATCGGCTATGACCGCAGGGTGATCGCGGAGAATCTGAGCATCGCCATCCCCGATCGCTCTTTCACCGTCATCGTGGGCCCCAATGCCTGCGGCAAGTCCACGCTGCTGCGCGCCCTCTCACGCCTGCTGCGGTCCGCTTCGGGCGAAGTCCTGCTCGACGGGCGCAGCATCCAGTCCTACCCGGCCAAGGAGGTTGCCCGCAAACTCGGCCTCCTGCCGCAGACTTCGCTGGCGCCAGACGGGATCACGGTTGCCGACCTCATCGCCCGCGGCCGCTATCCGCACCAGAAGTTCCTGCAGCAATGGTCCAGGGAGGACGAAGCGGCGGTGATCCGCGCCATGGAGGCCACCAAGGTGACCGAGCTCTCGGGTCGCCTGGTGGACGAACTCTCGGGCGGCCAGCGTCAGCGCGTCTGGGTCGCCATGGTACTCGCCCAGGAAACGCCGCTCCTCCTGCTGGACGAACCGACCACCTTCCTCGACATCGCCCACCAGATCGAGCTGCTCGAACTCCTGACGCGCCTCAACCGCGATGAGGGCAAGACCATCGTCGCCGTGCTTCACGATCTCAACCAGGCCTGCCGCTATGCCACCCATCTCGTCGCCATGCGCGACGGGCGCGTGATGGCGGAGGGCCTGCCTGCCGACATCGTCACCGCCGAACTGGTGGAAGCCGTTTTCGGCCTGCCTTGCCTCATCATCGAAGATCCGATCTCGCATACTCCGCTCGTGGTTCCGCGCGGTGGCGGCGAGGTCCACGCAATCCAAGAGAAAGCGTCATGACTCTCAAAAGCCTTGCCGCCGCAGCAATCGTGGCGCTCTCGCTGGTGTTCGCGCTTCCCGCGTCTGCCCAGCAATTTCCCGTCACTGTCTCCCATCTTTACGGCGACACCGTCATCCCGGCAGCGCCCAAGCGCATCGTCACCCTCGGCCTCAACGACCAGGATTTCGTTTATGCCCTGGGCCTGGCGCCTGTCGGCGTCACCGAATGGTGGGGCAAGCAGCCCTATGCAACCTGGCCCTGGGCGGAAGACGAGCGCGTCGCTCTCAAGGCCGAACCGGCAGTTGGCCCGCGCGAGCTCAACACCGAATGGGTGCTTGCGCAGGATCCTGACCTCATCGTCGCCATCTTCACCGAGATGAGCGAGGAGACCTACAAGAAGCTCTCGCAGATCGCGCCCGTCGTCCTCCAGCCCAAGGACTTCCCGCTCTGGGGCACGCCCTGGCAGGAACAGCTCCGTCAGATCGACCGTGCCACCTCGGGCGGCACCGCTAAAGCGGACGGCATCATCGCCGACCTCGAGGCCAAGACGGCCGCTGTCAGCGCAAAGCACCCCGAATTCGCCGGCAAGACGGCAAGCATGGCGGCATTCCGCGATGGCCAGATCGTTCTTTGGAGCGCCCAACTGCCGACTTCGCGCTTCCTTACCAGCCTCGGCTTCGTCTTCCCGGAAGACCTCGACACGCTCGCCGATGATGCCGGCTGGGTCTATCTCAGCCTCGAGCAGGCGAAGATGATCGACCTGGACGTCGTCATCTGGCCCGAGGGCAAGCGCGCCGAGGTCGAGGCCCTGCCGATCTACCAGGGCATGCGCCTCGCCAAGGAAGGCCGTTCGCTCTGGCCCGATCCGGATGGACCGCTGGCGGCGGCCCTCTGGTTCCAGACCCCGCTTTCCATAGACTACGTCGTCGACCGGTTCGCCCCGATGCTGGCAGCGGCCCTGGATGGCGATCCCAACACCGCAGCCCAATAACGACTCTTCTGAACGGAGCATCACTATGCTGACCCGCCGCGCCTTTGGCGCACTTGCAGTGGCCTTGGCGGCCCTAATGCCCTTCGCCGCACAGGCGCAGGAGGGCGCCTTCCCGGTGACCCTCAAGCACGTCTACGGCGAGACCGTGATCGAAAAGAAGCCGGAGCGGATCGTGACCATCGGCTGGACGACGCAGGACGCCGTCGTGGCGCTCGGCGAGGTGCCGGTGGCGATCCCCGAGCAGAAGTGGGGCGGCAATGCCGAGGGCGTGCTGCCCTGGACCGCCGACGCCATTGCCGCCACCGGCAAGCCGGCGCCCAAGGTCATCAATTTCGATACCGAAATCCCCTATGAGGACGTCCTTGCCGCCGAGCCCGACCTGATCCTCGCGCCCTATAGCGGCGTGACCCAGGAGCAGTACGATCGCCTCTCTGCCATCGCGCCGACCGTCGCCTATGCGGGCAAACCCTGGGCGGGCAGCTGGCAGGAAATCACCCGCATCACCGGCCAGGCCCTCGGCAAGTCCGCCGAAGCCGACGCCCTCATCGCCTCGATCGACGACAAGCTCGCCGCAGCGGCGGCCGCGCATCCCGAGTTCGCCGGCAAGACCTTCACCTTCGGTTCGCTCTGGGTGGGTGAAGCAGGCATGAACGTGTATTCCAAGACCGATCCGCGCGTCGTCATGGTCACCCAACTCGGCCTCCAGCCTTCTGCCGGCGTTGATGCCCTGCCCACCGATACCTACTTCACCACCGTCAGCTATGAAAAGCTCGACACCCTCGACGCCGATGTCCTTATCTCGCTGGATGAGGGCGACGAGGCCTCCGACGCGCTCTATGCCAACGAACTGGTGCAGCGCTTCAAGCCGGTGGCTGACGGCCGCATGCTGCGCATGAAGGACAAGAGCTTCGTGATGGCCACCTCGGCCCCGTCGCCCCTGAGCATTCCGTGGATGCTCGACCGCTTCGTGCCCGAACTGGCCGCGGTCATCCAGAAGTAAAGCGGGCAGGGGGCCGTTTCCCGCCGGCCCAATGAAAGGGCGCATTCCGATATGCGCCGGTATGTGACATTGCAGGCGGAGGCCGTCTTCATTGCCGGCCTCCGTTCCAGTTATGACCGCGCTACGAGTGCCAGCCGTGGGCCTTCGGACCGCTGGGCGCTTGGCGGTTCGGTGACGCGGGTAAAGGCAGCCTTGGCGGCCATGGCGCGGATCATGCCGTTATTGGGCGCATGTGCCCGCTCGCACAAGGCGTCGCGATGGTGCCGCTCGAGCGGATTGTTGCGGTTGAGCCCGATATTGCCGCCCAGTTCCAGCGCCTTGCTCGTCACCGCCACGGCGTTCTCGATCACCTGGTGCTTGACGAGGCCCGACTGCACGCCGAGCGGCTTTCGCGCGTCGGCGTCCTCGGCGGTCGTTCGCAGGAGTCTGTCGTTGACGGCCAGCCGCAGCTCGATTTCGCCGATCCCGTCCTGAACGGCCGGCACCGAAGAGAGCGGCGCGCCGAGGCTGCTGGGCTTGTGGTTGACCGCGAAGCGCGTGACCCAATCTCCGGCCGCCCGCGCGACGCCTTGGTAGACCGAGGCGATCAAGAGGAAATACCAGGCCATCCCGAATTCGTCGCGCTTGATGCCCCCGGAAAGAGGCTGCGGATCGATGATGTCTTCGAGCGGCACCTCGACGTTGTCGAAGATGATGTCGTGGCTGGCGGTGGCGCGCATGCCCGTCGGGTTCCAGGTCTCTACGACATGCACGCCCTTCGCCCTGGACGGCACGAGGAACGAGGCGAGACGTGGTTCGTCTTCATCGGTCACCGCCAGTACGCTCACCCATTCGAGGAGCGCGATGCCGGTGGCATAGGTCTTGTGGCCCGAGATCAGCCACTTGTCCCCGCTGCGCCGCGCCACAGTCTCGGGTGGCGCGCCGTGCGAGGGCGAGCCGATGCGCGGCTCCACTTGCGCCGAATTGAGCAGCGCCACCCGCTCCAGATTGGCCACGTTCACACGCTCGACGAGGTGCACCGGCCAACGCCCGCTGCGCGCCACGGCGTAGTGATGGTGATAGTGCATCGCCAGCACCAGGGCCGTCGAGGGTTCGCCGCGAGCGATTTCCGCGACGACGGCCTGCGCCTCCGTCAGGCCGCCGCCGAGGCCGCCATGCGCTGCGCTCGCCGTCAGCCGCAGGAGTCCCGCGTCGAACAGCGCGTCGAAATTGACGAACGGGAAGTCTCCCGTCTCGTCGTAATGGGAAGCACTCAGCGCGAAACGGTCCGCGAGGGTACGGGCTTTTTCGAGCAGGATGGGGAAGTCGCCGATGGTCATGGCCATCTCCCTAAGCTGCCGCCCGCGAGGCGGCATAGGGTCGCCGGTCCACCCAGGCCTCGACATCGAAATCGTCGTGGAGGAAGCCCCATCCGAGGAGGAAATTCTTGTAGGAGCGCACCGCATCGACCAGCGCCGGATCGAGGGAAATCCCCAGATGCTTGTGAACGTTCGGCCCGTTGGCTGCCAGCACCTGCTCCTCGCTGGCCCCGCTCTCGCGCGCCACGAACCGCCGGGTCTCTTCCGGGTGCGCCTCTGCCCACGCGCTGGCGCGCTCGATGGCTTCGATCAGCCGGGTAACGAGATCGGGCCGCTCCTCGGCCAGCAATTCATCGACCGTCAGGATGCGAGGCGAGCCCGAATTGATGCGGATGGCCGGATCGGGGTGGAAGCCGAACTCGGCCACCGTCACCGCTCCAATGAGGTTGGCGATATTGATGCCCGCCGTGCCCTTGACGAAGATCGCGTCGACCTCGCCCCGGATCAGCGCCGCGATCTCCTCGCCATAGGCCTGTTTGCGCTTGAGCCCGAAAAGCGATGGCCCTTCCTGGCTGGCCAGCACGGAATCAGCCAGCGGGATATCGACGATTTCGACCTGGTCCGGCCGCAACCCTTCGAGTGAAAGCGCGGAGACCAGTCCCTTGAGCGCCGTCGCCGCCATGAAATCCACGATTCCTGCCGGCCGCCGGGCCACGCCGAACCGGCGACCCTTGAGGTCGCGGGTCGTCTTGATGCCGGTGCCGGGCAGGGTGATGATCGCCTGGAACTCGTCGGTCCAGGTGATCCCCACCAGCCGGGTCTTGCGCCCCTCCGAGCGCGCCCGAATCGGCGGCACGTTGCCCCCATGCCGGAACGACCAGCTCAGCGTGTGGTTGAAATGGCTCTGCCGGATTTCACGGTCCGGTGAATCGATGATCGACTTGAGCGAAATGCCTTCCTTGCGGAACGCTTCGTCGAGATAGCCCAGTTGCACGGCGAGGCCCACCGGGGTCGGCACGGGGCAGCGCGTGTACCAGATTTCCGAGAGATTGGACGCTGTCATGACATATCCTTTCGGGGGTTGAGCCGCGCGCCGGCGGGCGGCGCGCGGCCTCTGGATCAGGCGACGATGTAGGCCTCGGCCAGCGAGCCGGCATTGCCCTCGGCGCCCACCGTGTGGTCGGCGATGCGCTTGTTGAAGAGCGTGATTTCCGGTGAGGTGGAGATGTTGATGTCGGGCAGGTCGGCCACGATGATCTCCTGGATTTCCTTCCACTGCGCCACGCGCTTGGCGTCGTCGATTTCGATGGCGGCGGCCTCGAAGAGCGCGTCGAGCTTGGGGTTCTGGTAGTTCGAGCCGTTCGAGAACGGCAGGCCCGGCTGGAAGTTCTTGCCCCAGTAGAGCCGCTGCACGCCCACGGTCGGATCGAAGAGGTTGGAGAAGCCCTGGAAGGCGAAATCGAAATCGCGGTCGGTGTAGATGCGCTTGGTATAGGTGGCGAAGTCCTGCGAGCGCACCGTCACGTCCACCCCGATCGCCGCCAGAGCCTGCTTGATGTAGTCCGCGCCGCGCTTGTAGGTGTCCCCGCTCGGCACATAATCATGCGTGAGCTTGATGCGGATGCCGTCGACGCCGCGCGGATAGCCGGCTTCGTCGAGCAGCTTTTCGGCCAGGGCCGTATCGATCGGCAGCGCCGGCAGGTCGGGCACATACCATTTGGTGAGGTGGGGATTGATCGGGCCGACGATCGGGGAACCATAGCCGTAGTTGATCGTCTGCACGATGACGTTGCGGTCGATCACATGGGCGAAGGCCTGCCGGACTTTGAGGTCCTTGAAGAACGGCCGGTCGAGGTTGAACTCGATGCGGCTGATGCCGTTTGCATATTGGTAGCCCTGGGTATCGAAGCCGATATGGGGCAGTTCCTCGAAGCGCGGCAGGTCGCTGTAGGAAATCGGGGCGCCCGGCGCCAGGTCGACTTCGCCGGTTTCGATGGCGATGGCTCGCGCCGCCGCATCGGGGATGAAGCGCACGACCAGCGTATCGAGATAGGGCTTGGGCTGATCCCAGTAGTCCGGGTTGCGCTCGTAAACGATATGGCTGCCACGCACCCATTCCTTGAACCTGAACGGCCCGGTGCCGATCGGCGAGAGGTTGGCCGGATTCTCCTCGGGCTTGGTGCCTTCGTAGATGTGCCTGGGCACGATCGGGGATTCGGCAGCGGCCAGTGCCGTGATCAGGTAGGGGGCCGGCTTGGAGAGAATCAGCACCGCCGTCAACGGATCGGGCGTCTGCACCTCCACCAGGTTGAGGAAGGTGTTGCGCCCGCGCGGATGCACCTCCTTGAGGGTGGTGATCGAATAGGCCACGTCCGCCGAGGTGAAGTCCTTGCCGTCATGCCATTTCACGCCCTCGCGCAGCTTGAACGTGTATTGCAGGCCATCCGGGCTGATCGACCATTCCTTGGCCAATACCGGCTTGGGATTGAGGTCGAAATCGTAGGTGAGCAGCCCTTCGGTGGTCTTGGCCGACACATAGACCGAGTTGAAGGCCGTATGCGCGATCGTGGTGAGCACGGGCGGTTCGGCCGAGATCAGCAGCGTCGCCGATCCGCCTTGCGTCGGCGCCGCCTTGGCGGGTGATCCACCGATCATGGCCGCGCCCAGTGCTGCTGCCGACAGGCCGAGGAAGTCGCGCCGCGACGGCGTGAATAGAGAAGCCATTCTTCTAACCCCATATGTGGCCGCCGCTGCATCGGCACGGATCGGCCCAAGTTGATCGGTTTTCGCGTCTCCCTTTGGCGACGGAGGATTTTTCCCGCGTTGCGCCGATTGGGAGATGAAATTGTTGCAAGTGCACTGAAATAGCGATGTTCTTAGAACTACGATCCTGAATTGCCGATATTTCAGAATGCATTTGCTAAATGAGATTTGACAAAGCCTATAAAAATAGTCAACTATGAAAATGAAGAGGCCGGCCGGGAGGATAGGGGATCATGACAAGGGCAGGGCAGATGGGCAGGGCGCTCCGGCGCACGCTCCTGCAGGCGATCCCGACCACGCTCGGCATCGTCATTCTCAACTTCTTCCTGCTGCAATTGGCGCCGGGCGATGCCGCCGACGCACTGGCCGCCGAAGCCGGTTCCGCCACTGCCGAGAGCATGGCCGCGATCCGCGAGAGGTTCGGGCTGGACAATCCGGTGCTGGTCCAGCTCTTCGACTACCTCAACAACCTCGCCCATTTCAGCCTCGGCTTCTCGCCGCGCTATGGTGTGCCGGTGGCCGAACTCATCGGCCAGCGCCTCCCCGGCACGCTGATGCTGATGGGCACCGCGCTCGCTATCGCCATTCTCATCGGCCTGACGCTCGGTGCGATCATGGCGACTTTTTCGGGCCGGCTGCCGGACCGTCTCATCTCGATCCTGTCGCTGCTGTTCTATTCCATTCCCGGCTTCTGGATCGGCCTGATGCTGATCCTGCTGTTCTCCGTAGCGCTGGGCTGGCTGCCCTCGGGCGGCGCTGGCACTATCGGCTCGACCCGGACCGGGCTCGCCGCCTTCCTCGATACGGCGCGCTACATGGTGCTGCCGGCCACCTCGCTGGCGCTCTTTTACGTGGCCATCTATGCCCGCCTGACCCGCGCTGCCATGCTCGAGGTCAAGTCGCAGGATTTCGTGCGCACCGCCCGCGCTAAAGGTGTGACGCCATTCTTCGTCACCACCCGCCACGTGCTACGCAATGCCCTCATCCCCATCACCACCATGGCCGGAATGCATATCGGCTCGATGCTCGGCGGCGCCGTCGTGGTTGAGACCGTCTATTCTTGGCCAGGCCTCGGACGCCTCGCCTTCGAGGCGGTGATGGGACGCGATTTTACCGTGCTGCTCGGCATCCTGCTGCTCTCCTCCCTTCTCGTCATCATCGCCAACGCCGCCGTCGACCTGCTGCACGCCTGGCTCGATCCTCGTATCGGAGCGCATTCATGACCACCGAAGCCGGCACCCTCGGCCTCCAGATCGAGCGGCGCATCGCCGATGTGCCACAGCCCGCCCAGGAGCACGATTGGAGCAACCTGCGTGCTCCCGATGCCCGCTCGGCCGCCAGCGCGTCGGTGCCGGTCAGGGCGGGTCGGCGGGAATTACGGATATTTCTCACCAACCCCAATGCTCTTTTCGGCATTGCCTTCCTGCTGCTTGTCGTCGCTGCCGCCGCCTTCGCCCCGGTGCTGTTTCCCGGCGATCCGCTAGGCATGGTGGGCAAGCCGTTCCTCTGGCCCGGCCAGGAGGCCGCCTTTCCGCTCGGCACCGATTCCATGGGCCGCAACGTCCTCGCCGGTATCGTCCACGGCGCTAGGATCTCGCTTTTCGTCGGCATCGCCGCGACGGCGCTCGGCCTCGGCTTCGGCATCGTCATCGGCGCTGTGGCCGGCTATTTCGGTGGCTGGGTCGACGATCTCCTGGTGAGGCTGATCGAGATTTTCCAGACCTTGCCCAATTTCGTGCTGCTGGTCGTGCTCGTGGCCATCGCCCAGCCGTCGGCGCTGACCGTGACCGTAGCCATCGCCATCGTCAGTTGGCCGATGGTGGCGCGGCTCACCCGTGCCGAATTCCGCTCGATCCGCGAGAAGGACTATGTCGAGGCCGCCCGCAGCCTCGGCTACGGCCATGCCCGCATTATCTTCCGCGAAATCCTGCCCAACGCGCTGCCGCCGCTGATCGTCACTTCCTCGGTGATGGTCGCCAGTGCCATCCTCATGGAATCCGCGCTGTCCTTCATGGGCCTGGGCGATCCCAACGTCGTGTCCTGGGGATCGATGATCGGCTCCGGCCGCGAGATGATCCGCACCGCCTGGTACCTCACCGCCTTGCCCGGCATCGCCATCGTCTTTACCGTGCTTTCGCTCAACCTCATCGGCGACGGCCTCAACGACGCTCTCAACCCGCGCTTTTCGGAGGAGAGATAAATGGCCTTGCTCGAGGTCGAAAAGCTCACCGTCCGCTTCCCGCGCGCCACGCCCGTCAAGGACCTGGGCTTTGCCGTCGAACGCGGCGAAACGCTCGCCATCGTCGGTGAATCCGGCTCGGGAAAGTCCCTCTCGGCTCTGGCCGTCATGCGGCTCCTGCCGCGCAGCGCCCAGGGGCAGGGCAGGGTGCTTTTCGAGGGCAAAGACCTGCTGGCCCTCAAAGAGCACGATGTCCGCCGCATTCGCGGCCGCGATATCGCGATGATCTTCCAGGAGCCCATGACCTCGCTCAATCCGGTGCAGACTATCGGCAACCAGATCGTGGAGGTGCTCCGCACGCACGAAAGGCTCAGCCGAAACGCGGCGCGGCAGCGCGCAATCGACCTCCTCGATCTTGTCCGCATCCCCGATGCGGCGCGCCGCATCGATGACTATCCGCACCAGCTCTCCGGCGGCATGCGCCAACGCGTCATGATCGCCATCGCCGTCGCCTGCCGCCCGAAACTGCTGATCGCCGACGAGCCGACCACGGCGCTGGACGTCACCATCCAGGCCCAGATTCTCGATCTTCTCGATCGTCTGCGCCGCGAGCTCGACATGGCCGTGATCCTCATTACCCATGACCTCGGCGTCGTGGCGCAATGGGCCGACAAGGTGGTGGTGATGTATGCCGGACGCAAGGTCGAGGAGGCGCTGCCCGAGCCGCTGTTCGAACGCCCGCTGCATCCCTATACCCGCGGCTTGCTGGCCGCTTCGCCGCGCCTTGCCTCGGGCTATCACTACCGGCAGGGGCCGCTTTCGGAGATTCCCGGCTCCATCGTCTCGGCCGCCGGTGAGGCGGGTTGCCCGTTCCGGCCGCGCTGCCCGCAAGCCCGGGCTGCCTGTGCGTCGGCCGTGCCGCAACTCATCGAAGTTGATGCTGGCCGTCTCGTCGCCTGCCCCTATACTCATACGGCCCGGGAGGCGATCCATGCCGTTGCTTGAGGTGTCCGATCTCTCGACCCATTACGGCGCCACCCGCGCCGTCGATGGGGTGTCGCTCCAAGTCAATGCCGGCGAAACCGTTGCATTGGTTGGAGAATCCGGCTGCGGAAAATCGACGCTCGGCAAGACCCTGCTTCGCCTCGTGCAGCCAGCGGCAGGCTCCATCGCCTTTGAGGGCGAGGATATTTCGCGCCTCGAGGGCAAGGCGCTGCGTGCGCGGCGCCGCAACATCCAGATGATTTTCCAGGACCCGTTCGCCAGTCTCAATCCGCGCCACACGATCCGCGACATCCTTACGGCGCCGCTCAAAGTCCACGGCTTCGATAGGCGCCGCGAGCGGGTGGAGGCGATGATCGATCGCGTCGGCCTGCCGCGCGAGGCGCTCGATCGGTATCCGCACGAATTTTCAGGCGGGCAGCGCCAGCGCATCGGCATTGCCCGGGCGCTGATCCTCGAGCCGGAACTGGTGATCTGCGATGAGCCGGTTTCGGCGCTCGACCTGTCGATCCAGGCGCAGATTCTCAACCTCCTCGTCAGTATGAAAAGCGAGTTCGGTCTTTCCTACCTTTTCATCAGCCACGACCTCTCCGTCGTGCGCTATTTTGCCGACCGGGTGCTGGTAATGTACCTGGGAAAGATCGTCGAAAGCATTCAAATTTTATCGTTTCAGGAGCGCCCGGCGCATCCTTATACGCGCGCGCTCATGGATGCGGTGCCCGATCCTGCGCGGCGCAAACAGGCGTCGCCGATCATGGGCGATCTGCCGAGTTCGTCAAATATTCCAAAGGGTTGCCGATTCCACCCGCGCTGCCCGCTGGCTACCGACCGCTGCCGGTCGGAGGAGCCGCAATTCCGCACATTAGCGCCCGGCCACCAGGTGGCTTGCCACAATCTTGCCGGGTAGATGAACAGAAAATGAATGGAGATGAATGATGGTTGAGTACCGCTACCTGGGCCGCAGCGCCCTCAAGGTTTCGCCGCTGAGCCTGGGCACGATGATGTTCGGCCAGCAGACCCCCGATCCCGAAGCCTTCCGCATCATCGACAAGGCGCGCGAGCAGGGGATCAACTTCATCGATACCGCCGACGTCTACGGCGACGGCGCCTCGGAAGTCGTCGTCGGCAAGGGCATCAGGGCCAACCGCGACCATTGGGTGCTGGCGACCAAGTTCGCCAATTCGCACAAGAAGGGTCCGAACCTGGGCGGCCAGTCACGCAAGTGGGTGATCGAGACGGTCGAGAACTCGCTCAAGCGGCTGGGCACGGACTATATCGACCTGCTCTATTTCCACCGCTCGGTCTTCGACGCACCGCTCGAGGAACCGGTCCGCGCCATCGCCGACCTCATCCGGGCGGGCAAGCTGCGCTATTTCGGCGTCTCCAATTTCCGGGGCTGGCGCATTGCCGAGGTCGCGCATCTGGCCGACCAGATCGGCATCGACCGCCCGATCGCCAGCCAGCCGCTCTACAACATCGTCAACCGCACGGCGGAAGCCGAACAATTGCCGGCGGCCAATTTCTACGGACTGGGCGTCGTCTCCTATTCGCCGCTGGCGCGCGGTGTGCTGACCGGCAAATACCAGCCGGGCGAGCAGCCGGGGGCCGATACCCGCGCCGGACGTGGCGACAAGCGTATCCTGGAAACCGAGTGGCGGCCGGAATCCATAGCCATCGCCCAGGAGATTGCCGCCCACGCACAGGCCAAGGGGATTTCGGCAGCGGATTTCGCGCTGGCCTGGGTGCTCAACAACCAGCTCATCACCGCCGCCATCGCCGGCCCGCGTACCGAGGAACAGTGGGACAGCTACATCAAGGTGCTCGACATCGAACTGGACGCCGACGACGAGGCACTGGTCGACCGCCTGGTCACGACCGGCCATCCTTCGACGCCCGGCTTCAACGATCCGAGCCATCCGGTCGAAGGCCGCGTGCCGCGCCATGCCGGGCCGGGCAGGCCCCTGCCGCCCCTGCGCGCCATTGCCTGAGGGTAAAGCAATGACCCAAGCAGGATTGCCACGCCTTGTCGTGTTCACGGGGTCCACGCGGCGCCCGTCCAAGTCCGGCGCGCTCGGGCAGGCTATCGCCGCCGTGGCGCAGGGCCAGGCCGAACTCACGGTCGAACACTACGATATCGTCGATGCCGGTCCGGGCCTCGGCGCGGCCTTCACCCGCAAGGCACTGACACCCGAAGCGCTACGCGTCGTCGAGGCCGTGGAGCAGGCCGATGCCCTCATTGCCGTGAGCCCCGTTTACAAGGGCTCCTATGCGGGCCTCTTCAAGCATCTCTTTGACTTTGTCGATCCCGATGCGCTGGCGCACAAGCCCGTCGTCGTCGGCGCCACGGGGGGCGGGCATCGCCACGCCCTCATCGTCGAGCACCAGTTGCGCCCGCTTTTCGGCTTCTTCTCAGCGCTCGTCGTGCCCACGTCGGTCTATGCCTCCGACCACGAGTTCAGCGACGGCGCGGTGGTGGATGCCGGCGTGCTCGACCGGATCGGTCTTGCCGGCACCCAGCTCGCGGCGCAGTTGCGCGGCACGCCGCGCCCCGCGGCAACCCTCGTCGCGCCCGACTTCGCCCAAACCAGGCCGGCCCGGACCGCAGTTGGGTGATCTTCGGCTTGTATATCAATTCAATAGAATTTATGTCTCGGGCGGAGCTTCCGCCTGGGATTTTTGTCGACGATGCTGACAGCCAAGGGAAAATATGGCCTCAAGGCCCTGGTGCATCTTTCGCAGATGCCGCCGGGCGACCTGGCGCTGGTCAACGATATCGCGGTGGCCAACAACATCCCCAAGAAGTTCCTCGACGCCATCCTGGGCGATCTGCGCAATGCCGGGATCGTACAGAGCCGCAAGGGCAAGGGCGGCGGCTATCGTCTTGCCCGCGCGCCCGAGGACATCAAGGTCGGCTCGATCGTACGCGTACTCGACGGCCCGCTGGCGCCGATCCCCTGCGCCAGCCATACGCGATACCAGCCCTGCGAGGATTGCGACGTGGCGACCTGCCAGGTTCGGCATATGATGCTCGAAGTGCGCAATGCCATCGCCGAGGTGCTGGACAAGACCACGCTGGCCCAGATGCGCGATGTGGATGGCGACGTGCTGCCGATAGAATTGCGGCAGCAGGCTTGAGGGTCGGGCTGATAAGCGAGGTGGGGTGTACCCCCCTCCCAGCCTCCCCCGCAAGGGGGGAGGTGCTGACCGCGGATGTGGGACGCCATATGCCCCAGCAACTCGATCGAAACACCTCCCCCCTTGCGGGGGAGGCTGGGAGGGGGGTGCCCAGTATCCCCACCGCGCCTTCATGCCACCACTTCCCATCCGCCAGCCTCGTCTTCACGGAGAACCTTCCATGAGCCCGCGGCTGTCCATCATCATTGTCGGCGGGGGAGCCAGCGGGGTACTGCTCGCGGCGCATCTGCTGAGGAATCGCGAGGCCGACATCCGTGTCACGTTGATTGAACGGCGCGAGCAGCTTGGGCGGGGCGTCGCCTATTCCGCCCGGCAATGGGACCATCTGCTCAATGTTCCGGCTTCCGGCATGAGCGCCTTCGCCGACGACCCGGATCATTTCTGGCGCTGGTTGCTGCAACGCCATCTGGTGGCGGACGGCAACAAGTTCGTATTCCTGCCGCGTCGCATCTACGGCGACTATCTCTCCGACGTCCTGCGCAGCGGGGAAGATGAGCGATTGCGCGTCATCCACGATAGCTGCATCGCGCTCAAGTCCACCGCCAACGGCGTCGAAGCCACGCTTGAAAACGGCACGAGTGTCGTCGGGCATGTCGGTGTGCTCGCGGTCGGGCATGAGGAAAATCCTCCGCGTGCCCGCGGCATCGCCGTCCGCGTGGGGTCGGAGGCGGATACGCCGCTCGACCCCGATGCCGAGGTGATGATCCTGGGTTCGGGCCTTTCCATGGTCGATGCCTGGCTGAGCCTGTCACAGGCCAATCATCGTGGACCCATCATCGTCGTCTCCCGCCACGGCCTGCTGCCCAAGGGGCACAGGCAGGTGGCGAGGATCGAACTCGAGGCGGCCGACGTGCCATTCGGCACCGAACTCCACTATTTCACCAAGTGGTTCGAGGAAACGGTGCGTGAAGTCGTCGGACGCGGCGGGGACTGGCGCAGCGTCGTGGATGCGTTGCGGCCCTTCAACCAACGCATCTGGCAGAACTGGTCTCTGGCCTCCCGCCGGCGCTTTCTCGAACACGTTCGCCCGTTCTGGAACGTCCACCGCCACCGCCTGCCGCCCGAACTGCATGAGCGGATGCAGGCCGCGGTGGCGTCGGGGCAGGTGCGGCTGGTGGCGGGCAAGTTCATCGACGTGGCGCGTGCGGGGGACCGCGTCGAGGCTACGATCCGCCGACGCGGTGCCGCTGCCGACGAGCATGTCGTCGTGGACCGGGTCTATGATTGCGGTGGCGTGACGGTGGATGTGGCCCATAGCTCCAATCCCGTTGTCGCCGGTCTCGTCGAGAGCGGGGCAGCGCGGCCGGATGAGTTGCATATCGGCCTGGATGTCACAAATGACGGCGCCGTCATCGACCGCGACGGCGTGCCGTCGTCGCGCCTCTATGCCGTTGGGCCGCTGACGCGCGGCAAGTTCTTCGAGATCGAGGCCATTCCCGATATTCGCGTTCAGGTCGCGGAGCTGGCCGAGCGCCTTCTCGCCTGAAAATCCCGAACCGTCCCCGTCCGGCATCCTGCCCGGATGCCGGACGGGTGCCGCCTATTCAGCGGCTTGCGCGCGAGTGACCGGCAGGCGCAGCAGGCGCCGGGCATTGCCGCCGGCGACAAGGCGGCGATCGGCTTCGTCGAGCCCGGCGGCAATGAGGTTCTTTTCGAGTTGCGCGGCGGCCAGGGCCGGCAGAATCGGCCAGTCGGTGCCGGCCAGCACGCGGTCGGCGCCGAAAAAGCCGGTGAGCGTGCGGACGATGCGCGGGTCGTCGCCCATCGTATCGAAATAGATGTTCGGCTTCTCCGCTGAATCGCGCCCATATTTGCCGCCGCGCGCGGCCTGGACGATCCCGCCCAGCCCCAGTGTCGCGAAGATGAGGTTGAGTTCGGGCAATTCGTCCAGCACTCCCGATTGCAGGATCGAGAGGAAGGCCACCCCGTTCATCAGTCCGCGCCCGAGCGAATTGCCCAGCGTGCCTGCCCCGGCAATGAGGATGTCGGAATTGGGGTGCGCCACCGGATGGACGAAGACCGGCACGTCATGGCGCGCCGCCACTTCCAGCGTCGGACGCACCGATGGATCGGCCAGGAACTTGCCGTCGCGCGAGGAGTCGATCACAAGGCCCGCAAGCCCGAGCCCGCCGATGGCACGTTCCGCCTCGGCGGCGGCCGCCTCGCCGCCGAAGGCGTCGACCACGGCAAAGGAGGCTATGCCGGCATGCGCCGCCGCAAGGTCGGCCAGCCAGTTGTTGACTTCGGGCAGGGCCGTTTGGTCCACGGGGCCCTCGGGGCCGAAAAGACTCTCGATGGTCGTCGTCACGACACCGAGCGCGATGCCGGCTTCGGCGAATTCGGAAACCAGCGCGTCCGGGTTCGTGATCTTGCGGTAGATCTCCGGCGAAAAGCCGAAGGACTTTTTCTCGCGCGCGCCGCCGGGACCCCAGGCTGGTGGCCAGAGGTGGGTATGGATGTCGACGATATCGAGGGGCTTGCTCATTCTGCGGCTACGCTTCTGGCCTGGCGTTCGGCAATGCCGGCCTTGACGAGGGGAACCACGTCGCGGCCGTAGGCGACGGTGTCGGCGGTGGGGTAGAAGCCGCGGACGAGGAAGTTGGAAATCCCGATGTCGTAGTAATCGAGAATGGCATCGGCCACCTGGTCGGGCGTACCGACAAGGGCGGTGGAATTGCCGCCTGCGCCCGAGGCTTCGGCAACTTCGGTCCAGAGGCGCTTGTCGAGGACCTTGCCGCGCGCGGCGGCTTCGCGCAGGCGGATCGATCCGACATTGGTCGGGAGCTTTTCGCCGTTGCCGCCCAGACGCGCGGTGTTGGATTTCACCTTGGCCAGGATGTCTGCGGCATTGGTCCAGGCCTGGTCCTCTGTGTCGGCGACTATGGTGCGGAAGGCGAGGGTGAAGCGGATGTCGCGCGGATCGCGCCCGGCTTCGGCGGCGGCGGCGCGGACCTTGGCGATGGTTTCGCGGGCGTCGTCCAGCGGTTCGCCCCAGAGGGCGTAGATGTCGGCGTGCCTGCCGGCGACCTTGATGGCGGCGTCCGAGGAGCCGCCGAAGGAGATCGGGATGCGCGGCTGCTGGTAGGGTTTGACCTGCGAGAAGGCGCCCTTGAATTTGTAGAAGCGGCCTTCGTGGTCGAAGGGATCGGGGCTTTCCCAGACCTTGCGGAGGATCGTGAGGTATTCGTCGGTGCGCTCGTAGCGTTCGTCATGGGTGAGGAAGTCGCCGTCGCGCGCCTGGTCGGCGTCCGAGCCGCCGGTGATGACGTGGACCCAGACGCGCCCTTCCGAGAACTGGTCGAGCGTGGCGAGCTGGCGGGCGCCGAGCGTGGGCTGCATCAGCCCGGGGCGGTGGGCGAGGAGGGCGCCGATGCGTTCCGTTTGCGAGAAGACATAGGCGGCGATCTGGTTGTTGTCGGGCCAGTTGGCGAACTGGCCGATGAGGAGCCGGTCGATGCCAGCGGCCTCGGCGGCCTGCACGTGGTTGCGGATATAGGCCTTATCGATCACGGGGCCGGTGGGCGCGATGATGTCCGAGCCCTCGCGGTTTGAGGTATGGCCGATGAATTCGGAGGGCATGGCTTGCTCCCTAGATGATGAAGCCGAAGGTGATGGCGCCGACGAGGAGGAACGAAAGAGACAGCGCGCAGAAGGTGATGAGTTCGCGGGGCGTCATCAGAAGACCTTGCCTTCCTCGAGATGGGTGGTGACGCCGTTGAGGTAGAAGTCGCCGATGATCCGGGACTTGTGTAGCAGCGGATTGTGGTTGAGCACGGTGCGGATGTTGCGCCAGTGCCGATCGAAATTGTATTTGCGCGAGGTCGCCGAGCCACCGCCGAGCTCGAACATGTCCTCGGCGGCCTTGAGTGCGAGCTGGGCGATGACGACCTGGACGCGGGCGGTGGTGAGCGCGCTGTCGAGGAGCGCGGGCTCCGGGTCGCCCGCCGCGAATGCCGCCACCGACCGGTCGAGCGTGCGCGCCGCTTCGGCGATGAGCGTGTCGATGGCGAAGGCGGCGGCGGCGATGTCGCCCAACGTCTTCTGAACGAAATGATCCTCGCGCGCCGAGGTGGCCGGGCTGTGCTGGGCCGCTCGGGCCTGCCTGCGCACATAGTCGGTGCCCTCGCGCAGGATGGCGCGTACCGAGCCGGCGACGGCGGCCACCAGATGCAATTGCCTGAGCGTCGACGTATGCCGTCCGACAAGCCCGTCGAGGGCGCGGGGCGCCAGTTCCTCGTCGCGGACCACCACGTTTTCCAGCAGCACCCCGCCGCTGGCGGTGAGCCGCTGCCCCATGCCGTCCCAGTCGTCGAGGATGCTGACGCCCTCGCGATCCACCGGGATCAGGACCGAAACGAAGTCTCCGGCTTCGGTCCTGGCCGAGAACGAGGCGAAATCGGCAAAGGCGGTGCCGGTCGCATACCATTTGCGCCCGTTGAGGCGGTAGGTGCCGTCCGGGCCCCGGCTGAGGACGGTGTTGATTTCGCCCGGTTTCTTCCCGCCCTGTTCCGTGTGCGCGCCGCCGAAAAGCCTGCCTGCGAGCACGTGGGCGAGATGTTCGCGCGCCCGCGGCGCACCCGGATCGAGCAGCAGGGCCTCGGTGAAGTTGAAATGCGAGCGTAAGGCGTGGGCGACATTGGAATCGGCCGCGCCGATGGCGGTGATGACCTCGATATAGTCTTCCGCCGAACCGCCGGGACCGCCCAGCTCCCGCGGAATCCGCAATGCGCCGAGGCCGCTCTCGCGGAATAGTTGGAACGCCGCGAAGGGCAATTCCCGCTCGAGATCACGCCGCGCCGCCTCCCTGCCGATTTCGGCCACCAGGGCAGGGACCCGCGCCAGCAATTCCTCGCGGCTTGGTCCGGTGGAAAGACGTTCGACTATCGCGGCTGAGGCGGTCATTTGCGCTCATAGATCAGTTAGCTGATAATTTTGATAGAGTAATAAAGAGCGTCATAGGAAGAGGAAATGCGTAGCCGGCGCGGTATTTTTCCCGCACCGCCGGAGCCGGAGAATGTGGTTCTAGATTGTGCCCAGACGATAGGTCGATGCGCTGCTGATCTGCGGCGGTGCTGGCTAGACGTCAGACAGTCGGAGACGCTGCTTCAGGCAATTGCTCCTGCGGCGGGCAGGCGAGAGCCGAGAGCTCTGGCGATTTGCTCGCGGGCCCCGTCGGCGTCGCGTTTGGCGATGCTGGAAAGAAGGGGAGGCAGCGCCGCGGCCTCCAGCCGGGCGAGCCGATGGTCGAGAAAGACCGGGTCATCGGTCAGGAGATTGCGCAGCGCCGTTTCGAGGATCGAGGTCATGAAGCGGTTACGTCCGGCCCGGGCGAGTTCAAGCAGGAGGCGGGCGAAGGCAAGGCGCCGATCTGCAGCGGGCGCGGCCTCGTCGAGCAGGGCGGGGCCGATGGCGGGCGGCCGGGCCAATATTGCAGCCTGCGCGGCGCAGACGGTGGCAATTTCAACGAGCAGTTCCCATAATTCCTCGCTGACCCGCATCGTTTCTTCCCGACGAGACCAGGTAATGAGGTCGGAATCGAGAAGGTTCCAGTGCTGGCGTTCCAGGACCTGCGTGCCGCGCTTGCGGCGCGTCTCCAATACGCCCTTGGCAACGAGCCCCTTGATCGCTTCACGCAGTGCAGTGCGGCTGACGCGCAAATCCTCGGCAAGCTGATGCTCGTTCGGCAAGACCGAGCCGACAGGAAAACGATCGGCAAGGATCGCCTGGAATATTTCGCGTGCGACCAGGCGGTTCAGGTCGTCGGCATCGTGCCGGACGGCCTGGAGCGACGCTCCGTTAGTGCCGGTCTCGGCGCGGCGCAGCGGAATGGGATCGGGACGGCGATAGACGGTCACGCCAGATGTCCTCGGTTTCTCGAGCCAGGCAAAATTGCCCTGTCTTTCATAATACGTAGGACCTATACATCGCTCGGTCGCATGAGTGCAATGGCTGAGGGGGATGCATGCCGACAATCGTTTGCCTGGGAGACTCCAATACCTGGGGCTGCCCGCCATTCGCGAATATAGCGCAAACGCCGGACCGGATCGTGCCATCCCGGCGTTGGCCCAATATCATGGGGCGGGCATTGGGCGAGGACTGCTGGATCGTCGAGGAGGGGCTGTCGGGCCGCACGACGGTGCATGACGATCCGATCGAGGGCGTGCACAAGAACGGCAGCCGCACGCTGATTCCGATCCTCGAAAGCCATGCGCCGATGGACGTGCTGGTGATGATGTTGGGCACCAACGACTTCAAGGATCAGTTTCGGCTCAATGCTTATAATTCAGCCCGTGGGACGCTGACGCTCATCCAGATGATCAAGGGGCATTATGCCATGGTGGACGATCCGCCCGAGGTGCTGATCGTAACGCCGCCCTCGATCACCGAGGCGGCGGAGCCGGCGATGTGGGGCGACGGTTTCAGGCGCTGTCGCGATCATGCGCACTATCTTGAACAGGTCGCCAACCGTACCGGCTGTTTCCATTTCGACGCGAACCGGGCCGTCGCGGCCGGCATCGACGGCGTCCATATGGATGAAGCCTCGCACGAAGTGCTCGGCAAGGCTCTGGCACGTGAGGTCGAGGCCATCCTGAAACTGCGCAAGACACGCTAAAGGAGCGACTTTACATCATACATATTATCTACTACCCATAATTGCAGGCGACGGCGATGGCATCGGGAGGATGCGCGGGTCTCGGTCGCGGGGAGGGAAATCATGAATCTTTTGAAGCTGGGCGCGATCGCGCTCTCCTTGGGCATGGCCGTGGCTCCGGCAATCGGCCAGGCCGACGAAGACGTCATCATCATGCTCGGCGGACCCAGCTCCGACCCGTTCTGGGGGGCGGTGCAACAGGGCTTCGACCAGGCGACCAAGGATTTCGGCGTCAAGACGCAATGGAGCGCGCCGGCCGACTTCAACGACATCGTGCCGATCTACACCAAGATGTTCGAGGCTGCGATCGCCCGCAAGCCGGCGGCCATCGCCGTCGGCAACTTCTTTCCGGAACCGACCGAGCCGCTCATCAAGCAGGCTGCCGAGGCAGGCATTCCGGTGGTCATCATCAATTCGGGCGGCGCGCACTATCAGGATCTGGGCGCGATCGGCTTCATCGGTGAAGACAGCTACCAGATGGGTTACCAGGGCGGGAAGATCGCCGTCAGCAAGGGCGTGAGCAATGGCCTGTGCATCAACCAGATCGCGGCCAACCCCGTGCTCGAGCAGCGCTGCCAAGGCTATATCGACGCCGTGACCGAGGCCGGCGGCAAGGCCAAGATGGTGATCCTGGCGTCCGAGGATATCGGCAACAGCCAGAAGGTGCAGGCGGCGGTGAGCGCCATGCTCATGCAGGATCAGGAGATCAATGGCGTGGTGACGCTAGGCGTTGCGGTTGGCGTCGATGCGCTCGAGTCCATCCGCCAGGTACGTGCCGCCGGACGGCAGGTGGACCTGGGAACCATGGACCTGGGCAACGCCGTGCTCGAAGCCATCGTCAATGGCGAAATGAGCTTCGCCTCCGATCAGCAGCCTTTCCTGCAGGGCTATTACGGCGTCCAGATCCCGCTCCTCTTCAATAAGTACAAGATGGCGCCGGCCAGCGTGATCAGCGTGGGCCCATATATGGTCACCCAGGCGAATGCGGCTGATGTGCTTGCCGTGAACAAGAACATTCCCGGTTCGCGCGGCGCCAACTGACGCCTGCCGAGGGGCGGCCAGGGCCGCCCCGACTTCCGGCGCAAGGCCGGGTACCGGACACTGGATCAAGGCCGATGACCACCACCATGGACTCCACTCAAATACATTCGCCGCCGCGCGGCTTCGGATTTGCCGAACGCCTGCTCAGGATCGTCTGGCTCGGGCCGGCGGTGGCGGCCGTCGTCATCTACGCGTTCTTTGCCGTCGTTGGCGGCGGCTCGGGTTTCGTATCGCTGCCGGGAACGGCGGGCTGGCTCAATACCGCCGCCGAGCTGGGGATCATCGCGCTGCCCATAGGGCTGCTGATGATCGCGGGAGAGTTCGATCTTTCGACCGGGTCCGTCGTGGGCGCGGCCGCAATCATCGTGGCGCTCGGCACGGGCTTTTATGGACTGCCGGTCGAACTCACGCTGACCATGGCGCTGGCGATGGGCATCCTGGTGGGATGCTTCAATGCCTTCCTCGTCAACTATACGCGGCTACCCAGCTTCATCGTGACCCTGGCTTCGAACTTCATTCTCGCTGGCACCTCGCTCGGTCTTTCCCGCCTGATTTCGGGGTCGTCCAATGTCTCGCTCAAGGATGCGGGCTGGGCCAAGGCGGTGCTCGGCAGCAAGTGGATGTTCTTCAACGTCTCGGTGCTCTGGTACGCTCTGGCCATTCTCATTGCGGCCTGGGTCCTGAGACAAACGCGGTTCGGCAACTGGATTTTCGCCACCGGCGGCAATCGCGACGCGGCGCGTCGTGCGGGCGTTCCGGTGGGCCGCGTAAAGCTCATTCTCTTCATCTGGACAGCGGTTTCGGCGGCCTTCGTGGGCGCGATGAGCGCCGTCATGTACAATCAGGGCAATGCCGCACAGGGGCAGGGCTACGTGTTCCAGACGGCGATAGCGGCGGTCATCGGCGGCGTGCTGCTGCAGGGTGGTTTCGGCTCGGTGATCGGCATCGTGCTCGGCACTTTCATTTACGGCATAGTCAGCCTCGGCCTTTTCTATACCGGCTGGCCGACGGACTGGCTGGCGACCTTTATCGGCGGCCTGCTGGTGCTCGCCGTTCTCACCAACAACGTGGTGCGCGAAGCCGCACTCAATCGCGGAAAGAAGGCATCGTGATGGGCGCGCTCATGACCCTGGAGCACGTCTCGCGCTCCTTCGGAAACAACCTTGCGCTCGACGATGTCAGCATCCAAGCGCATGCCGGGGAGGTGCATTGCCTGCTCGGCGACAACGGCGCCGGCAAGTCGACGCTCATCAAGATCATGTCGGGGGTGACGCCGCCGAGCGCGGGAACGCTGACCTTCGAGGGGCGGCCGGTGCAGTTTCGCTCGCCGCGTGACGCCCAGACCTTCGGCATTGGCACCGTGCATCAGGATGTGGGCTCCATTCCGCTCATTTCGGTGGCGCGCAACTTCTTCCTCGGCAACGAACTGACCAAGGGCTGGGGGCCGTTCCGCCGGCTGGACCATGCGCGCGCCAACCGGATTGCGCTCGACCAGATCCGGGCCATGGGTATCCGCCGCATCACCGATGCCGACCAGCTCGTGGGCACGATGTCGGGCGGTGAACGGCAGGCGCTGGCAATTGCGCGCGCGCTCTATTTCGGGGCGCGCCTGCTTATTCTCGACGAGCCGACGGCGGCATTGGGCGTCAAGGAGAGCAAGGTTGTCATCGATCTCATCAAGAGTGCGCGGGCGCAGGGAGTGGCGCTGGTGTTCATCACGCACAATGCCACGCATGCGCTGAGCGTGGGCGACCGGTTCACGGTGCTGATTCAGGGCAGGGTGGCCAGTCAGTTCCGCCGCGGAGAAAAGACGCGAGAAGAAGTGCTCAATCTCATGGCCGGCGGCGAGGAATTTGACGCCGGCAGCCACGGCGACTGAGCGGCTTGGGGGAGCAGATGATCAACTGGCAGTCCGAAAGCGCGCCGGCGCAGGGTTTCGTTGCGCCGGGTTTTGAGGCGGTGGCCGAGGAGTTTGCGCGAAACTTCACCGTTCGCAAGGACTTGGGAGCAGCTTTTGCGGCGACGGTCGAGGGGCGGCCGGTGGTCGATCTCTGGGGCGGGGAGGCCGCTCCGGGTCGGGCATGGGCCGAGGACAGCCTGCAGGTGATCTATTCGGGCACCAAGGGACTGATGGCGGCGGTCGTGCTCATGCTCATCGAGCGGGGGCAACTCGATCTCAACGCGCCGGTGGCGCGGTATTGGCCGGAGTTTGCGCAGAAAGGCAAGGACCGGGTGCTGGTGCGCCACGTCGTCTCGCACGCGGCGGGATTGCCCGGCATTCGTACGCCGCTCAGGGCCGAGGACTACACCGACTATGCGCGAATGGAGGACCTGCTTGCCGCGCAGGCGCTGGCGCAGGACCCGAACGCCTTCCATTGCTATCATCCCGTCACGATCGGCTGGCTGCTGGGCGCGCTGGTGCGCAGGATCGACGGGCGGACCATCGGGCGCTTCTTCGCCGAGGAGATTGCGGGACCGCTCGGCATCGACGCCTGGATCGCGTTGCCGGAAGCCGAGGAATCGCGCGTGGGCCGGATTGCGCTCGGGGAGGGCATGCTGCCCTTCGAGCAATCCTATTCCGAGGAGCAGCGCCGCGATCCGACGCTCGTTGCCGCCTGGGGCAACCCACCTCTTTTTCCCGCCGACCTCCCCTGGAACAAACGGCCATTCCATGCGGCCGAGATTGCCGGCGCGGGCGGAATTGCCTCGGCACGCGCCATGGCACGGTTCTACGGCTGCATGACGCTCGGCGGGACAGTCGATGGCATGGAAATCCTCAAGCCGGCAACCGTGGCTCTCGGGCGCGTGGAACTGTCCCGGTTCATGGACCCCTATATCGCCGAAGCCATGGCGTTCGGGGTGTGCTGGGCGCTGCAGACGCCGCAGGGGCGTTTTGGGCCACCCGCCGATGCGTTCGGGCATAGTGGCGCCGGCGGCTCGATCCATGGCGGCTGGCCGACCCAGAAAGTCGGCTTCAGCTATGTGATGAACGAAATGCGCGTGGATGTCGAAGACCTCCGGTCGAGGCATGTGCTCAGGCGGCTCTTCGAGATCGTGGCCTGAAGCCGGACTAATCGACCCAGGCCATGCTCGGATCGACCGTGGCGCAATAGGCCTTGACGCTGATGCGCGACTGCTCGACGACGCTGCGGATAAGGTCGTTGTGGGTCGAGGACTGGTAGGTCGCGATGATCGGCATGGGCGGGAAGCGCTTGGAGACGTTGAGGGCGTGCAGCAGGCCCATCTTGATCTCGCGATGGATGGTGACCGTGGGAATGGTACCGACGCCGAAGCCGTCGATCAGCAGGTTGATGATCGAATAGAGCGAATTCGAGCTGGTGAGCTTGGAGGCGAGAACGCGCTCGTCCTGGAAATAGGGCGCCACCATGCGATAGGGCGGCGTGCCCTTGGGGAAAGTGATGATGGGGAGCTGGGAAAGCTCCTCGACGCTATAGACCTTGTCCGGGTTGATGAGGCGGGGCGAGCCGGCCCAGCTCATCTGGAAGACGCAGGAGACGAAGCTGCGGAAGCCTTCGCCGATGGCAGGATCGAGGGCGAAGATCATGTCATAGGCGCCGTCATGCATGCCCTGGACGAGGTTCTTGGTGCTCTCGACGGTGAGTTCGATCTTGAGATGCGGGAAGGCGGCGTGCGTGGCTTCCACGAAATGGGTCATCCAGGTCGAGGAGATCGTGTCGATGGCGCCGACGCGGACGACTTCGAGAATGGGCGCCGGGTCGTCGGCCAGTTCGTGTTTGAGACCTTCGATCTGGCGCAGCACGGTCTCGAAGGTCTTGAGCACTTTCTCGCCTTCGGGAGTGAGCCCGAACCCGGTATTGCCACGCAGGATGAGCTTGCAGCCGAATTCCTGCTCGAGGGCGGCGAGACGTGCGGAGATGGCGGGCTGGGTCGTGTTGAGCTCAAGCGCCGTCCGGCCGAAGTGCCGGTGACGGGCCAGCGCGACCAGTGTCATCATGTCGAGGATCCGCATGCCGGAACCTCTATCAGATATTCTGGCGCGCTGCTGCACCTCTTGGCTCAAGCTCCCGTTACGCCGCGATCATGATGTGGCGGGCCTGCGTGTAGTCGACCAGCGACTGCATCGAGAGGTCCGAACCATAGCCGGAATTCTTCATGCCGCCGTGGGGCATTTCGGTCGCGAAGACGCCGTGGGTGTTGACCCAGGTGACGCCGTATTCGAGGGCTTCTGCCATGGCTAGGGCACGGTTGGCATTGCGCGACCAGACCGAGGATGCGAGGCCGTATTCGGAGGCATTGGCCCATTCGATGGCAGTCTCGACGGTGTCGAAGGGCGTGATGCTCACGACGGGGCCGAACACTTCCTTCTGGACGATTTCGGCATCGATCGGCGCGGCGACGAGGGTCGGGGCGTAGTAGAACCCGGCCTGGTCGGGGGCCTTGCCCCCGGTGACGATATCGGCGCCGGAGGCGCGGGCGCGGTCGACGAAGCCGGCGATGCGCTCGCGCTGGCGGGCGGTGATGACCGGGCCGAATTCGACGTCGTCGCGTTCGGGGGCGCCGAAGGGGATGGTCTCGATCATCGCCGCGAGCCTGTCGGTCACCTGCCGGGCGATGGACTTGTCCACGAAGATGCGGCAGGCGGCGGTGCAATCCTGGCCGGCATTGTAGAGGCTGGCCTCGCGCAGCGTTTCGACCAGCACGTCGATGTCGGCATCGTCGCAGACGATGACGGGCGCCTTGCCGCCCAGTTCGAGATGGGTGCGCTTGATGCTCTCGCCGGCCGCGGCCTGCAGCACGGCGCGGCCGGTGCGGATGTCGCCGGTGAGCGAGATCATGCGGACCAGCGGATGGGTGATGAGGCGCTGGCCGACATCGGGGCCGTTGCCGAGCACGACATTGACGACGCCAGGCGGCAGGAATTCGGCCAGGATGCCAGCGAGCATGAGTAGGCTCAGCGGCGTGTTCTCCGAGGGCTTGATGACGACGGTGTTGCCGGCGGCGATGGCGGGGGCGAGTTTCCAGGCGGCCATCAGCAGCGGATAGTTCCAGGGCGCGATCGAGGCGATGACGCCGATGGGATCGCGCTTGAGCATGCTCAGGTGCTTGGGCGAGCGGTAGCCATTGGCAACGGTGCCGGGCACGTTGCGGATGGCGGTGCCGAAATAGCGGAAGACGTCGGCGACGTTGGCGATCTCGAAGCTCTGGGCGTAGCGTAGCGGCTTGCCGGAATTGCGCGATTCCAGGGCACCGAGCGTGAGCGAATTGGCTTCGATGGCGTCGGCAATGCGGAGCAGGGCGCGGCTGCGCTCCTTGGGCGTGGTGCGGCGCCAGGACTTGAAGGCGGCGTTGGCGGCAAGGACGGCGGCGTCGACCTGACCGGGGGCGGCCGAGGCGACGTCGGCAATCAGCGTGCCGTTGCCCGGTTCGAAGGCGGCTTCAGGCTGGCCCTGGCCGGGGACGTAATCGCCGTTGATGAAAAGGCGCGTTTCGACGTGAGTCATGATTGGCTCCTGATGAGCAAAGGCGATTGGAACGGCGTCAACCCCTGATGACGCGGATACGCTCGGGAGCGATCGAGATGCGCACGGGGGCGCCGTCCTCGATCAACACGTCATTGGCGGTGAGCGCACGGATGGTGGTGCCGGCGAGCGAGAGCACGTAGCGATTGCGCGCGCCGAGGAAAACGCGGGTGCGCAGGTCTGCCTTGAGGGTGCCTTCGGCGGCGAGGGCGATGTCTTCCTGGCGCAGAGCGAGGGTCGCCTCGCCCCGAGTGGTTTCGCTGGCCGGGAGCGGGAGGAGCTGACCGTCGGCGAGCTTGCCGGCAGGGCCGGTCGGGGTGTCGATGATCTGCGTCGGTACGAGGTTGGCCGAGCCGATGAAGTTGCTGGCAAAGCCGGTGGCGGGGCGCGCATAGATATCGTCAGGCGTACCCTGCTGCTCGACGCGGCCCGCATTGAGCAGGACGATGCGATCGGAGAGGCTGAGCGCTTCTTCCTGGTCGTGGGTGACGAAGAGGGTAGTGAGGCCGAGGCGCTTGTGAATCTCGATGAGCTCGACCTGCATGTCTTCGCGCAGGCGCGCATCGAGGTTGGAGAGGGGCTCGTCGAGCAGCAGCACCTTGGGTTTGGACACGATGGCGCGGGCGAGCGCGACGCGCTGCTGCTGGCCGCCGGACAATTGGCGCGGACGGCGTTCGGCGAGGTGGCCGAGTTGCACGGTTTCGAGCGCGGCCCTGACCTGGGCGTCCTGCTCCTCGCGCGAGCCGATATGGCGCATGCGCAGCGGGAAGCGCACATTCTCATAGACGGAGAGATGCGGCAGCAGCGCATAGGACTGGAACATCATGGCGATGTCGCGCTTTTCGGGCGGCAGGTTGGTCACGTCGCGGCCGTCGATCTGGACGCCGCCGCTGCTGACGCTTTCGAGGCCGGCAACGATGCGCAGCAGGGTGGTCTTGCCGCAGCCGGAAGCGCCGAGGAGGCTGAGGAATTCGCCGGACTGGATGTCGAGCGAAATGCCATGCAACACCTGCAGGGTGGTGAAGGACTTCTTGATGTCGAGAAGGCGGACATTGGCCATGGATCAAGTACTCGCAAAGCGGCTGAGGCCAAGCATCCGGTCGATGATGACGATAAGCACGATAGTCAGGGCAATCATGATGGAAGAGACGGCCGCCACCGACGGGTCGGGGCTGAATTCGAGCTGGCCGTAGATCTGGACGGGAAGCGTGGTCAGCCCGGGCTTGCGCAGGAACAGCGACAGCACCGCCTCATCGAACGAGATGTTGAAGGCGAAGAAAGCGCCGGCGGCGAGGCCGGGTATGCATTGGGGCACGACCACATGGAAAAGGCGCTGGATGCGTCCGGCGCCCATGGTGCGCGCGGCCTCTTCGAGGAAGGGATCGGATTCGGCGAGCACGGCGAGCGTGGTGCGCACCACATAGGGCAGCGCGATGACGGTGTGGCCGATCCAGAGGGTGGCGGTCGAGACCGGGCCGAAGGCGGCGCTCCAGAACATCAGCATGCCGATGGCGTAGATGATGGTCGGCAGAACCAGCGGGGACAGGAAGAAGGTTGCCAGGATATCGGAGAACGGCAATTGCCGGCGGTGGAGCGCAATTGCCGCCGCGCCGCCGATGATGGTGGCGCTCAGCGTCACGAGCAACGCGATCTGAAGGCTGGTGGCGCCGGCCGAGAGGTATTCGGGCGAAGCCAGCACCTTTTCGTACCACTTGAACGAAAAGCCCTGCGGCGGGAAGGCGATGAACTGGTTCTCGGAGACCGAGACGCCGACGACCACGACCAGCGGGGCGAGCAGGATCAGGCCCGTCAGGATCACGAAGACGATGGCGAGGATGCGCAGCGGGGTTGGTACAGCTCTAACCATTGTTGCGCGCCGTCATTTTCACATAGGGGGCCAGCACCAGCAGGATGCCGACGAAAAGGATCACGGCCTGGGCGGCGGCGAAGGGCCAATCTAGGACCTGCGTCACGGACTTGTAGATCGAGGCAGCCAGCACCTGGATACGCGTGCCGCCGAGAAGGTTGGGGGTCACGAAGGACGAGGCCGAGAGCGTGAAGCAGAGCAGGGAGCCCGCCACGAGCCCCGGAAGCGAGAGTGGGAACACCACGGTGCGCAGCGTCTGGAGGAAGCTGCAGCCCATGGTGCGCGCCGCTTCTTCGAGCCGGCGATCGATGCGGGTGATGACGCCCAGGATCGAGAGGGTCATGAAGGGCAGCAGCACCTGCACCATGCCGATGACCACGGCTGCCTCGGTCTGCATCAGCGCGAAGTTGCGGCCGACAAGGCCGAAATCGCGCAGGAGAGCGGGGATCAGTCCGCCTCGGCTGAGGATCACCATCCAGCCGAAGGTGCGCACGACGACACTCGTCATCAGCGGCAGGATGACCATGACGATGAGCCAGAGCCGCGCACGCGGACCGACGCGGGCCATGATGTAGGCCAGGGGGAAGCCGATCGCCGCGCAGATGACGGTGATGATGAAGGAGAGGCGAACCGTGCGCCAGAGCACGCCCAGGTAAAACGGGTCGCTGAGGAAACGGACGAAGTGTTCGAGAGTGGGGCCGTTGGCGCCTTCGACCGACAGCACCAGCATCTGGGCGATGGGCAGGAAGAAGGCCAGGGCCAACAGGAGAAGTCCCGGGAGGGCCAGAATGAGGTTTTCCGCGCGATCCGTCATCGGAACTCCATACTAAGACTTGAGACGGGCGGGAATGGGGGTCCCGCCCGTCCAAGAGCGTTGCTTACTGAGCGATAGCCTTGTTCCAGGCTTCGACCCAGTCCTTGCGATTGGCCTCGATGGTCGCAGGGTCGAAACGGATGAGGCCGGCGACGCCTTCGGCGCCATAGGCCACGTCAGCGGCTACTTCAGGAGAGAGTTCCACCTTGGAATTGGTCGGGGAGTAGCGCAACGCCTCCGCAAAGCACGCCTGTGCTTCCTTGGAGATGGTCATGTCGATGAACTTGAGCGCCAGATCCTGGTTGGGACGGTTGGCGACGAGGTTGGCCGTGATGTAGCTGGCCGGGGTGCCTTCGGCGCCCTGGACGAACTTGGCCGGCAAGCCGGCATTGCGCAGGGTGAAGGCGTAGTCGGAAGCGTAGGGGGCGATCCAGGCGTCGTTCTGGGCGAATTCCTGCTGGATTTCCGGCGAGGTCGAAACCACGATGGCGCCGCCCTTGAGGAGCTTGGTCACCGCATCGAGGCCCGGCTGGATGTTGTTGAGGTCGCCGCCTTCGGCCTTGTTGAGCATGAGGAAGCTCAGCATGCCGTAGCCGTTCGAGATATCGGTCAGCACCAGATGCTCGCCGAATGCCGGGTCGAGCAGGTCGGTCCACTTGGTGGGAGCGGTCGGGGCCTTCTCGGAATTGTAGACGAGGCCGATGGCCGCGATCGAATAGGCCGGACCTTCGCCCTTGGCGAGGTTGGCCTTGGCGAAATCGTAGAGGTCGCCGGCATTGGAGAGCTTTGCCGGATCGATCGGGGCGAGCAGGCCTTCGGCCGCGCCCACGATTTCCTGGCCGCCGGAGAAGTGGATCACGTCGAACTGCGGCGCATCCTTCTGGGCGCGCAACTGGGCGAAGGCGTCAGCCGAATAGGCAGTGACGACGTTGACCTTGGCGCCGGTGGCTTCCTCGAACGGGGTGATCACGCACTTGCGGTGCGCTTCTTCGTAGGCGCCGCCGAAAGAGTTGATGGTGAGCGTGTTCTCCTGAGCGAACGCCGTGCTGGAGAGCAGGGCGGACAGGCCGAGCAGCGCGATACCGAATTGTGCCTTCATGGGGTTCCCTTCCTTTGAAGATGAAGCGTCCCGGCCGTGTGGTGCCGGCCGGGACGCGGTTTGTCAGGCCAGGCGGCCGAACTCGACGATCTTGGCGCCTTCAATGCGGATCTTGCGGCATTGTTCGGCGACGGCATCGAGCCCTTCGGTCATGCGGCCGAAATAGGTGCACGGAATCCAGCCCGTCGGGCCGAACGTGCGCCCGCCATGGGCGTAGAACATGCCGACTTCCCAGAACTCGGTGGGGTCGATCTTGAAGAAATTCTTGGGCTGGTAGTACCAGAGCAGCTCGCCGGCTTCCGGAATGATGGTCTGGTTCTCCGGCGGCAGCTTGGTCGGGTCGAAATTGCGGTTTTCTTCCGGAATGCCCATCATGATTTCCGGGCCCGAGAAGATGGCGTGGGTGGTCTGCCAGCGGATCGGCTTCTCCAGCGCTCCCCAGATGGCCTTGCAGGTCTCGGGCGCATTGTCCCAATAAAGCGAAATGATGCCCTGGACATTGGCATCGACGAATTTGAGATAGAGCTTCTTGTCGGTCATGGCGCCCACGATTTGAGTTAGCGCGCCAATCCAAATGAGTTTGGGGAAGCCTGTCCAATTCCGATTCAAAATCACTCCGATAAAAATATTTTATCGGGCAGGAAGCGAAATCATGGATAGCGGCGAAGGGGCTTCAGCCGCGGCTGATCTCGCCTACGCGGCGCCAGAATGCAAGGTCGTGCGGGCGGTTATCGGGCCGCCATTCCGGGTGCCACTGCACCGCCAGGATCGGCGAGGCGTCGGGAGCGCTCGAAACGGCCTCGACGACGCCATCCTCGGCGCGGGCATTGACCACGAGCCCCTCTCCCAGCGCGCCGATCATCTGGTAGTGCACGGAGTTGACCGGCAGGCGCGTTGCGCCCGTGACCTCGGCGAGGACCGAGCCCGGCTCGACCGCCACCTCGTGCCCGAAGCCGAACATCTCCTCGAGCGATACGCCATCGGGAGCGTGATGGGGGTGTTCGATCGTGCCGCCGTCGCGCTGATCGACCAGCGTGCCGCCAAGCGCGACGTTGATTTCCTGGAGGCCGCGACAGACGCCGAATACGGGTTTACGCGCCGCGATGGCGGCCAGGATCAGCGCACGGGACATGCCATCGCGGTTAGGGTCGAAGGGTGCGCGGCCGGTTTCGGCGCCGTAACGGCTGGGCTCGATATTCGAGTTCGAGCCGGTCAGGAGGATGGCGTCGAGGCGCGAGATGATCGTTTCCGCCTGCGCTGCGTCATCGATGCTCGGACAGATCAGCGGAATAGCGCCGGCGTATTTCTGCACGGCTTCGACATAGCGCGCCTTGACGGTCTGGGCGGCTTCGCCCTCGACCATGCGGTTGCAGGCAATGACGCCGATCACGGGCTTGGCGGGGATGGGCATAGTCGAAAAATCGGGTTGGGGAGGAGGAGGCCCAAATGTCGTCATCTGCCTCGCGACGGTCAAGCCGGACAATCAGCAAAGCGCTTCTGGACAGTCACGGGGACGCGGACGAAACTGTGCGCGCACGCGTAAGGACGCGCGTGAAGCGCCATGTCGAGACTGCCGATGCCCCTTAGCCTGCCCCCGCTCGTTGCCCTGCGTGCCTTCGAGGCCGTGGGGCGGCTTGGCAGCGTCGGGGCGGCTGCCGACGAGCTTTGCGTCAGCCACTCGGTCGTCTCGCGGCACGTTGCCAATCTCGAGGCGCGGCTGGGCGTCGATCTCGTCGAGCCGCGCGGCCGCAGCGTGGCGCTGACCCCCGCCGGCAGCGCCTATCTTGCGCGCATTTCCCGCGCCTTCGAGGCCATCTCGCGGGCGACGCAGGACCTCAGGCCGACCCGCATCCACCGCCTCGACATCCGCTGCATTCCCGGCCTCGCCAATCGCAGCCTCTTGAAGTATCTCGGTGCCCTCGAGGAGCGCGTTCCCGATACCGAGATCATGCTGCAGCCGACCCTGGCCCATCCCGATCTCCTCGCCGGCGAAGCCGATGCCGAGATCGTCTACAGCGAGGACCTCAGGCTCGCCGAAGGCCTTGCCGCCCAGATCGTCATGCGTCCCCGTGTCTTCCCGGTGGCGAGCCCGGCTTTTCTCGATCGGTTCGGCGGCGGGGCGGAACTTTCCGATCTCCGGCGCCTGCCGCTGATCCACGAGGAATCGACCGAGCAATGGGAGCGCTGGCTCGAGGCGGCCGGACTGCCGCCCGCGGCGCCGCTCAAGGGCATGCGCCTCTGGCACGCCCACCTGGCCATCGAGGCGGCACGGCTCGGCCAGGGCGTTGCGCTCGCCAACGAAGCGCTGGCGGCCGATGACCTCCAGTCTGGGGCGCTGGTCGAGATCGGCAATACCGAGATCCGGTTGGGCGGCTATTACCTCGTCGCCGCCGCGCGGCGCTGGGATGACGCCGACATTCGCGCCGTTCGCGATTGGCTGCAGGCCCTTTATTCGCCAATCACGATTGGTGCGTAAAAGGCACGAATTAGGCGCCAACTAAGCGATAGTGCCCGGCGCCGCTTCGCCCGATGATCCGGTCAAAACTCCCAGCCGGATTTCTTCCATGTCCACCAATGCCGAGCTCCTGACCCGCCGCAATGCCGCCGTGCCGCGCGGAGTCGCCCATACCACCGCCATCGCCGCCGAGCGCGCGCTCAATTCCGAGATCTGGGATAGCGAGGGCAAGCGCTACGTGGATTTCGCCGGCGGCATTGCCGTGCTCAATACCGGCCACCGCCACCCCAAGGTGATCGCGGCCGTGCAGAAGCAGCTCGAGCAGTTCACCCATACCTGCTTTCAGGTCGTGCTCTACGAGCCTTATGTGGAGCTGGCCGAAAAGCTCAACGACATCGTCCCCATCGAAGGGCCCAAGAAGACCATCCTGCTTTCGACAGGCGCCGAGGCGACCGAGAATGCGGTGAAGATCGCGCGCGCCGCCACCAACCGGGCCGGCGTCATCGCCTTTACCGGAGGTTTCCACGGCCGCACCATCGTAGCGAGCGCCATGACCGGCAAGGTCGTTCCCTATAAGCTCGGCCTCGGGCCGACGGTGCCCGACGTCTGGCACGTGCCGTTCCCGTCGCCCGCCAGCGGTGTGACCGTCGAGGAGGCGCTGCGCTATCTCGATTTCCTCTTCAAGGCCGACGTCGCCCCCTCGCGCGTTGCCGCCATCATCATCGAGCCCGTGCAGGGCGAGGGCGGCTTCCACGAGGCGCCGGTCGAACTCATGGTGGCGCTGCGCCGCATCTGCGACACCCACGGCATCGTGCTCATCGCCGATGAAGTGCAGACCGGGTACGGGCGCACCGGCAAGATGTTCGCCATGGAGCACTATCCGGTCATGCCGGACCTGATGACCATCGCCAAGAGCCTCGCCGGCGGCTTCCCGCTCTCGGCCGTCACCGGCCGCGCCGCCATCATGGATGCGGCCGATCCCGGCGGGCTCGGCGGCACCTATGCCGGCAATCCCGTGGCCTGTGCGGCCGCGCTCGCGGTGCTCGAGGTCTTCGAGGAAGAAAAGCTCCTCGACCGCGCCAACGCCATCGGCGCGCGCCTCAAGGATCGGCTCGCGGCCCTCGAGACCCGCAACGATCTGGTCCCCGTCAAGTTCGTGCGTGGTCCCGGCGCGATGGTCGCCTTCGACATCGTCAAGGATCGCGGCGGCAGCGAGCCCGATGCGGAGGCCACCAAACGCGTCGTGCAGCGGGCCTGGCAGGGCGGCCTCGTGCTGCTCTCCTGCGGGGTCAACGCCAACACCATCCGCATCCTCGTGCCGCTGACGGCTTCCGATGCCATCGTCGATGAGGGCCTGGACCTCCTCGAAGCCGCCTTGCGCCAGGAGGCTTGAGACATGACGCTTTCGCTCCGCGATCCCTCCCTGCTGCGTACGCAGTGCTATGTCGACGGCGCTTTCGTCGGTGAGCCCGCGGACGTCGTCCGCAATCCCGCGACCGGGGAGGAACTGGCGCGCGTCCCGGCCCTCGACGGCGCTGCTGCCAGAGCCACGGTCGATGCCGCCGCCCGCGCCTTCAAGCCATGGTCGCGTCGTCTCGCCAAGGAACGTTCGGCGATCCTGCGCAAATGGTTCGACCTTCTCATCGCCAATCGCGAGGACCTGGCGCTGATCCTCACCTCCGAGCAGGGCAAGCCCCTGGCCGAAGCTCTGGGCGAGATCGACTACGCGGCGTCCTACGTCGAATTTTACGCCGAGGAGGCCAAGCGCATTGCCGGGGAGACGCTGCCCAGCCATCGCACCGATGGCCGCATCATGGTGCTGCGCCAGCCGACAGGCGTCGTCGCGGCCATAACGCCGTGGAATTTCCCGGCCGCGATGATCACCCGCAAGGTTGCTCCAGCCATCGCGGTCGGCTGCACGGTCGTCGTCAAGCCTGCGCCCGAAACGCCGCTTACAGCCCTTGCCATCGCCGAACTGGCGCGGCGCGCCGGCATGCCTGCGGGCGTCCTCAACGTCATCACCGGTCCGGCCGCGCCGATCGGCGAGGTTTTCACCAGCCACCCCGCGATCCGCGTCGTCGGCTTCACCGGCTCGACGGCCGTGGGCAAGCTCCTGATGCGACAGGCTGCCGGCACGGTGAAAAAGGTCGCGCTCGAACTGGGCGGCAACGCGCCCTTCATCGTCTTCGACGATGCCGATCTCGATGCAGCCATAGAGGGCGCCATCGCGGCCAAGTTCCGCAACATGGGCCAGACCTGCGTCTGCGCCAACCGCATCTATGTCCAGCGCGGCGTTGCCGAGGCTTTCGTCGAAAGGCTGGTGGAAGCCATGGGCAAGCTCAAAGTTGGCAACGGCCTCGAAGCCGGCACCACCCAGGGCCCGCTCATCACCGGCCGGGCGGTCGAGAAGGTCGAGGCTCACATCGCCGATGCCCTGGCCAAGGGCGCGCAGCTGCGCCTCGGCGGCAAGCGCCATGCCCTGGGCGGTACGTTCTTCGAGCCGACGCTGCTGACAGGCGTTACGCAGGCCATGACCGTGGCGCGCGAAGAGACGTTCGGGCCGGTCGCTCCCGTCTTCACCTTCGACACCGAAGACGAAGTCGTCGCCATGGCCAACGACACCGAGTTCGGCCTTGCGGGCTACTTCTTCTCGCGTGACATCGGCCGCATCTTCCGCGTCGCAGAAGACCTCGAATACGGCATGGTCGGCATCAATTCCGGGCTGATCTCGACCGAGCTCGCGCCGTTCGGCGGCGTCAAGGAGAGCGGCAATTCGCGCGAGGGCTCGCACCACGGCGTCGAGGAATTCCTGGAGAAGAAGTATCTGTTCGTCGGAGGGCTGAACCGGTAGGGGGCAGACTGTCCCGCTTATTGGGGGGGCGGGGCGGCTTTATGGAACCGCCTTGACCGGTCCAGCCGGCCGTCCGGCATGACATTCTTCGCTCCTTCGCGGCCAATACCGGCAGAGTTGGCCGGATGAGGATCGTCCTGACGCTTGAGGCGGCTCTTCGACGCGACGGGGTGCATCGAGAGCAGGCCAGGTTGCACTCGCCGGGCGCTTGCTCTACCTTCGTCGTCGACAAGCAGATGAAACCGCGTTGGGCGCGCTTCGGCCAGGGCCGATGCCGCGACCGTGCGGGACGGAGAAACAAGTGACCGATTCCGATCGGTCCGCAGCCGCAACGCCACAGAAGCCGGGCGGGCGGCGCCGCAACCGGGGCAATGTTCGGCCCTGGCAGGTCGCCAAAGCGGACCACGAGGTCCAGCACGGCGAGGCGGAAAGGCGGACAGCCAGCGGCCCGAATCCGTCCGCGCGCAAGCCGCGCGCATCGGTTTATGCAGCGCTCGACCTTGGCACCAATAATTGCAGGCTGCTGATCGCCCGCCCTCATGAGCATGGCTTTCGCGTGCTCGACGGATTTACGCGCATCGTGCGGCTGGGCGAGGGGGTTTCGACCACCGGCCGCCTGGGCGATGCCGCCATGGAGCGAACCATCGAGGCCCTGCGCGCCTGCCGCAACAAGCTGCGCGAGCACGAGCCTGCCCGCATGCGGCTCGTCGCCACCGAGGCCTGCCGCTCGGCCGAGAACGGCGCGGAATTCCTCAAGCGCGTCGAGAGCGAAGTCGGGCTGACGCTGGAGATCGTCGACCGCCGAACCGAGGCTGAGCTGGCCGTGACCGGCTGCGCCGACCTGATCGAGAAGGAAGCGCAGGGCGCGCTGATGTTCGATATCGGCGGCGGTTCTTCGGAACTGGCCTGGCTCGATTTCCGCGGCGGGCGCCCCAAGAGCCAGGGCCGCATGGCTGCTTCGATTCGCTCATGGCAGTCGCTGCCGGTCGGCGTGGTTTCGATTGCCGAAAAGTTCGGCGGCGTCGATGTGACGCCCGAAACCTTCGAGGCGATGGTCGAGTATGTTTCGGGGCACCTGCGCCAGTTCCGCGGGCGCGAAAAGCTGCGCCAGATGATCACTGAGCATCCGGTGCATCTGATCGGCACCTCGGGTACGGTGACAACGCTTGCCGGCCTGCATCTGGGCCTCGAACGCTACGAGCGGCAGAAGGTGGACGGGCTCTGGATGTCAAACGCGCAGGTGATGGAGACCATGAAGGTGCTGCTCTCCATGCCTTTCGAGCGCCGCGTCACCCATGCCTGCATCGGGCGCGACCGCGCCGACCTGGTGCTGCCCGGCTGCGCCATCTTCGAGGCGATCCGCCGCGAATGGCCGGCCGAGCGCGTGCGCGTGGCTGACCGCGGCCTGCGCGAGGGTATTCTGATTTCGCTTATGGACGCCGACCGCACGTTCCGGCGTTCGCCACGTCCGGCCCCAAGGAGCCGCCGTTATGCCTGATGTTCCAACCGGCAAAGGCGCCGGCCGCCGTTCCGATCGCGACCTCAAGATCCGGGTGAAGACCGCGCGCAAGCGCAAGCTGTCTTCCACGCTCTGGCTGCAGCGCCAGCTCAACGATCCCTATGTCGCGCGCGCCCGCTCGGAGGGCTACAAGTCCCGCGCGGCCTTCAAGCTCATCGAGCTCAACGACAAATACAAGCTCCTGCGCAAGGGCATCCGCGTGGTCGACCTGGGCGCGGCACCCGGCGGCTGGTCGCAGGTGGCGGCGGTGGAAACCGGATCGACCGACGAGAACCCGCTGATCGTGGGTATCGACTATCTCGACATGGAAGCCATTCCCGGCGTCATCCTGCTCAAGAAGGATTTCACCGAGGACGACGCGCCGCAGATGCTGATCGACGCGCTGGGCGGCCACCGGCCGGACTTGGTGATGTCGGACATGGCCTCGCCGACGACCGGGCACCGTGCCACCGATCACCTGCGCATCATGCATCTGGTCGAGATCGCCGCCGACTTCGCCATCCAGGTGCTCAACCCCGGAGGCGCCTTCATCGCCAAGGTGTTCCAGGGCGGGACGGAGCATCAATTGCTCCACGACCTCAAGCGCAACTTCAACTCGACCTTCCACGCCAAGCCGCCCTCCAGCCGCTCGGATTCCGCCGAGGCCTATCTCGTAGCCAAGGGGTTCAAGGGCCGCAGCGAGTAAGGCTTACTCGCCGCCCGCGACGCCGACGCCATGGCTGACCGCCTGGCGGCCGGCATCCTTGGGCAGGCGCAGGAACATGACGGTCGAGAGGCTGCAGACCGCCGCCACGACGAGGAAAGCCACGCGGAAATCCATGGCGTCGAGTTCGCCGCCGCGCAGGAAATGGCTGGCTTCCAGAATGCCGCCGCCCAGCGCCACGCCGAGCGCGAAGGTCAACTGGCCCCAGACCTGGGCGATGACATTGGCGCCGCCGACATCCTTGTCTTCGATATCGGCAAAGGTGAAGGCGTTGGCGCCGGTCCAGAAGGTCGATTGCGCGAAGCCCGAGATGATGAGGATGCCTACGATGATCGCGGCGGGCGTCGCCATGTCATAGAAGGCAAAGGCGGCGATGCCGAGCGTGGTGACGAAGGTTGCCAGCGCCAGCGTGTTGCGGAAGCCGAAAGTCTCGAAGAGCCAGGTGGCCGCGAATTTGGCGGCCAGCGCGCCGAGCGCGCTCGAGAACGTCACCATGCCGGATTCGAAGGCCGACAGGCCGAAAACCAGCTGCAGCAGAAGCGGGAAGAGAAAGGGCGTGGCGCCCAGCCCGAGGCGGAAGAACGTGCCGGCGACGACCGAAGTGCGAAAGAACGGAAAGCGCAGCAGGCGCAAGTCGAGCAGCGGATTTTCCGTGCGCAGGGCATGAAAGACGTAGATCGTTCCGAGGCCGATGCCGGCTACGATGGCGGCGAGGCCATAGGCGGTCGGGATGGCCGGCAGGCTCACCACCGAGACGCCGAAGACGAAGAGCGCAAAGGCGCCGCCGGCGAGGAAGAAGCCCTTGAAATCGATGCGGCGGGGCGCGTTGCGCTTGGTCTCGGGCAGATAGAGGCCGACAAGCCAGATGCCCAGGATGCCGATCGGCACGTTGATAAGAAAGATCCAGTGCCAGGAGAAATAGGTGGTGAGGAAGCCACCGAAAGGCGGGCCGACGATGGGGCCGATGAGGCCCGGAATGGTAAGCCAGGCCATGGCGTTGACCAGCTCGTTGCGCGGAGTGGCGCGCACGAGGACCAGGCGGGCCACCGGCGTCATCATGGCGCCGCCCATGCCCTGGAGGAACCGCGCGGCGACGAATGCGGGTAGGGAGCCTGAGAGGGCGCAGGCGACCGAGCCGAGCACGAACACCGCCATCGCGCCGCGGAAGACGTTCCGCGCGCCGAAACGATCGGCCATCCAGCTGCTGACCGGAACGAAGATCGCCAGTGCCACCAGATAGGCCGTCAGCGCCAGTTTGAGGGCAATCGGCTCGGTGCCGATGTCCCTGGCGATGTCGGCCAGCGAGGTCGCGATGACGGTTGAATCCATGTTCTCCATGAACAGGGCAACCGCGAGGAGAAGGGGCGTCAGGCGCATTGAATCGGTAAAATTTGAAGGAAATTTCGAGACAGTTGCGAGGTCTATTCCTTGCTTTCGGCGAAGGATTGCCGGCCACGCGCACGATGACCGGAAACCACCGCTCCGGCATCGGGAGCAAGGCGCAGGAACGGGATAACGGCGAGGGCCGAGAAGATACCGATCACCCAGAAGGCGACATGGAAATCGTTGATGGTGAGCCCGCCGGAATGAGTGTGCGAGGAGAGTTCAAGCAGGGCGCCGCCGAGCGCGACGCCGGTGGCCAGCGAGAGCTGCTGCATCACGGCATTGATCGCCGTCGCCTGGCTCATGTCGGATTCCTCGACATCGCCAAAGCTGAGGGCATTGACGCCGGTGAAGGTGATGGAGCGCACGACGCCCGTGACGAGCAGTACGCCCATGATGACGGCGATCGGCATGCCGGGCGTGAAGAAGCCGTTGGTGAAGATGAAGAAGCCGCCCGACGCCGCGCCGAATGCCAGCACGGTGCGGAAGCCGAACCGCGCGAAGGTGCGCTCCGCCATGAACTTGGAGAGAATGGCGCCGATGGCGCTGACGAAAGTGACGAGGCCGGATTCCGCCGGGCTGAGGCCGAAGGCGAGCTGGAGCATGAGCGGCAGCAGGAAGGGAATGGCGCCCACGCCGATGCGGAAGATGTTGCCGCCGATGGCCGCGGCGCGGAACAGCGGATAGCGGAACATGGCCGGATCGAGCAGGGGAAATTCCGTGCGGCGGGCGTGAAGCAGGTAGAGCAGGCCCGCCGTCACGCCCGTGGCGATGGTGAGGTAGCCATAAATGATCGGCAACGCCGGCAAACTCACCACCGAGAGACCGAAGACCAGGCCCGAGAACGCGATGCTGGTGAGCACGAAGCCGACGAAATCGATGGGTCTTGGCGTGCGCACGTCCATGATCGGCAGGAAGCGCGTGGCGAAGACGATGCCGGCCAGGCCGATCGGCACGTTGATCCAGAAGATCCAGTGCCAGGAGAGATAGGTGGTCAGGAACCCGCCGAGGGGCGGGCCGACAAGCGGCCCGATCAGGGCAGGAATGGTGAGCCAGGCCATGGCGTTGACAAGCTCGTTGCGTGGCGTCGAGCGCACGAGCAGGAGCCTGCCCACCGGCGTCATCATCGAGGCGCCGGCGCCCTGGAAGAAGCGCGACACCACGAAGGTCGGCAGGGAATTGGAGAAGGCGCAGGCCACCGAACCCATGACGAAGACCAGGATGGCCAGCCGGAAGATGTTGCGCGCCCCGAACCGGTCCGACATCCACCCGCTGATCGGAATGAAGATGGCGAGCGACACCAGATAGGACGTGAGCGCCAGCTTGAGGGCGACCGGCTCGGTGCCGATATCGGCGGCGATGGCGGGGAGGGAGGTGGATATCACCGTGGAATCGAGCTGTTCCATGAACAGCGCGACCGCAAGGATCAGAGGCGTTATTCGCGAAGAAGGCATGGCAAAACCGGAACTTGCGGCAGAGGGAGGGGCCGCTCGGCAGGTTCCTTTCTGGTTATTCCTGAGTCTCGCCCTTGGCAACCCAAAGTGTGCCTTGCCGCGAAAAAGTCGGGCGGATGAACGGCGAGCGGGTGACACATGAATGAAGCGTCCCAAAACCACGATAGGCACCTCCCTCCTTGCGGGGAAGGCTGGGAGGGGGCTTTCGTCCTTCTTTGCCCGCGACAACCCCGCCCCCTTTGCAAACCGTTAAGCCGGTGCTATTGACCCTCGCCAACCTGATTGCGGGCGAGTCTTCTCGCCCCAGCTTTCGATTCCAAAATTTCTGACGGTTTACTCAGAGGCAGGAAGGGTCTGGCCTTGGCGAAGATTATTACCTCTATCACTGGCGAAATGGCGCTCACGTTCGATGACGTGCTGCTGCAGCCCGCGCGTTCCGACATCCTGCCGACGCAGACCGACATCCGCACGCGGGTGACCAAGGATATCGAACTGAACCTCCCGATCCTGTCCTCGGCTATGGATACGGTGACGGAATCGGCGATGGCCATCGCCATGGCGCAGGCCGGCGGCCTCGGCGTCATTCACAAGAACCTGACGCCCGAGCAGCAGGCCGAGCAGGTGCGGCAGGTCAAGAGCTTTGAAAGCGGCATGGTGGTGAACCCGATCACCATCGGCCCCGACGCCTCCCTCGCCGACGCGCTGGCGCTGATGGACCGCAACCGCATCTCGGGCATTCCCGTGGTCGAGAATGGCGGCATGGGCGGCCGCACGACCGGCAAGCTCGTCGGCATCCTCACCAACCGCGACGTGCGCTTCGCCTCCAACCCGCGCCAGCGCATCGCCGAGCTCATGACCCACGAAAACCTGGTGACGGTGCGCGACGGCGTTTCCAAGGACGACGCCAAGCGCCTGCTGCACAAGCACCGTATCGAAAAGCTGCTGGTGGTCGACAATGACGGCCGCTGCGTCGGCCTCATCACCGTCAAGGACATCGAAAAGGCCCAGCTCAACCCCAATGCCGTCAAGGACGAGCAGGGGCGCCTGCGCGTGGCCGCGGCCTCGGGCGTGGGCGATGCCGGTTTCGAGCGTTCGCTGCAACTGATCGACGCCGGCGTCGACCTGCTGGTGATCGACACGGCACACGGCCACTCGACCGGCGTGCTGTCGATGGTCGAGCGCGTCAAGCGCGAGAGCAATTCCACCCGTATCGTAGCGGGCAACGTGGCGACCGCCGAAGCGACGCGCGCTCTGATCGAGGCCGGCGCCGACGCAGTCAAGGTCGGCATCGGGCCGGGCTCGATCTGCACCACTCGCGTCGTGGCGGGCGTGGGCGTGCCGCAGCTTGCAGCGGTGATGTCCTGCGCCGAAGTGGGCGACAAGCAGGGCGTGCCGGTGATCGCCGACGGCGGAATCAAGTTCTCAGGAGATATGGCTAAGGCATTGGCAGGCGGTGCTTCCTGCGTGATGGTCGGCTCGCTCCTGGCCGGCACCGACGAGAGCCCGGGCGAAGTCTATCTCTACCAGGGCCGCTCTTATAAGTCGTATCGCGGCATGGGCTCCGTGGGCGCCATGGGCTCGGGTTCAGCCGACCGCTACTTCCAGCAGGACGTGAAAGATTCGCTCAAGCTCGTGCCGGAAGGCATCGAGGGGCAGGTGCCCTACAAGGGCCCGGCGGGCGCCGTGCTGCACCAGCTCCAGGGCGGCCTTCGCGCGGCTATGGGCTATACCGGCGCGCATACGCTCCAGGATTTCCGCGACAATTCCGTGTTCGTGCGGATTTCGAGCTCGGGCCTTTCCGAGAGCCACGTCCATGACGTGTCGATCACGCGCGAAGCGCCGAACTATCGCGGCAGGTAAGAGGTAGCGAATAGTGAGGTAGCGAATAGCGAATAGTTGGGCGCCTGCGGCGCCCGGCTTTTGTCGGGCTTTCGCTATTCGCTATTCGCCCTGCTCCGAGCGCTCCACCAACAGGATCTCTCCCCCATGCGTCTTCCCGGCCGTCTCTCCGCCGCCATCGAAGTGCTTACCGACGTCGAGACGCGCAAGCGGCCGGTGTCGGAAGCGCTCAAGGCCTGGGGCCTCAACAACCGCTTTGCCGGCTCGGGCGACCGGGCGGGCATCGGCAACATGGTCTATGACGTGCTGCGCCGCAGGGCTTCGCACGCCTGGGCCATGGGCACGGACGAGCCGCGCGCGCTGGTACTGAGCGTGGCCGTGCGCGAATGGGGCGAGACGGTCGAGGGGCTCAACGCTGCCTTCGCCGTCGACAATTTCGCCCCCGCGCCGATCACCGAGGAAGAGGCGGCGCGGCTGACGGCCGATGATCCGCTGGCCGGGGCGCCGGACCATGTGAAGGCCGACGTGCCCGACTGGGCTGGCCCCTCGCTGGATTATCTCGGGGACTGGGTGGCCGAGGGCAGGGCGATGACCGAGCGCCCGCCGGTGGACCTGCGGGTCAACACGCTCAAGTCGACACCAGAGAAGGTGAAGAAGGCGCTGTCGCGCTTCACGCCCGCCGATACGTTCGCGCCGAACGGCCTGCGCATGTTCGCGGGCGGCAAGGATGCGCGCACGCCGAACGTGCAGTCGGACGAGGGCTATATCAAGGGCTGGTTCGAGGTGCAGGACCTGGGCAGCCAGGCGGTCTCGGTGCTGGCAGGGGCCAAGGCCGGCGAGCAGGTGCTGGACCTTTGCGCGGGCGGCGGCGGCAAGACGCTGGCCATGGCGGCCGACATGGGCAATCGCGGCCAGATCTTCGCCTATGACAGCGAACGCGCGCGGCTGGCGCCGATCTACGACCGCCTGAAGCGCAATGGCGTGCGCAACGTGCAGGTGCGCGCCCCGGAACCGGGTGCGCTCGACGATCTCGTCGGCAAGATCGATCGCGTGCTGATCGATGCGCCATGCACCGGCACAGGCACCTGGCGGCGGCGGCCGGACACCAAATGGAAGCTCTCGGCCGAACAGGTGGCTGTGCGGATCGGGGAGCAGGCGGCGCTGCTCGAGCAAGGTGCGACCTATGTGAAGGCCGGCGGGCATCTGGTCTATGTGACCTGCTCGCTGCTGGCCGACGAGAACCGGAATCAGATTGTGCGGTTTCTTGCGCAACATGCTGATTTCATATCGGTTCCTGGTGAGGAATTGTGGGGCGCGAGCTTCGGGAACGCGGCGGGGACGCCGTATTTCGGGGCGGAAGGTGGTGTGACGTTGACGCCGCATCGGACGGGGACGGATGGGTTTTATGTCTGTGTGATGCGGCGGGGGTGAGGGAGCAGGGATTGAGCTTTGTGGCTCACCCCCCTCCCAGCCTCCCCCGCAAGGGGGAGGTGCCTATCGTGGTTGTGGGGCGCGTCGTTCACAAGCAACTGGATCGAAACACCTCCCCCCTTGCGGGGGAGGACGGGAGGGGGGTAAGGCCTCCATCACCCCTCGTTATCCAGCCAGATCGTCACCGGCCCGTCGTTCACCAACGACACCTTCATATCCGCGCCGAAAATGCCGTTGGCCACCGGCACGCCTTCTGCCGCCATCGTGGTTGAAAACCGCTCGTAGAGCCTCCTCCCGTCTTCCGGTGGGGCGGCGGAGGAGAAGCCGGGGCGGTTGCCTTTGGTGTCGGCGGCGAGGGTGAACTGGCTGATGACGAGGGCGGAACCGCCGATGTCGAGGAGCGACAGGTTCATGCGGCCGGCTTCATCGGGGAAGATGCGCAGTTTCGTGGCCTTGCGGGCGAGCCAGTCGGCCTTGTCTTCATTGTCGCCCTGCATGGCGCAGACGAGAACGAGCAGCCCGCGATCGATGGCGCCGACCGTTTCGCCATCCACCGTGACGGAGGCCGACGATACCCGCTGGATCAATGCTCGCATATTGCTATCGGCTCCGGTGCTGCCGGGCCGGCTGCATGAACCGATCGCCCGTTGGTTTCGTTAGGGGAGGGTATTCCACAATTCCGGGCCGGACATGAACAGCTTCGTCATCGATTATCGCAGTCCGAAATCCATCGCGACGCTCATCGCCTTCCTCGTCGTGGTGATCGCCGTCGGCGCGCTGATCGGGACCGGCACGGTGCCGGGCGAATGGTATGCGGCGTTGAGGAAGCCGCCGTTCAATCCGCCCAACTGGCTGTTCGGGCCGGTCTGGTTCGCGCTCTACGTGCTCATCGCCATTGCCGGCTGGCGCACGTTCATGCGCGAAAGCGCCAGCGGCGAGATGCGGTTGTGGTACGCGCAAATGGTGCTCAACTGGGCATGGTCGCCAATCTGGTTCGGGCTCCATATGATCTGGCCCGCGCTGGGTGTGATCATAGTGCTCTGGCTGGTGATCGCGGCCTATATCCTCAAGACGCGGCGGGCCGACCCGGTTTCGGCCTGGCTGTTCGCGCCGTACCTGCTCTGGGTGAGCTTCGCCACCTTGTTGAATCTCTCCATCGGAATCCTCAACTAACCGCTTGATTTCGTGTCGGTATCGACCCCAAATTGGGCGCGCGCAGGCCATCCATGCGCGCGACTCGCTTGCGTATTTCCTGCCGCCCGGATAAAGGCTCGCCATGACACAGCCAGCTTCCGCCACTCCCCCGCAGAACAGCATTCTCATCGTCGATTTCGGCTCGCAGGTGACTCAGCTCATCGCGCGGCGAATTCGCGAGGCAGGTGTCTATTGCGAGGTGCATCCGTTCAACACGGCGGAGAAGGCGCTCAAGGCGCTCAACCCCAGGGGCATCGTGCTCTCGGGCGGACCGGCTTCGACGCTGGACGACAACGCGCCGACCATCCATCCCGACATCCTGGCGGCCAACCTGCCGATCCTGGGCATCTGCTATGGCCAGCAGGCTTTGTGCATGTCGCTGGGCGGCAAGGTCGAGCGCGGGCACGACGCCGAGTACGGCCGGGCGGAAGTGAAGGTCGAAAAGGCTTCGGCGCTCTATGACGGCGTCTGGGACCGGGGCACCGAGCATACGGTGTGGATGAGCCATGGCGACCGTGTCACCGCGATCCCGCCGGGCTTTGAGGTCATCGGCACCTCGACCGGCGCGCCCTTCGCCATGATCGCCGACGAGAAGCGGAAAATCTGGGCGGTGCAGTTCCATCCGGAAGTGGTGCACACGCCCGATGGCGCCAAGCTCTATTCCAATTTCGTGCACGAGATCTGCGGCCTTGCCGGCGACTGGACCATGCATGCCTATCGCGAGCGCGCTGTCGAGAAGATCCGCGCGCAGGTGGGCAAGGGCAGGGTGCTCTGCGCGCTTTCGGGCGGCGTGGACTCTTCGGTGGCGGCGGTGCTGATCCACGAGGCCATCGGCGACCAGCTCACCTGCGTGTTCGTGGACCACGGCTTGATGCGCATGAACGAGGCCGACGAAGTCGTCTCGATGTTCCGCGACCAATACAACATTCCGCTGGTGCATGTGGATGCCGCCGGGAAGTTCCTGGGCGAGCTCGAGGGCCAGACGGACCCGGAAACCAAGCGCAAGATCATCGGAAAACTCTTCATCGAGGTGTTCGAGGAGGAGGCGAGGAAGATCGGCGGCGCCGAATTCCTGGCGCAAGGTACGCTCTACCCGGACGTGATCGAAAGCGTCTCGTTCTCGGGCGGTCCCTCGGTCACCATCAAGAGCCACCACAATGTCGGCGGCCTGCCCGAGCGCATGAACATGCAACTGGTCGAGCCGCTGCGCGAGCTCTTCAAGGACGAAGTGCGCGCGCTGGGCCGCGAACTGGGCCTGCCGGATCGCTTCATCGGCCGCCACCCGTTCCCCGGCCCCGGCCTCGCCATTCGCTGCCCCGGCGGCATCACGCCCGAAAAGCTCGACATCCTGCGCAAGGCGGATGCGATCTATCTCGATGAAATCCGCAAGTCCGGCCAGTACGACAAGATCTGGCAGGCCTTCGCCGTGCTGCTGCCCGTGCAAACGGTGGGCGTCATGGGTGACGGCCGCACCTATGAATTCGTCTGCGCGCTGCGCGCCGTGACCTCGGTGGACGGCATGACCGCCGATTTCTACCAGTTCGACATGAACTTCCTCGGCAAGACGGCCACGCGCATCATCAACGAAGTGCGCGGCATCAACCGCGTGGTGTACGACGTGACGAGCAAGCCGCCCGGCACCATCGAGTGGGAATAAGCGCCGGCTCGTCGATCTCGCCGTAGCGATGTGGAGCGCCATGCAGTGAAACGCACCGTTGTCGCTACGATAGCCATCGGCGCGGGGATAGTCGTCCTGCTGCTCGCCGCCCTGGCATATTCCGGCTTTGCCGACGTGCCGTGCCAGGATGGCCTGTGGGACGCCGAAAGGCAGACCTGCGTGCCGACCTGACCGCAGGCCCCGGCGGGTTCAATCGGCGCGGGCTGGCCTGCGGTTCATCTCGCGGAAGCTTGGGACCAGCAGCGGGACCAGTGCCGCGCACAGATAGAGCGTCGCCGTCGCGCATAAGGCCGAGGTCATTCCGAACATGTCGACCAGCACCCCGGCATAAAGGCCGCCAAACGGCATCAGCGTCCAGGTCAGGGCGCCGACCAGGGCTATTACCCGCCCCACCATCGCCGATGGAATGCGCTCGAAGAGGATGGCGCCGATGATCGGATTGAGAAACCCGGCGGCAAAGCCGCAAGCCAGCAGCGTCGCCAGGATGGTGGGAAGCGGAAGGGCGAGGGCCAGCGCGATCAGTGGCGCGGGCCCGGCGCAGAGAAACCCGATCGTGTAGATCAGCAGGCGCGGGAGCCGCTCGGCATAGGCCGCCGCCATAGCCGCGCCAATGATGGCCGCGGCCGAAAAGGCCGCGAGGAATAAGCCGACCCAGGAAGCGTCGAGATTTGACGAGCGCACCCAGACGGGCAGCAGCACCGTGGCATAGGCCTGGTCGAAGAGGTTCGTGGCGGCGATCATCACTACCAGCCCCACCAGAACCGGCTCTGCGCGCAAAGTGGCCCAACCCGCTGCCAGCTCGCTGCGATAGCTGGTGCCGGCACCCGGCCCGGTGGCCTCCCCATCGCGCGCGATGTGTGGAATGCCCAGTCCGACCACCAGGGCGGATATCAGGAAGGCAGCCGCGTTGGCGAGCAGGGCGGGCGCGGCCCCGACCAGGACGATGAGGCCGCCCGCGCCGGCGGCTCCCAATGTGCCCGCCAGCCGGTCGCTGGCACCCATGATGCCCGTGACGCGCTCGAGCGGCGTCCGGCCCATGGCCGCCACGCTCGGCACTAATGCCTGCTTTGCGGCATCAGAAGGCGCCCGCAAGGCACCGATGAGCGCCACCGCCGGCAGTAAGACCCAAATCGACAGCAGGCTGAGCCAGAAGAGGAGAGGGACCGACGCCACGGCTAGCGCCGAGAGGCAATCGCAGCGGACCGCAATTCTTCGCGCCCCGATCCGGTCGATCAGCGGGCCGCCAAGAGCCTTGGCCACGACATAGGGCAATAATTCCGCCATGCCGGCCAAGCCGGTCAGGATGGGGTCGCCGGTCGTGGTCAGCACCAGCCAGGGCACCGCGATCGTCGAAATCCGCGTGCCGCCGACAGAGACAATCGTGCCGGCCGCAAGCGCGACCAGTGGGCCCTTGCCGCTCATTCCGGGGTTTCCTCGGGGGGATGCGGGAAGGCGTGCAGCATGATGGTAACGGGCTCGACGCCGGATTCATAATCGGAGCCCAGCTTCGGGGCCGTTTCCATCGCCTCCAGCAACAGCGCATTGAGCCTGGCGACGAGCGCTCTGGCCTGGCTGGCGGTCAGGGGAATATTGTAGTCGCTGATGGTCGACGCCTCGCGCCATTCCGGCGGCAGGTTGGCGTGACGCTCCAGCGCCCGCTGCATCTGCCCGATTTGCGCAGTGAGGGCCGCCTGCGCGAAGGCCATGCCGGCATCGAGCGCTTCTTCGTCATCACCGGTGGAAAGGAACGCGGTGGTTTCATGCCGGGCGCGCCACCAGCGATCCCGCGCATTGCCCAGTCGCTCGTCCTCCTCGATGAAACCGTGCTTCGCCAATTGCCGCAGGTGATAGCTGGTCGCGCCGGTATTGAGGCCCAGCCGGGCGGCAAGCGTCGTCGCCGTCGCGGGACCGTCGATCCGCAACATCCCCAGCATGCGCAGGCGCTGCGGATGCGCCAGTGCGCGCAGGGCAGTGGCGTCGGGCTGTATGCGGCTGATGGACCGGCGTTCCGTCATGGCAACCTCGCTTCATGCATCAGGTTACATTGCAAACGATCATTTGCAAATGAATCTTTGTAATGCGCGGGCTCTTGTCTGTTGCGGCGGGGCGGCTTATCGGAGCGGGCATGAAAACACGCCAGCTTCCGCACCTGCCGCCCGCCAACCCGCGCCGCGAAATCCATGAACTGACGACGCTGCGCGACGTGCTGCGCTACGCCGTGAGCGTTTTCGAGCGCGCCGAACTGTCGTTCGGGCATGGCGCGGCGACGGCGCTGGACGAGGCGGCCTTTCTCATCCTCGAAAGCCTGTCGTTGCCCATCGACGATTTCAACGCCTTCGCCGATGCGCGCCTGACCGAGCGCGAGAAGGCCGTTCTGGGCGAGCGCATCGCCCTGCGCATCGAAGACCGGCTGCCGGCCGCTTACCTCACCGGCCGCGCCTATCTGCGCGGCGTGCCCTTCCGCAGCGACGAGCGGGCGCTGGTGCCTCGCTCCTTCATCGCAGACCTGCTGGCGTCGCCGTTCTTCGACGGCAGCGGCGGGCAGATGGCGTTGGTGGACGACCCCGAGGCGGTGGAAACCGTGCTCGACCTCTGCACCGGTGGCGGCTCGCTGGCCATCATGGCCGCCTATGCCTTCCCCAATGCCCGGATCGACGCGGTCGACCTGTCGCCGGCGGCGCTGTCGCTGGCGGCCGAGAATGTCGCCGACCACGGCCTCGAGGACCGCATTACGCTGCTCGAAGGCAATCTCTACGCGCCGCTGGCCGGGCGCAGCTATGATCTCATCATCACCAACCCGCCTTATGTCGGCCGCGAGGTGATGGAGGCGCTACCGCCCGAATACCGGCACGAGCCGGCCATGGCGCTCGATGGCGGGGAGGACGGTTTCGACCTCGTTCACCACATCCTCGCAGGCGGGGCGGCTCATCTCAATCCGGGTGGCGGCATGCTGTGCGAAATCGGCGAGGATCGCGAGATTCTCGATGCTGCTTACCCCGAGACGCCGTTCCTCTGGCTCGATACCGAGGACAGCGAAGGCGAGGTGTTCTGGATCGGTCGCGAGGAATTGCGCAAGCTCGTACGCGGTTGACAGGACGGCCCCACGAATATTCGTGAGCGCGGCGGGAGCGTTTTGGCTCGCTCCCGCTTATTCCATCGCATCAACCAACAGGAGGTTGCGGTGGAACTAAAAGGTCAGGTCATCATCGTCACGGGCGGCGCCAGCGGCATCGGGTATCGCACTTGCCTGGCGCTCGCCGACAAGGGCGCCGATCTCCTCGTCGCCGACTTCAACTTCGATGGCGCCCGCAAGGTTGCCGAAGAAGTATCGGGCCGGGGCGTGCGCGCCGAGGCCTTCAAGGTCGACGTGTCCAGAGCCGACGAGGTCGAGGCAATGGTCGAGCAGGCGGCCAAAAGCTTCGGTACGCTCAACGGCATCTTCAACAATGCCGGCATCGGGCTGGTGAAGCCTTTCCTCGACATGGACCCGGCGTCCTACCTCAAGGTGATCGAGGTGGATCAGCATTCGGTCTATTACGGCATGTATTATGCGGCCAAGAAAATGGTGGCGCTCGGCAGCAAGGGCACTTTCGTCAACACCGCCTCGATCTACGGCACCACGGCCGCCATCGGCAGCTTCAATTACAACGCCGCCAAGGCGGCGGTGATCATGATGACCAAATCGGGCGCGCTGGAACTGGCGCCCCATGATATCCGCGTGGTCGCGGTCGCTCCCGGCTTCATCGATACGCCGATCCTGGGCACGGACGAGAAAATGAAGGAAATGCTCGGACGCCAGCACCTGCATGGCAAGCTGATCGCGCCCCAGAAGGTGGCGAGCGTGGTCGCGTTCCTGTTCACCGATGACGCATCGGCCATCAATGGCAGCACGATCCCTATCGAGGATGGCTTCCAGATCTTCAAGAATAGCTGACGATTAGCTGTGGGAGGGCAGCGGAAGGGCTAGGGCAGGTGATGCCCGCGCGCTAAGAACGGAGCATGTGCAACCTCTACTCGGTCACCACCAACCAGGCAGCCCTGCTCGCGCTCGCCAAGGCGTTCCGCGACGAGACAGGCAACATGCCGCCGCTGCCGGGCATCTACCCGGACTATTTCGCCCCGATCGTGAGCGGCAACGACGGCGAGCGCCTGCTATCGCTGGCGCGCTGGGGCCTGCCGTCTCTGGTCATGCCCGACGCAGGTAAGCCCTATCGCGGCAACACCAATATCCGCCGGCCCTGGCTGGACGACTGGAAGGGTTATCTCGGTGCGGATCAGCGCTGCCTCGTGCCCTTCAACCGCTTTTCCGAGCCGACGCGGCTGGCTGATGGGCAGAGTGGGAATGCCTGGTTCGCGCTCGACGAAAGCGAGCCGCCGCTGTTCTTCGCCGGCCTGCGCACCCGCTGGCGCGGCATGCGCCGCAAGGACGAAGGCGTGATGGATCATGACGTCTTCGGCTTCATGACCACTCAGCCCAACGATATCGTGGGCGCCACCCACGAAAAGGCCATGCCGGTGATCCTCACCACCGAAGAGGAATGGGAGGCCTGGCTGCGCGCGCCGTGGAGCGAGGCGCGCGATCTGCAGCGGCCATTGCCCAATGGCGTGCTCAAGATCGTCCACGAGACGCCGCTCAAGATCCTGCCGGGCGTCGAGGGTGTTCCATCCGGCGATCCGCTGCGGCCCGCGAGCGCGTCGCAAAGTATCGAAGAGCCGGAACAGCCTTCGCTTTTCTGATCCACCGGGCTGGCAAAGCCGGGCCGACTCGTTGCTAGCTCCCCCAAGGGGAGATTTGCAGCATGTGGATACTTATCGCAGGACTTGTCGTCTTTTTCGGCATCCATTGCATCCGGATCGTCGCGCCCGACCTGCGGCGGCGGCAGATGGAGAGCAATGCGGGCGCCTGGAAGGGGATCTATTCGATCATCTCGTTCATCGGCCTGGGCCTCATCATCTGGGGCTGGTGGGTGTTCCGGGGCGAGGCGCCCGAAATCTATGAGCCGCCGAGCTGGGGGCGTCATGCCGCCATGCTGCTGGTGCTGCTGGCCTTCATCCTCCTGGCCTGTGCCAACATGCCCGCCGGCCGCATCAAGGCCACGATCAAGCATCCGATGCTGACGGGCATTTTCCTCTGGTCTCTCGGCCACCTGCTCGCCAATGGCGACCTGGCCTCGCTGCTGCTGTTCGGCAGCTTCCTCGTCTATTCGGTGGTCGACCGCATCGCCGTCGCCATGCGCCCCGACCCCGCCCCGCAATTCGTCAGCGGCCGTTCCGACATTATCGCCATCGTTGCGGGCGTGGTGCTCTATGCCATCTTCCTGTTCTGGCTGCACGGCTGGCTGTTCGGGGTGTCACCGCTGGCGGGGTGATGTTGCGGAAAGGTGCCACATATGGTACGCATTGCGCGACGGACTAACTGCTGATGCTTAGCGTGGTCTTCTTCAGGACCGCGGCAGGCAACGAGCCGGTACTGGACTGGCTGCGCAATCTTGCGGTCGATGATCGGCGTATCCTCGGCGAGGATTTACGCACGGTGCAGATTGGGTGGCCCATCGGCATGCCGCTCTGCCGTTCGCTGGGCGCCGGCCTCTATGAGGTGCGTAGTGACATCACCGACAAGCGCATCGCGCGACTGATCTTCTTCCAGAGTGGGGACGGTATCGTCATCGTGGAGGGGTTCATCAAGAAAACCCAGGCGACGCCCAAGGATGTGCTCGATCTGGCACGAAAGAGGAAGTCCGAATACGAGCAGGCCGAGCGGGAACTCAAGAAGCGGGCGAAGAAGCCCTGAGGGCAGGAACATGAGCGAAGACACTACACATCCAAATCGCGGGACTTCGCTGGAAGAGTTTCTGGCCGAAGACGGAAATCTCGAAGAGGCGACGGCCGTTGCTGTCAAGCGAGTCATAGCCTGGCAACTTGCGCAGGAGATGGACAAGCAGCACCTGACCAAGACCGACATGGCCAAGAGGATGAAAACCAGTCGCGTTCAGCTCAATCGCGTGCTCAATCCGCAGGACGGCAATGTCACGCTCGAGACCTTGCAGCGCGCGGCTCACGTCGTGGGCAAGCAGATCAAGCTCGAGCTCATTTGAGCTGCGCCAGTTCTCCGTCGTCGCCGAATGTCGTTACGTCTTCCAGGCGCACGAAGGTGAAGCCGCGGGCTTTGAGGGCGAGGATGCCGGCGGCGACGCCTTCGCCGGCGGCGCGTTTGGGCTGGTTGATATGGGCGATGATGACGTCGCCGTCATGGGCGCCCGCGATGCGGTGGGCGGCGGTGGCGGCGAGGAGGGAGGCGCCCTGGTCGCCATTGACTGAATAGCCGGCGACTTTGAGGCCGAGATGGCGCACCAGCGTCAGCGCTTCCGGGCTGTAGAGCGCGGTGGCATCGCGGTACCAGCCTGCCCTGACGCCGGTGGCGTGGAAGAGGGCGGTCTCTCCGCCGGCGATCTCGGCATTGATGGCCGTCAGCGTACCAGCCGGATTGATGCCGTAGACCGGTTTGTCGCCGAGTACGGCTGGAACGTGTTCGGCGCCGTGGTTTTCGAGCTCGAAGAGATCGGGATGCGCCAGCAGCACCTTTACCGCCGCCTCGTTGCGGACCAGCCAGCGCGCTGTGACGAAGATGGTGGCGGGGATGCGATTCTCCACCAGCACATCGAGAATGCGCGGATCGGTATTTCCCATGCAGGCGTCGAGCGTGAGCGCCACCTGCGGATGGTCCACGCCGCCCGGCGCAATGGTGAGGCGCGGCTCGCGCAGGCGATCCGCGAGGGCGGGACCGCTCCAGAGAAGCAGGGGCAGAAGCAGCAGAAAGCGCATGGAGAGGTCGCCGGGAATGACGTGCTGAAGCTCAGTGCTATTCCACAGGCAGCGCGGCGGCAACAAGATCACGGATTTTCGCTGCTGGCTTCAATTGCAATCGCGGCGAGCCCTCACTATTGTGCCGCCACTTTCAAGACCGGGTAGCCAAGGCCTTCCATGTCCCAAGACAATATTTTCCGCGAAGTCGATGAAGAGTTGCGCAGCGATCGCATGCGCACGCTTTGGCGCCGTTTCGGGCCCTATGTCATCGGCGCCGCTGTTGCCGTGGTGCTGGTCGTGGCCATCAACGAAGGCTGGAGCTGGTGGCGCAGCACCAGCGCCGCGCAGGCTTCGGACGAATTCTATTCGGCGCTCTCGCTTGCCGACAAGGGCGATATCGCCGGTGCGCAGGCCGAGCTGACCAAGATCGAAGGGCAGGGCGGCGGTTATGCCACGCTCGCCAAGTTCAAGCAGGCCGCGCTCCTGGCCCGCGACGGCAAGAAGACCGAAGCCGTCGCAGCCTATGACGCGCTTGCCTCCGGCGAGAGCAATGTGCGCCTGCGCGAGCTGGCGCTGGTGCTGGCCGGCAATATCCTGGTGGATAGCGGTACGCTGGCCGATGTCCAGCAACGCGTCGGCTCGCTCAACACGCCCGACAGTCCGCTGCGCAATTCGGCCCGCGAGGCTATCGGCCTGGCCCAGTACAAGGCGGGCGACCTCGCCGGCGCCACCGCCACGTTCCAGACCATCATGACCGACCCGGTCGCCCCGCGCGATCTCCAGAATCGCGTGCAGGTCTATATCGACCAGCTCGTGGCCGAAGGCGGCGCGCCCGCTGCCGACGAGGCTACGCCCGGCGCCGAGACGCCGGCCGCGCCCGCAGCCGAGGCTGCTCCGGCCGCGCCTGCCGAAACGCCCGCAGCCCCGGCGGCGGAAGCTCCGGCGGCCGATGCGGCTCCGGCGGCTGATGCCGCGCCGGCTGCTGAAACCAACCCGGTGGGCAACGGCGCTTCCATGATGCAGATGACGGCGCCGGCTGCCGGCGCCGACGAAACGCCCGCACAGGCTCCCGCGACGGCCAATTAAGGCCGTCGCCCGAACCCGAGCGCTATTGGAGGACCGATGAGCGTCACCGTTGCCATTGTCGGTCGTCCCAATGTGGGTAAATCGACGCTTTTCAACCGCCTGGTCGGGCGCAAGATCGCGCTCGTCGACGATACGCCGGGCGTGACCCGCGACCGGCGCGAGGCCGAAGGACGCATTGCCGACCTGCACTTCCGCATTCTCGATACGGCCGGCTACGAGGACAAGACCGACGGCAGCCTCGAAGACCGCATGCGCCAGCAGACCGAGCTGGCCATCCGCGAGGCCGATGTCATCCTCTTCATGTACGATGCCCGCGCCGGGGTGACCCCGCTCGACGAGCGCTTCGCGCAGGTGCTGCGCCGCGCCGGCAAGGATGTGCACCTGATCGGCAACAAGGCGGAAGGCCGTGCCTCCGAGGCGGGGCTGACCGAGGGCTTCAAGCTCGGCTTCGGCGAACCGGTGCCGCTTTCGGCCGAGCACGGCCAGGGCCTGGCCGACCTGCACGCCATCGTTTCGCAGGCCATCGACCGCATCGCGGCAAAGCAGGAGGCGGCGGAAGCCGCCGAGCGCGCCAGCCTCGACTTCATGCCCGAGGTCAATGTCGACCTGCCCGAGGACGACGGCACCGACGAGAACGCGCCGACTCGCCGCTGGGACCCGACGCGACATCTCAACGTCGCCATCATCGGCCGTCCCAATGCCGGCAAATCCACGCTCATCAACCGCATGGTGGGCGAGGAACGCCTGCTGACCGGCCCCGAGGCCGGCATCACCCGCGACAGCATCCTGGTGCCGTGGGAATGGGAAGGGCGCACGATCAACCTGGTGGACACCGCCGGCATGCGCAAGCGCGCCCGCGTGCAGGAAAAGCTCGAAAAGCTGGCCGTGGGGGATTCCCTGCGTTCCATCCAGTATGCCGAAGTCGTGGTGCTGCTGCTCGACGCGACCATTCCGTTCGAAAAGCAGGACCTGCAACTCGCGGACCTCGTCGAGCGCGAAGGGCGGGCCCTCGTCATCGCGCTCAACAAGTGGGACCTGATCGAGGACAAGAACGCCGCGCTCACCGAACTGCGCGAAATGTGCGAGCGGCTGCTGCCGCAATTGCGCGGCGTGCCGCTGGTGACGCTGTCGGGCCTGCAGGGCCGCAATATCGACAAGCTCATGGCCGCGATCTTCAAGATTGAGAAGGCGTGGAACACCCATATCTCGACGGCGCGGCTCAACCGCTGGCTCGCCGCCATGATCGAAGGCCATCCGCCTCCGGCCGTCTCCGGCCGCCGCCTCAAGCTGCGCTACATGACGCAGGCCAAGACGCGGCCGCCGAGCTTCATCATCTTCGGCTCCCGTCCCGACGCCCTGCCGGCCGCCTATCTGCGCTACCTCATCAACGGCCTGCGCGAGAGTTTCGACATGCCTGGTACCCCGATCCGGCTATGGGTCCGCGGCGGCAAGAACCCTTACGCCGACGAGTGATAGGCGCGGGCGTTGATTTATCGGGCGTTCGCGCTGATATTGGGTATATGAAGCCCTCGCATGCCCTTGCTCTGCATCGTGAATCGATCCGGCGGATCGTGGCGCAGCATCGCGCGGCGAATGCGCGTGTCTTTGGCTCGGTGGCGCGGGGCGAGGATGGGGCGGCTAGCGATCTGGATCTCCTGGTCGATCCGACC